>OCQC01000015.1_pt1 | contig 244566 bp, 203 predicted proteins | sample 1538401 | NCBI WGS metagenome assembly OCQC01 (sample SAMN04571689, study PRJEB22368) | human gut metagenome | biome: human gut; material: stool | host: Homo sapiens | place: Luxembourg | collected 2012-08-03 | reverse complement strand
ATAGATCGTGCGTGTGCCATACTGATACCTCATTTCCGTTGATATTATAAGTATAGCACCATACATGATATTTGACTAGTTATTTATTTAATGCTGTACTAGTGAGTGACTGCGCTCCTTTTACGCTTCCTACCGTAAGTGCTATGGTAAAGGTCATCTCACACAGATAAATTAGGGTTTGCGCCCAATCCGCATAGTTCCCGGTAAATGAAGGTAAACCTGCATTGATAAAGGCATTGCAGATAATAATGGCAAGACCAAGACGGATCAGCATACGCAGGATGACTTCAAAACGCATCTCCTCTCTGACATCCACACTCTCCGAGCAGAACCCGATAACAAAGAACAAAACCACAAGGGAAGAACCAACGCCGACAAATATCGGTTCAATGCTCTCCACAACCTGCCACGGACCGCCTCCTTTAAAATTTACCGGGGACTGACCTAACATGGAGAATACAAGGCTGACCTGATTATTCCAGAAGCCGAATACCATCTCCAGAAGTGCAAGTATCTTATCCCCTAGCTTGAAAATATCCACTTATCGTTCACCTCTTTCCTTCCATGAGAGGACGGACAGTTCCTGCCGCCCTCCGTGATAAAGACTTCATGCTTCTTAAAATCCAAGGAAGGTAAGAACTGTGGAAATACCTGCCATCATGACTCCGGCAACGATACCCTTTAGGGCTGAGTTCATTGTGGAAGAATCCTGCTGCTGGTATGCCTGTGCAAACTCCATGACATTCTTGGCAAGAATGATGACACCCACTGCACCGATAATGGCAATGACAAGAGTTTTTAAGTTATCAAGAGGCTGTGTAATGGCACTGGTATCACCGCCTGCCGCAAAAACTGTCATGGGCATGGCATTTAACACCATATAACCGGCACCGCAGACAGCGGCGGCTGTTCTCTTTAATCTGGACAATCCTTTTGTTTCCTTCTGATTGGTTGTAACTGCTTCATTTTTACGCATAAGATCTGTTCTCCTTTTCTTTGTTTAATTTCTGTTATCTATGAACACGGGATATTCCCGCAGCAATGGTAAACCGGGCTTTCCCCGGTGCGTTTGTGCCTAACCCCCCTTCAGGCATAAAAAAATCAGACTGTTTCCAGCCTGAAAAATTTATCCCTGTCTGTTTTTGACTGCCCGGTAGGTGCGTCTGATTTCCCTCATTTTTGCTACATCCGTTTCCGGATAGAATACCGCAAGGATTTCTTTCTTTGTCATACCAAGAGCCATCATCTTATGAAGCTCCTCTTTCTGCTCTTTGGAATACTGCCACTGAGCCATACGGTTCATAATGGTATCTTCTCCGGCAATCTTGCGTTTGGATGTGCCTGCCCCACCGGAACCGGTAGGCTTTGCTTCCTCTCCGGTTTCTTTAGTATCTTCCTCCTCCGGTGCATACTGTAATTCATTTTCCTGCTCTTTGTTAAGCTTCTCCCTCTGCTCCTTTTCATCAAGGCTCAAAAACCGCTTTCGCATGCCGGACAAGGAAAAGATAATCTTCCTGCAGTTTCTGCATTTTCCGAAGCTCATCCCGGTACTTCCATGCCTGACTGTATGGACGTTTTTTCATCAGTCCCAGTCGGTACAGCCTTGCAAAATAACGCTTCTGTATCCCGGACAGCTTTGCCCTTTTATACCGTTTCACCCGGCACCGCATGATTTTGGGTTCCTGTTCCTTTGTCATACTGCGGTAAGTGGATAGGTTCTCGGTTTCAATCCGCTCCCGGATACGTTCCTCGGTATAGTCCTCTCCAAGACTTTTACACCGTCTGAACCTTGTCAGTCCCATCGGCTTAATGGCAAGATACTTTCCCTCGCTTCGGTAGGCGTTCTTGATTTCATAGCCCATACCGGAGAGCATTTCCAAGAATGACTCATAGGTTGCAGCCTGCATGATACAGGCATCTATATCTCTCTTAATCATGTCTGCCCACACAAATTTTCCATCCCGAAAGTCGTTCCACTCCTTGTAATTCTCGGACGGTCTGACACGATCCTCGGAGATTTCAATGGTGGACAGCCCGTATTCCTCGCACAGACGGTTGGTAATGGGCTGAATCTTTTTCGCCCAGTCCCCTTTTTCATAGCGGTACTTGATCCCCGTCCGGAAACTCACGCTTTTAAAAATGATATGCCCATGAACATGGTCGGTATTGTCATGGACGGAATACACCGCCTCATAATCTGCTCCGAGATATTCCTTTGCAAATTTCCCGATGACCTCAAAGGCTGTTTCGGCATCCACCTCACCCTCCGCAAAGGAGATAATCAGATGATACCCCTGCCTTTTATCCGTCTTGTCAAACTGCACCTTCGTCTGCCGCATCTGTTCGCAGGCACTATCCGGCTGACAGTTCAGGGAAGATACCCACCTGCCTTCTCCTGTCTTGTAATCTTCTACAATATAATCAAGAGCCTGCTTTAAATGCTTTCCCGCATAACCTGAACCACAGTCACCGATATAAAGTATCTTACTGATTGCCAAGTGTATCCACCACCTCTTTTACCAGCAAATTCAGCTTCTTCATATAGGCTGACAGAAGCTCCCTGTCCTCCTTGCGGTACAGCTTTGAATTGTGGTTCCTTGTAATCTGGTTGATATTGTTTCCGATTGCATTGACCTCATTAATCAGGTCACGCAGAAGGATACGGATTTCAGGATAGTCGTTGGGCTTCTGTGACATTAAAAGCCGGATATACTCCGACTCCTTCATGCCACGCTGCATAGCGTCTGACTTTAGCTTTTCTGCTTCCTTTTCCGTCATGCGGAAAGGCTTTACTACTGTCTTTTTCTCTCCAGCCATTTACCTCGCCCTTCCTGTCGTTGCCTTTAATGCCGGGGAAACATCCGGTAACAGGTCTTTCCCTTCCTTTACAGCCTCCGTCATTTTCTTGATTGCTGCATCAATGCCGCCCTTTGACTGCATATCACGGATAAAATCATCTGCCATTTTTTCTGCAAGCTGCACCAGCTCTTTTCCGTATTTCGTCCGGTCAAACATGGCATCGAGTAACCGTTCATCGGCTCTCAAAGACTCCAGCTTGTTTTGCTTATTCACAAAATCAATGAAATCATCCGGGTTCTCCACCTGCGTCTGTGCGGTTTGCACCATTTCATAATTCCACTCACAGACCACATCAAGTGAATTTAAATCATCTAAAATCCCCTTGATTCTTTTCTCTAACTTTTGTGTCGTTGGTATTGATGTAAAGATACTTTCTATCCGTTCAATACATTCAAAGAACAAATCATCATCCTCAACAGTTCTACTTTCAATGGAAAACAATTTCTCTGGAAGTCCCGACAACCATCTTATACTTATGTTTTCTTTTAAAGCATCAGACAAATATTGTATACCTGCAGTTTTGTACTCCACTTGCCCATTTTTAAATAAGTAATATGCCATACAACCTGCCATATAATTCCAAAAGCATTTGTATCCATTTAATGCTGGTGCATTTAAAATTCCAACAATACTACAAGCATGTTCAAACGCAGTTTTATAATCCTTTTTCCATAACGCATATTGAAATTTTAATTCCTGAATTGCTGATTCCTGTAGTTTTTCATTTATCTGTTTTTCTACTTTATTTTCTTCATTCCAATATCCATTTCTTAAATCAACAATATACTCTTCTGCTCCTTGCCATACTTGATTTCTTTCCAAAAAATCTCTAGCCTGTTCTATTACATCATCCACACTTGAGTAATCCACTGAATTTTCTAGTCCAAATTGAATTTCAGCTCTCAATTCTGGAGCAAATTGCTTAATCTTTTCCGGTTTTGTCAAATCATTTTGAATAGTATCTCCAATTACACAAACGATAGAATAATCACTTGGATTTCTAGAGCATCTACCTACAGCCTGAATTATCCTTGTCCGTATTCTTTCTGCATATAATTTTGAAGCTCCCATTCTGGTAATCAAAAATCTTTCTTGCAGATTTGTTGTTTTCGGAAGATTCCAAATAAATAGCAATCTACTCTCATCATCAGAAAAATCTATGCCATTTCTTTGCTATACACTGTCTGTTGTTTCCGTAGAAGAATCTGCACCGCATACAGCTTCTCAAATCTCTTTCTAACTTTGCCTGTACTTCAATAACATCTAAAGGCTTTGGAGATTTCTGTACCCTGACATTAATTCCCACTTGAGCCACCCACCTCTCTCTCGGCGGTAAGCCTCTGGATTTCCTCAAGTTTACGGTCTGCCATTCCTGCCGACCTGATCAGCGCATAAAACACTAACCCTACAAGTGCTGTCAATATCCCTATTCCTATCATCTGCCGCCCCTCCCCAACTGTTCCTGCTTCTTTCTCTGTTCTTCCTCCATCCTCTCTACATACTCCCGAATATCAATCAGATCTTCCAAGTCGTAGATTTTGGAACACATGGCATTCTCAATGTTTTCCGGGGTACACTCACCATGCTCGGTAAGTACCGCTATTACTTTCTGCTTTATTTCTTCCTGCACATCATCCGGCATAGCTGCTATATAATATGGCGGCAGATAGGAAACCTCTGTCTGAACCTCCTTTTCATACTCGTAACTTTTCTCAAAATCACTAATGAATTTTTCTTTTACCAAGATTGCTCTTGTCTTGTTCTCCTCACTGGCTAACTCCACCAGCTCGTCCATGAACTGAATTAACTCTCGCTTTGTCATTGCCATCCTGCATTCTCCTTTTTTGCAATAAAAAAGTAGGACCAAGTCAGCTTTATGGAACTTGTCCACACAAGAGCTAATTTAGTCCTACCTAAATATCAAATATTAAATTATCACCTCTTTCAAGGTACACTTCATACACCATCCGAATATTTGATGGTAATTTAGTGTCAAGTTGCTCGGTTTTCAATTTTCAAGATTAAAAATGAGCTCATCCTAATCATTTTTCGCTGTTCTCACAGCATTTTTTCTTAGGACTAAATCAGCGGAAACCCTTGAATTTATTGGTTCCTTACTAACTTGACACTATTATATCATCAGCCCCCCATTCCCGGTTAGGATATGACATCCCCGCTTCTCTTACAGCTCCTCTGATCAGATAATTACGCATGGTAAAAGAATCTGCCAGAACATTATTACCATCCACAACTGCCCACTGCATGATCTGTGCCACGCCACCTGCTGTAATCGCTGCTGCCATGCTGGTTCCCGTCATGGAACCCATAATTGTTGATACATTTACCCCCGGCGCTGCTATATCCGGCTTCACATAACCATCTCTTGCATATCCTCTTCCGGAATTTGCGTAGAAGCTTCTATTGGCATCATTATAGGCAGTTGCTGTAATACTTCTGTGCACGTATCCTGGTTCTGTAATGGTCGTATATGGGGTAGGTTCCAGAAAAATGACTTCCGATTCCAGAAACTGCGTATTGGGCAGCCACATATCGAAGCTTCCATTGACCACATCCACCTCGGTTCTCACACTTATTGTCCATATGCCGGGTGTCGGTCTCTCCATCCTGAAACGCACCAGCTCTGCACCCGAATTCTGTTCCACCACCAGATATTCTACAATAATCCGTGTCCTTTCAAAAATAAACGTAAATTCCTGCGGCTTGCGCAATTGCGGATTGATCCATTGGATACTTTCTCCACCTGGGGAGCGTATGGTAACTGTATAGATATAAGGGACACCGCCCCAAAAATCCATAACAAAGCCTCCCATTTCTCCTCCTACACGTATTTCCACGTTCTGAGACGGCTGCTGCCTGGTCAGTTCTCCATGATAGTGATGCGCCGCATTTCCTTCATTTCCTGTGCAGGTAACAGCCGCCCTGCTCTTACGCACCATAACCAGATCCAGATATCTGGCAAATACAGAGACTCCTGCATGATCTCCCAGATTCGTGCCAACCCCCAGACAGATTACCAGGGGACTATACAGACTGACTGCAAATTTCTGTAAATACTGAATTGCCTGGATCAGGTCTGTCTCCTGATAGCATGGCACATCTTGCGGTATGAGATAATATTCCCGCAGGTACTGTTTGATTGGCTTTAGCTTAACCACTACAATGTTACAATCCGGTGCCGCTCCGACAAATCTCCTGTTATCACTTAATCTGCTGCCTGCTGCCACACTCGCTATCGCTGTTCCATGCCCGATGGTGTCCGTACTTGGAACAATCTGCAAAGGATTATCACTGGCAAGTGCTTCATCAATCTGCTCTCTGGTGTATTCTGTCCCATATTCAAATCCTGCTGGCGGCTCACCACTCTGAATGGTCTGATCCCATATGGCTGTGATCCTGCTCTGCCCACCGGAGGTTCGAAACACTTCATTCTCGTAGCGGATTCCTGTATCTATAAAACCAATTGTGACACGTCTGCCTGTCAGCTCCAGTGGCTGCCCCTGTGACTGAAGAATGCCTGCTTCAATGAGTGACGTTGTATCAAATTCCTGCACGCCTCCTGTCACTTCATCCATCTGCATCAGTCCATAGCATTTTGGCAGAAAAGAATAACTCAGGGAAGATAGTGTAATTGGGGGCAATTCACTGCGTTTTGCATATACAATACCTAAATCGCCCTCTACGTTATGATAGCAGATATCTGTAGGTGTCTCGTACGGACGCTGCTCTGTTATCTTAAAATCTACTATGATATCCGCATAGTCATTGGATAATATCATTTCTTGACAAGTCACGGTAGTCTCCTCTATAAACCATTATTCTTATTATTCTATCCAGGAAGTTCTATTTGGGTTCCTAACTAAACAAATAGGGAATTGGAGAAAGGGACGAAGTGTACCGCTTCTGTATCTGTAATAATGCTTTTCTGTAATGGTATGGTTCAATATACAAGTTACTCGATTATATTTGAGGTGTGGATAAAGGTTTGTTTATAGAGGCATACGGTTTCGTATCTATTGAGGAGTTCGGTTTTTGGTTCTTCTTCACATTTGACAGTCACAATACCTATTTTTTCTTTTCTCGTATCTGGTTGTCTTGGTGACTTGGCTGGTTTAGGTTTTATGGGCAAGTCGTACAGCATGGAGCAGGCTTTTCGTATATCGAGTTTCCAGTATAGGATTCCTGTGAGAATGACTCCAAATATGGCTGCTATAAAGTTTATTCTTCCTGCCATCAAATATCCGTTTATGCTCATGACACACCTCCTTTCCATTTGCAGGAGGCGAGCATCTGCTGTGCGCCTTTTAATGCCTGCTCCAGCTCCTGTATCTCTTCCATGAGGACTTGACCTGCTCCTGTCTTCATATTCTCTGTCTGCTGACTGATTTCCTTCAGCAGCTCCTCCATTTCTTGCGGCGGCACACCGTCTTCTTGCAGATATCCTGCATATTCCAGTGTTTTGGTCACAATCTCACGATACAGGCGCAATGTCACCAGATCCCTGTCCGGTGCTTCATCATTCCATTCCTTCAGCCGCCGCAGATTATTCCAGTACTCCCCATACATCCCCTGGTCTGTTCCACTGATCTGGGCAGGAACTATGCGTTGATAGAAATTACCGATTTCCACATAAGTGCTTGCCCTTTTCCACTCCTGTTCTTTCTCAGGATTGCCTGCAAAACCTGCCTTTGCGCTCTCAAACCATGCAACTGCGCCAGCCTGTCTCTTCTCTTCATGCTCATAATAATACCAGTAACTGCTGCCAATCCGGTAACACAGTCCTGCATATCCGTCCGGGTTCTGCATTTTATACCGTTCCAGATACTTATCAACACTGATAGACAACTGTAAAAGCACCTTTTCTTCCTGCTCATCCAGCACGCCATCCTGTGTAACTAATGTCAGCAGCTGGTCATACGCCTCTTCGCCTGCACAATCTGTCTGAATCGCCTTTTGATAAAAAGCAATACTGTCCTGCTTATTGGGACTTCGCCTGCCAGCCTCCAGATTATAGGCATACTCATCCTTCTGTATATGGTCTGCCGCTGCATAACTGACTCCTGATGCGCCAAAAAGCATGACTGTCATTCCTCCTGCTGCCAGTAAAATCCGCAGATTACGGCGATATCTGCGGATACTGTCCAGATCCAGATCCCGGTAATGCTCCAGTGCATATCTGACCTCCTGCACTGACTGATACCGACTCTTCGGGTCCTTGGAGGTACACTTTGCAATGATTCCCTCCAGTCCTGTGGAAAGCCTGGGATTCCAGTGTGTGATCGGGTACATCTCGTAAGGTGGCTCGGATGGATTATGCCCAGTCACCAGACGATACATCGTCGCCCCCAGTGAATAGATATCCGTTCTCTCATCCGTCTGTCCCATTCCACCAAACTGCTCCGGTGCCGCATACCCCTGTGTGCCAAGGCAAGTCGTATCTTCAACATGTCTCTCCTTAAATTCTCTGGCAGTACCAAAATCAATCAAAACCACACTGCCATCTGATCGGAGCATAATATTAGAAGGCTTCATATCCCTGTAAATAATAGCCGGCTTTCTTGTGTGCAGATACTGTAATACGTCACATAGCTGAATTGCCCAGTCCACCACCTTTTCCTGTGGCTGCACACCCTCTTCCTGCATGATATTTTCCAGAGTAATCCCTTCTATATAATCCATGACAATCAGATAATTGTCCTGCTGGTCTATAATATCAACAATGCTTGGCAGTCCCTTATGCTTTAACTTCTTCAAAAGGTTGATCTCTACCATAAGGCTTTGCTTTACCAGCTCACGATTGCTGATGCCATTCTTGCGCACCTCCTTCACTGCCCATGGTTTGTTGGCTTTTTCATTGATAGCCAGATAGACTGTGCTCATGCCGCCTCTTCCGATTTCGTTCAGTATCTTGTATTTTCCGTCTATGAGGTCTCCTACTTTAAGCATACCGCCCTCTCTTTCTTCTGCGATAATATAAACCTGCCGCCACACCTGATATTCCAACTCCTGCTGCCGCAATACCACAGGCTGTTACGATATTTTTTCGTGATTTAATCAGACGGATCCACAGATTAGTCGTAATTACAAAATCCGCACTTCCTGATTCCATGCTCTCTGCAAGCAGCTCATTTCCGGCTGCATCCACCGCACGGTACAGGAATCTCTGGCCTCCGCCATATTCTGCAATTTCCAGCATCAGGGGGTTCTCTGCTGCCGCAAGCTCCATATAATCCCAACTGCTGATTTCCTCACCTTTGTCATTGTGCAGGGACAGTCTGGCTTCTGTAAGCTTCCCGTTATCTGAGAACATGACATTCACTTTCTTCTGCGATGCATCATAGATTCCACCTGCCTCGATTCCATCCATGACAATCTGTGGCGGGGTATTATCTATGATAAAATGCAGACCGGCGTCTTTATCTTTCAGGGTGCTGCTCACTTCATTACCAGCCGCGTCCCTGGAATATAAGGCAACCTGATATGTACCTTCTTTGGCAAAGTTCTCCCCAAAAAGTGTATAGTTATATACATATCCCAGCTTCTCATTCCCCTGACGCTCTATATTGTAAAGTACCACATCTTCTGTCATTGGATGATATACATCTGATATCACAGTTGGAATCAGTACGCCATTTCTGGATACATACACTGCAAACTGCTCTACTTCATCTACATTCATCTCTATCATCTGCAAATCTTTCATTGCCCGTGACTGATAATATGTTCCTGCCGTAGCTTGCCTTGCAAGACTCATATCATATACAGAGCCATTACGATTCAGAGAGAACCGATATGTAAGCTCTGCTTCATTTCCCGACATGTCCAGACTGTTTACATGTAAATAATAAACCTGGTCCGGCTTCTCATTTACATTGTAAAGTGTATAGGAATACCCTCCATTGACCTGCTGCACCTGTGCCGGTACTTCTATCTGCTCTCCCTTTCCATTGACCAGACTGATTCTGGTCTCCTCTGCATTAAAATGTTCTTCCAGTACTGTAACAACAGGCAGCACTTCTCCTGCATTGGCACTGTCATTTATGATTCCTGATATTTCTATAACAGGCGCTATTGAATCTATATAGAATTCCTGCTGTTCCAATTGTTCCGCTTCATTACCTGCCATATCCGTATATTGGCAATTCCATTGATAATACGCATCCTCCTGAAAACATACACGGAGTCTGTGCGTATCTCCTTCGTGACTCCACCCAAGCATCTGATATGGCTGTGCCGTTTCTATATGAAAAGTATCCGGGGAAAAATTATGCTCCTGTATCGTAACTACCGCAGTCCTTGCTTCCCTGTAATAATTGTCACGGTGTGGCTGTGCCCCATCATATTCTATCTCAATCACTGGCTTGGTCTGATCCATACAAAACGGCTCTGCGCTGACCGGTTCTGCCTCATTGTCCGCCAAGTCCTTACATGTGACTGTCAGTGTATATTCCCCATCATCTGTAAAAAGCATGGTTGCCTGATGTCTGTCGCCCTCACTGCTCCATCCTGAAATTGGGATATGATAAGGTTCCCCATCTCTGGTCACTTCCCATTCCACCAGACCGGCATCAAAATTCTTCTCAGTTACGGTTATGGCAGCCATCCTGTCTGTTGTGAAGAATCTGTCTCCTACAGGTTCTTCCTGGTCAAAGGTTATCTCTATTTCGGGGGCGGTGACATCAATCTTCATAATCTGTGTCGATGTTGTCTTATTGCCCGCCCTGTCCAGTGCTGTCACTTCTATACTGGCTTCATTTCCCTCGAACTTGGCAGCATCAATCAGCTCCTCCGCCGAAAAAGATGCCGATTGCCGTAGCTCGTCTTCGCTGATACCTGTCTTGGATGTATGATACAGTTCCTTATACTCCTGTACCTGACCTGACATGATCTGATAACTGACTGATTCCAAAGCGGCGTAATTATCGTCATCCGGCTTGTCCTGTACTGCGATATGAACAGTTATGTCTTCCTTGTAAAAGCCATTGTCATTTGCTCCGGCAGGCTCTGTGATAAGCTGCTGGTAATTCTGCCCTGATGGCGCCTGATCGTCCACTACGATTCCATTGGTCCATCCCACTGTCTCATTGCCTGCTACATCTTTTGCCACCACATACAGAAAGCATCTGGTAGACGGCTCAATTCTGAAGCTGCTGCCAACCTGCCCTGCACCCTCTGTCCACTCTCCATACTTTTTCGCCCGTATGATCTGTATATAATCAATTCCACTCAGTGCATCCTGTGCTGTTACCTCACCCTGTAACGCAGTCTGACTAAACGTATCATATACAATTCTATCCAGCTCACCTGTCGGGAACTCTTTTCCCTCCAGCCAGACCTGCAGCTGTTCAGGTGGTGTCGTATCAATATAAAAGGCATGCTCGTAGACATCGCTCCGATTCCCCGCCGCATCCTCAATCCAGTAGCTGAACTGGTATATATCATCCGGCTTCTGTGCAAAATCAATCTTCAGCACCTGCAGCTGCTTCTGATAACTTTCATGGGAATAGGGTGTTTTATCCTTACAATACGCCAGATATTCTTCTGTTGTCCCAAAGCCGACTGTGACAGTCTTATCTTCCTGACCGGATGAAGAAATTAGTCTTGTATGAATGGTAATGGGTGCTTCATACTCTTCCTTTTGCACACATCCCTGTAAATAAGCCTTACAGTCTATTGTAATGGCTGCAGGTAATGAGCCGGCATGATACCACTCTTCTCCCTGATCATTGGTAATGATAGGCTCCATGGCTTCCGGCAGAGTCTGCTGTAAACGGATTTGTCTGCTGGCTATCTCCGATTCCAACCCGCACATAGATATTATCTTAAAGTAATATGTGCCATTTCGGTTCACTGCCACTTCTTCCTGACTGTATGCACCTACTCCAAAGCCTGCCTCATCCATCTCCTGCCATTGCTTCTCTGCATAAGGCTTCTGTCCTTTCTGTATTGCCTCCTGAACCTGATGGACGGGAACATACTGATAATACAGCTTATAAATTGCAGGATTATCCTGACGTTGCTGTATCTTATAATGCAGTGCCAGATTCGTCCAGTCCTCTACTCCCTGCTGTGGATTCTCCTTACTGTTCTTAGTCACCTGAAGGTCAAGCTTTGGAGTCCTGTTATCCACCACCAGCTGTATATACTGCTTATGCCGGTTGGCAAGATGATACTCTTCGCTGATGTTGCCGGCGGCATCCACTGCCCGCAGCCCGATTCCCTGATAGGTACCATTCTTTAGCGTCAGCCTGCATTCCTGCACCTTTGTATTGGTGTTGTCTTTTGCCAAAGGAAAAGCATGCCACGTCCGTCCCGCATCTGTGGTATATTCTACAAGCGCAATGCCACTCATCGTATCTTCATATGCTGCCCTAATCTCATAATATTCACCCATATACCATATATCATCCGTAGAAGTCTCCTGATAACGCCTCCTGCCATTATCCTCTACTGCAGTCAACTGTGGCTTCTTCTGGTCGATTCCCATGGAAAAGGCAGGCATCTCGCCAACGCCTTTTGTTGATGCATTCCTGTCCTTATGTGTCATCCACAAAACATGCTCTGTCACCGGTTGATCTGCCGTATACAGGATTTTCTCTTTTTTACTGACTACATTGCCACTGCTCTGCTCCTGACAGTGCAATGTATCATAATATTGCGTACCAGTATCTGTAAGTGATATGGTCACTGGCGCCTTTAACCAGGAATTGTGCTGCTTTAGATACTCCTGCCATTGTGTCAGTGTATAGACCTGTTCCCTGCCATTCCCACTGTAATGAATACTATAATCCTCTTCTCTGATGCTGCTGTTCTTTACCTGAATCTGAACCACACCACTCTCCACATCATAGGTTGGACTTTTCACTGCCCTGATTTCAACAGAAGTCCCACCCACGCCGGTTATCGTGTAGGGAATCCCGGATGTGTTGTCTTCTTTCTGTAATGGCTTTTTCTCCACAGATGCAACTGCCGGATCAGAAGTGCGAAGCTCATATTGTATCTGTGACAGTTCTTCCCCATCCATGACCTGTGTGTCCTTTAATATCCCCTTATGCATCAGGATAAAAGGCATCTGATAATCCTGATTCCATGCCTTGCGATATTCCAGTTCCACGCCGGGATGTTCCGGCTTGATATAAGCATTTGCTGCCTGCAGCGTCAATTGACAGCTCTGCTTTGGCAGCAGTTCATAGGGACAGTCTGTTCCGTTATACAGCACTGCCATTTCCAGACGATACTGCTCACCCTTATGCAGTTTAGTGAAATAGCGCCAGCCTATTGGCAATACCGCATGATACGTCTTCTCTCCAGTCTCCTTGTTCCAGCCAAAAGGCAGTGTGTACTCTTTGGCTGTACCACTGCCCTCATGAATGATACGGTACTGCAATTTCAGCTTATCATCCTTCTGTAGCAAATCCTCATAGGAAGCACCATCTTCCTGACGAATCTGTGCATGTAGTGCAAGCTCTCCATGAATCGGTATCGTCTTACTGGTCTGCCAATCCCGCTCCTCATCCAGTCTAAGCGTAATACCAGGTGCCGCCTGGGCAATTACGACAGGAATCGCTGCTTCCTGTGACTCTGTGAACCATTCACTCCCACCATATCTGACTCTTATCATTGCGGGGACATCTTCTTGTGTTATGCCAACCGCACGTATCTGGGTATCTGTCAGCTGTAATTTATCTGAAGCATCATTTATGATTTCCAATTGTTCCGAATAAAGTGCATCCTCTATCTGTAAATATCCGGAAACATATTCCGCCACATCCAATGTATCACCATATCGCAGTGTAAGCTTCTCCCAAACATCCTGTAGCTCCTGGGAAAGCTTCTCTACCTCGACTTGAAATTGCTGCTTTATTTCACGCTCCTGCCATTCTTCTGTTTCCTCATCCCATATACAGCCATACATAACAGTTGTTATTGAATATTCTCCTGGACTGCTTACATGAAAAGGAAATTTCTGTTCTGCATTTCCATCTTCTGTAAAAATATAAAGCTCTGTCTGTGCTTCATCCTGACCGTCTACCCAAATCTCCAACCGCAATTCCTGATTGTCATTGACTTCTTCCCTGTAAAAGCCTTCCAGAAAAATCTGATACTGTGCTTGATATGTTATGCTATTTTGTTCTGATTGATATTTCCGATCTATCAGAGTCAGTTCAATTCTCTCATCCCCACCAAGAACATAGCGAGGCGGCTCTGGTCGCGCTGGTTCCTCATTGGAGTCATCTTCTGCCGAGCCATCTGCTCCTGAGTCATTTGTATCGGAGTCGTTTTTCTCAAACTCATTTTCATCTGTAATGTCTTCTTTTAAATCATCTCCATCTGAATCGTCCTTTGTAGAATCTCCTTGATCTGAGTCATCTTCCTGCAAACCGTCCTCACCTGAAATCTCCTGATCCAATCGGTTCGATTCATCTAAATAATGTGGAAGATTCCCCTCTTCCACCGCTGTTACCTTCATCGGTATACATCCTGCCAAAAGTGTGGCTGCCGTCAGTATACACATAATTCTTCGCATTGTTTCTTTTTGTTCTCTTTTCATTCCTCATAATCCTATACTTTTTCTTGATCGCCGCGAGATCTGACTGTGCTAACCAAAATATTCTATTTTTTCAGGAATTACAATAGCTTTTACGAAGTGTTTATGTTTTAATGAAGGTTATTTTATATGTTTCATAGTTATCAGGGAATTTAATATATGTTCGTAAATAGCAGACACCAAAAAGGGATACCGCATCTGTCATCTGCAGTATCCCTCTACTCGAACTGTTCTATTAATGATATCATGTTATCTTGTGTAACCTACCTTAAAGCTTGTATAGTACTCTTCTAACAGTTCCTTTAATGTCATCAATGCCTTCATAATGTTTACCTCCTTTAGTGGTTGGATGTTATTTCCTTTTGTTGATTTTAATATAGCATATTGTTTTTGCTATGTGAAATATATATAATAAATGTATAACTATACCTTATAGGTATTGTAGATGAAAAAGACATAGAAAGGGAAGATACTATGGAACTCAGACATATTCGCTATTTTCTGGCTGTTGCTTCAGAAATGAATTTCACCAGAGCAGCCCAGAAGCTGTGTATTGCCCAGCCACCTCTAAGCCGTCAGATTCAGGAGCTGGAAGAGGAACTGGGGGTAAAGCTTTTTGAGCGCCGTCCCCATGCCCTGCGTCTGACAGAAGAGGGCATGATTTTCAAGGAATATGCAACGCAGGTCATTAACCTGGTGAACAAATCCACAGAGGATATTAGAGAACGCAATCACGGTCTACAGGGTACTCTCTACCTCGCTTCGGTAGAAGGACATGCACCACGTCTGTATGCCCAATGGATTGCGGCTTTTCACAAGAAGAATCCCCATGTCCAGTACAGTCTGTGGAATGGGAATTCGGATGATGTCGTGCATCGTGTCATGAATGGGCTGTGTGATCTGGCTATTATTATAGAACCACACAACGCAGAAGGTGTAGAATCTCTTCCTGTCTATCAGGAGCCATGGGTTGCCATGATTCCCGCATCGAATCCCCTGAGTCAGAATCCATCACCTACCATTCGTGCCTGTGAATTACTGCCCTACGAGCTGTTTATTCCCTCCAGAACTTCCCGACTTGAAGAGATCAGCAAATGGTTTGGTCCGGATGCCAAGCCCATTGTCCGTGGACGTATCGCCCATCTGCTCAGTGCCTATGAACTGACCAGACTTGGTGTTGGAATTACGATTTATCCTGCATCGGCAGGGGATATTGCCAATCTGACTGACGTCTGCATCAAAGAAATCGTAGAACCCTCCAATACTGCCTCCTATATCCTCATCTGGAATAAGTACCGCCAGCTTTCTCACGTAGCAGAAGAGTTTCTCAACTTCATTAAAGAGCAGTAACTATTCAACCCACATTTCCAAAATCGCGTCTACGATGCTTTACTTTTGTTCATGTAGTTACATTTGCATGGCTTTGAATAGTTACAAAAAACATCGAACCTGCTTAATGGTTCGATGTCTTGTATATTGTACTCTGTATTTTGCTGACTGATATGTAACCATCCATAAGGGCACTGATATCTGTACCCGCTGGCGCTCCATTAATAGGAATTCCTGCAAGAGTCAGGCGTCTGCAATCCTCTGATATCTCTTCTGCATCATAGTGATCTAGAAAATACTGCGTCTTGGCAGGAACTGTATCCCACTGAATACCTTTATAATCTGCCAGGCTACAGCCTGGGAAATTCACATTCCATATCTCATGGGATGTAATGTCTTTAGTCAGAAGTTCTCTGGTCACCTCGCTCCAGTGCGCCTGCGTCACTGCATAATCTTCTTCCATATCCACGGAAAAGGCAATGGCTCTGATGCCTTTGCTGATAGCTTCCCAGGTAGCGCCTACTGTTCCTGAATATGCAATCTCATATCCTACATTATATCCCTTATTAATACCGGAAAAAACGATATCCGGTAATTGGTCTTTCATCAGATATTCCACTGCAACCTTCACACAGTCAGCCGGTGTACCGCTCAGACTGTAGGCTTCCACACCTTCTACAGGAAAGTCTGCACGCTTTCTCAGCTGCAATTCTCCCCTGACCGTGATTCTCTGTGACATGGCGCTGCACTGTGCATCCGGTGCAACAACCCATACCTCACCTAGTTCCTTCGCCAAGGCAGCCAGCCTGATAATCCCTGCTGCCTCGATACCATCATCATTTACTACCAAAATCCTCATACTGATTCCTATGCCTTTCCGCTGTTATACCTCATAGAAATTCTGAGGCTCTGGTTTCTGCGGTTCTTGTGCCTTTTGCTCCGGCTCTGCCTTCGTCTCTTCTTCCTTCTCTATTGCCTTTGGATGTACAGACTCTGTTCTGATCTGAATAAGAGGACCGCCGGTTCCGTTGATATAATCACCTGTAATCGTTACTTCTCCAATGTTGTCATCCTTAGGAATCTCATACATAATATCCAGCATGAATTCTTCTATAATGGCACGAAGCGCTCTGGCTCCGGTGTCTCTCTCCATTGCTTTCTCGGCAATAGCTTCCAGTGCACTGTCTTCAAAGTTAAGCTTCACCTCATCCAGAGCCAACAGCTTCTGATACTGCTTTAAAATAGCATTCTTAGGCTCTTTTAAAATCTTGATATAGCTTTCCTTAGTCAGGCTGTCCATTGGACAAATAATTGGCAGACGGCCAACAAATTCAGGAATCATACCAAACTTCTTAATATCCTCTACCGTAACTTTCTTCAAAATATCCTTCTCTTCGTCCATGCTGTCTTTTAACTGGGCATTGAAACCGATCGAGGTCTGTTTGCTCAGTCTCTGCTTGATGATCTCTTCCAGATCCGGGAAAGCACCACCACAGATAAAAAGAATATTTCTGGTATTAATAGTCGTCAAAGGCACCATGGCATTCTTACTGTTCGCACCTACGGGTACTTCCACGTCCGCACCCTCCAGAAGCTTGAGCATACCCTGCTGTACGGATTCACCACTGACATCTCTTGAAGTTGTATTCTTCTTCTTGGCAATCTTATCAATCTCATCAATAAATACAATGCCCCGCTCTGCACGGTCTACATCGTTATCAGCAGCAGCCAGCAGCTTGGAGATTACAGATTCGATATCATCACCAATATAGCCTGCCTCTGTCAAAGAAGTAGCATCTGCAATGGCAAGAGGTACATCTAATAACTTGGCAAGTGTCTTTACCAGATAAGTCTTACCACAACCAGTAGGACCCAGGAGCAAAATATTGGATTTCTCGATTTCGATATCATCCATTGTTCCTGTTGCAACTCTCTTATAGTGATTGTATACTGCCACGGAAATTACCTTCTTGGCATAATCCTGTCCTACCACATAGTCATCCAGCTGCGCCTTGATACGATGTGGTGCAGGCAGATTCTTTACATCAAAGGCTGCATCTGCATTTTCCTTATGCTTCTTTCTCTTTAACTTCTGACGGTTTGGAATGCCACCATCGCCCTGTAAATCTGCAATATTTACAAAGCTGATATTCGGGAAGCGCTTGCTTTCCTTCTTATCATTATTCATATTACTGGTACTGTTCAAGAGTCCCTGATAATCGAACTGACTGACTGTATCCATTGTCTTGTGCATACAGTCTGAACATACGGAGATATGATTAGGCAGCTTGAACATTCTGCCTGCCTTACTCTCCGGTCTTCTACAGATAAAGCACACATCTTCATATTCTGTGTCCTTATCGTAGTCTTCCTCTGTTGTTTTCTCATCCTTTGTCTTTTCTTCGGATGTTTCATCGGACGGTTCTTTGGAAGTTTCGTCCTCTTCTGATATATCTAAAATATCCAAATCATCTTTTCTATCCTGATCTGACATATATGTTACCATGCCTTTCTATTGATTTTTTGCCCCCAGTGTGACACTCAATGTCTTTTCCTGGTAGCTGCCTGTACTCTGGCGCATTACGGTTACATCTACCGTAGAACCTGCTGCATAATATTCCAGCACTCCCTGTAGCTGAGACATGGTAGTGATTGTCTCCCCTTCAAAGGCAACAATAATATCGCCCTTGAGAATTCCTGCACTCTCAGCAGCTGAATTCTCCAATACCTGTGCTACATAGACACCCTTAGGCATATCGTACGTCGCTGATACATCGCTGGTCACATCTGTTCCTGAGATTCCAAGGAAGGAACGTTCGTTATCAGATACCTTTCTCTTCGTCTCATGCTGCATCAGTTCTTCAATTACAGGTTTTGCTGTGGTTATGGGAATTGCATAACCCATACCCTCTATCACATAATTTGCTATTTTATTCGAATTAATACCAATGACCTCTCCCTTGACATTCAGAAGCGCACCACCTGAATTACCCGGATTAATCGCTGCATCCGTCTGAATTAAATAACTGGTGTTATCATCTATTACTACCTCTCTGTTCAATGCACTGATGACACCTGTAGTAACAGATTGTCCATATCCAAGGGAATTACCAATGGCAATCGCCGGTTCTCCTACCTGTAAAGCATCAGAATCGCCCAATGTTGCAATCGCGATCTGTCCTCTGGTGCTCTCTTCAATATCATCCAGAAATACAGTGATCACAGCCAGGTCATTGCTGGAATCTGTGCCTTTTACATAAGCAAGCACCTCATGATCGTCAATAAACTGCACACTCAGTTCATCACAACCTTCAATTACATGATAATTCGTTACGATCAGCAGCTCATCATCCGTCTCACCGACAATAATGCCGGAACCGCTGGCTTCCTCCTGCGTAGTCTCACCATACCAGTCTGTACCGGAATACAGATTCGTAATGGACACAACACAAGGCATTGCTGTCTTCACCACTTCTGTCACATCAGTTACAACTGCGGTCACTGTCTGTGGCTCCATCTGTGGAATCTGCGTTACCTCGTTGGTTCCCTCTATATCAATATCTCTGGACTTTGGCTCAATTCCTGATGATTCACTGCTCTGTGAAGCACTTTCTGCTGACTGTGTCTTGCCAACACCTGCCTGCATATCTTCCATCTGTGAAGCCAGATCATCCATTTGTTCCTTGACCGAAGCAATCTTTGCCTGATTCACATCCAGTCCAGACAATTCATATACTACATACACACCAAGCCCTGCAAACAGACCAAATACAATACCGCTTACAATACTAAGCACCATTCTCTTGAATACAGGATGCTTCTTCTTTACCTTAGCCGGCTTCACCTTACCATAGTTCACAGTCTGATTTGCCGGACCGCCATACAGATTACTATACTGCTCTATCCTTGCATAAACAGGCTCTGCCTGCTGCTGTTGCCCATTCCCCTGCCGTGAATTATCCAGCTGACCATCCACCGATGCAGCTCCATCACTGTATACATTTCCATCCTGTCTGTTCTCGTTCTCTTCCATAGCTTTGTTTCCTCCTTAGAGTTCCCATACACTTCACACTTAGAATCTTCGTCAGTTCCCGAATCTAAGAGATCAAAAAATTCATTTTCCTGCGAAACGCCCATTTCAAGTAACAGAATTGTACCTGCCTTCATAATGCAACGCAGGCACAATTCGTCCCTTGCCACAACCTCACGTTTCGCAACAATCCCCTTACTCCACAGTTACGGATTTTGCCAAGTTTCTTGGCTTATCTACATCGCAGCCTTTTCCTACTGCTACATAATATCCAAACAGCTGAAGTGGAATAATCGCCAGTGAATTTGCAAAATATGCATTGGTCTTTGGAATGTAGATTACATAGTCTGCTGCTTTCTCAATCTCTGTATTACCTTCTGTTGTAACTGCCAGTACGAAAGCACCTCTCGCCTTAACCTCAACCATATTGCTCAATGTCTTCTGGAAAAGAGCATCCTGTGTGGCAACTGCTGCTACCAGTGTTCCTTCTTCAATCAGGGAAATTGTACCATGCTTCAATTCACCTGCCGCATATGCTTCCGAATGAATATAGGAAATCTCCTTTAATTTCAGAGAGCCTTCCATGGAAATCGCATAATCAATACCTCTTCCAATGAAGAATACATCCTTCGCTCCCACATAACGGTTGGCAAATCTCTGGATTCTCTCTTTATTAGATAAAAGCATCTCAATCTGTGCAGGCAGACGTTTCAGATCTTCCAGAAGTTCCTGGAAAGTTGTCTCATCCAGCTTGCCTCTTACTTTGGCAAACTTCATAGCCAGCAGATATAATGCAATCAACTGTGCACTGTATGCCTTGGTTGTTGCTACTGCGATCTCAGGACCTGCCCATGTATACATGACATTGTCAGCTTCTCTGGCAATGGAACTTCCTACTACATTTACAATACCCAGTACCTTATGTCCCAGCTTCTGAGACTCACGAAGCGCTGCCAGTGTATCCGCAGTTTCTCCGGACTGACTGATAACGATGACCATAGTACCTTCTTCCAGAATCGGATTACGATAACGGAACTCACTTGCAACATCCACTTCTACCGGGATTCTTGCCAGACCTTCTATCACATACTTGGCTGTCACACCTGTATGATATGCAGAACCACAGGCAACGATAAAAATCTTACGGATTGCCTTGATCTCTTCATCTGACATATTCAACTCATCAATGACAATATCTCCATCTTTAATTCTTGGCATTAATGTATCTGTTACAGTCTTTGGCTGTTCGTACATTTCCTTTAACATGAAGTGCTCATAGCCGCCTTTTTCTGCTGCATCAGCATCCCACTCAATCGTAACAGGCTCTTTGGTGATCTCTTCTTCATCAATTGTATAGAACTGCATACCATCTGCACGAAGACGTACAATCTCCTGATTCTCGATAAAGTATACTTTTCTAGTATATTTGAGAATCGCCGGTACATCAGATGCAATGAAACAGCCATCTTCGTTCTGGCCAACGATCAAAGGACTGTCTTTACGTACTGCAAATATCTCATCCGGATGTTCCGTAAACATAATACCCAGTGCATAAGAGCCTTGTACTCTGTGCATAACTTTAAGAATCGCCTCTAATGGGTTGCCCTTATAGTAATAATCAATCAGATGTGCCACTACTTCTGTATCTGTATCAGAGACAAAATGATATCCCTTAGACTCCAGCTTGGCTTTCAGTGGCAGATAATTCTCTATAATACCGTTATGTACAACGGCAATCGTTCCCTGTTCATTATAGTGAGGATGGGAATTCACATCACTTGGTGCGCCATGAGTTGCCCATCTTGTATGTCCGATACCAACTGTTCCGGGCATAGTTGCTCCCGCATGTGTCAGTTCTTCCAATACCTTCAGTCTTCCTACAGCCTTGGTGATCTGAATCTTCTCACCATCAAAAACAGCCATACCTGCTGAGTCATAGCCTCTGTATTCCAGCTTCGCCAGACCTTCCAGAATGACAGGCGCTGCCTGCTGCTTACCAATATATCCAACAATTCCACACATAGTTTACTTTCCTCCTGTTATCTATTGCTGTTTCCAATAATTCCTGTTGCTAGTACATTTCATGATCATGCCCTGCCCCAGTGATTTATAATGTATTCCCATCTGATATCCTATATACTTAAAGCCACTCTGTACAATCAGATATGGAATCTGCTTTCTCATGCCAGCCTCTGCCAGATGTCTGGCGGTCTTCTTTACCAACTGTACTCCCTCACTCTTAGAGGACACTCCTGCGAATACTTCAGGGTGTTCTGCCTGTGATACACCAAGATCAAAATTTCTTCTAAACTGCTGCATACAGCTGTAATTATGGGAATGATAGACCTGTGCCTGCGCCTGATATGCAATGCAATAGCCTGCCTCCACAGCATGTCCCGCATATATCATATCTTCATTAAAGATCGCCCTTTTCTCAAATCCACCCAGCATATCGAAGATATTACGGTTATATGCTGCGCATACATTCGAGCAGAAAAAGGTCTTAATTCCAAGCTCGGCAATGTCGTCCTTTGATTTTATACGTGATTCTTCCGGGTAATTAAAGCTTCTGGTGTATTTCTCTATCTCCCTGCAGTCAGGAAGCGGAAGCTGTCTTGCATAGGCGGCAGCGACCTTGGGCTGCTGCAGTGCCTCTACCAGATGCCCGATCAGCGCTGTATCCGCCGGGATCGCATCCTGTGTCATACAGACGAAGATATCTGCATTAGAATATGCTGTTGCACGGTTTCTGGTCCTGCCATGGTCGAATTCCTTGCCTGAGATATGGTGCACTTCTATATTGTTGTATTTTTCAAGAAAGCCGGTGCCATAGAAGCGCTCGTCGAAATATTTCTCCTCTGTGTTCATGAGAATCAGCTTCTGTATGGGATAGTCCTGCTTCTCTATCATCTCGATCAGCTGCAGCACTCCCTTGGGAGGCTTATAGGTCAATACAATCACGTCTACTGTATGCTGCATGATATCTCTCCTTAAATCCGAAAAAGGGAGTCGTATAAGCGACTCCTTTATTCTTTACTTTATTGCCCCGAATAGTATACCCCTGTATCGCTTGCAATCTTGCTGCTACAGGTCTTTACTGTACTCGATGGCTCATAATCCTGCTCATCAAAGAACATCTGGTGAAGCAGTTTTACATTGTATTCCAAATCCTGTGGAATAACAACGCTCATCTTACGTACACGTCCTGTCTGTACACTTCCATCAAATGGGAAGGACGCAGTCTCACCAATGGTATAGCCTGTAATACCACCCAGAAGCTCAATGATCTCTGACAGATCAAGAGATGTTGCAATCTTCGGGAATACTGCATTTGCAATGTTGTTCAGAGTAGCAGGATTCAATGTCATTGCCTTCTTGGCTACCTTCTCAATAACAGTACGCTGTCTCTGTGTACGGGCAAAATCATTACCCACATAACGGATACGGCAGTAAGCTGTTGCCTGCAGACCATTCAGCTTCTGAAGACCTGCTGTAGTTACCGGAATATAATCAACACCTTCTGTTGCCACATAGTTCGGTTCACCCTTTGCATTGAGTGTACCATCCTGCTTACCTACCATACTGATCTGATAGCTGTTCAGGTGTGGAATCTCATTCTCCTGCACATCAATCTCGATACCGCCGACTGCATCAATTACATCAATCAGTCCATCAAAACCAATGGTTACAAAATCAGTAATATTCATATCCAGATTCATATTCAGCATGGCAATCGCCTGTTTCGGGCCGCCCTTTGCATAAGCAGAGTTTGCCTTATTATAGGTATCTGTACTTAAATTCAGATACGTATCACGAAGTATTGATATCATCTTGACTTCCTTCGTATCCTGATTAATGGAAGCAATGATGATCGTATCCGTTCTGGTACTCTTATCCAGCTCTCCATCACGGGAGTCCACACCGAAAAGTGCAATATTACGATAGCCCTTCATGGCACCGGTCTCCGTTGCTTCCTTGACCTGTTCATTAATCTCTACATCCTGGTCATCAATGGTAACAATCTGAATCTGGCGCGCCTTCATTACTCCCCAGAATACAACTAACAGAATCAGCAGGACAAAAATCTCTATAATAAACAAAACAATCTTCCTGCGCTTCTTCTTGGCAGCTTTCTGCGGGTTCACCGGCTTATGGTTTTTCTTTGGCTTGCCCTTGGAAGATGCCGGTCTTCTGTTACCGGCTGATGTACTGTGCTGTGACCTTCCCATCTCGTTCTCCGTCATTCTGCGTGTACCCTGACCAGCCTCTGAACGATATCCTGTCTGGGACTGGGTGGTACGGCGGGTTGTGCCCTGTGTCCCTGCCTGAGAAGGCCTGCGGGTACCCGGCTGTGCTGTTGTCTGCGGCGTTCTGCGGCTTCCTGACGGTGCTCCTGTCTGGGCAGAACGATGTGCAGAACCATTTGGTGCAGACTGAGAACTTCTGCGGGTCGTACCTGTAGTGCCAGTCTGGGCAGTGCGGCGGGGTGCTCCTGTATTGGATGACTGACGATGTGCTGTATTGGATGACACCCTTCTGCCATCCCCCTGTGCTGAGCCCTGTCTGCTGGCAGGTCTTCGGTTGCTATCCTGATAACGATTATCTTCCATTCCGTATTTTCTCCTAATATGCGTTCTTATTTACAAATCCTTTGAAAAAGGTCAGAAACAGGATTTTCATGTCAAATCCCATTGTCCAATTCTCAATATAGTACAAATCATATTCAATACGTTTACGAATCGAGGTATCTCCTCTGTATCCATTTACCTGTGCCCATCCGGTCAGTCCCGGACGAACCTGATGTTTTATCATATATCTTGGTATTTCTTCCTTGAACTTCTCTACCCAGAGAGGTCTCTCAGGTCTTGGACCGATCAGACTCATGTCTCCCTTTAGTACATTAAAAAATTGCGGCATCTCGTCAATACTGGTCTTGCGCAGTATTCTGCCGATAGGAGTGACTCTTGGATCGTTCTTGGTCGTCCAGCCCTTCTTCTCTTCCTCTTCCTTCTGCACTTCCATGGTACGGAACTTGTACATCTGGAATGGTCTGTTATGAAGCCCCACTCTCTCCTGCTTATAGATAAGAGGTCCTCTGCTGGTCAGCTTGATTCCAATGGCAGCGATCAGCATCAATGGGGAAAAGAGAATAATTGCCACAATTGCCCCAAACACATCCACAATACGCTTCATCAGCATATTTGCAGTATTGGTCAAAGGGACACGTCGTATATTAATGACTGCCAGTCCTCCCAGATCTTCCAGATACGGGCTGCTGGGAATGACTCTGTTATAATCGGGAATGAACTTGGTATGCACACCGGATTTCTCACATATATTAACAATATCCTCCAGCCTGTCATAATCCTCCAGAGCCAGGGTAATACCAATCTCATCCATGTTGTTATCCGCAAGTATGGCAGAAAGCTGGTCAATCTCACCTATTACTTCCACACCTTTATATTTGGTTCCCTTAGGAATCCTGTCATCCAGAATGCCGCATACCACATAACCCCATTCCGGATTTTCTCTGATTTTATCAATATACTCCTCTCCTGCACGGGAATATCCCACCAGTAGAATATGCTTGATATTATATCCTTTTTTTCTAATATAGCGCAGCGCAAAACGTACGCACTTACGCATGAATATCTCCAGAACAATATTAATTCCAAAGAATACTGCAATCATACCTCTGGAGAAGTCCGGCAGCTTCACCGCATAGAGAAGCACCATGATGGCAAAAAGCCCCACGGTATTGGCCTTGATGATATTAAAAACCTCATACTTGGTCTTCGCCGTTCTCTTGGGTGTATACATGTCAAAGACATTATACAGGATCAGATACCCAGGTATTACAACAAACAATACCGAGAAGTAAATCTCCCTTGCCAGGACACCGGTACCCGGCTTCATCTCCACAACAGATCCGCCAAGCCACAGAAACCACGCCAGCAGATAGGATACCGTAATGACCAGTGCATCCAGAAGTACAAGCAATCTATTAAAATATTTTTGATTGTCCTTTATCAATTATATCACCTTTTGACTCGCTTTTGCACTACTAAATCCATATTCTACATTATTTCCTGTAAAAGTACAACTTTATTTTCGAATCATGCGGATTATATTGCACCATAACGCACATTGAATCCGTATATATGCCATGAGCCTTGATAGGGCAAAATGCACCTTCTGGCTGCGTCCTTTGGCACTTGCAGACAGCTTAAAGCCTTCTGCCACACCGGCTGCGTATTCCCTGCCCATTCCTTTTCGTATGAAGAAAAGCCATTTGACCAGATAGCCCACCAGCAGAAACGGCAGGTTTATAAGAATCTGCAATAATGGCATATTCTTATAAACCAGATAGATACTGTTCCTGGCTGCCAGTTTTGTCTTGAACGCATTATATCTTGAACCGGAGGTTGCACTTCCTGCATGATACACGATCGCTGCCGGAGCAAAACGGTTCTGATACCCACATAACTGCGCACGATATCCTACATCAATATCCTCCAGATAAGCGAAATGGTTCACATCAAATAATCCCACTCTCTCAAAATATTCTCTTCTGTAGATTGCTGCACCACCACAGGCTGCAAAAATACAATCCTCTTTCTCATACAATGCCGGAGCTTTGCCTTTTCCTCTGGCAAAAGCCCATCCAAGTGCACAGTAGTAATCGCCTGCATCATCCAGCTTCGTCATATCATGAAGCGATATCAGCTTGGCGCTGACAGAGAAAATCCGGGCATCCTTTTCTATTGCCTTTTCCAGCTCATGGATGAATGACTTGCCGGCCCTTGTATCATTATTTAGTAATATTACATAAGGTGTTGTACTTGCCTGTATTCCCTGATTCACAGCTTCACTGAATCCGGTATTTGTTTCATTGCAGATCAGCTTCACCTGTGGAAATTTCTCCTGCACAAGCTCCCTGCTGCCATCCGTGGAAGCATTGTCCACCATAATGACCTCAAACTGCGTCTGCGTTCCTGCATACAGGCTGTCCAGACAGTCTTCGATATAACGGATTCCATTGTAATTAGGAATCACCACGGTCGATTTCACCATATCGGCTCCTCCCATCAGATCTTGCGTACCGCCTCCGGATCCAGCAGAAGCCTTGCTCCTTTTGCCTGTAATTTATGACTGAGCTTCTTGTTGAGCCGCTCCAGCTGCTCCGGTGTCAGCTCCCTGATCCACTGTGGAAGCGGAGCCGATGTATGCGCTGTAAAAGTACATTCGTACGGATGCCCTGTCACTTCCTCATATACGTCAAAATATGCCTTATTGACCTCAAGATTACGAATATCCAGATAGGCCACATTCTGATACAGGTCCATACGGTTCATATAGCCCGCATAGACTCTTGGCTGGCCTCTGTAGCATCCACTGGCAATCTTGCCCGCATGTACAACGAAGCCTCCCACTGCTGCAAGGTCTTCTCTGTGAATCAGCACATCATTGCGGTAGGCAATACGATAAAATCCCAGATGCTTATTATGTCTGATATCTGCCTTCCAGCCCATGCGGAAGGTAAAATCAGCCAGTGCCTTTCTGCCTGCCTCATATGCATACATCTTGCTCTGTGGATTATCCGCCGTTGAGCCTTCATGGCATCTCCAGTGATACAATACCTTAGGAACATGACAGATATAATCTTCTACTCTTCCAGAATTAGAATTCTCTTTTTCTTTCAGCATCAGACTGCTCACAATACGAAGCACCAGATCATAATCCTGTGCGCCGTCATACTGCTTACGAATCTGCAATTTCTGAATCCAGGCTGTCTCCACAACACATAAATGACAGATATAATTATTGGTCAGAAGCAGGTCCAGGTTAAAGTCCTGCTTAATATGGGGATCATAGAAATGATTGCCCTGTGCGTCGCATTTATCTTCATCAGAATAAAGCAGTACGGGCTTCTCTTTCCCCTCACTGACAGCTTCCGTAATCGCCCTTGCCATCTCATAAAGTGCATCCGGTGTCAATATGTCATCATGATCCACCAGTCCACAGTAATCACCTGTGGCATAGGCAATCGCCTGATTGGTATTCTCTGAGATACCACCATTCTCCTGTAGTCTGACATAATGGATTCTGGAATCCTCATACTGTGACATCACAGCAGAGACCTCCTGCGTTTCACTGCCATCTGCAAGAATCAGCTCCCAGTTGCCATAGGTCTGTGCCAGACAGCTCTCGATCAGGTCTGTCAGATGATTTCTATGCGTCTCAAAAGCCGGTACAATAAGGGAAAAGCTGATGGGCTCCAGAGTTCTGTCTTCTCTTTGACGCTTCAATTCCTCTTCTTTTGGAGTCTCATACGTATAGTCTGCATAATATCTTGCAGTCATTCGCTCCCAGGCTGCAAGGGCAGCCTCCTTGTAACCGTTCTTTTTGCTGTAATTGATTGTTTTCTTAATATTCTGTACAATTGACATTTGTTAATCCTTTTTCTCCAGGAATATTTTTCTGGTAACGAAATTGTATACCATAACAATGGCAGTCGCAACTACCTTGGCAGCCGTATAAGCCAGATTATAATTCAACAGCCTCTGCAGCCATGCCACATTACCATAAACAGGTCCTACGCATATCCAGATAATCAGCTGATTCAGTCCCAGTCCAATGATGCTTAATATGATAAAGATCACGAACTCTGCCTTACGGTTCATATCCTCTTTTCGTTCAAATACAAATTTAAAACTCAATATATAGTTCACAATAACAGAGATTGTGAAGCCTAAAGCTGATCCAGTCATGGAAGCCAGTTCGAAGAACTGCTCTCCGGCTGTATGCAGAATAATATTCAATACAATAATACCAATCAGATAGTCAATAAAAAAGCAGACAAAGCCTACCACTCCAAATTTTAACATCTGCTCTATCAGTTTCTTCATAAGCGTAAACCTAAGCCTTTCCCATATCAAGATGGAATCGGAAAGTTAAACCTTCCGATTCCATCTGGTCTTTTCTCTTATTATGCCTCTATTCTTTAGTCTAATACAGCCTTTACTTCTGCTGTTAATGCTTCTACCTTATTCTGTGCGTCTTCCAGGCTTGTGCCCTTAACGCCCATGTAGAACTTAATCTTAGGCTCTGTTCCTGAAGGTCTTGCGCAGCACCAGGAATCGTTGGTCAGATCAAAGTAGAGAACGTTGGACTTAGGAAGTCCTGTAGGATATGTCTTGCCTGTTGCAAGCTCTGTGATCACATCCTTCTCATAGTCACGTACTCTGACTACATCCAGCTCGCCGAACTTCTTAGGAGGATTGCTTCTAAGCTTGTCCATGATTGCTGCGATCTGCTTGGAACCATCAATGCCCTTTAAAGTGATGGCATACTGTGTTTCCTTATAGTAGCCATACTTCTCATAGATCTCAAGCATCATATCATATAATGTCTTACCATGCTTCTTGCACCATGCAGCTACTTCACACAGGCACATAACTGCGACAACTGCATCCTTGTCCCTTGCGTGAGTACCAGCCAGACAGCCATAGCTCTCTTCCAGACCAAATACATAGTTGTTGGAGCCTGTCTGCTCGAACAGCTTGATCTGCTCGCCAATATATTTGAAACCTGTCAGTACCTCAATTCTCTTTACACCATAAGCTTCTGTGATAGGCGCTGTCATATTAGTTGTAACGATAGTTGTTACAAGTGCAGGATTCTCAGGCATTGTACCTGTTGCAGTTCTTTCTCTTAAGATATATTCTGCAATGAGCATACCTGACATATTACCTGTAAAGGACTTGTATTCGCCACTTGCTGTATCTAACGCATATACGCCCAGTCTGTCTGCATCAGGATCTGTAGCCAGGACGATATCTGCATTCTTCTCCTTTGCAAGCTTCAATGCATATGTAAATGCCTTAGGATCTTCAGGGTTAGGATAATCCAGAGTTGTGAACTTAGGGTCAGGATTCTCCTGTTCAGGTACTACGTATACGTTCTTGAAGCCAAGCTCAGAAAGGATTCTTCTGACAGGCTTGTTACCTGTACCGCATAATGGTGTATAAACGATCTTGATATCATCTGCTACTTCCTTGATGACATCAGGATGAATGATCTGCTTTTTAAGTTCTACCATGTAAGCATCATCAATCTCTTTGCCGATTACCTGATATAATCCTGCATTGATGGCTTCCTGCTTGTCCATGGTCTTTACTGTATGATAATCCGTTACATTCTTAACTTCAGCAATGATTTCCTTATCCTTAGGAGCTGTGATCTGTGCGCCGTCCTCCCAGTATACCTTGTAACCATTGTATTCAGGTGGATTGTGGCTTGCTGTAATGACAATACCGGAGATACAACCTAATGTTCTCAATGCAAAGGACAATTCAGGAGTAGGTCTCAATGATTCGAATACATATGCCTTAATGCCGTTAGCAGCCATACACAGTGCAGCTTCGTCAGCAAATTCAGGAGACATGAAACGGGAATCATATGCAATTGCAATGCCCTTCTTCTGTCCGTTTGCCTTGATAATATAATTGGCAAGACCCTGGGATGCCTTTCTGACTGTATAAATATTCATACGGTTAGTTCCTGCGCCTATGACACCTCTCAGACCGCCTGTACCAAATTCCAGTTCTTTATAGAAACGTTCTTCAATCTCTCCTTCATTGTTACGAATAGCGAGAAGCTCATCCTTCGTTGCCTGATCGAAATAATCGTCATTCAACCAGAAGTTAAATTCATCCATGTAGCTCATTTCAGTTTACCTCCATATTCTCTCATTCCAGCATGCACCTTGGCACATACCGGATTCTGGATTGTGAAAAAAATATTTTCCAAGCCTATGATAATTAAATCAAAATTATGGTAATTTTTCAAGGAAATGTAGTAATTTAATCAAATTTAATCTATTTTTCATTGTTCAATTCTATCTCATCCGGCGTTTTTAAGGAATAATCGCTGTAATTCAATGAGAAATTCGGGTTGTAATACGGGTCTCCCCTGTCTATGACTTCCTTCCATTTCGTTCTGAAATGCGCAGCTTCTTCATTATACCGCTGTGCCTTGGCTGCATCCTCAATGTCACTGCCTCTTGATGCCGATTCATAATGATACAGCTCCGCAAAAGGCGTAAATACATTCAGATAGCCCTGTTCTCTCAAACGAAGGCAGAAATCCACATCATTAAGTGCGACCTTAAAGCTCTCATCCAGCCCGCCCAGTTCCTCATACAGACTCTTTCTTACCATAAGGCAGGCGCCTGTAACTGCAGATACATTCTGTGCATAGCAAAGTCTGCCCATATACCCCAGATTATCATGGTTGATCTTATAGTGGGTATGACCGGCTGTCCTGTGCGCTCCCAGTCCAATGACGATTCCTGCATGCTGTATAGTCAGATCTCCATAATAGAGCTTGGCTCCAACCGCTCCCACATCCCGGCGCTGTGCATACATCAGCATATTTTCCATCCAGTTCATTGTAATGACCTGTGTATCATTATTCAAAAGCAACAGATACTCGCCAGCTGCGAACTTCGCTCCATAATTATTGATTCTGGAATAATTGAAATCCCCTTCATAGGTAACGACTTTGATTCTGTCGTTGCCCTCCAGTGTCTTATAATAATCAAAAGTCTGCTGCTCACTGCTGTTATTTTCTATGATAATGATCTCATAATTGTCATACGTAGAGCGCTCCTGAATTGACTGGATACATCTGCGCAGATCATCCAGATGGTCTTTATTGGGAATCAGAATGGATATCTTGTCTTCCTTTAATATCTCATATTTGATCTCAAATATCGTTTCAAATGCCCTGGTGCTCTTAATCTCAAAATTCTTAAAGCCACAACGAGTCAGGTGATCCGCCACAGCTCCCTTGGCAGCTGCAATTGCATAGGGCTTCGCACTGATATCGCTTGCTACGCTGCCCTTATGGGATCTCCAGTAATACATAAGCTTCGGCACATGCACGATGCACTTGGCATTGGAAGTCAGACGCAGTATCATATCATGATCCTGGCTGCCGTCAAACCCGCTTCGAAACAGCTCTGTTCCTTCCAGCAATTCTCTGGAAAAGACGCTGAAATGGCAGATATAATTATTGGCACGCAGATTATCAATGGAGAAATCAGGCTTAAAATGCAGTGTGATCATATTGTCGATGCTGTTACCCTTGAAAGTCGTTTCATCGCAGTAAATATAGTCTGCACCCTGCTCGTTGATAACCTTCACATACTCGAATAAAACTGACGGATGCAGGATATCATCATGATCGAACAGACCAATGTATTCGCCTGTCGCCAGCTTATAACATTCATTAGTATTGCCGGCAATTCCCTCATTCTTTACAAGCTTGTGATATATAATTCTTTTGTCCTTTGCAGCATACTCCTGACAACGTGCTCCTACTTCTGTGTGCTCATCATCAGAACCATCTGCCAGACACAGCTCCCAGTTCTGATAAGTCTGATTCAGCACAGACTCTATCATCTCATTCAGGAATTGCAGTGGGGTATTATACAAAGGCACAAGAATGCTGATCTTCACCATGCGGTCAAACTTCGTATCACGCTGTCTTGCAGCCTCCTCTGGTGTCGGAAAGCTTGCTGTTCCGTGGAGTTTTCTAGCCTCCTGCTCTCTTTTCTTCTGCCGAAGCTTTCTGGCAATTCCCTTAGGACCTCCCAGATTACGGAGCCTGCGATAATTGCGCAGTCCCCAGTGCATCGTCTGACGCAGAGGTTTGCTTGCTTTCCACATAGGGTTATTCTTGATTCTGTCCAACTGGAACTGCAGCGTATCTGCTTCATTCTTGGCATCTGCCAGTCTTCCTGCCAGAGAAGCACTTCTTGCCTTTTCCTGTTCGTATGCTTCCTTATAGTAAGAAGCCTCCTCCTGGGGCGTATTGTATTCTTTTTCCATGATTTTCTAATCCTCCTGCTGCCTGCATCTGTACCAATATACCTATGGTATAGGAACCCCTGGGCAGCTTCTCTTTCTCAATCAGCGCATGTATGCCACACAGTGCGACTCTCTTCGTCCGTGCATCCTGTGCAAACAGCGGCTCTACATCCTCTCTCAATTTCGGATAAAGCGACACCTGATATACTTCTCCGCTTTCCTCATGCTTTAGCAAAAGCCATCTGGTCAGTAATGCATTATCGTGTTCTCTTAACACATACCAGCCCTCTATCTCTATGACATCCGTTGTCACTTCCACGCTGTCTATCTGCAGCATGGACTGGTTCTCACCTGTCAGCTTACGAATCCAGCGATTCTCATGTGCTTTGGGAAGCTTCTGACTTAACTGTGGCGTTACCATGTAATCACAGGGAAAACGATATTCACAGGAGTATTCCACATCCTTCTTCCACTGTACCAGATTCGGGCTGTAGAATGGGTCCTGATGAAGCAAATCCGGATGCTTCTGATAGAGCCGATCCAGCTCCTGCGCAAGACGCTGCTTCTTTGCCAGTGTATCATCCTGTCCTCTGCTCACTGATTCATGATGCAACAGCACAGCTTCATTGCACACTACCTGCAGATAACCCCGCTCATATAACCGGAAGCACAGCTCCACATCATTATAAGCTACTGCAAGCTCTTCGTCAAAGCCCTGTATCTGTCTGAACTTCTCTCTGTTCAGCAAAAGGCATGCTCCCGTGACTGCTATCATATTATAATTCACCAGATTATGTCCATGATACAGACAGCCTTCATCCATAAGACCAGCCAGCTTATGTGCTGGACCAATTCCCATATTGGTAATGCCTGCATGCTGGATTCGGTTTCCAGTCTCACCTTCAGCCTGAGGATACAAAAGCCTGGCTCCTACAGCACCGATATGGAACTGTATCGCCAGCTCCATCATCTGATTCAGCCATTTTCCCTCGATAATCTCTACATCATCATTGAGAAATAACAGATATTTTCCCTTTGCCTCTTCTGCTCCCTGATTACACATTGTAGAGAAATTAAAAGGCTGTGGGCGATACAGATAATGAAGCTGTATTCCATGCTTCTCCTGTAGCTCATTTATTTTAGAAGTTATCCACTGTCTGTTCTCTTCTGTGCTTCCATTGTCCACAATTACCAGCTCATACTGGGGATATTGTGTCTTTTCCAGTAATGTATGCAGACAGCGCAACAGCACCTGCACATTGTCCTTACTGGGAATGATGATAGATACCAGCGCTTCTTTCGTTATTTCTTTGCCATGGAACTGTCTCCACCAGTTCGTGTTGCGGATTCGTTTCCATTCCATATGCCATCCCGGCAGTTCTTCTATCCTCTCAGGGTTGCCATTGGTATAAAGTACTCTGGGAATGCGGCAGATATTCTGGCTCTGTCCTGAGGCATATACCATAAATTCATAAATGCTGACACTCGTGTCATTTTTCTGCCCTGTCTCCCAACACAGCTGCTTCCACATCCTGCGTGCCCAACCGGCTCTGACTGCGAAGATACTTCCATAATAAAAGAAGCCCCTAAGCGTATCCGGTGAATATTCCGGTTTGAACCATGGCTGGCAGCGAAGTCCCATCACATCTCCTGAAATCTCGCTGTCTTCCTCCAGAATGCGCGTTTCAAAATAATCTTCATCCGCATACAGAATATCTGCCCCATTCCTCTGATAATATGCAAAGACTGCCTCTGTTCTGTCATCTGCAATGCCGTCATCTCTTATAAAAAGCCATAACTCACTGTCTGTATCATCTGCCTTGCCTCCAACATCGGAAGCTGCCGTTTGACCGATGCCCGTGATGTCTCCTTTTTCAAGGCACTCTGTCCAGGATTCCTCGCAGGACAAAAAGGGAAGCCGCACTACCTGCTTCCCTTTCTCTATGTCACATTCCGTATGCAATTCCTGCTCCTGCTTCTTCAGCCATTGCAGATATGGTCTTCGCTGCTCTTCACACAAAGCTTCGTAAGATTTCTCTTCCATGATTTCCGTCCTTATGTTCTGTTTTCCATTCTGAGACTCAACTCATTACTCGATTACCAGCTGCTTCTTGGCACTTCGATACATTCTCTGTCTGGAACAGCTATCTTTTGCCGTCAGCCACAGATCATACGTACCTGCTGGCAGAGAGCCCTCATAGATCCAACAGCAAAAGCCTGTCATTTCCACGTTGGTCTCATCCGGCAGAATTGCTGCCACATCCTTACGATACCGCTTCATAATCGGCATTTCCCATACTTTGCCCTTCTCATTTACCAGCAGCAGCTTCAGCTTATATCTCGCATTATCTGCGCCTGGTATGTAAGCCCAGCCTTTGATCAGATAATATTCCTTACCCTGATTACCGGCACGCAGGAATTTCTCTTTGCCACAATCCTCTACCACGATCATGATTGCCTGATTAACACGCTTCATATTCGGCAGGGAACTGCCTTCTTTTACCTCATCACGATAACCGGTGAGATCTGCGAACTCATAGCCCTCCAGCCAGCGTATCTCATACTCTGGTGCGCCTGTATTACGGATTGTTCCATTATATGGGTCCTGGGCATAGAGTCTTGGATGTCTCCTGTACAGAACATCCTTCTCCTCCATGAGACGCTTGAATTTACCCTCATCCTGCATATCATCACCACGACTGAGTGATTCATGATGATACAGCACCACATCATTACGCTGTACGTTACATAAGCCTTTTTCACACAACCGGAAGCATAAGTCTACATCATTATAGGCAACTCTGAGTCCTTCGTAGAGACCGCCTAATGCTCTATATACCTTAGTCCGTATCAGAAGGCATGCCGCTGTCACCCCGATCATATCGTAGACCAGCTTATTTCTGCCGTAATAATAGGACTGCGTATCATCCAGTCCCTTGAGCTTATGCCCCGGTCCTGATATGGTATTTGTCACACCTGCATGCTGGATCAGCGTAGAATTCGGATACAGAAGCTTCGCCCCTACTGCTCCTACATGGCGCAGAGAAGCCTGTCCTACCATTCTATCCAGCCAGTCCGCACAGTCTGCCAGTACTTCCATGTCGTCATTTAACAGCAACAGATATTCTCCACCGGCTTTTTTCGCGCCGAGATTACACATCACAGAGAAGTTGAAATCCATTGGCTCATACAGATAGATGAAAGCACATTCCTCCTGGAAATTCTGTAATGCCATTCGAGCCTGTGCTGAACTGCCATTATCTACTACAATAATTTCATAATTGGGATACGTGGTATGCTCATATACCGAACGGATACACTGCTTCAATATCTCCACATTATCCTTGGATGGAATAATGATGCTGACCAAGGGTGATTGCTGTACTTCATAAACAGGATATGAAATTCCTGTCTTGTCATTTATGTCCATCCTGCCCTGTAAGCCCCGTCTCTCCATCGCCAGCTCACGTATGAAATCATACTCAGTTCCCACGCCGATCAAATCAAGCGTACTCATAACCTGTGCTTCCACAGTATCTCTATCTGTTCCTTTCCAGAATTTATGGAAAAGAATCTTCTCTATGTGTCCGGCTCTCTTGCCCTGCTCTGTGACTTTCAGCACAAAATCATAAATATTGAGTCTGTAATCATCCATACCGAGCCATTTCAGCTCTGCAAAAGCCGTTCTTCTGACAGCAAACACATTACCAAAATACAGGTAAGAGAACAGCGTATCCGGCGACCACATGGGTTTCACCCAGGGAGCCATGCGATGCTTGAGTTCATTATCCGGCTCGGCATCTTCTCCCTCCGGTAAATACCAGATATCCTCATCTCCATATACCACATTGATATCCTGATGACTGTCAAAATACTCTATGACCTCACGAAACGCATGAGGCGAAATCTTACCATCACCAGATACGAACAGAATAATATCTTTCTTCAGATCATCCAGCGAGAAATCTTCCCCACACTGTTCAAAATAAACTACTGACAGTGACGGATACGATTCTTCATCCTTAGAATCTGTACGCTCTGTCTCCCGAATCCACATAAGATACGGATCTGTCTGACAATGCAGTGCATTGCGGTATTCCTCTATGCAGTCCTGATATAATTTGTCCTGTATTGCTTTCTTGATTCTGTTGATCATATCAGACTCCTTCTCAAATCAATCTCCCATCTATTATCCTAGTATAGCGTTTTTAAATTAACTAAACCATATTACTTGCCTATTTTCCCGATAGCACATGCCAAAAATCCTCAGCGTAGCCCGCTACGCCTACGTTTTTTGACATGCACTTTCTGAAAAATATTCTGCGTAAATGGTTCAGTTATTTAGAAAACGCTATACTAGTGGAAGAAACGTTTCAATCCGCTTTCCTTCGGTGTTACAGCCTCAATCAGTCTTGCTGTAAGGCTTGCAGGAAGTTCTACAACCTCCAGTGTCACATCCAGTCTGTCTGCACCCTCACGGGCAAAGACCAGATTCGGGTCTTCTGTGTCAAATATGACACAGTTCTCATTTGCCCAGACGCCATTTACTGTTATGTTGTCCTTTGCAAAATGCTGCCCTCCTGCTGCAATGTCTTTTACTGTAACTGCACAGCGGTAGGAGCATGGATCAATTCTGATCTGCTTTACTCCCTTAGGCACATCTACTGTGAAATGCACATCCTTTTCCTCTGTAAAGCAATCATGGATCAGTATGGAATTCTCCTGACTGAAGCCTTCCCCATAGTCATAGAAAACCTGAGACACATATTTTGCAGCTGCATATACACAATATGCTTCCATTCCCGATAGTTCATACGCCTTGAAGCCAATCAGCTCACGCATGGCGCTGACGGATGCTCTGTCACCTGTCACATAATGCTGGAAATCCTGCTCATCCTGAATCGCCTGCTGCTTCTCTTCTTCCGTTAAATGCAGGATATCCTGCATCAGAAGTGCTTCACAGGCTTTTCTGCCCTCTCCCCCCAGCAGATAATTATAAAAGGCACGAAATGCAATGTCTTTTGCCGGAACTGTTCTGTCAAAAGTCCATTCATAGTCGATGACATGCCAGGTGTCTCCATCCACCAGAATATTCGGGAAAATAAAATCTATATTGCTGATATTGGCATCTTCATTATATGACAGCCAGTGCATATATTCTTCAATTAATTTGCGAAAGCCCTCTGCGTCCTGTTCATCCAGTCTCTCATCCAGCAATTCTTCCAGTGTCCTGCCCTGACAGAATGGGAAAACGATGCTCTGCGGAGTTCTCTTACATTCATTCATCTGAATCTTCGTTCCCTCATATCGTTTGGACAGTGCTTCATACGCCTGATAGGTATGCACAATATGGGCATTGGCTTCCTTATCATTTGGCTGCTTCTCCACCAGGAATGTACCCGCCGCACTCTTGTGAATCAGGGTTCTGATTGCCCAGGCTTTCGCCCTGTCATTAGAGAACTTGGCATAGACAGTCTGCGGTTTCTTACCGATTAACAAAAGATAAGAATTGGAGAATAAAGGAAATTCCCCTTCCTCTATTACCTGGTCAAATACCTGTTTCTCATCGAAAAGCAATACTCTGTCTCTGTCAAAATTACGAAGATTGTTAGACAGTTCGCCCTTCTTTGGCATATATTCATCTGAATAAATCGTTGTCGGGAATTTATAATCCGGGTATGGATAATAAAAGGCATACTCGCTGATTCCTGTCTTGTGCAGAATCTCTTCCAGACCTCTTCTGGTAAAGGTTCTGGCAACGCCGCCTGTATGATATCCTTCAATTCCTGTAAAATAGGTTCCCAGATGATCTTCTCTACAGCCTGCCCAGTATTTCAGCCCAAATTTGTTTTCAATAGCAATAACCAGTCTGCCGCTGTCTTTTCTATGGCGGTTACAGATACTCATGAAATCCTCATAGGGTGTCTCTCCACCAATATAAGCACGTCCATATTCAAATACGCCAATCAGCAGGACATAATCATAGTCGCAGGACAGGTGTGGCTCAATGTCCTTAAAGTTACCTACCATAATGGTAATGTTATCCTGCTTCTTATTACGGTATGCATTGACCAGGCTTCTCTTCTTTGACAGGTCAATACAAGTCACACTGCCTACACGTTTCGCCAATGCACCTGTGATAGCGCCACAGCCTGAACCGATCTCCAGTACTCTATCTGTCTTCTTAAAGGGCAGCCAGTCTATGATATTGGTCCGAAAAGGTGAGAGGTGGTAGAAGAATGGCCAGCTCTTTCTCTCTTCGATGATTTTGGGGAATTCTTCTTCCTCATGCTCCATGGCAACCTGAAGCAGCTCATCTTCTATATCTCCATCGGAGTAATGATCTTCTCCGGGATAGTATGTCATATCCAATACAACATTTCCTATTTTCTCTGTCATGGAACTCTCCTTTGCATTTCTTAGGGTATCTGCGAATATTGGGATTGATAAGTGGGACGAATTGTGCGGACTTACTCGGCATCCTTTACCATGACTTTGGAATCCATGTCGTAGAATCCGACTGTGTTCTTGTCGGAAATAACAGTCAGGTCAAGGGCATCATAAAGCCTGTGGTATACCTGGAAGTCGTTGCCGTCGTAGCCTGTGACACCGAAGGACAGCAGGTATTCTCCGCCTTGCAGGGACATTTTCTGAGTAAAGGTGATGTCTTTTACTGCGCCTGCTTTTACGGGTTCCAGAAAGGCTTTTTCAAACATGGTGTTTGTGCCGGTGATTTCTGTGCCTTTTACTGTCTTGATGGAAAAAGCAAAGATTGGTGCAGGCAAATCTGCCATGAAGCGCACTTTCATATGAATCGTAAACTCCGAACCCTTGATAATGGATTTTGACTCTGTACCACGGTCATCTGTCATGTAGAACTGTTCAATGACTGCTTCCTTTGTACCATATTCCAATAACTTGGAGGTGTCCTGTTTTGCAGCCTTTTTCTGCACAGCAACCTGAATCTGTTCATCATTGAGCAGACTGCTCTCTGACTTGGACTCCGGCAATTCATACTGTCCTACCAGTACACGCTTGTAATCATCTATCATTTCTTTTGGAGAGCCTTCTCCCAGCTTAACGCCCTGATTGAGAAGCACTACTCTGTCACAATATTTTGATACGCTGCTCAGATCATGGCTTACGAAGATGATGGTCTTGCCCATCTTCTTGAACTCTTCAAATTTATGATAGCATTTTGCCTGGAAGAATACATCTCCTACGGACAATGCCTCATCAACAATCAGGATCTCCGGATCAATATTAATCGCTACGGAGAAAGCCAGACGCACGAACATACCGCTGGAATAGGTCTTCACCGGCTGTTTCACATAATCGCCGATATCTGCAAAATCCAGAATATCCTGCATGCGGCTCTCTATCTCCTGTTCTGTGAAACCGTTCATGGTGCCATTGAGGTAGATATTTTCAATACCTGTATATTCCATATTAAATCCGGCTCCAAGCTCCAGCAATGCCTGGATTCTGCCGTTTACTGTAAGTGTACCTCCTGTCGGATTCAGTACCCCTGTTATAATCTTAAGAATCGTGGATTTACCGGAACCATTCGTGCCGATAATTCCCACACATTCTCCCTTTTTTACCTGAAAAGAAACATCGGAAAGTGCAAAATGTTCCCGATATTTCTTCTTTTTCGTCAAACCAAGCGCCTCTACCATTCGGTCCATTGGCTTGTCATAGAGCTTATATACTTTACTGATATGGTCAACTGCTATTGCAATTTCTTCCTGTTTCTGTTCCATTCTATCCCTCACTAAATTAATGGTAATAGGTGACTATAATACATCTGCGAAATGTACTTTCAGGCGTCTGAATATCAGCGCACCGATACCAAAGAATACGGCTGTCACAATCCAGAAATACATCGTAGAATAGAAATCTTCCCAGAACCACTGATGTTCAAACATAGCACTTCTGTACCCATTCACAATATAGAAAAGAGGATTGATCTTCAATATTCGCTGTACAATTTCCGGCACAGATTCAATCTGCCACAGAATCGGGGTTGCCCACATGCCAACCTGTAATCCAATATTGATAAGCTGTGTCAGATCCCTGAAGAATATGACAATCGCACAGGTAGAATAACTGACTGCCAATACGAACATAAACAGACTGAAGCTGTAATATATAATCTGAATCAGATAGATGCTAGGGCTGTATCCCATCGCAAAATACACGACCAGCATGAAACATACAAAGAAGCAGTGCGTAAATGTTGCGCCAATGATCTTAATGATAGGAATGATACTGATCTTAAATACTACCTTTTTCACCAGATAAGCATATTCCAATAACGCTGTTGTTCCATTATTAATCGCTTCTGTGAAATAGAACCAGGGCACAAGTCCTGCGGTCAGCCAGATTACATAGGGCACCTGCAAAGTGCCTGCCATCAGTTCAATCTTACTGGACATGATGTAGTCAAATACGAACCAGTACAGAAGTACCGTAACAACAGGCTGTACAAATGCCCAGATACGTCCAAAATAAGAACCTGCATATCTGGTCTTAAAATCGTTCTTAGCCAGCTTCCAGATCAGTTTCCTGGACTGCCACAGTTCTACCGGCAATGTTACCAATCTGTCATAGAAACGATAAAATACCAGCATTGCTGCTACGATAACAACACAGGCTATGATTTTTTTTACATTTTCCTCATGCGGATCAGCCAGTGGATTGTGATGCACGACCAGAATCACCATCATAATCAGAGCCACCAGCGTTACCACTATGATATTTCTCGTCTTGGAATTTCTTGTCTTCATGTAATGCTACCTATCTCTTGAACTCTTTGATACCGCCCCACTTGGTGTCCTTATCGGACAGTGTAAGCTCCATCCCTTCCGGGATTGGCCATTCTACACCGATATCAGGATCGCTCCAGAGAAGCCCGCCCTCATCATTTGGATGATAGAAATCTGTGCACTTATAGCAGAATTCAGCATAATCGGATAATACCAGGAAACCATGTGCAAAATTCTTTGGAATAAAGAACTGCTTCTTGTTCTCTTCGGAAAGGAGTACACCGAACCACTTACCGTAAGTCCTGGAGCCTTCTCTCAAATCAACAGCAACATCATATACTTCGCCCTTGATCACACGAACCAGCTTGTCCTGTGGGAACTGCTTCTGGAAATGTAATCCACGCAGTACGCCTTTCTTGGAGGCAGACTGATTGTCCTGTACGAATACCTGGTCAATTCCTGCTTCCTTAAAATCGTTGTAATTATAGGTTTCCATGAAATAACCTCTGTTATCCCCGAAAACTGTAGGGGTGATGATCTTTAATCCTTCTATTTCGCATGTTTCAACTGTAATCTTTCCCATGATTCTTCTCCTATTTTTATTCTCAATTTGCCCTGCTTCGCAGCTTTCCTTTTGCTCATGTGGTTACCTCGCTATATAAATTGTGTCTGATATGCCTGTAAACACGCATATCAGCCTCAATTTGCCCTACTCCGCACATTCCTCTGAGTTATATTCAGACCACACTCACAAAATCGCTGCTTCGCAGCTTTCCTTTTGTTCATGTGGTTACCTCGCTATATAAATTGCGTCTGATATGCCTGTAAACACACATATCAGCCTCAATTTGCATAGCTCTGAATATAACTCACGTTTAAGTCTACCCGTCCTTCGATACCTGCTACACTACCACTGGAGGTATACTGCCACATATCGTAGCGTCCTTCATACTGTGGGGTCTGACGGTATTCAGCAAGCCATATTTTATATGCATCCAGATCTTCTGCATGCAGATTGTTTCTATACCAGTTACAGCTTGCATATACACCAGCCTGATAGCCCGCATTCTCGATGGTTCTACAGAAAGATTCGCACACCATGGTTCTGGTATCTGCATCCAGTCCATCCGCACGTCCATTGCCGCCTGCGCCTTCTGTATCAATAAATACCGGATAGTCCAGTGTCTCACCGCCCAGCAAAGTAACTACCATACTGGCTTCTTCCACTGCTTCTACCATAGTCGTAGCCTGTGTAAAGAAATAGATACCTACCTTAACACCGGCTTTCTTTGCATTCTGCAGATTCTGCCAGAAATAAGGGTCTTCAATCAGCCAGCCTGAACTGGAACCACGATAGCCACAACGGATGATTGCATAGTCTACGCCCTCGGCTTTCACCAAATCCCAGTCAATCCCGCCATTCCATTTGGACACATCAATTCCAAGCTCTATCGGCTTGTCCTGGCTGTCCGTATCCAGAAGTGCTGTATACTGGCTGTCGTCTCCATCTACTTCATCAGATTCTGTATCTTCTATAGAAGCATCTACCTCTGACTCAGAACGGATCAGATAGGAAATATCCTCTATCGGCATATAGGAAACCATTGCTTTTACACGCACATCCAGAGATGGGGAAGTACAGGTGTATTCTCCTGCATCAGCCAGAGTAATCTCATATTCTCCCGGACGTACACCTGATATATAGATCATACCATCTTCATCTGTATCCTGATAGTTTCCCAGATCACCTACGGATAAGACAAACGGATATCCTTCTACCGTCTTACCTTCAGTATCCACTACCTTGATACGTATGTCTTTTTCCACAGAAGTAGCCAACAATGTCACATCTGTATCACTCTCGGTCTGTGTTCCATCTTCCATTGCTTTCTCATATGTATTTTTTTCATGATCAAAGAACGTTTCATCCTGTAAAAAGGCTGACAGATCAGCGCCTTTTACCATGCCGTCTTCTTCCAGCACCCCTTCAGCTTCTGCCGTCTGCTCCTGCTTGGCTGTGCTGCCTGCCGATACGAAACGTTCATAATTGAACACCACAATAACAGCCGCCACGAGAACCATAATTCCCAGCATCGCCAGTATTGTAAGTCTCTTGATTTTAGAGTCCATTCGCAACCTCTACCAGGTATTTGCCATATTCTGTCTTCATCAGTGGTTTAGCCAGTTCCAGTAACTGCTCTTTGGAAATATAACCGCACTTGAATGCAATTTCCTCAATACAGGAAATATATAACCCCTGTCTCTTCTGGAAAGCACATACGAAATCTGCTGCATCCAGAAGCGCATCATGATTACCTGTATCCAGCCAAGCAAAGCCTCTTCCCATGGTCTCTACAGTCAGAGTACCTCTTCTTAAATACTCATTGTTAATGCTGGTAATCTCGATTTCTCCTCTTGCAGACGGTTTTACATTCTTGGCAATTTCCACTACGTCGTTGTCGTAGAAGTATAAACCAGGAACTGCATAGTTGCTCTTTGGATGCTCTGGCTTTTCCTCGATGGAAATAGCCTTACCATTCTCATCAAATTCTACAACACCGTACTCTCTTGGATCTCTTACATAGTAACCAAAGATTGTAGCGCCGCTCTCCTTGGCAGCTACTTTACGAAGTAACTTGGAGAAGCTCTGTCCATAGAAAATATTATCTCCCAGTACCAGTGCCACGCTGTCTGTTCCAATAAACTTCTCTCCAATGATAAAGGCATCTGCCAATCCTCTTGGCTGCTCCTGTACTGCATACTCTATATGGAGTCCAAGCTGCTCACCAGTTCCGAATAATTCCTGGAATACCGGCAGATCTCTTGGTGTAGAGATAATCAGAATATCTCTGATTCCTGCTAACATCAGTGTCGATAATGGGTAATAGATCATAGGCTTATCATATACCGGCATGATCTGTTTGGAAATAGCTTTGGTCAAAGGGTACAGTCTGGTTCCTGAACCACCTGCTAAAATAATACCTTTCATTGTTCATCCTCCCTGTTATTTGTTGCTTTTCACTCTTTTTTCAGTAACTCCGGACACGTCAAATGGGAACGCGCTGTTGTAACTAAACAACATTCACGTCCCCGTTATCCTCATACTTTATTGATACATTTCTGCGTAGTACTTCTGATAGTCACCGCTGGTAACATGTTCCATCCAGTCTTCATGGTCAAAATACCATTTGATTGTCTGTCTGATACCGTCTTTGAACATGGTCTCCGGCTCCCAGCCGATCTCCGCCTTGATCTTGTCCGGTGCAATGGCATATCTTCTGTCGTGTCCCTTACGGTCTGCCACATAAGTAATCAGATCCTTGGATACCAGCTTCTTTCTTGGGTCAGAATCCGGAAGCATTTCCTGTAAGGTCTCGATGATGATTTCGATAATCTCAATATTCTGTTTCTCATTATGCCCGCCTACATTGTAGGTCTCGAAGAGTCTTCCCTTCTCCTGTACCATATCAATAGCCTTGGCATGATCTTCCACATAGAGCCAGTCACGGACATTCTTGCCATCCCCATATACCGGAAGCTTCTTGCCATGAAGTGCGTTGTTAATAATCAATGGAATCAGCTTCTCCGGGAACTGATAAGGTCCGTAGTTATTGGAACAGTTTGTAATGTTCGCCGGGAACTTGTAGGTATCCATGTATGCCTTTACCAGCATATCTGAGGATGCCTTGCTTGCTGAATATGGGCTATGAGGCGCATAAGGTGTTGTCTCATAGAAATATTCTCCGTCATTCTCCAGTGAACCATATACTTCATCAGTAGAAACATGTAAGAACTTCTTGCCTTCCTTGAAAGTACCATCAGGTTGCTCCCATGCAGCCTTTGCACAGTTAAGCATAACTGCGGTTCCCAGTACATTGGTCTGTACGAATACTTCCGGGTTTCTGATACTTCTGTCTACATGGCTCTCTGCTGCGAAATGTACCACTCTGTCTATATCATTCTCTGCGAAAATCTTAGCGATTGCTTCTTTATCTGTGATATCTGCCTTAATAAAAGTATAATTGCTTCTGCTCTCAATATCCTTCAAATTCTCCAGATTACCTGCATAAGTCAGTGCATCCACATTGATGATCCTGATGTCATCCCCATACTTTTTGAACATATAGTGAATGTAATTAGAACCGATGAATCCCGCACCGCCTGTTACTAAATAAGTTTTCATTCAGAATTTTCCTCCGTAAATTTACTATATACTAACGCCCATTTTATCCCGAAAAGGAAAAAATTGCAAGCTAATAGGCAAGATAGCTTAAATTCAAGTCTACTTTGCCATTGATTCCGCTGATCGTACCCTTGCTGGAATACTGCCACATATCATATCTGCCACTGTACGTAGGTGCTGCTGCATACTGTGCAAGCCATATCCTGTAATTACCCACAGAACCCATACTAAGCTTTGTTTCAAACCAGGACTTGGAGGCATAGATACCCGCCTGATAACCTGCACTCTGTACGGTCTGGCAAAAGGCATTGACAACTGCGGTTCTGGTAGCCACATCTATTTTATCTGCCCTGCCACCGCTGGACTCTGTATCAATGAAGATAGGATAAGTCAGCTTATACCCCTTAGCCAGACTGACTGCCAGGGAAGCTTCCTTGACTGCCTCCACTTCATTGACTGCCTGTGAAAAGACATAGATACCGACTTTCAGTCCGGCTGCGGTTGCACCCTTAATATTGCTCTGGAAGTTCTGGTCCGTGATCAGTGCACCCGATGAAGAACCACGATAACCACAACGGATAATGACATAATCTACACCGGAACTCTTTACTGCATTCCAGTCAATCTTACCATTATGTCTTGAAATATCAATACCGAACTTGGAACCATTAACAGATGTCTGAATTGCACCATCACTGCCAAAATTGTAAGTAACACCCTGTATGATCTGTGTTCCTGTTACCGCCTTACCGCTCTTATCATAGAAGTAAGTCTTACCGTTGATAGTCTGCCATCCTGTATACGCATATTGTCCCTCAGTCTTCATATAAAATTCACTGGCTGTGAAATAATCTGCATAAACAGCTTCTCTGTAGGAGCCATCTGCGTTCTTGACATATAACTGGTTGCCATTTTTGTCTTTTAATTTTGTGTTGGTGTCATTCATAGCATCACTGTTGACCGTTACAACACAGGTTGCTGTCAGGTTCTTGCCATCTGCATTCTTTTCCTTGGTTGTGGCTGTAATCTTCGCACTGCCGGCCTTTAAGCCTGTTACTACACCTTTTTCATCAACCGTTGCAACCGTCTTATCTGAAGTAGTCCATGTAACACCATTATCAGACTTATAATTGGTTACCGTAGCCACCAGCGTTGTATTCTTGTTCACACCGATCCATGCTTCTGTCCTGTCAAGTGCAAGAGTCAGTGCCGCAGCTGCATTGATCGTGATTTCTGTAGAAGCCTTAATTGTCAGATCATTTCCATCTGAGTCTTTCACTCCTGTGACCTGACCTGTAATAGTTACTTTACCAGCCTTCACACCAGTTACTGTACCATTGTTATCTACTGTAGCAATGGCTTTATCAGAACTGCTCCAGCTTATCGTAGGGAAACCATCTGTCTTAGTCTCTGTGCCACCATTGTTCATGGTATATACAAGCTTGGAGGGCTTTACTGTCACCGTCTGACCTACACTACAAGCATCTGCTGATCTTGTGATTTCCAGTGTACCTGATGAAATTGCAACCGCTTTAACCTGAACTGTACAGGTTGCAGAACCTGTGTCGGTTGTCTCAGTGGATTCCACCTTAGAATCCTGTTCTTTCTTTACTGTTTCTTTGTATACATACACTGTTTCTCCGGATTCATCTGTAGTTTTTTCGCATTTAGCTGCCTTCTCTGGAGAATCCTGTTCTAATTTTTCATACTCTTCCTGTGTGTATTTTTCTGTCTTAGTCTCCTCAATCGGTTCCTGTGGTGTCTTCGTAGTGGTAACTGTCTTTCTCGTCACCGTATACTTAATCGTTACTGTTCCTGCTGATTTGGCAGTGACCTTGCCACCATCTACTGTTGCTATATTCGGATCAGAAGATTCCCACTCCGTAGTATAGGTATACTCCTTTGTAACATTGTCTTTTTCTTCCTTGGAATCTGTAAAAGACGTTCCTGTCAGAGTCTCGCTGCTTCCCACATAGAGACTGTCTATGCTGCCCTTATTCAAGGTCACGCTCAGTCCATCAAAAAGATAAATGCCCGTTCCCAGTCTGGAGGATGTAGACGGATCCTGAATCAATGACTTATCCACAGGCAGATAGCTCTCCGTTCCGCCAACCAAAGTCTTGGAAGACTCTACCCACTCTACTGTATCTGTCAGCTTTACTTCTTCTTTCGCAGCATCTGCCTTCTGCGTATCTTCTGCTGCCACATTGACCTGTGCTTCAGATTTTACTTCATCCTGCACATTGATAACTACGAACTCTACTTTGTCCTTGACCGTGACCTGTTGTGCCGTAGCCGGGAACTTATACTTATCTGTAGATGTGATGACCGCCTCGAATTTACCAGCCTTGATATTATCCGCATAGATAATACCATCCATGTCCTCATCTACCAGCACCAGCTTCTTTCCCTGGGAACTTGTCAGGGTTACTTCAAATGCAGTTCCTGTAATCAGCTGTCCTGTAGCCGCATTGGTGAATCGGATCTTCAAGTCCTTTTCAACAGATTCAAAATTTACACTGACCTGTACATTTTCTTCATCGGACGATTCTGTGGTGTATACTACGTCCTCTATCTCCATAGAACTGTCTTCTGCTGCATTCAATCTTGCATCTGCCATTGCCAGCAAGCCACTCTCGCCAACAATGCCGACCCTGCTCAGTTCTGTTCCTACAGGAACGATTGCCTGGATCTGCTCATCTATATTCTTGCTTGCAAGCACCATACTGCCCGCTACAATAGCACCAATCAGCAATACTACCCCCGTACAGACAAGGATTACATCAAACGGTGTCAGGTTATGTACAAACTCCCGAATCACTTCTGTCGTAGCCGACCAGTCAAAAGACTTTCTGCCATGAGACTTATTCTTATTATGATGGTTCTTTGGTTGATGTCCACCAGCTGCTGCATCCGTTGGTGCATAACCGGTATCATATGCATCCTCGTCCCATTCTTCCTCTTCATAGGACTCTTCTTCATAATAATCTTCATACTCATCTTCCGCATCTGTAAATGCTATCGTATTGTCATCATACGCAGACTGATCCTCATATTCTGTTTCTTCTATATATTCAACTTCCTCTGTATATTGATTTTCTTCATTATATCCAGATTCCTCAGTATAACCAGAAGCCATTGCCTGCTGCTCTGTATTTTCTACCTCAGCATCATATTCAGATGTGTATTCTACATCTTCTTCATATCCTTGAGCATACTCATCATTCCCGGCTTCATCCATGTATTCAAATTCATTCTCATAATATGCCTCATCTGAGTACTCTGCATCATCCTCATATCCTTCTTCATCCGCATATTGTGCTTCATCTGCATACTCGTAATCTTCTTCTATATAATCGCCATCTTCATAATATGCCCCTTCATCATCTTCCGGTGCATACTCCTGATCCTCGTATTCTTCCTCTTCATAATAATCATCATATTCTTTTATTCTTTTATTACCCTTGCGGGCAGGTTTTCTTTTATTCGTGCCAAATAATCCAAATGTCTTCTTTTTCTTCATGCCTTGTTCGTCCTTGGACACCCTCCTGTTCTTTATGCTATACATACCCTTTAGTATAGCAAATTGCATAATTGAATACAATAAAAAACACAAATTAACCACTTATTGCCAGATTCTTCTCTAGGAATAAAACACCGCAATGCCCGCCATAATACACACAATGCCCGCTATTCTTCTCTTCGTCAGTTTCTCTTTGAAAAAGCCAAAGCTCAGAAGCGGTACTAACACATTGCCCAAGGACTCTATCACAGGTCCATTCTTATACTCCACTCCACCGTATGCCCACAGGCTGATCAACATAGAACAGACCAAAAGCCCATATCCACTGATGACCCATATGTTCAAATACTCACGAATCGGTGACTCATATGTCTTCATTGCACTTTTCTTCAACAATATCTGGGAAAAGGAAGCCACAGTAACACTAAGGAACATTGCTGCCAAATACGGATTGATCATTGTTCTGCCTCCTTATCTGTATTGACCAGTACAATACCCACCAGTACAATAGCTACTCCCACTATATTCCTTATCGTTATCCTGTCATGGAAGAACAGAACAGCCCAGATCATTGACCACAGAATTGCCATTGCACGATTTGCATATGCAACTGACAATTCAAATTTCTTGATCATTTGCTGCCATAGCAATGCATAAATTCCCAATAGTATAAATTCCAATCCGAAAAAGAGCAAAAATAACAAGTGTTCTTCTTTGTGTCCAGACGCTGTTTTTGCCATAACGCTTGATATTGTATATATAATTACCACAGCCTGCAGCTGCAATATATTTTTCCATTTCACATTTTTCATATAACCATGACCTTTCTGATCACACTATCCACATTTCTATGCACATTTCTATACACATTCTTTTAACACATCGTTTTTGCAATAAATGCACTTGGACACAATGCACATGTTCATTATCTTGACCTGTCCTCAGGCAGAATATCTTCTTCATCCAACAAATCCTGATCCCGAAGTACTGCATAATAATTATAATCCATATAAATATAGTAGCCACTTACCAGACCTTTATAAATGTAATTCTGTTCTTCCATGCTTCCCTCCATGGGCTTTATAGAAGACAGTACTACATACGTACAATGTTCCTCTCTGGCGCACTGGGCAATCTCCTGCGCATCATACTCTTCTGCTTCCATGGCATCATATAATGCATTTGAGAAATTCCACTGGGTTTCCACAATATTTCTGCCATACGGTGTGAAGATATCCGCTGAATACTGTCGGATAAAAGGCAGCAGCTCAGCCGGTATCGCTGCGATTGGCTTATATTTCTCCATTTTCAGTGCATCTGCCACATCAATCACTACCTGCGGCATATGATACGCATTCACAGCTTTAAAATGCAATGTATTTGTAAAATAAAATTTGCCATTCATGCAGATGACCAATACTGTAAGAATGCATACAAGTACACGGCTGATGCGCTTTTTAAAATGGCTGACAGCCCTGACAGCACTATAGCAGACCAAAATCCCTATCGGAATTGACCAGAATACACGATAATAGATCTCTGCATCTACTTTCATTCCAATCCATGCATAGAGTGGACAACAGAATACCACCGTAATCGCTGTCACAAAATATACAAGCACTGTTTTGATACGCTTGTCCCTCTCCGTAATCCACAGAAAAATCAGCGCAACCAGAAACAGCAGAATTAAAAAGCGATTGTTATTATATAAAATGATATCTTCTATCAACGTAGTAAATGCCGTTTTCATATTACTAATCAGCCTTTCTTCTTTATTTCGCCATCAGATAACAGACAGCAAAAATAAAGCATGGAATACAGCATGCCCCCATCTGCAGCAATATCCTGATACTATGTTTTCTCCAGGCAAGCAACAGTGCAGCTACTCCTACTAATGTAGGAATCAGCATAAAAGCCACACTTGTCGCAAAGACCGCTGAAATGATGACTGCACAGAATAACATCCAGATTCCCCTCTGTGGATGTTCATCTGCCAGATATAAAAAGCACAGGAAAAGCGCAGGCAGGACAATTCCTGCCATAAGACCTTTCCCCTGCCAGGTTCTAGTCATGGCAAAGGTCTCCGCTGTATACAATGAAATATTTCCAAAAGCATACCAGATAGTCATGAAGATCATAAACAACGGCCTATACTCTTCTTTCTTAGGGAACAGTCTTCTGGCAATCTGCCCATATACACAATACATCAACAATAACCACACTGCACTCAGTACACTATGTGCTATCACCGCCGGGTGTATGCCACTCAGCCTCGACAGCCACGCCTGATAAACCGGTGTCGGTGACAAGGCATGACGTCCATCCAGCGGATACAGGTATCCTGTGTAATTATCCCGCAGATACATGGTATCAAAGGTGTCTGTCACCACCGCCGTTGCAATATAATAGGCATCATCACCATCATAATACTCCCAAAAGACAGCCACGAACATCTGCACTGCGATAAGCAAAAATACGACAATCCAGCCGATTTTACAGGATAATGTCCAGTTTTTTATTCCTTTTATCTGCCCGGCAAACTCTCCAAGAACATTTCTGCCTCTCCATAAAGAAATGCCAAGCAATACACATATTAGAAATGTGTATACTACCACTACCAATGTAAAACTCTGTTCTAATAAAATAAAGGGAACGGCTACCACCTCAAACACAGCAAAGCTTATAAACCAACCGCAAATATAAGCCATTGCAGGAGTTCTTTGAAGCTTATTCATATGCTTGATTGGAATCATTCCCAAAATAAGAGGCACTGCCAGCACAAGGACCAGCAGAATCCCCCAATGAATTATCTGCACGATAACTTATTCTCCTTCATTACATTTCTTCTGATACTTCTTATAAAGCAGAGAAGCAATTACACCTGTTATTATACCTATCAGCATTCCACAAAGTACATCTGTGGGATAATGCGCTGCATTATATAGTCTGGAAAGGGCAATCAGTGCGGATACCACAATTGCAGGCACTCCATATTTTTCAGGCATACACATTAACATTACAGTTGCTACAGCAAATGCCGAACCCGTATGACCGGAAGGAAATGAAAAATCCGTTGGTAAAGAGCCTAATAAATGCAAATCTTCTAAAACATAGAAAGGTCTGGTCCTCTGTACATTCGGTTTGATCAACAGATTCACAATTATAAATTCCACTGCCAGGGAACCGAATGCTGTAATACCCACTTTACGGTATCTTCCCCATAACAATAATACAATTACGCCAATAATAGCCAGTATACCATGATCATTGATTCCGGATACATATGGCATAATATGATCCAGCCACTCTGTTCTCAGATTCTCCTGTATCCACAACAGGATTCCCGCTTCTGCCTGATTCAAATTCTCCATTGTACCCATCACCTTCTTCTCTTATTTCTGGCTGAAATACAAAGATAATTCCGCAGCAATATGTTCACCTAACACGATATTGCCATTATCATTTGGATGCAGGCCATCATGCAAATAATAATCACTGGATTCCTGCGTACTACAATCCATAAAGCCCTGCTTATACAGGTCAATTATATGAAAACCGAACTCTTTTGCTATTTTTCTCTGTACATCAAGATAATCATTCAGTGTAGGCTGTGTCGTAATATCAGAATATGTAGCATTTGATGTTTTCCCTACGTTATACATCATGACAAAGAATATCTGTTTATCACTATAATATCTCTGTAACTGATTCATGAAAGCCCTGACTGCTCCACAATACCCCGCTGTGCTAAGCTTATCATCCGCATTGCCAAATCTCTTGCCCGCTGATGCAGACAGATAATCATTTACACCTGCAAAGACTACAATAATATCCGAATTCACATTCGTGACATTTCCAAAATCATCATTCAGAGAATAATCTTCTCCACCATAATTTCCAAACATTCTGCCCCCCTTACCATGATTCAACACATTGGCAAAGTGCAGGTAAGAATTCACATAAGTTACATAGCTTACTCGATTACCATTCTGATCTACTGCCGCAGTTACACCTTCTGTAATGCTGTCTCCAATGAAAACAATATTGGTTCCCGCAAAATTGTATGCATTATTCGCCAGAATCTGTCTGTCCATTTGATTGATTTTTGTTGTCTTATCCTTTGAATTAGGCAGGCTGAATAACAATTCTCTTGCCTCTGCGAAATTAGCCTGCTGTTGTTTTCTGGCTTCTTTCTCTCCTTCTGTCAATCCTGCTGCTTCATTCGGGTGCTCATAAGAAGGACTCTGAGACTCAGTGGTGTTCTCTGTTTCCGTTGTTGACATTTGTTCTTCTGTCTGCTGTGCCTGCGTCTGTTGAGTCTCTGTTTCCTGCGTCTGAGTCTGTTCCTGCGAAGTCTCCGCCTCAGAGAATATCTCTTCTGCTTCCACCGTTGATGCCGGTGTCTGCTGCACTTCTTTTGTGCAAGCTGTTGTCATAATCATACATCCAGCCAGTATAACTGCTGCTAGTTTCTTTTTCATAATATCCTTGCTCCTCTAAATTCTGATCTGTTTCAGGCATGCCGCTTCCGCATAACGATTCTGAGACATATAAAAATCAGCCAATTCCCCTCTTCTTGTATCAAACATTTCATTTCCGGACATCAGGTTACCCGGATGAAACATCAATTCCAGCTGGGTCTCTTTGCGTTTTGCATACCCCCTGTAAGCAGGCAACAAAGCCTGTACTGTTTCATATCTCATATCACAGGTGTAGAAAATACCAAAGAAAACCGGTGCTGTAATTCCCTTCTTCCTTAAAATGCACCTGGCATGTCCTTCCCCTGTTTTTAATATAAGCCATTTAATCCAATTTACCATTGGAATCCTGTATGGTTTATCCTTCGCCATCATGACAGGTGATAGCGGATCTATCGGAACCCGTATCTCTTTTACATTGATATCAGTCTCTTCCAACACCTCCATCAGCACATCAAACACTATGGGAATCATATGATAATGCTGATGCGAATCCACTCCTGTAATATCATAATCACATTTATCAGTGACTGCCTTCAACTGTGCTGTAATCTCACACTTAAGCTGTTGTTTAAGTGTCTCCCTTTTCTTTCCATGCAGCAGATAATTCCATAACCATAGCTTTACAAAAGAACAGTAAAACATTCCCTGTCCATCTACCAGCAGCTTCACCTGATCTGCCCCGGCTGCCGGTCTTCCCTCCACCAGATTTATATGAAGCACTCTTCTGATCTGATGTTTTGGGTCTGCCTCGTCCAATAACTTCCTGCATTCCACAAGAGCCGGTGAATTGGGCAATACGCTGATGCTGTTCAGCACACCCTGTTTATAACAATCCAGAATCCTCTCAGACTGTTCAGGTGTCACTCCATAATCATCTGCATGGAACCATATGTGTCCTTCTTCATTATTCACGCTATTTTGATCCCTTTCTCCCCAGTACAATAAATACTGTCTTAAATAGAATTTTAATGTCTAACAATAAACTCCAGTTATCAATATACTCTAAATCCAGCTTGACGATCTCTTCAAAATCCTGAATATCGCTTCTTCCACTCACCTGCCACATACCGGTCAATCCCGGTGTGATACTCATACGGCGTCTGTAATAACCGTTGTACTGTTCAAATTCATCCTCTGTCGGCGGTCTGGTTCCTACAAGGCTCATATCGCCTACCAGAATATTAAAAAACTGCGGCGTTTCATCTATACTTGTCTTTCGGATAAATTTACCAACCTTCGTAATTCTTGGGTCATCTTCCATTTTGAACATCAGACCCTTGATCTCGTTCTGTGCTTCCAGCTCTTTCTTTCTCGCTTCCGCATCTGTATACATAGAGCGGAATTTCCATATTTTGAACCTTCTGCCGTTCTTACCAATTCTGGTCTGGGAGAAGAATACGGGTCCCGGTGAATCAATTTTAATTGCAAGTGCCACAAAAGGCGTAATCAGTAGCGTCAATACACAGCCTATCAGAGAACCGATGATATCCATCAATCTTTTAACCAACAGTCTTCTGGAATCCTGAGATTGAAGAGAAAAGGAAATAACTGAATATCCCGCCAGCTGCTGTACGTATGTATTGGGATTTGCTTTGCTGAACAAATCAACACGATAATGGCATACAAGCCCCATTTCTTCAAAACGATGTACCATTTCCCGTATTTCTGCCGGTTCCACACCAGGTAAAGACAGGAAGACTTCATCCACCATCATCTGACAGACTACATCATACACATTCTCCATAGAAGCAACAACTGGTATCCCCGCTATTTTAGCTCCTACCATATCTATATCATACACAGCTGCAGCCGTAATATCATAATCCCAGGCTTTCTCCTGCTGCAAAGTCTCCAATACATCCTTCGCTGTTATCTCTCTGGTCAGTACGAACATCTTCGTACTGTTTACACTTTTACGGTAATAATCCAGCATATATCTACGGTAAACTATATGTGCTATAAATGTAATTACCGTATTAATGATCGCAAAGATCAGATATACCAGACGAGAGAACTCATATGCCTGCTGTGTCAGATATAATATCAGAACCAATCCCACAACAATAATTCCCGTATAGCGGATGGTATAATACAGCTCTCGTATATTACTTCTTTCAAAGAACCATCGATTACCATCCAAAAAAAGTGTATACATCAAGCATAAAATCAAAATATACGCTCCTATCATGGAATGATAGTCTCTGGGGTACGCTTCCTGCGCAATCAAATGAAATCTGATAAATAATGACAGATAATATGAAACTGATACACATACCATATCAATTAATAAGATACTGTATGTCTCTATCATATTGTTCTTTCTTCTTATATTCTCCATATTGCTCCCTCATATATTCATGGATACTGTACTTTCTGAATTATAACATACCTATACAGGCGTTGCAATCAACAGTATAAAAGAAAAGAATGGTCATACCAGCTACACTGATATAACCATCCTTATACTTTTATTTGAATTTATCCATCATTTTAAGGATTTCTTCCAGTTGTTCTTCTCTTCGTTCATTTCCCTTACAGGCTTCATTGATCAAAGATAAATAATAACCTCTCTCATCCATGAAGAATCCCGGCTTGCAATCCGTCTGCTCATAAATATGTAATAACAATTCTGCATCAGGTTTGATATCTTCCTGCTCCAGCAAACGATATTTTTTAATATTTACGCCAATGCAATTTGCCATGTTGATCTGAGAAATATCATTGTATGCCTTTCGTAATCTGACCCATCTGGTATCTTTCTGTCCGTCAATTCCAGTCCAAAGCTTCAGCAGATCTCCACCGATTCCCTGTGGCACACCGCCGTCCTGTTCCCACTGTTCCCATGCCCATTCACACAGTTTCATAAAACTGACAAACTGTTTTTCATCTTCTACATGTGTCAACTGTTCCAGACATGGAAGTAATTCCTGCTTAGACTCTCCCAAAATCAATGCATCTATATCATAGCCCTTCATCTGCAGCACATACAAATTGTCAAAAGAAATCTTAATCTTACCTGATTCTACCTTACTATACTGACTCTGTGTCATCTTGAACTGTTTTGCCAGATCATTCTGACGCAAATTACATTCTTTTCTGTACGCAGCAAGCCTCTTGACTATCGCTTCATAATCCATGTTGCACTATCACCATCCTCATTCGAATTGTTATGCCTATACTTTCAACTACTTCTACTCTTTTATTTTACAATAAGATGCAATAATGTCATGTGCCTATTTTTGAATATATTGTTGAAATAATAAAGTTGGGGCAAAATCATCACTTTTGTCCCAACTTTTATTTTATTTCTCTTTCAGTGTATTAATCATATCAATCATCTCTGCGGCTTCCTTCTCAGAAATACGTTCTTCGCCGGCGAAAGCTGCCATAAACTTACTCAGACTGTTCTGGAATTTGGTCTTTACAAAATCCCTGCACTCAATATGCTCCAGATCTGCGCGAGTATACTTAGCTTCAACAATACCTCTTCTTCTCACGATTACGCCTTTCTCCTCAAGGCGAATCAATAAAGTGTTAAGTGTCTGGCGTTTCCATTCCTTCCCCTTATTCTCAGTGAAGTAATCCATGATCTCGCCTGTTTTCACCGGACGGTTGTTCGTCCACAAAAAATCCATGATCTGCTCTTCTGTCCTTGATAGTTCATACTTCATAATAAAATCCCACTCTCTGTATAATTTTTTATCCTCATTGCGTTACTTGCCCATAACAGAAATCCTTAAACTCCCATATTGAGCACATATCCAGCCCTTACGTTGCAATTATACATTTTTATTATGATTTTCTCAATACCATTTGTTGCATTTTTTTGACAATTATTAGCATAATATTGATAAAGTGTTGTGTATACAGTGTACAATAATTACTATTTATTCATTGTCTTCTCTTGATAACACATCCCAGAAATAATACCTTGGGCGTCTCTTCGTCTCCATATAGTTTCGCCCTACATATTCTCCGATAATTCCCAAAGCCAGAAGAATTGCTCCTCCAAGCAACCATATAGATGCCAGAATAGATGACCATCCGCTTACTGTTGTTCCAAAATAATGCTCATAAAATACGTGCACGATCATGCAAAATCCCATAATCAGTGCCGCTACTCCCATCATAAACACCATCCTGATTGGTTTAATGCTAAAAGACGTAATACCATCTACTCCAAGTGTCAACATCTTAGATAATGAATACTTGGATTCCCCCTGCATACGCGGAAAGACATCGAAATGTACCACCGAAGTCTTTAACCCAATATCAGGAATAATGCCTCTCAAGAACAAGTTCACTTCTTCATACTCAGATAATGCATCCAGTGCCTTCGCACTCATCAGTCTATAATCAGCAGAATTCTCATAAATATTGCATCCCAAGAAATGCATTAATTTATAAAAGATCGTAGCTGTTGACTTTTTAAAGAAAGAATCTGTATTTCTGGAATTTCTTACTCCAAATACAATCTCATTTCCTGCATAATATTCCTTGATAAACCGATCCATTGCTTCAATATCCTGCTGCAGATCTGCATCAATCGTAATTACAAAATCACAATATTTTCTGGCATACATCATGCCTGCCAGAATGGCATTCTGATGTCCCCTGTTATGTGCAAATCTAAGCCCCATCACTTTCTCTTCCTTTTTGAATAAGGACTGTATAATCTGCCATGTCTTATCTTTAGAGCCATCATCTACGAATACAATCCTGCTTTCCTCGGATATCAGTCCTTTAGTTGTCAGGTCTTCCAATTTCTTTATCAGTGAATGTGCTGATGTCTCTAATGCTTCTTCTTCATTATAGCAAGGTACTACAATATATAGCTTTCCCTGCTTTTTGTTTCTGTCTGTTTCTTCAAATATTTCTATCTTGTCCAATTTTATATGTCCTCTCGTTACTTTTTATCCATTCGTGTAAGACATATGAATTTCACATTGGATGTAAAATACCGTCTCCATAAACGCTTCGGATCCTGTAGCAGGCGATACAGCCACTCTAACGACATTCTCTGCATCCACCGAGGGGCGCGCTTAATATAACCAGCCAGATAATCAAAGCCGGCTCCTACGCCAATCAGCACTCCCTGTAGTTGTCCCATATGCTGATACATCCATTCTTCCTGCTTCGGGGCTCCGAGACCTATCCATATAAAATCCGGCCTGGATTCATTGATCTTAGCCACAATCTGTGCATCTTCCTGTGGTGTTAATGCCCGAAATGGTGGTGCATACATACCCGCTATTTGAATTCCCGGGTAATCCCTCTCCAAAACCTCTTTCATAGACTGCAGAGTCTCTTCTGTTGCACCATAAAAATAATGCCGATATCCCTTTTCCTTAGATATAGCAAACAACTCCAGCATCAGATCCGGTCCTGTCACCCTCTGTGCCTGCTTATATCCCTTTCTCCTACTGTAACTTGATAGAGGAGCTCCATCAGGCAGTGCCATGGCGGCACCGTTCTGTATCTTACGATATTCTTCATTTTCATAAGACATCACTGTGGTGTGTACATTAGAAACGCAAATGTACTTACCACGCAAATCATCCAGATGCCCGCCGATATATTTGATTGTATCTGACATATTGGTAACATTTATATTTGTCTTCAATATCTCACAATGCTGCAGCTCTTCCATTATTTATCCTTTACTTTATCTGTGATTTACAAAACAGTATGCACTATTACGTGCAGTCCAATTGATTATAGCATTATTGATATAAAGTAGTCAATTCAGGGAATCAACATATGATCGCAATAATATATGTTAAACCATTTTACTGCCCCTATCAGTGTATATTGCCGTGCTATTTCCTCTGGCAGAACATCTTCCAGATTTACGCCATCTACAACTGCCAGGACATTTTTATCTCCATAAAATGCTCCATGATTAGATGCCTGATAAGTACATATCTGTGTCTGCAGCTGTTGTTCTGCCGATGAGAAGCATCCATATTTTTTACTATGATCAATTCCCCTGCATAGTGCTGTGGTATCCTGGTCATCTATGAAAATTACCGATTCCACATCCAGCGTATCCAGGTAATCGCATATAGTAACAGCATAATCGTTATTATGCAGACTGCCTAATACGGTTCTATTGTTTCCAACTATAATAACCAGCAAAAAGGCAAGAAAGCCACAACAGAATGCCCCATGCTGATACTTATGCATTTTCTTAAAATAGAATTCACACCGATATCCACAGAGAATCAACAGCGGAATTATCATGATAATGTAATACCGATATTGCATGACATCACTACCATATCGGGTATCGTATATCGTAACAATGAATAAATTCACCAGGCAAATATATGTTAACAGATTATTTAATAAGTCCTGTTTCTGTGTGAAATTCAGTTTTCTTGTTCCACTTAAAATACATGCAAGCAACACAATACAAAAAATAAATTTCACACACAGTACAATTCCCTGCATGGACATTCCTGATACATTCATTGAGGGTAATGCTCCTAATACCTGAAAAAATCCTACAACGTTTGCACAAAGGTTCTTCCAGAATTCTGCTGCCAAAGTAATATTCAGGTTATACTTGGATGTACTGGGATATAATTCCTTATACTTCATAAATCCAATCAGGAAAATTCCACCGGAATATAGCAAAAGACAACTCAACCTAATCCATTTAGGCCTCGTGAACTTATTACATATTCCTGTATACATTACTCCCATAATGATAGGGAAAATGCCACATACAATCGTATATATTCCCGTTGAAAGCGATGTACTATACAATAAAATTGTATAAGTTACAAGCGTAGCAATAAATTCCCCTCTTTCTTTCCTGTCTTTGAAATCGAATTTCATTATTTGGAATACCAAGAGAATTAATACCAATGGCACTAATGTCTTTACTGTATATTGAGATGCCTGATAGAACATCATGTTAAAATAGTCCAACATTCCTACTGCCCACGGCGTAAAGGTCAAAATCAGCACACTAAATATCCATCTGAGAGAAATGTCATTTAATTTCATAATTCTATAAATCACCCAGAAATAAAGTAAAATAAATATGCCATTTGCCAATCCCATTGCCAGGAACATATCATGTGTCACATAATAAAGCGGCACTGCAAACAAAAATGCGGAATCCAACTCCAGTGTAGTCGTATGATTCCAATCAGGTAGATTCAAAGTACCATTATCAATGACTTCCATAAAGTGATAAATAGCGGAGGCAGCATCTGCATTAATCAGTGTTCTTGTGTCTCTTAAATTGTAAAATAAAAGTAAAAAAATCTGAATACATAACAAGCATCCTAAAACCCCTGCCAGTATTCTATCCAAAGTAAATTTTTCTATCACAACTTTATCCCTTTTAAAATAACATCCGGCAATTATGTCGGATGTATTGTGTTCTGTTTACTGTCCAATTACGTCTGTATACACCAATGCATATGCTGTTGAAATATAATCTGTCGTAAACGTTACTGTAGCATCATCCGTATCTTCATCAGCAAGCATATTGATTACGCCATTTCCCAGCTGGATTAAAGTAAATCGTCTGCCTAGATACTGATATGCAGCAGGCACTGTCATAGTATACTGCATTGGGGAAGCTGTATGCTTCACAACTCCCTGCCTGTTGCTCATAGACATATTATAAGATGCCACATACTGATTATCCCCAATTACCAGAGAAAAAGCTTCCATAGCAGCTACACCCTGCTGTCTGCAATTTATAGTCAAGCTTCCTACTTCCTGTCCATAACTATTTGCCATCGTTAATTTACTGGAACAGTCAATCAACGGATAATCCTTATTATATGCAGTACTTAGTGCATCACTCGGGTAAAGATTCTTCAGTGTTCCACCTGCATCCTGCTGTGCCAGACCAATCATATAATAATTATCCAGGATGAATCGATACGAAGTATACTGCTTCATCATAGGAACCATACTGTCTAAAGTATTGTATGGAATGTTACCGATGTCTTTACTTACCATATCCATTCCCTGAATGTTAAACTGACATTCCTCATACAGACCACCAAAAGCCGTTGCATCTTCTATATAGACATTAACAGGCATTGTAACTTGTCTCACTGTCTTCAAATTAGAAAATGCTTCCGCACCAACAGCTGTAATTCCCCTATAAAACACAATACTTGTCACTGCACTGTTATGCCATGGTCTATTACCAAGACAATCCCTGCTATAAGTTGGCACAACACCTGTTCCCATAATGTAAAGTGTATCATTCATAACCTTAGCTGTCAGATTCGTTGACTGTCCATCTGTATATGTCCACGTATTACCACCATTGGACGTCCATACCGGACCTTGTGATTCTGCATATACACTTATAGGGCAAATTGAAATACACGTAATTAGAACAGCACATAAAACTCCAATTAACTTCTTCATAAGTATCTCCTTTCCAAGGTACTCCTTATACAATATTAAATCTGTATTTATATTTTACAGTTTATTCCAGAGTTATTCAATACGTCTCTTACAGATTTTGTGTTTGGAGATAATTACGAATTTAGTAATGATAGCCGCTATCCCAAGAATAGATGTATTAAAAAATCAGCTATCATAGGGGAAATTCTTTCCCTAAAATAGCTGATTTATGCACCTTACGCCTTATTAAATTCAATTCATAGATTTTATTTTCTTAATGTTTTTAATTCTTCCGGCTTTTTAGGCTGGTGATAGATGTATGCACATCTTGTGTTGGCTGCCACTACTGCAAGTGAGAAAGCCAAAGACGTAATGGTCTGAAAAATAAACTGGCGATTTCTAATTTTCTTCAATTTCTTCACCCCTTTATAAAATTTTATATATTTATAATAATTCAGCATGAAGATTTTGAATTAATGTTGATGAAATTACTGGTTTATATGTAATTTTTGCAGATATTACTTGGCATACATAAATACAGTTACTTTAAATATAGATTCTTTTTTCTCGATTTCTACTGTTCCGTGATATTTTTCTACAGTATACCGAACTGATTCCAGTCCTATACCATGCTCTGCTTTATCCGATTTTGTTGTCATATATCTATCATGATCATAATTAATAAATTTATCATTACATGCATTTTCTATGACAATTAGGATGCAACCTTTATTATATTGGATCTGTGTCCTCATCCATTTTTCAGAGTTCTCCACTTTAGATGCTGCCTCTATTGCATTGTCCAGCAAATTTCCCAGAATAACACATAAGTCACCCCGTTCAAAAGGCAGCTCCGGTATAACTGATACCTCATACTCCGCCTTTATCTTCTTCTGTATTGTCTCTGCATGTTTATAACTTAATAATGCATCTATACAGATATTTCCGCTATGTACAACTTCCTGACGGTATATCTGATTCTGATCCAGTAGCTCCTGTATCTTACTTTGTGCCAAATCATAGTCTTTTGCTTCTATATCAGTAAACAATGCCAATAAATACTGTTTCAGATCATGTCTTAACCTTGCAGTCTCCTGATAAGCCTGTTCTCTTGTATTAGCCTGCTGCTCACAGATCTTCAATTGTTGCTCGTATATTAACAGCCTTCTGTCATCCAGCATTTGCTTTCCCAGCCTGTTATACACATCAAAAATCATATAATTAACCCAAATCAATAAAACTGTTGACGTAAAAAAGAATACACTTCTATCGCTGCCAACAGTTATCATAAATGAATTATGGATTATAAATATTGTTACAACAGGAACTGTAAATAAACTCAGCCAGTATTTGAATGGCAGATTAGCCATATAATCCGCTTTTGTATATCTACTCATTATAAGCAGTAGAATATACATAACAATCTTGGAAATAATAACTCCTACTATAAATCCATTCTCTTGTAATGCAACTCCAGTCAATGTCAATGCATAATTTGTGGCTACCTCTACTAACATCCATACTACGTATAATGTTCCAGCCAGAAATACCGCAAGCTTGAACTCCACATCGTATGTCAATTTGCATATTAGAAAAGCCAACAGAATATTTATTATCAATATAGCCAACGGATGACTGGCATTGTATATCATGATTATTATTTGAAAAACGACATACAAAAGCCATACACCCCATCTTGCTTTATGTGGATTTCTTCTCTTCCAGCAAAATACCTGGAAATAAAGTCTTACTATTTCAGTTCCAAAGGCAACCATCAATATATTTATAATCTGATCATATATCATTGCTTATATTCTCCACCTATCTCTCCAGAAATAGCTTTCTCTGTATCTCCTTTTGACGTTTTTCGCTGATTGGAAGTTCATCTTTATTCTCCAGAATGACTGCATCATGCTGTACCGTGTTGATATACGTACTGTTTACCAGATAAGACTGATGAATCCGAATAAATGTACATGATTTGGATTCCAACTCCTTTTCAACCTTATCCAGTTGACCATAAAATGTATTGTTTTCTTGATTTCCATTTGTATGTATACATATTTTTCTATTGTTGCTTTCAAAATACATAATATCGTTAATATTTATCTTATGATGAATTTTCTTATAGGAATATGTATAATACTCATTTCTGTTTTCCAGTTTCTTATACGCACTCATAAAGTATTTTCTAAACAGATCCACATCATTGATTGGCTTTCTCAGGAACCGGAACGGTTCCGTTTCAATCATGGATTCACAGTATGTCTCATAATTGGAAATATAAATAATTAAAGACGATATTTCCATTTCTCTTAATTTCTTTGCAACATCCAAGCCCTTCATCAGAGGCATTTCAACATCTAAATAAATCAGATCATATACTTCCCCACTCTCAACACTTTGCATAAAAGATTTTCCATCAAAGAAAATACGGCTTTGTACCTGTATATGTTGTTCTGTCTCAATCTGCCTAATATATTCTTCAATTTGAGAAGTTATTGTCATGTCATCATCACATATTGCTATTTGTATCATTCGTATTGCTCCCTATCTATTGATATTTACATTATATAATACCTTTTTCCTATGTGAGACTCATATTCTTAAAAGGGCAGATACTAAGCAATATATTAATTTTTACATATAACTTCTTATTTTCAACTTCTTTAACTTTTTAATTATATATCGCATTATAATTACCTGCGTAAGCTTTATTCAGAAAGGCAAGCTATGGAAAATCTTTGTCGTGCATTATCAAATTATTTATTATCCCACAATTATATTAGTAAAGAGCAATACAACATATACAGCTATGGCATACAAATGATGTTTGAACATGGCTTGTCTATTCTGGTAAGCATTATCGTTATTGCACTCTTCAAGATGCCTCTTGAAGGATGTCTCTTCTTTGCCATATTCATTCCATTACGATCTTATCTTGGTGGTCTTCATCTTAAAACTTACAAGTCATGTTTTCTTTTATCTCTTATGACGTTACTATGTATCCTTATACTGGTTAAGTTATTTACCCCTGCCCCATGGGTATCCTTTATAATACTTGCGCTGTCCATTGGAGTAATTCTTTTTCAGGTTTATAAAGACTATAGGCATGCTCCTGAAGACAGTTTTCCAAGGCAAGTGTGTATTCTGCTTGGTTGCACCATTGTACTCAGCAGCATTATGTGCTTTATAGGTCATGTTTCTGCAATCTTTGTTATTTCATGTACTACAACATTAATCTCTGTTTCAAAATTTGCAGAACATTTTTATACAGGTATGGAATAATTAAGAATCATTATAGTTTACTGAAGTCTATTTTACTAACTAAAACAGCAATAACTCCGGCAATAAAAACACATAAAATATTAGATGTAAAATAATGTTGTGCATGCCTTGCAACTAGCAATATCCAGCCTATCGGATACATTGAAATAAAAAGGACTTGCAACATGTAATCAACTTTTCGTCCAGCTTTTATTATCCCCCCTACAGCAAATACTATAAACAGAACTATAAGCGGCCCCTTCACTATCTGTGGAGAGAGCAAACGTGCAAAATTATTAAATAATATTCTGAATCTATCGCCAATTCCGAACTCGAAACCAATCCATTGAGCAATTGTATCCGTTCCTGTCTGATAACCTAGTGTTATTTGGGAAAGAATTTGTTTAAATAACAGTGTACCCAAATACCCCATCCCCCAGCATACAGAATCTGTTATCAGCAGAAACCATGATGATGCTTGTCTATCACTTGATTTTCTAAGTAAAACTGAAACCAATAAGCACATTCCAAGGGTAAGAACCGGAGCAACCAATGGTGCATTTGCAAATGTTAAGCTGCCAATTACAATATATACCAAATATTCCCACTTTGCGTACCAACCAGTCCTATAACTACAAGCAATAAATAGCATTCCTGTCAATGCAATCACGATATCTCCAAAGAATGATAGACACGTACTATGGAGAACTAACGATGTCATATACATTCCCCAAAATATGGGTATTACAATACCTATTCCCTCTCGATGTAAAACCAATAATAAAATAAAAGCACAATTATAGATGTCAAAGAAAACAATAAAAACCGAACCTCTCTAATCGTTACAAATTGAAACAAAATCTTAATCCATCCAATCTGCAGGTTCCAATAACGAGAATACTCTGACTCTGATGATTCATCTGCATAATATAACGCCGCAACTAAATTATTATATGTTTCCTGGTCTGTAAATTGCTGTGAAGTCACTTTATATGGTTGCCTTACAGTATCCTTAAATGCATCACCTGTAGAAATCGTAGCCGCATTTGCCCAGATCATATCAGAAAATGAATCCAGATAAAAACCATAGTCATCAAATAACGGTTTCGCGCAATTCACTTCATTCACCCACACAGAAAGAGAATCTCCAATATTATCCCTTAACTGTCCCTGCGTTGGCAGGAAATATGTTGCCATCATAAAAAGTAAATACATCAAATTTAACAATAATACAGTTGCAACTCCAATTATTATCTTCTTTATTCCTCGCATTTTTCTATTTCCTTCTTTTATAATTCTTTTGCACCTTATAAACCATACAACCATCGTCATTTCTAAAATGAATGCTCCTATCTGTAATCCTATCATCACATATTTGAATTCGATAGAATAATTGAGGCATACTGCTATCGCCAATATACCTTTACAATTAATAAGGTAACTATGACATTTTTCTTGAAATATGTTAAGAGCACATAACTAAGTTCGGCACATAATTTTTATTATGTGCTTAAGAACATAATAAAAAGAACTAGGAAATGATCGACACAATCAATGGCGCTTCCAGTTCAGCAATCATTTACAGCATCCATTTTATGTATGCCAGCGAAACCAGAGCACAGGAAGTATGTGATTTAACAGTTGGGGACATACAGTTCTATCCTGATTGAGCCGGTATCAACATACATGGTAAAGATCAAAAGGTGCGCCGTATAGGTATTCCATGTGATGCTTCAAATATGTTGAAAAAATATATTGAACATCGTAGAACAATCAATGATACAGAACGGCATGTGTTTTCAAGTCAGACACATGAGAAGATGTCAGTTTCCTGCATTAAGGAAATATACTCCAAATACATTGCCAAGGCAAAACGTGAATATACTGAAATGTTCAGATATAATTACACGCCGCATTCTATGAGACGTACTACTGCCACCCATATGCTTGAAGCGGGAGGCACTTATTGTTGTTAAGAACTTTCTTTGGCATGTATCCTTGCATACCACTCAGGTATATACAGAGATAACGCAGGATACCATGAACAAACGGCTTAAATTATAGAATGACAAATGGTTTCTCAAGGATAATTCTCGTTTTGAGAATACTAATGGAAAAAATAACATACCGGAATTCTTAAGATAAAAAGTAGCTATTATTATTCCAGATTTAAAGTGAAGAACTGCCGTTTTACGCTGATGTTGGTAGTTCTCCTAGAATAACAATACTTCTGGGATAATGGATCTTATTCAAGAACTGGAATAAGATCCATGCCCGAAGACCTTTTGCAGACTTCATAAAGTCTGTCGGTCTCACTGCTGCTAAAGGCTCTGTCGCTCAGGAGGCTTATGATAAGATCACTGAAATGCTGCGTATTGACAATACTTTCGATGATCTGCCCGTATCTGACCGCAGGAAACAGCGTTAGCTTGTTCTCTCTGAGAAAGCTGATTCTTATTTCACATGTGTAAAACAGAAATACACCCAGATTACCCAGAACAGCACCATTGGCAAAGCCCTTGCATACAGTATCAATCAGGAAAACTACTTACGTGTTTTCCTGTCTGACGGAAACATTCCCATGGACAATAACTACGCCGAGCAGGCAATCCGTCCATTTACCCTTGGCTGGAAAAATTTTGTTTTGATTGAATCTTCCAACGAAGCAAATGCCAGTGCCATCCTGTACAGCCTGTCCGAAACAGCAAAAGCAAATGAACTGAATACTTTTGAATATTTCAATCTGCTCCTGACTGAGATACCACGGCATATGGATGACAGCAGCCCCAGCTTCCTTTACGATCTTCTGCCGTGGTCACCCAATGTACAGAAATCCTGTCCCAGTAAATATAAAAAAGCTTAACTTTTCAAGGTACAATCTATTTTTCATAAAATTAGCATAATCCCCGGAAACACGGGGATTTTTGCTTTTCTGGTACTCATGTTTGAGGGCTTACAGAACTTCTGCCATGGTCACAAACCCTGCCGGAACACATCCGAAAACCAGTGAAATCCGATGATAAATAATGAGGCTGTGAAAGCAGCCACATATTTGTAAAGGTACTTGGGTTCTACCGTTTACGATTATTGTATATCTCCTGATCAGTAAATTCCTGTGAAGTCACTTTATGTGTCTGTTTTACAGCATCGCCAAATGCATCTCCCATAGAAATGGTGGCTGAATTAACCCAAATCATATTAGAAAACAAATCCAAATAAAATCCATAATCATCAAACAATGGTTTAACACAATTTACTTCATTTACCCTTTAGAATGTATCGGTATCCTTAGTTCGTTCACTGTCCCTATCATATATTCTCCCCAAGGATAAAAATGTAATACGTTCTTATAATTTTCATACATTTCATATTCAAAGGAATCATCTGATTTTAAGAATACATACACGCAGTCCTCAGACACATGTTCTAACTGCTCTTCAATAATACCCCTTTTATCAATTCCACGTGCAAAATAAAAATTTCCCATTGTCATTTGATTTTTCATAGCAAGAATCGCCGTTTGAATTATATCAGTATGTTCAATATTATGGGTAACCCATACAATATTTTTATACTTGCCGGAGCTGACTATATCATCCCATACTGTCCCTACCAAAGGGCTCTGGTATACGCCTTCATTACTATAGTTCTCATGTCTTCTGTATAACTGTCCACTTAAATCGCCAATCTGTACCAAACACGCCAATAATAATACAGCAATAGGCAATTTCTTTCTTTCCAACACCATGCTATTTGCAATAGAGCATATTCCAAATAGCATCAGGAAGTAGACCACTGGCCATGCCATACGTCCACTTGAGCCAAAAATCCCCCAATATTTATACAAAGTGCTTGAATACGGCAGCTGTAACACTAATTTATCATTCCACGTGATAGTCGGAGACGCAGCGAAAACAATCAATCCAATACTCATTAACCCTATCATGATCTGATACACTGTAGGCTTCTTTTTTTTAGCAAGCTTTATTATAACTGCTACAGCACCTATTATACATAGTAAAATAATGCCAAGTCCCAAATATGCAAATCCTTCGTATTGTCCCTGCGTATAAAATGGCCAATTCCACAAAGAAGTATTTTTTAGAATAGAAGAATAACTCATAGGATTAAAAAAAGCATTCAGGTTAAAGCTAAATAATCCAAGATTATTTGTACCCACATCAACTCCACTGCTAAATCCTCCAAGTAGGTAAACAGTCAAAACTAAGCCTGCCGAGAAACTAATGCCAGGATACATGAATTTAATACTAATTTTTTTTGCCTTCCATACGCTGCACAGAATATATCCTAATAAAATTGCTCCGCACATCGGCACAAAGTACATATGAATAGAACCTGTCAGTATTCCCAGTATCCCCCATTGCATAACCGGTTTGAGAATTCCCATATATTCTTTCTCATGTTTGGTAAAGAAATATATGGCCAATAAAATCAGCCAATGTGCTGCCAATGCCGTATGATAATACATCCTAAAAATCATAATTGGTGATAATATAAAGGAAACAGATCCTATTAATACCGCTATTCTGTAAGAAATACGTTCACTCAAAATTCTGGCTGCATAATATCCCTGCAATATAAAGCACAACAACCCCCATATTCCAAAATATTGAAACTGTGCAGGCAAAATATGACGAAATAATTTAAAGAAAACAGCAAATAGAGGAATAGAGTCCGTATATATTACAGATGTCTTTAGAGGATAGGCAAGTTGATCTGTTAGTCCTAGAGGAAAGAACCAATCTGATCTTCTATAAAATTCCCATCCCAAATAATGCTGAGAGGGATCTCCCCCCATCAGCAACCAATCTGTATACTGCGGGTTCAATATTTTTATTCCATAAATAAGCAAAAAGGCAATACCACCTAATGACGCAGCAATCACACAATTTTTTCTCTCTTTCACCATTATCTCCTTGTACATTTTTGTCTTAATCATAGGCGAAAACTTATATTCCACCGAATGCAAGATTTGAACTTAATATTCTAGTTTAAAATATATCTGACTTCATTCTTTCTTCTATTCCACCATCTTTGACTTCATAAATCACATCGCAATTTTTTATTGTCGTCAAACGATGTGCAATGATAATTAAAGTACGCGTCCCTCGCAAACCATCAATGGCTTCCATTACTTCCCGTTCTGTTTCATTGTCCAATGCGGAAGTAGCTTCGTCTAGAATTAAAACCACAGGTTTACTATATAAAGCTCGCGCAATTCCAATTCTCTGCCTCTGTCCACCAGATAATTTTACCCCTCGATCACCAATAACCGTATCCAATCCTTGAGGTAAACTCTTAACAAAACTTTCAAGTTGAGCTTCTTTAACTGCATCCCACAGAGAACTTTCATCTATTTGCTTTTTTTCTAAACCGAAAGCAATATTAGCCCGTATCGTGTCATCCATAAGATATATCGTCTGCGGTATATAGCCTAAACATTGATGCCAACCGTTCAGATTTTTCTTTATATCTATTCCTTCTACTTCAATCGTACCAGTTTGTGGTTCTAACACACCTAAAATAATATCTGCCAATGTACTTTTTCCTGATCCTGATGCACCAATAAAAGCTACTGATGTATTAGGCTCTATATGCATGCTTAGGTTCCTAATCACCTGCTTATCTGCATTAGGATATTGAAATGAAATATTTTTTACATCTATTCCATTGGATAACTTTTGAATAGTTACTTCATATTTTGCCTTTTCCTCCGAAGCTGTTTTTAATTCATCAATCTCCTTTAAATCTCCATATAAAACATCAACCGCAGGCTTATTAAACATTATTGCACTTAAATATCCTGATATTCTGTTAAAAGATGGCAACATCCGAAATGCAGCTATCGCAAATACTGATAATGCAGGAATAAAATTCGCTATATCTTCCTGAAACCAAATCATCTTTACAACTACTGTTATCAGTAATCCACAAATACACATTGTTTCCATAGTAGGTCTTGAAATAAAAGAAAGCATTGTCTGCTGTCGTTGCAAAACAGTAAACCGTTTATATGTTTTATCGTAGTTATCAAGGAAAAATTTTTCTTTGTTCATCACTTTTATTTCCTTAATACCCGAAAATGATTGTAATACCCATTTGGTTAATTGTATATTTACCTGTCTGTTCTCCTGTCCCTTTTTTACCAGAACCTTTTTAAATATAATTCCGAAAAAAACAGCAAATATAAATATTAACGCAGCAATCACTATTGTAGTCATAATGTCGGTACTCATCAAATAAATAACCAAAACTACGCATACGCTCACTTCAGCAACAAGCTGCAAAACATTTAACACCACTGTATAAAATCCATTTACATCTTCTGTCACATTTCTTTGAAGTTCTGCAACATTCCTTGATACATGAAAAAGATAATTCTGGTGCATATAGGAATTCATCATTTTAACTGCAAGTCTTCTCTGGTTATTAAATATAAATTTATACTGTACATTGTATTGAAAAGTAATATATATATTTTTTATTATATATACTACAATTAGAAAAAAAGAAAGAGAAATAACAATTTGTCTTACTTCTGAAAAGCCAAATAACTCCTTAATCTTTACTAAATACCATGTGTTATCTATAGCATCTGGGTTTGTTGCCACATTTATCAATGGCATGATAGATGAAACACCGAGTAACTCTACAAAAGCGCCTATAAATATAATTACAAGCAATATAATTAATTTAATTTTCTGTGTTCTATCAAGAATATAATTTACCTTTTTTATCATTTTACTTCCTGTCTTAATCTGGTTTGAAAAAATTTTCTAGTGCTGCATCTGTTTTAGGTATCTTTCTCATATATGCATCATAATCTTTTAAATAATGTCCAATGTCCCACGCTGTTCTACCATTCTTATACAAATCATAAACCAGCACTTTTGCAGTAGGGCCGAGAATAATACAAATAATACGTTTTTTATCTGTTTCCAAAACTTTTTTTAGTATTTCATCATATTGGGAATATGCATCCTTACTTGGTGCATATATATATTCCACAGAATTACATATGGTTAATGCATTGTATTGAATATTATTTAAAACATTTTCTCCACATACAACTGTAATATCCTTATTTTCAAACAATTTTTGAAATTGTTGAAAATAATATTCAAAATCATAATTTTCATAATTTTGATACATTTGGGTAATAGCTGCATCCATATATATCATTTGTTTATTACAATTTTTAATTAAAAATTTTCTTTGTTTTCCCATTGCATATAAAAAATTCAATGTATACTGATTTACATTATCCACAGGGTTCAAGTAAAAATAATTAATTCCAATTAATAATTTTACTTCATTAGTCCGCAATATTTCTTGTAATCTACTCGCTAATTCCGGACAAAATTGTTGAAAAGCTATAGCTTCTCCTTTCATAATAGCAATTTCTCCATCTCCAAACCTGCAGAAACTAACGCAATTATTATTCAAATATTCTAGCGTCTGTTTTGCATCCATAATTTGAAGAAACTTTGAATACCTGCCTTTTCTATATTTAGTACTTTCATACTTTCGGTATATTCTTTTCGGTATGTTTTTTATCTTCTTTATTATTTTCCCCATATAGGCCTTTCATTCTTTATCAATATCAATTTAAATTCAAAATATCAACTATTCTTTCCGTATGCCATACCATATATGATTATGATACATGCCATTTATCTTTACCGCATCTACTTCCAGTCCTTCCCTTATGAAACCACATTTTTCATAAAATTTCTGAGCTCTAATATTTTCTTCCAATACACTTAAATATACTTTATGTAATGCTAACTCAGTAAATGCATACTCTAATAGTTCTTCTGTCGCCTTCTTAGCCGCACCAGTTCCCTGTGCGCACTTTCTCGCAACTACTGCATATTCAGCCTTATCATTATCGTGGGATATATGTTTTAAACTAATAGTTCCTAAATACTCATCCTCATCATTTACAAAAGCAAAATTCTGGTTTTCTCCATCAAAACTATTTCGAATAAACGATAGCACAGTATCAGTCGTTGCCTGATCAAACGGACGTTGAAACCCTGCAACAATATCCTTATCATGCATCCACTCTAACATAAAAGGAGCATCTTTTTCTTCCAATTTTCGTAGCATAATCTATTTATTTAAACCTTTCATAACTTGTAAATACTCTTCATAATCTCTGATATATTCTTCGGAATCATAATGTTCACTAGCAAGGCACAGTAACACAGAATCCTCTGAAAAGTCATACATATCTTTCCATACAAGCTTAGGCAAATAAATCCCAATATGCGGCCTGTCCAGATTAAAAATCTTCTCATTTTTACCATCAGTCACACGTACTTTGGAAGTACCTGCTACATTAATAAGGACAAACTCTGTACCATAATTGGCATGTTTACCACGCACTACATCTTTATCAGATCCATAAATATAAAATACTCGTTTAATATCAAAAGGAATGTCCTTGTTGCCCTCTACAATAACAAGATGTCCTCTTTCGTCACCTTTTTGTGGAAATTCTAATAATCTACATTTTTCTAACATCTTCTTCAATCCTTTTCTTCATTTCTATTGCTAACTGTTTCGATTTACTTCATAACTAGATTTGCGTACTTTTCAGCTGTTATGTTCCATGAAAACCGTTCAATATTCTGATATCCTTTTTTTACAAGCTCATCCATCTTTTCCTGATTATTCTGCAGTCGGATAATTGCTATTGCTACCTGAGCTGGATTGTCAGGGGCTACCAATATAGCTGCATCTCCCACGACCTCTGGCAAAGAGCTAAATATAGAACAGATAACCGGTGTTCCTAACTGCATTGCCTCAATTGGAGGAAAACCAAACCCCTCGATTATTGAAAGAAACAGGAATATTCGAGCTTCTGCAATCATACGATGCATTTCTACATCAGATTCAATATACTTATAGCAATGAATCCGTTCTCGTACTTTCTCTTCCAAATGATATTCATCTACATCAGGAATTCCGATAATATATAAATCTAATGCATCTCCGGTATTTTTACAATATTCTTCATATGCTCTGATAATTCCTGTAGCATTTTTATGAGGTAACTTTGAAGTCACTGCAATAATGTAATCTTTTTTCTTGATTGATTGTAGAAGATCACCTATTCGATTGTATCCATTATGAATCATTACGATCTTATCCGGTGAAACATTGATTCGATTCAATATGTCCTTGCGTGATGCTTCTGATATTGTAATGACCTTATTACTGTTACAGATAGAAGCTTTCAGTCTCCACATAATGTAGAAATTCTCTAATTTATTGAAATACCCCTTATAATGTTCATTATAGTAAAAAGGAATCATATCATGTACCACAATATACTCCTGAGCAAATTTAAAAATTGGAGCATATCCCCTCGGATGGAGTATCTTGTCCGCTTTATACTTATGTGCTACAACTGAGACTTCAAATAATTCCCACCATACACATCTGATCTTATTCAATGGATTATGCCTAATACGGATAAATTCTACTCCCGGTATCGCAAACTCCTGTTGATTATATACATTCCCAAGAACTACAATCTGGCACTCTTTTATTTTACTATCCAAAGTTCTTTCCTTCGTTTTAACCAGATTTCTTACCAGATTAAGAGCGAGATTATAGATTCCAATGCTCTTGCCTGCACCACGCACCAGTTTAAAGCAATCAATCACTAATACCATTACTTATTCCTCATATTCACACAATTTCACAATCCACATGCCATTTATTTTCTGTATGGAACCTTCTGACGGATAGTCCGGCATATTATGAAATTCATCAGTCGCAGCAATCTCCAGCTTATCCTTCTCTGATAAATGTGCTACATCAAATCCTACATAATCCCTGATAAAACTATCCCTTGCTCCGGAGGTCATCATGCCATTCTCTAATGCTACTCCTGAAAGTTCACGCAGTGATTCTGAATCAAGCACATCAATCTCTACTACGCTTGGATTGATCCTATAATAAAAATTTCCTATCAGAGCAACTTCATCACCATTCTGATAACCCTCCTGAACCTCTACACTTGCAATTATACGATTAAAATAATTATTAACACGATGCTCGGCAAAATCCATCCTCAGATATGCTTTATTAGTCAGCAGATAATCCGTATAACAGCTTACGCACATAATGAAAACCGTTGCAAATACTACTGCATATCGACCATATTGTGCAATTGTTCTACTGCTCTGTAGTCCATTACAATTCCACTCTTCTATGCATCGCTCCAACAGCGCAATTACCATAATATATATCAGTGTATAGGAATACAACATTAACATTGAATAATCTACTTCCGGAGCCATAAAGTATATAAACGCAACTGCTAATGGCATAAACCCACATAAAATTACACACAATGCAAGTTCCACCCACTGATGGTACAGTTTTTTACGCCATACTAAATATACAAACAAAAGTACTGCCAATACACATACTGCAATATTCATTCTTTGCGATGTTTCTGTCACAAATGCAAATGGCTTCCATAAAAAATACTCCAAAAATCGCTTATAGCACCTGCCAATTAGAATCGGCACATCCATAATAGCAATTTTTCCCATATTTCCTACACCACCATAAGTCTCATTATCCAAATTAGGATAAATAATGTGAGACAAAATCATATAAATCACAACTGTTACAATTAAAACTGCTACGCATAAGATTCCTTTCTTTACAACTGGTGCTGCCTTTTCTCCCTTTAACATATCTACAATCATGTCTGCGAGCATAAGACCTATTGCAATGCTAATATAGCTCTGATATGTTCCCATTACGCATATCAGCATTACAATACATGGTAGCCAGCCGTATTTATACCTTCTCATGATATACACAGCTGCACAAGTCATCATAATTGCTATACCAGAAGTATGTGCCATGAACATAAATGTCATTGTACTCACTACACTAGGAAACGTAACCATTACTGCAGGTACAAGAACAGCCCCTGTCATACTCTTAATCTGCATAATCTCTACAACAAAACATGCTGCAATAGCAAGAAATACTATAAAAAGCAGACCATGTACAGCAGGAATGCTATATTGGCTCCCTAGGGGATGAATATATTTAAGAAACCATCTACCAAGATAATCCTGACTTCCAGGAGCATCTATATTATTTAAATCATCCCAATTAGGTAACTTATGTGTAAACATATAAAAATGTGTAATCCACCCCGACAACATACCTGTCCAGAAGCATACCTTAGTATGTCTGGAAATCCTGTGATTCCATTGTGCAAATATATCAAATTGCATGTCTCTTATCCTCTTTCCCTGTGCATTTTATTCTGTAGCTTAGTTACAAGTTTTCCCACTTTACTTCTTTTCCATTTCAATTCCTGTAAGGAACAAACATTCATCCGATGTGAATCAATAATCTGAGGGTAGTGACTTCTTTGTTCCACCTCAGCTTCATATTGATGAATCAGGCCAAATTGTGATGGATCTCGAAATCTATTAATTTGATATTTCTTAGACATGAGAGACCATACCGACTGGTCATGTCGATGCGCTACGAATTCGGGATAATTATCTAATCCCTGTGTATTTTTATTTTCTGTAATAATACGTATATCCTGTGCATAACTTAAATCTTCTTCCAAAAACCTTTGGGTAAAATCAGATTTTTTTAGAATTACATATCCCCCTATTGACTGAGGTGTATCCGTATATTGTGGTGCATCACATTTCATAAGAAGGAATGCATCTCTCTTCGTATACTTTCTCTCCAGCATCTCTTTTTGTAAAGAAAATACCATTATGTCCTGCTCTTCTTCTTCCATACAATCTATCAAATATTGAATCTTATTCACATATACTGATCCCGCATCCGTATATATTAAATAGTCTCCTTCTTTTAACTGCTGATATGCTTTGTATAGAAAATATGGTTTCCATAAATAAAATCCATTTCCTTTTTTGGCACATAGAATTTCCTTATTCTTTTCATAAAATTGTTCATCAATATCATCCGGGGTATAGCCTATCACCTGATCTGCTCCCCAGTGGAGAGCCGTTTCCAGGTTTAATTTTTGTGCTTTTCTAAAACTATTGTCTGCATAATTTATTGCAATTATCATCGTATCCGTCCTTTTATCTATTCTGTAAGCTTAACCACAATAACTCCATCTACTACTTGTATGGAACCATCACCAGGATATACCGTCATCCTATCAACTATATTCTGGTCTATCTCGTTCGCATCTATATATTCAGGTTGAAAGCCCAAATAATATGCCAGCATACATTCTTTATTATATGTGTCTACTAACGAATCATCTCTACACTTTAAGCGAAAAGTATCTAGTATCTCATTTCTGTATAACGTTGAATCTCCCAGTACATATCCACCTTTTTGAATTAGAGCAACTGGCATATCTGCTGTATATCCTGGGGTTGATTTAACCTGTGTAATTAATGTAGTATAGTAACTTTCCATCTGCTGTAACGATAAATCCATTGCTAAATATTCAGCATTTGCGAAATGGCAATAATTCAATACAACAGCCACTATAAGTAAATTCATTACATATTCTGTCAGTACAATCAGATTACTTTTATTAACAGATGCAATTTGATTCAAAACACATATCGGTAGAATAAATAGCAAAGAATAGGAATATACCATCAACACATATATACTGCTCTCATCCTGACACATAATGTAAACTGCATTAACTGCAGTCCAAAAGCAAACTCCCAACACTAGCAAAAGAATTGCTTCAGCTATTCTCTGTTTCTTTATCCATTTTGTACAAGTGATTATTAACTCAACAAGCAGAATAACTATACTAAAAGTATAGCTCATCTTAAGTAATAAATTATAGCTTATCTCTAATTTATTAGATACTATATTTGCACCTGGAAATAAGAAAATATTTTTTATTGTATCGGCAAATGAGAACTTCCCTAATTCTCCTAAACCTTTATAATCTGCAAAACTCTGCTTCGTAGCAAATAATGTAATCCGCGTTATCAAATAATATATTCCCACACTAAGAATTAGAAATGCCAAGTAACGTATACCATTTCGCAACACTTCTTTCCAATGACAATCTCTGTATAGTTGTAAAATCAAAATAATAACGAGCAATCCTGCAGTAAAAGGTAAATAGGCTTGATAAATTCCCAATGAACAGCACAAACATACAATAGCAAGCACAAAGCTAAACTTATTCTTACTTACAACAAAATAAACTGCCAAAACTGCCAGAACAATTGCCAACGCATAGTAAGGAGCCGTGAACATAAAGAAAAAAGTACCTGTCCAAGAAGGATACACTACCAACAATCCACATACTATACTAATAAGCCATTTATTATCTATCTGCAACATTCCAATTATCAGAGCATTTGCAACCGCAATAAATGACAACGATATCAGACCATTGAGCCATGGCAGACTGTATACCAATTCTAGATGATAAGCAATAGCACCTACAATCCACAAGAACCATCTGCCCAGACGAAATGTTGCCCCAAAGCTATTAAGCATAATATCATCATAATTAGGCAACTTATTCATAAACATATAAAGATGAGCTATTAATCCCCATATTATAGTTGAGCCAAAGGCTATTTTAGCCTTTGAAGGAATATTCTTCCATATTTTATCAATAAGCTCCGATAAGCGAACAATCCTTTTCTTTTCCATTTCTACTTTTCCTACTTCCAGTAACATCCTCTTTCCACCACGCTTGCATTCTTAGGTGTCTCACTTTGATCAGGATATACCCATGAATCATTAAACCAAGTCGCTATTTTAGATGGATAATTTTCTTCCCATCTTCTTCCTTTGATGCCAAACATTAACTGTGTTGCACCGCCAAGATGAATCGCCTGCTTACCAGCTTTCTTCAGCATCCCGCCCAGTGGCATCCCATACGCTCCACATCCAATAATTGCAATATCAAAGTCTATCTTCATAGCTTCATTATACATATACTCAAGTGCTTCGAACCATGTACTAAAACGATCATCCCGTTCTCCTGCAATAGTCTGCACTGCTTTTAATGTCTTTAAATCAAATTCCGGCAAAATGTCTGTTCCCGGGAATATCTCTTCTCGCCTTTGATACTGCTTCTTTATTGTTTCCACAAACGGATGAATAATAAGTACTTTTTTCCCTTTTAATGCTGCCGACCATGGTCTACCATGATATAGCCAAGGTTCCAATCGAAATAAAAAAGTCAAGTCAGCCTGATGAGCATATTCTTCTATTACAAAATCTTCCATATGCAAATGCCACATAGCCAATAAATCTATCTGCTTACATGCTTCCAGCATCGTATCTGCATACTGCCCAAGATTAGTACGATCATTTGGGAAGAAACCAGCTCCTTCACACATACGGTTATACCATCTGCTGGTATGTTCCTCATTTTCATCCGAATATCCACATATTCTATCCTTGAGTTCGCCTACCAGTACCTGCAATTCTGTATTGCCAAAACGGCACGCCAAGAATGGCTTACCTTCTAAAATTCTATTGTATATATAATCATTCGTCTTCTTAGAAGACATCACCCATTTATGAGCATAGTGTGGCATTACTGGTTCTCGATGAAAATATTTTACAATGCCATGCCTGCGTAAGCACTTGTTAAAATAAAAGTCCCTAAATTTCCACCTACGTTCATAACGTCTCCATTTGTTTTGTAATGCTATATCTGCCATCTCATTTCCATCCTAGTTCCACATCTGATTTAACATAACAACTTTTATATTTAATGCAATCCAACCATAAAGTAAGATTATCCTTATCCAATACCAGAGCTTACAATAAATGCCTTTATCAACTCCGTTAAGAGGCTGTTGCTTTCTAAAGGGAAGTGTCACATACCCTATTCCAAATGCTCCAACCGTCCATACTGCCCCAAACAAAGTTTTAAATCCATCTAAACCATGAATTGAAAGATAATCCTTAATATAACCATGTATCTGTTCTGTATATCCCGGTATTAATGATATCAATAAATTATCAAAAATTTCACATGAACCAATAATCCATGGCACATCAAATGTATATACGTATATATATGCTACTCCTATCGCTATATCCAATGGAATTGTAATGGGAATTAACTCTGAATTTCTCATAGCAAGGATAATCTGAAATGGCATAATCAAAATTAACCAGTATGGCGAGCAGATTCCAAAGGCAAAAAGAATCAATAAACTCCAATAACATACTGAAATTGCCAAATCATTTAACTTATCATTATCATCTACAGTTTGAACAAAGCACCACACACATAGCAATCCAAGAAGAAGCACCACCAATGGTAATGGTGTATGGAATATCTCAATATCTCCATTTAAAAAGCTGCTTATACTCCCCTGAACAAAATCCCCACCATAATCTACTGTAATTTCCTCCACAGCCTGATTTACATTGGAAACCTCTCCCTGTCCAGGAACAGCACTCATTTTTATCCTGCATTCAAAAAAATATCCTATCCTCTTCCATATTTTATCAATCACTATAAGTGATCCACCAACACAAAAATCACGGATAATGTATAAATATCTCTTCTCTTTCAGCAGTACTAAAGGTATAAACAGGAACAAAGCAAAATACTTCGCAGGAATTGCAAATGCGAACCAAATCAGAAATCTTCGGTTATTGTTTTGAAGGTATCCATCAATCCCAAGCAAAATAGCAGCTAAATATACTGCATCCAACTGGCCAATATGTAATGCGGATGTTAAAACTATAATTGAACTTAAGAAAAAAAGTTTTAACCATTTTTCTTTCTTATCATTAAAATGTAATCTTCTACTAATATCGCCTAATATTTTAGCATCTAATAACATGGCACATAAAATAAAAAGTTTGTACCAAATTCTAGCATGTACAGATGACCATGTAAATAATCCAATTTTTCCACATATCCAGACTGGCAGTACCCATATAGCACATATTACTTGCCATAAAATTCCATACGGCAGCGACCATCCATTGAAAATCTGATACCACTGCCCAGAAAATACCCTATCTATATTTGCCAATACCGACACAAAAACAGTCTGATTATCCCAATAGTACGTTGTAAAATATATAAACAAAATTATAGGAATCAATACAACAATTTCCGGTATAAACTCTTTATTATTATTTATCCATTCCTTTATATCATTTTTTTTCATTTTGTTCCTCACATCATTCATTTAACATACTGTTGATCTGGTTCTCCATTATTTTTCTGATACTTTCCTCATCTATTCCATTAACAGTAAACTCTACAATCTTCTCTATTGCATCCTCTACATGCATTGCTGGCCTCCAGCCAAATGTATATTTCATTTTTGAACAATCCAATTTCAAAAAATTAGCTTCGTGAGGTCCACCATCTCCCTGTACTTTCCAGGTCAAATTCTCGCCAGTCTGATTATTCCAGTGTTTACAGAAGAGTTCTGTTAAATCTCCTGTTGTAACACAATCCATATCATCTGGACCCACATTATAGTTACCAGAAAAAGACTTGTCCTCATATTGCTTTGCTGCAACCATAAGGTATGCCATAACAGGCTCTAATACATGCTGATAAGGTCTGGTAGAATGAGGATTCCTCACAATGATATCCTTTTTCTCCCGAGCTGCCCTAATACAGTCTGGAATAATTCTGTCTGCTGCAAAATCTCCCCCTCCGATTACATTACCAGCACGCATGGTAGTAATGGCAGCATCCCTGCCATCTCTGGAAAAGAAAGCATTTTTATAGCTATCTGTTACAAGTTCCGAGCATGATTTACTGTTTGAATATGGGTCATAGCCACTTAATTCCTCATTTTCACGATATCCCCACTGCCACTCTCTATTCTTATATACTTTATCTGTTGTTACATTTACAAAAGATCTTACTGAATCCGTCAATCTAATACATTCCAGCACATTTACAGTTCCCATTACATTTGTTTCATATGTGTATACCGGATTTCTATAAGACTCTCTAACAATAGGCTGTGCAGCCAAATGCAAAACAATTTCAGGCTGTACTTTTGTAAATACAGCCTGTAAATGAGCTAAATCCCGAATATCGCCTATCTCAGAATCCATTCTTTTACTCAGTCCACACATTTCAAACAAACTGGGAGTTGTAGGTGGATTCAAGGCGTAACCTGTTACTTGTGCCCCTGCTTTTACTAATGTCTCACAGAGCCATGTTCCTTTAAAGCCTGTATGTCCTGTTACCAGCACTCTTTTATTCTTATAAAATGACAGGTCAAACATCATTCCTTATTTCCTTTCCCACATGCTTCTTTCAATGCTGTTGCCATTACATCAATCATTTCGTCTGACATTCCAGGATATACCCCTATCCAGAATGTGTCCTTCATAATTCTATCTGTATTATTCAACTCTCCCACTACCCGATAGCCGTCTCCAGTTTGTCTCATTTCATCAAAACATGGATGTTTTACCAGGTTACCTGCAAAAAGCATTCTTGTCTGTATCTTCTTATTCTCCAAATAAGACACAATCTGATTTCTATCTACGCCCTCTCTGCATGTCAGAAGGAAGCCAAACCAGCTTGGATTAGCATTTTCACATGGTTCCGGTAAAATAAAATATCCCTCCAGATCTTTAATTGCAGCCTTTAATCTGTCAAAATTATGACGTCTTCTTTCTACAAATGTTGGGAATTTTACAAGCTGTGCACATCCAATTGCAGCCTGCATATCGGTAGCTTTCAGATTATATCCAAAATGTGAATATACATACTTATGATCATATCCCAATGGTAATTCTCCAAATTGCCTGTCAAATCTATGTCCGCATAAATTATCTCTTCCGGATGGACATATGCAGTCTCTTCCCCAGTCTCTAAATGAACGAATGCATTTATTCAATAATGCATTATTAGTATATACAGCACCGCCTTCACCCATTGTCATATGATGAGGTGGATAAAAACTGGATGTTCCAATATCGCCAATCGTACCAGTCAGTTTCGTCTCACCATTCATTGAATACTCTGATCCCAACGCATCACAATTATCCTCCACAAGCCATAGACTATGTTTATCACAGAATTCCTTTACAGCTTTCAAATCAAACGGATTACCTAACGTGTGTGCAGCCATAACAGCCTTAGTCTTAGGTGAAAGTGCCTTTTCAAGCTGTGTTACGTCCATATTGTACTGTGGAATCGTAACATCTATAAATACCGGAACTGCACCATACTGAATAATCGGTGCAACTGTTGTAGGAAATCCTGCTGCCACAGTAATGACTTCATCTCCACGCCTGATTCTTCTATCCCCAAGTAAGGGAGATGTTAATGCCATAAATGCAATCAAATTCGCAGACGATCCTGAATTTACCAAAGAACAATACTTTACTCCCAGATAATTGGCAAATTCTGTTTCAAACTGATCTGTATATCTTCCTGATGTAAGCCAAAACTCAAGAGAACTGTCTACCAGATTCATCATCTCTGCCCGGTCATACACACGAGATGCATAAGGTATTCTATCGCCATCCTTATAAGGAGCTTTCGTATGGTATTTATCGCAATACTCACCTACCATCTCTAATATTCTCTCTCTAGCCTGCTGTTCACTTAAATTCTCAAACATTCTTATATCCGCCTTCTATTTATTTTCCCACATCATCCAAGGAGCATTACCACTGGCGATCATTTCTTCCAGCTTCATTTTATCTCTCTGAGTATCCATGCACTTCCAGAAACCATTATGTCTATATGCCATAAGTTGCCCTTCTGCAGCAACTTTCTCGATTGGTTGCTTCTCAAATACAGTGTCATCACCTTCTATATAGCTAAAGATCTGTGGTTCCATAACCATATATCCCGCATTGATTACACCGCCATCTGAATTGTTCTTCTCTCTGAACTGACTGATTCTACCATCATTTTCAATATCCAATACGCCAAATTGCTGTCCTACATTTACCGCTGTCAGAGTTGCAATTTTACCGTGATTACGATGGAATTCCAATAATGCCGGAACATTAATATCTGCCACAGCATCTCCATATGTCAGCATAAAGGTCTCATTTCCTACATAAGGCTGTATTCGCTTTATTCGTCCGCCTGTCATAGTATTCAGTCCCGTATCAATCAATGTTACCTTCCATGGCTCTGCCACATTAGAATGCACTTCCATACTGTTCTGTTTCGTAAAGTCAAATGTTACGTCACTATTATGTAAATAATAATTTGCAAACCACTCTTTAATTACCTGCTGTTTGTATCCACAACATACAATAAACTCATTAAAACCATAATAAGAATATTCTTTCATGATATGCCACAATATTGGCTTCTGTCCAATCTCTATCATTGGTTTAGGTCTTAAATGGCTTTCCTCGCTGATTCTGGTTCCCAAACCACCTGCTAAAATAACAACCTTCATACGTAAAACCCTCTCTGCATGATATCCTATTAACTTAATTTAGGATATCATAAAACAGAGAGGGTTTCAATCATCATAAACAATATTACATTTATGGTTAAAATCTATTTTTCTGTAACTTTCTATTCCTACAAACCAATCCTAGTATTCCTAAACATGTTAATAGTGAAATAATCTGAGCTGCTATCCAAATCTTTCGTACCAAAAACTTTGCAATTATTTTTCCTTCATAGTACGATGGAACAGTTATTTGAACTCGATTGTTCTCCCCACAAACTGTTGGAATAATACTTCCATCTTCATCATAGACATATATATACTTGTATGCGTGTATTGGCAGTGTGATATCCGCATCTCCTTCACCATTCTTTATGTAATACATCTTTTGGTTTTTATCATCTGTGCCAAGACGCTCAACAGAAATATTCTCTCCATAAGTATCTATCGATGAGTCCCACAATACCGACATAGAATAATCAGTTTCTTTCAACAAATACAAATTATCTGCATAGTACTCCGTATCATACTCTGCCTGATATACTGTATCATTTGAGAAACAATATCCAACATAGAACTCTGCAATAACCCAAACAGAAATCATGCATATTGCCATAATTATTCTAGAAGGCATAATTCTATATTTTTCACTTAGAATATAAAGCGCATATATAAGTACAAAAGTCAAAAATACAGTTGCAATACTCAAATATCTGAAAGGTACTTGTACCGAAATCAAACACCTTGTAATAACATTATTATATTTTGCCAAATCATCCCACGGAAAATAACATGTCGTAATGCAAACTGCAATCATCCCATATATAAATAGCTCTATTATACATCCAAATAATCGTTCCTTTAATTTCCATTCGTTTCTGTTAATCACAAGAACAAAAAATAATACAACAGCCAAAACCAATGTAGCTCCTATTGTTAATGGCAATTCCTCCTGCACACCTGCCGAAGATTGGGCGCGCCCCTGAGACATCAGCAATCCAAATACCTGAAATAATTTTGTTCCATGAAACTGCATTCCTAAAAGCGTTCCTTCTTTTGGACTCTTCAGAAGTAAATCCATTCTATACGCATCTTAAAAAGGAACCAAAAAGAAAGCATTTAATCCCAAAATCACTACTACATCCCTTATCAGTTTTTTTCAATAAAGCAATACTTTTCTTTATATGTACAATTCCAAAGAAAAATACAAAAGGTGCCAGCATCTCGCATGTCAGAATATGACTTTGAATAATACCTGAGACTCCCAATATTAGTGGCAAATGGTCAATCAGCTTTTTATTCTTATCTGTGAAATATATCCTATATATTCCATAAATTACAAGAGGAAGAAAAGTCATCGCTGTATATTCTCCTATAGCAGCTCTTACATATAAATTAGTGATTCTATATGCTGCTAACATATACACGCATGTTCCACATATTCCCCATCCCGCTGTATTAAACATTTTTTTGAACGAATAGAATGAGATAAAGCATGCCAAACCGTTCATGAAAATGATATAAATGTTATACGCTATCGTAATAGGCATTCCTAAAAGGTGAAGTATTGCAGGAAAATACAGAAACAAGGAGCCATACATCAGAGGAGAAATATACCCATAGCCGCCACCAAACGCATCACTCTGATAAAATACAGGGAAATTCCCATAACGCATTTCTGCTGCTATCGACATAATTCTACCTTCATGAAATGCAAAATCATGCGCCAGAAACGTCTCTTTACCAAGTGCTGGATATGAGGAAAATAGCGTTATACACAACAAAATAAATACAATTTCTTTTCTTTTGCTACTCCATTTCGGAACGATAAAGAGCAAGAAATCAACTATAAGAAAAGCCAAAATAATAAATAATACACGTAGAATACGTGCAGGTAAATATTCTTTCAATTTCATTTCTTTAATTGTTGTATGTCCAGAATGCTGAATATCCAAATTTATCTTCAATTCATCCACATTGGAAAATGGAGAAATATAAACATATTCTCCAATAAACATCTTCCAGTCTCTTAACGGATATGCCTCCATCACCACCTTATTTGCCTTACTATTTGTTGACGCAGAAACTGATATCTGCGCAGTCCTATTTTGTTTTGTATCATACTCTGCACCATACTTTGTATCAAGTGTATACACTCCTGCCGGAATATTATGTAAAACAAACCAAATTTCATTCTCTACATTTTCATAATCCTCTTGCAAGAACCATTCATCTTCAATATCAATATTTAACTCATCTGTAAATGATGCACAAGAAGCAAGACTTGTCCCATTATTCAACATTTCATTTTTGAAAACATCATACTCACGAACAGGAGTTTTTCCCCCCTCGAAAATGCTTGCCACAATTACTACAACAATTTCTGTAACCATTACCCAAATCGTTTTTTTATATCTATACTCATTTGTTTATCCCCACACTTTAATATGTCTTACGACTTGTACTACATTAAACATTATTCCTATTGCTATAACAAATTTCATACTATATCTCAAATATTTCGTCCTGATTGGTTCTTTAAGTAATATCAAAATACATGCAATTAATGAAATATATAATATTGTATTACTTCTTAAAGAGGATGTCATAACTGTTGGTGAGAAAGCTACAATCATCCCACCAACATGTGATAATACCGCAAAAAATATCAGTTCCACATATGTATCATCATCTGGAATAATCCATTTCACAGAAAGCATAATCAAAAGCACCGATATTAACCACGAAACCAGCATGCCTCCTTGAAATACCATATCGATTGAATTCTTTATAAATATATTGGGAATATAGTAATCCAAAGCAGCTCTACCGCTGACAATAATGAAGAAAAAATAAGCAGACCATAAGCAGTCAATAATCAATGGGCAAAAGCATATCCATTTTTTACTTCCTTTAAGCTGCTCCCAACCTTTTACCGCTATTAAAGCGCAAAATATAAAATAAAGGAAGTTAGGTATTGATACGATATGCCCCCAGATTTCAACAACTCCTAAGCGCATTTTATCAATGAACCTCATTGCATCCCAATTAGGCTCCCACTGCATAGCATCAAACTGGTTTCTGACCTCATTGCCCGGACACAATATATAAATTACAACATTAAACAAAATCACAATTACACTAATACAGCTAACTACCAATACACCCTTGTTTCGCCCTTTTAAGGAAAGCATCTTATATAACCAGAACAATATAATCAATATCATAACAGCCGTCATAATGATTTGATTTGTACTATATATGAGTGCCAAGCAAAACGTTATATATTTCCAAGCAGAAACTTTCTTTTCCCTATATAAATCCACCAACACCGACAGGCAATACATTCCAAAGCTGACTGTCCAGATATGATTAACTGTAGTTGCAATCCAGCCGGTAGATCCTTGATGACAAAACGGATAACATAGGGTTAATGCCATAACTAAAAGTAAATTGCTCTTATAGCCTTTTTCGTTAAAAATTGCAGCTAAAGAGTACACTAATAGACACATTATGAGTATATCAAGTATTTTCCATATCCAAATATTATGTCCCGTAAGCCATATCATAATTGGATAAATAATTATTCTGGGATCCCATGCATTGTATGCTTGAATAACTCCAGAAAGGAAATGATCCTTTATCTCCAAATAAGTAGCTCTATTATTCATGTCATCCAAATAATCACAACGCATATAAAAATGCAGACATAACCATATAAATCCATACCCCAGATAATACTTTAGATTTCCTATTCTTTTCATTTATCTCCCCTATAATTCCTATTGTTGTTTTATTATTGATTGCATTGTCTCATTTATTCCAGTCTTAAAGTCATACTTAACCGTAAACCCTGTATCTTTTTGTAACTTACTTATATCTGCACATAAATACATTACCTGTCGCTCACTATAGGGAATATCTCCCAATCCTATTTCTAAATCAGGATTAATGCAATTACGAATCGTCGTAATATATTCCTTTAGAGGTCTGGCATTGCCACTGCCCAAACAATATACACCATCAAGATCATTCTCCCCCAATAAATAAAGTGCCTTAGCTGCATCTTTACTATAGAGATAATCCCACATCTGTTCACCCTTAGTAAAAGAGGTTCTCTCTCTATGCATCATCTTATGAATGCTTGACATTACCATACTCTGTTCTCCGTCATAGGGACCATATACACTTAATATACGTGCCCATATCTGTTTCATTCCGAGTTGATGAGCTCTTTCATGAGTCATCTGTCCTGCACAAAGTTTTGCGATACCATAACCATTCTCAGGAAAGACTGGAGTAGTTTCGCTCAGTTTTCCTTCAAAACGACCATATTCCGCTTGTGATCCGGTGCCTACAAATACTTTACAGCGCATCCTTGATGCTAAATCTACGGCATCCAACGCATATTTCACATTTTGATTTTGCAAAGACATATTATTTCTATCATTTCCCGTAGTACCTGCCCATGCTAAATGATAGAATACATCATATTGTATATCACTACCATCAACATAGCTATGCTGCATATTGTCAAGAGAGCAATCTACTGTTGACACCAATGGATGTTTAGGTATTAGTCTATTTCTTTGAGAGTTTTTATGCGTTAATACAAGCACTTTAATATCATGAGAAACCATCTCATTAATTAACGCTATTCCTACTGCTCCGGTTGCTCCAGATATAATTACACTTTTCATATTATCATTCACCTATCATAGAATCTAAAACAAATTGAAAATGCTAAAATACCTGCATGGAACATAGGCAAAACATATCTAATTGCCTGTTGTGGGATAGACACACTCAATAATAGTCCCAATATGATATATGGTATAAAACCTATCAATATTTCATATTTCTTCTTATATATCACCAACGCCACACCGAACAAAATAAAATATACATAAATTCCTGCATGATAGGAAAAGATGTTCCATATCTTATTCTCTGCTGCAAATACAGTCAATGATTCCATTATTTCTGTTAGATAATTCCTATGAGGATTCCATTCGCCTCTATTCTCTTCAACACACTTTTCTACATTAATAAAATATGGGCTTGTACACACAACGTGTTCACGATTATCTGACATTCTCCATAATTCAGAATTTTGTTTAAAGAAAGCATCCCAATAGCCTGTAAAATTATGTGTTAGAAATCTCCAATTAACAATATATATATTTGAGCTTTCTTCTTCAATTTCAAATAAAATTTTTTCCCTTCTCACGTCTTTTCCTCTAGATATATTATCAGATAAATACGGATCCACCTGATACTCGCTTGCCCATTCTTGCAATGACATATATTTTTCCATTATGCCCCTAGATTTCTCATCAACATCTCCAGTTGCTGCGTATGCTGCCATCATTTGTAACGGCACCGAGTATTTCACATATCCCCGGTTAGGTTCCGCATCAAAATATCTTATAATTAAAGTTCTGCTTCCAACACCCCCCAAAATTACAATAAATAACATAAAAAGGAATTGAGCAGTCTCTTTCTTATGTCGCTTTAAAGCCCAGTATACTACCGCAAATATAAATCCACCTGCTACCGGAACAATCATCATATGTCTCATAGATGATGCCATTATTCCAAATATAATCAGTTGAATATACAAAAATTTATTCTTTTCACCATGTAACATAGCCAATAAAGTAATACAAAATCCTAACAAAAAGACAGAGAAAGGAGTATCTTTTGTTACTGTATGCAAAAAGAAAAATATCATAATATTAACATACGATGCAATTGTATAGACCTTGCAGGAAATAATTCCTATATAATTATACAGATAATTTAAAACAAATAATTCAATGTACAAAAAAACTACCGTTTGAAAGCATACCATAATAAATGGATTATTCCATATTTTTAATAAACATCGAATTAGAAATATGTAGCTAACCGGATGCCAATCACTCCATCCCTGGTCTGTTTCTGCAATCATCCATATATTCCATCCATCACCATGCAATAATCCAGGATAACAGCTTACAATATACGCTATAGCCATAAGACAAATTAAGAAGAAATAGCTTTTATAGTATTTAAAATTTCTAAAATATCCCCCTTGTGTTTCTTTATCCAACGCATTAAAAGACAACTCCATTGTGACATATTGTAAATTGATTATGAACAATGATATAAAGATCAAAATACAATAGGCCAGTATAATAATCTGCTCTATTATATTCTTACCCCAGGCAGTGTTCGTCCATAAATCCATTACCGGAATAAATGCCATAAAAATAATTGCAAAACAGATTGAAATTATATTATCACTTAAAGTTGTTTTGCTGATTAATTGTATAACATCCATCTTTCTTCTTATTGTTTGGAATATAAAAATGCCTAATGGTAGCAATCCAGGATAAAATGCCGAATCTATCCTTTCAGAATCCGCTAATAAAAATACTGTCAATACACCTGCTATTATTACTGACAATATATACTCAATTCGTATACTAACTTTTTTCATAAGCGTTCTCCTTAAATCTGCACATTGTTTCTGAATTTACTGCACATTTTATTTTTTATTATTTTCATTTCTACTCTAACAAAAGTTGGTGTCATTATAATTGCTGTTCCTCGTAAAATCATACATGAAGAACCGCCACAATACTCAATTGTATACCCTTTTATTGAAAAAACATCCTACTCCCCTATCATTGGAATAAACATATTTTCTTTCAACTCTTTCCGAGACAAGAATGGTGCTAAATCCTCCAACGGCGGGCTTACAAGTGTACCATCTTCCAATCTCTTCGTACTGCTCTTTGGCTCCCACACCTGTTCTGTATCTGTATAAATTTCACAAAAAACAAACCCTGGCTGCTGTAGTGTCTGTTCCACAGCTTCCTTCATCTCAGCATTAGAATGTGCCTCATAATATGGATAACCAAAAGCTTCTGCTATCTTCTTAAATTGTGGAAAACTTAAATCATGAGATTCCGGTCCTATCCCGACTTTGCAATGTTCTTTAAATAAATTGTTTTGTGTCAATCTAATAGAATGATATCCCTGATTGTTAATCAAAAAAATCTTAATTGGTAAATTATTGGTTACTACTGTCTGTAATTCCTGCAGATTCATCATAATAGAGCCATCACCTTCAAGACAGATTGTTGTCTGATCTTTACCTGCCCTGCACAGACCAATTGCTGCGGGTAATCCATATCCCATACTTGCCACAGCACTATTTATGATAAATCGAGTATCTTTTTTGATCACATAATTCTGATGTCCTACTACACAACAAGCACCATTCGATACTGCTGTCAAACTTCCTTCCGGTAAAGAAGAACTCAAATATTTAATAAAGGCAAAAACATTTGCTGTTTCACCATTTTCTTTCCAATGTTTTGGTAAAGTTGCCGGATATTTTGCTTTCCAATTCTGTCCAGCTTTTACCCACTCTTCTTTTTTGAAAAATGGAGTATTTTCTTTATCCAGTAAATGATTCATCTTCGAAATAAAATCTTTTGCATCCGCCCATATAGGCATGTCTACATGAAGCGTATGTTTCTTCATCTCATTCTGATCTATATCTACCATGATAACTCTGGCTGCACGTGCCCATGTCTCCCAATTATAACCAACTTGTCGAATAGATATTCTTGTACCTATTGCCAATACTAAATCAGAATTTTGTACAGCAAAATTACCTGGTCTGTCCCCCATATTTCCACCACGCCCTACATACAGTGGATGTTCATCTTCTATCACATCTATAGAATTCCAGTAAGTAACAACCGGTACTCCTAATTTATCTATCATTTCTTTAAATTCAGTTACAGCTCCTGCAAGTCTGATACCATATCCTGCATAAATAACAGGTCTCTTAGCATCCCTAATCATATTTAATACTGTACATACTGTTTCTTCATTCAAAGGATCAGGTAATTCTAACTTTTCCTGCTCTTCATCAAATCCAAAAAGTTCATCAGTCTCAATAAAGCTTCCTTGGAAATTTACAGGAATGTCTACCCATACCGGGCCTGGTCTGCCTGTCGTTGCCATGTACCAGGCTTTCTCCAGCATGTATCTAATGTTCTTGGGTTCTTCTAACATTTCTGCATATTTACACATCGGTGCTACAGATTTTGTGATATCAAATTCCTGATCACCTTCTGCCCGCAAAACTGCGCCTGTCACTCTTTCTTCATATCTGGCAGTTGTGTCATATCTTACCTGTCCAGAAATAATGAACATAGGTATGCTGTCTAACCAGCCACCTAATACACCTGTAATCGCATTTGTGCCACCTGGTCCTGTTGTTACACATACTGCTGCTATCCTGTTCTCTAAACGAGCATAGGCCTCTGCCGCTATGGCACAGGCTTGTTCATGATGATTATATGTAACACGAAGCTTCTCATGATGACCTAATGCATCATTAAGATGCATTGCCCCACCACCAACTACACTGAATACATCACTTACACCATGTGACACTAAGAAGTCTGCTACATAATCTGCTAAACGTTGTTTCATTGGTCATCTCCTACTAATTCTAATCGTCGTTTATTTATTTCATTCTCATATGGTCCCCAATTCCAATTTAGAAATATCTCACACCAGCTCTTTTCAAAAATTTTTTTAAATTCATCACGATTCAAAACTGTAGCATATGTATTTTCTTTCTTTTTCATTTCATATTGTTGAAATCCAGCACTTTTTGAAACATTGCTTAATTTATTTTGTATGTACTTCTTATCATCTTTAGATAATTCTTTTCTTCTATATCCATTACTCTTTGCTGAATTATCAAATGAATTTTTTATTTTCTCCTTTGGACTTTCCATTTTAGCAAATATTTCTAATGTAGTATTGATACTTGCACCATTTGCTCTCTTTTTTCCCTTCATATATGGTTTTTTCCCCAGTTTAGAGCTCATTTCTAAAGCGCCTTTAATATCATCCTTATATACGATAATTATATGTGTCCGTTTTAATAATTCCTGTCCACTTATTCCAGCAAATTCTATCGTCTTCAAAATATGAGCCGAATCATTTATTTTTCTATTAATACTCTTTTGATAATTTTTGTCCGAATTTGTATTTGCTACAAATTCTTTTAGAATATGAGTACTATTAGTATCCTTAAACTCAAACAAGAAACTTGTTACCTCATTTTTTATTTCATTTGCACCAGAACAGTAAAAAAAGGCATCACAAGATGCAACGTTTTCTATATCACTTAATTCTTTAATACGGTCAAAGGAAAAAGTAGGAATTTTCCCTATTTGAGGCATTCCGCCAGATAGCCACTTTTTATCCCATATCTGACTGGGATTGGAAGGTTGAGCAGGCCATGAAGATTCTTCTAATGAAATAATAATTTTATCATCTGTTATCATATCTGATATTTTATTACTCATCGCTTTCTACCTCTTTGTTGCGTTTTTCCTCTAGCATTTCCTGCAATTTTGCAAACGGTCTCGACATCTGATAATATAAATATTCTACCCCATTTTCTATTTCGCTTACATTTTCTACTGTATACTGATATCTAGTCGAACTATCTTTTACCGTACGGTATATATTTAAATCATCAAATATACCATACAAATCACTATAGCACTCTATTGCTCTCATAAAATAAGGACTATGTGTATTAATTAAAACCTGAATATGCAATACTTTTCTAAGCATAACCAATATCTCTGCAAATTTCATTTGCCAATCTGGATGTAGATTTACTTCTGGCTCATCTATTATTAAGAGAGATCCTTTATGAAGTATTCCATTGGCTACCAATCGCTTCAATACGGTTACATTTTTTATACCAGATGCTACATCAATAAAATCTATAGCATTATTTAATTGATCATCTTTATAAGTAAATTTAGTATCAGCAAAAGGAGCTTCTTCCATTTGCGCACTTCCTATTGGTTCATTATCAAATTCTGAATCATGTATAGATAATATATCATCTATCTGTTTGATTAATTTGTTACATTCCTCACTTTCCTCTATATTTTTAAAATCGTCTTCTATCTTAAGTTGTGTCAATAATCTATCCTGAATTTTTTCACTTTTGGAATCCCAAAACAGAAATCTTAAACTGCCATTATCGTCTAATATATGCATCGGTTGAATATAAACTATATTCTCATCAAAATCCATATAGGAAAAATCACTAATATATTCTGCATTTTTCTTTCTAAAAATCCTTGCACAATGTTCTTCATTCTCATCAAGAGGATACAATCTTATTTCTGTTGCATTATCATTAAATTGGGTAGAAAATCCATTTGCAAAACATCTTTTTAATATTTCATTTAATATTTCACGGGAAATTTTTTCCTCTTCTGTCTCTTTCTTTATCTCTTCATATAATCTATCTATTTTATCCAATTTATTTTGTATCAATGGCTCCTCATCTATTTGGGTCAATACATTCTGAAGTTCATTTAAAGAAAAAACCTCTATAATTTTTTCCCTAAAATTTTCTTCTGATTCCATCCATTCAAAATAATTAAACTCTTCCTGCTTGCTACCATCACTTTTAAACACCAATGATGGCCTATCATTAAAACGATTAAATGATTCAATATAATTTCTAACTATAGATATGTTTTCTAAATATTTACTTTTATGTCTATACTTGTTATCAAGCACTCTCAATTCCATGCTCAGAGATTTAATCCATTTACGCAATTCCCGTATCAATACTTCTCGCTTTTTAATACTTATCTTTTCCGTAAAGTTGTGAAACCCCTGAATTATGGCATATAATGATTTACTGATTGTGCTTTTCCCCGTACTATTATTTCCTACAATGACTGTCAGTCCTTGCATATCAATCTCCGCACGACTTATTTTGCCAATATTACTAACTTGTAATCTCATTTATTCTCCTTCATGCCTGTTAACATTTTGATAGTTACATTATACACAAATTTCATAAAAATATTTCATGTCTGTGTAATTTTTATTATTTTTTGTGCATATTTTACATTTTTTTTTAACATAAAACATGTAGTTACCATAAATATAGAAAAGTACAGTTTTAAATTTTTTTCATCCATTATTTATTTCAATTCCATATATATCCAAAATTACATACTTACCTTTTCACTATATTATTACACATACATATATATTTTAATAAAGAGTAACCACATTTATACAGTTCTGAATGTATATACCCTACAAAAAGGCTCAAATCTTTTTAGGGAAAATTACGTTTTATTTTTTCAATTTATTTTATGCCTTTTCATATCCTTTGTTCTTTTTAATAAAATAAAAATTATTTCGCTTTACATATTCTTCTGCTATTTCTTTTGATCCATCATTTACTAAAATATCTTGATACAATTGGCGTTCTAGACTATACAAACGTTTCCTTTAGAAATCAATTGCCAGTATATTGTTATACAGACTTTCTGCACTTAGTCCTACTGATTCTATATAAAGTATCTCCTGTTCTTCCTTACTGTCTCCCCTGTCACCTATAAGAAATATCACGCTATCAGGTGCATACGGCGTTGTATATTGATTATCTTTATTCACCAGTATGATAGATTCATATAAAATTACATAAGTACAATATTCTTGCTCATATTTATAATCTTTATAATCTATAAAAAATACTTCATCATAATCATAAGTCAATGCATCTATATCTATTTGTTTATTTTTTTCAGCTTTCTTTGCTATAGTTTGGCATATATCATTCCATACGTTATCAATATTTCGTACATCTTTATGCTTATGCACTATAAACGAATTTGTCGCATAATCAAAAGAGCGAACACTTTCATCATAACATTGAACATCTATTCTTCCTATAACTTCATTTTTATATAAAACTGTCATTATTGTTGCCGGACTTAATCGAGCCTCATTAATAATTGCACCATTTCCAACAATATTATATATTATATAATCCTCCTTTTCTGATATATCTCCCAATGAAAATTGTGGGGTATTCTCCGCTTCTAAATACTGCATCTGTAATTTAAATAATTCTTCTTGATTTTTGCTAACAATCAAAGCATTGTAGGATACAAAAAGTGAAGCAATTCCCATAAGAAGTGTAACTGCAACACTAATCAACGCTATTGTCTTGTTATATTTTAATGCGAAACTCTCAATTTTTCTCATATTTTTCCTTTTAATATTATCTCTACTCCCTATATAAGCCAAAATCAATTTATACTTTGTCTTTGAAGACTTGATTTTTTATTCATGAATTTTCATAACAAGTTTGGTTATCTTATGAATATTAACCCCAAACTTCATCTTCAGGAATGATACATCCACTTCGCAGAACCATAAGCCAGTGATCCGGCTGATCTCCAATAGTGCAAGCCAATTCTTCTCTTCGCACTTACGTCTATCAAAAACATCTTCTCATGCCTTTTAGCTAATGTCTATACATAAAATATATAAATTCATACTATTTGTCCTTCACTTTAAACCACCTTCCTTTTTGTTCTCCAATCAAATTAGTATATTCCAAATTAAAATAATCATTTATTTGATCAGTATACCCATTATTCTCATCATATGAAAAAAGAGTTCCTTCTGAATCCATGTATTTTCCATAACTTGTTAATACCGGTATCTTTTTTCTTAGTTCATTTATATATTGATAATATGGTATCATATCCACTCCAGCACATTCTAACAGAAATGGTCCCAACTCATTCATACTTACTAAAACATCTCTCTTTCCCTCAATTGGGAAATTAGCCCACATAATAAAAAGTGTTTCACGCATAAGAAGATTATTTTTATCAGAATTTGATATCTCTTCAAAGGCAGGAGAATGATTACCTACCATACATACAATTATCGGTCTTGAACTATTATTGAAATATTCAACCAGTTCATCAAATGACTTACATGATAAATAAATACATGATAAGTATTCATTAATTCTATCAATATCTGCTTTCCCACCATATTTTTCCACATGAATAATATCTGTTTCTGATAAATTCGTATCCCAATCACCAGGATTCTGCATTGCAAGAAGATAGTTGAATACTGGTCTATCATTATTATTTATTGCATCTTCATACCATCGAAACATATATTTATATATGCATTCATCTGACACAAATTTTCGATTTCCATAATACTCTTTATTAATGTAATCATTTTCAAAATGAATTTCATCAAATCCTAATACTTTATATCCTTCATTTCTCGCATAATTACCCGCTGGAGCTGGATGCATACTTATAGTATAATATCCTAACTCTTGCAAATTAGATACTATACTTGATGTATTAGACATATCCAATGCTTGAAATGGAGTTATTCCTTATAATAAATAATTCGAATTAGATGTCAGCAATTCATATTCAGATTTATTAGTCCCCCTTCCAAAATTAGGAACTACTGCATGACCATAAATTGCATTATTCTTATCATAAAAATTTCCCATATATTCTTTGTCAGTTTGTATTTCTGAGACTAGCAAAATATCATAAAAAGTTTCATTTAGAATTAAAAATATATCGGGCAACTGACCATCTTTTATTTCTGAAGTTAAATACTTTTCAATGGAAATATTATCAACCGCTTCCTTTGTATTTTATAATCCATTCCACTTGATAAAAAATATAACGGATATCCGTATTGCGCAATGGCATCTTTGTATATCCAACATTCATACAATGGTTCTCTCACGTTTGAAATGAATAGAACAAAAAAGCAGTAACCAAATCCACATATGCCACACATTACTTGAAAAATAATCTTTCTTTTGTATTTTTTTCTTGTTCTATTCTATACTGTTTTATAATAAGCACTATAAGTAATGTTGACAAAACACCAATTAATGCCACAAATATCATGACTTTTATGTTCAGAAAAGAATAGTTATTTAATACATTAATCTCTGTTTTAGTATTAGAAAATTCTGGTATCGTTAATGGTGAGCCATGAAACTCTATCACATACTGATTGACAATGGAATATATAATACATATTAAACTGCAAACAGCTGAAGCTATCCAAAGCTTCCCACATATGCAATAAACAATCCCTATTGCAGCCAAGAGTATTCCTATATTAATAAAAAAATAAAATAAGTTTAGCGGTACAACAGCCAAATTACTTCTAGCAGATAATTGAAGTATTATAAAATTTATGCAAACAATTAGTGTTGTTACAATAGCTAATACTAGTTTGGAATTTATTTCTTTTTTTATATTCATATTGTTCTTATATGATAATTAGCAAGTCAAAAATCAATTATCAAATTATTCCTCGTATTATATAGTAGTAGTTTTTAGGGTTCCTCTCCAAGGTCCTTATTACTATTAGATCATAGTCTTTTCTTTACCTTTTCTATAGGCTTAACTATGATATATAAGATGCTGTGGATTGGTTCATTACTCCTATCACCTGATGGTTATAGAAAGGCTCAAACCACAGTCTCTTTGTTCATTTGTTAATCAGTTAGATACCGCATGACGGCTTATTTAGAACGAGGTTACAATCACGAAGAGAACCCTGTGGTTTTAAAACAGCATTAATATATTCCAAAGGAGATTTATTATGATTTATGTAGGAATTGATGTTGTAAAAGATAGGCATGGTTGCTTTATCACTAACTCTGATGGCGAAGTATTATTTGATGCCTTTACCATCTCTAACAACCTGGATGTTTTCAATATTCTTTATCAAAAAATCATTTCCGTTATGAAAGATGTAACAAAAGCAAAAGTAAGACTAGAAGCCAATAGACACTATAATTACAATCTCTTAGGGTATCTCATTGATAAAGGTTTGCTCGCCTATGTTATCAATCCATTACATACAAATCTGTACAGAAAAAGTCTATGCCTTAGAAAGGCGAAAACGGATAAAGTTGATGCCCGCGCAATTGCTTCTGTACTAATGTCTGACGTGAACTTAAAGTCCTACTCAGACATATCTCATCACAACAAAGAGCTAAAGTCACTAACTCGTTATTATTTTGATAAAGTAAGAGAACGTGCCAAATTAAAATCTTCTGCAAGAACCTCAATAGATTCAAACGTGCCAGCAAAATCATTGGAATTAAAGCATGCAATCAAGCTCTTTCAGAAGCTCATATCTGAAATTGATGAAATCAAAAACGAAATCATCATGGATGAAATCAATTCCCCAATTCTTAGCATCCCCGGAATCAACTACCGTATGAGAGCTATGATTATTGCCGAAATCAGCGTTTTCAACTGCTCTGATTCTCCTGATAAAATCCTGGCATATGTTAGATTTTCACCCTCTACATATCAATCAGGACAACTTAATGGAGCATACTCTCATATGGAAAAATGAGGCTCCCGATATTTACGTTATACCTTACATAATGCTGCTCTTTTTGTCATGCAGTTTTCAAGGTTCAAATATATGTGAAATGCATTTCTGCAATTGATTCAAAAACTTTCATTTTAGACTTGGCTTTTAATAGTTCGTCTTTATTTTTTTACATCTGCATTCTTTATAATAATTGCCTGATTATTATCTTACGAAATTATGACAACACATTCATGCGCCAACTCATATAAAAATAATAACTAGCTACCAATAACAATGGCCACCGATATTCATTAAGCAAAGGCCAATATAGTACAAAGATAAATGGTCAAAAATTATATATTATAAATCATTAAATAACATCGCTTTTTCCTTTAACCAATTATTTATGCTAAAATACATAATGTTCTTTGCAAAACTATCTTCTACATTTTAAAATAATTTTACAAATTCTCTCTACATCATCTAAAGATAAATCAGCATATAATGGTAAAGTAAGCACTCTTTTGCTAATATGCAAAGCAATCGGCGTCTTACTTACATCATATTTTCCATGAAAACATGAAAATGAATTCGTAAGAGGGTAAAAATATTTTCTTGCGTTTATGCCATTTTGCTGCAATTTATCAGATATTTCATTTCTACTACTACCAAACTTCTTTTCATCAATTACAATCGGAAAATATGCATAATTCTGTACAACATTTTCCTGAATCGGATTTAATTGAATACCTTCAACATTATGCAATAATTTTCTATAGTGTTCTACCACACATTTTCTTTTATTAATCTCTTCATTCACATGATGTAAATTACATATACCCATTGCCGCACAAAATTCATTCATTTTTGCATTTGCACCTATACCATCTACGACTTCTGGTCCACGAATTCCAAAATTCTTCAATCGGTATAAATTTAACCCAAAATCTTCATCTTGATAGCAAACTGCACCGCCTTCAATAGTATTAAATACCTTGGTTGCATGAAATGAAAAACATGAAGCATCACCAAACTGAGCAATTCCTTTTCCTTTATACGTAACCCCAAATGCATGAGCAGCATCATATATTACTTTCAAACCATACTTCTTAGCAATTCTTTCAATTTTTTCTATATTACAAACATTTCCATATACATGTACTGGAACTATTGCACAAGTTTTATCAGTTACCAACTCTTCAATTTTATTCACATCAATCGTAAAATCATCACAATTGATATCACAAAAAACAGGTTCTAGTCCGTTTCTTACAATTGCATGAGTTGTAGATGCAAAAGTAAATGGGGTGGTAATAACCTCTCCATTTAAATTCATTGCCTGCATAGATAATTCAAGTGCCATATGACCATTAGATAACAGTTCAACATGATCTACCTGAAAATAATTTTTTAATAAATCCTGCAATTTATTATGTTCTTCTCCCATATTTGTTAGCCAATGAGAATCCCATAATTTTTTTATTTCATCAACATATTCATCCATTGGTGGCATTGATGATTTTGTAACTAGTATTTTCTTCAAATTTATGCCTCCCATAATATAACTATTATTCAATTCTCATATCAAATAGTTGATATAATAGTTTTTCGGTTTTATCCCATCCTAAACAAGAATCTGTAATTGACTTTCCATATATTCCTTGTCCAATTATTTGATTTCCATCTAACAAATAACTTTCTAACATAATACCTTTAATAAATCTATTTAATGAACTGTCTTTTGCGCAAAGTTCAAATATCTCTTTTGCAATTCTAATTTGTTCATCATAATGTTTACGTGAATTTGCATGATTGCAATCAATTATCACACCCATATTTTTTAAATTCTGTTTTTGATATTCATCATAAAAATCGCACAAGTCCTCATAATGATAATTAGGATGCATTTTTCCCTGCCAATCAATATATCCTCTAAGTATCGCATGAACATATGGATTGCCCTCTGTTTGTACTTCCCAATTTCGATACATTGTGACATGTGGAGACTGTGCAGAGACAATTGAATTTACCAAAGTTAATAAATCACCACTTGTAGGATTTTTCATACCAACAGGGATATCCAAACCACTTGCAACAAGTCTATGTTCTTGATTTTCAACTGATCGTGCTCCTATTGCAGCATAAGCTAATAAGTCTGAAATATATGCATTTGCATCTGTATAAAGTAATTCATCTGCTCCGAACATACCAGTTTCCTGTATAATCCTAAGATGCATCTTTCTCATTGCAATTATTCCTGCAAAGATATCATCTTCTTTACTCATAGTATTAGGTCTATGCAACAACCCTTTATATCCAATTCCGTTAGTACGCGGTTTGCTTGTATAAATTCTAGGTACAAAAATAAAGTAATCAGCAAATTTTTCTTGTAACTTTGCAAGTTTTAACATATATTCTAATACTGCATCCTCTCTGTCTGCTGAACAAGGACCAATGCATATTATTTTTTTTGATATTTTACCAGATAAAACATTTTCAATTTCCTGTATTCTTTTTTCTCTCATCATTCTCTGTTTATTTGTAATTGAAAATTGATTTTTAATTTCATCTGCACTTGGAAGTTCTCTAATATATTTCATTATTTTTACGGTTCTACCGCTACTCCTAATTCTGCGGATTTATATGCAGCATAAATTATTTTTATAGTATCATAAGCTAAATCAAAGGAAGCTTTTGGTTCCTTATCAAAATAAATTGCTTCAATAAAATCTCTCATTTCGTCTGTATATCCTCTAATAATTTCATCTTCTAAAAACGGATTATTCCATCCAATTTTAGATGGTAACATTTCTGATATATACACACCATCCAATCTATCTTCATCTAAAAAATATGTACTCATTAAATTTGACATTGTTAAATTACAAGTTATTGCAGCATCATTGCAGTACAATTCAATATAATTTTTACTTCCTCCCAATAATGTATCTGTCGCAATAATGGTTGCTTTCGTTCCATCTGAAAAATTTAATAAAACAGTACCACAATCCTCCACATCATTCGGTCTTGCTGCGATATGTCTATGATCATAATCTGATAGTCGTGGTGTAATTTGTCCCATATCAGCAAAAACAGTTTTAACAAATATTTCTTCTTTCCTTGCTATAGCCTCTTGCCGTTTCAACCAAAGAATTGCAGAAAGTGGATGTGCACCTGTTCTAATAAATGTTCCACCTCCTGTTTTACACCATTCACCCGCAACAGGTGAACTTGACCCCTTCAAGCTTTCTTCACCCTTCGCATATAGAATTTTAGATTTCTTCTTGGCTATAATCTCTGCAGATTTTATTACTGCAGGTGCATAAACAAAGTTCTCTGCGTACATAAATTTTTTCCCTGATTGATCTATTACTTTTTTTATATTGTCAATAGATTTTATCACTTCATCATACATTTTAACTTTTGATACCGTTTTTCCAATTGGCTTCTTATCGCCTTGTAATCCAAAATAACCCGTTAATGGTTTCTCACAAATAACATGTTTTCCTGCATTTAAGGTCTTAATTATCATCTCCTCATGAGCATAAGGAGGAGTGCAAATATCAATAACATCTATTTCTTTATCATTTAATAAATCTTCAAAATTTAAACTTGCATTATAAAAACCAAATCTTTCTTTTGCTTCATTGACTTGTTCATATCTATTTGCAATAATATGCTTGTAGCATACTGGTACCCCAGAATACCTATTTAGTGCATTCATATGTAATTCTGTTGCTCTGCCTGCACCTGCCATTCCAATACAAATTTCTTTCTTTGAATTCATTTTTACCTCTATTTTTTTATTTTTGTCTTCTTAATCTACAATATCATTGGTATAATATAAATTCCTAATGCGATAATTACTACTGAAGCTGTCCCTATTTTCCAAATACAATATTCTTTATCCATTTTTTGCATTTCTATTTCACTTGGTTCCTCGATTATACCAATTTCACTTTCAATTGGCTGAATCTCATCCTTATCTTTACGCAGGCACATAAAAAAATAAGAAATACATAACATCGAAATAATTAATGCTGTCAGCAAAGCCTTTTTCTCCGCAAACAATAACATAAATGTGTATGAAACAATAGTAAATATACCCCCCACTTTTCCTAATGGTGCTTTGTATGGTCTTTTCATTGTTGGATATTTTCTTTTTAATCCTAAATATGAAAGACATCCAATCATATAACAAATCGCCAATGAAATTAATGATACTGATGCAATATAATTGATTGATCCAGTTGCTATAAGAATAATATTAATCAATCCTACAGCTAATACTGCCATATGTGGCGTTTTATATTTAGGATGAATTTTACCTAAAAAAGCTGGAATTGCTCCATCTTCAGCCATGGTAAAAATATATCTTGCCGGAGCTGCTATTCCTGGATTTATTGTTGATAAATCACCTCCAAATGCAATTCCAATACACAATAGTATTATAGGAAAACCTACTAAACCAACTACTTTAAGCCCTTCGGCATAAGGCGCATCAGCACTAATCAAAATATTATAATATTTATTAGGTACTATTCCTACCAAAAACCATTGAAATAACGCATTTAATGCAAATACTAAAAAAACTGATATTTTCAAAGCTCTTGGTAAGGTATACTGAGGATACTTAGTTTCAGCTCCCATAGAAACGCATGTTTCAAATCCAGTATAACACCACCATACCAATCCAAATATATACATAATCTCATTAAATGGTGGCAAAGAATTAATTGATAATCCGCCAAAATACTCAATATGAATATTAGGAATCATATAAAGGAACCAGCAAATAGAACATGCCCAAAAGAAAAACATAAATCCAGTCTGTGCCTTTCCAGATTGTTCAATACCTCTAAAATTCAAAATAAGAAAAATAAATACCAAAATAATAGCAATAATCCTTGAGTCAACATTAGATATATTAATTCCAAATTGTTCAAGCAAAATCTTAAAATAATTCGAAAATGCAAGAGTCTCACCAGCTCCAATTGCCACAACGGAAATAATATAATGCCACCCTGCTAAATTTGCCCAAGCTCTATTAAGTCCACGTTTTGCATAATTATATGTACCACCTGCGCAAGGTAAAGCAGCTGACATTTCTCCATATATTAAACATGGCCAAATTGATATTAATAAGGCAATGAAAGTAAAACCAATAATCCATGATCCTACCAAACCTATTTGTGCTGATCCACAAGTGAATAATCCAACACCAACAACAGTTCCAATCGTCATGCTAATTGATTCTTTCAATCCTAGTGCACGTACCAATTGTTGTTTTTTCTCCATTTTATAATTCCTTCCTATGCTATTTTTTAATTTTGCAAACTGTTACTTGCATTTTCCCACTTGGCATAGGAGGTATATCTTCAACGTATTGTATTTCATACTGACCATCAGCGCCAAAAGTATTACGGAATTCGCATAATAATTGTTCTTCATAAGAATGATTCAATGTAACTAATTTGCATACATATTTTTTTTCAGTTTCCTGTATAAATTGAAATTTTTTTACGTCTTGAAATAAAGAAGAAAAAATAACAATATGATGCTGGTTTACTACTTGCCCCATTGTAGTATATAAAACATCATTTTTCCTTCCAACTAATTGTTCCAAATATACTCTGCCTAGTGAATCTTCCTTTTTTATTCCTAAATCACCACAATCATATCTTATTATTGGCATTGCATTATTAAATAAATCTGTAATAACTATTCTACCAACTTCACCATCCTTAACAGGTTCATCTTTATCAAGTGATAATATTTCAAAATAGTAACTAGCAATATTCAATCTATGCCCATAAATTGTTCCGTCCTCTTGGGCTAGAATTCCACACTCCATATCTCCATATCGTGAAAAAACATCACAATTAAAATAATTTTTTAATATATTCCTTGTTCTTTCTTTTAAATGCTCTGCTTCAGACATAATTGCTTTTAAATTAAAAGTACATTTTTCTGCTAAACCATCATAAATATAATTTGCAATCTCATCCCACATTGAACCATACGCAATAATCATTGTTGGATCAAAACTTTCTATTTTTTTTAACATTTCTCCGATACTATTTCTATCTAAATACGAATAATACACGTTGTAAACGTTATCTCTTTCTTGGGCCTCCATTGACTTATTTGACATCTTTCTAAAAGCATGCACACACACAATTCTCTCATGCGACTCAACGCCTGCTTGATGTGCATAGTATTTCATATCAGCAATCATACGACAATGCTTTCTATGATTCCATGTCACTGTGAAAGGAGTTCCTGTCGATCCACTTGTAGATTGCTTCACATTATCATCAGCATTAACATATTCATCTGATAAAAAATCAGGTTCATTTTCTTTTATTATTTGCTTATTAATAACAGGAAAACTCTCGATACCAGTAAATCCTTTATATTTTTTGTAAAACTCTGAATGTTTAGTTGCATAATCAAGAATATTATATAGATATCCGCTTCTAATCCCCTCTGTGCCCTTAGGATTTTCCATTATTTCCAAAACTTCTTTATATTGATTTACAATTTGACCATTATTACTCTTTAAATCATTATCTCTAAAAACTTCCCATTTTATTTCTCTTTCAGTCATTTTTTCATCCTTCTTATTTTATTTCTTTCAAAATTGAATCTATAGTAATTGTTGCCCTTTTTTTCCATATTTCTCTTTTACACAACAAATTATTTTTATATTCATTATAATTTAATTTAAGAAATTCCCACTTTCTTATCAAATCTTCCTCATTTAGTTCATTTAACCTTATTAAGAAATCATCAAATTGCCATTCTTGCATAAAACCATACATTTTTTCTTCATATCCTATAGAAATAAATGGAATTCCCATTTTGGCAGCAAAAATATTAGAATGATATCTCATACCTATTACTGCATAACATTTCGACACTACATATTGCTGATAATATGTATCTAACTTATTTGATAATATATATCTCCCTTCTCCCATAAATTGCATTAAATAATCTATATCATTTTGATTGCCAAATAATTGTGGAATAAATAGTATACCTTTGCCTTCCATATTAATTTTTTTCAAAAAATCTCTAATAATTATTTTTTGGTTTTCGAGTAATTCTTTATTTTTCATATACTCAACATGCCATGAAAAATCTGAGAGAGTAACAGCTACAATTTCCCTATATCTTCTAAAAAAATTACTTAATTCTTTTTCTACATGCCATAAAGAAACAAAATCTTTTTCTATTATTTCATCATAAAATGCTGTGTCTATTGTTGTAATAACATTATTCAATTCAAACTTTTTTAAATATTCTGTACTTATGGGTTCTCTGATACAAATTTTTTTTGCTACAGATAACCATTTCTTTCTCCAATAATTTTTTTCATCATCATCATCAAATGGTCCCATTGATGGAGCTGCTACAATAATAGGAACTTTATATTCTCTGGCACACATAAAGGGGATAAAATATTCGATCTGTTTTCTCCACCAAAATTTATCTGACAAAACAGCTCCCCCTGGTGAATATATTATTAAATCGGTTTGTTGCAAATTATTAATCATTCTCATTATATTACCATTAATAATTCTTTTACCCTTAACAGCATCTAATATTTCGTCTAAATTTTCTGGCAAATATTGAGCAGAGAAATGTTGCACTCGCCCACTGTAAGGAAATTGCTGTACCTCTTTCCTATCTTTAAAAATTACTGTAATTGTTATGTTTGGATCATACTTCAAAATACTATTTATAATTGGTCTAAGTGCTGCTTCATCACCCCTATTGCTCCAATGTGCATTTACAATAGTAATCTTATTCATATTTCTCTCCTGGTCTTAATATTTCAATATGAAATTTCTCCTTTATCTCACTCGTAGCATATTTTTTTATTAGTTGACTCATGCTATAAATTGTATAATCTTTCCAAAATTTTTCATAGTCTAAAGGTTTAGGAATCGGGTGATATAAACATGGTTGATTCTTATAAAAATTACAATAACTTTTTTCATATAAAATATCTTTCTTTATTTTATCAAAAACCTGTCTACCATTATCCGTATTAACAATAACCATTGAACTATCATACTCTGTTTTAAAATCTGAATGTTCTAAAAAACCACCTATTGTTAAATCTGAATATCTTTTTTCTTTTGCAAACTGACATGAAAAACAATTCTCTCGATGTGCTAAATGTGAATGAAATAAAGCCCCATAATCATTTGCCATAACTTCATCACCCATTAATGAATAATATGATTCTGTAAAATTTCCCTTCATAAAACATCTTTTATTCCGAAATACTACATTATTCAATTTCATTTTGTTTTTAGAAGCTATATAAGCAATATAATCATGCCAAATAATTGGAGAAGGTGTTCCATGACATATAAAGTCACAAATAATTAATCTATCATCTCTACCAAATAATTGGAGAATCATTGCACATTGGCAAGGAGTTCCCGTAAACAAAATTATTCTTCCATTTTTCAAATCTTGTTCAATCATTTTTATTATTTCTTTTGAAATAATACTTTGAACATATTTTGAACCACACATTTTATCACGTTCATCTCTTGATGTAGCTCGACTATGTGAGACAGCAAAATCATCATTAAATGTTGCCCCATAAACAACTCCATTTTGGGATAACACATAATCCGAAATCGCAGTGAATACTCCTCCCGATTGACTTCTTTTTAAAACTTCAACATTTTTATGAACTGCTTGATATATTTCACCCTTTGTTTCTTCATATGCAATATGATACGGACAAATCTTTTTGCACTTTCCACAATTAATACATTTACTATTATCTACTTTAGGATATAAAAAACCTTGTTCATTCATATTCATTGTTATAGCATTGGTGGGACAAATGTATTCGCAAGCATTACATCCATAACATGTTTTTCGATCATTTGTTTCTAAGTAATTACTTTTCATTTTTTCCATATGCTTCTTTCTTTATATTAAATATGATATAGACATTTTTATTATAATATTTTCACAAAATCATTTTCATATTGTTCAATTAGAACATTTCTCATTTCATTTTCAGACGAAAACATCATAAATAAAAAACCTATTGGTTCTGATAAATAATTCTTTATCAAATCACCTTTTTGTTTTAAATAGAAACTGTTCCAAATATACCTATCATATTTTGGGGGAACATTAATTGACTCAATTATACCATTTTTTTCTGCTAATACAGTCTTATATGCAAAAAAACCTTCTTGATATGTATTAAAAGGTAACTTACTTAATGATAATCCACATTTTGCACGAGTTTCCCAATAATCCCAATCAAAACCAGTTACCATTCCTGCTGGGAAACCATACATATTTCCTAATATTCTACGCATCACTTCAATAATATATGGTGTACCATTCTCTACTATGTACTGCAAGTGAAAAATACCATCTTTTAATTGTAATAAATCCGCAATTTTTTCAATTTGCTGAATCAAAGTACTTGCATATTTTTCTTCATTATCAGCAGGCCATGTGTCAATTTCAACCCTATACGGATTCATTATTGAATATTCATTATTGCTGCAATGTGCAACAACCTTTCTATTTTTAATAAATGTACAAAAGCCATGCTGAGTTCCAGTTATAAAACGTTCAATGACGATTTTCCCTGCTCTCGATTTATTAAAAGCGTCTTGTAACGCCACATCTACATCATCAATTTTTGTAATTTTATGTATTCCATTCCCTGCACTACAATCTGTTGGTTTTACAATTAATGGAAATTGAGCATTTTGAAACCACATTTTCGCTTCATCAATATTCTCAAAAAAATACGATTTTACTGACAAAATACCATTATCATTCGCAAATTTTTTAAATCGATCTTTATTATGCAATGTTAATGTTACATCATACGAATCATATCCAGGTAATCCCATTCTTTCAGCAACATATGATGCCGTATATACACCAAAATCATTACAACACTGAACAATAGCATTAATCTTTTCACCTCTTGCAAATTCTAAAACTTTTTCTTTATCAGAGTAATCTAATTGTATATACTTATCAACATATTTCTGTCCTGGTAAATTAGGAATATTACCTATTGCTACAATTGAATACCCTAGCTTTCTTAAGCTTTTAATTAAATAAATGTCATTATGCGACGCACATAATAATAATGCTTTCATATTCAAATCCTTCTTTGTATTATATCAATTACTAGTTTTTCCTTTTAGAAAAAATTATTTCTCTTTTCTAATATCAATTAGTAAATACTTACCATACATCATTAATGCTATTATTACTTTAATCCAACCTGTTTTTGTTATCCTATCTAATTCTTTATAGTACTTTTTTCTATCCAAAGATACTATTTTTTGAATATTCACATTCTCTATTTCAAATATTTTTTCATATTGTGCTTGGATAAATTCGTCCTTTTGCATATGTACACCTGTTCCATCATAACCATAGTTACTAATATATGAAACACAGGGCGATACAAAGTTCTTTTCTTCAATTAACGCATATATGTTCCACACTAAATCAATTGGAGCTATCTCATCTCCACAATGCGATAATGACTGATTTTTTCGCAGTATCTGCGTAAAATAGTTACAAAAATAATATTTACTGTTCATAAGTAATTTATAAATCCATCTAAAATTATACTTATATCGATACAAATCTCCACTCTTACATCTTTGATTTAAATCACTAAATACTGATTTGCTAAAGCATATTCCATAACTACAAACAGGACAAAATACAATATCAGCGTTAACATTCAATAGTTCATTTGTTCTCAGTAATTTTGAGTTATACACGGTCAAAATATCTGAACCACAAAAGCCAATAACGTCCTTATTTAATCTATATTTTGCAATTACCTCTAGATAATACTGAATACATTTTGTATTCAATACAAAATCATCTTCACAAAAAATAACATAATCACATTCTTGAAAAGCTTGTTCTGAAATAAAAACACCATTCTTATAAGGTCCTAAATTATGTTCTTGAAAAAAAACTTTCATGTTTGATGTTAAATTACTTGGTTCAAGATATTGTAATATTTTCTCATATCCCTTTTTATATTTATCATTTGGTGGATAATCTACGGAAATAAATATAGAAACATCTTCAAATCTATCGCATTTTTTTATTGATTCCACCAAATTCATTATATGTTTTGATCTATCTAATGTTGTAATTGCTATACCCAGCATTTTTTCCTCTCATAATTATAAACAAAAACTACCACTAATTTTCAATCTGTTTATAAGCTCTATTTTTCACTTATTGTTACTCTTGTTACCTTACCATCCTTTACTTCATATACTGCATCACAACTCTTAATTGTAGTAAGTCTATGTGCAATAATAAAAAGTGTTTTCTGTCCTTGTAACAATTCTACAGCTTCCATAACTGCTTTTTCAGTTTCAGTATCTAATGCAGAAGTCGCTTCATCCAAAATAAGTATTTCTGGATTTTTATATAGAGCTCTCGCAATAGCAATTCTTTGTCTCTGTCCCCCAGAAAGTTTTACACCACGTTCTCCTACAATAGTATCTTTTCCATCTGGCAAAGTTTCAACATAATCATGAAGTTTAACTAACTTTAATACTTCAGTTATTCTAGTCTCATCTATTTTCTGCTCACCAAATGCTATATTTGCTCTTATTGTATCATCAATTAAATATACTGTTTGTGGTACATAACCTACAATAGAGCTCCATTTTGGGAGGTTATCAAATATATTTACACCATCACACAAAATTTCTCCTTTGATTGGTTTATACATCCCCAAAAATAAATCAGACAGCGTAGATTTTCCTGAACCAGATTCTCCAATAATTCCTATCGCCTGTCCTTTCTTAATGGACAAATTTATTCCATCAAATATTAATCGATCAGTTTCTTTATATTTCCAAGTCACATTCTTAAATTCAACAGAATTATTAAATGATATATCATTTTGCAAAATAGCATCTACATCACGTTTCTCATAACGTTCTCTAGCATTTCTAACATTCAAATAAGCATTTTGTAACGCTGGTCTAAAAAATACAATACTATTACAGTAGCCAATTATTCTTGATACAGAGGGCAATAAACGAAATGCTGCCACAGCTAAAACTGCAAGTTTTGGAACAAATTCATTTACATCAATACCAATCCAAAATCTAATAATAACAACACATATTATTCCAGATATACACACTGCTTCTATTACTCTTTCTGGACATGCGTTTCCCCAAAAATATTTAATCATAGATTTTTTTCTATTCTCCCATGATTTTTCATATTCAGTAATAAATTCTTTCCTTTTTCCATTAACAATTATTTCTTTTATTCCACCTACAATTTCTAAAGCAATCTTATTATTTTGAATTGAAGCATTCCTTCCTTCTATTCCTACTCTTGACATAATTTTTTTTAAACCTAAAATCAATATACACGAACAAATTAAACAAACACCAACAATTCCAACTGCGATTTTTATATCTGTAAAAAATATATAAATTCCTATAGATAATACTACCATTAATTCTGCAACAAATTTAAATAAAACCTCTATCAATGTCGCTAAGTCAGATGCATCATCAGAAACTCCTCTTAGTATCTCCCCACTATTTGTATTTACAATTGACTCATATTTTTGATTTACATAGGAATCTAGTATTAATACAGAAATATCTTTCTGTACACCGATTTTATACTTTATTTGAAAAAGTGATGAGATTAATAGATATGCATTCTTTACGACGTATACACATATAATTAGTAGGCCAACAAAAAAAACAATCTGTTTATCAGTCGTTAAATTTAAATGCTCAATAATTGATCCGCAAAAAAAATTTCTTTTTAATATTTCTGGGTTTAACAATACTTGTATGAATGGAAGAATAACCGAAACTCCAAGCATTTCCCAAATGCTTCCAATCACAATAACTACAATCATAATTAATGCATTTCTCTTTTGCTTTTTGTTTAATATATATAACAATTGTTGTAACATTTCTTTAAAAGTATTAAAATCCTTCATTTGTTACCTCTCTATTCGAAATTCGAATTATAAATTATCATTCTATAAACTAATTTTCTCAGCTAACTCCATAGCTTTTTCTACTGTCAAATCTGAATTATAATGTTGATGTTCTCCCCATCTGCCTGTACACCAAATATTATATTGCTTTGCCCATTCAATCAATTCTTGCATAGTTTCATTTTTTTCAATTGTATTTAAAGGATAGGCATATTCATTCATATAAGAAAATGAGTTTTTATCTATTTCGCTACCATCTATTCTTTCTTTATTTGTTTCAGTCCAATAGCCTCTACTCTTAGGTACAAAATTCTGACGTACTAAAATTCTATGATATGGTAACGCAGGATCTGGGTAGTAAATCCAATGTGCATCTGTTGAAAGACATTCATTTATATATTTTACTTCGATAGAACTATATTTCAATTTATCTATCCTAGCCTTTACATATTGAGCATTTTCATCTATTACTTCAAAGCTTCTCCAAGGGATAGTAGAAATAATACACTGTGCTTCATACATTTCTCCTTTTTCTGTAAAAACTTTCTTTTGTGATGGAACTATCTTTTTTACCTTAGATGAATAAACAATATTATTCTCAATATTTTTTGCCATTCGTAACCATAATTCTCCATATCCAAATTCCTTTGGATAAAAAAACTCAGCATGACCTGGCTGACTTCCAAATGCTTTCTTTTCCAAACAGCTTCTAAGTGTTTCTTCAAATGAAACATTAGGTAGCTTTTCTAGCCAATAAGTTCCTAACTTATTTAAATTAGAGCCAAAAATTTTTTCATTATATGGTATCATATAATCTTCAGCTATTTTATCTCCTAGTTTCCATCTTATCCAGTCAATAAATAATTTGGGTTGTTTTTGTCCTAAATTACATCCTGCAATAGAAATAGATTTCAAATATTCAATCTGTTTATCAATTGGAAATTGCCATATATTTGCTTCTATTGGATGCTGTATCAAATAACTTCCAATATGAATTCTAGAATCTCTTTGAAACAAATTCCATTCTTCTTTAGGCATGAATTGAAAAAGGAATTCCGTAACTTTAGGTCTCCTTACATCCAAGAAATGTCCACCACCAATATCCAAGGGCGCACCATCTACCTCAACAGATCTGCATAATCCTCCTGCAACTTCTTCTTTCTCTAAAACAATAAAATCGTATATTCCTTTTTTTTTCAAACAATTAGCAACAGTTAACCCAGATGGACCTGCACCTAAAATCAATACTTTTGTCTGCATATTTTTCTCTACCTATCTTTTTCTACCTAATAACAGCATATTTCTTTTTATTATACTTGATATTCTTTAAAATTGAAAAACAAGTATATGCATGCATATATTGCTTAAGTAAAAAAACTTTTTTGTTCTTGAAGGTTCCAATAATTACATAAAAAAGCAAAAGCAACACATATAGCATGCAAATATTACTTAATATATTGACGTTGCATAAAATTATGACTAATGAAATAATTCCTAACAAATACCCCATTGATACAACAAAATCCATAAAATAAAATTTTAACATTTTTTTCCCATGCAATATTTGCAACTGACCGATTACATAATTTTTAATTTGTCTTTTATACTGTTTGATATTGCCTGGAATATTCCATTCAATAACAGTATCTTTTACACAGTTAAATTTATAGCCTAAATCCTTTGCTCTTTGAAAAAATTCAGCATCCTCTCCAGCATACACAAAATCTTCATAAAAATAACCACACCCTTCTACCGCTGTTTTCTTACACAACACTCCATGATTTGTTGCAATACCATAATCAATTCCTTTTTTTTCATTTAATAGCAATTTACTATATATACTTTGAAATGCATTATTGACTTCACCCTTTAATAATGCATACGTAAAATCACTAGAACTTTCATTTGCCGCAATTAATAATTTTTCGAAGAAATCATTTTCATATTTATTGCCAGTTGCTACAATTCCAACATATTCTTGCTTTGCAAATTTAATTCCTTTATTCAATCCTTGAGAAATATTTAATCTCTCTCCACTAAGTAACACAATACGTTCATCTTTTTTAGCCATTTCTTCTATAATACTGCAAGTTTTATCTTTAGATCCTCCATCAACAATAATAATTTGCGCAGGAGAATATGACTGTTCTTGAATATTATGTACTAGTGTTCTTATTTCTTTTTCGTCATTAAATACAGTTATTACCACTGAATATGTTTCTATATTTTCCATTTAAACTCCAATTATTGACTTATTTTTTATCTAAAATATGGATTCCATTTGGACAAATCGTATTGAAAATCTATATCTCTTTTACCAATTTTCTGCGCTGGGACTCCAGAATAAATTGTTTTTTCTGAATATTCTTTCCCTATTGCCACACTTCCCGCTGCTAGAATCGTTCCTTTTCCAAGATGAGTTCCTGGTAATACTACTGAATTAGCGCCCAGCCATGCATATTCATCTATTAATACTGGTTTCTCAAAATATTGAAATACAGGAGAATGACTATCATGCGATGCTGAAATTATTTTCGAATACACTGATATTGATGCATTTTTCTTAATTACCAGTCCTCCTCTTCCATCAAGATGGCAAAACTCATTAATGCATACTCCATCTTCAATTATGATATTTTTCCATCCGTCAGTATGTACTTTCATCAGAATATGTGCTTTGCCTATTTTCATTCCCGCAAGTCTATAACATATTTTTCTGACACACCAAAATGGAATATTGGGTACAAGGTAATTCATAATGTTGAATTTAATTCCATATAAAAATTCGCCCATTTTATTTTCCTTATATAATTAAATCTTTTTCCATAAACTCTGTAAATGATTTTTCCAAATCATAGTTCTCTCTAATAAAAGCTCTCCCAGAAGGTGCTGTTTTTTTATAATCATTTACTAATTTATGAATGCATTCGGCATACTCTTCCGGAGCTTCACAATGAATATAATGTTTCCCATTTTCAGCATAAATGCCTTCTATTCCAATATGATTGGTTACTACCGGAATTCCTGATGACATAGCCTCTAATATTTTAACTTTCACACCTGCCCCTAAAACAAGTGGTGCAACAAGACATAAACATCTTTCGAAATAGGGATCTACTTTATCCATAAATCCTGTTATCTCCACTTTATCAGATGCATAAGTTAGCAATGACTTATCAGGTCTTGCACCTACAATTACAAATCTGACATCCAAATCGCTTAATAATGGCATAACATTTTCTATAAACCAAATTGCACTTTTATAGTTCTCCGGTCTTGCCATGGCACCATAAAATAGCAATTCATTTGTAGGCTCTTTTCGTTTTAAATAATCATAAGATTTAAAAAATACCGGTAACTCTCTTAATTTCTTTTTTGGTATTCCTTCTTTCTCCAAAAGCAGTAAATCTTTATGATTATTATTCACTACGATATCTGCTTTATTAAGGACTGTAAGTTCCCTTTTTTTCATATTATGATATCTGTATTTTGCAATTACTCTACTGAGTTTTCCATGCGCCATATCTATATGCCTTTCAAAACTCAAAAAGCTTACATCTTCTTCAATTGCAACAATTTTTACATTTGGGAAATACTTTTTCACATAATCAATCAAGAAAATAACCTGTGTCCATTGAATAATAATCAATTGCGGAAAAGAGATTTCTCCATTCTTGCATTTTATATAATGTTTTCTAACTAATTTCTTATAATGATATCTTTCATAGTCCAGTAGATAATTCCCATACTTGTCAAAGGGATTGAAATAAGAGAATCCACTCAAACCTTTTCGTAAAAGCTCATGTGCTTTATTTTTGTCTAATACATAGATATCATTTCTAATATGATAATCATTCAAATCAAGCAATGGTACTTCCCTGTTCCAGCACATGGAAAGCAATGTAATATCATATTTTCCAGTCCTTTGCATTTCTTTTATATAGAAATTGTGAACTTTTCCTCCAGCATGATCTACTTTATCATAAGGAGCCATTGCTGAAAAATACAAAACATTTATTTTATTGTTCATATTTGTCTTCACTCATATAATTTTTTATTAAATAGCTTTCTTACAATAATCTATCAAATGTCTATTTATCATCTACTAAACGTATGTTCTTGTGTGGTTTCTATTGCATATCACTGTTTAGCTTCTCACCTACACTTTTCAAAATACCCATCACATTTTGTATCCATGTTCCTGAGCCGCTTATTCTTTTCTCTATTATCCTTAAATGTTTTTCTTTAATACATTTTGTTTCTCTTGCAATCTGTATAATCTCTCTTACAGATTTGCTGATTTTTTCTGTATCTGCTGAAACATTATTACCGGTATAAGTATGTGTATATACAATATCTCTGTTTATTTTGAACTTCACTCTATTATTTAATAAAATTAACCAAAGGAAAAAGTCATCGGAGCCACTGTTATTTAATGGATGCCCATACCAGATTTGTGGAATACCATCTTTTCTGATCATGCAGTGTCCCGGAGATATAATTCTACAATCAAAGTAGTCATAAAAAAAGAGGTAGTTGACTGTATACTGCATAATTGCATATTTATATAGGTATTTCTTTCCCTCCGGCAACTCTGCATAACCATTTGCAACTACCACAATTCCATCTTTAATATGTTCTAACTGAGATTTCACTGCATAATCTTCTAATATATCATCCTGATCAAGCATAATGATATACTCCCCTGTCGATTTTCTAATCCCATTGATTCTCGATTTATGTATACCGCAATTCTCTGCATTATCTATGCACACTGCCTCTGCATACTGTAACTGTGTAAAGTCCGTATTCAATGATACATCCGGGCTGTCATTGACCAGTATTAGTTCAACTTCTGCACTGTCCTTTACCAGTCTTGCATTCTCATCTACCATTTTAAGGATTCTGGATATATATCTTTGTCCATGATATATAGGAATAATAATCGACACTTTTTTCACAACATTTTTCCTTTTCTAATACAATTGTATTATAACATGCTTAAGGCTATTGTCAAACTAAGTACAAGAGCCCTAAAACTACTATGGCATACATCATACTCAGTCCTATTAAGACTTTATCCTTAAATAGCACTTCAACCGGATCACCGTCATAGCCTTTCTCAAGATCTAGATTATACTTCATACAGATAACCATCACAATAGGCACTGTCCAGACCATAACATTATTGGGATTTTCTATCGTCCACAATGCATAGAATACAATCCCCAGGGCAAGGCACAGATACATATTTTTATCCAGGAAATCTTTTGTGTAATACTGTAATACTTTTCTAGTCTCACCTGTTCCTGTTGCCATGATTTCATTTCTTCTTTTTCCTAATCCGAAATAAAACGATACGGCTATAATTGTAAGATATAACCAACCTGATACTTGTATTCCCGTAATACTGGCTCCATAAAATACTCGAATCAGAAATCCGGATACCAAAATCGTAATATCCGCAATAGGAACATTCTTAAGTCCATTACTATATCCTACATTTAATCCAAAATATAATAATAGCAAGAAGATTCCATCCCACGACAAGAAATAATCATTTATACCTATTGCAATAATAAATAAAAGTATTCCCAAAACCATCGCTTGGGGTACAGTAACTGCGCCAGATGCAATTGGTCTGTTTTTCTTAGTCGGGTGTAATTTGTCCTTTTCACAATCTTTTATGTCATTAAAAATATACACGACCGATGCTATAAAAGATATTGATACAAATCCCCAGCCAACTTCCTCTAAATGCTTTACATGAAAAAAAGAGCGATTAAAAATGACTGGTAATAAAACAAGGAAATTTTTTATCCAGTGATGTACACGCATCAATTTCAGATATTTTTTCATATTCACCTCATTGGTATGGGTAAAATAGACTTGCGAACGAAACCATTTCTCCCATTCCTCTTATGTTTATCACAAATAAAAATACCGTTATCAGTGTCATGATGATCCGCAGCATGACTTCTTTACATTTCATTCTATATAATATGTTTTGCAATAGCTTAAAAAGTGAAAGCCAGAAAGCCCATCCAAAGTATAGAGAGTAAAGTATCATACCATTTTCAGATGCACCATAACCAACAATCAGTAACAACAATAAAGAAAATGCTGTCCATCCAAAAGATATCCTGCTTACAATATCTTTTCTATTAATCAGGAAACTTACTACCGTCAGTAATAGAATAGTTACTCCTAGCCAGTCTGTCTGCGTAGCTTGCGCCAGCTGCCATGTAGGTAGTCCACCCTCCTGATAAAGGCAAAAATCAGGTGCTATAAAACAACTTCTCACAAAAGCAGTATATTGATACCATTTCTCAGTAAATGAAAGTCCCTGCCCTGCAAAGCTCATCGTTCCTTTTAGTCCATCCATGCAATGAAGAATGATATCAAAGCGGCTGAAAACCAGAATAGCAAATATTCCTTTTAAAAAGGTTTTCCATACATAAACAATACGTTCCCGCCATGATGTATGATCTTTATAAAATAGCAGTGGAATCATCGCAGCATTTGTGATAAGTCCTCCCACAGCACCGATAAAACCAATATCCTGTCTGCCATTATTCTTTAATGTCATTTGGACAAAAAACAATAACCAAAAAACAACAAATATATATTGTTCTACCATAATATGAAATAACATAACCGGATAAAAAGTCATGGACATAATCCAGAAAAAGATTTTAATATTGTTCTTCAATTCAAGCAAATCAGACAGCATAACCAATATAAAAATTAATGCCATTATATTTGCAATCTGCAGCACACACGCAACTATTACCTGATTATGCAAAAACGGTATTGTCAATGCTGAAAAAATACCAACAAACGGTGCCGATATTATTGCAAATAGGGGTTGTCTTAAATCATTTTGCCCACTTGCCAACCATAGAAAACAATTCTGTTTAAATATAAGGCTGGAATCAGAAGTATATATTACATCATATGCACCTGAACTTCCATAGAAAGCTCCTGTGACCATATATACTCCTACAGTAAAACATGCTCCTATTAAAAACAAGAGTGATACTACAATTTGCTCTTTCTTAGATAAATCCGATACGATACGAAGAACATCATTAAGAAAAAATCTATAAAAATATAGCAGTAATGTATATACTGCTTCAAAAGAAATAATTACTAAGCATATCGTCGTTATTATAAGAAATCCCTTTTTAGATACATGTAAAAGTTTGATTAATTTATCAACTTTATCATAAGTTAACATCATTTCATAAAACAACTTACCATCTGCAAACAAAATACCTGCTGAACATAGGGCAGCTAATATACGATTTCTTTTAGAGGCCTCCTTATGTATTTCTATCATATGGTTCCTTTTTGATAAAAAAACAACAGTTAATCCCAATGCAATAATAATTCCCAAAATATATCCCTGTCTTAACTGATAATTTAAAATCAAAAAACAGGCATATGATATAAATAATATTCCATTACTCCAGATATTCGCTATTTTCTCTTTCATCGTTCTCTCCAACTAGCTTTTCGCAATTTCTGCTTTTCTCCTTATATACAGATGATGTGCCTTTTCGAATATACGTAAAAATAAGCCTTTGGGTAAAATTTTATAAAGTATCTTCTCGATTTTCATCGCTATGGTACTTTCTGCACTTACCTTCTTATAGCCCTTCCATGGTGACAATTGTAAATATTGATCAAATATGGAATTATCAGGATGTACATTACCTTTGTTCCATGGAAATTCTCCCAGGAATCGGAAAAAATGATAGATACAGGTTTTATTTAAAGAGTCCTGGATCTGTTTTTCAGTATAATATGCCTCCCCAGGATAACATGCAAAATAGGTCCTAACGGAAAAAGCTAAATGAACAGGCTGCATATTGTACTTTGGCATAAGACATAATATATCTTCTTTACATACTACATTAAGTAAGTCCTGATCAGGCGATGTATAGGTTATATCCGACTCTCTTACATGCTGAATAATACGCTCTGTACATTGTTTCTTCTTCCAGTTCTGCATATGAAACAGAATAACTCCTGAATTATAATAAGCATCTTCTTCCTGCATGCCTATATCCAGCTTATGTTGATATCCTAGAGAATCTAATGCCATTGCAAGGGCATATTCCCCCATATCTATCTGAAATAATTCTTCAAGTGAATCTGCCACAACAGTATCGGCATCCATATAAAGGATTCTTTCAACATCTTCTTCAAGGAACATGGGCAGAAACAATCTGATATTGGCAGCATAAGATCCCCTATAGGATGGCAATCCCCATTCTTTCATCTGTTGAATTAGTGCACTTGTTTCTTTAAAAACTATTTTCCTTCCATATTGCTTACCAAGTTTTTGAAACTTCTCACAAGACTGCTTTGAAAGATTTTCTCCCAAAATATATACAATAATCTCCATTGTATCCTTATTATTTTCAAATACAGAGGTAATGGCTGTACCTGCATAAGGAGCATATTTCTCATTAAATTGATAAAGTATTCTTAACGTCATTTGATTTATCTACCTTAGTGTCTTCTTCAAAATTAATTCTCTTTTCCTCAACTACAATAGGCCGGTGAATGACTCGCGTGTTAATGTTTAATATATATTCACCCATAAATCCTATAAATAACAGTTGGATTCCTCCTAAAAAGAATACACCTATCGTCAGCGGTGCAGTACCAGCTAAAAAAGAATGCCAATGTGTAAACTTCATAATCATATACACTAATCCGACTATAAAGCTTAAAGCTGCGCAAATAAACCCCACAAAAGTTGCCAACCTTAAACCTACTTTGGTATAAGATGTAAAGCTAAGCATCGCTGCATCATACAAACTGTAAAAATTGTTATGTGTTTTACCCGCTCTCCTTTTGGGCTGCTCATATTCTATCTCAACCATGTTAAATCCTGCGCCGTATTCAGCCACAATACCTCTGATAAATGGAATAGGATCATCTAATTGTCTCAATAATGAAATAAATGTCTTATCATATAGTCCAAATCCTGTAAAATGCTCTATCATTTTCACACTGGACATATTTTTTATGGTCTTATAATATATCGTTCTCAGAAAATAAATAATACCAGGTTCCTTGCTGGAGGATTTAATACCACTGACTATCTTATGCCCCTCTTCCCATTTCTTTACAAATACAGGAATCAGTTCCACCGGATCCTGAAAATCACAACACAGTGGAATCGTACAATCACCCGTAGTCTGGCACATGCCATAAAACGGAGAATTGAACTGTCCAAAATTGGTTACATTAAATATTGCTTTTATTTTATGATTAGATGCACATATTTTCTCGAGCTTATCTCTGGTTCCATCCGTCGATGCATTATCAATAAATAAAATTTCATAATCATACTGTGGAAGCTCTTTATGAAACATTTCTACAACAGCTTCACTAATTGGTTCTACATTCTCTACCTCATTAAAGCAGGGAATCATTACACTTATCTTCTCCATCAGTTCCTCTTTCTGATACTTACCCTAAATTATTAAAATTGATTTAACCTATCAATTACATAATCCTGTTCTTCCCAAGTCATACCAGTGTAAATAGGCAAACTCAATACTTCATTTGCATATTGCTCCGTAATCGGGTAATCTCCCTTTTTATATCCTAATCTACGATAACATTCAGCCAAATGTGGTGGTACAGGATAATGAATCTGTGTCTGTATATCATGCTCCTGCAAGAATTGCTGCAATTCCTCACGTTGTTTACATCTTATCACATATTGGTGGTAAATACTATCTGCTTTTTCCCTTATTCCAGGTAGGATAAACTTATCATTATGGATTCCCTCATCATATCTTACTGCCAATATTTTTCTTTCATGGTTCAGCTCTCCAATATGCCCCAATTTCACATTAAGCAGTGCTGCCTGCATCTCATCCAGTCTGGAGTTTACTCCTTCTATTTCATTATAATACTTAATTTTGCTGCCATAATTACGCATCATACGGATCTTATCTGCAAAATCTTTGTCATCCGTTACAATAGCTCCGGCATCACCGAAAGCTCCCAGATTCTTGGTAGGATAGAAGCTGAAACACCCAGAGATGCCAAAGCTTCCTGTCATCTGTCCACCATAGCACGCACCATGAGACTGCGCGCAATCCTCTATAATCTGTAAATCATATTTCTTTGCAATTGCACAGATTTCATCCATGTTACTGGCTTGTCCATAGAGATGTACTACCATAATAGCCTTCGTCTTATCAGTAACGGCAGCCTCTACCTTATCTGCATCTATGTTATAATATTCGTCCGGCTCTACAAATACCGGCGTAGCGCCGTTCTCTGTAATTCCAAGCACTGTTGCAATATATGTATTAGCCTGTACAATAACTTCATCACCTGCACCAATCTCTAATGCTCTGACTGACATAATCAATGCATCCAATCCAGAATTAAGTCCTACACAATACTTTCTGTGTGTATATTTTGCAAAGCTCTCTTCAAACTGCTTTACCTCATTTCCAAGTACATACCAACCTGAACGGAGAACACGCAACGCTGCCTCTTCATATTCCTGCTGATACATTTGAAACTGCCTGTCCAATACGTTGCATTTAATCTGCATTCTTATCATCCATCCTTCCTACATTGTATATCTGTTCCTCTATTTCCATTGGTTCAATAAACTTATCATGGAACTCCATTTCTGTATAAGTATGTACTTCTTTCAGTAAATAATTTTCCAATTTGTACAAACCAAATAATTTTCTTTCTTCCTTTGCCCGCTTCAATGTATAGTCATACACCTTTTTTAGTGAGCCTGATTCTAAGTCCGGTCTTTCAGTATCAATGCCATATTTCTTACTATTGTACACTAATATATAAGTTATATTATTTCTTGCAAATTGAAAATCTTTCATTATCTCTAATTCCAATAGCATAATAAGGCTATCATAAATTTTACGATGTACCTGTAACTGATTGATATCACCATTTTTAAATTCTATAAGATACCACTGACCATTCATACTGATATACATTGCATCTACCGTACACGGGAATGAAGGAACGCCTTTCTTTTTACAATATTTTCTTGATATCTTATCAAAATCTACTGCTGTTATGTTACTTTTACACATAACCTGATTATTTGTTTTGTCTTTACATATTTTACGAATTTCTTTTAAATGTACTGTTAGACAATCATCCAACAGACATTCCATTCGATCTGTCATTTATATTATCCTTCTAATGCTGTAATTCATACCGTAATGTATCTAATTCCTGTATTGGAGTCGCCATCTTCTTATAAATTTGTTCAATCTCACCAGTAACATCCTCCATTGTTGCTGTAGCAGCATCTAATTCAGCTAAATAAAATTTCACTCTTTCATTTATTTCATACTTACATGAAAACAGATTAATTGCATCAAGAAAATATGGACTATGTGTTGTTACAAGAATTTTCAAATTAAATTTCTTCTGTAACAGAACTATGATTTCTGCATATAACATCTGCCACTGAGGGTGTAAATGTATCTCCGGTTCATCCAATACCACTATATCACCTTCCTGCAATGCCACTTTTTCCAATAATAGTTTTATTAAAGCAAAAGATTTCACACCAGCTGATAGGCTTTCAATATGCAAGGGTTCCTGTATTCCCTTCTGTTGAATCAACAACTCATGCGAAATACTTTCAATAATATCTCCTTCTATTATGTTATTCATCAAACTAAAAATTTCATTCATTTTCTCCTGATTCATAACAGATTCTACAATATCCTCTGTCATAGCTGACACATTACCTTGCTTTCTTACTAATAGAGTTTTAATGAAATCTTCCATAATGCTATTGCTATTTCCACTTCTTAAATTATCTGTAACAAAAGGGTTATCTATATAAATAACCTTTTGTTCAAACGGTACAATATTTTTACAGGATATACACTTATTATTTACGAAAGACACATTTATTTGTTTTAATTCATCGCTTATTTCTACTTTAGCTTCTATATCTTTTTCATATAAACAATTTATTTGTTTATGAAATACTTCGCTAAAATAGCGGGTCACCAATTCCTTTTCAATTTTCTCATCAGGAACGTTCAAAATTCCTTCTAGTTTTTGCAAAATTCTATTTATTTCTTCCGTATCCTGTATGTTAAGATCTTGGAAATCTTTTTTTTCACACGATTTGTTGGCAGACTGTGATTTAGGGGAATTATTCAGATTCGATATTCGTTTCAGATATTCCAATAATCGTTTTACTGTTTTATCATTATCCGTACATTCCTCATGTATTATTATGGTATCTTTTAAATTTTTTCCGGAAAACACACTATATGCTTGCTCTACTTTATTTAGAGATTGTTGTCTCTCCTGTTCTATTTTCCCTTGTATACCCGACAGTGAATTAATTACTGCAAAAAGTGCCTTTCCTACCGTACTTTTACCAGTATTATTTTCTCCGGCAATAACTGTGATTCCATTAAGTCTTATATCTGCTTTTTCTATTTTAGCCAAGTGTTCTATATGAAGTTCCAATATATTTTTCTCCCTTCATCCATCTTCATGCAGCTTTTTAAGTTGTTCTATAATAATATTCATGATATGTTTTACCGATACATCCCATGTGAAATTATTCATTACCTGATTATGCCCATTAATCTTATTATTTTCTCTGATCTGTTCTATTATCTGTGTCTGATTATTACAAAGTGTTCCGTATTTCCCATTTTCCGTGATATATGCCGGTCCCGGCGCATTTAATGCTATTATCGGACATTCATAGTACATAGCTTCCAGTATCGCCATTCCAAATATCTCATGGTCATTAAGATTCACATAATCCTGGGCTATACAATAAAGTTCCCACATCTTTGTATTAGGGACCTTATCCAGTAAAATAACCGCCGATTCGAGTTTTCTTGCTTTTATCTGCTGTTTTACTTCTTCCAGAAGTTCTCCCTGCCCTACCATAATTAAACGATAAGAAGAAGCTTCTTTATACAATGTCTCCAATATTTCAAGCATCATAATGGGATTCTTCTCACGATGCATTCTCCCAACGTACAGTAGAACTTTATCATCCGGCTGATAACCCCACTTCTTCTTTAACTCTGTTATATCATATTTTTTATAATCAGTCTCTAGAATTGTTTCATCCAATCCCACTGGTACTACATACAGATTATTGTCTCCTGCTCCCAACTGTCTTATCTGTTCTGCTAAAGCAGGCGTTTTCACGATTGTAGGGTACTTTATATAGAACCATGTATTATTGCAGATTACATCCACTATCTTCTTTTTCCACGCAGAAGCATTATTGCTCCTGATAACTCCAATATATGGCAGGCACAAAATATTATATTTCCTACACCACTGATAAAATTTTCTAAGGGCAATATAATTATCTGATGCAGTAATATAACATTCTCTATCTATATTTAACTTCGTGTAATCCGGCAAAGCATGTTTACCAATATGTTTTGTATACAGATAAATACTTTTTATTCCATCATGTATAGTCTCTTCTCTATCCCCATCCAAATCAGGAATCAGATGGTATACCTCTACATCGTGACCTAACCTGGCAAACGCTTTCGCCAGCCCCTCTGCCTGGGAATTATAATATTGACTTAGGTCTTTTTTTTCTGTATTTAAAGAGATAATAGCCAATTTTCTTGCCAACATTACCTTTTCCTTTCATGCAGCCACTGATATACTTTACTTTTAATTGTCTGAAACAGCAATGTTTTCTTAGACAGATATCCATACTTGTATCTGACTTTAAGATTCTCTTGTACGCCTGTCTGACTACTTGACATCCCACCTAATCGGAAATTAGATAATACTCTCATCACAGGTGTAAAGGTTACCTTGCCAGTCCGGTACAATCTAAGCATAAAATCATAATCCGATGCCGACTTATACTGCAGATCAAATACTCCAAAGTGTTCATACACAGCCCTTGTCACAAAGCATGTAGGATGTGTGATCATCTGTTGTGGCAGGAAATCATGATGATAAATAAAAGTTGCCTTCTCTTTTCCATTCAGGTAAGTTCTCTGCATACCATATATCACTTCATACTCGTTCCCCTGGTATGCTCTTACAACCTGTTCTACAGTATCCGGTTCATACCAGTCATCACTGTTCACTATACCAATTAACTGTCCTTTAGCCTGCCGGATTCCCTTATTCATGGCATCATAGATTCCATGATCTTTCTCTGATATTAATTTAAACTGCTTGGGAAGCCTGGATTGATGTTGTTCTATAATCTTCTGTGTACCATCTGTAGAATCTCCATCAATGATAATATATTCTATATTAGGATAAGTTTGATTCTCTATGCACTGTAGTGTTTTCTCTATTGTTTTCTCACTATTATAACATGGTGTAAGAATCGTTACCAAAATATCTCCCATATCCGTCTTCAACCTCAATCACATGATTCTTTCTTTACCAGACACTTCTGATACACTCTATATAACTGTTCTGCTATCTGTTCACCAGAGAATTGACCTCTCACATATTCTGCTATATGTTCTGTATCATACTTCTGTGTTAATATCTTCTCCATGGCATGTACTAATTCCATTACCTGTTCTGGTTCTATCAGAATACCATTAAATTCCTTCACGAAATCATCCGGTCCTCCATTCTGTACAGCAATCACAGGTTTGCCACAAGCCATGGCCTCTATATATACCACCCCGAACGTCTCATACCTGCTCGGCAGTACAAAACAGTCACACTGCTGCATTCTCTCTACTACTTCTTCACGACTCAGATTACCAATGAATTCTACACTGTCTGTAATATCATATTTCTGACACCATTCTACAGCTTTATGCTGTGCCTGTCCACCTCCGCCAATCACAAGCTGACATTCTGGATTCTTCTGGTGTAGTTCCTTCCAGGCTTTCAGCAGAATATCAATTCCTTTTTTATATAGCTGCGCTTCTTCCTGCATATAGCAAACTGTAAGAAACTGAAATTTTTTATCTGTCCGTTTTCTTTCTACCGGATAGAATTTATCACACTCAACTACATTCCCGATTACATCAATATCTTCACGATACTCTGATAAGAGTTTTGCAAACGCTCTACTGACACAGATTACTCTGGCAGCCTGCTGGAATACCTGTCTGATTACTGCATGATTTGACGTACTAATATCATTTTTATGCAGTTGAAATAATGTAGCATGTTCTGTTACAACATAAGGAATACCTGTTCTTTCTGACATTTTCATTGCAGCATACCCTGCCCATACTGCACAGTGGGCATGAATAATATCTACTTTTTGATTAAGCATATATTTCTGCCATAATGCTCTAACACCCTCTGCAAAAGCATTCTTATAGCCTTCCATTCCATGCTTAACAGGGCAGAAACGCTTATTTCTATATATTTGTATTCCCTTAATCTGTGACTCTGTTGATTCATCATACTTTATCCACTCAGGCAAGCATTTCACCGAATACGTATCACAGTATAATATGGTTACTTCATGTCCCTGTTTCTTTAATGCCTTTGCCTGATCCAGGAAAAAGCTTCCCAAAGTTGGTCTGTCCTTTGTCTGAAAAAAAGCAGGAATGATAACAATATGCATAAGTTACTCCTTTTGTCTTGCAATTTTAATCCAGTACTTACACTGTTTCACAGCTTCCCATCCCATGCCTGCCTGCACCATATACCAGAATCTCTGCTTTCTAAATAGTGCAAGCTCTGCCTTCTTCAGGCGCAACTGCGCAGATGCTGTGATGGATGTAGTTGACATACGGTAATATACCAATTCTTTCTGAATAAGTCCAAATCCATATCCAGCATGCATAATTTTCAGATTCATAGGATAATCTTCAAACCAGCGGTAACTCTCCTCATATTCTCCCAGGTCACGCAATAATTGAACAGGATAGAAAGAAGCTGACGGTGCCACAATTCTATTTTGCATTAGCAGCATATGATACTGTTCTTCGTAATCTTTCTTGGCAAATTCATAACATTTCTCACAGTATGTCTGCACTTGTGGGAATTGGGCAGTTACATCCTCATCACTGAACAGATGAACCTCTGCTATTGGCACTTTTTTAGGATTACTTTCACAAAAAGCCGTATATTCCGCAATTGCTTCGCGACTCATATAATCATCGCCTGCTATAATTTTAACATACTTTCCTGATGTCACCTTCAATGCTCGGTTAATATTTCCTGGAATCCCCGTATTTACCGATGTTGTAACTAATTTGGCATCATATAATGCTGACTTATTCTCTTCTATCCACTGAGATACTACCTCTACTGTATTATCTGGCGACAGATCGTCAGCAACAATCAATTCAATCTGTGTATATGTCTGATTCTTAATACTTTCCAGTGTCTGTACAATTGTAGACGCGGAACGATAGGCTAATACAATTACGCTTACGATATCCATTCTTTTACCTGCCAAAAATATATTTCATGGGATTTATCAAAATCCTGATACCAATAATATCCTAACCATATAAAGATATAATTTCTCAAAATATAATAAGAGATAAGATGCGCTTCCATCAGCATAAATACAGATAATCCTACCATAATTACCAGTAATGGATAATCTCTCTTCTTCCAGCTCTGATATACCAGATATAAATTAGAAAGCACATATAACAATCCAGGAATAATTCCATACCAATACGCAAGACGAATAAACCCACTGTCAAAAAATTCCGTATTACCAGGAGCTCCAAACAATTTCCAATTCTCCAGTCTGGCATCTTCAATAATATAAGCATATTGGAATCTGCCATTTAGAATCTGATCAATTCTATACATAATAGGTGTCTCCCGCCCTGTATGTGCACCTATGATTGAAAATATCACTACAGCAATTATCGCTGCAGAACCTAATATATACATAATCCTTGCATTTCTTAATATTGGTACATATTTCATAAGTGCGATTCCAAATATAATTGCCATTGCAACCAACAAACATGTATTGGAGTCAGTATAATAATATGTGATAAAGTTAAATAGAATAAGCAAAATAAAATGATATACTTTCATTTTCTCGGCAGCACAGTATAGGATCAGAATTGTCAGCATCAGCATCATGCATTGGAAGGCATTGGGGTGTCCCATTCCAAAACAGTATCTGGTTTCAACAATTCCCGGAAATGGTCCTCTTCCAAAATTAGCTGTCATTGTCATTGATCCATAGATTCCCAGAAATGCCAGCAAGATAATAATAACACTTCCTACTGCCGTTATAGTAAAAGCTGTCCATAATTCCTTCTTAGGTGCCATATCCTTGCATGACATAATAAAGATTACTGCTCTTACCACTTCATCCTTCTCATTTATCAAATACGAGAGCATTGCAATAATCCCAACCAGTATCATGCATATCCATTCTTTTTTACTATACTTTGTAGTAGCTATCTTGATACAGAACAAAAGAAATGTAAATCTGAACAAATAACTTTCATATGGATTGATATATGCACTTTTATCTATCATGACAAGTACTGCTTCAATTATAAAGCCTAACCAAAAGCAAATTTTTCCTATCTTCTCCATTATATCTATTCTCCTGCTATTTTCTTCTATCCATTTTGCTGCCATGCATATACATAATCAGTAGTATAAGTGATAATACCGAGCTGAATTCTGCCAGTCTCCAATACCATGGTTCCCTAAACAATAGTTTTATATCACATTCTGTCGTTGCAGGTATTATAATGCCAACAGCATGATTGGTTCCATCTATCGTTTCAATATGTACCCTCTGTCTATCGGAAGTTCTCCCTATTGCATAATATCCTGTATAATATAGGAGCGGAAGTTCTATCACGCCTGCTTGTTCTGATGAATTATTTACATGCATGTTTATTCTTGTTCCATTCACCACTTTATCTGTAATTTCTATTCCTTCATCCTGCCGTAATTTCTGTGTCTTCAGCTCTACCAGTATCGTATTGACTGGCAAATATTCTTCACCGGAAGCCACATAACTATCCATATCTTCTACTGAATGAACCTGTATCCTTTCCCCTCTTTGAAACAGATCCATCATAAAATGTCCTACTGACAATGCCAATACCAGAGCAATGGCAGCTACTACTATAATTGTTTCTCTTTTTTCCTCTTTTTCTTCAATCGTACTTATCAAAACACACCACAATAATGTAATTATACCAATTGCCACACCAGTGAATCTCCATGGAAACTGTATTTTAACTATTATATATCTGAATATCCTGCATAATCGACATAAATAATCCCATGGAAAATATAATGTACTCATCCATACCATCAAAGCGCCCATACAACAGGAGGTTATTGCGATTCTCTGTGTTCTCCTGGATACGTCACTCCAGATTCCTCTGAACAGCATAATAAATCCACACAGAAAAGCTAACATAAATACCATTCCTACGCCTTGTGTAAAATCACCTGCTTTCCCAACACTGAAATCCAGACTTTGTCCGACAGCATTATCAAATATGGCAAATACCTGTGAAAGAAATGTTCCCTGCCTTTGTATCATAATATCATTATTGCGAATGCTATTTATATTATATTGTCCAAATACCATATAATCAAGAAAAGGAACAAGAAACCATGCACTAAGTCCTAATGCAATTATAACAGCTACACATCCAGCCAAAATGACTTCTTTATGAAAGACTCTTCTACAATAGAATACTGCAAGAAGAACTAATACCATACATGCTATTTCAGCTGTCAGCATATGGCTCTGTAGCATGCCTGCCATACTGACACCCATATAGATAGCTCCTTTTTTTAATTGTCCTATTTCTCTATCTTCATTCAGCAGCAATACACATGAATATATTAATAAAGGCCAAAATATCATACCTGTGTATTCCCCTAATGCACCTCTGGTATACAGATTTACCAGTCGATAAGGTGCTAGTGTGTACAGACAGCTTCCTAACAGACCTATTTCACGCTTGTGAAATATTCTGCCAAAACTATAACCTGATATGAACACTGTTGCCAGATTACATAAAACAACGTATACTTTATACGAATCCTGTAAGGATACTCCTGCTAGTCTTAATAACGCCACTGGATATAAAAATAAATCACTATAAAAAACGGATACGGCATAACCATATCCGCCATACCATGCAGGCTGTATTCTAACCGGAAAGTCTCCTGTTTTCATTCCTTGCGCCAGTCCTTCAATTCTCATCAAATGAAAATATATATCATGCCCCCGAATCAAATAATTATTTAATAAAGGAATGGATGCTATCAATAAAATAACCAGATAACATACTATGTACTTTCTATTTTTCATTTTATCACCTGTGCTGTAGCCTAGCATACAAAAAACACTTTATTGTTTCCTTTTGTTCCCTGAACCATGCTTTCCAATATATACTATCTTCTATCCCCAGTATCCTTGCCCCTTTTAACCCCTGATGGTACTTAATAATAAAAGCCTCTGTGAAATACTCTCTGCATTCCTTACAGTCCCTCAATTCATATTTCGTATACAGATATCGGTAATCATTATAAATACGCATATCTCTTTCTGAAAAGGTTTCAGTATATTGATTGGCATGCATACCTATTGAAATCAAAGGCTCCTTTGTGTATACAAACTTGTGATTTTCCCGTAATAGGTCAAAATATAAGAACATATCCGATGCCCAGTTACTTTGCTCATCAAATAATACCAGTTGTTCTCCACGCCGATATATCCCTGCACTTGGAGCTCCTATTTGGTTTCCAAGAAAAAACAGCTTATAATTCCTGTGTAGTCGTTCTATAAAGGCATCCTCTGCGTAACGTGCATATGCATTTCCATGCTCTGTTGCCTGTTTACTCAGATGCTTCACCTGCTCTATATCCTGTCCATCCAGCAATACCTGCATACTGCCTGAAAAAGCCAGATTGACCTCAGGATGTTCATCAAGCATACTGACAAAAGCTGACAAACTCTTCTCATCTGTAAACCAATCGTCACTGAACATGATTTTAATATACTGCCCTGCTGCCATCTTAATTGCCGCATTCCAGTTATAGATATGTCCTAAAGGGGTCGCATTATGAATATAATGCAGCTTATTCTGCCACTGCCATTCTGTACGGACCCTCTCTACCAGTTCTTCTGTTTCATCATTCGTTGAATCATCTGATATATTCACTTCATAATCTGTATAATTCTGCCTGCGGATAGACTGCAACAGTCTCTCCACTTCCGACACATTATTATAGGTCGGCACACAGATTGATACTTTTGCCATGCTCTAACCTCTGCCTATCAGCTTCTTTATTAATCGTTTGCAGCCTACCTCTATATGATAACAGGTATCTTTGATTGCTACCTTAATTCTTCTAAGTGTGTGTACTACTGGCTTTTCCTCATGCAAAATCAGAAAATCCAGTTCCTTTTGGTGCTCTCTGATATATTCAGGATACGTATCATCTATTTCACAACGCACAAACTGCGCATTACGTCCAAAAATATCCTTGCCATCCTTAATCTGATCTGTAACCTGATTCAGAACATGCCTGGAATTATATTCCTGATGCGCTGCAGAAACTACTTTCTCCTGCACACGCTTCTTGATATCCTTCTCACCATGTCCCCCCATATAGCCAAAGTGCCATCCACCGTCTTCTACACGAATACCGATTTCTTTTCTCTCTGGAAACCGAAGTTCACCACACTGTAGGTTCAGTTCCTTCATAAGCTGATAGCTTAACATTTTAGAGCCAATCCATTTCTTACGCTCCACACCTTCAAATTCTCCTGCGTAAGATAAGAGATTACCAGATACCTCCTCCATATTCAGATAACAGTAAAACAGGCGCTGTGCAAAATGATATATCTTGTCCTTTTGAAAGTTCTTCAGAATTTCCTTGATTTTCTCTGGGTTTGGAATCTCATCCAGATCGCTGAATATAATAATATCTTCGTCTGTAGCATCTTTCAGTCCACGTGTTACCGCATTTTTCTGAAACGTATCTCTCTCATGAGTGCCACCCTCGGGTGTATCATCAACTACAACATGAATGATCTTATCTTCAAATTCTTTGAACATTTCTTTATTTTCTTCATAGTAAAGCGGTTTTTTTAATCCCGAAAATGTCTCTGTTGCCTCACTGATGACAAATTTGTCAACCACATCATTCATGACGTTCAATCTGATTTTTAAAATATCTAATTCATTGAAAAACTGGAAACAATCGTATACCATGTCCTAATCCTTTTCACTTATATCTAATGCAATACTTTCCTGACTATTTTCTTACACTTTTTGATTAATGGTTCTTTATAGAAATTCGGGTATTGTGCATTCGTTCCTGCCCATTTATGAAAGGCAAATGGTGTAATGCCTTCTATTTCAGGTATCATATGCTCATGTCCAAAATATTTTGCTACATCAAGGGGCGCTATCTGCATGCCTTCTGCTTCCAGAATATGCTTAATCTTACAGCAGATGAAACCATCTTCATGATACCACATCTTACCGTATGCGTACTCACCTTCCCAGGGAATATTGGCTTTCTTAGGATAATCCATAAGTCGTTTACTACGGATACCTACACTATTGCCTACACGGCAGATATTACCAGCTTTATCACGGTAAGTAGTAGTGTCTCCTTCCTTTGGCAATGGCCACGGCGCACCGATATAATCATATTTTAGGAACTCATCACGCCACATCTCAGGGTGTACGATAAATCCGTCTGCATGCACAATCATGGCATAGTCAGTATGAATATGATCCCCCAGTTCATATACCATCTTATAATTAAATGCATCTATGTCCTTTAGTTCGCTGGTATGGCTGTATCTGATATTCATTGGGAGTCTGAACGGTTTCTTATGCGTAATCAGAACGGCATCCCCGAAATCAATTCCACGCATACTGTATTCCATCGCCTGAATCGTCTCTTTAATATTTACACTTGTCATCGCCACCAACGTTACCTGTGGAAGCTGCAATTTATCCTGCATTTTATACTCCATCCTTTATTTGTGTAACAGCATTCTCACTTTTCGCTTTGCAGAATTCCAATAATGCTGTAGTTGATATTTCTTATAGAATCGTTCTGCTTTTTTATATGCCTTCGCTTTCTCTTCTTCTGTCATAGGCTGGTTCAGATGTTGATAGGTCTTAGAGTTCTTCTTATATTCTGCCAGTTCTTCCCGACATTCCTGTGCCGTATAGAGTCTGCCCTCTCTATCCTGATACGTCCATCCTTCGTATATATTCTGCTCTGATGCCCAATATCCATCCGATACATTGTGTCTTGCCCAGTATTTGGGAGCAATGATTGTCTTTACTGTATCAGAAGTAAATGCTGGAAAATATGTGAAAGATGAATTGGCAAGTAAGAGATATTTCGCATTTTTGATAATGGAATAGTCTTTTGCCAGGTCAAAATTATATGCTTTTACACCAGGCAGCAGCTTCTCTGCTTCCTTTACATCATTGGTAATAATCATGAATCTCATATCAGGATTAATCTTACGCATATTTGCCATTCCATGAAGCCAATACTTCTTATTCAGAAAAAGCTCCGGTGAATCCATATAATCCGTACACCTGAGATGAATAATGCATAGATCATCCTGACTATAGTCATAGCAGTCATACTCTGGCTTTACTTTAAGCCACTGTTTGATTTCCTGTTTATATGGCAGATAATAATCTTCTGACTGCATATTTCCATAGGCAAGCACTGTCTCCTTCGTATTAAGCAGTGTTTCATCCGTTCCTGTCACATAAGCCCCGTGCTCTATATCATGTTTGGAATTAGCCACATACAGTCTGTCTTCTTTCTCCTGATAGATTCTGGCATAGTCTTCTTTCTTAGTCGGCACACCAAATTCCAGATCCATGAAATAGCATCCACACTGACTGTGAATATTGTTCGCCAGTGTTTCACTGCCCAGAATACTGTAATCACAATGATTTCTCATCGCAATACATCTGGTTGTGATATAACAGAATAACTGATTTCCCAGTCCCTGCCCTTTCAATAATTCTGTTGCAATAATAGGCTTATCTGACATTGGTTCTTTATACCGCCTCTCTGAATTAATGCAAAGTCGTAGGTGTAATCTTACCGCCTTCAACTTTATAGATCAAATCACATTTTTCAATGGTATTGAGTCTGTGTGCAATGATTATCATGGTCTTTTTACCGTGGAAACTGTTGATTGCTTCCATAACTGCTGCCTCAGTCTCATTATCCAGAGCTGAAGTTGCTTCATCAAATACCAGAATCTCCGGATTGTGATAAAGTGCTCTGGCAATACCAAGTCGCTGTCTCTGACCACCTGATAATCTGACACCTCTATCACCAATTGCTGTATCTAATCCCTCAGGTAATGTTTCGATAAATTCTTTCAACTGAGCTTCCTCCAGCACCTGCCAGATTCTTTTATCATCAATTTCTTCTTCTGCAATACCAAATGCAATATTATTGCGGATAGGTTCATCTACCAGATAAATAGACTGAGGAATATAACCGATCTGCGCCAGCCACGCCGGATAATTATCAAATATATTGACTCCATCACATAAAATCTGTCCCTCATGAACCTTTAAAAGTCCCAATAGGATATCCACAATTGTAGATTTACCTGCGCCCGATGGTCCCATGATTCCCACAGACTTACCATATGGTACTGACATTTGTGCATGATCAAAAATCAGATTCTCTGTATTTGGATATGCATATACAATATCTTTCAGTTCAATCTTATTATTTAACTGCATTGTTTTGCTTTCGTCAGCAGGTAATAATGTCTGATTTGTCTTCTTGCTGATCTCATTGATATTCATGTTTTCATACACATAATCCAGACATGGTTTAAAATATGAAATATCAGTCATATACGTATTGATTCTATTAATACAGGGCATCAATCTCACTGCTGCCACACCAAAAGCAGATAACATAGGAATCATTTGTGTAACATCATTTCCTGACAGGATCTGTACTATCAGGTATCCTAAAATAGCTACCATAAAAAGAGATTCTATCAGCAATCTTGGCATGGCATTGATAACAGCATATTTTCTGCTGAGCTTTGCCCCTGTCTTACCATTACTCTCATAATTGTCTGCAAAAAAGGACTCTCTGTGAAGCACCTTGACGTCCTTGATTCCATAGATTGCCTGAATTCTCCATTTTGCAATTCTGGACTGCACTGCCAGATTGCTTGCTCCGAGGTCAGATAATTTAGGTTTTAATACCTTGAACATGATCAGCGTAATAATTCCAAAAACTACGACCAGAAACAGTACAAGTTTCCAGTCTATCACAACCAGTGCAATACATATTAATATAAATACAACAGTTTCCGATGCCATGGAAATCAATGCCATTAAAATATTAAACACATTCGGGATATCACTGTCCGTCAGTCGAAATACTGTAGGAATGTCTGCATCCAGATAAAATTCATAAGGTCTGTTAAGAAATTCTCTCAGCACCTGACTGATCAGTTTATTTCTATTAAATGATATGAAACGATTCTGCTCATTGGTAAGAATCAGCAGATACACATTTTTGAGCACATACATAATCATCAACAGCACCAGCAGTATAACCGTGAATTCCTTCATATCCTGAATATGCAGTGCTTCGATAATTCTGGCACAATACTTGTTATTCTGAATAGATACTGGGTCTATAATAACCCACACAACTGGAAGCATTGCTGATACACTCAAAGTCTCCAGCAAACCGCCAATAAAGATCATGATGCCCAGAACTCCGATATTGAGCTTTTGCTTCTTATCCAAAATGTAGTTCAATTTCTTAAAGATATCCATTTCATGCCTCATTTCTTATCTTTTATTTTAGTTCTATTCAAATATACTATCATAGGGATAATTCAAATAAAATTTCTTTTCCTGATCTAATTTTTCTTTGTAGTTATCCCATGTCACAAGCCCTTCTCCTGATGATATCCATTGGAGGATTTTGCTGTTAATTTCAGAACTATAATGATCCTTATCCCTATAATTATCAAGGTTACATACTATATCATATTTATCAAAGAAATTATATAGTTTTACATTAGGACAGTTCAATATAAGTTCTGTTGCAATCTGTTCTGCCTGAAATTGAATTAATATTAATCCTTCACGTTCTTCGTAATCCCAAAAACATATGCTATATGGTGTATAAAAAAGATAAAAATCAGTATTCGGATATTTATTTACCAGATCTACTATATTCTCCTGAACACTCTCTGTCACCATCTGTACTTCCTCATCCGTAAGTCCCATCTGCATTGGAACTTTCTTTTCCAGACGATCATAACTTTGCATAATATAGGTTAATCCAGTTGGCTTATTCCATGATGAGAATTCATCCATTGTAGTACTTGGCTGCCTTAATAAAGTTTTGGCTATATTAGGTAGTACCCCATGATAAAAGATTCCTTTATTAAATACGTATTGTGTATCATTCCATGGATCATCATCATAAAGATAAGTTGGATAGCTGTCATAGCGTGAATAATCTTTTTTTCGAATAAATCCATTATAATCCACAGTCCAAATGACCGTTTTCAAATCGGAGTTACGTTCTAATGCTCTTTCCAGATTTTGTGATAATTCCTGATATCCTGCCCCTGAAAACGTTTCTTTTACCGACTGTACGCCAAATAACTCATCCACTTCACTGGTCTTGAAATTCTGTGCCATAGACGTACCGGTAATCATAGCATTATAATCAAAATGCCTTGATATCCCATCATTAATATATCTCTCTTCATATAATCGGTATCTCACAAATGGAAACGGCTTATGAAAATGGAAATATGGATCAAAAATAAAACATAGTACCACTATCAATACCACCGAACCTACTAATGCCAATATACATTTTTTTAACCACTTATTTGCCTGCATCGTTGCTCCTAAAAATTAAAATACAAAAACTCACTCACTTCAGATAATGACATAACGCTCCATATAAATAATAAAGCAATTACACCAATCTTACGATTGGTATACTGCATGTCTGCTACTTTCTCCTGCGTATTTCGCATAATAAAACATGCAAACATAGTCAACAATGCGAACAGAAATACCAAAAATCCCGGATATGCATCAATTAAAGAACTAAATCCGATACGATAAAGCATCTGCATTTCTACGATATCATTAAATTTCTCAACTATTGGAGTATAAACAGATCCCCAGCCTGCATGGAATAATCCTCTCCATAGCGCCCGAGCCTGTTCTATTGAATCTGCTCTGAACAAGCTCCATGCAAAGGTACATACAATGAAAGTAAATATGACTCTTATTGCTTTGGGTATTTGGGATGTCCATCTGTCTAATAGCTTATCTATAATATTCGCAATTCCATTTAAAACGCCCCATAATATAAAGGTCCAGTTTGCTCCATGCCAGACACCGCTTACAAAGAATACAATCATCACATTAAGGTATGTCCTTAACTTACCCTTTCTACTGCCTCCGAGCGGAATATAAATATACCTGGTGAAGAATCTGGTTAATGTCATATGCCATCTATCCCAAAAATCCACAATCGATACTGCTTTATATGGGGAATTAAAGTTAATCGGCAATTCTATATTAAACATATAACCAATGCCATACGCCATATCACAATATCCACTAAAGTCAAAATATATCTGCAGGGAATAACTTATCATGACCAATATAATCGTAGAAGAGTTCAATTCTCCAACTGATTGATATCCAATTGTCACAATCTTTGAAAAAGTATCTGCTATCAATACTTTTTTGGCAAATCCCAATACAAATGCATAAATCCCTTTACTGAAGTTCTCTGCATTTAAGTGCTTTCTTTCCTCATCTCTAAACTGAGGTATCAATTCATCATGGTATACAATAGGTCCTGCAATTAATTGCGGAAAAAAAGATACATACGCTGCATATTCCAATAAACTGTATTTATCACAGTCATGTCTGTAATAATCAATTACATATGACAACTGTTGAAATGTATAGAAACTGATTCCAAGCGGAAGCACTACCTGCAATAACTTAACATCTGTCTTGCATACTGCATTCACATTCTCAATAAAAAAATCATAATACTTATAATAAAATAAAATGCCAATATTAAGCAATACACCTGATATCATCAGTAGCTTTCTGCTCTTTTGTCCATGCATATGGGACATTATCTCTACAATCAGGTAATTCAAAAGAATACTAATAATCAGAATAAATAAATATTGAATGCTGTTATATCCATAGAACCACATGGACATACCTATCAGCCATATCATCCCTGCTTTATATTGTTTTAAATAGTTTAATCCATAATATCCTGCTAATGCTAATGGCAGAAACAGAAATATAAAGATATACGAATTAAATAACATGCGTTTTTCTCTTTCCTATTTCTTTCTTAAAGGTATTATCACTTTCTCATATAACTTATTCATAATCTTGTACGCCGTTGGGCTCATCATAAAAATGTTCATTCTCACGACGTCTCCTTTTCCCTCATATGCATTTCCATATACTTTTAGAATAACCGCTTTCTCGTTTTTCATCATAGATGCAATCTGCTTAGCTGCATTTCTGGTTTCGGCCTGCTGTGACAACTCCATATAGTAAGATAACATTCTTCGATAAAAATAATATGCTGCCATATCACCCATTTCATCAGATACATGCTGTCTAATATATGCAATATGTTCTCTCCAGAAAGGAATCTCATCCTGAAACATCCTCTCTGTTCGATTTACATTCATAATGCTGCCTTCTCTATCCAAAACATAATTATACAGACATTCATCTACATATACCGCCTTAGTTACCTTGCAAAATGCTCTGGTAGTATACATGATATCTTCTGAATTCTTTCCTACTGGAAATATTTCTCCCACTATAATTTCTCTGGCAAATAATTTACTCCAGACAGAATTATATACGATATAATCACTATTATCGGATAGATACACTTTCAAAATACTATCTCTTTCAAATACTGTGGTCTTATGATTGCCTCCTCTAATAGCCTCATCACTGTAAACCTTCGCATATCGGCATACTGCTACCTGTGCCTCATTTTCTATACATGCCTCATACATTTTCTGATACATTTGAGGTTCAATCCAGTCATCGCTGTCTACATACCCGATATAAGTTCCTGTAGCAATTGCAAGGCCAGCATTTCGAGCCTCAGACAATCCTCCATTTACTTTGTGGATTACCTTGATTCTCTGGTCTTCCTGCGCATATGTATCACACATATCGGCAGAATGATCTGTAGAGCCATCATCTACAAGAATAATTTCAAGATTAGAATAACTCTGTTTTTTTATAGAATTGATACATCTCTCCAGATATTGTTCCATGTTATAGACAGGAACAATCACAGATATTAAATCACTTTTATTCACACACTTGTCCATTTTGATCCAATAGAATCCATTTCTTCCAATTTTGCTTTATCTCGTCTACTGTTGCAGTCTCATAATTATCATGATGCAATGGACGTATCATAATTTTATTCTGATTCTGATTTAACCGTGCTCCCCACATACTAAAAGTACTGTTTGCACATATATTATGCTTGCATCTGCTCATAAGCTGCATATCGTAGATTCCTTCTGTTTCATTGTTCCAATCTACTACCCTCATATTATCCCGCTGATAATGTTGTTTGGCATAAGCCACATCATCAGAGAAAATATAATATATTGGATTACTGATTCTCTCTTCCATATACGCCATCGCACTACGGTAGTATTCTTCTGTGCAGATTCCCATATATCTTGCTCCATCTGCCACAGTCAGATAATCTGTTCTCCGAATATGAATACTGATTGCATTCTCCTGTTCCATCTGTTCCATGCATTCCCGATTCCGAATATTATTCCCAACAGGAAATTGTATTTTGTTCTGTAACAATGGAATAATGTCTTCATAATACCGTTCACAATTCCAGAATCCATATAGATACACATCATCCATTTGAAAAATTTCCGGCATATATTCCTTACTTTCTCTTATAGTTTTATCCTTTCGTCCCAAAAGCTTTCTGCGTATCTTTGCTGTAAACAGACTGGAATTATCTAACAACTTTATTCTGTCTTCTTTGGTCGCCCTGTCGTATTGTATAGATGGGAATTTATCAAGCTCCAACTCTCTCCATTCCCTGTCTTCACCAGATTCATCACAATATGCATAAGTATCCAGTTTTACATTTTTTCCAAGATTCTTCATTTTTTCATAAAGTGCATATTGGTATAGTTGATTTCCTAATCCACCCATTACATGAATTAATATCATAATTTCCTCATTTATATCTATATTGCTCTATAAAAGTCCTAAAAACCACATTTTTATATCATACATTTGGTAATAAAATAAGGTAGCCTGCTCTGGGAAGTTCAGTCCCTCAAATTTTTCAAATGTCGAAATATATAATGCAAACATGCAAAATACCGGAATATATTTACTGATATTTTGTCCAAGCTTACTTAATGCATTGGTCATTCCCTTATCCTGTTTTCCTGCTAATACCAATACATTTATCAGACATACAGAAAACATAGCTGCAAACCATCTGCCCCAGTCCGTCATAAAAGCAAAAACAGGGACATATGCTAATATGCTTAACATCATAAGCCTGTATTTCCACTTTTCTACCCGATCCTCTGCACTTTTATGCGTATGATACCATATCCAGATATAAGTCCCCCACACCGGAATAAGCATAGACATCAATATAAAACCATACTTTAAATGGTGTGAGACCTCCGGTAACATATTTCTAATAATATGATCTTTGAATTCCCAAAAGTACTCCGTTTCCATAGTTCCCGGATCCACCTGAAAATCTGCATGACGATTTAACTCCGCCATAAGAGAATCTAAATCTGTATAGTATACGCCTGAAAAAAGCTGCATATATAAAAATGCTGCACACAAAATTACTATAATTCCCAAAAACAGTATTATATTTTTTCTAGAGAATTTCTTATTCCATAAATCATATACTAAAATTATGAACAATGCGGGAAAGAATAGAAAAATATATATTTGGTGAGTTGCAATAGCTAATAATCCTATCAGTAAATATAATCCATATCTTATATTTTCATTCTTTATTTTTAATGCAATCAAAACGATCAGCAATGTATCAATATACAAATATGTATCTAACCTGCCATAATTTTCAGCTGTCCAAAGATATTCTGGTGATGCTGGTGAAAATAAATAGAAAACAACCAGGAAAACAATTGCTGTTCTTACGTTTTTATCTGTTGCTTTCCTGTATACAGTCCCAGCTACCATAGCCAACAACGCAGACAGTACAACAAGTGAAACTAATACAAAAGCATATGCCTGGCTTGCTCCAACTACATCTCCAAATAAAAGATGCATCAAACTTCCAATAACTAGTCTTGAACCAAATCCATAGGAATAATCAATTACATAGCAGCCATTGATATACCCATATATAGAATGTGCCCTATTTATAAGCAAATTATATATTAAATATGCAAATACCATTAAATCTATACTGTGTTCATAACAATACTTTTTCCATTTTTCCATAAAATGTTTCACTCCTCTATACGTAGCCAAATACGAACGGAACACTCCTTATGTAACGAGCCATTCTGTCACCTATAATATCACATAACAGCAACTATTGGGTAGATATTTTTATAAATACCACCTTTTATTCAATACTCCTGAACCCCTGCTTCAATGTATCTCCTCTGAATTCTATCTCCACTTTCCTTGGAATCGCAGGGAATGCATCATATCCCACTCTGTCACCACTTACCGGATAATAGAACGTAACTCCATTGACTTCATAGGAATCCAGCTCATAGCTTCCGTAATTCTGTTGCGCCACATAATATGGCAGGTTACTCTGTGTTACAATATAGCCTCCTAATGACCATATCTTCACGAATCCCAACATCAGAAGCAGTATGCACAGGATTCTATCCATGCTTCCTGTATCTGCAAGTTTTATTTTAATACAGATTGCAGTCCACATCATGCCACCAGTCAGCGCTATCAACAGTAATATATAGGCATACCCATATCTGAGCAGTGGCGCTGATAACTGCCAGAACAGATAAGATGCTGCTATCGCCAGCCATACCAGCCCAATGTCTTTTATCTTATCAGCTTTTCTTCTAAATAAGGCAATTATGAACATAATGAATCCCAGAATGATGCTTATGATATCTACGATAATAAATAATTTACCCAACATCGGCAGCATTGTCTGAAACCACTGTGGAAACCATTCTGTCATTGGCATATTTACCAGTGCCGCATTATTCAAGCCCCTTCCCCATGTCTTAATCTCCGCAGCATCCAATGCGGCTGCCTGGGCAGGAAGCTTCCAGTCTACAGAGAATATATCCAACGCCGGAAAAGGATATAACAAATATCCTGATATCCATACTGTCCTTATAAGCCAGGGTGTTATAACTCCAATGCCCATACATAGATAAAGCATAATTTCTTTCCATCGTTTCTGCCGTATCAGCATAATAGCCGGCTTCAGAACCAGTATCAGAATCAATCCGGCTGTCAGCTTCAGGGATACTGCATAGACCCCTGCCACGCATAGCAATGCATAGGGTGTCACATTATCTGCTTCCTGCTCATCCTCTAATTGATTCAGCCATTTGATGATGATATAGAATACCGTGCACATAATCGCGTAATCGGAAGCAGGCGCCATAATATCACCATATATCAAGGTTAGGTAGAACAATGCTGCTGCCCTTGCAAAATCTGACAGAAGCAGCTTTTTCCTTTTCCAGGCATGCACGATACGCAATGCCTCTACACTGAGAATCAATGCTATCAGCCCATTTACACTATGCACAGACTGTCCAAATATATATGGCATACTGTAAAGCGCGGACAACGCAAAAAAGGAACTGTTATAGGCAAATCTCACATGAATATTGCCCAGTCCCTTCACTATTCCATATTCTTCTATCCAGCGTATACTTTGCGCATGATACAGATCAGAATCGTAATGCATATATCCTCTGGATGTACAATATGCCCATATAAGGACCACTATTGCAAATCCAATGCCTTTTAAGACTGTAGCTTTCCTTTTCTGTATCTGCATCATATATGATAGTTGTCCTCTACCATAAAAAAGCGATATTGCACATATCAGCAAAAGTACCAGATTCGCAAGGATTCCAACCTTATAGAATAAGCTCCATATCTGTGCATAGACAGTTGCTGCAATCAGTCCCATTGCCAGAATGCTGTCTGCTTTGCTGATCTGGTAATGAAGTCTGTTCCTGGTAAATGCAGCAACGCCTATCCCAAGGCACATTGTCGTAAATGCGATATAGAGCCAGTTAATCAGAACTGTAAGCATTATGCTACCCTCTCATTGACCATCCAGCTCTGGAACATCAGAATATACCATATCTGATCTCTCCAGTTGTCATGTTCCACATAATCATTCCAGATATGCCATACCACATCCGGATTCAGGATTCCCTGCTGCTCCAGCATTTTCCTGTCTATGAGGCTCTCTGCCCATTCACGAAGCTGTGGCTCTTTGAGCCATTTCATAATGGGAATTGAGAAGCCCTTCTTTGGTCTGTCCATCATTTCCTTGGGAACATATCGGTAAAGGACATCTTTTAATACCAGCTTGCCCTCATCACCCTGCTTCTTATATTCCATCGGAATCGTCCATGCAAATTCTACTACATCCTTGTCCAGCATAGGAACTCGAGTCTCCAGAGATACTGCCATTGCTGTTCTGTCTACCTTTACCAGAATATCATCGGGATGGTACATTTCCATATCCATGAGCATGATACAGTTCTGCGTATCCTTCAGATCTCCATACGGATTCAGATTCTGTTTATATCCATGAACCTGTCTCTCTAATGGAATCTCTTTACTCAAAGGCTCCTGGGCATTAGATAGTTCATACAGATTCTCCGGACTTTTAGCCCCCAACAGATATGCCTTAGTCTGCAGAACCTGATTGTTTTTTCCAAATGGAGCGTGTAACACCAGTTCACTGCATAATTTGCGGAGTCCATACGGATAATTCTTCATTTTACCCCAGATTCGATTAATGGAAGAATAACAACCATATCCACAGAATAATTCGTCCCCTGCATCTCCACTTAAAGATACCGTAACATGCTCTCTGGTCATCTTACTTACCAGGTATGTGGGAATCTGTGAAGAATCTGCAAAAGGCTCTCCAAACATCCAAGGTAATTTAGGAATCACTGCCTTGGCATCCTCTTCTGTAATGTAAAGCTCTGTATGCTCTGTTCCCAGATGCTGTGCGATTTCTTTTGCATAAACTGCCTCATTATATTTTGGATCATCCATGCCTATAGTAAAGCTTCTCACCTTACGGCTTGACTGTGCCTGCATCAGAGCCACTACTGTGCTGCTGTCAATTCCAGCAGATAGGAATGCTCCTACCGGCACATCTGCTACCATCTGATCTTTGATAGATGCCTTGAGCAATCTCTCCAGCTCATCTGCTGCTTCTTCTCTGGTTCCTTTAAACGGATGTGTCTCACCATACTTGGCAGCCTCTCTGACTGACCAGTATGCACTGATTTTAGGCTCGGTATAAGGTGCATCCAGTTCCAGCATACAGCCTGCATCCAGCTTATAGATATTCTCATAAATAGAGTAAGGAGCTGGAATATATCCATGTACAAAATAAATCTGCAATACTTTCGTATCAATCGCATTGTGGAAGTCATCCAGTTGTGTAATACTTCCAAGGTCAGAAGCAAACACAAAATGTCCATTTACAAATCCATAATAAAGAGGCTTTTCACCAATTCGGTCACGGATCAATGTCAACTTCTTAGTCTGTCTGTCCAGCAAAGCGATGGCAAACATTCCCTTACACATGGCAATTGTTTCTCTGACACCATATGCCTCGAAAGCCTCCAGAAGCACTTCTGTATCAGAGGAACCACGAAAAGCCGTCACTTTATGTTCTGCAAGAAGTTTGTCACGAATTACTTTATAATTATAGATTTCTCCATTATATACACACATATATCTGCCGGAGGCTGACTGCATCGGCTGTGCACCATTCTCTGATAAGTCCACAATAGATAATCTGCGATGTCCAAATACTACACTGGCATCCTCATTCGCCCAGAAACCGCCTGCATCAGGTCCACGATGCAGCATTCTCTCATTCATTCTGTGTATATTTTCTTTCCAGTTCGTTGGATGGTTACAAAATCCTGCAATTCCACACATAGGCAATGTCCTTTCTCTTTAATCCAGTGTAATCCAGTCTCCCATTTTATATGCCCATTCCTTTGGTTCAATGCCATTACATCCTCCACCATGATGAAATGTTATCTCTCCAAAATAAATCTTACCATCTACATTGTAGAAATCCACTCTACAGTGTTTGAATGGCTTAGACAGTATCTCTGCATATTGTATCATTTCTTCCCAATTATCCGGCTTGGGAATTTCTTTTTCCAGATAATTCTCACGCTCATCCTTAATTGGCAATAACTTAAAATCTCTGTCATATATATTACAGAACGCATCATCTGCATGCTCTCCTGTAGCTGTTGCCAATCCAATATTCAGGAACAGTAATTTTACCTGTCCATTAAAACACATAAATTTATAATCCATAGGAAGCTTACCATTCTTATCTTCCAGTATTTTTTCACAGATAATACGTGGCTTAATATCCTTATAATTCCATTCCCGGCTTCCCCAGAAATAATTACGCTTCATCCAGAAATCAAATTCGTTCTTTTGATATTTATAATCAAATGGCTTATTTCTATCAAATATGGCATTTGCACCTGAAGTATGGGTGCATTTCATGAAAAATCTATCCGGTAGCTGATCAAAAGGTACTGCTTTAAAAGAATCATAGATTCCATAGACTTCATTCAGTATATGCCCAAGCCCGCATTCCTCCACATACTCACGTACTTCATATTTGTCCGTACATTTCGTCTGTAGCGGATCTCTTTCATGTAATTTCAGATACCAGACCTTCTCATCAAATGTTCTCGGATTCTTGAGATCCAGCCCTTCGCCCGTATGCTCTTTATACATCATTTGAGCAAACTCTTCATCGCTAAGCTTATTAAAACGGTCTCTTCGATAGTTTCGTATGATATTATACAGCTTGGCTGTCACTGTATGATGATATAAAAATACCTTTAAAGGATGTGCCACAATATTTCCTCCCGCTTTGTCTCTTAATTCTTATCATGTGCAATATGAGATAAGTATTTTCTCCACTCACCATTTACCTTATCCGGATTCAACTCTTCCACAATCTTGTACGCATTATCACCGAGCTTCTGCGCATACTGTGGATCAGATAGAATTTTGCGGAAAGCATCTGCCAACGCATAGGCATCTCCTACCGGAACTAGCAGTCCATTCACTCCATCTTCAATCAGAGTTGACGGTCCACCACACGGACAGTCTGTAGATACTACGGGTAATCCAAGAGCCATGGCTTCCATCAAGGAATTCGGCATTCCTTCCGTATTGGATGTAAGAGCAAATATCTGCGCTTTGTATATATGCTCAGCAACATTTGTAACTGTTCCCGGTAATGAGATTCTATCTGTCAGTTCTTTCTCCTTCACCAATTGTTCTAATTGCTCTTTGCAATTACCATCTCCGTATATGCATAAATTTACATTCGGATACTCTGAAGCAATTCTGGCAAATGCATGAATCAACATAGCGTGATTTTTGTTCTCATCTGTACGCCCTACTGCCACAATCAATGGCTCTCTGACTCCCTCATATTTGTTCTTTACAAATAATGGATTTAGTGGGTTAGGTAAAATCACCGCTTTCTTTCTTACACGCTTTGGAAAGAACTGCATTGCCATCTTCGTCTGCAATACAACTCCATCAGCATAACGAAACAGCCATTTTGCAAGGAATTGCATCAGTTTTCCTTCATATTCCATAGTAGGTTCCCCTCGAACCGATACTACTGTCCTGACCGGCAGGAATCTTGAAGTAGCAATAGCCATCAGATTATTTTTGCCAAGGAAAGACAAAATGACATCCGGCTTATACTCTTGCCAGATTCGACGTAAAGTCCGAAATCTGGTCATGAAATTCTGCAGTCTATTTCCCTGAAGTTGATCCTGCAAAGGCTCAGAATATACCCTCTTAATATCTGGTATAATCTCGTATTCATCCTCCCTTTTATACTGTGTTACCAATAATACATCATAATGATTCCGATAGAAGAACTCTGCCAGATTCACCATAACACGTTCCGAACCACCTTTTTGAAGGGAACTGATAAAAAGTGCAATTTTCTTCATTTCTACCTCTTTTCAGGTTTTTACATATATGCTTTGTACCATTGCTGGAACATCAGAAAAGCCCATACAATTCGTGAATACCTGGTTCCTGATCCAGACTTGCCATCACCACTTGTAAGATATTTCTGTACGAACTGATTCACGTATTTGGAATCAAATATTCCCTGATTGCAAAGGAAACTGCTTTCTGATACATCAAGCAACTGCTCCTTGAGTGGTCCCCTCATCCATTGATCAAGCGGCACTGAGAAACCTACCTTAGGTCTGTCCAGCAATTCTCTTGGAATATATTCGTATGCTATATCTTTCAGGATACGTTTTTTCACACCGTTATAATACTTAAATTCATGAGGAAGTCTGTAGGAATATTCTACAACGTTGACATCCAGCAGAGGACATCTGGTTTCAAGAGAGTACTTCATAGACGCTCTGTCCACTTTACATAATATATCTCCCACCAGATAAGTATCCTCATCTACCAACATTCTTCTCTCCTGCCAGTTCTTCTCATGATACTTGTTTTCTATTTCATATTGATATGGCATTCCCTGCTCTACAACCATACGACTAATCAGATCCATATATCGTATGTTCCCAAGCTGTGTCTTGGTCTGTGGATTGTCATTACGTGCTATCACCTGCACCTGAAAAGGCAGTTTTGACATAAAATCAGCCTTTTTCAAAGATGGAACCGAACATACTCCATTCACTACTCTTCCCAGTACATCCAGCTTCTGCGCCTTGGCTACATAATCATAGACATTATATCCACAGAAGAACTCATCTCCACCATCCCCGGATAGCACAACCGTAACGTCCTTAGATGCAAGTTGTGACACCAGCATGGAGGGAATCTGTGAGCTGTCTGCAAAGGGTTCATCATAATACTTGGCTATATCATCCAGCATGTGGAACATTGCCTTCTCATCTACATATAGTTCTGTATGATTAGTTCCAAGATGCTTCGCCACTTCTTTTGCATATCTGGCTTCATTGTAATTCTCTTCATGAAAACCAATGGAATAAGTCTTAACCGGTTCATTGCTCAGTGATTGTGCCAGAGCTGTCACTAGGGAAGAGTCATATCCCCCACTTAAGAAAGTTCCAAGAGGTACATCTGCTATCATTCTCTTAGCCACAGCATCCTTCAAAATAGCAGTAAGTTCTTCCTTTGCCTGTTCATAAGAGTTTACTTTATCTGCCGCTTTTGCCTGATGTACCTGCGCAATATCCCAGTATTTCCAGCTTATTACACGTTCTGAAGCTTCCTCTTCTTTTACATGAAAACAGATTACCTGTCCCGGTTCTACTTTATATACATTTTCAAAAATAGTATCAGGTTCACAGATGTACTGTTGATAAAGGTATCTTCCAATAACATCCTTTCTGATAACTCTCGGAAAACCGGGATACTCCATGATTGGTTTCAGTTCTGAAGCAAATACAATATTATCCTGATCCAGCCAATAGTAAAGAGGCTTCTTACCCACTCTGTCCCTGATCAGATACAGTTCCTCTTTCTCCCTATCATAAAGCGCGATTGCAAACATTCCACGAAATCTGTCTATGCAGGAAAGCCCCCACTTCAAGTAAGCCGCTAATATTACTTCTGTATCGCATTGAGACTTGAACGGATAATCACCCAACTCTTTCTTAATATCCTGAAAATTATAAATTTCACCATTGTATGTAATCACAATGCGCTTATCATTAGAATACATTGGCTGATGCCCCAACATGGACAGATCCATAATGGAGAGACGTCTCTGTGCAAATCCGAGATAATAACCATTCCCTACCTGGAAAATCTCTTCTCCACTGTCATTAGGGCCTCTGTGATACATGGTATCATTCATTTTTTTCAGTTGATCTATTGTTATGCATTTTCTTGAAATAAAACCACAAATGCCACACATACTGTACGCCTCCATTCCATCATGCTTTACTGTTTATCACATATTTCAAGCAGATATTTCTCCCACTCCCTAAAGACTACATCTGCACTCGCACGTTCTGATATCTTAGCTGCATTTCTGCCTAATCTGTCTGCCAGCTGTGGGTCTTCTATTAAGCGATTGATTGCTGCTGCCAGAGCATTCTCATCTCCTACAGGAACCAGCAAACCATTCTCGCCGTCTGTAATTACCATTCTAGGGCCTCCCGGTGGACAATCTGTTGCAACAACAGGCAGCCCCAGTGCCATTGCTTCCAACATAGCATTCGGCATACCTTCCACATCAGAAGAAAATGCCGCGACTGCCCCATTAATCATATCCTTTTGAAGCTGATTACTTCCTCCCATCAATTTCACATAATCCCACGCTTTATTTTCTGCTATCTGTGCTTCCAGCTTTTCCCAGGTTCCATCATGTGTATCCTGACCAAATATTTTAAGTACATAATCCGGATGTTTACTATGAACCTTTTCAAATGCCCTGATCAGCATAAGCTGATTTTTAAAATCCACAATTCTACCTGAGTGTACTACTGTCTTTTCTCTATGTTCAGGTATTGGATTGCCAATAAAAACTGGATTAATCGCATTTAATATAATGCGTGATCTCCTCTGAACATACTCAGGGAAGAAATCTTTCTGTTCCTGCGTCTGGAAAACACACCCTGCTGCCCTTCTGAACAAAATAGGAATCTGTATCTTATCAGATAGGAAATCATAACATCCAACCGGTGCAATTCTAATGGATATTACCACCGGAATTTTCGTTCCTATTGTTGATGTTAATGCCCTGTAATTTGCTTTTCTTGCAAAAGCAATCACAATATCCGGCTGTGTCTGTTTTAAAAATCTTCGTAAGTTAATAATGCGGTCAAGGAATTTCTTTACTCTTCCATCGTTCTCCTGTTCAGGAGTCAGCCCTACATGGATACGATGAATCTTTGGGTCTGTTTCATACTCATTTTCTCCCTGCGACTCTGTTGCGATATATACCTCATATCCATGATTTACAAACTGTCCTGCAAGGTTGGTTACTACACGTTCTGCGCCGCCTCGTTCCAGGCATTGTATATGAAATACTATTTTCTTCATTTTCTACCCTTTCGGTAAATCTCTATCAGCATAATCCATGCAGCCTGATAAAATAATCCTGTATTGTACAACATATATCTCATCTGAGGATAAATAGCTGCAGAGGTTCCTACTACATTTACTGCAATCGCTGTTAAGACCACAATAGCCATACAAGCTGAGGATTGCCCTCTCTCTCTGCCAGACTGCATCTTAAATAAATAAATAATCATTCCTGTATAAGCAATGTACAGGAACAATGCAGCCCAGTTAAGAACTGTATGAACCTTTAAAACTGTTGTAACAAATCCATGGACAATATTACTGCAGAATATTTTAAACATCCCAGGTATACAGGGAACAAGCAGCTCTCTCATCATTTCATTCATGATACGATTTGCATCAAGTTCCCGTTCCTGATCATTCATTCCCTGACTGAGCTGTTCTTCACGTATAACTACATTTACAATATCAAACTTAATGCGATCATAAGAACTACTGTAATGTTCTTCTATACTATGCCATCCCTTACCTGCATATCCGGCATTATACTCTAATGCATCGGCTCTGTTCATTATCTCCAGAAAAAGTTTCTGATTCTCCTTATCCGAGATGTAAGATACCATATCCTTATCTGCTACATAGATTTCTGTTCCTAGAATAAAGCTGGAATCACCTGTATGAGGCGCGAATACTCCTCTGACGCCATAATTATATGTGCAGTCAAGTAATCTGGTTCCTGCAAATCCCAATATAACGATTACGCCTGCACTAAGAACTGCAAGATACCATTTCTTATCCTTCCACCATGAAGCAGCCAGGCATAGGAACAGCAATCCGAATGCTACTATCATCTGTTTTCTTGTAGACATTAATATAATAGCCCACACAAATGCCATGATCACATTTTTCTTTTTATGATCATAGATAATTCCTAATAAATTCAGGAAAAAAAATACCCAAATGGAATATGTGATAGCTTCTGTCTCAATGCTATTATAGTAACTATATCTTCTTTGGGCTACAAAACGGTTTAAGAGTGTAATTCCATATTGAATCACCAATACACCAATTGTTCCCAACCAGTGCAGATTAAATCGTCTGCTCAAGCCTACAGTAATTGCACTGGCAGCGGCTGCCGCAAGTAAGCACTGTAGTATTACCGCCAGCTGCTGATACCCTTCCCAGCCGGCAAATACCCTACATATCCATAGGAAAAATGAATATCCAGGATCTCTGGCACTTATCATATCAATATATGACTGTGCATCTGGTGTAATAACAATTCCATCATGCCAGTACCAGAACAGATAAAATACTGCACTGACCGCAAATAGAACACTATATAAAATCATTCTTTTATTCCTGCTGTCCGACATTCTCTACCTCCGGCCATTCTAATTCCTGTACAATTAATCTGTCAATTTCCCTGACATATGCATCCACACCAAATTGATTTGCGCGATACAGTGCCTTATTCCTGTATGAAGCCATAAGTTTCTGATTGAGTAATAATTCCACCAATTCCCCTGCAAATATTTCCTCTTCTTGTGAAATCATGCTGGCATCGAGATTCTTTCCACCATAAAAAACCGGTGTTAATATACCATAATCTGCATGGTATACTTTATCCTGTGCAGCACATTGTTGATAATCGTTCTGCAATATTTCCGCAGGCCCTGTCTTGCAGTTTACGCTGACACAGGGCAATCCAACTGCCATCGCTTCAATCAAAGCATTTGGAAATCCTTCGCTGTCTGAAGTCAATGCATATACATCAGCCTTCGCCAACAATGCAAATGGGTTCATCTGCACACCAGTAAACAATACCTGCTCTGCTATCCCCAGTTCCTGTGCCAGCTTCTGATACGCACTGTAGTCGCCATCACCAATTATCATAAGTTTTATATTTGGTACTTTACTTTTCACCAGCTTAACAACTTTGATTAAATGCCAAAAGCCTTTTACATCATGTGCACGTCCCATAGATACTATGGTTGGACCTGTTTTCTGTAGAAACGCTTCTATTTTCTCATCTATCTTTTCTCTGGATAATACATTGATTTCATCCAAATTGCAAGGATTATACAAAGTTGCTGAATTTTTCACAGGATACGACCGTCCAATCTCCTGCTCCATCACCTTCGTGCAACTCACCATTCTATCTGCCCTTTTACATACAAACTGCATCTGTCTGTGATTATCCAATGCCCCATAGCCACGGATTCCTGCCCATGTTATATCATGGTATTTTGAAAGCACATTTACCATATTAGCAGTCTGTCCAAAGCTATAGCTAATTTGAATATCCAGCTCTTTCTTTAATTTTTTTACCTGTGCAACCCGTTTGTATACATTTATGATTTTACCAAATTTACCAGGTACTGCTCCCAGATGAAGATCTATTAAATGAACTCCACTTACATCATAAATCATGCCTTCCGTGTTAAACACAACCAAGTGCACTTCGTATTTTGTTTTCAGCAATTGCGCTGTCAATGCACAGATCCGTTCCAATCCGCCCTGATCAAGCATCGGAACAATCAGCATGATTCTGATTCGTGTGGACGTCTCCATATTAATTCACCCTTTTCATTGCTTTCATCGCCAGAACTGCAGCCTTACCTAATACAGTATTTCCTGCAAAAATATTGTAATACGTTATCTTTTCTCCACCAAATTTCAATTTAAATTCATCAATTCCGTTCGGGTTCTCAAAATCTGAGATTCCCCCCCAGTCATATCGCAGCAGCCCTTTTTGCTTAAAGTACTTAATGTCTTCCCAATGCAATCTCTTATTGGCTCTTCCTATCATTGACTGGTCTGCGCTCTCTTCTCTAAAGCAGGATGCAGAATGAAGAAGTCTTGCTTCTTCCCTATCACAGATATATGAATGAAATACCAGTACTTCGCCTTCATGTATTGCTGCCGAGAAGACAATACCATCTACTGCCAGATATCTCTCTATTGCTGTTACATTCAGCTTCGTATCTGAGCCTTTTGACCGGTACATTCTCTCATATATATCCCGAAAAGTCTCAATCAGCTGTGGATTTTTCTCAATATCTTCTTTGGTGTAAAAGGCAATCTCAATATTATCCTTTTCACTGCGGCGGAACTGGTACTTCACAGCTTTATTTATATTTGCCAACATATCTTCCTCAGAAATCGTCAGATCATTTCTACAGGTATGATATTCCTGCCAGCCCCGGAAGCTTCCATTTGTCTCCTCTATCGGTGCTCCATGGACAAACAGAATATCCGCCTTTCTCTTTTCCTTAAGAAGTGATTCTACTGTTCGTTTACCCGGATACCATATCTGATTTACTTTCAGAAATTTCTTCTGATATATAACATCTATCATTATGTCAACCTGCTTTCTCTATTCTGTAGTATGTCCTGGAGGATTCTGCCCTGTCCGATAGAATTCTGCCATCTGTACAGCCTGTCTTCTCACATCGAATCCTTTCTGTGCAATTGCTTCTCTCATATCTTCACGTCTTAACGCTTCCTGTGCATTCTGAAGGATTTCTTCTGCCCACAGCTTCGAATCTTCTTCTATGTTTCGATAGGATACGAGTGGAGTTAATGCCACTTCTCTGGTCACCCGGTCAGATACCAGGCAATGCAATCCTGCTGCCTGTGCTTCTGCTACACTTCCAGGCAATCCTTCAAATGTAGAGGGAAATACGAAGTAATCAAAAGCCTGATAGTACTTCTCAACATCATATCTGTTTCCAAGAAAATATGCCTTATCTTCCAATCCAAATCCTTTGATCTTCTCACGTATAGTTTCTTCTTGTTCACCCTTGCCTATCATAACAAGAACTGCGTCATCCCGTTCTTTGCATACTTTGGCAAAAATATCCACCAGATACGTATGATTCTTCATGAATCCAAAACGCCCTACATGACCTATAACAAATTTATCCTGAATGCCCAATTCAGTACGTATCTCATCCCGCACATTCTGTTGAAAATGAAACCTTTCCGCATCAATGGCATTAGGAATTGTCCAGACCCTTCCATCTCTGACAGCTTTGGTTCCATATACTGCAATTCCTGCTTCTTTCGAACAGGTAAATAAGTAATCTGCCCTATTCTTTAGTGGAATACGCAATATTCTGGTAGCAATACCCTTTAGTCCTTTATCTACGCCTGCACTTCTGGCATGGGCAGCTGTAATCAAAGGCAGTGACTGTCTGGCATATTCCTGCTTGGCTATAGGCAGATAAATAGCTGCCGTACTGGTCATATGTCCCTGTATAACAGTAAACTCCTTATGTTCTTTGAAAAATGTGCGAATTGCTTTACGATACTCTGCTATATTGAAGAATTTGAATCTTGGCAAACTATAGATATGACCTCCGAGAGAACGGATTTCCTCACTATAATGTCCGTCTTCTTTGGTATGAATCAGAAAATCGAACTGTACCTGGCTTCTGTCTATACAACGGTATAATTCCATGATTCTGCTCTCCGCACCACCAAGATTCGTGGTGCCAAGCACATGCAAGACTCTGACTGGTTTTGGTTTTATTTCCTGTTCCTTCATGCACTTGCACCTCCTTCTGCTTGCATTGTTACAACTTACTTTTCATTTGAACTAATATATATTTGCTCAAAGCCTTCAGATGTTCTGCCCAATGTTCAGGCATATTGCGTTTCACCATATCAACCTGTAAATACTCTGTATAAGAAATAAATTTATCCTTATGCTGTGCGAACATCTGCTCATACCTGGCAAAATCCTGGTCATTCATGGTATTGGCATGAACAACAAAGGTCGTATATCCTTTTTCCTGTTTCAGGCTGTTGCTCTGTTTAAAAGAAATCGGATAAAATGTCAATCCCTGCCATTGATATGGCTGCCTGCCGAATCCATCTGTTATTTTGGTAAAGCCAAGTTCCCTTAAAGCTTTCAATGTATTGTAGTCATATGAATGAGCCGGAGCCATGAATATATCCGTGTCAATCTGATGCCCTTTTAGAATCTTCTGACCTTTTTCCAATGAAGCATATTGCTCTTCATAACTGTTTCCTGCATATTCAGAAAGTGCATTCAGTGGAAAGCAGCCTTTCTTATGCGTATTATAAATATGCGTACAGCCATGCTGGGCTATACACCATCCCTCGCTCTGTAATGTATGCAGATATTCCCAATAATCTATTCTTGGTTTCTCAATATGCAGCATAGTATCCTGATTTGCAGGAACTACCCCTATAAGCGGTTTGACCTGATACAGATCACAAAGCTCCTTAAACCTAAGGAACTTTGCCCAATCCATATCAGGCGTAATATCATCCATTCTGATTGTTATTTTCATAAGTTAGCCTTATACCAGTCAATTGCCAGTGCAATACCCTTGGAGAAATCATAATCCGGGTCATAGCCAAGGAGCTCTTTCGCCTTGGTAATATCAGCATTGGAATGCTTAATATCCCCGGCTCTGTCCGGTCCAAAATGCGGCTCTACGTTCTTACCCAGTGCCTTGCAAAGGTCATAATAAATATCAATTAAATACTCTCTTCCACCGTAAGCAATGTTAAATGCCTGTCCTGCTGCTTCTGATGGAGCCAGGCAAGCCTTCATATTCGCTTCGATAACGTTATCAATATAAGTGAAATCTCTGGACTGTTTGCCATCACCATTGATTGTAGGCACTTCACCATCCAGAAGCTGCTTGATAAACTTAGGAATAACCGCTGCATATGCACCATTAGGATCCTGTCTGCGTCCAAATACATTGAAATAACGAAGTCCGTAAGTATCTAAACCATACAATCTCTTGTAGAGCTTACCATACTCTTCATCCACACGCTTAGTCAGTGCATAAGGAGATAACAAATTACCCTCCTGACCTTCTTTCTTAGGCAGTACAGGATGATCTCCATATACAGATGAACTGGATGCATAGACGAACTTCTTTACTCCATTCTGTCTGGCTGCTTCCATCATATTCAGAGTACCCATAATGTTGTTACGCTCATAGAATAAAGGCATCTCGATACTTCTGGGAACTGAGCCCCATGCAGCCTGATTCATAACATAATCAACACCCTCACACGCCTTCATGCAGGTATCCAGGTCTTTGATATCGCCCTTGATAAAGGTATAATTAGGTCTGTCTGCAAGAAGCTTGACATTTTCTTCCTTACCTGTTGAGAGATCATCCAGACATCTGACCTGATATCCCATATCAGTCAACGCCTCGCACAGATTGGAACCGATAAACCCGGCACCACCTGTTACAAGAAATACACTCTTTTCGTCAAATTTCAGATTCTTATAGCCCATCTTGTTTATCCTCTTTTCTTCTTCCTATAATTTCCCGCAGTATTAAAATACCACATAAATAAATTAAAGAAGTATTATATATCATATATCTGGAAAGGCACATAATAGTAACTGATACAGCCCCTATCATTCCCGCTGTCAATAATACCGTCAATAAAAAAAAGCCGAACACCTTATACTCTTTCTTTTTTATTCCCAGATAAATTCCTGCAATAATCAAAAATAGATATCCACCCATAACCGGAATATATAATAATGGATTCAGAACCGCAACACTTCGAATCAATCCTACCGCAATATTTTTCATATAATGAACCATATAAACAGGTATACAGTCTCTCAAAACATCTTTCATCATATTGCCTGACATCTGGTCCATTAACTTCAGTCTTTCCAGATAGCTCACATTTCCATAGGTTTTCTCTATATATTCTGCAAGTTTTGCCTCTATAATATCCATTTTTAACGTGTCATGCGCGCTGGAGAAAAATTCCGCCTCTGCCGCTAATCCACTTGGTGCATCTACATATAAAACCCCCTGCGCTGCCGCTTCATCATAAATCTGATCATACAATGTTCTAAGTGTATCATCTTTTATATTCTGATCAGCTTCACGCCCTGACACATATAAGACATTGGTAAATAATGTTACTTTACCATAAGGGGTCTGAGAAAATGATCCATTGTTTACATCATTATATACGCCTACTAAAAGCGTTCTAAAAGTAAATGTTAAAATCACAAGCAATACACAAATGCACGTATTTTTCCTGAATAACTCAAAATCCTGTTTTCGGTATCTTATATGTAAAACTACTGCCTCAACAATGCACCATGCAATTACTGTAACCAGCATCTGTCCTCTTGTTAATGTAAGTATAAAAGCTATTGCAATACTTACTATACTGTACATTATGTACTTTTGGGAAGGTACCTGTTTTTCCCATACTAAATGCAATAAAAAATAGAAATAGAGATTATATAATGAAAGTGTAATTCCTTCTGTTAAAATTGCATTTGCAATAATCATCCGTGATACCGTAAAAAAAGGAGTCACTATATAAGGCATCAAAATTGCAAGCAGCAATGCCGATTTTATTACCATAGAATGAATTTTATTTGTTTCAATAATATATTCTAACAGTAAATAGCATACAATGACTGCAAATATATTCTGTGTCAAAGCAACTGCAGTATAGCTATATTCTCCAAATAAAATTCTGTAAATATATAAGAAAACACCATAAAATGGTTCTCTAATTGGTGACATTACTTCATAACTACCGGTATCTGTATAGGTTCTGCTTCCAAAGAGCAGGAAGCTGCCCATAAATATTATCAATAAAAATATAAATAAAAGCAGCTTCTGCCATTTTCTTTTCATGTACAATTACAGTCTCCAGTAAATATAGTCCTCTGTACTATATTCTTTTCTATCAAAGATTCCCTTAATGTCTACCAATACCTTCTTAGCATGTGCCTTGCTGTAAAGAGAGCTGATTTTCTCTTTATCCAGTGCCAAGAACTGCTTATGAGATACAGCTACGATAACAGCATCCATATCCTTGATATCTTCCATCGTATTGAATGTAATGCCATATAGTCTCTTGGCTTCTGCTGCGTCAGCAGCCGGGTCTACTACCATTGGAGTAATGCCATATTCCTGTAATTCTTTATAGATATCAATAACCTTGGTATTTCTGGTATCTGGACAGTTCTCCTTAAAGGTAAATCCAAGAATTGCTACCTTGGCACTCTTTACAGGGATATCTGCCTTGATCAGGTTCTTTACCAGGTTCTCTGCTACATATTTACCCATATCATCATTGATTCGACGACCTGACAGAATGATCCGGGAATGATATCCTAACTGTTCTGCCTTATAGGTTAAGTAGTAAGGATCAACACCGATACAGTGACCACCTACCAGACCCGGCTGGAACTTGAGGAAATTCCACTTGGTTCCTGCTGCTGATAATACAGACTTGGTATCAATACCCATCTTATTAAAAATGATAGATAATTCGTTCATGAATGCAATGTTAATATCTCTCTGGCTGTTCTCGATAACCTTGGCAGCCTCTGCTACTTTAATGCTCTCTGCACGGTATACGCCAGCTTCTACAACGAGTTCATAGATATGTGCTACTTCATTTAAAGTCTCTTCATCCATACCGGATACAATCTTGGTAATGGTCTCTAATCTGTGAACCTTGTCACCAGGATTAATACGCTCAGGTGAATAACCGATCTTAAAGTCTACGCCACACTTTAATCCGGATTCCTTCTCCAGAATAGGAACGCAGATATCTTCTGTTACACCTGGGTATACTGTAGATTCAAATACAACGATAGAGCCCTTGGTCAGATTCTGTCCAAGAATACGGCTTGCACCCTCTACCGGTGTCAGATCCGGTGTATGGTCATCATTGACAGGAGTAGGTACTGCAACGATATGGAACTTTGCTTCTCTTAACTTGGACGGATCTGCTGTAAATTCTACAGTTGTGTTCTTGATTACATCATCTCCAACTTCATTTGTAGGGTCTACACCTGACTTATATAAGTCAATCTTGGCCGCATTCAGGTCAAAGCCTACTACCTTGATCTTTCTTGCAAAAGCAACTGCGATAGGCATTCCTACGTAACCTAAGCCCACTAATGATAATTTTTCTTTTCCGTTTACAATATCCTCATATAAACTCATTTTCTTTTCCTCCATTTTTACAATGACGTGATTTCTTCTATATATGCATTGACGACCTGTTGACGGTCGAATTCACGCTCCATTTTGGCTCTGGCATTAAGTCCCATCTGTTTCTTCTCTTCATAAGAAAGAGCCATGAATTTACGAAGGGCTCCAAGCAGTGCCTCTTTGTCTCTTGCCGGATATCCAAATCCTGTTATGCATTCGTCGTATCCTTCACGGCATCCTGGAATATCTGAAGCCAGCACAGGTCTTGCCGTTGCGCTTGCCTCTAATACCACATTGGACATTCCTTCATGATAGCTCGGCATCAGAACTGCCCACGCCTTTTGATAATAAGGATGCATAATCTTCTGATAACCGGTCAAGGTGACAATTCCTTCTTTTTCATACTGTTCTATGATAGATTTGTAATCATCTTCATAATAACCTACCAGTTCAAATATTACATCAGGATATTCCTGCTTCATTGCCTTGGCAGCGTATAATAATTCCTCTATGCCTTTTTCCTTCATAAGTCTGCCAACATACAGGAATCTGACAGGTTCTGTCTGTGCAGGATATTCTTCTGCACAATGTCTTTCCAGATTCACACCGGAACCTGATACAAGTCTTGATTTTTTGCCTCTGATTCCATATTTTTCAAAAATAGCCCGATTCGTTTCATTCTGGAAAAAGATACAGGATGCTGATTTTAATGCCCTTTTGTACAGAAATACTACTAATTTCTGTACCATACCGCCATTTTCAAATACAGAGCCCAACCCTGTAATATTTACCAGATAAGGAATATGTCGGCGTCTGCAGCACAAATTGCCATATATATTAGGTTTTATGGTATAGGTCAGTACTACATCGGGCTTAATCTGTGCAAGCAGTCGATCATATGCCCGCATCAGTTTCATATCTCTGACAGGATTCATCCCTCTTCTGTCTAACGGCGTATGATATACTTTACAGCCTTCTGCGACAAGCTCCGGGACTTTATCCTCATCAGGCAGGCTGATATGTACCTCATATCCTTCCTTGAGCAGACGCAGCAACAGCTCGTTTCTAAAATCATACAACCCGCTTGCAGAATTGGCAAGTATTAATATCCTTTTCATGTGGTTACTCCTACACTTCATCTATTATCATGATTTCATTATATTTCATCATGACCTTTCCTGTCTGATATTCGCCAATATGCCTCTCGTTTGTAATTCCTGCCAGATTGTTACGAATCAGTGTCATATGGTCAGCACCACAGGCATATGCATGAGGGTATCCTCCTCCAAATCTAGGATTTACTTCTGATATATAGTAGACACCGTCTTTTTCAAACACATCAATATCTATCTGACCTCTGAATCCGCTTTCTTTCACGAATCTCTCTATGAGTTCAAATAATCTGTCATCTGCAAAAGACACAGCTTTATCTGTCTCTCCTGCTCTCATGACCAGCTTCTTCTTCGTAAAAATAGAAACTACTTCTCCACTGATCATATCAATGTAACAGTCAACTCCTATTTCCTGTCCGTCCATGAATTCCTGTATCATCATCTGTTCTCCATGATGATATAACAATTCTACTGTTTCTTTGTCCTCTGCCTTGGCAATATGCAGACTGGCACTGCCCTTCATGGGCTTCACAAATACAGGGTATTGCACTTCTCCCGCTTCCAGCACCTGATAAAATGCCTCTAAATCAATGTAAGATTTGGCGCAGGCATATCCATGCTCACACATCCACTGATAAAGAGCCCATTTATTCAAGGTTCTCTCACATAATTCGTAGGAAGAACCAATTACCGTAGTTCCAAGGGCTTCAAATTCATCTTTATGCTGTGCAATCAGAGATAATTCAGGATCAATCAATGACAAGACTCCTGTAATCTGCTCTTTACGACAGATATCCAGTATGATGTCCATATATCCCGGTTCTGTAATTCTTGGAACAATATAATGTGCATCTCCTTCATACAATGCCGGAGCATAAGGACTGGCATCTGTACATACAATTCTTCCTTCTCCAGCAAATGCTTTCTTAAAATACTGCACTACTTTGTCTCTTGTACCACAGCTTAATATCAATAGATTCATGCTTTACCCCTTTCGGCTTCCAGACGGGCTTTTCTGATTTCAGCAAAATTTCCCTCCGCCTGATTTGTATCAACTGCAATATCTTCATGAACAAATACCTTCTTTATTGTCAGGAAGAAAATCTTCACATCCATTGCAAAGGACAGATTCTTCACATATTCTACATCCTTTGCAATTCTTCTGTCCCAGTCAAGCAGATTTCTGCCACTGACCTGAGCCAGGCCCGTAAGCCCCGGACGTACCGTATGTCTAAGCTGTTCTTCTTCTGTATAATAAGGTAAGTAGCTTACCAGTAAAGGTCTTGGCCCAATCAGGCTCATATCACCTTTTAAAATATTCCATAATTCAGGAAGTTCATCCAGACTGGCAGCCCTCAATATTTTACCAAATTTTGTAAGTCGTACTGCATCTGGCAAAAGGTTGCCCTCTGCATCTCTTTCATCTGTCATGGAACGGAATTTACACAGTTTAAATATCTTCTCGTGATATCCCGGTCTTTCCTGATGGAAAATGACAGGGCTTCCCAGCTTACATCTGACCAGAATCGCCACAACCAAAAGAACAGGACTCAGAATAATAAGCGCTGCTAATGAAATAATAATGTCTAATACTCTTTTTATAACCTTGCGATACATTCTGTAATCCTTCCTATCCTCTATTCCTGTCTTTATTCAAAACAAGCCTTGATTACTTCAATGATTCTATCCTGCTGTTCCTCTGTCATTTTATTATCGCTTGGAAGACATAAGCCTCTCTGGAAAATATCCATACCTACATCTAATGGTCTTCCATCTTTTCCTACAGAACCACCTTTAATATATGCATTGGTCTTAGCTCTGCCATTACCTTCCCTTGTGACAAATCCGTTCATTCTATAAATCGGCTGCATGTGCATAGGCTTCCAGATAGGTCTGCCCTCTGCGTTGATAGATGCGATTGCATCCAGGATTTCTGTCGGGCAGCTCTTACCATGTTCCGGCTGATATAAGGCTTCACATTCTCCTCTTACCTGCTTACACATAGCATCCGGATTGATAATCAGACAGGATAACCAGAAATTGGGTTCTGAATCCTCAGCATTATAAGGGTTCATGGTAACAGGTAAATCCTTTATGCCTTGCTGGTATCTTTCATAAATTGCCTTCTTCTGTGCAATATGCTCTTCCAGATGTGGCAGCTGACCTCTTATGACTCCGGCGATTACATTACTCATCCTGTAATTGTATCCCAGCTCCTCATGCTGATACCACGGAGCATTTTCCCTTGCCTGTGTAGACCATTTCTTGACCTTTTCACAGTCTTCCTTACTGTTTGTAAGGAACATGCCACCTGCTGAACCTGTAATGATCTTATTTCCATTAAAGGAAATAGCATTATAAGCACCAAATGTACCTGTCTGCTGCCCTTTATAAGTTGCTCCAAAGGATTCTGCAGCATCTTCAATAATCACGGCACCATGCTTCTCGCAAACCGCCGCGATCTCGTCTATTTTTCCTGGTGTACCATATAAATGTGCTACTACTACCACTTTTACATCAGGATATATCTCAAATGCCTTTTCCAAAGCTACAGGGTCCATATTCCAGGTATCATACTCTGTATCAATAAAAACAGGAACTCCGCCTTCATATACAACCGGATTCACCGTGGCATCAAAAGTCATATCACTACAGAAAACCTTCTGTCCCGGCTTAACGCCCGCCAGCTTCACTGCCATATGAAGAGCCGCTGTTCCCGCGGATAAAGCAACCGCATATTTGCAGCCTACCTTCTCGCATGCCATTCTTTCGGTCTCGTCTATGTTCTTACCAACTGTAGACATCCAGTTCGTGTCAAAGGCTTCTTTGATATACTCAAGTTCTTCACCATGCATGGTAGGTGAACTGAGCCATACTTTCTGTTCAAATTTATCAAACTGTTTCTGATACATAATACCAGCTCCTTTTATTTTACTGCTGTTTCTTCGGAACATACGTAGGTACGATTTCCTGAATCATCGGTCGTACATCTTCGCATTCCATGTCCACAGCCTTTTCCAGATTATATAACTGTGCATAGAACTTCACTTCATCGAATTCAATCGGTTTACCGATATGAATCAGCTTGTTCTCTGTATCTGTCAAGCCTTCTTCATTCATGAGCAATTCTTCATAAAGCTTCTCACCAGGACGAAGTCCTGTGAACTCTATCTTAATATCTTCATCTACTTTATAGCCGGAAAGACGAATCAGGTTCTTAGCCAGATCCAATATTTTTACAGGTTCTCCCATATCCAATACAAAAATCTCTCCACCCTTTGCATAAACACCCGCCTGCAATACCAGCGATACCGCTTCTGGAATCGTCATGAAATAGCGGATAATGTCAGGATGGGTAACAGTAACCGGTCCACCTGCTGCAATCTGTCTTTTAAATAAAGGAATCACACTGCCATTACTTCCCAGTACATTACCAAAACGTACTGCTACAAATTCCGTATCATAATGCCGATTGTAGGTCTGAATGATCATTTCACAGATTCTCTTGGAGGCTCCCATAATATTGGTCGGATTCACAGCCTTATCTGTGGAGATCATCACAAACTTCTTAACACCATATTGTACTGCTGCCTGCGCTGTCTTCCAGGTACCAAATACATTATTCTTAATCGCTTCATTAGGGCTATCCTCCATAAGTGGTACGTGCTTATGCGCAGCCGCATGGTAAATGATATCAGGATGATATTTCTCCATGATATAATTCATGCGGTTTGTATTACGAACTGAAGCAATCAGCACTACAAGATCAAGCTCAGGGTACTTATACTTTAATTCCTGCTGAATGTCGTAAGCATTATTTTCATAGATATCTACAATGATCAGCTGTTTCGGGTCATGTCCTGCAATCTGTCTGCACAGCTCACTACCAATAGATCCGCCACCACCTGTTACCAGAATGATTTTACCTTTAACATAATTATAGATAGATTCCATATCTACCTTGATTGGATCTCTGCCCAGCAGATCTTCCACGTCTACATCACGGAGCTTGCTGACATTCACCTCTCCATTTACCAACTGATAAATTCCCGGCAGGGTACGCAGCTTGCAGTTAGTCTCCTTGCAGATCTCGACCAGTTCACGCATAGTTGCACGATTAGCCGATGGAATCGCAATAATAATCTCATCAATACCATAAAAAGCAGCACTTTCTATGATTTTGTCTCTGCCACCTACAATTTTAATTCCCTGTATGAACTGCCCCCACTTGTTAGAGTTATCATCAATAATACATTTCACGGACATGGTACAGTACGTACTGTTTACCAGCTCCTTGATCACTGTATTGCCGGCTTCTCCGGCGCCAATGACCATGACCTTGGATGCATTCTTCTTATTCTGGGCTTTGTGTTTGATACTTCGTATAAAACGATAAGAAAATCTTCCAAACGTTGTGATTGCAGTCAATACCAGTGCATACATAAAGAAATAACTACGTGGAATCGGAAATCTCAGAAGCTTCATTCCACCATAGTTTAATACTGCACACAAAAAGCACGCAGCCACAATGTTCTGTGCCTCCGTTGGTCCTGCAAATGCCCATAAGCTTTGATATAGTTTAAATAAATAAAATATGATCAATGTTATCACGATATTGATCAATAAAAAATCCCATGCCGATCCTATATAAACATCGGGGATTGTCTCTTCGTCAATAAAACGAAGCCATAATGGTATAATGCTTGAAACACATACTGTCATAATGTCAAATATAATCAGCACAATTCTTCTGTGCACTATCTGACTATTGAAACGATTCCATATTTTCATAGTTTCATCTCCACGTTAACCCTTATTCGTTTTCCCCTCCTGCATAAGCAGCATCTGTACGAAAAGGAAGCAAAACCCAGCTGGAATGCATGGGTGAAATGCCCATTCCGTTACACTCATAAATCCAAAATTTACTATCAATGCAAATGGAACAATAAATATACCATATTTGTTACCTTGCTTCTTAAATAATAATACTGACTGTATCAAAGTATAAGCGCAAAGCACTAAAAATACAACCCCTGCAATAATTCCAAAATCATATGCTACCTGAATATAGGAATTATGGGCATGTCCATAATCTGTTCCCTCTGCTGTCATTTTATCATGCCCTGCTAAATTCAGTCGTTCCAGATACGCCAAGAAAATCTCAAATCTTCCATTGGATATATCCGCTGTACTCTCTAAAACATATTTATCCTCAGAATCATTTACTGCAACCGGGAGCTTATCCCTTCCTATATATGCAAGCAATGCCTTTTCAGATGGTTGTATCTGTATATTTCTTGCTTCTCCATTATCAAACCGATTCAGAAATACATCAAAGAAACGCTTAACATTCATATATTTGTCTGAATCAACTGAATCACCCTCATAAATCATAAATGAACTATCCTGTGGTTCCAGATCATATCGAATGGGATCATTTACAACAGCCGGCACCATTCTAAGTACCGAATATGCAAACGGAAATGACAGCAGTACAGTTATGCATAACACCCCTATTTCCATTGCAAATCTTTGAATGTGAAACCTGTATACCCATTGTCTCAGTATCATAACACATACAAATGTAACAGCCATCGTTAGCATTGCTGTTCTGGACATGGTGAATAATGTAAAAGCACTCACTGCTCCCAGAATAAACAGTTCGTCCACTGATTTTTTCCAGCTAAACTGATCATATCTCCACTTGCACAAAAGCTTTGCAATCACCGCTGCAAATACTGTTGAAAGATACATTCCCGTACTTGCTACTGTATGGAATATCATATTGTACCTATAGCGCATCCAGTAATGGTATGGTCTGTGGTGCAGGCTGAACAATACCACCAGCCCAAAGCTTAATATCAGTCCATTCGTAAAATTCTTCAACAATCTACTCTTCTGTGCTGTACTCAGATTATACAACAATAGTACAGCAAATGGCAACGTTGCTGTAAAGGGCCATGTTTTTCCATATCGGTTTATGACCATAAATACCGCAAACACAAGCCAAAGCAGTGCAAAGGGCTTATGAATGTTCTTCCACATCTGCCTCTTACACTGCATCAGCGCATTGATTATCACATTACCCCATACAACCACAACTGCGGCTGTCAGTCTGGCAAGATACTGCTCCTGAGGATCTGTAAATCCAAAGCAGTAGATACATGCTCCTATTACAGAAACTCCTGTCCATATATACGCAGGGATATGAAGTAGCTCCTTTTCTGAGCGAATCATTAAAAAAGCGATTCCTAGAAATATCAACATCCACCTTGTATTCGTATCATGATAATACTCTCTGTCTGCATTGACATACATACACAATGCATAGAAAAGAAATCCAAAACATACCACCTGAATATAATTGCGCCAAATCAGGGACATCTGTGCATCAAGAGCAAGCCTGGATGGCTTCCTTGGATCTCTTGGTATCCATATTGCACACATATACCAGCCAAGTCCGACCAATATTCCTATGGTATAAACAATACGATCTGCTGCCTCACCGCCGAATATATTACGGATTACTGCCAGAATAAATACAACAATCGCAAACATACCACCAAATCCGGTAGCAATCCATCTGCCATAACGGATAACCTCCGGCAGATATTCATCCAATCGGTCCAGAATATAGAATATTCCCACATAGCACAATACTGCACATAAAATAATCAGCAAATCACATAAAATCATCCCAACAGCAGACAGATTATTACTATATCTGAAATCCGCAATCAGAGAGCTGCTTTCATTTATAATACCATCAATATATAAGATTCCATTCTCATCCTGAGACAACAGACTGTTATCAGCATATGCGATTTTAAGAACTGCCGATACTTCTTCCGGTACAATTACCTCATAATAATATAAATGCTCCAAATCCACATCCATATCCGGTGTTGCCACAAGCATATGTTCTCTGGCTATCCTGCTGCATGCATAGTCCTGTTCATATATGCAGGAGAACTCTTCATTATACAGTCGGAATAAAACCCTGTCTCCCTCCTGATAGGAAGAACAGGATAGATATATTTTTATCTGCTCAATATGATTTCCGATAAATGTGACTGTCTGCAGCTTCTTATCTGAATTGGTGAAAGGATCACCGGATAATTCCTTGTAGTTCGTAACTGCCTTCTGTTTTGACACATGATGTGTCTTTACCAGATTGCATGGCCAGACTCTGATCAGCATGAGAAAAGCAAGGGATACGATAACTATCTGAATAACCGTATTTCTTCTTATATAGTTAGGATTCCATGTGTGGGTCAGTTGCTTCAATCTATTGCTCCTCTCTGACATAGGTTATCTTATGCTTCTCGTAGTATATCACAATCAAAATATGAATACAACGTTAGCGTACAGTATGCTTTTCTTCCGCATTGCCTACCAGCTCTCTGATCACATACTGTGGAGAATGATTAATACTGATGTAGATTCTTCCTATATATTCTCCTACCAGTCCCAGCATCAACATCAGCATACCACCAATAAATACAATGGCAGACATTGTTGAACTAAAGCCCATGGGTACTGCCGGATTCACAAACTTCTTGATTACAGTGTAAATGCCATATAAAAAGCCCGCACAAGCAAAAACTGCGCCTGCCATAGTAGCCACCCGCAATGGAATAATGGAAAACGCAGTAAATCCGTTGAACCAGAGACCGAGCAGCTTCTTCATCGTGTAACCTGAACTCCCCACTTCACGGCTTCTGTGCTTTACCGGTACATTGATGATATTCTTTGTAGCCCGTAATACCAGACCAATTACATAAGGATAACTGTTTTCATACTGTAACATACTGTCCACGATATATCTCTTTGCTGCAAAGTAACTTGTTACATGTAATTCCCTGGGTTTTCCAAGCATAACTCTGGTCATGATATCATTCATCCATGTGCCGAAATTGCGAAATGCACTATGTTTCTTATCACCATAGCTTGCATATACAACATCATGTCCCTGTTCCAGTCCTGCAAGAAGCTTTCCCACTTCGTTTGCCGGAGTCTGTCCATCGTCATCCAGGCATACTACAATATCACCATCTGCATTCCGAAGCCCAGCCATAAGTGCTGCATGCTGTCCAAAATTCTTTGCAAAATCAATACCTGTTATATTGTCATACCTGCTGCATAACTGCTGGATTACTTCAAATGTATTGTCCGGTGAACAGTCATTTACCAGTACAATATCATATACGTACTCAGGGATTTGTTCCATAGTCTCTCTGATTTCATCTACCACGCCTTCGATAGTACGTGCACTGCGGTAACAGGGAATCACAAAGCTGACCTTTGTATGAGTTATATCTTCTTCCCCATATACGGCATCTGTACTTTCCTTGGTAAAACCAAAGAAAATTTCATCCACATACTCGCCATCCAGATAAAGCTCATCTTTTAAATATGCTTCATGTATACCCCCCATCTTCTCATGGACACGTATACTTGCCTGATTGTACGCCAGTACTCTTCCCATGACTTTATGAAGCTTTAACTCATGAAAGGCATAATGCATAAGAATTTTACCGGCCTGTGTTCCGATTCCCTTGCCTTTTGCTCCTTCATTGCCAAAGAAAATGCCCCATTCAGCCTTGTTACAGACTGTATCAAAATTCTGCAGATATACGCACCCCAACGGCTTATCATTCTCTTTATCACACACAATAAACTGTATTACCAGTCCTTTTTCCACTTTATTATGAATCCAGTCCAGGTGTTCCTCACGGCTTATGGGCTTACGGTAGATAAAATTCTTCACAACCTGCGGATCATTTCTCCATTTCAGTACGATATCCGTATCTTCTACCGTTATTTGCCGTAAATATATCTGTGATCCCTCTAATCTGAGGTCTTGTCTTACCTGTTCCATGTTTTCCTCCAATAATTATCTGCTACTGTAATTGATATATCAGATATATCGTTTCTCCGTCTGCAGACTTCACTTGATCTGTCACTTTAGGCTCTACTGTCTTGCCCCGGTTCTGATAATATGCGCCAAGCCAGCTTACGTCCGAATCCGGTTTTGCAACAAACAATGCCTGTCCTGTCAATAATGCTTCCTCAAGTCCCTTAAATCCTGCTCTTTCCTGTTTTGCCCTCGTTAGCGGACTCTTGGCAATCCAGCCGCCACAGATATCATAATTTGTATACTGATTATCAGATGCAGCAAATATTTTATCTGCATAAGGTGTTCCCTGATAAGAAGTAGAAGAATACACATCAATGGAATAATACTGTTTCGGATTATGACTACAATATTCTGTCAAAGTATTCCATCTGGCATCTGCCTCCAGTCTCATATCGTATTCTTTCCCTGTATTCTCCATATTAATCACAGTTCCCATAAGTCCACACAGCCCCAGCAATGTGATAACTCCAGATACCTTCATGATATTGAACCGAGAAGATGTATCCAAGGTCTGAATCTCCTGTATGATCCAGCCCGCCAGCAGTGCAAACTCCATGATTAACAATGGCACTGTCACTCTGGTAAGCACACGATTTACCATATACAGATACATCCATAACGCACTGCGTATGACAAACAGTGACAATACTCTCCAGCAGCAGCCGCTCTTTCTCCTACCGGAAGCCAGCAAGAAATACAGCAGATATGCTGCCAGTATAATGCCGGTCTTTATTCCATTCTCCACTGTCAGAAGATGTTGTTTATATAACCACAGCGCTTCCTTTGGACTATTCTTGCAGACAAATCCATCCATCCGGTACAACGTACCGCCATTTCCTGCATTCTCCCTCTGATACTGTGCAATTCTCTCTAATAAACTTTCGTCAATAGAATCATCCAGCGCGAAATTATAGTTCTGCAGCAATGTGTAGGATTCCCTGGACAGTCCTATGGACTGATAAAATTCTTCATTCCGGTCATAGTCCGGTATTCCATAGAAATCATATAAATTCGTTCTGGCATCAAAGAAAGCCCGAAAGCTCTTCCATTCAGTTGACCGGTATGCGAAGCTGTCTATGGAATATAAAATCAATATTCCCAGGAAAGCACTGCCGGCTACCATAAGATATTTTCTTACATTTGTCCCTGCAAAAGGCTTTGTTTCCTTCGACCACTGGCTCAGACCTGCTAACGCCAGAAAAGGCAGAAGCATCATACATACTTCTGTTCTGATCATAAACGCAATCAATACCAGCACGACTGCTGCCAGATTCCCCCTTAAATACGGCGCCGGTTTCTGGTCTCTTGGAGTTGTCAGATACCAGAATACTGCCCCTGCCATGCACAAGCCACTGGTCACACTGTACTGTAAAATAACCAGTTCTCTTCCCATCAGTCCAAATGCCAGTACGCCTTCCAGTATGAGCAGGATTACCTGTAACCATACCTTTTTCGTAACTGAAAGCAGTCTCCATGCAATCAATGCCAATACACCAAATTGACATGCGCACAAAAACAAGCCATACCAAGAAATCTTGCGAATGGCTCTGTAAGTGGCTGCAATCAGCCATCCCAGCGGATACAGCATCTGTATGCAATATCCACTGGGTTCTCCCGTGTATCTGCCTGAGAGAATATCTCTGATTGCAGTATCATCATTCAAATCATAATAAAAATCAAAACGAATTGCCAGGCAGGCAACCATGATTCCCATAAATATCAGAATCTTCCAGAGCCTGCCGTTTAAAACTCTGCTCTGGTTCTTCATGATACGTGGTAGAACTCCTTCACCTTGCTTACGATATAATCAACTTCTGCTTCTGTCAGCTTATAGAACATAGGCAGACGAAGCAGTCTTTCACTTTCTTTGGTTGTATAAACGTCTTCACCCCTGAATTCGCCAAATTTCAGTCCTGCCGGTGCAGTATGAAGAGGAATATAATGGAAGACTGCCCAGATTCCATTTTCTTTCAGGAAATCAATCAGGCGTGAGCGTTCCTCAATGTCTTTTGTTTTCACATAATACATATGTGCATTGTGTACACAGCCTTCCGGTATTGTCGGAAGCTCCAGTATACCACGCTCTTTTAAAGGCTGTAACAATTCATTGTACTGGTTCCAGCGTGCCAGTCTGGCATCTGTGATCTCCTGTGCCAGTTCCAGCTGTGCCCACAGATAAGCAGCATTCATGTCACTTGGAAGATAAGACGAACCATAGTTCACCCAAGTGTACTTATCAATCTGACCTCTGAAGTATTTGGAACGATTGGTTCCTTTCTCACGGATGATCTCTGCATCTTCAATATATTTGGCATCCTTAATAAGAATTGCGCCGCCTTCTCCCATACTTACATTCTTCGTCTCATGGAAGGAAAAGCACCCAAAATCTCCGATTGCTCCAAGAGCCTGTCCTTTATAGGAAGCCATAATGCCCTGTGCTGCATCCTCTATAACCATAAGATGATGTCTGGCTGCAATGTCCATAATCGTGTCCATTTCACAGGCTACACCTGCATAATGAACAGGTACAATAGCTTTGGTACGTTCTGTAATCGCTTCTTCAATTTTGGTCTCATCTATATTCATGGTATCTGGTCTGATATCTACGAATATGGGCTTGGCTCCACGAAGTACGAAAGCATCTGCTGTAGATACGAAAGTAAAAGACGGCATAATAATCTCATCGCCTTCTTTTATATCTGCAAGCAATGCTGCCAGCTCTGTTGCCTGTGTACAGGAGGGCGTCAGAAGGCATTTTGTCGTCCTTGTTTTTTTCTCAATCCACTCATTGCACTTCTTCGTAAAAGGACCGTCTCCACAGATTTTCTGATTCTCTACTGCCTGTTTTATATATTCTATTTCTTTCCCTGTATAGGGCGGTACGTTAAAATTAATCATAATAGTTACCATGCCTTTCCATAACCTGCAAACTGTTGTATCTAATCTTACACACTTTTTATATATTTTGCAATGGAAACGCTGATTAAAGCGTTTCCCACGCCTGATTTGCGCTGCGAAGCAGCAAATTTCCTTGCAAATCTGTGCGATCCACCGTAGGTTTCTTGGTTACTGTGATGTATATACATAATAGCCCTTCTGCGCATAGCCGCACTGATAATTTCCTCTACTCAGAAATTGTGCAATTGCATCCAGCTTCTCATCCACATAAGAAGTATTGCCTGACAATTCCTGTCCAATTGCATCTGTCACAATGACCACAGGATAGTCTGTCGTAATTGCATCCAGATCTGCCTGTAATCGTTCCAACGTATTAGAACGTAAGTCTGCCCATGTGGTATAGACCGCAGGTTCCATATCAAAAATATAGGAAATTGCTGGAATCTCCCCATAAAGCAATACCTTTTTCTCTGTTAAATGATTCTGGGTAAGATATCCACCAAGCGCCTCTAATTCTTCCTTTTTATCCACAGTGGTATACATATTCTTCGTGGATATACTTCCAGGAATCTCTGTCTTTACATACTGTTCGCCCTTTGGCAATGCATCATGGAAATGAAAAAATACACCAAACAGAAAGCATTGTACAAAGGTACACCCAATGATAAATATCACCATGCTTTTGCACACAAAGACATATTCTTCACGAACATTCTTAAATATCTCATAGAGAAATACAAAAGACACCGGTGCAATGATAAACAAATTACTGATAATCGGATATAATCCATTATTACTGCCAAGCGGAGTAATGAATATGATAACCAGCATAAAGGCTGACCACAATTTCTGCTGCTGTGATATTTTAGAATCAACAAGACAATATATGCATAGTATAATCACAATCAACAGATATACCGTCACCCATTTATACATGGAGAAATAACCTGTATAGTCAAATCCAAACATTCCACGCCCATAACAGAATCGAAGAATCACTGCCAGTCCTAACAGGTATAATACCTTTTTCACCTTTACAAATCTGCCACTGGCTATTCTAAACAGCACCAAACCAGCCAAAAGATAAAGCAGGAACAGAATCAGCCATACACTATACTGTATATAATCTCCAAACATAGCCATAATCATCGACGTAGGCTTATAGTCCGTAGCCGTATCTGTCATGCCAAATAAGGACGCTATCATCTCCGGATAAGCCAGCGCTCCATATCTGAACACAATCACACCCAGAGGAATAATCAGCCCCAGTACATATCCTCCAATACAGTAAAGTGTATGGGCAAACCAGTCCCTGTCCTTTGTAAGCCATGCGTAATACCACACTGGAAGAATCAATGCCGCATAGGTAACGTTGGGCATTCTCACTCCCACAGCCAGTCCCAGGATAATCCCTGCTATAATATAACGCACGTTATTTTTATTGATTAAGGCATGATACAGAACCAACACAGCTGCTGTCATCAGGTAATATCCCAAATACTGGTACAGATTCGTAGACGGTGCCCAGCAAATGGATAATGCCAGCATTTCGCCAAGCCATATAAGAACTGGATGCTGCAGCCTTTTTCTTAATGCGCAATAAGTACCTGCGGCAGTAATGCCTGTAAGAAGTGCTGTATACACGTTCATACCAATCCACGTATCTCCAAAAGGCAATCTGGTCAATGCGACTCCAAGCACATTCGCCAGATAGGTCGCCAGCTTCCATACCTGATTCATCGTTGTGAAGAAGCGATAATTGCCCAGTGAATAGCCACCATCCATCAGATCAATACCTGTATTGATTTTTCTCAGCGGATACAATAACAGAATCAGGACAGGTATCCACTTCTGTAAGAATCCATATATCTTATTCTGTTTCATGTTCATATCCATGCCTTTCTACTCGTTTCTTCTAATGGCATTTGTCAACAATTCTGTTATTTTCTGCCGCAACAGTTCAATTATGGTACAGACTACATATACGACACATACAGTTCCAAGCATATGTAACAGGAATATTCCCGTGGACTTCTGTGCGTACTCCTCACAATGAAACAGTGTCTTCCACAAGCCTCTCAGCTCTACATGTTCATGTATCAGATAGACCCCAAATGTAGCTCCTGCAAGCGTAGAAATTATCTTCTGTGTCTTCTCTTTCCAGTTCTTCCCCACTTTGGCAAAAGCCAGAAAAAGACCAATGGATGCCACATAGGTGAAGAGATAATTATAAGAATAACTATAAGAGATAAAATCCCCCAGCTTACCCAGCTTCAGATAGACCACCTGAAGCATCAGAAAGCTCAGATATATGGCAAATACACCTGTGACATAGACGAAAAGCCACTTAATGCCTCCTGAAATCTTATATTTCTTCAGATATGCTCCTGTCAGATACAGGAATACGAACCAGAATGCATCATATCCCTTATGGTCCCATGGCAGCTGCATAGGCAATACTGTCTTAGCCACACTGAATACAAGCACCATACCTATCAGAATCCACTGAAAGGTCTTCTGATCCAGCTTCTCTACACCTGCGTTCAGAAAAGACATCAGCAGACACAACAGTAAATATGCTGTTGCAAACCAGTAATGCTCGGTAACAACCGGGAACACATAAGTCATTCCCTGATACAGATTCCAGGACGCTGCTCCTGCTATAAGCATGATCAATCCAATTCCAACAGAATAGAACCACACCTGCCTCCATATTTTAAGAGGCCTGCGTATTGTAAAATTCTGGGAATCTACGCCAAAGTAACCGCTGATCAGTACATACACATTCACAGCCACAAGACAGAAGGCTTCTATCAGCCAGGCAAGATATCCATTTGTTGTAAGTTCCTGCTTTGGATCTCCCAATGCTCCGCCCTTACTCAGGTAATGGAGACATACGATCATCAGCATGGCAATGATACGTAACAATTCATAATTCATTTGTCTGTCTTTCTTCTTCATATGATTATGCCTTTCCGTTTTCGTTGCTACTTTGTCAAATCTATCAACGCCTGTGCAATTCTGGCTGCTCCCTGCCCATCTACAAGGCTTCTCTCCTCATGGTATAATGTTTCACGGTACTCTTTATCCTTCACACATTTTAACAGTGCCTTTACCACATTTCCTACTGTCTGTTCAGCGTCATTTGCATAATTTCCGCAATTAATAACATGTGTAATTTCAGATAACATCTCTGCTCCCTGTCTCTGATTCTCTGCAAAATAAAAGGCGATCAGAGGTACTCCCAAAGCACTGACCTCATAAATCGTACTTCCTGTTGCAGATAATACCACATCACACTGCTTCATGATTTCTTTCATACAGGTCACATGCTCATGAATCTCCACCCAGGAATTCTCATCATATAGCTTATGCAGCCCTTCCGCATGCGTATTAAATGGACCACTGATGATATGATATCTGATCTGTGACTTCTCCAATTCTTTCTCAGACAGGAACGCATCTGCAAAAGCTCTGGCGGCAAAATATGGATCACTTCCCCCGGTCGTTATCATTACATCCGTTATTTTATCCTTTATATCATATTGAATATCCTGCTGAAATTCCCTGCGCAGTGGCTGATATCCGGTTCCCAATAAAGTAGCGTATGTTATTTTATTATCATATACAAGCTTTGGTCCATAAATATTATAATTGATCAGCAGATCTACCGGATAGGACTGCCCCATATCCTCAAGACATGCCACCTTCGCCATTGTACGTAGTTCTTCATAATATCTTGAAGTCACCTGATAACTGTCTACCAGAATAATAGAAGAAGCATCAACATCCTTCGTCCTCTGCTTCAGGAATTCTCTGATCAGAGGAAGCTCTGATTCCATGTCACGGTAATCAGTCCCTAATACACAGACTTCAAAGCCTCTGTCCCCGATCATGGATACACAGTCATTATCAGCCGTCATAAATACCGGTTCTATATTCCTATCCTTCATAGCATCCGCTATGGACAGACACCTCATGACATGCCCCATTCCAATCGCCGTATTCCCATCCGCCCGTATAATATACATAACCTTTCACCCACTTTATACCTGTAAATGTATAATTCGTTCCTTTGATTACCTCATGCTTCGAATCAGCATAAATGCCTCTGCTCTGTTCATTCCTGCGGCTATTCCTCGTGTCCTTGACAGCACATCCATTCCCTCCAGAGACCTTGGATGAGGATACTCGCACAGCTCAGACACATAGCATTTCATTGCTGCTTCCTTATTGGCATAGAACTGCGTAATATCCACATACACATTCGGACAGAATGCAGGCTGTGAACTGTAATCAAAGTTCCATTCTGTAGAAGATAATGTCTCAAAGGCGTAGATTTCCTTTACAGGGTAATCCCCTATCGGTCTGGTGGCTGTCAACACCGCCCTTGCGGTATACTGATGATCGATGTTCAAATCTCCGCTGTAATGCGTATATATGATCTCCGGCTGGATTTCTTTTATCTTATGCTCTACTGCCTTTACAACGTCCAGTAAATCTACCTGATCAAAACGGTTGTCAGGGAAATCTGCAAAATAGACCTCTTTATAACCTACTTTCTCTGCACTTTCCAGTGTATTCTGATGCAGCTCCTTTACAACGTCTGCACTGATATCCTCTCTATGCTCTCCCCTTGAGGTCTGTCCCTCCCCAAGAATCAGTGCATACACTTCATCTCCCTGTGCCGCATGCTTTGCAACTGTTGCTCCTACTCCCAGAATTTCATCATCCGGGTGTGCTGCTACTACCAATATCTTCTTCATGTCTGTTTTCTTACCTTTCACTCTTCTCGAATATGGATCTTTACCTTTGCTTCCAGTGATTCCCCACCTGAAGTCATCTGCACCTGCTCAAACTCCAGCCTGTATGGTCCAAAATCCATATATGCTCTCGGATACCCTTCTGCGTCCAGCATCCTGATATAGTCATATATCTTATCCAGCGGCATATCCTCTGTAATTCTGCCCTCCTCCGGTTTTCTGCGTTTAAATACCACCGGTTCTCCCTCCTGTGGAACAGGAATCAGCTCTTGCTTCAGAAAAACAGGTATCATTTTGGTGAAAATAATCTCTGAACACCGTTCAAATATCTCCTGCGCTGAACCCTCAAGTGATAACGCTTCCTTCATATAAACCGGTCCATCATCTAACCGGGGTGTTACCTGTATTGCAGAAATCTTAGTATCCTTATGTCCTCTTACGATCAGATTCTGTAACGGGCTTCCTCCACGTCCGTAAGGCAAATCTGTCATATGAAATACGACACAATTCCAGTTATTTGTTATCTCCCCTGAGAGCAGATAAGACCAGTGGGGCAGAAAGATATAATCCGGTTGGAATTCTGATACAGCCGCCGGTGTTAAATCCTCTTTCTTCGTAAATATTCTAATCTCATGAATCCCTTCATATTGCTTCTGCATGGCATAAGCCCTCTCAATATTCCATGATTTAATTGTTGCAATAATTATTTTCATCTCTATCCCTCTATACGCTTAGAAAACTCAATATACTGTTCCATATCCTGCTCGTCATACCCGCATTTTTCAAATACCTTTGCAGATGCCGGATTATCATATTTGACCTGGGCGATGCAATATGTCACATCTCTTCTGCTCTCTCTGAGCTTTTCTTCTGCCATGAGAATCATTTTTGCCCCCAGTCCCTGACCACGCCTGGAAGCATCCACACTATAATCGATCAATGCTTTACCCTCTTCTATGGATAGGCGTATCTGTCCCAGCGGTTCTTCCTTCTCACCGGCGGATATAGAGCACAGAATGTACATTAATACCTCTCTGTCAGTCAGATTTTTGGCAAACCACATTTTATGATCCTCATATGGAATGGGCTCTGTATGAAAAGCATTCTGCCGCACGGTTGGGTCATTGGCCCACCTGTAGAGCAGATCCATATCCTTGGCTGTCACTTCCCGTAAACTCAGTCTCACTCTATATCCTCCCATGCCAGTGGTGTGCCTGCCTGAATGGCCTTGTTGGCTTTTCTTCCCAATATTTCATTATAGTACTTGGGTTTTAATCCATATGCAGGGCGGATGCTTCTTACATTCGCTTCTGTAAAAGCCTCTCCGGCTTTCACATCCTTCACTACAAAAAGAGAACGTCTAAAGCATGCATTGGTTTCTTCCTGTTTGGAAACACCATAGCTCACAATGCCTTTTGCCTTCTCTACTTCACGCACCTGTAAGACCATTTCACGGAACTCTTCAGGCTCCATGGAGAATGTGGAATCCGGATTCTTGATGGCCCTGCTGATACAGAAATGCTTCTCTATCACATTAGCGCCCATCGCCACAGCAGTCGCAGCACTGAAATATCCCATGGAATGATCGGAAAGTCCTACCGGAAGCCGGAAACGCTTCTTCAGATCTACAATAGTACTCAGGTTCATTTCTTCTACTTTAGCCGGATATGCGCTGGAACACTTCATCAGGACGAGCTGTTTATTGCCCTGCCCATAGATTGCTTCTACAGCTTCCGTAATCTCTTCAAGGCTTCCCATTCCGGTTGACATAATGATTGGTCTGCCTTTGGATGCAATGTACTCCAACAATGGAATATCTACTAATTCAAAGGATGCAATCTTATAGAAAGGCATTCCCAGTTCTTCGAGGAAGTCTACACTTGTCTTGTCAAAAGGCGTAGACAGGAAATCAATCCCAACCTTGGCAGCTTCATCCCTAAGCTCCTGATGCCACTCCCAGGGTGTATATGCCTGCTGATACAGTTCATATAAATTGATTCCTTTCCATGTTCCCTCTGTAATATCAAAATACTGGTTATGGCAGTCTATTGTCATTGTATCCGCAGTATATGTCTGTATTTTCACACAGTCTGCCCCTACCTCTTTTGCCACATGTATCATTTCTTTGGCTCTTTGCAGGCTTCCTGCGTGATTGGCTGACATTTCTGCGATAATATACGCCGGATTACCATCTCCGACTTTTCTTCCATTGATTACGACCTGTTCCATCTTCTATCTCCTTTATTTCTGATGCATGATCTGATACTTCATTTCAGCGATTTTCCAATCTTCCAGCGTATCAATATCCTGCACGGTGCTTTCATCCTGTATAAATGGCACAACATCCTTCATCCAGATAACCTTCTGTTCCTGGAATTTTCTGACATCCAGGCAATAGAACTGTCCACAGTCATGATAGAAGGGCTCCAGATCCTGAGATCTGACTTTCATATTCTCAGGCCACTTAGGTGTCAGCCTCCCCTGATTGATGACGACACATCTTTGCGGTGGAAAGGAGAATTTCACCACAGGAATAACGCAGTCTGATTTTTCCTGTTCCAGCAGCATCATGGCAGTCTTTAGTGCATTCGCTGTTACAAAAGGCGCTGTCGGATAGATACAGCAGACCTGGTCGAACTTCTTCCCGATTCTCTCATAAGATTCCAATACTTCCAAGATAACGTCTGCTGTTGTTGCATAATCATTTGCCGTATTCTCGCTTCTCATAAAGGGCACCTGTGCTCCTGCATGCCTGGCTATCCTTGCAATCTCTTCATCATCTGTAGATACCATGACTTCCTGAAAGCAGTCTGCCCCAAGTGCAGCTTCAATGCTGTATTCCAGAATAGGTTTTCCAAGGAAAGGCTTTATATTTTTATGTGGGATTCGTTTACTGCCGCCTCTGGCTGTAATGATTGCTACGCTCTTCATTCTTTACCTCGATTTCCGTAATTCATACTCTCTGGTTATAATCTCTATTTAAGCAGGAAAAAGCCCGGTGTTCCCCGAGCTTTTCTCTCTAATTCTTTCTGTAATATGCAGCAATCTTGGATACTGCCTTAATAACATCTTCCACATCCTCATCTGTCAGGGAATAATATAATGGAAGACTGATGATTTCGTCATACAGCTTCTCTGCCTCAGGGCACAATCCCTTAGGATATCCCAGCTTTTCATAATATGGGTGTCTGTATACAGGGATATAATGTACATTACAACAGATATTCTCTGCCGCAAGCGCTTCGAAGAAGCCCTTTCTGTCTGTGTTCAGAAGTTCAGGTCTGATTCGAAGAATATAAAGATGTCTGGTTGTATCAGACTCCGGTATCTCCTGCTGTACCGTAATCTCTGGTATCTGGGAAAATGCCTCATTATAACGTTCTACGACCTGTCGTCTTCTGGCTGCAAATTTCTCTATTTTATCCAGCTGACTGATAATCAGGGCACACTGGATATCTGTAATTCGATAATTATACCCAAGGTCTATCTGCTCGTAATACCATGGACCATCAGATTCACGTACAAGAAGCTCCGGCTTTCTGGTAATGCCATGGGAACGGTATAACAACAGCTTCTCGTACATATCTTTGCTGTTAGTCAATACAGCACCGCCTTCTCCACCTGTTACAGTCTTTACAGGATGGAAGCTAAAGGTAGTCAGGTCCGCAATGCTACCGACCGGTCTTCCTTTATATTTTGTACCAATAGAATGTGCTCCATCTTCAATCAGGATAATGCCCTTTTCATGGCACATTTCAAGTAATGGATCAAGCTCTACTGCCTGTCCTGTAAAATCTACTGCCACCACTGCCCTGGTCTTATCTGTAATCTTCTCTTTTACTTTGGCAGGATCAATATTATATGTCTTAGGATTGATATCTGCAAAAACAGGCTTTGCGCCACAATACAGGGCACAGTTTGCAGATGCTGCAAAGGTAATCGGAGTTGTAATCACTTCATCCCCCTCTGTTACACCTGCTGCCATTGCTGCAATATGCAACGCAGCTGTACCATTGCTGCATACGACTGCATATTTTGCCCCTGTCAGGGCACACAGACGTGCTTCCAGTTCATCTACCTTAGGTCCACAGGTAAGATAATCACTTGTTAATACCTGTGTTACAGCAGCCACATCTGCCTCATCTATATACTGATGTCCGTAAAATAATTTTGTCTTGCGAACAGGCTCACCACCTGCTATGGCAGGCAGCTCCATTTTCTTATCTGCATCCATCTTCGCACCTCTTTTATTTCTCTAAGTCAATATCCTTCAGTAATTCTCTGATCTGCTCTACTGTCAGCCATTCTGTATTATTGCCTGATGAGTAGTAGAAGCCGTCTTCAACCTTCTTGCCATTCGGTGTAGGTCTCTTGGATTCCTGCCAGAACATCTGTGGATAAATAATAAAATGTTTATCATATTCATAGGTTGTCATGGAATCCTCTGCTGTTACCATAACCTCATGCAGCTTCTCGCCAGGACGGATACCTGTCTCTACAGTTTTCATTCCAGGCGCCATTGCTTCCGCCAGATCTGTAATCTTGAAAGAAGGAATCTTGCTGATAAAGGTCTCGCCGCCCTTAGCTTCTTCCAGAGCCTTGATTACAAGCTTCACACCTTCTGTCAGGCTGATCCAGAAACGTGTCATTCTATAATCTGTAATAGGCAGTTCTGCCGCACCATCTGTAATCAGCTTGTGGAAAAATGGAATAACAGAACCACGGCTGCCTGCTACATTACCATATCTTACAATAGAGAAGTTCAGATCCTTGTTGCCACAGTATGCATTGGCTGCAATAAAGAGCTTGTCTGATACTAATTTAGTACCGCCATAGAGATTCACCGGGTTGACAGCCTTATCTGTAGAAAGGGCAACTACCTTCTTTACCCCCATATTCAGGGATGCATCAATAACATTCTGTGCACCGATAACATTGGTCTTAATCGCTTCATTAGGATTGTACTCACATGCAGGTACCTGCTTTAATGCGGCTGCATGAATAACATAATCAACACCTTCAAAGGCTCTCTTCATTCTCTCGTAGTCTCTCACATCCCCGATAAAGAAACGAAGCTTATCCTTATATTCTGCAAATTCATTCTGCATCATCCACTGCTTGAACTCATCACGGGAATAAATGATGATCTTCTTAGGGTTATAATGTGTCAGGACATATTTGGTAAAGCATTTACCAAAAGAGCCTGTTCCACCGGTAATTAATATTGTTTTATCATCTAATAACATTGTGTTGTCCTCCACTTGTTCCAACGTTCATCCATAGTATGACTTGATCAAGTCATAATTACACTTAACTATACCACAAAGTCTATCTTCCGTCAAAAAAAATCCACTTCCGCATTATTCATCAAAAGAAGCTGTATCTGCCACAGAATGCGTAATCGTATCATAAGCAATGACAGACCATGGCTTTTCCATCTGGTAAAAATCCATGTGATCGATTAAAATCTGATATATCCCATCCAATTTACCAAACACGATATCCTCTTTATCATATACATAATGTTCTACTCCTGTCTGTGTCCACTCTTTATAAAATACGATTTTGCCGCCTTTATAGATCCACTGATATATGTGGGCAGGAGTCTCTGTGTAGGTCAGAATCGCCAGATAAGAATCATCACCAGCCAACCGGTCCATGCAGTTGTGTACATCTGATGTCCCCTGACAGGGAGCCGCATCCAGTCTTGCCTTATACTGCAACGCCTCATCCCAGGAGTTATCTTTCTGCCCTTCTCTTCTGTCAGGCAGCTCATATTGGGACTTTAACCAGCTTCCAAAATGTCTGGTCACTTTAGCAGCACCATAATCATTCAGATGCTCTCCATCCCGGAAATCCGCTGCCGCATCCAGTCCGATTTCTTCTTTTAATTCATTATAATCCACATATTCCAATCCATATTTATCAGCAAGCTCCCTGACTGCCCTGGTATGATACTGATACCACTCCTGCCTTGGTGCTTTGAAAAGCACAAGCTTTGCGCCCTTTTGGTCACACAGGTCTGCAATCTGCTTTACACAGTTCTCCACGTCATCCTCTATCCAGGTCTCCCCTTCAGAATCATAGTCTGATAAATTGACCATCTCTGATGAGGTCTCCTGCGTCACCAGATAGCCTTTTGTAAAATTGCTCTTATCTGCAAACATATAAGTATAATCCTGTTTGGACAATTCCTTCCATCTGCCATGATAGCGCAATACAGGAAAGACGTAGCTCATATATTCTGCATCTACTCTGCCTAGAGACTGGTACAGACATTTCAGTTTATCTATTGTGAAAGGCATATCTGTCAATCCCCAACGAAGTCTGTTTTCTGAAATATGCGTAATGTTTTCTGCCGGGATCATATTCACTTCCAGAGCAACCACCTTGGGAGTCTGCCTTTTTAATGCTTCCTTTACATACAGAAGCGACAGATTCATCGGCTGTGAAGAACTACAGAAATCATAGGCTGCAATCCCCTCTTCCTCATACAGCACCAACGGATCAATAGTACAGAATGCGTTACTGCTTCCAACGACCAGTACATCTATACTGTTCTTATCCTCTGCATAAAATCCATTGATCATGGTAGTAGAATCATTGATAAATTTTGCGCTGACAATTTTGCCGGCTGCTCCTGTTACTCCTGCCAGTAATAACAGGAAAAGAACTATAGCTGCTACTCTGCGCCGCATCCTTTATTTCCTCCCAAACATACCCGATAAATCAGAACTGAAAATAAATAAATTCCGATGCATTGTACCCTTCTCCATATACACCGAATACCAGAATCATCACAAAAAGTGTCAGCACAATCAGATACTGTACAGCCAGGCACTGATTCTTCACCAATGTATCAAAATATGCCTTTTTCTTCTGATAGTACCAGTCAACAATCCATAATATTGCCACTGCTATCACGAATACCAGCATCTCTTTCGCATCCAGCCCAAGCGTATATACAGAACCATCCAGCAATGCCCATATATCAAAATGCCGCACAATCCTCTCCAGATAATAGACACCATCTGAAATTGTTGGCGCTCTGAAGAAAGTAAATGAAACCAAAAACAACAGATAGGTCATGCAGACCTGTCCACAACGAAATCCCACACTCTGTGTCTTCACATGGAATACAGTATGAAATTTAGTCTTAGCAGGTCTTAGCATATCTCCGATCACAATAAAAATTCCCTGTAACGCACCCCACAGTACAAAATGCCAGCTGGCTCCATGCCAGATACCACTGGTCAGGAAAGTGACCATGATATTAAAGTACTTACGCACCCTGGAGCAACGATTTCCTCCCAATGGAATATATACGTAATCCCTCAGCCATGAGCTTAAAGAAATATGCCATCTTCTCCAGAATTCACTGACACCGGATGAAAAGAACGGCGCTGCAAAGTTCGGGCATAACTCTATTCCAAGGACAGATGAGGCGCCGATGGCAATTGCTGAATAGCTGGCAAAATCACAGTAAAGCTGGAATCCGAACATAATCATAGTCAACACCAGTGCCACGCCATCAAACATATAATAGATTGGGAATACGGTATCTACCAGTGCAGCCGCTCTGTCTGCGATCACCAGTTTCATGAAATATCCCCACAGCATCATAAGAAGCCCCCTGGTCACTTTATCGAAGTTCCAGGAAGGCTTCCTGCTGATCTCTTCTATCTGTGATAAAAGATGGCCACTTCTTTCGATTGGTCCTGCAACCAGCTGCGGAAAGAAAGACACGAACAGTGCATAACGGATGAAATTCTTCTCTGTCTTGACATTCTGCCTATATACATCAATGACATAGCCCAGCGCCTGAAAGGTATAAAAAGAAATCCCGACCGGAAGCACAATATCGAGACTGCTTGCTTTCATATGGATTCCAAATAGGGATACGACTGCTGCCACACTGTCATGCAGAAAATAGAAATATTTAAAGAAAACCAAAATCCCCAGATTGGACAAAATTCCTGCAAGCAGCACTGCCTTACGTCCTCTCTTCTTTTCAGCAGAAAACATATCAATTCCCAGTCCACACAGATATGTAATCACTGTAGACGTCAAAATCAGCAGTGCATACTTAGGATTCCATCCCATGTAAAAATAGTAGCTGGCAAGCAAAAGCCATACTTGCCTTGCCCTTTTGGGTAATATATAAAAAATCAGAACGACAACAGGGAAAAAAACTGCAAACGTAAAGGATGTGAACTGCATCTTTCTCTACTTATACCTTTCCACGTATTTTACGATATCCATATAGCAATTTATAATAGATCAGAAACCACAATGGGGATTTCATATGCATCGCTGCCAGTTTCTTCTGCTCTTCGTCAAATGCTTTCTGGTAATATGGATTATTCTGGAAATCCGGGAATTCCTCCTGCATGCCTTTTGCAATTAATTTCAGGAAATCCAGCCTCGGATGCTTCATACCGATCATATACGTAAATAAAGTATTCATATAGTATAATTTGCTGAAAGCAAATTCAAATTCCTGTCTGTATTGTCTGTAAAAGCCTCTCTTGCGGCTTTCCTCAATCATTCTCTTGCCCATCAAAAGTCTGGCTTCGCATTTCTCCATGGAGATTTCATGCACTGTAGACTCTTCATGCTGATAATAATAGTACAGCGGTTCTTCTACCTTCTCAAAATGCGTAAAATGAAGCATCCAGATAGGCGATGCGCAGTTATCTTCATAGAATGTCTTTTCCGGGAAACGTAGCTGGTTCGCCTCTATTACTTCTCTGGCATATATTTTGATTACCATACTGCCTGGGTTCATGACAAGTAATGCGTATTTATCCCGGTTCAATATCCCTGTCTGGTCCGTGGTGTTATTAGGGACTACCTTACCAATCTGCATGCTCTGTACAGACGTCATATTATAATCGCATCCGACCACATCTGCGCCGGTCTCCTCTGCTTTACGCACCAGCTTCTCATACATATCATAGGCTGTCCAGTCATCAGAATCCACGAAGCCGACCCAGGTGCCTCTGGCAGCCTCCAGCCCCATATTTCTGGCACCACCCTGTCTTCTGTTCTCGTAAGACTGTATTGCACGGAATTTCCATGGATATCTAGCTTCATATTCCTTCAGAATATCCAGAGATTCATCCGTAGAAGCATCATCTACTGCAATGATCTCATAATCTGCAATTGTCTGGTTCACCAGGGAATCCAGACAAAACCGAAGCTTATTTCCTGCTGCCATGTTATACACAGGTACTATAATACTCAATTTCATATAGCATACCCTCTCACTTTTACCGTTCCTTTACAATAGCACCGTTCTCTACACGATACACGATATCGCATTTTTCAATTGTCTGTAATCTATGGGCAATGATAAGTAATGTCTTCTTACCATGGAGTCTGTTAATAGAATCCATGATTGCTGCCTCAGTATCATTATCTAATGCAGAAGTCGCTTCGTCAAGAATCAATACCTCCGGGTCATTATAGAGCGCACGGGCAATACCGATACGCTGGCGCTGTCCACCGGACAGCCGGATTCCTCTCTCACCGATTCCTGTGTATACTCCATCCGGCAAGGTCTTGATGAACTCATCCAGCTGGGCTTCTCTCAGTGCATACCAAAGCTTCTCATCATCAATCTCCTCTTCCGGTACACCAAAGGCAACATTCTTACGAATATCTGCATCCAGGAGGAAAATCATCTGTGGAATATAACCTACGTTGGCAAGCCATTCTCTGTAGTGTGTCTGTATATCCACATCATCTGCCAGCACTCTGCCGCCCTGCAGGTTCAAAAGTCCAAGCACAATATCAATAATTGTTGTCTTGCCCGCACCACTGGCACCTACCACACCAATAGACTGTCCAATGGGGAAAGTCACGCTCGCATGGTCAAAAATCAATTTATCTGAATTGGGATAATGATAGGTAATATCCTCCAAAGCCACTGCCCTTGTTACCGGCAGTTTCTCCTTGGCTGCTACTGCATAGGAGATGTCTGTATTCTGCTCATTGGTCTCTTCTACAAGATTATCGCTTACATTGAAGAAGAATGGCTCATTAAATGCCATACTGGTCAGCTGGTTATTGATTCTGCTGGCAGCAGGCAGAAGACGCATCGCTGCGATACCGAATGCTGCAAACAAAGAAATCATTCCAGACACATCTGCACCAGATACGATCAGCACCAGAATATACCCCAAAAGTCCTGCAATACATACCGTCTCAATCAGAAGCTTGGGAGTGTTATTAAAAAGGCTGAATCGCTCCATGGCTTTTACATAGCCTTCTCCCACCTTACAATATTCATTAATAAAATACTGTTCCTTACCGGCAACCTTAATATCCTTGATACCCTGAATCGTCTCTGCAATCCATGCAAACATGGACGCGCCGTAATCCTGATTCTCTTTGCCTGTACGGTTCATGATAGGCTTGATGATATTCTTGATCACTACCAGTGTCACTACAAGCAATACTGCTATCACAACTGTCATAACAGGATCCTGCATGGCAAGTGCCACCACCAGAAACAGCGCTACGATAGATTCTGAAGCAATCTGAAGTACTGACTGGATCAGTGCATACATGTTGCTGACATCCGCTGTAATACTCCTCTGGATAACCGAAGTCTCCGCATTAAGATAATACTCATAATCTCTCTTTACAAAATTCTTCATCAGGCTTGCAGCCGTGTGGAACTGGTTGGTATACACAAAATGATACAGGCTCTTCTGTAAAAAGAACTGGAAGGAATTCTTCGCAATATAGAGGAAAATCAGAAACAGAATTGCAAGGACCGAGAATTCTACTGTTCCATTCAAGTGCAGGATCTCACACACTTTCTGATAAGTCCCGCCCTGTGCCAGCGTATCAGGATCTATGACCATCTCTACCACTGCCATGACCATCATGACAGCCCCGGTCTCCAGAAAAGCCGATACAGCCATCATGCAGAACAGACCTACCATCTGGCGTTTCTGCCTGCCATTCATTAAAATATTGATTTTCTTTAATATTTTCACCATTGTTTACTTCTACTCCTAATTTTTCACTTCCGCTTCATTGGCAAGCTTCAATCCAGCTTTCTTATTGAAGGCATGTTTCTGGGGATCCTCATAAGCATCCCAGAAGCTGGCTCCCAGATTAATCTTCTCTTCAACGAAATCCATCGTGTTCATGGCTGTCGTGAGAATAGATACTGCTTTCTTAATCCGTATGCCCTCGAACATATTCATGACTTCAATCGGGAATCGTCCTTTCAGAACTACGCAATCCGGACAAAGCGCCGTGTAATCTATCATATCTCTTGGATGCGGTTTTATCAATACCCGATATCCCTGACCGTATTTTGCCACAATATCCAGGCAGACCTTTTTACGGGCTTCTATATCTACGGGATGCGGCTCTGTCAGAAACATGACAAATTCTTCTCCCGGGAATCTTGGTTCCAGCTGAGCCAGCAATGCATCTGCATCCGGAATAAATGCCTGCACCATCAGCTTCTTCTGTCTGGAAGTCAATGCCTTTTCCAAAGGTTTACGGGGCACCTCTACAAAACGGGGACAATCTGTCGGCACAACACTTCTGTCATTGATCTCCATATCCAGACAGTACTTTCCCCAGCCATTCATAATAAAAATCAGATTGTGTCTGGAAAACCATGCCTTGAGCTTAAAATGTCCATGGTTGGCAACATAGGCATCATCCAAATTTTTCAGGCAGTCCAGACCATCCTCCACTGCATGATAGGGAATGTGTTTATAATTCAGATAATACCCTATCGGGTCGCTGTCGCAAAAGACATAAATATCCTGATAGGATGCAAAATCAATGGTCATATAAGGTACTTCGCACTTTGCCAGTGCCTTGGTAAAGATCATGCGGTTTACCATATGTTTGAGAATGTTGCTGTAATTCTTACGATACCTGGCAAGCTGCGGAAAGAATTCTTCCCTTTTCTCATCAAGTTCCATAACCTGACGAAAAATACCAGTCTTGCGCAATCTCTCTTCCAGATCTCCAAAATCTGTAGAAATACTGCTCAGGGCAATATCTCCCTTCTCATAGGCTGCCTCCTCTCTCTCCAGCTTCATCTCTTTTAAAATAGAAACATATACATGATAAAATGTGTGACACACATAAATTCTTGACATACGCTTTATACTTCCCTCTTCGTATACTGATATCCCTTTTTTGGTGAAATAACAGGTGCTATGCTAAGTGGTCCGCTCTCCTGCGGGATGACCTGACCTTCCAATAAGCCCTCACAGAATGTATAAAGTCTGTTCGCTGCCTCTCTTGGATTCCATTCTCTGATAATCGTCTCATAAGCCTGTCTGCCCAGTTCCTGCCTCAGTTTCTCATCCTTGGCAAGGCGCAGTACTTCATCCCGGAATTCCTCATATCTTCCGTTCTTATAGACCAGTCCATTCTTACCATCCTGTATCAGAAATGGCACAGCTCCGATTCCATGTCCTGCAACGACAGCACAGGCGCTGTTCATGGACTCATTCAGTACAGCTCCCCAGCCCTCCAGATAATTACTGGTAAAGAGGAAGATATCTGCCTCCTCCATAAACCGCCTTACATTCTTAGGTGACTGATAACCATGAAAAGTCACTTCCTGATCCAGGTGATATTTCTTAGTCATCCGGCGAAGCTTCTCATCCATCTCTCCTCCACCTACCATATCCAGATGGAATGATATGCCTTCCTTCGTTAAATAACGCGCGATATTAATTGCGTATTCCGGATGCTTCAGCTTTAGGAACCTGCCTGCCCAAAGGATTCTGACACAGGTATTGCCCTGCTCGTCCAGATGCAGCTTACGCAGGAAAAGGGATTCCAGATTGTATTCCTTCACCTCCGGGAAATATCCCCATTTGAATTTCTTATTGGGATATGCCTTGATGATCTGAAAATCAGAAGCCACATACGCTCCATGACATAACAGGTAGACCGGGGCATCTTTATACCGGGTATGGTCCTCATGCTTTTTCTTCAATCCTCTGGGAGAAATTGCCTTCCACTGACCCTCACGGTATAAGCGTTCACTGGCACGGATTACGATTTTGCCAGCCTGAAGCCTGGGTTTGATATAGCTCTCATCCTCTACCCCGCCAAATACCACAATATCACTGTCCATCATGAGTTCTGCACATTCCTGTGGCTGTTCATAATACAGTTTCAGATATGGCAAAGAGGATATCTCACTTCCCCAGCCCATTTTCACACGGTCTTCTTCCATGGGCTGTGTCTGAATAAATGTAAAGTTCTCACCTAGCTTTGCATATAATTCAGATGCCATAGGAATCTGATGATGATTGATATAATTAGATACTATGGTCAATTTCATGGTAAATCTCCAATAATCTGCGATAATTTAAGTCAGGATTATGCGTATGTGCAGCATGGCTTCTTGCATTGGATGACAAGGACATAGCCAGCTTATCATCATCCATAATTCTGAGAATCTCCTGCTTCATCTGCTGTGGGTTATCCGGCTTATACAACAATCCATCTTTATTATCCGTCAACAGATTGTGAATACCGCCTACGTTTGCAGCCACTATAGGCACACCAAGCAGCATTGCCTCCCCCACAGAATTAGGGGAATTCTCTATTGCTGATGGACACACGAACACATGCGTCTTTAAATCTCTTGCACACATTCTGTCCGGCTGTAGTCTGCCAAGAAACTTAACGTGATCCTGCAGCTTATTCTTACGGATCTGCGTCAGCAGATATTTGCCATACCCTGATATCTTGATCTTATCTTTCAGGGTATCGTTCGCAGTAATCACATCACCGGCTACATACAGCATAGTTTCTTCATGTGCCTCTATCAGATCAGGCAGAATATCCAGCACATGATGCAAGCCCTTGATAGGATAATTGCCCTGACTCAGAAAAATAGAATATCTCTCTATCCTGTCTATATTCCAGCTGTCATGGTAGAACTCCTCGCGCAATGTCTCATTCATGAAATGATATTTTGCATTGGGATTAAGCTTCTCAACATATTCCCGGTCAAAATCAGTTCTTCCGGTAATATGACCTGCCATCGCAATAGCTTCCTTTTCGTACTTTCCTCTTTGTACGAATTTCTCCTGTTGCTCCAGCAATCCGTCTTTTTTGATGATATCACGAAATGTCTTCTTTTTACACACATTGGAAGGCAGATCCGCCATATATACCTGTGCAATTGCAGAACATAACCCCTGAATACCGATCAGAGTACGCTCCGGTTTTCCGAAAGCCTTCACCATAGCCAGTGTATGTGGAAATTCTGTTCCAAAAATATGAACAATATCCGGCTGAAAATCATCTATCACCGCTTTCAGAGTCTGTTCCATAGATGCATCATAATTTTCCGGATGCACAGTGTCCTCACGAAACATATAATAAGGAACTCCCCTTACCGTGTCTTTTACAAATAAAGACTGATCATTCTGTGCCATATGAAAGTCATCGGATGTAGGGAAGCAAATAGCAAGTGTTATTTTATTTGTGTCCCGATTTTCAATCAATTTATCAGAAAGCCCTGAAAGCCACCCTTCCTTGACTACCAGCTTCTGTCCCAGGCTTCTGGCAATAAACGGTATCATAATGTTGCATAACCATAGAACCTTCATTCTGCATCTCACCTTCCCTTTCCAGTCACTTTATATATTCCACTCTTCATCCGGTTATAGAAGCCGGAGAATTTCTCACTCTCCGCCATTTTCGTACGGAGAGGTGCAAGACTGAGTATCATGAGCATACGATACTTTCCTGCTTTTGCTCTTCCCATATAGAATCTTGTAATCTCTCTATGTTGCGCTGCAGAACGCCTTTTATTCTCGGCTGTCTCTGAATAACCGCCGCCTTCATAAGCTGCTACAATGACAGGTGCATACAGAGCGGTTGCTCTTCTTTTATAATAACACCATAGAAAATGTTCATAATCAGCACGCACATTATAAACAGGGTTGTATCCTCTCTCTGCAAAAAGCTCCTTACGATAGAAACAGGTCTGATGACATGGCACATTTCTGTAACAGGTAAAATCATTAATTGCAGGTGCTGACTGTATCACAGAATGCAGTGCCTTATGATACAGATTACCATATACAATATCCGGCTTATCTCTTTCAATAACTTCCGTTATTTTATATAATACCTCTTTATCATAGAAGCTGTCCCCTGCATTCAGGAAGAACAGATAATCTCCTTTCGCATATCCTACCGCCTGGTTCATGGCATCATAGATTCCCTTATCTGCCTGAGAATGAATACGGATTCTGCTGTCTCCTCTGTCTGCTTCCTGTATCAATGAATCCAGAGAACCATCCATAGACATCCCATCTTTTATGATAATCTCATACTTCCCATACGTCTGTGAGCGGATACTCTCTATCGTTTCCATCAATCTTTTCCCTGCATTCAGGCATACCACTATGATACTGTAACTTATTGAATACTCCATTTACTATGCGACCTTTCTACTTATATAAGAACCGTTCTGACTCAAATAGCCAGCTTCTATATGGCAGAAGCCTCACTCCCGGCTGTCCAGCCATCATAAGAAATACCAAAAAATACAATGCACAGAAGGCAATGATCAGATATTTCACCTTTTTACGGGCTGTCTCATCTGCTATTCCTGCTGTGACCATGGGCAGCATCAGAATCTGATTGACACTGAAATAGTATACGATTCTGGTAACGACCGGAAGAAAAGAGAAAAATACACAGCATATTAGCGCCAGGAAATTGAGCTGCGCATACATCCTGATTTCCTGTTCTTTCTCATTGTGTATATCGTTCTTTTTATTGTATCTGATATACCACAGATACAATCCCAGAACCAAAAGACAGCGCAATATCGTAACAACGCTGGTTCCGCCTTCCAGAAATACCGTATTCTCATAAGAGGGATACAGTATCAACGCCAGCTTTAATACATATTTTTTTGCCACAAAACAGATTGCGCTTACGATAACACATGTTATTATGAACCATCTTTTCCATATGAAGGTTGCAATCCAGTATATTGGAATTACGATCAGTACTGATTTATGGAAGAAAGAGGCAAGTAATATCCAACAGATGAATTTAATCCAGTCACGCTGTAGACAAAAGCGGATAGAATATAGTGCCATAGCCAATACAAGGTAATAGCGCACCGTATTATAGGTCTGAAAATACAGTCCCAGTGTCATGAATAGAAAAAAGGCAAAGGCAAAGTCTTCGCTCTGTTCATACATTACTTTTAGAAAAAGCACAAGAGTAAATAGAGCAAACACGGCAAATACCACTTCGTAATATTCGCCACCACATACTCCATACACCAGTCTCACCAACCAGTTAAATCCAGATTCTGTCACTACATAGCCCCCAACACTGGCTTCGTGTGCGGTCTGTGTGTATTGGCTGTAATCATTGCCTACATTGAAACGAAAAGCAGAACACAGAAACAAAATCATAAAGATTCCCCAGTAATAGGTTCTGGTCAGAATGACATTCCCTGACCGTCTGCTGCACTGTACTTTATATGCCATATATATCGTTGTCACTGCAATCAGCAGATAAAATAACATAGATAGTATTACATCCTGTGTCATTATCATGAGACCTTTCTGTCATCCCCAAATTTATACTGTCACAATCCACGGACTGATCTGATACCTGCCTTCATAAGCTGTAATGCTCTATTCCTTGGTATCTCCTGACACATAACCTTACCATGTGCCATCAGAAATCTGACAGCCATCAGCCCTGCAAGCTTTCCATACAGAAAGTGATATAACACACCTCTATCAGTAAAGAATTTCTCATGATATCCGTGGAACCATGTAGATTCCCGCTCTGTCTCTGCGCCCAGTTCCACTGGTGTTGCATAGACCTTGAATCCATAAGAGAGGCAATCCTTTAGAAACAGGCTGTCTTCTCCATTGCTGTATTTGGCGCCACCACCAAATAACAGGGAAAAGGTAATGTTTGCAGCCTGAAGTCTCTCTCTACGTACTGCAAAAGAGTACGTAGGGTATCTGCCGGCATTCCAGATATGCACTCTATGAAACTTCTCTGTATAATAGGTGGCTCTGGATTCTCCTACCCGGATATTGAACAGCAGCATATCTGCTTCCGGGTGCTTCTCAAATTCTTTGAGGACTTTATCTGCATAGCCGGCATCATATATGATATCTTCATCTGAAAACAACACAATATCGCCTTTTGCACGCAGCAGAGCGTTATTTCTGGACAGACCTACGCCTTTTTCTGCAAAGTTATACCCTCGGATGATATTGTTCTGGTGCTTATATTCTTCATATGCAAAATGATCTGTCTGATTGATTATGACTGCATCACTTTCCAGATGCATTCTTTCTGCCAGATCACGAATCTGCTGATTTACTGCGGATACCAGTACTTCCAGTGTCATATTAAACCTCATTTCTATATATGGGATAGGAACGTATAAAAGGAACGAATTGTGTTTCGCTATTTTCCTCTTACTGTACTAAATTTATTATAGTATGCCTTAACCCATTTATAATTGCAATTTGTCAGGACTGCTCCTGCGATATGGCAATTTCTTCGCTGTAATTCACATACGATATCTTCTGCCTGATTTGCACATGGAACACCAAATGGTATTACCAGAATGACATTAGCGTTTTCCAGCTTATCGTACTCTTCCTGTCTGATGATTGGGTAGGAAATTGTCTGTAATGAACCATTCTCTTTGGAGCTGAAAATGGATGTATATTGCTCATAGAACTGTTCTGCGTAATTCCCATTTATTATATCTACAAAAATTACGTCCTGATTCATAACGGATTGCACTGCTAAAGAGGTCTGCAATTCCTCTTCTCCATCATGGTGATTATCTAACTGATACCACAATCCAAGTACGGGGATATTCAGTCTTTGTCTGATCTGTCTCTTGGTGTAGAAGATATCTCCGATTCCAAACCGGATGCTGAATCTGAATATCTCTATGCATACTGCAATGAGGAATCCAAGAAATGCGGCTCTCCATGTGAAATAAGGTCTGGGAGCAGGCTTTACGCCATTATCTTCAATCAAGGTGATCGAGTCAAACAAATCCTCACGACTGCCTAACGCTGTCAGTGCTTCCTGTACTGCACTGCTCACAGCTTCGACTTTCTTTTCGTCCTCACCTTGTACAGTAATGGTCAAATACCTCACATCAGATAAAATATCAGCTGTTATCATTTCTTTTACCGATTCTCTGGAATACGTATCACCCAGAACCTCCATCATTGTATCCATGATCAGATCTGTTCCCATCACATCATTCCAGGTAAAGGCATTGTAATAATCCTTGGCATCTATACGTCCGGGGGCAAAATCAATATAATATTCGGTCTCCTGCATATACACAGTCGTCCTGTTATTGCTTGCCGCTATAAGCAAATACAGACCGCTGCCTATTATGGCACCGGTCAGTCCTATGAGCAGCATATATGGTATACGTCTTAGAAAGCAGAGCAGATAAGCCTTACTGTCGATGCCTTCCTGGGGATATGTTTCCTGTATCCTGTGCGTATCCTGCATTACTTCTCTTCCTCCTCTTTCCTGATCTCCTTTATTGCAGTTACCTGATTCTCTTCCACGCCCTCCGTGCTGTCAGGCTGGAATAAAATCTTCAGAGTAAGAAGCATCAGCTTAATATCAAGCCATACGCTGTAATTTTCTATATAAAATAAATCCAGTTTCAATTTATCATAAGGAGTGGTATTGTACTTGCCATATACCTGGGCATATCCTGCCAATCCGGCTTTTACCTTGGTTCTGAAGGTAAACTCCGGCATATCCTCCTGGTACTGTCTGATAATCTCCGGTCTCTCCGGTCTTGGCCCGATAAAAGACATTTCTCCCTTTAATATATTGAACAACTGTGGTAATTCATCAATTCTTACCTTTCGGATGAATTTACCTATCGGTGTAATTCTGTCATCATTCTTGGATGCCAGTCTTGCCACACCGTCTTTCTCTGCATCAGTTCTCATACTGCGGAATTTCACAATTTTGAATTCTTCCATATTTCTGGTACAGCGAACCTGTTTGTACAGCACCGGACCATGATCATAGCATTTTATAATAACAGCTGTTATTATCATGATAGGTGATGTAATGATGATCAGTATCAGTGAACAGATAATATCAATTGCCCTTTTTACAAAGCGCTGTTCCACTGTCATGGAATATTCCCTTGTGAAGAGAATCGGCGTATCAAACAAATGCAGCTGGGATGCTCCCTGAATCATAATATCAGGAATCTTAGGCATCATATAGACTCTGATACTTCTGCTGTAGCAGAATTTGAGCAATTTATTGCGTAGTCCTGTATTGATGTCCCACAGAACAATGCCGTCATATCGCTCCAGAATCTCCTGTTCCAATGCCTTTTGTCCCAATTCTTCCCGCACACATCTGACCACTTCATATTTATCCCTGCGGCTTTCAAACTTATGCAGAATATCTTCTATAGGACGGTTTCCACTGATCAAAAGCAGCTTTCTTGGCGGGAACAGCTGTCTGTAAAAGCTCTGACAGATAAATACCCAGACCGCAGATATACCAACTTGCACCAGTGTCATAAGGATAAGCGGATATGCAGTTACCAACTTTAATGACAACAGAGAAATCTGAAAATACGAAATCACATTGGTAAAGATCAATGACAGCACCTGTGAGAAGAAAACATCCATTGGTTTAAGATACCCGATCTTCAATCCTCCATATGTGCCCGTGAAGAACAACAGAAGTACCAGATAGACTGCTGCCAGAAGCCAGAAGCCTCTGCCCGTAAAATTTCTCCACATATATTTCTGCATAATATCATTATATACTGTCCGCCATACATATACGTAAGCAATCGTCTGCATCAGCAATCCTATAAATGCAAGTTGTAATATAATGATTCTTTTTACTGATTCAAAGTGTTTCACGCCTACTCCCATCTGCGCTTTATCAGCACTGTTTTTGTATGCCTTTGAGCCCCTTGCAAACTTTGGGCCACAGGCACAAAGTTACTGTATGAAACTTAGAACTTCTTCGCGAAAGAGCCTTTGCTCTGAGTGATTAGAAGTTCTTTTCATACTCTATACCCTGCGTAATACGGCTCTGCAGGCCCAGAAGCACATACAATAAGCACTCCTGATTACCGAAAGTCTCTCCTGCTTTCGATACAATGCCCATATTCTGCGAATTGCCACCATTTTATTGGAAGATAAAGACCCCTGTGATCTCCTGTATTTTACAAGATTCTCATCCAATCCATATCCTGTATGGTATTTTTTTAGAATATGCCACCAGGTTGCAGTATCTTCACTGGCAATCTGAGGCATATAAATATCCTCATCTGCAATCTTGTCTCTGTCAATCATGACTGTTGACGTAAATATCGTTGTATTCTTCAGCGCCTGCTCATATTTTATAGTTGCCGGAACATGCACGATCTTACCAAGCCCTACACCTTTTTCATCTGCAAATTCATACCCTGTAAAGACAAAGCCTGCATTCTGAGCACGCATATATGCCATCTCTTTTGCCAGTTTATCTTCCAGCCAGATATCATCCGCATCCAGAAAACATAGGAAACGTCCTTTAGCCTGTCCAATTCCTGCATTTCTTGTACATGCAGCACCGACATTTCTCTCCTGTATAATAGGATGGATTCTATCATCCTGTTCAGCATATCGCTTTGCGATTTCCATACTGTCATCAGCAGAACAGTCATCTACCAGAAGCAATTCCCAGTCTGCATAGGTCTGCTTTTGAACCATTTCAATTGTTTCTGCCAGAAAACGTCCGGCATTATACATAGGTACTATGATACTGACTGTATCTGCATATTCTTTCCAGTCTCTTATTTCCATATCTTTAGAATTCTTCCTTCACCAGATATTTAGGTCTGTCCTTTACTTCCATGTAGAGTTTACTCATATACTGTCCCATAATACCCAGACACAGCAGCTGAACGCCTCCGATAAAAGAAATAATACATACCATGGAAGGCCAGCCCGCTACAGGATCTCCATAAATCAATGCTCTGACAAAGATAAAGATCATAAAGACAAATGCCAGAATACAAAATAAAATTCCAAAAAAGGATGCAATAGATAACGGCATTGTAGAAAAAGCCATAATGCCATCCAGCGAATACAAAAACAGCTTCCAGAAGTTCCACTTGGTCTCACCGGCAGCTCTCTGCACATTCTCATATTCCAGCCATTTAGTCTTATATCCTACCCAGCCGAAGATTCCCTTGGAGAAACGGTTATACTCTCTCATGGACAGGATAGCATCTGTTACCTGTCTTGTCATCAGACGATAATCCCTTGCTCCATCTACAATCTCTGTCTTGGATATCTTACGCATCAGACCATAGAATCTTCTTGCAAAGAACGATCTGATTGGCGGTTCTCCCTTTCGGTCCACACGTCTGGTCGCCACAGAATCATATCCCTTTTCAATATAGCCATACATTTCCGGCAAAAGAGCAGGTGGATCCTGAAGGTCTGCATCCATTAATACAGTGAAATCTCCCTTTGCTTTCTCAAGACCTGCTATGATTGCAGCTTCTTTTCCGAAATTTCTGGAAAAAGACACCAGATGGATTCTCTCATCCTTTTCCCTTAATTTTTTCACTTCTTCAACTGTTTTATCCTTAGAACCATCATCTACAAAAATCAGTTCCAGCTCTACATCTTTTTCATGGAAAAAAGTCTCCTGCTTTACAGCCTCCTGATAAAACAGAGGAACACTTTCCTCTTCATTGTAGCAGGGGACAATAATGCTTAACAGCTTCGTATATGCTCCCACTTCTTATCTCTCCTTACTGACAGATCCGGCCAACAGGCTGATCATTTCCCTATTGGTCGGTCTGGTTGCATTGTCCTGTATCGACTGTCCGGTCAAAGCCTTCCAGGCATCCTGGTTGCCTTTCACCCAGGCAGTCTCGATAGAGTTGCGGATTGCACGTTCTACCTGCTTATCCGTGGTGGAGAAACGTTTGGCTATTTCAGGATATAGAAGCTTGGTCACGCTGGTAATCATCTCCGGGTCACTGCACACTACCCATACAGCCTCCCTCAGATACCGATACCCGATCTGCTGAGCCTGAAACCCCAGTCTCAGCAATTTTGTAGTTGTTGCTCCCAATACTTCTACTCTTTCCTGACCTTCCATTTTCTCTCCACTTTTTTCACACTAATAACCACATCATCTTTAAGCTCTTGGCTTCTCGAATATCAGCGAAAAACGCCTGCGTTTTTCCTGAATGAAACTTAGAACTTCTTCGCGAAAGAGCCTTTGCTCTGAGCGATTAGAAGTTCTTTTCATACCTTCATACTACCTTGAACTTCCCAGATACCAGCGAAAAACGCCTGCGTTTTTCCTGAATGAAACTTAGAACTTCTTCGCGAAAGAGCCTTTGCTCTGAGCGATTAGAAGTTCTTTTCATTCTATCTACATCCTGGCTTCAGATACGTTATCTCTGAACCAGTCATAAGCGAGCTTCACGCCTTCTTCCAGCTCTACTTTATGTGTCCATCCCAGATTGTGCAGTTTGGTTACATCAGTCAGTTTTCTTGGAGTGCCGTCAGGCATTGCTGTATTCCATACAATCTCTCCGGTATAGCCTACTGTTCTCTTTACGGTCTCAGCCAGTTCCTTAATAGTCACTTCTTTACCAGTACCGATATTGACATGCTGCTCTCCGCTGTAGTTTTCCAGAAGGAATACGCAGGCATCCGCCATATCATCTACATAGAGGAACTCACGAAGAGGCGTACCTGTTCCCCAGAGTTCAACGCTTGGTGCATTGTTTACTTTGGCTTCATGGAACTTACGGATCATTGCCGGCATAACATGGGAACCGGATAAATCATAATTATCATATGGTCCATACAGGTTAGTAGGCATACAGCTGATGAAATCATCACCATACTGTCTCTTATAGAATTTACACATTTCCAACCCTGAAATCTTGGCAATTGCATATGCCTCATTGGTCACTTCAAGAGGACCCGTCAACAGTGCATCTTCAGGAATTGGCTGTGGAGCCATCTTAGGATAGATGCATGTACTGCCAAGGAATAATAATTTCTTTACTTTATAATCATGGCAGCATTTGATAACATTACACTGAATCTGCATATTCTCATAGGCAAACTCTGCAGGTGTTGTATTGTTGGCATTGATACCGCCTACTTTTGCTGCTGCGAGCACAACAACATCCGGTCTTTCTGTTTCAAAGAAAGTTCTTACAGCTGCCTGATTGGTCAGATCCAACTCTTTATGAGTTCTGCCGATCACATCGGTATAGCCCTTTGCTTTCAGATTTCTTACAATTGCAGAACCTACTAATCCTCTGTGTCCTGCTACATAGATTTTATCTGCCTTGTTTAACATGACTAACACCTCTTTATATTATTCTAACGATTTCTGTATTCTTCTGTGGACATGCCTGCGATTTCCTTCAGGTCAGAATCCATCATCATAGCTACCAGATGCTTGAAGTCTATCTTACGCTTCCAGCCCAGTTCCTTCTCTGCCTTTGCTGCATTGCCCCACAGGAATTCTACTTCTGCCGGACGATAGAATTCAGGGTTTACATCTACAAGAAGTCTTCCTGTCTGTGCATCATAGCCCTTCTCATTGACGCCTTCGCCTTCCCAGCGGATTTCTACACCCAGTTCTTCAAATGCTGCTTCTACAAATTCACGTACTGTATGTGTTTCATTGGTTGCCAGTACATAATCTCCGGGCTTGTCCTGCTGTAACATCAGCCACATACCTTCTACATAGTCTCCGGCAAAGCCCCAGTCTCTCTTTGCATTCATATTACCAAGAGACAGCTTCTCCTGCCTGCCTGCAATGATGTTGGCAATTGCAAGGGTAATCTTTCTTGTTACGAAATTCTCACCACGTCTTGGTGATTCATGATTGAACAAAATACCATTACATGTAAACATATTGTAGGATTCTCTATAATTTACTGTAATCCAGTAAGAGTACAGCTTAGCTACACCATAAGGGCTCTTTGGATAAAAAGGTGTTGCTTCGCTCTGAGGTGCAGTTTCAGGAATACCACCGAATAATTCAGAAGTAGAAGCCTGATAATATCTGCAATTACCGCCGTTTACACGGATTGCCTCTAAGAGCTTCAAGGTGCTGACACCTGTTGCTTCTGCTGTATATTCAGGTACTTCAAAAGACACGCCTACATGGGACTGTGCTGCCAGATTGTATACTTCTGTAGGTCTGATCTCTCCGATAATTCTCATTAAGTTGGAAGAATCTGTTGTATCTGCAAAATGCAGGAAAAATTTTGTCTTATAGTAATCGGATGCAATTAAATGATCGATTCTTGCTGTATTGGAGATACTGTGTCTTCTGATCAGACCATGTACTTCATATCCCTTCTCCAGCAGGAACTCTGCAAGATAGGAACCATCCTGTCCTGTGATACCTGTAATCAGTGCTATCTTATTATTCATAAAATATACCTCTCTTTATTTGGGTTGATGTATTACCATATTTATTCATTTCTGCCCATAAAATCACGTATTCAGAGCATATTACGCTTTTTATAGTATACACGTCTTAACATTATGTTGCAATATAAATATTCGGTTGTACTTTTCTGCGCCCTCCGTTATAATGAAATCGTTACATTAATACATATAGAAAGGACGCTTCATCCTATGAACCAATTCACTCTATTATTTCACAATCAGCTTCTGATTGCTGCCGTCCTTGGATGGTTAGTTGCTCAATTATTAAAAACAGGAATTCACATGTATTTCAATAAAAGCTTTGTTCCCGAACGTCTGGTAGGAAGTGGTGGTATGCCAAGTTCTCACTCAGCTACTGTATGTGCATTATCCACTGCAGCCGGTATCCAGTATGGTCTCGACAGCTTCCAGTTTGCAATCTGCGCTATTCTGGCAATCATCGTCATGTATGATGCCCTTGGTGTCCGCCGTGAGACTGGTATTCAGGCTAAAGTCCTGAATGAGATGATCGCACTTTTTCAGGATATGGATCAGGAATTATCCACCGATGAGAAACTCAAAGAGCTCGTTGGCCATACACCATTACAGGTTCTGATGGGCGCTATCCTTGGCATTGTAATCGCCTTTGCCGTTACGAACCTGTATCATTAACAACTATTGCTTCAGAGTAGAAAAATAAGTACTCTGAAGCATTTTTCATCATCAGTTCAGATTTTTCATATATTCTGCAATCGCATCTTCCCACTGGGCAAACATATGATTCGTTGTCAGCTTCAGCATATAATTCTCCAAAATAGAATATGCCGGACGTGGTGCAACGATTCCTGTAGCATCTGCCAGATATTCTTCTGTTGTAATTGTCTCAACATTTGTCTTCTTACCTGCAAGTCTGAAGATTTCTTTGGTAAATTCAGCCCAGCTTGTATAGCCTTCACAGGTTCCATGGAAAAGTCCATAATTATCTGTAGGAAGCAGATAAGCAATAGCTTTTGCAAGCTCTGTTGCACTTGTTGGAGAACCGATCTGATCCCCTACTACTCTGACGGTATCGTGATTCTGTGACAGATTGAGCATTGTCTTTACAAAATTCTTGCCATCTCCATATAACCAGGCTGTACGGATGATAAAATGATCCTTTGCAAATTCCTTTACAAAGTTCTCTCCTGCCAGCTTGGTCTTACCATATATTCCCTTGGGACCTGTCTGGTCAAATTCAAGATATGGCTCTTTGGAATCTCCGCTGAACACATAATCCGTTGAAATGTGTACCAGCTTCGCATTGTATCTGGTAGCAGCTATACTCAGGTTTCTTGGTCCAATAGCATTGATCTTATAAGCGTTGTCAACATCTGTTTCGCAGGCATTTACATTAGTATGTGCTGCACAGTTGATGATTGCATACGGTTTTACCTCTTCTGCCAGCTTCATAACAGCTTCAATATTTGTAATATCCAGCTGTACCACATCTGTATTCACACATTCATACTCTCTGCTGTCTGCATACACCTGGTTGATTGCCCGTCCCAACTGACCGTTACAGCCAGTCACAATAATCTTCTTCATATCTTAATAATCCCTTTCTGTCTCTATACATTAACCACAGAAAACAGCCGAATCATTTCTCCGACTGTTTTCATGCTGTATTGCTATCTATTCTCCAAGTCCGTCTTCTACTGCCTTTACCATGGTTTCCAGTGCTTCCTTTTCATCTGGTCCATCACAGTGAAACTCTATTTCATCACCGCTTTTTACGCAGGCTCCCAATACGCTGAGTACACTCTTGGCATTTGCAGTACTCTCACGAAATGTAAATGTGATCAGTGACTGGAACTGCATCGCTTCCTTGCACAGAATTCCGGCTGGTCTAAGGTGAAGACCTGTAGGATTCTTAATCTTAACCTTCTGGCTTACCATATCTATTCCTCCATACCTACTATCGTAACTTTTGTTATCTATACTGCCATCAATGTCATTACAGCATCACGTTCTGAATCAGCTCTGCAAGAGCTTTGGCTTCCTTCTCGATCATTTCCTGATCTTTACCTTCTATCATGACTCTTACAAGTGGCTCTGTACCTGATGGTCTGATCAGGACACGTCCCTCTCCTTCAAACTTGGCACTGACACGTGCAATTGCTTCTGCAATCTCTGTATACTCCATATAGCTGTCTTTCTTATGATTAGGAACCTTGGCACCTACCAGTGCCTGTGGAAGGACTGTCATAATCTTGGAAAGCTCAGAAAGCGGCTTACCTGTATCTACCATAACCTGTAACAGATGCAATGCACTCAAAAGTCCGTCTCCTGTTGTATTTTCATCCAGGAAAATGATATGACCTGACTGCTCACCACCAAGGTTAGCACCAATCTCCAGCATACGCTCTAATACATATCTGTCACCAACCTTAGTCTGCTCAATATGGATTCCCTGCTCCTTGCCCATCAGGAAAAAGCCAAGGTTACTCATAACAGTAGCAACAATCGTATTATCCTTCAACTTGCCCTGTTCTTTCATATGATTGCCGACAATCGCCATAATCTCATCGCCATCGACTCTCTTACCCTTCTCATCTACCGCAAGAAGTCTGTCAGCATCACCATCAAAAGCCAATCCTACATTGGCTTTTTCATATACTACTCTTGCCTGTAATTCTTCCATATGTGTAGAGCCACAGTTGGCATTGATATTCGTACCATCTGGATTATTGTGAATTGCTACGACCTCTGCACCAAGCTCCTTTAGTGTCTCTACAGAGGTATAATGTGAAGCACCTTCTGCACAGTCAACAACAATCTTCATTCCTGTCAAATCCACTGCAACGGCATTTACTGCATGATTGATATATTCTTCTCTTGCATCTGTACGATACTTGATCTTACCTACGCTTGGTCCTGTCGGGAACTGTACATCCTTCATTCCACTGCGGATCAGTGCTTCAATTTCATCTTCCAGTGCATCGGGAAGCTTGAATCCGTTTCCGTCAAAGAACTTGATACCATTGAATTCTACCGGGTTATGGGAAGCAGAGATCACAACTCCTGCATCTACGCGATATTTCTTAGTCAGATACGCAATTGCAGGAGTAGGAATGACACCTACATATACTACATTTGCACCTACGGAGCACGCACCTGCCATCAGGGCATTTGCCAGCATATCTCCTGAAATTCTTGTATCACAGCCTACCATGATCGTAGGCTTATGTGCCTTTTCTTTAGAAAGTACATAAGCACCTGCCTGACCAAGCTGCATTGCAAGCATCGGTGTCAATTCATCATTTGCGACACCACGCACACCATCTGTTCCAAATAATCTAGCCATAATTACTACTATTCCTCCAAATACTCTATTTTTATTCCTCTTCACTCTTCTGTGTAACGACCAGTGTCAGACTGTAGCTTTGCTGTGTCTTCACATCATCCGGGAAGTTAAAGGTAATTTCTCCTGTGTAAGAACCTTCCTGCCACTCTGTCATTGCAAGCTTATCAAGCATCTGATTCATATCTACTACACCAATAACGTCTTTTGCATTGAGGCTGTTCACATCATCTGCAATACCCGTTACGGCTACTGTATATGCCTTCACTGATTCATCCTGGAATTCCTTGATTTCTACATCAAATCCTTCCGGAGCATTGCCAATGGCAAAATTCTTGACCGGTACTTCCAGTTCTTTGGAAGCTTCCGGCTCTACTCCAACTGTTACGCTTACATTACCATTAAATGTACTGTCTGCAAACTGTGTGCCGGAAGGCAGATATTTCTTGGCAGAAATAATCCTCGTAATATCTTCTGTCGCATCCTCTACACTCAGAGAGCTGTCTGCTATCAGAATTTCAGATACGCTATCCAGTACACTCTTACGTCCTGCAATCGTAATTGTCTCAGGCACACTGACCACACTTCCGGTTGCCAGATAACCGCTTGCGGGTTCACCGGTAACTGCAAATTTTAAAGGCACCTCTTTGGTTGCCAGTATGGTTACTACGACATTAATCGCAGAAATATTTGTTTTAATTGAACTACTCTTGATCTCATTATGATTCTCATCATGGAATTTCAGTTCTACACTGGTCGTGATATCTGAAGTATAGGTATCTCTGATATCCACAGTTGCATCCACATGGTCAATCTGGTTAATAATAGATTCCGGTCCGGATACTCTCACTACGTTCTGGCTCGGTGTGACAGTGCCTACCACATAACCATCAGCCGGTTCGCCGGATATATTCGTATTGATTACAAACTGTGTCCGCTTCATGTCTTCTATCGCCAGTTTCAGATTCTCCACATTACTGGACAGCTCCAGCTGAGAATTGTAATTGCTTCTGGTACAGGACAGCTTGATCGTAACCGTATTCATAAAGCTGAGGTCTGACATATCAGCAACAGCCTTGATATCTTCCTTGTTCAGGCTGCTGACGATAGAACTCTTACCTCTTACCGTAACGGTCACAGAATCTGTTTCATCCTGTATTTCATATACCTTACCTTCATTGGTAATCATATCTGCATTGGTAATTTCAACAGGTACACTCGTAAATGACTTTCGAATAACAGGGTCTGTAATATTGTTTACTACAAACCACAGTCCAACAGAAAATACCAGTGCCAGAATTTTAAGTCCGAGATTGTGTGTCAGATTATGCGTCAGCTTATTTTTCATCCTTAGCCCTTCCTTTCCATAACCTGTGCTTCTTCTCATCTACTTCTTTATTCTGAATGAGCTGCAGTTTCTCTCTCAGGGCATTGGCATCCAGATTACGATACAGCTTACCTTCATAGGTAACACTTACATGGCCTGTTTCCTCAGAAACAATAATAGTCAGCGCATCTGTCACCTCAGAGATACCTACACCGGCACGATGTCTGGTTCCCAGCTCTTTGCTAATCTCCATGTTGTCTGATAAAGGAAGATAACATGTTGCGGACACCACTCTATTGCCCCGGATAATAACAGCTCCATCATGAAGCGGCGTATTATGTTCAAATATATTGATCAGAAGCTGGCTGGATATCAATCCATCCACTTCGATTCCTGTTCTTTCGTACTCTGTCAGCTTCACATTCTGCTCTATTACCATAAGAGCACCTGTCTTGACCTTGCCCATTTCAAAGCTTGCTTTTACCAGATCATTTACAGTCTTATCTGAAAAACGTTCCGTCTGCACCTTGTCAAAGGGCATCAGACTCGCAAAGAATTTCTTACGACCCAATTCCTCCAGTGCACGTCGAAGCTCCGGCTGCAATACAACCACCACTGCTATAACTGCAATACTCAGAACATTCTCAACAATCCACAATATCGTATTCATTTCGAATATGATAGCAAGCAAAATAAAGATCAGAATAATACCTATGCCTTTCATCAAAAACCAGGCTTTGGTATTCTTGATCCAGGTCATAATCTGATACACCAAAAAGGATATAATGAGAATTTCCACTATATCCTCCCATCGCACGCTTACGCCCTGCAGAGATAAAGTTGAAATGTACTTACTAAAAAAGGTAACAATCTGATCCTTCATACATTTTCATTCCAGTCAAATTTTATTCTATTGGCGGCCTGTGTCCCTCTTACTGCGATTCACTGCCTTTTCCGGCACCCTGATCGTCTTCACACGCTTCTCAGGTGTTGCGACCGTATTCTTGGGAACTGCCTTGACATAATAGTAATATTCATCATCCTCGAACTGCACCATTTCCGTCCGGGAATAATCTACATTAAATACAAAGAACTGTAATACTTTCACAAGCAGAACTGACACAATACTTCCAAGAATCAGTCCTATAATGGAGATATCTGTGCTGTACATCAGATCTCCAAACAAAAGTATCAGTATATTCAGTAATGCACCTGTAATCATGGCAATTGTCCAGGCATGGTCAATGCTGAGGCGTCTGATGAACCATACCACCAGAACAGTAGCTGCAAAAGCCACAATTGCCACCATCATTGCTCTGTTTCCCATCAAAGTATCAATACAGTAACGAAACTTATCTACCATACCGTCTGCGTCAAATGTGTTCAGTACAGATGCACTCTCATTCATACCTGCAAGCATGTAATACACGATCACACCGCTTGCTACTGCTACAGAAGATGCCGGTGTACCTATCAATCCGACTGCTATCGGCATTACATAAGGTATCTTCAGTACAAAACAGATAGGAGTCAGCAATACTGCCAGTGTATCCTTTGGTGAAAACCTGAAATACAGGATGAACAATAGCAGAAAAACTGCCAACGCAACAATTGCACATTCTACAGAAAACGCATACAGATGCGCCAGTGTCACCGCAGCTGCAATCACAATCGTAAGATTAATTGGCAAAAAGGAACAAAGAAGTGCAAGAATCAATACAACTGCTGCATTCTTCAATGTACTCATATAGCCAATTCTGCTGTTGATCACCAGCAAAGATACCAATGCCAGCAGGAACTTACATAATGGTGTAATATACAGCTCATATTTACTGTAGAATTTTTTAAGCTGCTCCCTGAAAACAAGTAAATTAGTCATAGTAATATCCTTTCATAGCTCTATATTATGCGCGTTTATCTTCTGCCCTCTTTGTCATAGAGATACGCAAGTTTTTTCAAATTATTATAATACATTTTCAGGCTTTTTCTCGCTTTTGCATAGCGATACGTATATATCATATAAGAAATCAGGGCATAGACTGCCACAAAGATCAGATAAGCCGTTATGACTGTCCTGCCAAAGCCCAACAGATCCATCTTATAGATATCAGACATAAATACTTCAAAGTCATAGAAAACAAACAGTCCAAAAACAATTACAAATGCTATCGTTGCACTGATAATGGATTTGATTACCTGTAATCCAATATAATCACCCCGGAAATAGTTACCAATTGCAACATTTTTCTTTCCTTCATCTGCTTCATAGGCTGCCATTTTCGTCATTAATTTAATTCGTTCTTCGTTCAACATAGATGTTTTCTTTCCTTACTCAGTCATTTCCTCTATTACTATACGTAACTATTCATGCTTATCAAGGAAACGCATTCTGCTCTGTGCATCACGCCTGTCAGGACGCTGCTGTGCAATCACCTTTGGTTTGTCAATTGCATTGGACAGGTTCTTTACCATGGCTGCTTTGCACTTTTCACAGTATTTACCTGCCCTGATCATGGCTCCACAGTTCTCACATGGTAACTTAATCGGTGAATCTTCTGTAAACTCCAGTCTCTCTTCACGAATCCACTGCTGTATCTGTGATGTCTCTACTTCACATGCTGCTGCCACTTCCCGGATATCAGCTCTCGGATTCTCACGTATGAACTTCTTCACTACCTGAAATTTCTTTTCTGCTTCATCCCTGCAGGCAGGACAGATTGGTAATCCTGATACATAGTTAAAAATCTTTCCACACTTTCTGCAGTTTCTAACATTCATCTTAACGTTCCCTCCATTACAGCTAAATCCCTTCACCTATGCAAAGGGTAATAAAATATACCTTCCCCACTCCGTGTTCCTTCAGTTCTCTTGCCACGGCATCTACTGTACTGCCTGTTGTATACACATCATCAACGACAATAACTTTCTTTAATTTTACAACATCTGTGCCAATAAAGAAAGCCTTTTTCAAATTATTTTGCCTTCCCAGCTCATCCAGTTCCTTTTGTGGAACCGTTTTCTGCACTCTTTTTACAATATCTGACCTCACAGGAATTCCAAGCAGCCGTGACATTTCCTTTGCCAGAAGTTCTGACTGATTATACCCTCTTTCACGTTCTCTTGAAGCGTGCAGCGGAACCGGTATGAGCGCCTGTGCCCCCATTGTGTCTATTTCGTCTTTTAAATGCCTGCAGATATCCCCGGCATAGAATCTGGCATATTCGCACCGCCCTTTGGACTTGAACCGGTATATGCTGTCATGCATTTCCCTATAGGAATATAATGCATATCCATGATCAAATATATGCACTCTGCGCTCACAGTCGCCGCAATATATTCTTGTCTCATCCGTCAGCCTTTTTCCGCATTTGCGGCACCTTGCCCCTTCTATATACCGAAGCTTTGGGCGGCATTCCTCACAGATCAGGTTATCCGCCGCAGAAACCGGTTCATCACAGACAGGACATCGTCTCGGATAAACCAGATTTATGATTCTGTCTGCATAGTTTCCATCATTTCGCATATTCTGTCTTTTAATCCTGTAAATCTCTTTTGTTCATTTGCATTCTCAATCATCTGCATGACCGTGCTGCTGCTTCCCAGTATCGTCACGCAGTTCTTGGCCCTGGTCACTCCTGTATACAGCAGATTTCTGTTAAAAAGCATCCTGGGACCGGTAAGCAGCGGCATAATTACCGCAGGGTATTCACTACCCTGTGATTTGTGTATCGTAATCGCATAGGCAAGCTCTATCTCATCCAGACCACTCAACGAATATGTTACCCTGCGCATATCATCATATTCCACAACCAGTGTCTTAGCCGTTTCATTGATTTCCCGGATGATTCCGGTATCTCCATTGAATACTCCCTGACCGGAATCTATTGCAATTCCATATTTGCTTACAATCTCCCATTCCAGCTGGTAGTTATTCTTGATCTGCATGACCTTATCCCCAAGCCGCAGGATTCCATCCCCATGTCCTACTTCTTCCTTTTCCGGCGATGGCGGATTGAGGTATTGCTGTAATATTTTATTCAACACCTCTACACCCAGTGCTCCCTTTCGCATGGGGGTCAGTACCTGTATATCAAAAGTGCCTGCATGCACGTACCTTGGCAGCTTCTCCGTAATCAGCAGTATCATATGCTTATAGATTACATTCACATTGTCTCTTTCCAGGAAAAAGAAGTCCTTGCTCTTGTTGTTCAGGGAAATCTGCTTGCCTTCATTAATCAGGTGCGCATTGACTACAATATCGCTCTCCCCTGCCTGTCTGAATATCTTATTGAGGATAACTGTTGCAAAAGCCCCACTCTCCATAAGGTCTTTCAGCACCTGTCCAGGTCCTACAGATGGCAGCTGGTTACGATCTCCCACCATAATCAGCCTTGTTCCCGGTGTAATGGCTTTTAACAGTGCCTGAAACAGATAAATATCCACCATGGACATCTCGTCAATGATAATAACATCCGCTTCCAGAGGGTTCAGGTCATTTCGTTCAAAAGAAGCATTCCTGTCTTCGTCTGATGTGCCACCGTTCAACTCCAGTAATCTGTGTATCGTCTTTGCTTCAAATCCTGTCGCTTCGGTCATTCTCTTGGCAGCTCGTCCCGTAGGTGCCGCCAGGAAAATATCACAGCCTTCATCTTCAAAATAGTGGATCATCATATTGATTGTTGTCGTCTTACCGGTTCCAGGACCACCTGACAGAAGAAAAATGCCATTTTCCACAGCATCCATAACAGCCTGTCTCTGTAATGTATCCAGCTGCATATGATTTTCTTTTTCCAGGGCTTCTATCTTCTTCCCAAGACGCTGTTTCTCTACCATCGTGAGTCTGTCTGCGCCGGCAAAGGCTTCCTGCAATTCATAAAGCATACGGGCACAGTTCAGCTCCGCATAATAATATGTCATGCTGTATACACACTTGGTATCATCCTTCATCTTGATGACCAGTTTCTTATCAATCGCCAGATTATCTACCTGCGGTGCAATCTGTTCCGGCTGCAGTCCAAGTAATTGTGCCGCTCTCTCCAGCAGCATAGGCTCCGGCAGATATACATTGCCTTCTCCACCAGACTGTATCAGTGTATACAGAATACCACTACGAATACGATAATCAGAATCTGTATGAATCCCAATCTTGGAGGCAATCTCATCAGCAATTCGAAAGCCGATACCGCTTACATCTTCAGCCAGACGATATGGATTTTCCTGCATGACATTATACAGCCCCATACCATATCTTTGATAAATTTTTAACGCTAATGTGTTTGAAATACCATATTTCTGCAAAAAGATCATTGCCTCTCGGAGATCTCTTTTTTCCTCGACCTGTTCTGCAATCTCTCTGGCAATCCGTTCACTGATTCCTTTGATCTCTATCAGTCTTTCCGGTTCTTCTTCAATGATACGAAAGGTGTCATCACCGAATTTTTTTACAATTCTTGCTGCCAGTGCAGCTCCTACCCCACGAATAGCGCCTGAGCCAAGATACCTCTCAATTGCCACTGCATCCTCTGGTGGTACCACGCGATACTTCTCCACCTTGAACTGTGTACCGTATACAGCATGTTCCACATAGTCTCCCGTAACTTCTATGCATTCTCCTTCGTCCACATGGGTGAAGATTCCCGTACAGGTCACTTCTTCCTCATCTGCTATCAGGTTGATAACACCATATCCATTCATGTGATTTTTATATATAATGTGTTCCACGAATCCTTTGCGTGTTTCCACTTCTTCGTCCTCTTTTCTGTCTTGTATCATTTACACGTGTAACTATATCAGTTTTTCCATGAAAAAGCCATTGAAATGTAAAAACTCGTACCAGCACAATAAAAAAGCACCCTTCCGAGTGCCTTTTCATTATGCTTCTTCATCATTCTTCTGTGTTGTAGATGCATTCTCCAGCGCCTGTGGACTGATTCCACTGTACTGAAGCTTCATCTGTTCATACAACGTCTGTGCAATCCCCAGTGTTCCCTGCTCTGTTGCCTGGGAAGCAATGGTCTGGACTGCTGTATCTTTGAAATAATCTACCATCTTAGATGCATAGGAGCTATCCTCTTCATCAGAGAACAGCTTGGTTGAATCTATCATGGCATCGAATATCTTTTCCAGGAAGTAAGATTCAAACTCCTTGCAGACATCCATCAGTTCTTCATCTGAAGCATTGGAATAATCTGTCTGGGATTTACTTGTCAAGGCAGATGCCTTGCTGTTTGAAGCTGTACTTGTAATATAATCTGTATATAATGAACTTGTTCCAATATCCATCTGTAGTCCTCCTCCGTACATGAACATACTCAGTTAATACTACACTGCCGTCTTTATCGTTTCAACTGATTTGCCTGCTGAAGCATTTCATCCGAAGTCGTGATTACTTTGGAATTCATTTCATATGCTCTCTGGGCAACGATCAGATTCACCATTTCATCTGCGATCTGTACGTTGGAACCTTCCAGATAGCCCTGTTTTAAAGAGCTCTTGGTCAAATTCGTATTGCTGGCTTCATTCATGGCTGCACCACTTGCAGAAGTAACAGAATATAAGCTGTCTCCTTCCTTGCTCAGTCCAGCCGGGTTATTGAACTGCCACAGGCCAATGGTAATGCCAAGACTCTGCGGATTGCCTTTATCATCAGGATAATATAATGTACCATCCTTACTGATTGTTACCTTGCTTACTACCGCATCACTATCCAGTACAATCGGTTCTCCTGAACTGTTCAGTACCGGAAGTCCATCTGAAGTAGTCAATGTCATTCCATTATTGCCTACTGCAAACACAAAATGACCATTTCTTGTATAATATGTATTCCCATCATCACCACGAATACCAAAGAATCCGTTACCATCAATTGCGAAATTGGCAGGTCCTGAGGATTCCAACAGGCTGCCCTGTGTAAAGATAGAGGTAATAGAAGAATTTCTAACACCCAGTCCCACTTCCGCACCAATTGGTTTATTCTCCCCATTGGCTGTAGTCGTTTTAGTCTGTACTGTCTGATATAATAAAGACTTAAATTCCATGGCTTCACTCTTGTAACCTGTCGTATTGACATTTGCAAGATTATTGGAAATATTATCTACATTAAGCTGCTGTGCGATCATACCTGTCGCACCTGTCCATAAAGATCTGACCATATCTAACCCTCCTTATCGCTTATACCAAGTTTACACCTTACCTACCTGATTCACGGATTTATCCAGTGATTCATCGTAAGTAGTGATCAGTTTCTGATTGGCTTCATACTGTCTCTGAATAGAGATCATATTCACCATTTCTTTGACAACTGAGGTATTGGACATCTCCAGATATCCCTGATGTATGGTTGCATCTGTAGCATCTCTGGCTGTTGCACCATCTACTGCATCCCACATCGTTTCGCCATAATGGGTCAGATAATTCGTATCTTCAAATTCTGTGATCTTTAACTGCGCCACCAGATTATTGTCCTGATAGATTCTGCCGTCTCCATCAATTACGGTATTGGCTGCAGTGGTAGAGAGCTGGATTCTTCCATTCTGTCCCAGCACATAGTCCCCATCCTTGGTTACAAGGTAGCCATCTGCTGTAACGGTAAATCCACCATCTCTTGTATATTTTGTAGAAGTCTCTCCCGCCTTATTGGTAAACTCAATATTAAAGAATCCGTCTCCTGAGATTGCCAGGTCATATGTGTTGCCTGTATCTCTAAGAGAACCCTGATCAAAATCTGTATAGGTTTCTCCAATCTTTACACCAAGACTCATGGTTCCAAGTCTCTTGGGTGTATTGCGAAATTCTGTTGTGTCCTTGATTTTAACCGCCATTACATCCGAATAGGACTGGCTGGTGGAACCTTCCTTCTTGAATCCGGTGGTATCCGCATTTGCCAGATTATTCGACATGATATCCATTCTATACTGTTCGTTGAGCATACCAGTATAGGCTGTATAAAGACCTCTAAGCATATGTTCCTCCTAATTGCGGGGTGCGACTAAGAGGCAGTATTGTTACAAATCTTCCCTTGCTCCTGCAAGAAATTCTACGTACTTACCAGTACCGATTGCTACTGCTGTCATAGGATCTTCTGCCGTCATTGTATTAATGCCGGTTCTGGATTCTACCAGATCCTCCAGTCCACGAAGTAAGCTGCCGCCGCCGGTCAATACAATACCGCGGTCTGCGATATCTGCTGCCAGTTCAGGTGGAGTTTTCTCCAAAACGCTGTGAATCGTATCAATAATCTGGGAAGTCGTCTCACGCAGTGCCTCTTCTGTTTCCTCTGAGGACACGCGGATTGTCTTAGGAAGACCGGTTACAAGGTTACGTCCTCTGACGTCCATGTAATCCACTTCTGCTCTCTTGAATGCTGACCCAATCTTAATCTTAATGTCTTCTGCTGTTCTCTCACCAATCAAAAGATTATGTTTCTTTCTCATGTAACGGACGATTGCTTCATCGAAGTCATCGCCTGCAACCTTGATAGATGCACTGACTACTGTACCACCCAGTGAAATAACGGCAATATCAGAAGTACCGCCTCCGATATCTACGATCATGTTACCGCATGGCTTACTGATGTCGATTCCTGCTCCAATTGCTGCTGCAATAGGCTCTTCAATGATCTTAACATCTCTTGCGCCTGCCTGATACGTAGCATCTTCTACTGCTTTCTTCTCTACTTCTGTAACACCACTGGGTACACATACAGCAATGATAGGCTTACGGAAAGTCTTTCTTCCCAGTGCCTTCTGTATGAAATGCTTCATCATCTGTTCTGTTACTTTATAATCAGAGATAACGCCCTGTCTCAGTGGTCTGACTGCAACGATATTACCTGGTGTTCTACCAAGCATCAGTCTCGCATCTTCTCCGATGGCTTTGATTTTATCTGTATCTCTATCGAAGGCAACTACTGACGGCTCCTTCAAAACTACACCCTTACCACGAATGTAAACTAAAATACTTGCGGTTCCAAGGTCGATTCCAATGTCTGTGTACTGCATATGGCTCTTTGCCCCTTTCTGAATGGTTGGTTATTATCTATCGCTTAATCATCTTGTTTTCATTATTGTTCCCAATGATGCCAATTTAAACATGCTAAGTCATTATAACCTAAACTAACCATTTTTCAAAGGGGTTTCATACTTTTTTTACAATAAAAGCCCGGAAACCCAATCAATCCATCTGTACCTTATATCGGTCAATTTTACATAATACTTTAGTATTTTTCATAATATTATGTAAATTCATTATATTATCTGACATTTTATTTGTAAACATACTTTTATCATTATTTTTATTGATTTCCGGCTTTTGCCTTATCCAGCATCTTCTTCACATAGATTCCTGTATAAGAGTTTGGGCACTGGGCAATATGCTCCGGTGTGCCTTCTGCGATTACGGTTCCGCCGCCGTCTCCGCCTTCTGGTCCGATATCTATGATATAGTCGGCAGTCTTAATAACATCAAGATTATGTTCAATGACTACTACACTGTTACCTCCCTCAGCCAGTCTCTGTAAGATCTCCACCAGCTTATGCACATCTGCAAAATGCAGTCCTGTGGTAGGCTCATCCAGAATATAGATTGTCTTACCGGTACTTCTTCTGCTCAGCTCTGTTGCCAGCTTGATTCTCTGTGCTTCACCACCAGACAATGTGGTTGAAGGCTGTCCCAGCTTAATATAGGAGAGTCCCACATCATTTAATGTCTCTATCTTTCTGCGGATAGAAGGAACTTTGTCAAAGAATTCCAGTGCTTCTTCCACAGTCATATCCAGTACATCATAAATACTCTTGCCCTTATATTTTACATCCAGTGTCTCTCTGTTGTAGCGTTTGCCCTGACACACTTCACAGGGTACATACACATCAGGAAGGAAGTGCATTTCAATCTTGATGATACCGTCACCGCCACAGGCTTCACAACGTCCACCCTTGACATTGAAACTGAATCTTCCCTTCGTATAGCCCTTTGCCTTGGCATCTACTGTCGAAGCGAACAAGTCACGAATCTGGTCAAATACACCTGTGTAGGTAGCCGGATTAGAACGTGGTGTACGTCCAATCGGAGACTGGTCGATATCTATGACCTTATCCAGTTGCTCCACACCTTCTATCTTCTTGAACTTACCGGGTATCGTGCGTGCTCTGTTGAGCTGTTTTGCCAGATATTTATATAGGATTTCATTGACCAGTGAAGATTTACCGGAACCTGACACGCCTGTCACACAGGTAAATACTCCCAATGGGAACTTCACATCTATATTCTTGAGGTTATTTTCAGCAGCACCTTTTACCGTAAGCCAGCCTGTCGGCTTTCTTCTGGTCGCTGGAACCGGTATCTGAATCCTGCCGCTCAGATATTGTCCGGTAATGGACTCTGGTATCTGCATGATCTCCTGTGCCGTACCCTGCGCGATAACTTGTCCACCATGTTCTCCTGCTCCCGGTCCGATATCCACAATATGATCTGCTGCCAGCATAGTATCCTCATCATGCTCTACTACGATCAGCGTATTGCCAAGCTCCTGTAAGTTACGTAAAGCCCCCAGCAGCTTGTCATTATCCCTCTGATGTAGTCCGATACTTGGCTCATCCAGAATATAACATACGCCCACAAGTCCCGAACCAATCTGTGTTGCCAGACGGATTCTCTGTGCCTCACCACCGGATAAGGTAGCTGTCGCTCTGGACAGACACAGATATTCCAGACCTACGCTCTTTAAGAAGCCAACACGTGCCTTAATCTCTTTTAAGATTCTCTTACCGATAAGCTGTTGCTGCGGAGTCAGTTCCATACCATCCAGGAATTCATACAGCTTATTAACTGACAGGGATGTCACTTCATAAATATTCTTATCACACACTGTAACTGCCAGGGAACTCTTCTTTAATCTCCTGCCGCCACATTCTTTACAGGGTGTAATACGCATGAAAGTCTCATATTCTGCTTTCATGATTTCAGAAGAAGTCTCACGGTATTTACGCTCCACATTCTTGATCAATCCTTCAAAGGCTACAGGATATTTACCCTCTCCACGCTGTCCTTTATAATGAACGATTACTTCCTTACCCTTCGTTCCATGTATCAGCATGTCCTGAACCTCTGGTGTCAGTTCTTCAAAAGGCGTATCCAGTGAGAAATGATATTCCTTACACAAAGCCTGTAAAATAGCATTGGTGAAGCTGTTCTTATCTGTGCAGGACTGCCACCCCATAACTGTAATTGCGCCCTGATTAATACTTAATGTCTTATCAGGAATCATCAGGTCAACGTCAAATTCCATCTTATAGCCTAAACCAAAACATTCCGGGCAGGCGCCAAAAGGATTGTTGAAGGAAAAGCTTCTAGGCTCTACTTCTTCAATACTGATACCACAATCTGGACACGCAAAGCTGTCAGAGAAGTTCATAGGTTCTCCACCTATGATATCTACGATCATAAGTCCATTGGCAAGTTCCATAACATTCTCTATGGAATCTGTCAAACGTCTGTTAATCCCTTCCTTGACTACCAGTCTGTCAACGATGATCTCAATATTATGCTTGATATTCTTATCCAGCTTGATCTCTTCTGTCAGTTCATAGAGACTGCCGTCAACACGTACTCTCACGTAACCGCTTTTCTTGGCTCTTTCCAGTACTTTTGCATGTTCACCCTTACGTCCTCTGACTACCGGAGCAAGCAGCTGGAGCTTCGTTCCTTCCGGCAGAGACATAATCTGATCTACCATCTGGTCTATGGTCTGCTTATGAATCTCTCTGCCACAATTAGGACAATGAGGAATACCGATTCTTGCATATAATAATCGGAAATAATCATAGATCTCCGTTACTGTTCCTACTGTAGATCTGGGATTTCTGTTTGTAGATTTCTGGTCTATGGAAATAGCAGGTGACAATCCTTCTATACTCTCTACGTTAGGCTTCTCCATCTGTCCCAGGAACTGTCTTGCATAAGAAGACAGGGATTCCATATATCGTCTCTGTCCTTCTGCATAGATCGTATCAAAAGCCAGTGAGGATTTACCGGAACCTGACAGTCCAGTCAGAACTACAAATTTGTTTCGTGGTATATCCAGACTGATATTCTTCAAATTATGTTCATTTGCTCCACGGATCCTGATTACCTCACTTTTGGGAAGCATCTTCAACTGTTCTGCATTCATCTTATTGACCATACCTTTCTATCTTATAACCCATTTGTCATATCATTCAGCATTTTCTTTAAGTCTGTCATCTTATCACGAAGCTCTGCCGCTGCCTCAAAGTTCAAGTCTGCTGCTGCCTTACGCATATTCTTCTCCACAGTAGCGATTAACTTCTTCAATTCCTTCTCATCCATTGATTCAGGATCTTTTGCAAAGGTCTGTTCTTCCTTGGCAACAGCCTTGGATATACTGATCAGGTCTCTAACTGCCTTCTTGATCGTCTGTGGTGTAATATTATGCTCTTCATTATATTTCTGCTGGATAGCACGTCTTCTTGCTGTCTCATCCAGAGTAATCCGCATGGAATCTGTAATGGTATCCGCATACATGATAACATGTCCCTCTGCATTTCTGGCAGCTCGTCCTACTGTCTGGATCAGAGACGTTGCTGAACGCAAAAATCCCTCTTTATCAGCGTCCAGAATCGCAACAAGCGATATCTCAGGGATATCCAGCCCCTCTCTAAGCAGGTTGATACCTACCAGTACGTCAAAAACATCCAGTCGCATATCACGTATGATCTGTGCACGCTCCAGAGTATCTATATCCGAATGCAGATATTTTACACGAATCCCTACTTCGCTCATATATTTCGTCAGATCTTCTGCCATACGCTTCGTCAGCGTTGTTACAAGAACTTTATTGTGCTTGCTTGTCTCCCTATTAATCTGGGAAATCAAATCATCAATCTGTCCCTCCACAGGATGAATCTCAATCTCAGGATCAAGAAGTCCTGTCGGTCTGATAATCTGCTCTGCCCTGAAAAGCTCATGCTCCTCTTCATATACATTCGGTGTTGCAGATACGAAAAGCATCTGGTCGATCTTCTGCTCAAACTCTTCAAATCTAAGAGGTCTGTTGTCCAGAGCAGACGGTAAACGGAAACCATAATCTACCAAGGTCATTTTACGGGAACGGTCTCCTGCATACATACCTCTGATCTGTGGAATCGTAATATGGGACTCATCTACAATAATCAGATAATCATCCTTGAAGAAGTCCATCAGACAGTACGGCGGCTCTCCTTCTTTCGTTCCGCTTAAATGTCTGGAATAATTCTCAATGCCGGAGCAGAATCCTGTTTCCCGAAGCATCTCAATATCAAAATTGGTTCTTTCAGAAATTCTCTGAGCCTCCAGCAGTTTATCTTCACTTTTGAAATATTTTACACGCTCTTTTAATTCTTCTTCTATATCATCGCATGCTTTGGCTATTTTCTCAGGCGCTACTACATAATGAGAGGCAGGGAATATCGTTACATGCTCCAGCAGTGCCAGTGTCTTCTGCGTAACCGGGTCAATCTCGGATATTCTGTCAATCTCATCCCCAAAGAATTCCACTCGTATCAGATACTCTCCACCCTGCGCAGGATTGATATCAACAATATCTCCATGCACTCTGAAACGGCTTCTCTCCAGGTCCATATCATTTCTGTCATACTGCATCTCAATCAAAGCCCGTATAACCTCTTCTCTGTCCTTCTGCATTCCAGGACGCAGAGAAAGCATCATTCCCTGATATTCGTCCGGGCTGCCCAGACCATAGATACAGGATACGCTGGCTACTACTACTACATCTCTTCGTTCTGTCAGGGATGCTGTTGCAGACAGACGCAGCTTATCAATCTCTTCATTTACCGCAGAATCCTTCGCTATATAAGTATCTGTAGAAGGCACATACGCCTCCGGCTGATAATAATCATAATAGGACACAAAATATTCTACCGCATTTTCCGGGAAAAATTCTTTCATTTCTCCGTAGAGCTGCCCTGCCAGAGTCTTATTATGTGCGATAATCAATGTGGGTTTATTCAACGCCGCAATGATATTTGCCATTGTAAATGTCTTACCCGAACCGGTAACTCCAAGCAGGGTCTGAAACTGATTACCCTCCTGAAATCCCTTTACCAGTTCTGCAATCGCCTCCGGCTGGTCTCCTGTCGGCTGATATTCTGAATGTAATTTAAACTCCATGCTCTGCGTCCTCCACATAGTCAAAACAATACATTTGTTTGCGAATATACGTTCTAATACAGTATACCACAAATTTTTAAAATGTATATAGTTATTTTTCTGTAAAACAATGGCAGGGTTACATCAACCCTGCCAATACTTCTTTCGCTTTTTCCAATTGGTTATCCACACCATTCTTATACTGTTCCGCATCGAATTCTACTTCCACGTCAGGCTCAATTCCTATCTTGTGAATATTATTCCCGTTTGGTGTGAAATAATTACTGACTGTCAGCTTCACTGCGGAACCATCTGACAGATTAATGACTTTCTGCACAATGCCTTTTCCATAGGTAGTTGTTCCTACCAGTGTTCCAATTCCATAGTCCTTGACAGCACCTGCCAGAATCTCGGAAGCACTTGCACTGTAGCCATTGGTGAGAACTACCAGTGGTACTTTGATCTGATTGGCTCCATCGCAGGTATACTCTTCCCGTTTGCCATACTTATCCTCTGTATACACGATAAGCCCTTTGGGGAGGATCATTCTTGCGATATCGCACACGGTGGATAAATTGCCGCCCGGATTGCTTCTCAGGTCTAATATAAGTCCCTTCATTCCATCGGTCTGCGCCTGTTTATAAGCCTCTTCGAACTGCTCTGTTGTTACCAGGTCAAATTCTGTGATCTGTATATATGCCATGTCATTATCCAGCATCTGATACTCTACTGTAGGGCTTTCGATCTTCTGACGCTCTACTTCAATATCAATAGGATCTGTGGCGCCTTCACGTACTACGGTAATTGTAACCTTCGTACCTGCTTCGCCTTTTATCTTACTGACAACATAAGAGCTGTCCTTTCCCTGCATATCTTCGCCATCGACCTTGTAAATGTAGTCATCCTGCTGCAGACCGCTTGCTTCTGCCGGTGTGTTCTTAATGATCTTGCTGACTCTGACATATCCCATTTCATTATCCTGGCTGATGTAAGCTCCGATTCCATAATAGATGCCTTCTGTCTGCTGCTGCAGCTGCACCAGCTCATCATGAGTATAATATACAGAATACGGATCATCCAGTGATTCCAGCAAGCCCTTGTATACACCTTCCTCCAGTGTACTTTCATCCACATCCTGCCAGAAATACTGCTTGATCGTGTTTTCCAGTACTCCCAGCTTCTCTGTTGTTTTCTCATTGGCTACGGATTCTGTTTCAGCAGAACTGCCACTTGCCAGCCTGCCATAGACACGATATGTCTGATATATTTTTACACTTCCAAATACAACCAGCAGAATCGCACAGCTGGATGCCAATCCGACCGCCAGTCCCCGCCAAAAGGACCTGTTATCATCTTTTTCATTCTCATTCATATTTCTATATCCATGCCTTTCCTTACGTAGTCATACATTTTAATGTGATAAATAATTCCACGGGCTGACATAGCTGCCATTCAGTCTGACGCTGAAATGCAGATGGTTACCTGTAGAACGTCCTGTACTTCCTACTGCGGCAATCTTCTGTCCTTTTACAACATTTTCTCCTTTGGATACATATAGTGCTGATGCATGCATATATATAGTATACAGGTTGTCTCCATGGTCGAGCATCACATAATTACCCATGGTAGAACTATATGCCGCTGATACTACTGTTCCATCATAAGCTGCCAGAATCGGCGAGCCTCCCGGTGATGCCAGGTCAATACCGTTATGGAACTGCTGCACATGCAGCGTAGGATGCATTCGATTACCATAATCATCTGAAATTCTGGTATAGGATGGTGCAGGCCATGCAAACATACCTCCATCATAGGTTCTTGCAGCCTTGTTTTCTTTCGCAAGCTCTGCCTTCTGTGCTGCTACCAGATCTTCCATGGCTTTGATCTCCGCATTCTGTGCTGCGATCTCAGCCTCGTATTCTTTCACCAGAGCCTGCTGGTTATTGATATCACTTTCATAGGCAGTAATCTCCTGCTCCTTCTGCGATATCAGTGTTTCCAGAGACTTCTGTTCTTTCTCCACATCAGTCTTGGCTTCCTGCAGAAGCTCCTGTTCTGCCTCCAGCTGTTCCTTACACACCGCCACATACTGTCTCGTTGCCTGATACTGTTCCAGCATACGTTTATCATATGCAGATAATTTCTCCACATATTCTGCCTTGTTCAGCATCTCTCCAAAAGACTCTGCGGTCAGTACCATTTCCAGATAAAAAGAATCACCTTTCTCATAAATGAATTTAATTCTGTCCTTCATGGCCTGATACTGCGTTTCCTCTGTTGCAATGGCATCCTCCAGCTCTGCTGCCGTCTTCGTGATCTCAGCTTCTTTGTCTGTGATCATGGTATTCAGCTCCAGGATTCTGGCCTGTGCCTGTGAAAGGCTGTCATCCAGCTGGCTGATATAATTTGACAGATTCTGCTTGGAAGTCTGCAGACCTGATATTACTTTCTTTACATCCGTCAAGCCGGATTGCAGCGCTTTCTTTTCATTCTGTGCCTTATCAATCGCATCCTGTTTATCTTGGATGCTCTTTTTCAGATCAGATATTTTATCTGCATGGCTGACCAAAGGACATACGCTGACAGAAAGCAAGACAGTCATAAGAAGCAGGGCAATTCCCCTCATCATCTTCTTAAAACGCATATATCTCTCCTAATTACTTTCTTTGTCTCTACAGCATCTGTAAATGGATGCATCCTAGACGCTCAAATGCTTTCTGACAGTTGTAAAACTGCCTATAAAACCAATTCCTACACCTATGCCGATACATACCGGTATCAGATTTGTAAAGATCTCGTTGACCGGCAAAAACTGCATCAGCTGTGACAAATATGCAAATTTCTGTGCCACATACAAAAGTGCCTGATTATAAATAACGTACACAGCTGCCAGCGGAATCAGTGATCCGATGAACCCGATCACCATACCTTCTATTACGAAAGGGGCTCTCACGAAAAAGTCAGTTGCTCCTATGTATTTCATGATCTGTATCTCTTCCTTACGAACGGAGATACCAATGGTAACTGTATTGCTGATCAGGAATATAGATACCGCAAACAGAATTGCAATGATTCCGATTGTCACATATCCGACAATGGAATTGATTCCTGTCAAAGCCTGTGCCGTAACAGCAGACTTGTTGACTTTACGGATTCCCTGTATGGATTCCAGATAGCTTACAAGCTCCGGCTGCATGGATACATCACTCATATAAATCTCAAAATGAGCGCAGTCATACAGAGGATTTTCTGTAAATCCTTCTGAATACTCTCCCAGATAATCTGCCTTGAAAGTCTCCCATGTCTGGTCAGCAGAAACATAATCTGCTTCTCTGACTTCCACACGTTTGGATATCATGTCACTGATCTCCTGTACTCTCTCATCGCTGACACCTTCATCCAGAAATGCCGTAACAGATACGCCTTCCTCTGCGGTCTTTACGATATGCTGGAAGTTCGTCAGTATGGCATAGAACAGACCAAACAGGAAAAGACAGGCAGATATCGTTGCTACAGATGCCAAAGTAAACCATTTATTTCTGAATGTATTTCGAATTCCCTGCCACAGGCAGTAAAACAATGTATTAATCCTCATCGATGTAACCACCCTTTTCCTCATCGCTGACAATGAGACCCTTCTTCATAGTAATAACCCTCTTCTGCATTTCATTGACGATTTCACGGTTATGGGTTACAACCAGGACAGTCGTACCATCATTATTGATTTTCTCCAGCAGATTCATGATCTCCCAGGAATTCTTCGGATCAAGATTACCTGTAGGTTCATCTGCCAGCAGAATCTCCGGCCTGTTGACCAGTGCCCTAGCCAGGGCAACTCTCTGCTGTTCACCACCTGACAGCTGCTTTGGTTTTGCTTTATACTTTCCTGCCAGTCCTACCCTGGAGAGCATTGCAGGTACATTCTTACGTATCTCTCTGCTGGGCATCTGTATAATTCTTTGGGCAAAAGCCACATTTTCATACACATTGCGGTCTTTTAAAAGTCTGAAATCCTGGAACACAACGCCAAGGCTTCTCCTGAACTTGGGAATCTTGCGGCGTTTCAGACGTACTACATCTGTACCGTTTACAAAGATTCTTCCAGAAGTAGGCACCAGTTCCCTAAGTAAAAGCTTGATCAGTGTAGATTTACCTGATCCGCTGTCTCCCACTACAAAAACGAATTCTCCTTTATTTATATGCAGATTAATCCCATTTAATGCAGGAACTCCCGCAGTATAGGACTTACTCACGTTCTCCAGCAGAATAATCGGGTCATCTCCACTGCCTGTACGCTGTACACGTTTCTTCACTGCTGTACTTTTCAAATAAATTCACCCCTAATTAGTCTTTCTATTTTACGCCATGCAAGCTCGAATTTACTTCGTAAATCCTCACTTGAGCTGAGCGCCCTATGCCAAATACATAAAATGTCAGCATCCAAGCAAGCTTGTATCTGCCATTTCATGCATCCGGCGCATGGCTTTACAGTATCAATATCAATACTCAAAAGATTCCATATATTTCATGTAACGAACTACCATGAGCGCGATCTTAAAGGTAATCGCATCTTCAAATACTCTCAGGTCCAGTCCGGTGCTCTTTTGCAGCTTATCCAGTCTGTATACAAGTGTATTTCTGTGAATGAAGAGCTGTCTGGATGTCTCGGATACGTTCAGAGAATTCTCGAAGAACTTATTGATTGTCGTCAAGGTTTCCTCGTCAAAATCATCCGGGCTTTTACCACCGAATATTTCCTTGATAAACATCTTGCACAGAGGAATCGGAAGCTGATAGATCAGTCTGCCAATACCAAGTTCACTATATGCAATAATATCTCTTTCTGCGAAGAATATCTTACCAACATCCAGTGCCATCTTGGCTTCCTTGTAGGAGCGGCTGACTTCCTTGATTTCCTTTACATTGGTACCATAAGAGATATGTACATCCTTAATGCCTTCCTTATTCAGACATTCTTCAATTGCTCTGGCATATTTATCAATATCACGATTTGTCTCGTTATCTGCGATTTCCTTCACTATAATAACGTTATTCTCATCTACTGCTGTGACGAAGTCTTTTCCATTCTGTCCGAAGTTCTCTCTGACTTTCTCCAGAATATTGGCATCCTTTCCATTTGGAGATTCCACAATAAGGACTGCACGTTTTACATCAGTCTGAATATGCAGTTTCTTGGAACGGCTGTAAATATCTACCAGAAGCAGATTATCCAGAAGGAGGTTCTTGATAAAGTTGTCCTTATCAAATCTCTCTTTGTATGCGACCATCAGATTCTGAAGCTGGAATGCTGCCATCTTACCTACCATATATGCATTCTCGCCTGCATCATTGGCAATCAGAATGTATTCCAACTGCTGGTCATCATAGATCTTAAAGAACTGACACCCCTGTATCTCCTGGCTGTCTGCCGGAGACTTCACGAACTCCAGAATTGAACTTTCAAAGCTGTTTCCTGTTGACTTGGTAGATGCCACAAGCTTACCGTCAATATCAGCCACGAATAACTCTACTCTTGCAATCGCCTTAATTCCTTCGATTGTATTCTGCATAATCTGATTTGATATCATATGCCACTCTCCTCACTTATACAATATCCACAAAGATTTTTCTTTCTGAATATTCTGATTCTTCGCATTCTGAAACCATTTTAATACATTTATACAAATAAATCTATAGTAATTCCCGATTTTTTTATGCATTTTTGAATGATATTGACAAAAATTTGAAATTTTACCCCGTATGCAAGATACACAAAAGCCTTATCATTCCCGGAAACGCTAATATTTGGCTCATTTTAACCGATATATACGATATATGGGACAGTCCCATAATGTACTCTCGGAGTCTTCTAAATGAAGCTTCCGAGAGTACAGCATATAAGAAAGGAGGGATAAGGATGGACATTGCTGCATTATCCATGAATCTGGCGCAGACCAATCTGCTGAATGACGTTGGAACTGCCGTCTTATCCAAATCTCTGGAACAGGCACAGGATACCGGAAGTGCCATTACACAGATGCTGGATGCTTCTGCCATGGAGCATTCTGTATATCCTGAGCTTGGTGGCAATATAGACGTCATGGTATAAACGCCGCCAAAAAGCAAAATCCCCCTTGGACACACTCCTTGGGGAATTTTGTTTTTACACTATATTCTTCTGATACAGTTCTCCTTGATCTCGATTTTGCCATTCTTTAACAGATTACCAATGGCACGTTTGAATTCATTCTTGCTCATCTGTGTCTCACGCTTGATGACCTCCGGATTTGCCCTGTCCGTAAAAGGCAGCACACCATCGAAGCTGTCGATGATCTGCAGGATCTTTACTGCATCCTTCTCGATCTGCAGATATGCCTTTTCACGGACACTCAGATCCAGCTTGCCATCCGGCTTCACACCGGTTACACGAGCCTGTACAGTATCACCTATACGAAGCTCACCTACTACTTCCTTCTTGGGAATCAATGCAGAATAGATATTATCTACTGCCACGAATACACCAAAGTTATCGCTGGTCTGGTAAATCATACCTGTAACGATATCATCCTTTTTATATTTGCTGTCCTTGCGAAGATATTCATATACATTCATGGTAGCTGCCAGTCTGCTGCTCTTATCAATATAGAGTGCTGCCAGAACTTCTTCTCCTTCTCTGACTTTTCTTGTCTGCTCTTTATATGGTAACAGAATATCCTTCTCCAGTCCCCAGTCAAGGAATGCACCGATCTTTGTCACCTGGGATACCTTCAGAAATCCTACTTCTCCTACCATTAATTTAGGGATATTGACTGTTGCGATCAGCCTGTCCTTGGAATCCTTATACAGAAATACTTCTATCTTGTCTCCAATGTTGCAGTTCTCAGGTACCTGCTTCTTTGGCAGAAGTACTCTTTCGTCCATGCCTGCATTCTGGTCTTCTCCCAGATATACACCAAAATCAACTGTCTTTACTACCACTAATTCCTGTTTTCTTCCTAATTGAAACATACCGTTCTCCTTTAAAATCCTATGCTGTCATTATAGACTGCATTTCCATTACATGCGCATCCTCACGCACTCCGTGTTACTTATCTGTTGTTACACATTCCTGTGTAAATAAAAAGCTCTCGATACTTTCGAGAGCTTTCTGTAGCAGCGCTACAAGGATTCGAACCTTGAAAATGACGGAGTCAGAGTCCGTTGCCTTACCGTTTGGCGATAGCGCTTTATTCATTTAAGTGACTGGTAACTCATCAGCACAAGTGATAGTATATAATACGTTTCAGAAAAATGCAAGTACTTTTTTAAATTTTTTTTAAAAAATTTATGGGGCAGATTTTTCAACCTGCCCCATGCTCTTTGTCCTTTATTTCTCTGCTGTTTCTTCTGTGTCATCTGCTGTATCATCGCCTGCATTATTATGAACTGCGATGACATTCACAATAATGGATTCTGGATTGGTCATGATGCTGATATCTTTATTCTTAGCTATCTCCAAATCCTTTACTCTGATGCAGTCTCCTAAATGAAGATTACCACAGTCTACATCAATCTTATCTACCAGTGCGCTTGGATATGCCTTATAAGATACTTCTTTCAGTATCTGTTCCAGAACACCCTCTACAACGTTTTCTGTGTTGTGAAGAACGATCTCTGCTACAGAATGAACCTTCTCATTGCTTACCAGTGCCTGGAAGTCAATCTCCAGCGTCTGATTCTTGGTTGCATCGAAGTCAATCTCCTTGATCAGTACATCATACATCTTGCCTTCTACATCCAGCATGATCTGTGTACCCTTCATACATCCACGTAAAGTTCTCTCTGCTTCTAATCGCTCGATTTTAAGTGGTATAGAACCTTCAATCTCCTTACCGAAAAGATTACCGGTAATAAAACCTTCTCTTCTCAGTTTCTTTGCCTTTGTTTCCATGTCTCTTTTTTGTACCTTTAAAGTAGTCATTTGTCTTTTCCTCCAATTCTACAAATAGAGAACCCGGAGCGTTGGGGGCTTAGGATTTATTCAATTCATGTCCCTTTCCTTTGTTCTATATGTGTTATAGCACTCCATTTGCAAAAGGTCAATAGTTAAATTGGATTTTTTTATTATTTATCATAACTAACCAAAATTCCTACTGCTTGTAAAAAATCTGTGCCTGGGCATTGCACCAGAAATAATTGTCTCTGATACCGGCCACATAATAAGCCAACGGACCTACATCTCTTCCATTAAAATATATGGCAAGCTCCGGGCACAATCCCTTCGCAGACCTGTCTATCAGCTCCCACTCATACAGCTCGTCTCCATAGAGGTCAAGAAAAGGAATATATACATAGGCTCCCTCAGTAGTCAGGCGGATGGCCTCTCCCATCTCCGGATCATACCAGGTTCCTGTAAAGTCCTGATTCATGGTCTGTGCAAAGTCATCAAAGCTGCCAAAGCCCTCAGCGTCCACAGCATCTGCCGTCTTGGTAAAGGCAGCATATTCCTCTGCGCTGATTGCATCCGCGGCTGCGTTGTCTGCAGCGTTGAGCTGATCTTCCTTGATTGTTCGCTCCCCCGCTCCTGCATCCGTAAAAATATCCGCAGTAAGGGTATCACCAAAGTCTGCTGCCGTAAAGTTGAAATCTATGATTCCTCCTGCATAAGGCTGTAATACATATTGTCCCGATGTGAACCCAAAGCCTGTATCTGTTATATAGAAAGTAGGAATCATGGGTTCGCTTTCCATATCACTCCACGTATCTCCATAAATAGAAGTGTATACCTCATTGCGGTCTTCTGTTCCATCCAGTACTACCAGAGGAATACTCTTCTGGTAATCTTCAAAGAAGCACTGCTCTTCCTGCTGCATCTGTTTAGCCTTAACCCTGACTAACTGCTCTGCACGCTCTCTGAAGCCTTCTCCCAGTTTGTCAAAGGTAATCTTCTCGCCCGTGGCGGTAAAATAATTGAAATATTCCATCGTAAACCAGCCATGTGCTCCGCCATCATAGCCCTCGTTTGTCATCATAATACTGATGACCTGTTCGTCTGCGCGAAGCACCTGCATCCCCACAGCCTGATAACTTGTCTCCGCTCCATCTTCATAGACTACTCCAAAATACCCACTTTCCAGACTGCCAAGGAAGCTGTCTATATAAGAATCCAGATCACTCTGGATTGCATTCTGCGCTTCTTCATTTCCGGAAATAGACACAATGGGCTGTTCATATTCATAGGTATACTTTATATCCTTACGGCTCTCATCACTTGTGCCCTCATGATGCTCTGAAGTAATTTCTATCTTAATTGGTGATTCTGTTTCCTGAGTCTCCTTCTCCTGCATCTGAGTCTCACTCCGGACAGTCTCCTGTGTCTGCACCTCTCCATCCTGAAATACTTCTGTCTCTGTTACTGTCTGCTTCGTTGCTCCACAACCCGTAAATGTGAGCCCTGCTGCCAACACTGCTGCAATAAATCTTTTTTTCATAAATCTGCTCTCCCTATATGGCAGACTATTCCTGATTTTCTTCTCCGATGTGCGCACCCGCTTCTTCTATCTCTTCTTCGGTCTTTTGTATCTTGGCATCATCTGCCAATGCCCTCAGAATGCAGTTCACATCCTCCGGTGAGAACATTCCCATAGCCTGCGATAAATCTCCTATGTTTTCACGGTTCACATACAAAGTACCGCCTCCACTAAGTCTTACAGTGATGACCTTACTCTTATCCGATACATCACCAAGAGATATGGCATTATTCTCTGTATCGCATGCGAACACTATCCCATTATATTCAATCACTCCGTCCTTTGCAAGATATTCATAGGGGCACGCCTGCTTATACACTCCATTCAATTTCTGGAACATGGAATTTGTTCTTGAGGCAGCCACTTCATATGCTTCCTGCTGTTCCTCCTGCTTCTCTTTTCTCAGCTTCTGCTCTTCCTTAATCTCATCAATCTGTGAATCGACTTTGCTAATCAGCTTATCCCACTCACTATTGGTAAACGAACTTCCTCCAATTTCAAAGCTCTCCTGTGTTTCGCCTTTTTGCAGCTTCTCTGCGATTTCATTTTTTCTGGCACTGATACTGGACAATAATTCTGATCTTGACATATTTTTAATTGCTGACATTTCCATTTTATGACCACACCTTTCTCTCAATATAGAAAAGGACAGCATTCCACAGGGAATCGCTGTCCTTAGCTCACACCATGTATCCATACATTATATATATCGTACATTGTGTGTGAAAATATTATATTGTTATATCTCTTCCAGATAATTTACATAGTCAAGATTATTGAAGGCATCTAACACATTTTGATGTTCTGTTGTGCTTTTCATATCTAATACAACAGTCAATGCCACATCAGAATCCAGTAATGTCTTCTCTTTTGTCTTATTCATGGACACCAGCTCATATCCGGTTTCTGAGATGTACTTGCGCAGCTTCACAACACCCTTTAATTTCTCCACCTCCAGATAAATACTGATATAGCGGCTGTGCTCTTCCACACTCACACTCAGATTCTGCAGTACGCGGTTTGCAATCATAATCAGGGCAAAGCACACAATTCCTACAAGTAAATATCCTGCACCGATCACAAGCCCCATTGCAGCACATACCCACAGGCTGGCAGCTGTTGTGAGTCCCTTGATCTGATTACGCCCTGTAACCAGTATGGAACCGGCTCCCAGGAAACCTATTCCACTGATCACGCCAGCTGGAATTCTGCTTACATCTGCTTCCAGTCCGGGAATGTATCCTAATTTTATATTCAGAGCTGTAGATACGGCTGCCCCCAGGCTGACCAAAGCAAATGTACGGATTCCTGCATTATGTCTTTTGGAAATTCTCTCCCAGCCTATCAGACTTCCCAGAAAAGTTGCTATAATCAGTCTGCAACAGATAGCCAGATCACTCCAGCCCTGAAGATACCCCAATGCTCCTTTCATATCGGGTTCACCGCCCCTTTCTGCTGCCTATAATGGGAATACTGTTCCTTCCTCAAAGTTCAGGAATGCATCCTCACCTACCTGATAGATTCTCTTATTCTTGGGATTATATTCTTCCAGCTTCACAAGCATATCTTTGACCTGTACATGATAACTCTGGTAAGAGCCCATAAAGCAGGAATATACGACTTTACATGGAAGAATACCTGTATCCTTTAATGTTACGCTCTCCGGGCGCAGCACCAGTCTGCATGCAGTACCTGCTGCCATGTCTCCCGTCTTCACCGGAACAGATACATCTGCAATCTTCATTACATCATGCTTCTCTACAACACCTTCCAGGAAGTTAGCCTCTCCAATGAAATCTGCCACGAAAGCACTCTTAGGAGAATAATAGGTTTCCTGTGGTGTTCCCATCTGCTCTACAACGCCGCCATTCATGATAATGATTTTATCTGACAGGCTCATTGCTTCTGCCTGATCGTGGGTAACGTAGATTGCAGTAATTCCAACCTTCTGCTGGATTTTACGGATTTCTGTTCTCATGGAGATTCTAAGCTTTGCATCCAGATTACTGAGCGGTTCGTCAAATAACAGTACACTGGGTTCTACGACCAGTGCTCTTGCCAGTGCGACACGCTGTTGCTGACCACCTGATAACTGATTCGTCAGTCTGTTCTCCATACCGCTTAATTCCACCAGCTCCAGCATTTCCATAACCTTACGCTGAATCTCATCCTTTGGAAGCTTTCTCAGCTTTAATCCATATGCTACATTGTCAAATACATTATAATGCGGGAAAAGTGCATAACTCTGGAATACCATTGCAGTATCTCTCTTATTGGGGGTCAGCTCATTAATTGCCTCATCTCCAAGATAGATTTCTCCCTCATCAGGGCTTTCAAAACCTGCGATCATACGAAGTGTTGTTGTCTTGCCACATCCAGACGGTCCAAGTAATGTAACGAAGCTTCCCGGTTCAATATTCAGGGATACATCTTTTACTGCATAAAAATCTTTTCCTGTCTTTGGATCTTTGTATATTTTAGAGATATGCTCCAGACGCACGCCTTTTTTTTCTTTTATCATAATATTCCCCTACCTTTCTGCATCCTTTACTTTTTTGCTTGTTCCGAAGAATTTGATGAACAGATTCATAATCAATACCGCAGCATATACAATTGCGATCAGAATCGTTGCATATGCACAGGCAACACCATAATAGCCCTTCTCAGCAAATTCATTGATCTGACAGGTTATCAGCAGGAACTGAGGTGTTACCAGAAGAATGATCGCACTGATTGCAGTGATACTACGTACAAAAGCCGTTACCAGTCCACTGAAGAAGGAATCCTTAATCAACGGAAGTGTAATGGAAGTGAAGACTTTACCACTGCCGGCTCCAAGGTCATATGCAGATTCTTCTATGGATTTATCAATCTGTCTCAATGCAGAAATACCACTTCTGGTTCCTACAGGAAGACTTCTGACAATAAATACGATAATCAGAATCGCAGCAGAACCGTAAATGCCTTTTAACACACCAGTCTGGAAGATACCATTCGCATAACCTCTGATAAATCCGATACCGAGAACAGTTCCCGGTACTGCCATTGCCAGCATGGAAGTAAACTCAATGAATGCCTTGGACTTGAATTTCTTCTTTACGACCAGATAAGCAATTACCATGGACATCAATGCCGTAATCGGTGCTGCTATGATAGAAAGGACAAAGGAATCCTTAAACGCCTTAAATCCACTGTATTTAAACAGATAATCAAACCATTTCAGGGAAAGTGAATAATCTCTTCCCCATAACTTAAACAATGCTCCAAAAGGAATCATTACATACATCAGCACAACAAAAGCCGCAACTACTGTACAGAATACAGTAAGCGGAACTGTTACACTCTTATCGGTAATCGGCATACGTACACGGGATGCCTTGCCGGTGAGAGTTGCTGTTGTCTTTTTCTCCAGATAATACTTCTGTATAAAGAACAGAATTAAAGTCAGTGACAAGAGGATAACGGACATTGCTGCCGCACCTGTGGAATCATAAGAACCTGTTACCTGTAAGTAAATCGTAGTAGCCAATGTATCAAAGTCACCGCCGATCAGCATAGGGTTTGCGAAATCTGCTACAGACTCAATAAATGTAACCAGAAATGCATTGCCGATACCAGGTAACATCAGTGGAAGTGTAATGGTTAAGAATACTTTCAGTCTGGAAGCTCCAATATCTCTGGCTGCCTCTTCGATAGACGGATCAATGTTTTTCAACAATCCTTTAAGCATCAGATAGCAGACCGGGAAGAAAGTAAGTGTCTGTACGACTACAATACCCTTCAGTCCGTATACATTGGAATCATAAATGTGGAATACATATCTGCTGATGATACCGCTTCTGCCAAATAACATGATCGTAGATAAGGATAATACAAAAGGCGGAGAAACTACCGGCAATAAAGATACTATATTGAACAGTTTCTCAATCCATTTATATTTCAGCTTCACATATACATCTACATAAGCAAACAACAGACCGATTGCAGAAGAAAGTACTCCTGTGATCAATCCAAGTTCTACTGTATTCACAAAAGCCGTTCTAAATCTGTCCATACTCAGGACTCTTTTGAATACATCCAGTGAAAACCTGCCTTCTGAGAAAACGCTGTCTATTAACAAGACAAATAAAGGATATACAATGAATAAAATTAAAAATACCAGCAAAACAACAATCATACCTATCATAACAGGATCAGAAAACAGCTTTTTCCTGTCAATCTCTGCACTTTTTCTCTTTGCGGCCATCTTTCATCCCACCTTTCTGCGGTATGGTAAAGGGATGGCATTTACCATCCCTTTATTGATATTGTTCTATTCTGTCAGGAATCTTGAACTATCTGCTGCATCTGCACTGCCATTGGTTACTGCTTCGAAGAAGTCTTCTACATACTGTGCTGTATTAGCCTTCGCATCCTCGAAATCATAATCAATTACGTTATCCGGATCAAGACCGAAGTCAATTGCTTCCTGAGGCTGTGTACCATTGCTGATTACCAGGAACTGATAAGATTCATTGTCCTTTGCAATATCCACACAATCAGGAGATAATGCGTATTCTATCCACAACTTAGCAGCGTTTGGATGTTTGCAGCCCTTGAAGATTGCAGTTGCACCGATTTCATAGCTGGTTCCGCTTGCCGGGATGATCAGGTCAATATTGTCATATCCTGCAAGGATCTGTGTAATACCATCATGCAGGAAACCAACTGCAATTACACATTCGCCAGGTCCTACCATCTTGGATGGACCAGAACCACTCTTGGTATACTGATATACGTTCTTATCCAGTTCCTTAAAGTACTCCATTGCTTCATCATGGCCTTTCATCTGTACCATTGTGTTGATGACCAGCTTAGCTGTACCTGCTGTTGAAGGATTGGATATACCGATCAGACCTTTATATTCGGGTTTGAGAAGATCATCCCAGTCCTTAGGCTCTTCAATGCCAAGACGCTCGATTTCTTCCCTGTTTACCATGAATCCCAGAATACCTTTGTAAATTCCATACCAGTTATTATTTGCATCCTTATATGTATCACTGATCAGATTAGACGCATTCATTGCATCATATGGCTCCAGCAATCCTGCTGCTGTAGCTTCGTTATAAGGATCTGTTGTTCCACCGAACCATACATCACCAGAAGGACTTCCGTTCTCTTCCTGAATCTTGGTATATACTTCACCAGTGGATAATCTCTGATAATCTACTTTAATACCATACAGCTTCTCAAACTGCTGGCAGGCAGCGGATAAATATGCCTCTTCACAGGAACCATATACTGTAAGAGTACCTTCTGCCTTGGCTGCTTCAATCAAAGCATCCATATCACTTCCTGCTGCTGTAGTGTCTGCTGTGTCTGCTACTGTTGCTGTAGTGTCTGCTGCTGAGCTTACCGGCTCTTTCTCATCTGTAGCTGTTGATGACGGTGTAGAGCTGCTGCCGCATCCTGCCATGGTAAATACCATAGAACCTGCCAGTAATAATGCTGTTAACTTTTTCATTGTTACCCCTTCCCTTCTGAATCAATATATGAATTGTTTCTGTATGTTCATATTAAACAAAAAAGAGTATATTATATACCCTTTTTTATGCAAAATTATCTTATTTTCTGAACACCTACTTCATAAATTCAGTCGGAGACTGGTTTGTGTATCTTTTGAACACTACATTGAAGTGTTTATAATCGCTGAACCCTGTTTTTTCTGATATTTCGTATACCTTGTACTGCCCTGTTTCCATAAGCCTGATTGCCTGACTGATACGATATTTATTCAGGAAATCAAGATATGTAAGTCCAGTTATCTGCTTGAACTTCCTGGAAAGGTAGCTTGCAGACACACCAAGCTGATCTGCTATACTCTCTACGCTGATCTTATTGGCATACTCTTTCTCAGTAATTTCTAGCGTTTTCTTTACATAGGGATTATCCATCTCTGCCTTTTTATAGAATTCCTGCATGGAGAACTCACCTGCATGTCTCTCACAGATTCTGGCAATCTCCTGTTCCTTTCTGATCTCTCCTGTGACCTTCTCTATCGCCTTTCTAATCTCCTCTTCCTCTACTGGTTTCATGAGATAATCTGATACTTTCAGATCTATCGCCTGCTTTGCATAGGAAAATTCTGCATAGCTTGTAAGCAGAATACTCTTATAAGGCACCTGATCCTTCGTACTGCGGATCATTTCGATTCCATTCATATATGGCATCATAATATCCGCTACTACGATATCAGGTCGCAGCTCCAGAATTTTCTCAACACCTTCCTTGCCGTTGGCAGCTTCACCTGCAATGACGCAGTCCATGCTCATCCAGTCCATAGTATAGGCAATGCCTTTTCTTATAATATCCTCGTCCTCAACAATCAAAACCCTGTACATACTCTCTCTCCCATCTAACGTTTCACAGGAAGCACCAATACTACCACAACGCCCTGTCCTATCTCACTCTCCAGGAAAATACCGTATTCTTCTCCATACATAAGCTGTATTCGGCGATGAATATTATACAATCCCAGATGCCCCTCTTTGTTCTCTTTCTGCTGCAATCTGCGACGTATATCCTTTAACTGCTGTGGTGTCATGCCAGCACCATCATCCTCACAGCTAAAAATCAGTCTGCCCTGCTTCTCATAACCCTTTATCTTAACAGTCAGCTTATCTCTGTCTGTAAAGCCATACTTTACCGCATTTTCAACCAGCGGCTGCATGATCAGCTTCGGTATCATACAATCCAGAATCGACTCCTCGATATTCACTTCATAGGCAAATCTCTTGTTATACCGGATCTGTAAAATATTAAAGTAACTTTGTATATTTTCCATATCCTCTTTTACCGAAATCTCTTCTCCGGAATCATGAATGCTGTATCTTAACAGCTTCGATAAAGAAGTGATCATTTTGTCCGCCGCATTCGCATCAATGTGAATCATAAATCTGATATTGTCCAGCGTGTTAAACAGAAAATGAGGGTTGAACTGGGATTCCAGCTGCTTGACCTGTGCAAATGCTGCATGAAGCGCCAGCTCTTTATTCTCTTCCATCTGTTTGTGCATACTGTCGATCATCTTGTTAAATGCCTTACCGATTACCTGAAATTCCAGTGTGCTGTCCATGGTCAGACTGGTATTCCATTCCCCATTCTCCACACTGGTAAAAGCATCTGCCAGCAACTTGACATCCTGTGTATATTTTGCCGAAACCTTTCTGGTCGAATAATAGGTAACAATTCCTATGATAGCAAAAATAACAACAATCATAAGAATCATCCACCACATAATATGTACCTTGGGATCTGTATCCGTCATGGTATATACACCGATCTGACCAGATAATATATAATTCTGTGTCAGATAAAAATGCTGATTATTCTCTGTAAAAAAGCCATCCTGCTTCTTATCAAACCACAGAAAACGTCCCATCTCATCACTGAGGTACTCCGTACTGTTACTTAGATATATCCAGCCCATTTCATCTGTAATTGCATATTTCCTGTTGATTCCAGAAAGTATATCTGCACATTCTCTGCCTGGAATGCCTACGACCAGATAACCAAGGAACTTACCATTCTCATCCAGTATTCCCTGTCCCATACACAGGAAATCATTCTGAATGTAGGTAGAAAGTGTCTCCGGCTGTTGCCTGATCATTCTTAATATTCCCCATTGCTGATACTCCGGCTGCAAAAGGAAATCCATATCCGCATCTTCCACGTTCCAGATAAGCGCTCCCTTATCATCCAGCAGATACACCTGACTGCTGCATCGGTTACTTCTGTCTGCCGCATAGATTATTTCATAGATATCCGTAATCTTCTGTGTAGGCTCATCCTTCGCCAGATCACACAGATTCGATACTTCTGTACTCCAGGTGTTCTCTATTGCTTCAAGTGTATGCGTGATTTGTTCATTATCCTGTCTGTTATAATGAATAATAGAGTAATTCCGGCTCCAATAGAATAAAAGCATCGCCAGACACACCAGAATCAGGGATGGAATAATGGCATAGGAAATAAAAGTATTCCTGATATTTTCCTGAAAGGTCGTTGTCTTTTTATTCATGGGCACACTCCTTCCATATCTGATTGAACTGCGCCAGCCATTCATTTCTATGACTCTCTATCTCAGCTGAATCCGGCTGAAGCATAGGCAAGGTGTCTTTAGCCGGTAATTTATCCGTTGCTGGTACATCTACTCTTACAGATCTTCGATTAAGCTGTGCGGTAATCATATATTGTGCATCATATCCCGTAACAAAATTCAAAAATTCCACCGCTTCATCCCTGTGAGGTGCATTCTGAATCAGATAAACGCCATCCGGTGTAGATATGACCCCTTCTTTCATATATACGATTGCCACATGCTTACCATCATCCATGCTTCCAGCCACAGCCTCTTCAAAAGTAAGCCCTGCTACAAATTCACCGTTCGCTACTCCATTGTATACCGCCGAAGAGCTTGTCAGCAATTTGCCACCCAACTGCCTGCATAATGCTTCCACATACTTCCATCCCCATTCATCCTCATCACGGCATGCATACAGCATGTTGATTAACTGCTCCAGAGAAGAGGATGAAATATTCGGGTCTGCAAATGCAATCTTTCCATAGAATTCAGGTTTCAAAAGGTCCTCATAGCCCTCTATGGTTTCATTTCCTAGAAGGTCTGTATTCACCATAATGACACTTGGAACATCCGTAAAACGAATCAGATTGCCCTCTGTATTCTTAAATTCACTTCTTACATACGGTTCATTCTCTGTCTGATATGCAGCAAACAGCTCCGCATGAGGCTTTATGGTATAGTAAGAACCGCCCCATAAAATATCAGCCTTTGGATTCTCCCTGTCCTCCTCTATCCAGTCCAGCAACTGTCCAGAACCTGCTCGCACTACTTCCACTTCGATATCCGTACGGGCTTCAAATTCTCTTACAATAGGAGTCACAAATTCCACAGGATGTTGTGTATATATTACAAGTTTGTCATTATCGTTTTCCTTCGTATTTACATGATATGGTATCAGACTTCCTATTACATACAGGAAAAAACTTCCTGCAATCAGGAAACTAATTACTTTTATCCACTCTCTCATTTTATCCCCCATGCCTTTCGTAAGCATAGTTTAACACATTTCCCGCGGAAACTGTATAATAATTAAATTGCAGTTCAAAAATATAGTATATGGTTTTACGTATTCATGTTATAATAAATCGGATGTTTGTTATTCTGCAGAAAGGCACAGGTATTTACATGATCAAATTAATTGCTACCGATGTGGATGGTACTCTGGTAAAGGACGGCACTATGCACATTGATCCTGAATATATGACTGTTATTCATCAACTGATTCAAAAGGGCGTTCATTTTGCTGTCTGCTCTGGTCGTCAGTTCATCAGTGAGCGAAAGCTGTTTGCTCCGATTAAGGATGAACTTCTCTACATTACAGACGGAGGCACGGTAGTCCGTACTCCAAAAGAAATCCTAAAGGTTCACACCATGCCGGAAGATGTGTGGAAGGGCATGTGTAAAATGGTACATGACGAAATGCCTCATTGTGACTGCTTCATTGCCACACCCAATTACTGTCTCGCAGAAGATGCCAACAGCAGAATGTTCCACTGGCTTAAAGATTCCTACGGGTATGATATCCGCGAAGCCGAACATCTTCTCAATATTCCTGAGACGGATATCATCAAATTCACCGTATACCATAAGAATGCCTGTGAAGAGATGTGTCAGCCACTCTTCATCCCTACCTGGAAAGATCAGGCGCAGCTGGCTGCTGCCGGTAAAGAATGGGTAGACTGTAATCCTCTTGGTGTATCGAAAGGTACTGCAATCTCTTTCCTCCAGGAATATCTGGGTATTACCCCTGAAGAGACCTGTACCTTCGGTGATAACCTGAACGATATTGAAATGCTGCAAAGTGCAGGAACCAGCTATGCTGTTGCAAATGCCCGCGAAGAAGTCCGTGCAGCTGCTACTGATATCTGCGCTCCCTACTGGGAAAATGGTGTGCTTCAGATACTAAAAGGGATGCTGTAATGGCAATACCACATAAGGATGTTTTAGTTTAATGCCTATACGGTGCAACTCAGAAATGGGTTGCACCGTTTTTCTGATTATGCGATAAAACGAAACTGCTGAGGATTTTTTTGCATTTCTTCCTTCATTGCAAGAATTTCTTGCTCAGTTGGAATATCAATCATCCCAACAGCAGTGAAATACACATCAACTTTTACATAACAGTGACCGCTTGATTTATCATTGTTATGGACTTCGATGCGTTCAATAAGGGAATTTACAGGTGTTGGTGTAAGTTGGTCTTTGTGCTGATGTAGTGCATTTCACACTCCATCTGATTTACGGGTTTCTGTTCCAGAACCCTGTCCAGTCTCCGATGCCTTCCATCAGCCACTCGACAGAGTTCTGGAGTTACTTCTTTTATTTTATTTGCTATGCTGCCGTTGGTGCCTGTGAAGCCTCTGGTCGTCTGCCTTATTCATGCGGTACTCGCCAATACGGATAAACTTCTCCGCCTTTGTCTCATTTTCCTTTGCCGCAGTCTCACCCTGCATTTCCTCTGCTGTCATTGTTACATTTGTTTCTTCCATGTGTTTTCCTCCATTTTTTGATAAAAAATTAGAGCGTACAGGTTTTCCCATACGCTCTGACGCTGTGTTGTTATTTTAGTTACGTGTGGTATTAGTGTTGCACCGACAGTCGAGTAGACTAATGCCTCACGACACTAGCCCCTCACAGAACCGTACGTGCGGCTTTCCCGCATACGGCTCCTCATAATAACATTCATTTCTAGAACAACTTAACATATATCTTTGGCTTCGCCAGTGGGTACACTTTCAGCATATCGATATAACCATCCCACGTATAGCTCTGCCTGTGGCTTCTGCGGTTAAGCACCTTAAATTGGTATCGTTGCACAAAGTGTAGAAATGCGCCTATCTTGGCAATGTTGTGCGATACTCCATAATACCTATAATGTCCTACCAGTTTTGTATTTAACTTCATAATCAGTTCCTTTACTGGCATCGTTTGGTGTTCATACAGCCATTCCTTTACTGCTTTTAATTTCTGCTGGAATTTCTTGCGGTTTGTCTTAAGTTTCACACAGAAGTTACCGCTTTTCTTTCCTTTTCCACAGTAGAATGTAAATCCCAGAAAATCAAATGTTTCTGGTTTCTTGCCATATTTCCGTTTGGAATTGGCTTCCGCATATCTGCCAAACTCTATCATTCTGCTCTTGCTTTCTTCCAGTTCTAGATTGAATTTCTTCAATCGTTCCTTTAGTAATACATAGTATCTCTCTGCATCTTCCTTATACTGAAATCCTGCAATGAAATCATCTGCATATACTGCGAGAAAACTGTTACCTACTGTATTGCTCCTAATAACAAATTTGTACCATAAGGTCAATACATTGTGCATATAGATATTTGCCAGTATCGGACTAATGATATTGCCCTGTGCAGAACCCTCTTCACTTTCTTCAAATACTCCGTCCGTCATCACTCCGGCTTTTAAGTATTTATTGATTAACCAAAGCAGATTTGGGTCTTTGATGTATAACTTTAGAAACTCCATCATCCATTCATGGCTCAAGTGGTCAAAGAAACCTTTTATGTCTGCGTCTACCACATGATTTATATGCTCGTTACTTATCTGACGATGTACTTCTTTTATGGCATCATGGCATCCTCTGTTTGGTCGGAACCCATACATACAGTTTAGAAATCTTGGTTCATAGATAGCTTCCAATATTTTCTTCACTGCCAGTTGCACAATCTTGTCCTCGTAGGAAGCAATCCCCAAAGGACGTTTCTTACCATTTGCTTTCGGTATAAACACCCTAAGCAATGGTAAGGGTTTGTAAGCCTTATTCTTTAGCTTGCTTACAAGATTTGTTAAGTTTTCTTCCAGATGTTCCTCATACTCTGCTTTTGTTACTTTATCAATACCGACTGCTTTACTGCCATCTAATTCCTTATGGCATTGTTTCAACATTTCAATATTTATCAAGTGGTACAAAGATGTGAACTCTGGCTTCGGCGTAGTTGCCGAGATTTCCATTATTCTTTCTAATTTCGTTCCCATTATTTCCTCCGTCCCTGAGTACGGATAATGTGTCCTCAGAAAGACCGTTATTATGTAGCTCCCTTCCCTCCATTGGCATTACCCAGATTCCTCGGTACTATGAAGCTATCCGACTGCCTATCACTCATCCGTCCATCTCCATCTTCTAGTTGATGCAACGTACTTGTTTACAAGAAGCGATAGGCTCTCCCCAGTTGACTAATCAACCACAATGTCAAGCATGATTGGCTCTCTGACCCCGCAGTGTCGAATGGTTCTTGCCTTTAACGCACCATCCGATGTTGCTTTCCGCATCAGTTACAACGTCAGCCATCTGATAGTTAACCTTTCGAGGCTCAATCGCATTGCAACCCTACTTGCTTGCTGTCTACGCTTAGCAACTGTCATTACTGACAGCTACTCAAGACTCGCCACTAATCGGTTGGCTAGACCTTAATTAGACAGGATTTTCACCCGTTTGGTTAATTGCCCTTAGCTGGGCGAACAACTGAAAGTTTCGAGTGTCTTTCTAAATTTATCCCATCACTTCCAATACAAAACTTATTACAGAAAACAAATTACAAATGTAAATCGAGTAGGAGGGAAATTTAACTAAATTTCCCGACCTCTCACACCACCGTGC
>OCQC01000010.1_pt1 | contig 283329 bp, 188 predicted proteins | sample 1538401 | NCBI WGS metagenome assembly OCQC01 (sample SAMN04571689, study PRJEB22368) | human gut metagenome | biome: human gut; material: stool | host: Homo sapiens | place: Luxembourg | collected 2012-08-03 | reverse complement strand
ATCACTTTTGTTCTTTTCTATACCGGTATGAATATAATTTTAGGCGCGGATTACGCGGATTACACGGATTCTTTTTCTGTAATATAGTGTAATAGCGCAGCCATTAATCCGTGTAATCCGCGTAATCCGTGCCTAAATCATTATCAGCATTTAGCTCATTACTGTACCAAAAGGAATTTATTCCACCAAGTAAGTTTATCAGCTTTTAACCTGTGCGAGTCTGTAGTGATTGGTAAATACCCGCATATCCCAGCAGAATCCTCCTCTTCAAAATAGTATCATTAAACAGCAAAATCTAATCATATCGGAAAAGGCATGTTCTGTACATTTGCACACAGAATAATAAAACCTTTAAACGTACATACCGATATGTTCAGACACATCCTTTATTATGTAACTTCAGTCTTCCTTTTACTTCATCCGTACGTCTGTTATTCCACTGATTACAAACCGGATAAGGAGACAGAAAAGCGTATCGAGGCACTCCTCGGAAAGATGACACTGGAAGAGAAGATAGGGCAAATGAACCAATTGCACTGTGAGAACTTCCCATACCTTAAAACCGAAACACGCAAGGGCAGAGTAGGCTCCGTGATGAGCATAACCGACCCAAACATCTTCAATGAAGTACAACGCATTGCCGTAGAAGACTCCCGCCTCGGTATTCCGCTTATCAACGCCAGAGACGTGATACACGGATTCAAAACCATCTTCCCTATACCTTTGGGGCAAGCCGCCAGTTTCAATCCGGAGATTGCGGAAACCGGTGCCCGGATTGCCGCGACCGAAGCTTCCGCCGCAGGAATAAGATGGACATTCGCCCCCATGATAGATATCACTCATGATCCCCGCTGGGGACGTATAGCCGAAGGATTCGGAGAAGACCCGCTTCTCGTCTCTCAAATGGGCGTTGCAGCGATAAAAGGTTTTCAGGGGAGTAGCCTAAACCACCCGACCTCCATTGCTGCCTGTGCCAAGCACTTTGCCGGATATGGTGCTTCGGAAGGAGGCAGAGATTACAACTCCACCTACATCACCGAACGCCAATTCCGCAACCTTTATCTCCGCCCTTTCGAAGCAGCCGTCAATGCCGGAGCAGCTACCCTGATGACGGCATTCAACGATAATGATGGTATCCCCTCTTCAGCCAATCCTTTCCTGTTGAAGGATGTGCTCCGCAATGAGTGGAATTACCGGGGCACGGTAGTATCGGACTGGGCATCCGTCTCCGAAATGATCCGCCACGGATTCTGCGAGGACGAGAAGGAAGCGGCACTGAAAGCTACAAATGCAGGGACCGATATAGAGATGGTGAGCGAAACCTATATCAAGTATCTCCCTCAATTGATAAAAGAGGGAAAAGTTTCCATGGAAACCATCGACAATGCGGTAAGAAACATTTTGCGATTGAAGTTCCGGTTGGGATTATTCGAACATCCATACATTGCCGACCAAAGAAAAGAGACATTCTATCGCCCCGATTTCCTGGAAGCGGCGCAGACAGCGGCCGAACAATCGGCTGTTTTATTAAAGAACGAAAGGGGAACTTTACCCATTCAGAGCAACATAAAGACAATTCTCGTAACCGGACCATTGGCGGACGCACCCCATGAGCAATTAGGTACCTGGGTGTTTGACGGTGATGCCTCATACTCGCAAACGCCTCTACAAGCATTGCGCCGGACAAGTGGCGACAGCATCAAAGTGCTATATGCCCCGGGATTGAACTATTCACGCGATACGGCCACCAGCCAATTCAATAAAGTAGTGGAATTAGCCCGGGAAGCGGATCTTATTCTTGCTTTCGTAGGCGAAGAAGCCATACTTTCCGGTGAGGCGCATTGCCTTGCCAACCTGAATTTGCAAGGGGCGCAATCCAGGTTACTGCACCGTTTGTCCGAAACGGGAAAACCGCTGGTTACAGTAGTCATGGCAGGGCGACCGCTTACCATCGGACGGGAAGTGAATATCTCGGATGCACTGCTCTATGCTTTCCATCCCGGAACAATGGGCGGTCCCGCATTGGCAAACCTTCTTTTCGGCAAGGTTGTGCCTTCCGGCAAATTACCCGTAACCTTCCCAAAGGAAACCGGACAAATCCCCATTTACTACAACCACACCAGTACCGGACGCCCGGCAAGCGGAAGTGAAAAGAATATCTTCACCATCCCTGTGGGTGCCGAACAAACTTCTTTGGGGAACACCTCTTTCTACCTGGATGCAGGCAAAGATCCCCTATTCCCATTCGGATATGGCTTATCCTATACAACATTTGCATACAGTAATCTGCAATTATCCTCCACTCAATATACCCGGAATGAAGTAATTATCATTACCTTTGACCTAACTAATACCGGCAAAACGGACGGCACCGAAATAGCGCAACTCTATTTCCGCGACCTGGCAGCATCCGTAACCCGGCCGGTAAAGGAACTGGCTGCTTTTGAGCGTATTCATCTGAAAGCCGGAGAGACACGGCACATACGGATGGAGCTACCGGTAAAGCAGTTATCCTTCTGGAACTATGCGATGGACTATTGTGTAGAGCCCGGAAAGTTTGATTTGTGGATAGGAGGCAACAGCCGGGAAGGATTAAAAGCGACATTCAACATAACTCAATAACTAACAGTCATGAAAAAACCGAATTTGAACATGAAGCGAGCGTCACTACTGACCTCATCACTCTTGTGCAGCGCCCTGCTAATAGCCGTTCCTCTCCGGAAAGAGTTGAACGAAGGCTGGCAATTCAAACAAGCCCGGCTAAGCAACTGGTATCCCGCCACCGTTCCCGGAGTGGTGCACACCGACTTAATAAACAACAAGATCATCGAAGATCCCTTCTTCCGCCTCAACGAACGCGGTATGCAGTGGATAGATAAGGAAGACTGGATCTACCAGACCTCCTTCCAACTGACTCCCGAAATAATGGAGAGGCAGAATATAGACCTCGTATTCAAAGGACTCGACACTTATGCAGACGTATATCTGAACGAAAAGAAAATACTGGAGACCAACAACATGTTCCGTGAATGGAAAACAAACATAAAGGCGGAACTGAAACCCGGAGAAAATATCCTGAAAATCTATTTCCATTCTCCCATCAAGGTGGACATTCCCAAATGGGATGCACTGCCCTACCATTACGAAGCCAGTAACGACCAGTCCGAAAACGGTGGATTATTCGACAAGAAAGTCAGCGTATTTGCCCGCAAAGCCGGTTATCACTACGGCTGGGACTGGGGACCTCGCTTAGTGACCTCCGGCATTTGGCGTCCTGTATACATTGAAGCATGGGACGACGCCCGACTCAGCGATGTCTTCATCCGTCAACAGGAAGTCAGTAAAAGCCGTGCATCCATCGTGGGAGAAATAGAAGTTCAATCGGACAAGGAAATAGACGAAGCCACCCTTACGGTGACTGATGCCGCTTCCGGCAGAGTAATGGCAGGCAAAACCGTTTCCCTCCACAAAGGAAACAATAAGATTTCCCTTCCGTTTATCATCCGGAATCCCCGATTGTGGTGGAGTAACGGACTGGGTGAGCAGCATTTATATGACTTCCGTACTGCGCTTACCATCAATAACGAAACATCCGACATTCAGAGCACAAAAGTGGGTATCCGCTCGCTGAAGATCATCAACCGCCCGGACAAGGATGGAAAGACTTTCTATGTGGAACTGAACGGTGTCCCCGTCTTTGCCAAAGGTGCCAACTACATTCCGCAAGACAACTTCCTGCCACGCGTCACACCGGAACTGTACGAAAAGACAATCCTTGACGCCGCCAATGTCAACATGAACATGCTTCGCATCTGGGGCGGCGGCATTTATGAGAATGACCTGTTCTATGAACTCTGCGACCGCTACGGCATCCTTGTCTGGCAAGATTTCATGTTTGCATGCAGCCTCTACCCCGCTGAAGGGGAATTACTGGAGAATATCCGCCAGGAAGCCATCGACAATGTGAAACGTCTGCGAAACCATGCCTGTATCGCCCTCTGGTGCGGAAATAACGAATGTAATGACGCCTGGTTCAACTGGGGCTGGCAGAAACGATACAAGGCGCAGAATCCGGAATATGAAAAGAAGATCTGGAAACAGTTCACCGATCAGTATTACGTCACCCTTCCCGAAGTTGTGAAGGAATACGCACCCGAGAGCTTCTATTGGCCTTCTTCCCCCTTCGCCCGTGAAGACGGCGGCAGCGATGACCACAACGGCGACCGCCACTACTGGGATGTGTGGCATGGTAAAAAGCCCATCGAGACGTACAACAAAGAACGAAGCCGTTTTTTCAGCGAATATGGCTTCCAATCCTTCCCCGAATTTGAATCCGTGAAGCGCTACGCTCCCTGTGAAGAGGACTGGGATATCTATTCGGAAGTCATGATGTCCCATCAGCGCGGAGGCATGCACGCCAACCAACTGATTGAGACTTATCTGCTGAACGAATATCGCAAACCCAAAAACTTCGAAGCCTTCCTCTACATGAACCACGTGCTGCAAGGAGATGCCATCAAAACAGCCATCGAGGCACATCGCCGGGATATGCCCTACTGCATGGGAACGCTCTTCTGGCAACACAACGACTGCTGGCCCGTGGCTTCCTGGGCAAGCCGCGACTACTACGGTCGCTGGAAAGCGCAGCATTACTTTGCCCGCAAGGTTTACCGTGACATCCTCGTTTCTCCCATCACCGACGAAGGCGAAGTATTGAACATCCAGGTGGTTTCCGACCGCCTCAAATCCTGCAACGGCACGCTCCAGGTAGAAGTTATGAAACTGACAGGAGAGAAAGTGAACAGTTACAAACGAAATATAAAGATAGACGCCAACAGTAGCCAGACGGTATTCTCGGTTCCTTTGGGTGAAGCCTTAAAAAACACACCTAAAGAAGATGTATTCGTTCATGCCGTCCTGCTGACCGACAAAGGGAAAAACAGTTATGCCAATAACTACTTCCTCGTGAAACAGAAAGAAGTGAACTATCCCAAAGCTGCTATCACTTCGAGCATAGAGCCCATCGAAGGCGGTTTCGAACTGACCCTCAACAGCGACAACTTTGCCCGTGCCGTATTCATAACCATCGGCGATGTGGACAGTTCATTCAGCGACAATTACTTCGATATATTGCCCGGCGGTTCTGTGAAAGTGAATGTCTATACCGATTTACCGCAGCCTGCATTTAAAAAACAATTAAAAGTTATTTCCCTGAGCGACGAATACTAATCCATTCGTACTTTTCCATTCGCATATTCCGCATCGCTTAGTTCTCCCTGGCTTCCCAATCGCCATCACCCGTATTCAGGTGATGATGATTGGGAAGCTTTTTCATTGTAAGGAATTAAGAACGCGGTATTCGCTCATTGATACAAGCATTGAAAGAAGATCGATTGGCTACTTTATATTTTTTTCTACCTAATCTTACTTGTTATTATTGCCTAATAGAAATTCGGTTTACTATAGTATATCTTTTGAATAACTATAGTAAACCGAAAAGTAACAAACGAATCATATCCTAATAGGTAACAGAATGTATTAGGAAACTTATTTCACCTCCACATTCTCAGGCATCTGATACATGTCCGGCAGATCGCTACTGAAGAAAGTAAGCTCATTAGCATGGAATTTAATGAAATCCGCCTCAGAAGCATGCCCCTTGAATACAGAGAAATAATGCATGTCCGATTCATTGCCTCCGACAAACTTATTGCGCCACATCACAATCATGCTGACTTTGCGCCCAGTTGCAGGAGTAAGTATCTGCTTACTCCAATAATCCTTATCAGTAAATCCTTCGACACCGGTTTCCGTCACTCCGCAAGGCTTCTTCTTTTTCTTCGATAATTCGGAAATAGTCTTTAGATTGGAGGAGAAAGTGGCAGGATTCAGACCGTGGTAGCAATCCATACCTATAAAATCGACATACTCATCACCGGGCCAACGGAAAAGGAAGTCCTCTTCACGCTTCACGGAATCCATCTGCGGGGAAATGGCATAGACAAACTGGTGTATACCTTTTGTATCACGGAGATAATTGACTGTAAACTTCCAGAGACCGATAAACTCCGCCTCCGTAGTGCAACTTTTTCCCCACCATGACCAAGTCTGTGTATGCTCATGGAAAGGACGGAAAATAACAGGGATCGGCTTCCCCTGATCATCTTTCAATTCACCGGCAAATGTAGCAAGACGGTCAAGCCAGGTCTTAAACTTAGCCTGTACGGCACTTCCGTCTTCCAAAATTCCACGTACGACTTCGGCACTTGAATTATCCCACGAATCACCTCCAGTCAAAGGATTATTCAGGTGGCAGCATGCAATAATTACCTCCCCACGGCGACGTGCCTCAAGAATACAGCGTTTGCGAATAGCGTTAGCCTCATTCCCCTCGCAGCGATCATCCATAATCTCCGCAAAATCTACACTGAATACAGCCGGATAATCTCCGCATACCTCCTTCGTATCGGAATTGCCCGAAACATCATACCATTTACGGCCATAGAACAAATCATCATGGTGTCCAAACATGAACCCGGTTTGCTGTATATCCCATAGACGGGCATACAAAGCCTTAGTTTCGGCTGTTGCACTTTTATCTACCATGCTCAGTTCGACAGTTTCGGTACCCGGCGGTTCGGGTGCAGAATCATCATTATCTTTAGAGCAGGACGAACAGCCCAACAAGACGATAAAGATTGCCATATATACTTTTTTCATAACTATCTTATTATTGAATATCAGTTAATAACTGGAACGTCTGTGCCTTCAAGGTCGTTTTATACGTTCCTTTCAAATGAAATCCCGTTTCCTGGGGAACAGGAAATCCATCGGCATCCTTGGGTTGAAGATTTTCCTCATATTTATAAAGGGAGGCATTCTCCATCGGACGGGGTAAAGTGAGCTGCACAGATTTATCTTTCTCTCCCACATTCACCATAGCCACCGTTAATTTGCCCTGGTAAGTACCTGCCACCACATAGACATCTTTATCTTCCGAAGCTACAGCAGTATGCAATATATCCGTTCCGGCAGGAAAATAACGGCACATCAGCGACCAGGTATAGAACCAGGGCCGTATCTGTTCTTCATCGGGTTTATTAAATACTTCCTCTCCCAGAATATTCCACATACCCCATATCTTAACATCTTCCGTCTTTCCGGAATCTCCGCTGCTATGCATTGCATCATCCAGCATCCACACAGCCATACCCGAATATCCTCCGTTCATCACTTCCATGGCAAGCAACGGCATATCGAGGCCATAGAAATAGTCGTAACAGAGCATATTGCAGTCACTCCCTTTAGTGAAAGGATGCCCTTCGACCCGGCGGTTATATTCTGCCATCAACAAAGAATCAGCATCACGCCAATACTTATAACCGGCCTCACCCAAAACAATCTTTTTCCCCTCGGGAACATGACGTTTATAGCGGGAAAGAATTTCAGGATATTGTCCGGTACGCACTTCATTCTGACCCGGATAAGCATGGACATCGTACAATCCGATAATAGAGTCAGCATCCAGTGCCGTTTGTTTCACCCACCCCTCGGCATCATAGGCAGAAGCCTCATTCTTGTAATCGGCTACTACATCCGGCCCTGCAAGCATCACCTTTTCCGTCAGCCCGGGATACTCTTTCATTTTCCGGTGAAAACGGAAAAGCATTTGTTTCCACATTTCATAATCACCATTGGTAGATGCCCAGTTTCCATCAGGCTCGTTGAAGATTACAAAATACTTGATACAGGAGAAACCAAGGTCATTCACCAGATAATTAAGATAGTCGACGGACATATCCACCCATTTCTGATCCTGCTTCATATCCCAGGTAGGCGGATTGTATTCACCGTACATGACGGTTATCCCCCGCTCAGTGCAATACTTCAAGAGTCGGGAGATGGAAGCTATATTCCGCGTTTTATCATACGTTCCTGTTTCGGAATCATAATAGCGATAGGGGCTGTTTATCATGCAACGTATATACTGCGGCTTCATAAAGTCGAGTCGTTTGCAGAGTGTTTCCCAGTCTTTATCAGAGATAGAAGCACCCCAAGCTTCAGCCTCATCATAGGGATCCCACTCGGCACCATTGCCGATATATCCGGCATTCGTCACTTCCGGTGAGACCGTAATTTCCACCACTTCTTGCGAGGTGCAAGCTGATACGAGCCATAACAGCATGCAACTTAAAATCATATTTATCTTCATCATAATCTTATTATGAACGGTTATCAATTAATAATCGAAATTCGTATATAGCACCAGAGACTCTCCGGGCATTTGGAATGCCTCGCCTTTGGCCGGGCGCAATGTCACCCCCTGGCGATGGGGTAATAATCGGCAATCACCTTCTTTCTGTAACCGGCCCTCGGCATACAAGTACTGTTTCACACCTTTCAATACGGGGAGAGAAGTACTTTTAAGCAATACAGATTTCTCTTCCCTGGAAACATTGACCACGGCAATCATATATTTACCGTCTTTTTCCACAGCAATCGCCTTAAGAGACTTGTCTCCTTCCACCTCAACCTTATAAGCACGCGAACCGGCAGGCATATAGCGCGTCAGCAACGACCAGGCATAAAACCAGGGACGCACTTCCTCTTCTTCCGTACCGAAATACTCTTCGCCAAAGATATTCCAAAATCCCCATACCTTCAGCTTATCAGGTGCTTCTTTCGCATGCATGGCATCATCGAGCATCCACACCACCGAACCGGAATATCCGGAGTTTACTGTCTGGAAAAGAGCATCTGCCATGTCGGTACCATACATGAAATCATAAACAAACATTTGAGAATCATCCATCGAAGCATAAGGCTTTGCCGCTGCCCTACGAAGGTTTTCACGCTGATAAACAGAATCGGCAGGTTCCACAAACTTAAATCCGATCTCACCCATCACGATTTTCCGACCTGCCGGAACAGCTTGTTTGTAGGCACGGATAATGTCAGTATACTCCCCGCTGTTCACCGTTATTTTGGAAGGATAGGTATGGATATCATAAAGACCAATCTCATCTTTCAGATGCGTAGCACAACTATCCACCCACCAGGCCTCATCAGCCGTCCAGATTGCAGCATCAGGCCCCACAACCGAAAGTTTACCTGCAAGTTTGTTCTTCTGCAATTCTCCATAGAAGAAGCGGATGGCACGTGCCCAAAGGGAGTATTTTCCGTCCGTTGAAGACCAGTAGCCATTCGGCTCATTCACCAGATTGTAATATTTAATACAGGAATACCCTTTTTCCTCTATCAGAAAACGAACATATTCGGCAGCAGCGGAAAGATTCTTTTCACGGATCACCTCTTTCCGGGCATCTACCATTCCCCCACCCCAGTCACCGAACATTACTGTCACATCACGCGATTGGCAGTAATCCAATATATGAGACAAATGCTCCAAGCCACGTTCGGGATAAAGAACTCCATCCTGCATTACCGATGTAGTGTTGGTCATGACACGTATAAACTGAGGGCGCATAAAGTCCAGACGGTCATACATCTTCTTCCAGTCGGCTTCGGAAATGTCCAAACGTCCTTTTCCGTAATCCAATTGATAAGGGTCCCACTGAGCACCGTTGCCGATGTAACCTTCATTGATAATCTGTTTCGCATCTACAGAAACAACAGTCTGTGAAGCGGCATAGCCGCCCCACAGAAAGAAAACAGAGAGTATAACAAACCGTTTCATAGGATATATCAACGTTTGGAGACAGAGATCCAGTAACGGCGCACTTTCTTGACAAACTTGTCATAGTCACTGTAAATATTCGTCCAGTCATCCGTACCACTCAGGTTGAAGGCAAAGGCATTCCGCTCGATAGTCATGCTCAGTCCATTACCCAGGTCTTCTGTTCCGGCAGCCACTAAAGAACCCGTAGTCTTCCGACCCTCTTTATCTGTAAAAGTAATCGTATTCGCTGCATAATCGCGTACCCATGTACTTTCACCTTCAGGAATCTGGCGATAGAACTTCTTCAAGTCAATATCTACACCGGGATTCTCTTTGTTACCGTCACCCAGGAAAATGAAATCAGCATATTTTCCATCAGCTCCCGCATCATTGATACAGATACCGCTTGTATTGCCCTCATCCGTCACTCCGGTCATTGTAAAGGTAAGCACATTGTCGCACTCAGCTTGCGGGCCATACGTTTCCGACCAGCACCAGGGCTTGTCCGTCAATTGCATCACGGCACCTCCACCATATTCCGGCCCGGTACCACCATAAATAGTCAATTTCTTTACATCCCAGGTACCTACAAGAGTTTCCGTAAATTCGGATACGGTAATCGTATAATTACGTGTTTCTCCGGTAGCGGAAGTAACAGTGATTGACGCACTCCTCGAACCATTCTCGAAATTCAAGGCATCTCCTACCTCTAAGGAAGCTTCCGCCTGATAGGAGAGTTGTAGCTTTTTCAGCCTGATGTTCGACAAATCGGGTACGGCATCAACATTAATAGCCAGGTTTATATCTCCCGTAGCAGCATCCACAGTCTCAATAAGGGCGGTTCCCATCTGATTTTCAAATTGTATATCCAGTATGGTACGTTCATGATTCCAGCCACCATCATTGATGTCGTCCTGCAAATCTTTCACACATGCCTGCTGGATCAACACAATGCAGGCAAGCAAAATGTATTTCGTTAGTTTTACCATAATCTTACTTCTTTTTAAGGTCTGAGACTTCCATTCAAATTTATTTCAGCCTGCGGTATCGGATAGAAAGTCACCTGATCTTCCGAAAGCCCGGCTGCCTCGGGAACATCTGTCGTAATCCGGTTCCATCGGCGCAAATCATATACATGATCGCCTTCAAAGGCAAGTTCAAAAGTTCTCTCTTTCAGTATTTCCCTGCGGAATTCATCTTTCCCCAGATTCGGCTTCATATCTCCCAAACCGGCACGGCTACGAATGAAGTTTACCAGTTCATAGGCCTTAGCCGTAGGACCTGCCGCCTCTGCATAAATAAGCGCCACATCAGAGAAACGGAGCAGGAAAGGCCGGGTACTGGTCTTGTCACCTTCAAACTTCGGATCTATATATTTGCGACAGAACGGATAAGGAATCTTTCCGGGATATTCTCCCAACAGCGTACCATCTGCCTTGTAGACTTTATCAACAATAAGCTCTGTTTTGCGCTTATCACTTGCATCAAAAGTATTGTAAAAAGCAACCGTGGTCTGATATTCGCCCCAACCGTCATGAGTGGGGATACACTCATCCTTATCCCCCTGTTTCAGATACAGAGTGGCTCCGTCTATATAAGGAATAAACATCTTGGATATTTTAGAGTATTGCCCTTCGGAAGAACCGCTCCGGTCCATCGCCATGATAAAGATATGCTCTTTGCCGCGTGCTTTCTCAACGTCATAAATATCAAGCAGCGAGCTCTCGAAGCCATATACCGACTGCTTTTCAATCACTTCACCTGCAAAATATGCAGCACTGTCGTACATGACTGTTGCATCGCGGTGCATATCACGATAGAGTTTCACCCCATGTTCTTTAGCCGACGCCACATACAAGTATGCCTTTGCAGCCAGGGCCTGCGCAGCCACCCGGTCGGCACGCCCTATCTTAGGAGTTTCATAAACAGGCAGTAACTCTGCAGCCCGGCGGCAATCCGAAAGAATCAGGTCGTACATAGCATCCATATCAGGCGCAAGCGCGGTTGAAGTCTGATCCACCGTTTCCACTACTGATTTGTGCAAAGGAACAAGGCCGAAGTTACGCACCAGGTTAAAGTAATTCCAGGCGCGGAGGAAATAAGCCTCACCCAGAAAAAGGTCTTTTTGCTCTTGGCTGAAGCCTGCATCCGGCACTTTTTTAATGACGGCATTGGCACGGTTCACACCGATGAAGGCATACTTGAAGAAATTCTCCAACGAACCGTTTGTTTTAAAGTTACCCACTTTCCAGTTATTCAGGTCCTGATTGTCGGCACTTGCATCCGACTTGGTCGTCATGGTCTCACTTGCCATATCACCCAAAAAGAAAATGGTTCTGGAATATTCCAGGTAGTTCAGCGTGCCGTACGCATACATAACTGCGGCCTCTGCATCGGCTGCCGTCTTGAAGAAATTATCTTCAGAATAGAACCCGTAAGGAGTCTCATCCAGATTGCATGCTCCCAATGCCAGGGTTCCGGCAAGCAGTGATATTACAATTCTATTTTTCATATTGTATCAGTTATTTAGAAGGTTAAGTCAAGTCCGAAAGTCCATTTACGCAAACGGGGATATCCGCCGCTATAAACTCCATCCAACCCTACTTCGGGGTCGTATCCCTTGAACTTGGTGAAAGTGTATAAGTTAGAAGCATTCATATAGATACGCGCTTTAGAAAGGAATGACTTTTTCGGTAAGTCAAACGTATAGCCTATATTCAGATTCTGAACACGCAGGAACGATCCGTCCTCTATCCACCAATCAGAAATCTTCACCTGACGACCGTCGCGTAAGCTCGGATATTTATTTGTCGGATTATCGGGTGTCCAGCGTAATGGAGAGTTACTGGGCTCACCGAATGCCTTCGTATTCAACACGTCCTGACCAAATACCCCATTAAGGAATACGCTCACATCAAACTTCTTCCAAGACAGGTTCAACGCCAAACTGGCTGTAAAGTCCGGATTAGGATCACCTATAATGGTCTTATCCGCTTCCGATATTTCGCTGTCTCCATTCAGATTCATGTATTTGAACTCTCCGGGGTTAGCATAATCGCCGGACAAACCGGCATCGATTCCTTCATTCAGGGTCTGGACAATACCATCCACTTTATATCCATAGAACACATTTACCGGTTGACCGATAGCCAGTATATTGGTATAGTCGCGATATTGCTCAAGACTATTGCCCGAATACTCAAAGAGCATCCCCGTCATCGGGTCGGTAACCAAACCGGATTCCAAAGTGTTACCCAAGTCTTTCACTTTATTGCGGTTGCGCGAGTAAATCAGGGTTCCGCTCAACTGCCAGTCTTTCGTTTGCAGGATATCGGCATCTACCGTTACTTCAAAACCACGGTTCTGGATTTTACCATCATTCACCCACATCTTGTCATATCCCGAAGACAGAGCCAGATTACGTTCACGAAGTAAGTCGCTGGTCTGTTTATCATAATAGTCAAAAGAAACTCTCAGACGACGGTTGAGAAATGCCATGTCGATACCAAAGTCGGCTTGTGCAGTTGTTTCCCACTTCAAATCAGGGTTCGGAATACCACTCCATACCCGGTAAATCCATCCCGGACCTGTCCAGCCGGAAACATATCCCGGACCGATGGTAGTAGCCCAACTGCCATCATTATAATACTTATCCGTACCGTAACGGCTTAAAGTCTGATAAGGACTGATTCCCTGATTACCGGAAATACCATAGCTGAAACGGAACTTCAACTCATCAAATACATTCAGATTCTTAATGAACGATTCTTCATGCGCTTTCCAGCTAACAGCTCCTGAAGGGAACATAGCCCACTTGTTATTCTTACCGAATTTAGAGGAACCATCGGCACGAGCCGTCAAGGTCAGCAGATACTTATTATCGTATACATAGTTCAGACGGAACATTCCTGAAACGAGTTTATTATCCGAATATCCATTCCATATTTCATTCTTCTCCGGATTTCCGGCACCCATATTCTCATTGCCCAATGCTTCGTTCACAAAATCCTTACCTGTCAGGCCGGAACTTCTGGACATATAGTATTCATAAGAATAACCCACCATGGCACCAATGTCATGCTTGTCGAATTTCTTCTGGAAGTTGGCGAAAGTTTCAGAAACCAGATTGTGTCCCTCCCAGTTCTCTATCTCTGCCTGACCGTTGCTGAATTCTCCGGCTTCGGTATATTTCTTCGGATAGTATCTGTCGGATACGGACTTGCCAAACTTATAGTTCAATTGGGAAGTCAGTTTCAGGAAAGGGAAGAGTTGCCATTCCAACGCTACGGAAGAAATGACATCCAAAGACTTGGTTTCATTCTTCTGCAAGTCTGTAATCGCCATCGGATGGCTGAAGTCACTTGCATTGGTCAGATAATAGTCCCCGTTTTCGTCATAAACCGGATAAATAGGGTTTCTCCAGTACGACAAGCCACCATTGGCATTGCGCACACCGCGGGAAAGGATATTGGAAAAGCGTACTTTGAAGTTATCATATATATTATGATCTACACTCAAATTGTATCCACCTTTTGTGTAGTCATCTTTTATATACATACCATTATCTGTATAGAAATTAGCACTAAGATTGAAAACAGTCCGGTCATTGGAACTGGAAATCGTAGCAGTGGTATTATTGGAAACCGGAGTGTCACGGAATACCAGATCATCCCAACGGGTATTGGTAGTCCAGGTAGTTTGCAGTTCTTCTACCGATGGATAGTAAACACCGGTGGAACTTACTTTTCCCACATAAAGCGGATCAAGCCCTCCATTGATGCGTGACTCGTTGTTTAAGGAAGCCATCAATACGGGGTCGCGCCACAAATCAAGTTTCGTATCAAACTGCGAAAGGGTAATCTGCTGGCGAACCGTTATGTTGGTAGTTCCTGTCTTTGCACGCTTTGTTGTAATCATAATAACACCGTTTGCACCGCGGGAGCCATAAATAGCAGAGGCTGAAGCATCTTTCAGGATTTCCATATTCACGATATCCGACGGATTGATCTGCTTCAGATCTCCGGCATCTCCCAACGGAAAGCCATCCACTACCACCAGTGGAGCATTGGAGCCACGCAACGAACTACCACCACGGATACGCACCGTAGCACCGGCTCCCGGGTCCTGTGAAGAATTGATGACCTGCAGACCGGCTGCACGTCCCTGTAACAATCCTTCCACCGAATTGGCGGGGATTTCTTTCAGGGCTTCCGTCTTGACGGACGTAACCGAACCTGTAACGTCGCTCTTCTTCACACTACCGTAGCCTATCACCACTACCTGCTCCAGTTGAAGTGCATCGTCAAGCAGAGTTACATTGATCGTACTCTTTCCATTGACGGGCACTTCCTTATTTTGCATACCTACATAAGAAAACACCAATGTTGCCGTACGCGGCACATCTTTCAATATATAATTACCATCGATATCGGTAATCGTTCCGCCGGATATTCCTTTGACTTGCACAGTAGCGCCAATCAGGAAGTCTCCTGCTGCATCCTTTACACAACCGGCAACTGTTATTTTATCCGGTGACTGTGCATAAGAAACGGGAATGTTACTAAAGAACATGCATAATGCCATTATCTGCCAAGACAAAAATACATGCCACCAACTTTTTGATTCATTTTTCATACTTATCAAGAATTAAAGAACACACACATTTTACATTCATAGAATTCTATTTTTCATTAGCTATATCATGATAGGACAAAAGTAGGAGGATTATGAATGACAGCATTTATATTACTTGTTCAATGATTGTACTTTTTTGAACGTTTTTCCGGCTATAATCCACACCCTGCTACCGTTTTATTTGCAAGAGGTATCAATTATCGCATCTACATGGGATAACTATAAGAGATCAATAACAAAAGGGGATTTAGTGCAATCTACAGCTATCGGAAAGTAGATAATCAAGTAATTCATCAACGGCGCAAGTAGCTACACAGACATATTTATCGGCACTGCCATAGTATACGAAGAGCTCGCCGTCCACAATTACATTTCCTGTAGGAAATACACAACCATTATACAGACCGGACGTTTCAAAATCCAGTTCCGGTTCAAGTATAGGTTGAGGAGTTTTAGCCAGAATGTGCAGCGGATTTTCCAGATCAAGCAGCAGAGCGCCAACACGATAGTATCCCCGTCCACCATGCTCCACACCATGATACAGCACCAGCCAACCCTTTTCCGTTTTAAGCGGAGGAGTACTTCCGCCCAACTTTTCTTCCCATGAGTTCTCGGTTCCGGTAATCAGCAAATGACTTTCCTTGTCCTCCCAATTCAACAGATCATCCGAGAACTTCATCCAGATGGATGGATAATCCACGCCATACTCACCGCCTATGTATTCTTTAGGACGATGCAGCATCACATACTTTCCCTGAACTTTTTCCGGGAAAAGAATAACATCCCTGTCGTCCAATACCGGAGAGGTCAGACGTCCCAGTCTCTTAAACTCACGAAAATCAGTAGTAACAGCCAACCCCGTATTACCCAGATTTTTACGGAGAGCCATAGGAGCATCACTACCGCAATCCGGCAACAACACTTCATCATGGCTGAAGTTCCAATATTGCCCCGGTGCATACGGACGATAGGCATAAGTGATGTAATACTCCGTATCATACTTCACAATGCGGGGATCTTCCACACAACCCGAATCAGGACCATCCTCACTGGGACCGAACACCGGAACATCGGATACACGCTCAAAGTGGAATCCGTCTTTACTGGTGGCCAATCCTAAACGGATCACATGTTCGGCATCATTTCCCGCAGCTCTGTACAGCATATAGAACGTACCATTGTCATAAACCACTCCGGGATTGCAGGTTACCAACGATTCCCAATCATTCGAATCCAACGGGGAAAGTATCGGATTTCCCTCAAACTTCTTTAATTTCATCTTCTTATTTCTTTATAATTATATAACAATCAACTGAATATAATCCATATCAATACACTCAACACCAACAGGACAATCGCCCATGAATGATAATTCTTGTACCACACCAGAGCACGGTTCGCCCGGAACTCCGCTTTCAGTTCACTCATGGAGAAGGTGGTATCCACAAGCTTCTCGGCAACCGGTTTCGAATAGCACATACTGACCAGATAAATAACGATCCCGCTCACCGCCAACAAGAAAGGAACAATCAACAGGAAGTGCATATCGCCAAATATTTCATTCTTATAGAAAAGCATCACAACCGCTATAGCCAAACCACTGAGCAGTCCGGCAAAAGCACCATTTCCATTCACACGCTTATTAAACACGCCCAGCAAAAATGCCGCAACAACAGGCGGAGCAATGTAAGAAAGCATCTCCTGATAATACTTCAGCAACGAACCGAACTTCCCGATCTGAGGTGCCCATAAGGCGGCCGCAACAATAATGACGCAAGAGGTTATCTTTCCGATAATCACGAGTTTCTGGGAACTGGCATTCTTATTATATTGCGCATAGAAGTCCATTGTGAACAGTGTAGACGTAGAGTTAAGAATAGCGCTCAAAGTAGAAGTCAAAGCAGACAAAAGCGCTGCCAGCATGATACCCAACAATCCCACCGGTATCAGTTGAAGCACCATATTGGGATATACCATATCCGGCTTTTCAAGCCCCGGAAACAAATGGCGGGCAATCACACCCGGTATGGCAATGATAAAAAGAGTCAGCATAGTAAGGAAACCCGTAAACAATACACCCTTACGTCCTTCATCCACTGACTTCGAGCTCAATACACGCTGCACCAACGTCTGGTTATTTGCCCAGAAATAGATGCCCAGAACCGGCATACCGACTATCAGCCCCAGCCAGGGAGTGGCCGTATCCGTCAATGGGCGAATCAGCTTCACCGATATATCGCCACTGGCAAACAACTGATAGAAATAATCCCCGCCTTGCTGGAAACAGTAGAAAGTCAGCAAGATAGATCCTAATATAAGAATGACAGCCTGTATCAATTCCGCATTAATGGCAGAAGACAAACCGCCCGGGATAGTATAAGATGCAGCAATAATCGCAAACACAATAATGATCAGTTGCAAATCAGCATCGGGAAGTATCAGCTTAATAATCAGCGCAGCAGCATACAAAGCTCCGGCAGCGTCCAGGAAAATGTTTCCTATGATGCAAATGGCAGAGAAGTAATAGCGCGAACGGCGGTCAAAACGCTTCTCCAGAAATTCCGGTATCGTGAATATACCCGACTTAATATAAAGAGGTAGCAGGAAAACTGCAAAGAACACCATTACCACAATACCCGTCAGGTTATAATTAAACACAGCGATACCCGTGTGATAAGCATCACCGGACTGACCTATCAAAGTGGTACTTGAAATACTGGCAGCAAACAGTGATAACCCCACTACCCACCAAGGCATTGAGCGTCCCGCCAGAAAATAGGATTGGGAGTCTGAGCTCTTACCATTCTTCAGCCCCCACCAGATGATAAAGGCCAAATAAACAAGGACTATTACAAGATCTAAATTGCTTATTGAAAATGTCTCCATAGCATAGAAATTAATTGTTTTGAATTCATGCTGCAAAAATAGAGGGGATTCTGATAATTCGCTTATAATATTCTGTCTATTGATTATACTTTTTTGAATACCTGACTGTATTTTCATTAGAATTCGTAGCTTTGCAAGAGAGAAACAACTACGACCATGAAAGACATACAAAAAGAAATCACTCCCATTGCCGCGGATGACCTGTTCATTGTACTCAATCATCCGAACGCCAAGTTCGACTATCCGGTACACTATCATCCGGACTATGAAATCAATTTGGTTATGGACACCTACGGAAGCCGCATCGTTGGAGATTCGGTAGAGGCTTTCGAAGCCCTGGACCTCATCATGATAGGTCCCAACCTTCCACACGCCTGGAAAGGAGAAGTAGTAGAAGGAAACCATGTGATTACCATCCAGTTCTCGGACAAGCTACTGAACTTTCCGATATTGGAAAAACGCTTATTCAACCCCATCAAGCAACTGCTGCTTGAATCACAACGGGGCATTGGCTTTTCCAGACAAACCCAACTGGTGATGAAAGATAAGATAATCAAGCTGACCCGGATGCAGGGATTTCATACGGTATTGGAATTTTTCTCTATCCTGCATGAGCTTTCTATTGCCGACCGCCATATCTTGGTCAGCAACCAATATGATACCAAAGACACCGTACGCACTTCCAAAAGCCGACGGATAGCCAAAGTCTGCGACTATATCGAGAAAAACTTTGAAGAACCGATTAAGCTGGGCGACGTGGCGCAACTGGTGAACATGTCCGAATCTGCATTCAGCCATTTCTTCAAAAAAAAGACGAATTGCACATTCATTGATTATATCACGAACCTGCGGATAGCCCGCGCTTGCCAGCTATTGGCAGAAACAACCCACACGGTAGCCGAGATCTGCTACACTTGCGGCTTCAATAACTTATCTAATTTTATAAGGATATTCAAGAAGAAGAAAGGGAGTACACCGCAAGAATACCGTATGTTCTTGCAACAGATGCTTATTAAGTATTAACCTCAAGGTTATACCATACCATATCCATCTCTTATCCCGGATATGCAAAAGATGCCATCTTTCGTTGCAAAAGGTGGCATCTTTCACTGTAAAAGATGGCATCTTTTGATGTAATAGATGCCATCTTTTGCATATAGGGTCTTAGTGTTGTTCAGGACATCCCTTAACTATCGGGTTGCTTTCAATGCTTCATCCAGGTCAATACCTAAAGCCTTGGCTACACCTGTACCGTAGGCCGGATCAGCTTTGTAGCAGTTGCGTACATGGCGTTGCTTAATGAAGAGTTCGGCATCACCCATGGCACGGGCTGTATTTTCGCACGTCAGTTGCTGATCTTCAGCAGACATCAGGCGGAAAAGATCACCCGGCTGGCTGTAGTAATCATCATCGTACTCACGCTCATTGTAGTTATAAACGTCGCCATGAACTTTCAAAGGCGGTTCTTTCTTCTCGGGAGAGTCCTGCCATTCACCGTAGCTGTTGGGCTCGTAGCTCTTGGCACTGCCGTAATTACCGTCTACACGCATGGCACCGTCACGATGGTAAGCATGGAACGGGCAACGGGGCTTGTTTACCGGAATCTGTTCCGCATTCACTCCCAAGCGGTAACGCTGTGCATCACCATAAGAGAAAAGGCGTCCCTGCAACATTTTATCGGGAGAGAAACCGATACCTTCCACTATATTCTGCGGATTGAAAGCAGCTTGTTCTACTTCGGCAAAGTAATTTTCCGGGTTACGGTTCAGTTCCAGGATACCTACATCCTGAAGCGGGAAATCTTTGTGCGGCCATACCTTTGTAAGGTCGAACGGATTGATGCGGTATTCGTCCGCCTGCTCTTCCGTCATCAGCTGTATCTGGAATTGCCACTTCGGGAAGTCACCCTTTTCGATGCTCTCGTACAAGTCGCGTTGGTGCGATTCACGATCCTTGGCAATGATAGCCTCGGCCTCCTGGTCGGTCAGATTCTTGATGCCTTGCAGGGTGCGCAGATGGAACTTCACCCAAATACGTTCGTTGGCGGCATTGAAAAAGCTATAAGTATGACTACCGAAACCATGCATATGGCGATAGGAATAAGGAATACCACGGGGACTCATCGTGATGGTCACCTGATGCAAAGCTTCGGGCAGCAGGGTCCAGAAATCCCAGTTATTGTTCGGACTGCGCATATTGGTGCGCGGGTCACGTTTTACGGCATGGTTCAAATCGGGAAATTTCAACGGATCGCGCAGGAAGAATACAGGAGTATTATTTCCCACTAAATCCCAGTTGCCTTCTTCTGTATAGAACTTCATGGCAAAACCACGGATATCACGTTCAGCATCAGCAGCTCCCCGTTCACCGGCTACGGTGGAGAAACGCACGAAGCACTCCGTCTTCTTACCTACTTCGCTGAAGATGGCAGCACGGGTGTACTTTGTGATGTCATGTGTTACGGTAAACGTACCGTATGCGCCGGAACCTTTGGCATGCATACGTCTTTCGGGAATCACTTCACGGTCGAAGTGTGCAAGTTTTTCCAGAAACCAAGGGTCTTGCATCATGATAGGACCACGTTGTCCTGCGGTCTGAGTGTTTTGATTGTCGGCGATCAGGCGCCCGTTGGCAGAAGTGAGTTTTTTCTTTTCCATGGTATTTTTGTTTAGATAATTAATATATGGAACAAATGTAAGGATTCGTAAGTTCATTACAAACTGATAAATTCTATGAGGAAATAGACAAAATCTATGTATTCGCACGGAATGGCTAATCCGGTGGGAATTCGTACCTTTGCAGGCAAAGAAAAAAAGGTATGAAGTATATATATTATTTTCTACTTGCTCTCTGGTTTATCCCCGCATCCGCACAAAAAAGTGAAACGGCAAGATATCTGGAAAGCATCGGACTGGTGAATATTGCCGAAGCAGACAGTAGCATCATCGTAGATCTGATGTATACCCGGGCGGATAATTTCACGGGAAAGGTGCTATACGAAGATCTGCATGAGGCGTACCTGCATCCCGATGCCATGAAAGGACTGCTACTGGCGCAACAGGAACTGAAAAAGCGATACCCCGGCCGTCGCCTCATCGTGTATGATGCCGCCCGCCCGATGAGTGTGCAGCAGAAAATGTGGAATGTAGTGAAAGGCACCTCCAAGTATATCTATGTTTCCAATCCTGCACGTGGTGGCGGACTGCACAACTACGGTCTGGCAGTAGACATCAGCATACTGGATGAAGCGGGAAATCCCCTGCCGATGGGTACGGAAGTAGACCACCTCGGTCCCGAAGCTCACATCACGAATGAAGCCGCACTGGTGCAAAGCGGAAAAATGACAAAGCAGGAACAGGCGAACCGGCAACTGCTGCGGAGCGTCATGCGTACCGCAGGTTTTCGCGCATTGCCCAGCGAGTGGTGGCATTTTAACTGGTGCAGCCGACAGGAAGCTAAACAAAAATACAAGGTTATACCATAAAGTTCCTTATATTCCTTTATATTTGTGCAGACAAACCGGGTAAGAACTCCATACCATGCAACTATGAAACAAGCTCTCAAACTTATACTTTCCACCCTGTTCGGTGCATGCATCGGCTTCGGTGCAGTGGTGCTTTGCATTACATTCTTTACGGAAACCACATTAAGTGAATTCTTCGGGAATATGGGAAACATACAGTTAAGCAGACTCTTGCTTTCCTGTATCTTATCATTGACTTGTCTCATCCTTGCCGTTTTTGTACAAATCATTCTACACGAAGGCGGGCATCTGATCTTCGGACTTGCCACCGGTTACCGGTTCGTTTCTTTTCGGGTAGGTAGCCTTACACTGATAAAAGAAAAAGGAAAGTTCCGTTTCAAACGCTTCTCCATCTCCGGCACGGGCGGACAATGCCTGCTCTCTCCACCAGATAAGCCTTACGAACAGTTGCCTTATTTCTGGTATAATGCAGGCGGAGTACTGATGAATCTGCTGACGGCAATCCTTGCACTTGTTCTTTGGGTTGCCTATCCCGAGATACCGCTACCTTTACATTTATTCCTTCTATTCTCCTTTATCTGCGGCTTCTTCCTGGCACTGATGAACGGTATTCCATTGAAGATGTCGGGCATCACGAATGATGCCTACAACCTGATATTGATGCACCGGGACCTGAATACCCGGAAGTATCTGGCATTACAGTTAGCCGTCAACGCTGAAGTTCAGAAAGGCGTAAGACTGAAAGACATGCCGGACGAATGGTTTCCGAACGATGAAGTGACAGATTACAGGAATATCATGCAGGTTGCCGTGAAACTGCTCTATATTTCGCGCTATGTAGACCGGAAAGAATTTGAAACCGCACACGTCCTGTTTAGCGAAATAGAGCGGCATAAAGAGGAAATTGTCGGACTATACGTAAAAGAAATCGAGTGTGAACTCCTGTTCCTCGAACTGATAGGTAAACGGAGAAAAGAAGAAGTAGAGCGGCTTTATACAGATAAGATAAAGAGATACATCCAGCGGTATAAGATTATGATGTCTTCCAAACAACGCTTGCTATGTGCTCTTGCCTTGTATTGGGAGAATCAGCCGGAACGGGCGAAAGAGATTTATGAAAAAGTAGCGCGCAAGCGGGATAAGTATTTGCTGCAAGGCGAGGTTAACTCTGATCTGGATATTATGGAGACGATGCTCCGGGAGGCACAAGTACAGGTCTAAGTGAAGCCACCATTATTTTCTTTGCATTATTACTTTATAATAATTATCTTTGCATAATCATCATAAAGTAAAGAAGCCATGCTAATCATCCGAAACCCTTTCATTATAAACGGATACATATCCCCTGCCTATTTCTGTGACAGGAAAGCGGAGAGTGAGATGCTTATCCGGCAAATTACCAATGGTAATAATACCGCGTTAATCTCAACGCGAAGAATGGGTAAGACAGGATTGATACGTCATTGCTTCCAGAGTAAAGAAATTCAAAAGACATATTACACATTCTTTATTGATATATATGCGACCAAATCTCTGCGTGAATTTGTGTTTGCTCTCAGCAAAGAAATTATCGAGTCATTGAAGTCCTCGGGCAAGAAAACGATACAGACTTTCTGGGAAACGATGAAGTCACTGCAAGCCAGTCTGACATTCGACTTCAATGGTAACCCTTCATTCAATTTAGGCTTGGGAGACATCCAATCTCCGGACGCTACGCTGGATGAAATATTCCATTATCTGGAACAGGCGAACAAGCCCTGCATCGTAGCCATCGACGAATTCCAGCAAATCACAAATTATGCGGAAGACAATGTGGAAGCTATCCTGCGCACTTACGTGCAACATTGCAACAATGCCCATTTCATCTTTGCCGGAAGCCAGAGGCACATTATGGGCAATATATTTCTGACAGCCTCACGCCCTTTCTATCAGAGTGTATCGATGATGCATCTGGAAAGTATTCCTTTAGAGGAATACATCAAATTTGCTCAGAAACACTTCAAAGAAGCAGAGAAGAACATATCCAAAGAAGCTATCGAACAGATATATCAATATTTCGAAGGCATCACCTGGTATATGCAGAAAGTATTGCATACCCTGTATGACATGACGCCTGTTCATGAGGTCGCAGATGTTTCAATGGTTGAGGAAGCCATCTGTCAAATCATAGGCTCATTCCAATATACCTACTCCGAAACCCTTTTCCGGATGCCCGAGAAACAAAAAGAACTGCTCATTGCCATTACCAAAGAAGGGAAAGCAAGTGCCATCACTTCCGGTGCATTTATCAAGAAATATAGATTGCCATCTTCCAGCTCTGTACAATCGGCATTAAAAGGACTGTTGGAGAAGGATTTTGTCACACAAGAGGCGGGAGCTTATCAGATTTACGACCGTTTCTTCGGATTATGGCTTCAAAGAAACTACTAAACGACAAGGTTTATGGAATTGAATGGCGAAACCCTTCGTTTTATACGTGAACATTGCAAGGATGATGTACGCAGCCTGGCTCTGCAAGCACCGAAATATCCCGGTGTGGATATGCCTGTTGCACTGACGCAGATAGCGGGCAGACAGGCGGCAGCTGAGAAAATACCGTCCTGGCATGAGGAAGAAGGCGTTCTATATCCCCGTCACCTATCGTTAGAGCAATGTTCTTCGGAAGCTACGGCACGATACAAAGCATCTATCATTCCGGAGTCTTCCTCCGGCACACTGACCGACTTAACCGGAGGCTTCGGCATAGACTGTGCTTTTCTTTCTCCGAGATTCCATCATGTCACCTATGTGGAACGGCAAGAAGTTCTTTGCGAGATTGCATCGCACAACTTCCCATTACTGGGTCTGAATCATATCCGGATAGAAAACAAAGACGGCATCCGGCATCTGCAAGAGATGTCTTCCGTCGACTGGATATTCATTGATCCTGCCCGTCGTGACGGGCATGGCGGTAAGACTGTTGCCATTGCCGACTGTGAACCGAATGTAGCAGAACTGGAATCCCTGCTACTCGAAAAGGCGCAGCACGTAATGGTGAAGCTCTCCCCTATGCTCGACCTGTCTTTGGCTATTCAGGATTTAAAGTACGTACAGGAAGCACATATTGTTTCTGTAAACAATGAATGCAAGGAACTCTTGCTTATCTTAGGACACAACACTGTTGCCGCAGAGAATATTCCTATCCATTGCATCAATCTGCAAACGAAGGATAGGAGAAACACAGAGCCAACCGGACAGTTCTTCACTTTCACCCGCGAACAGGAACAATCAAGTCCGAGTGAATACACCGATACTTTAGATAAATATCTGTACGAACCCAACGCGTCCATCCTCAAAGCAGGGGCTTTCCGCAATGTAGCCTGTATATATAAGGTAAAGAAGCTGCATCCTAACAGCCACCTCTATACTTCCGGTGAACCGATAAAGAACTTTCCCGGAAGAAGTTTCCGGATAACGGGGGTATGTACATTAAATAAGAAAGAGCTAAAAGGCGTATTAGGAGATCTGAAGAAAGCCAATATCACGGTTCGTAACTTTCCAAGTTCAGTAGCGGAACTCCGTAAACGTATCAAACTGAGCGAAGGCGGAGAAGTTTATCTGTTCGCTACGACCTTAAATAATGAACAGAAGGTTCTGATCCGATGTGAGAAAGCAGAAGGAAGGAACTAATATGATTTGTTGGCACAATTGATTCCTTCTTGTAGGGTTATGAGGGAAAGTTGACTAGGGGACGAGTTGACAAGGGGACAAGGTTCCATGCGGCATAGAAGCATTGCGCAGCCCCTTGTTCCCTTGTCAACTCGTCAACTGGTTTCCTTCCTTTCTTTTCCGGAAAGAAACAAATCCCGCCAACAGGTTAACACAACAAATTACAATATCCCCTCCGGAATATAGCCTGTAACAGGCATTTTTCTCTTTAATGTAACCTCAGCAAAACAAGATGTAACATCCGGAGGAAATCTGTAACATAGACTCAACTTTCTGAAATACGATTCTTCTTCCAAATCCTCTTTTCTGCCTATTTTTGTAATCGTCATCCACAATGACAAAACAGAAGTCTATTAATAACAATAAAAACGCACTAATACCATGAAAAGAAAACTTCAGTTGCTCACCGGAATCGGATGCCTGTGTCTGTGCTTCCTTTCCTGTTCACAACCTCCCTACAAGAACCCGGCTCTAAGCCCGGAAGAACGCGCCAATGATCTGGTAGGCCGACTTACATTGGAAGAGAAAGCCGCATTGATGCAAAACACATCTCCTGCCATCCCCCGACTGGGTATAAAAGCCTATGACTGGTGGAACGAAGCGCTGCACGGCGTAGGACGTGCCGGACTGGCCACTGTATTCCCGCAAGCCATCGGTATGGGAGCTTCTTTCAACAACGAACTGCTTTACGATGTATTCACCGCAGTTTCGGATGAAGCACGTGCCAAGAATACCGAATTCAGCAAAGAAGGCGGATTAAAACGTTATCAGGGGCTCACCATGTGGACACCCAATATCAACATCTTCCGTGATCCGCGCTGGGGACGGGGACAGGAAACTTACGGAGAAGATCCTTACCTCACAGGGCAGATGGGTATGGCAGTGGTACGCGGCCTGCAAGGACCTGAAGGAGAGAAGTATGATAAGCTACATGCCTGTGCCAAGCACTATGCCGTACATTCCGGTCCGGAGTGGAACCGCCATAGTTTCAATGCCGAGAACATCGACCCGCGTGATTTATGGGAAACTTATCTGCCCGCTTTTAAAGACCTGGTTCAAAAAGCGCACGTAAAAGAAGTGATGTGTGCCTACAACCGCTTTGAAGGTGAACCCTGCTGCGGAAGTAACCGCCTGCTTATGCAAATTCTGCGTGATGAATGGGGATATAAAGAAATCGTAGTATCGGATTGCTGGGCAATCAGCGACTTCTACAACAAAGGTGCCCATGAAACTGATCCCGACAAACAACACGCTTCCGCCAAAGCCGTACTCTCCGGAACAGATGTGGAATGTGGCGACAGCTATGCTTCACTGCCCGAAGCCGTAAAGGAAGGATTGATTGACGAGAAACAGATAGACATCTCTCTGAAGCGCCTGATGAAAGCCCGCTTTGAGTTGGGTGAGATGGACGAACCTTCACAAGTGTCCTGGGCACAAATTCCTTACAGCGTAGTAGATAGTAAAGAACATCGTGAACTGGCACTCCGTATGGCACGTGAGAGCCTTGTGTTGCTGCAAAACAATCAAAGTTTACTGCCTTTAAACAAGAACCTGAAAGTGGCCGTGGTAGGACCTAATGCCAATGACTCCGTAATGCAATGGGGCAACTACAATGGTTTTCCCTCACATACCATCACTCTATTGGAGGGTATCCGCGAATATCTGCCCGAATCACAGATCATCTACGAACCCGGATGCGACCTGACCTCCGACGTCACTTTGCAAAGTGTATTCCAGCAATGCAGCATGGATGGCAAGCAAGGTTTCAGTGCCAAATACTGGAATAATACGAAACAGGAAGGAACACCGGATGTAACCAATCACATCAGCACACCCTTCCACTTCATCACCACCGGTGCCACGACCTTTGCTGCCGGCATCAACCTGCAAGATTTCTCCGCCAGTTACGAATCCGTATTCCGTCCCGCCAAGAGTGAAGATATCGCCTTCCGTTTCCAGACTCAAGGGATAACCAAACTCTCAATTGACGGCAAGGAAGTTGCCGCAGGCATGAATTTCAAAAACAAGTCCAAAGTCTACACCCTCCAGGCAGAAGCCGGAAAAGAATATCGTATCAAGATTGATTTTGCTTTCCGCAACCGTGATGCCGCACTCGATTTTGACATGGGACGCGAAGTTCCCGTTGACCTGAAACAAACCGTAGACAAAGTAAAAGAGGCAGATGTTATCATCTTTGCCGGAGGTATATCCCCGGCAGTGGAAGGTGAGGAAATGCATGTCAACATTCCCGGCTTCAAGGGAGGTGACCGCGAAACCATCGAACTTCCGTCTATCCAAAGCCGTCTGCTTGCCGAATTGAAGAAAGCCGGAAAGAAGATCGTATTCGTCAACTTCTCCGGTTCCGCTATCGCCCTGACTCCCGAATCGAAAACATGCGATGCTATCCTGCAAGCATGGTATCCCGGACAGGCAGGTGGTACGGCCATCGCAAACGTTCTATTCGGAGATTATAATCCGGCAGGACGCCTTCCGGTGACTTTCTATAGGAGCACCAAGCAATTGCCGGACTTCGAGGACTACTCCATGAAAGGACGTACTTACCGCTATATGACGGAAAACCCACTCTTCCCCTTTGGGCATGGGTTGAGTTACACGACTTTCCAATATGGAAACGCCTCATTGAATACATCTGAAATCAAAGATGGGGAACAAGTTATTTTGACTATTCCTGTTAGCAACACAGGTAAATACGATGGTGAAGAAGTGGTACAGGTATATCTGCGCCATCCGGGCGATAAAGAAGGACCTTCACATGCACTCCGTGCCTTTAAACGTGTAGCGATAGCTAAAGGGGCAACAAATAATGTCACCATACCTTTGAGCAAAGAAAATTTTGAATGGTTTGATACAAGTACCAACACTATGCGTCCGATAGAAGGTGATTATGAAATTCTGTATGGCGGTACATCGGAACTGAAACAACTGAAATCAATTCCTGTCACTATTAAATAGCTCGCTTAACTCCTTTAAATTCACTAAAAACATTCCTTTATGAAGAATTTATTCTATCTCCTCCTCTGTCTCATCGCCGGAGCATCGTGCAGTCAGGCAGACCCGACAAAGCCCTGGGATAAAGGTGCCTTTGAGACACAGAAATACCGGAATCTCTTTGCCGAGATGGGTTATAAACAGGCAGACATTGACGCCAAACTCAAATCCGTCTTCGACGGTGTGTTCTACGGCCCTGACAAAGTATATTTTGAAGTAGGCGATTCTATGGCATATATCAGCGACGTCAAAAATCATGACGTCCGCACCGAAGGTATGTCCTACGGATTAATGATTGCCGTCCAGTTCGACCGTCAGGATATCTTCGACCGTCTCTGGCGATGGGGCACAAAGTACATGCAGCACCAGGATGGTCCACTGAAAGGTTACTTTGCCTGGAGTTGTGCAACGGACGGTACCCGTAACTCCCAAGGCCCCGCCTCCGACGGAGAGCTTTACTATGTAACCGCCCTCATCTTCGCTTCCAACCGTTGGGGAAATGACACCGGCATCAACTACCTTGCCGAAGCCCAGAATATCCTGAACTGTTCCATGGAGAAAGACGGCACAAACCGTGTAATGCCTTTCATCAATGTGGAGCATAAGCTCATCACTTTCGTTCCGGACATACATGGCGGACGTTTTACCGACCCGTCTTACCATGTACCCGCTTTTTACGAAGTATGGGCACGCTGGGCCAATGACGGCAGAGCTGACTTTTGGCGTGAATGCGCCGAACGCAGCCGCGAATATCTGCATAAAAGTATCCACCCCGTAACCGGACTAAACCCCGATTATAACAACTATGACGGCAGTTTGCTGGGCAATAACCGCATCATCGGCGATGCTTTCCGCTTTGACTCCTGGCGCGTACCTATGAACATCGCCTTAGATTACTCCTGGGCATGTGCCGACAAAGAGTGGCAACAGGAATACGGCAATAAAATCCAGAACTTCCTTTACAGCCAGGGTATTGATACCTTCGTAGATCAGTATAACGTAGACGGCACGCAAGTAAAAGACACCCTCCGGGCCGGAGAGCATAAGGCATTAAGACATTCTTTAGGTCTGGTTGCTACTTCTGCCGCCGCCTCACTGATGTGTACCCACGAGAAAAGCCGCGAGTTTGTAGATAAGTTATGGAACGCAAAACATGAGCCGTATGAAGACGGATATTTCGATGCTTACTATGACGGATTGCTCCGCCTCTTCGCTTTCATGCATCTGAGCGGAAACTATAGAATTATATTCCCGGAAAAGTAAAGAATAAGTAACAAACAATTGCAATATACTTGTAGGGGTAACATTGCCCCTACAAGTATAATATAAACACACCATTACTACAGAAAGCGTTAAAAACTACCGAAAACGCCCCTTATCACTACCATAGATATCAAGAATGAACAAATAGTTTTATTTTTTGGTGCTATACTACTACGATTTCAAAACAATCTTCACTACGTTTGTAATAAGTAAAAGTTACGCATAATGCAACTACTTATCACAATGCCACAGTCACTTTAATTAAAACTATATGAATAAACTGATTCTTTTGGTATGCACAGTTCTGATGGCTGGATGTACCGCAACTACAAAAGAAGAACTGACCGAATCCGGATTGAAGCGAAGCAATTTCCAGACAGAAGTCAATGGTGAGAAAACGGACTTGTTCGTTCTGAAGAACAAGAACAAGATGGAAGTGTGTGTCACTAATTTCGGAGGCCGCATCGTATCGGTCATGGTTCCCGACAAGGATGGAAACATGAAGGATGTGGTATTGGGCTTTGATTCCATACAGGACTACATCAAATATCCGTCTGATTTCGGAGCAAGTATCGGACGATATGCCAATCGTATTAACCAGGGACGCTTCACACTGGATGGTGTGGAATATCAATTGCCGCAGAATAACTACGGCCATTGCTTGCACGGCGGTCCGAAAGGTTTCCAGTATCGTGTGTACAAAGGGGTACAGAAGAGCGACCAGGAATTGCAACTGACTTATCTGGCAAAGGACGGAGAAGAAGGATTCCCCGGCAATCTGCAATGCACCGTTATCATGAAACTGACAGATGACAATGCCATCGATATACAATATGAAGCAGAAACGGATAAACCTACCATCGTCAACATGACCAACCATTCTTACTTCAACCTGGATGGTGATCCGTCTACGGATAACTCCGCTTACCTGCTGACACTGAATGCCGATAGTTATACTCCGGTAGACAGTACTTTCATGACAACCGGCGAAATAGTAACAGTAGAAGGGACTCCCATGGATTTCAGAAAGCCCACCGCTATCGGTGCTAATATCAACCAGGACTTTGAACAGTTGAAAAATGGCAACGGAATCGATCATAACTGGGTTTTGAATACTCAAGGAGATGTAAACAAGGTGTGTGCCACCCTTGAATCACCGACTACCGGCATCGTTCTGGATGTTTATACCAATGAACCCGGTATACAGGTATATTGCGGCAACTTCCTGGATGGAACTTTGACGGGCAAGAAGGGAATCGTTTATAACTTCCGTGCATCTGTCTGCTTAGAAACACAGAAGTATCCTGATACACCAAATAAGCCGGAATGGGCATCGGCGGTATTAAGACCGGGAGAAAAGTATCAAAGCCAATGCATCTATAAGTTCTCGGTACGAGAATAATCGGAGTACAATTTCCGTAAAAATGAGCGACAAGAATGTTCTGTATTTCTTCTCTCTCAAGACCTGAACCGTATCCGGCCCGTATTTCCTCCGTATCTATACGCATAGACCAGATACGGACCAGGTACGGGCCAGACACGGATCGGGTATGGTTCAAATAAGAATACTGTTCTAAATCTCCGATTATCAGTGATAAGAATTACGGTATTCCTGAGGTGTCAGTCCGGTTGTCTTCTTAAATAATCGGTTAAAGTAGGAATAGTCATCGAAAGAGAGGGCAAAAGCTACATTCTTAACGGACATCTCATCAGTTACCAAAATGAGTTGTGCTTTTTCTATTTTCTTCTGATTGATATATTTTGAAGGGGTCACACCAGTTTCTTTTTTGAATAAACGGATAAAATGATCTTTTGACAGACATGAGTTCTCAGACAAAGTTGTCAAGTCTATAGCCTCATAGATATGTTTGCGTATATAAAGAATAGCTTTCTCTATCCGATCGTCCTTTGTCTCCACTTTAATTTGCGCACGCTTTAAGAAACGTGCCAGTAACTGGTATACAATACCACGTGATTCAACCTTGTCACATAATGCACGCTGCTTGTTCTTCAGAAGATTTTCCATCAACGTCGAGTTATTATCATAAGTCGAGGGGTCCGATTTAGGCAAACTCATGTGAGGATTTATCGCACACAAGCGTTGAAACAACGCCAGATCCAAATCGCCGGCAGGTATCTCTACCGGAAATTCCCATTCATCCAATAAGTTCGTATCTGATTGATGCTCCTCATAAATGTGCAGATAGTAATGGCAGAAATAAGAATTACATATATAACTGTGTATAGTAAAAGCTGGGATGAAATACAGATAATTTGGTTTCAAAATTTGTATACCTCCCGATAGTTGTATTTGAGCCGTCCCTTCTGTTATATAGTACAGGCGCGTAAACGGGCTATTTACGTTTTTCCAATTCCAATCTGCATTGTGCACAGCCAAACCGACATTCAGCACTAAAGGGTGCAATTTATCAACCAATAAAGCCATAGTATATAGTATTTAGTAACTTGATAAAGGTAAGTGATTTTATTAAGCCTTCAAAATAGTTATCGATATTCTCCATATAAAAATCGTTCTCATCCTATCTTAAAAGGCTTTTTCTAATAAATCTATCGATATATTCCAATACAAGCACTTTTTAATCCTATCAAAGCTACTAATTAATCCATATCTTTGCAATGTACAATAGAAACAATATTAATACCTATGAGAACAAAAATTTTATTAGCATCTTTAGCTCTTTCGATAGGGACATTATCTGCTCAGAACTATCAAGTTCCGGTATCGGAAAAAAACGAACCCATGATGAAAGGTAAATTCCAACCCACATGGAGTTCACTGGAAAATTATCAAGTTCCCGAATGGTTTAGAAATGCAAAGTTCGGAATATGGGCACATTGGGGGCCACAGTGTGTAGAAGGTTCAGGCGACTGGATGGCACGTTCCATGTATCTGGAAGGATCAGCGGAATATAAACATCATGTAGAGCACTATGGACATCCTTCTGAAGTGGGTTTCAAAGATATTATTCCTTTATTTAAAGCTGAAAAATGGAACCCGGACAAATTGGTTGAATTCTATAAAAAGATAGGTGCACAATATTTCTTCGCTTTAGGCAACCATCACGATAATTTCGACCTTTGGGACAGCAAATATCAAGCCTGGAATTCAAAAAACATGGGACCAAAACGTGATATTCTAGCAGAATGGGAACAAGCTGCACGTAAGTACGAACTTCCATTTGGTATCAGTTTCCATGCCGACCATGCCTGGACTTGGTATGAGCCCTCTCAACGTTATGATAGAAACGGTCCCAAAGCGGGTGTTCCTTACGATGGTACACTGACAAAAGCTGACGGTAAAGGTAAGTGGTGGGAAGGATACGACCCGCAGGATTTATATGCGCAAAATCATCCGATGAGTAAAGGAAGTTGGGTAGACGGTATGATACATAGCCAATGGGCTTGGGGAAATGGAGCATGCCTACCTACACAAGAATATTGCACGAACTTCTATAACCGCACGGTAGATGCTATCAATCGTTACAATCCTGATCTCATCTATTTTGATGTAACAGTAGTTCCATTCTACCCCATCAGCGATGCAGGATTAAAGATCGCAGCTCACTTCTACAATCATAATATGGCCACTCATAAAGGAAAACTGGAGGCTGTCATGCTGAGTAAGATATTGGATGAAAACCAACGCAAAGCTATAGTCTGGGATGTAGAGCGCGGGGCACCCAATGAGATTATGGAGCAACCATGGCAATCCTGCTCATGCATTGGAGGATGGCATTACAATACATCTATTTATGAGAATAACTGGTATAAATCCGCGGCAGATGTTGTAAAACTATTAGTTGACATCGTAAGTAAAAATGGTAATCTGCTGCTCAGTGTTCCATTACGGGCTGATGGCACCTTTGATGAAAAGGAGGAGAAAATATTGAATGAATTTGGCGACTGGATGAACATTAACAAAGAAGCCATCTTGGATACTCGTCCTTGGGAAATATTCGGTGAAGGGCCGATCGCTGAAGCAGATATCAAAATTAATGCACAAGGATTCAATGAAGGATCATATAGCAAAGCGACGGCACAGGAAATTCGCTTCACACAGACTAAGAAGGACTTATACGCTACAGTTCTGGCTTGGCCAACAGAAAAGCAAATACTCATCAAGTCATTGTCTGATGAGAGTAAATTATTCCCTGGTAAAATTAGCAGAGTGGAATTATTAGGTTATGGCAAAGTTCCATTCACACGTACAGACAAAGGATTACTTATAAATATGCCTGATAAACAGATTAATAAGATTGCTCCTGTATTCAAAATAAAGAAATAACTCACACTAAATAAAAAGATTGGTTTATCGGCTTTTTTAAGTCGATAAGCCTCAACTATACCTTAAAAAAACAATAATCAATTAAGAATTTATGAAAAACCAATTAACGTATGGACTTTTACAGTCAATGAAAATCAGACTGATTTTATTGATTTGTTGTTTGTCTGGCGCCACTTGGGCACAGACTCAGAGTAATGTCAACGGGCTAATAACCGATTCATCCGGTGAACCGCTAATAGGTGTCAGCATTCAAGTAAAAGGCACTACACATGGTACTATTTCTGATTTAGATGGTAAATTCATGTTGTTAGCTAAAACTGGTGATATCCTTCGTATCAGTTACGTAGGTTATACTCCTCAAGAGATCAAGTTAACAGGTAACCAGCAATTACGTATCATAATGGAAGAAGATACAAAAAGGCTGGAAGAAGTCGTAGTTGTGGGATATGGCACCCAAAAGAAAGTAAATCTGACCGGATCAGTGTCTTCGATCACAGCAGACGAACTGGCTAATAAACCTGTTATGAGTACAGCTCAAGCACTGGCAGGTTTAGCACCAGGACTAAGTGTACTGCAAACTTCTGGCCGACCGGGAACAGGGGCTACAGTAAAAATACGTGGTACAGGTACTTTCTCAAATGCCGGAACAGACCCATTAGTTCTGATTGATGGACTATCAGGTAGTATTGATGATGTAGATCCTAATGATATTCAAAGCATCTCTTTCCTGAAAGATGCTGCTTCAGCTTCTATCTATGGTAACCGTGCAGCTAATGGTGTTATCTTAATTGAAACAAAGAAAGGGGTGCAAGGCAAGACTACGATTTCCTATAGTAACTCATTCGGTTGGCAACGCCCGACGGAACTACCGGATTTTCTTCCATCATGGGAATATGCAGAGTATTATAATATGGCCATGCATAATATGGGAAGACAAGATGCCTATCTCCCCGAACAGATACAAAAATTCCGGGACGGATCAGACCCGGACAATTACCCGAATGTCAACCATCTAAAATGGTTACTGGAGTCAGGATCAGGATTCCAACATCAACATAACATAAGTATACAAGGAGGTAATGCCACTACAAGTTATAATCTGTCAGTGGGATATCGCAATCAAGAAGGTATGACAGCCAGAACTTCAAATGAACGTATGACAGCCCTATTCTCGATGAAAAGTGAAATAGCAAAAGGGCTTACCTTGAACTTAAACATCAATGCCTACAACAATAAATACAATGCGCCTAATGGCGAACCTCAAAGCATTGACGGTATGATAGGATATACGGTGCGTCAAGGCCCTATTTATGCGGGAAAGAAAACAGACGGAAGTTTCGGTTACCAGGACAATTATAGTCCGGAAGCATGGCTGGCCAGCGAATCCTTTATACAGAACATCAATCGAAACATTAGCGCTTCCGGACAGCTGAAATGGGATACCCCTGTAGAAGGACTCTCATTGATAGGAAAAGCCGGAGTTAATTATTGGACCAAGTATGATAAAGCGTATCGTGCAGATACCTATTTTGATGAAACTAAAACAGTAGGTCCGGCTACATTGAATGTATGGACGGCTAACAATACATATACCACTTTTGAGGCATTAGCCACCTATGAAAAGCAAATAAAGAATCATAGTTTTAAGCTATTAGCCGGTACATCAGTAGAACAATCCGCCAACAGAGGTTTGGAAGGCTATAGAAATACATTCCCAAATAATTATCTCTATGAATTGGGATCAGGAGATAAATCAACAGCCACCAATAACAGTTCTTTAGAAGAATACGCATTACTATCCTTCTTCGGACGTATCAACTATTCATTTAAAGACCGTTATTTGTTGGAAGCAAATTTACGCTATGACGGTTCTTCACGCTTTGCAGACGGACACCGTTGGGGACTTTTCCCATCAGTATCCGCAGGATGGAGAGTTTCGGAAGAAGATTTCTGGAAGAATTCCGGTTTATCCAATGTTTTTGATAATCTGAAGCTACGCGCATCTTATGGTGTATTGGGAAATCAAAATATTGGTGTATATCCTTACCAACAAACATATAATCTGGGACATGATTATCCTTTCGGTAATCCTGCAGCATTGCAATCAGGTGCTTACATGTCAGTTTACAATAATCCTGAAATCACATGGGAGAAAACAGCTATTACTGATATTGGACTGGATTTTAGTTTATTCAACGGTGCATTTAGCGGTACGGTAGATTACTTTTATAAATATACTTCAGATATTCTGGCACCAGTAGAAGTATCCAGCATCATGGGACGTTCAGTAGGACAATCCAATGTCGGAGCTGTATCGAATAAAGGTATCGAAGTGAATTTAACTTATAACGGACGAATCGGAAACAGTTTTCGTTTCAGTATCGCCCCCAATTTTACTTGGGTGAAAAATGCCGTTGAGAAACTGGCTAATGGTGCCACAGAAGAAATCAATAACAACCGTATTGTTGGACAACCTATCGGCATTATCTATGGATATGAAACAGATGGTTTATTTGTAGACCAAGCAGAAATAGATGCAGCCCCTGAACAATTAGTCGGCAAATCGAGCTTGAAACCGGGATATGTGAAATACAAAGATATCAGCGGACCAGATGGTGTACCCGATGGCAAAGTAGATGCACAATATGACCGTACTGTATTAGGAAGCACAACTCCGAAATTCTACTATGGCTTAAATCTATCTGCTTCTTATAAAGGCTTCGATTTCTCTGCTTTACTGCAAGGCTTAGGAGGTCATAAGCGTCTGATAGGTTCTTACATGGCCTATGCATTCTATAATGGAGGGCAAATACAGAGATGGCAGGCAGATAATTGCTGGACAGAAGCAACCCCCGACAAATGGGCTGAATATCCTCGCCTGGAAACTTTAAACATGAATAATACAAACCTCCAAACATCTGATTATTGGATACGTAATGCCAGTTTTCTGCGTTTAAAGAATGTGCAGATAGGATATACTCTACCTAAAGTATGGACAAAGAAAATCGGATTGGAGAATGTGCGCGTTTATATAAGTGGACAAAACCTCTGCTCTTTCAATAGCTTCTATAAAGGGTGGGATCCCGAGAATGAAATAGGCACAGGGGATTCTCCATCGTATTATCCTATCAATAGCATTTATTCATTTGGGTTTAATCTCAAGTTCTAAGTTAACCATTCAATACAGAATAATATGAAAAAGATATATCATAGATCAGGAATTACAAAAGCCTGCTTATTAACTTTGGCACTATCGTTCAGTGCAATGAGTTGTACGGATTTATTAGATAAAGAACCTCCTTCAGCTATTTCCGATGGAAGTTTCTGGACCGGTGAAGGTGACGCAATGTTGGCACTAACAGGATGTTATCGCTTTCAGACGGGATGGTCACATGACGATTTCGCTACTCCTCAGGGATTACTTTACTTAGATTTCGCCGGAGGTAATGGTACTGAAAAAGAAAACTTTTCCACTCTGATGGCCAGTTCCAATACGGCAGCTACTAATAGTAATCTCTACTGGTTTTGGGCAAATGCTTATACTCAGATAGCAAAGTATAATACTTTTCTGGATAACATTGGGAACTGCCCAATGGATGATGTCAAAAAGGTAGCCTGGTCTTCTGAAGTAAAATGCCTCCGTGCTTATTTCCTATTTAATCTGGCTTTTTATTATAAAGATGTTCCTATGCCATTGACGACTTTATCAGTAGAAGAGGCAAACTCCATTTCACAAACTTCTCAAGCAGATGTATATACTCAAGTAGAAAATGACCTTAAAGATGCCATTGATATATTACCGCCAGAATATCCATCGGAGGAATATGGCCGTTTTACCCGTGGTGCTGCAAAAACACTTTTAAGCCGTCTTTACCTTGCTCAGGAGAGATGGGATGATGCAGCTAAGATATTAAAAGAGGTGATTGATTCGGAGATATACGAATTAGACCGTAGGAATGGTGAAGAAAGCTACGATAAACTCTTTCAAATAGGTGGTGAGCATAGTCCTGAAATGATATTTTGCATTATGGGAGTGAAAGATATGTATACGAACTCACGTTATCAATATCTGTATCCCGAAGCAGCTTATGGAGGATGGCATCAGTTTGCACCTTACAATGAATTGGTAAAAGAATACTTCTGTATAGATGGAAAGGATATCAAAACTTCGGAAGTTTATGACGAAAATGACCCTTATGTCAATCGTGATTTACGTTTGTACGCTTCCATATTCTTGCCACCGTTAGGAAGCTATTCCGGAACTAAATATAATGATATCATATATGACTGTTTTAAAGGTGCCAATACAGCGGATAGCTATAATAAATTCACCTTATTCAACGGATATTGTCCTAAGAAAGGATGCGATCCTTCTATTATTAATAATTTAGGTTCTACGCCTACCTATACTCCGATTATGCGCTATGCTGAGGTACTTTTAAGTTATCTGGAAGCATTGAATGAATCTCAACCAAGTACCATAGATCAGAATATTCTAGACCTTACTATTAATGATATTCGTAATCGCGTAAAACTGACAGATATAAAAAAAGCAGATGTACCGACACAAGAACTCGTGCGCGAAGCTATCCGCAAAGAAAGACGTGTTGAATTAGCTTTTGAAGGTTTACGTTATTATGATGTATTACGTTGGGAAATTGCAGAAAAAGAATTAAATCATACATTTACAGGAGTTAAACTATCAGATGATCCCAATGCCCGTAATTACCGAGGGAGCGGAACTGCTGCTTCTCCTGTTGATGAGAATATGTATTATCAGTTTGAGAAGCGTACATGGTCATCTCACAATCGCTATTTCCCAATACCACAGAATGATTTGAATGTCAACAAAAACCTCAAACAGAACACAGGATACAATTAGTTTTCAAATTTACAGATAACTAAGTTATTAATAGGTATGGTTAAGTATCCGGAAAAAATCCGGATACTTAATTTAGTATAAGGGTTTTCTTAATGTAACAAGATTATGAAAGATAAAGGATACAAAATAAAAGAATATCATTGTCCCGTGAAGAGATATTGCCAGACCATGGATTTAAAAAATAATCCTGATTTAATTGCAATGTACAAGAAATGTCACAGCCAAACAGAAGCTTGGCCGGAAATCAGAGAAGGTATTCGTTCAGTGGGGATTTTAGAAATGGAAATATATATAGCAGGGTCAAGGCTATTCATGATTGTAGAAACACCACTCGATTTTGATTGGAAAACTGCCATGGATAAATTATCTCACTTACCCAGACAAGCAGAATGGGAAAATTATGTATCCAGATTCCAAGAGTGTGTCGCAGAAAGTACTTCGGCTGAAAAATGGAAATTAATGGAACGAATGTTTTATCTATACGAATAACAATATTCAAATCCTTTCATCCGGGTATTTAATCGTGCTATGAAAGTTTTTTATCCCTTTTATAACTTGTTTTTATACCTTCTGATTGATAGGGAAGACTTTACTTTGCCTTTTCTTAAAGTTGATCTAACTAAAAAATATTGCAATATTATGAAGAAAAATATTTTTATTAATTTAGTGCTTGGCATTCTGATTTCAGAACCAATAACAGCACAGACAGAAGTAAGCAACCCTTTCGGTAATGCTCTGATACCTGATATGATTGCAGATGCAAGTATTCAAGAGATCAACGGTATGTTTTACTGTTATGCCACTACTGACGGATATGATCAGGGATTAGAAACTTCAGGACCACCTGTTGTGTGGAAGTCAAAGGATTTTGTTCACTGGAGCTTTGAAGGTACTTGTTTCCCTTCTGCTATGAAAGAGAAATATTGGGCTCCAAGTAAAGCCGTCTTTGCCAATGGCAAGTATTATATATATCCCACCATCAATGGATATATGTATCCGGCTGTTTCTGATAGCCCCGAGGGCCCGTTTAAGCTGGCTCGCGGAAAAGATGAGTTCCACAAGCCTTTCACATCTTCTACTTTATTGCAGACAAAAGATCCCGGTGGCATCGATGCCGAGGTTTTCATTGACGATGACGGTCAGGCTTATATATTTTGGGGACGCCGTCATGTGGCTAAACTGGGCAAAGATATGATCACCGTAGACTCGGTTACACAAATTATTACTACTCCCCGGAAAGAATATTCCGAAGGCCCTATCTTCTTTAAAAGAAAAGGCATATACTATTACCTATATACCATTGGAGGAGATGAAAAATATCAATACGCCTATGTAATGAGTAAAGTTTCTCCTATGGGCCCCTTTGAATACCCGGAACAGGATATAGTCTCTACAACTGACTATGAAGAGGGCGTTTTTGGCCCGGGGCATGGCTGTGTCTTTCATCCAGATGGGACGGATGATTACTATTTCGCTTATCTGGAATTTGGTCGGCGCAGCACAAACCGGCAGACGTATGTAAACCGTCTGGAGTTCAATGAAGACGGCACAATCCGCCCGGTCAGACTTACTCTGAATGGAGTGGGTGCCTTGCGGAAAGTAAAACAGAAGAAAAAAATAAAGATAGATACTATCTACGCATCCAGCACAAAAGTTCCTCTACACATCAAGCCGATGAAAGACCCTTCATGCCGCCGTACCGAGTATTTCGTCCCGGCTTTTGCAATAGACAGTGCCAATGGCTCCCGTTGGATGGCTACCGACCAAGATAATGAGAGTTGGATTATTGCAGATTTAGGAATAGCTAAAAAGGTACATCACAGTGAAGTCTACTTTGTACGTCCCACAGCCGGACACGCCTATCTGCTTGAAGGATCTAGCGATGGAAAGGTATGGCAAGTCTGTGGAGGACATGAAGATATAAAAATGCAGTCACCACACATTGACACTCCGAATAAGAAATACCGCTATCTCCGAATAAAGATTTTAAAAGGAATCGCGGGAATCTGGGAATGGAATATTTATTAATCTAAATGGGAAATTATTATGAGATATCTGGTATCAATACTTTTTTGTACCTGCTTTAGCATTTACCTGTCGGGGCAGCAATCCATAGAGTGGGGCAACTGGAAAAGCTGGGGTGATCAGGGAGACGGAACTTACATGAACCCCATCATTCCATCAGATTACAGCGATATTGACTGCATCAGAGTAGATGAAGACTATTATGCCATATCCTCCACATTTCAATTCTCCCCGGGAATGACGCTTCTGCATTCCAAAGACCTTGTAAACTGGGAAATCTGTGGAAATATAATAGATGATCTGACACAAATAAGTGAAGATTTGCACTGGACCCGTATGAACCGTTATGGTCGGGGTGTATGGGCAGGAACGCTCCGGCATTATAACGGACGTTTTTATTTATTCTTCGGCACCCCCGACGAAGGCTACTTTATGACATCTGCTTCACGTGCCGAAGGCCCATGGGAGCCGCTGACACCGTTGCTTTCCGAACCCGGTTGGGATGATTGCACTGCAATGTGGGATGAAAATGGGAAAGCTTACTTTGTCGGCACTCATTTTGCCGACGGATATAAGACTTATCTTTTTAAGATGTCCGAGGATGGGAAAAGCATTGACCGAAAATCTGCGAAACTCATTAATTCGGGTAGTGGCAGAGAAGCCAGTAAGCTGATTAAGGTGAACGGCTGGTATTATCTGATTTTCAGCGAACATAAGCCAGGAGTAGGACGCTACGTCATGGCAAAACGTTCCAGAAAATTGGCAGGACCCTATAAGGAAGAAAAACAATTGGCATTACCCAGTTGTGAAGCCATGGAACCGAATCAGGGAGGCATTATTCTGGGAAAGGATAATAACTGGTATTTTCTTACCCATCATGGAACAGGAGATTGGAGCGGGCGAATTGTCAGTCTGTTACCTGTTACATGGGTAGAGGATTGGCCCATACTAGGTGAAGTGCTTCCTCAGAATATCGGTACAATGAAATGGGATGGAAAGATTCCTTTTAAACATACTGAGAAATTATATATCAAACGTAGTGATGATTTCGATGAGGACCGTCTTGCTCCGCAGTGGCAATGGAATTATCAGCCAAGAAAAGATTACTTTTCCCTTACTGAACGTCCGGGCTGGTTGCGTCTGAAAGCCTATCGACCTTTGGAAACTAATAATTTATTAAAAGCAGGCAATACACTCACGCAACGCACCTTTAGAAAACAGAATAACGATGTAACTATAAAAATGGATATTTCCAATATGCAGGATGGCCAGAAGAATGGACTCTGCCACTTCTCTTCCCAACACTCGGCCATTGGTGTAGTGAAGGAAGAAGACGCCTGTTATCTTGAATACAGGAAAAATGGTAACATAACGAAAGGAATTCAGATACATTCAGAATTTGTCTGGTTCAGAACGGAATGGGGAATGGATGGCAAATCCCAATACTACTATAGTCTGGATGGCGATAATTTTCTGCCTTTTGGTGAGAAATACCAGTTGACATGGGGAAATTACAGGGGTGACCGGATAGGAATCTATTGTTTTAATGATAAAAAAGAAACTGGCTCTGTAGATGTAGATTATTGCCATTACAGATAAAATAATCCAGACACAGGCTAAAATCGATATATTTCATATAATTATCGATTAAATCCTACATTATTAATTATAAAAAGGAATAATTGTCGATATTTTGCTATACATTCCATATTTTATCCTATTATTATAAATAGTTAATTCATACATTTGCATATAAGTATAAACAAAACTAATGCCTATGAGAATCAGAACTTTATTAACCTTATTATCATTCTCGACAGGGACCTTCTAAAAGAAGATTTACCAGGTTTCAACCTCTAGAAGAACAAAAAAATAGCACTCATTTTCGTACCTAGAATATAACAGTTACACGCAAAGTTGTATTACCGTTTTTTCTGGAACGCAACAACTATGCCTATTAATCTAATATAAATCAATTATTATGAAACATCGATTAGCCAGCCAACATTATTGGCAATCAACACAAGGCCTAAGAAAAGCTCTTTTGATCTTGTGCTTTTCAGGAACTCCTTTTTTCCCAGTTGTAGATCACATAAATGCGACAGTCTATGCCACCACCACAGTGGATCAACAGAAGAAAGAGGTAAAAGGAACTATCTATGACGAAACAAATGCCCCTGTAGCAGGTGCAACTGTCGTTGTTAAAAGCTCGACAAGAGGATGCATCACCGACATCGACGGTAAATTTTCAATTTCGGTAAACATTGGAGATGAATTATTAGTTAGCTTTCTCGGGTATCAAACTGAAAATGTTAAGATAACCACTAATAACGACTACACTGTACATCTCAAACCAAAAGTTGACGAACTAGATGAAGTAACCGTCGTAGCCTTCGCAAAACAGAAAAAAGAAAGCGTTATTAGTTCTGTTACTACCGTTAAACCGTCTGAATTGAAAGTACCGAGTAGTAACCTGACAACAGCTCTTGCCGGTAGAATGTCAGGAGTCATAGCCTATCAAACCAGTGGTGAACCGGGAAAAGATGATGCAAGTTTCTTTATCCGAGGTGTAACGACATTTGGATATGCAGCAAGTCCTCTCATCCTAATTGACAATGTAGAACTCACCACCGCCGACCTCGCACGTCTAAATGTAGATGACATTGCCAGTTTTTCCATAATGAAAGATGCAACAGCTACTGCATTATATGGTGCACGTGGTGCAAACGGTGTAATTCTTGTCACAACCAAAGAAGGTAAAGAAGGTAAAGCAACAGTCAACATCAGAATAGAAAACTCAGTTTCTACGCCGGTCCGTACTATTGAGACAGCAGATCCGATCACATATATGCAGCTTCACAATGAAGCAGTCAAAACCCGCAACCCATTGGGAGTATTACCATATTCTCAATCAAAGATAGATAACACCATCAGAAATCTGAATTCATACGCTTTCCCAGCTGTCGATTGGTATGACGAAATGTTCAAAAAGTACACTATGAACCAACGTGTAACAGCCAATATTAGTGGAGGTGGCAATGTTGCAAGGTACTATATTGCTGCTTCTTTTTTCAATGACAACGGTGTACTGAATGTAGACAAGCAAAACAATTTCAATAGCAATATCAGCTTAAAGAAATATTCCGTTCGTTCCAATATCAATATTAACCTGACTAAAACAACAGAAGCCATCATCCGTGTAAATGGTTCATTCGATGATTATCGCGGACCAATAGACGGCGGTGATGCTCTCTATAATAAAGTAATGAAGACAAGTCCTGTCTTATTCCCGAAATCATTTCCTAACGTAGGCGAGTATACAAACAACACACACCTCATGTTCGGTAATTATGGAGACGGCACTTACATAAATCCGTATGCCGATATGGTCAAAGGATATAAAGACTATAGTCGTACTTCTATTGTAGCACAAGGCGAATTAAAACAAAGCCTGGATTTCATTACAAAAGGATTGAATGTACGAGGACTTATCAGTACCACCCGCTATGTTTATTCGGATGTTTCCCGCTACTATAATCCTTATTATTACGCCATGGGAGCCTACGACCAGTCGAAGAATACATATAGCCTGACCTTACTGAATCCTAACGGCGGTACAGAGTACCTGAATTATAATGAAGGAGCAAAAGATGTAACCACTACTAACTACATGGAAGCCGCCATGAGCTACAATAGAGACTTTGATGAACATGGAATTAGCGGTATGTTAGTATTTACCCGTCGTACTCAGCAGAATAGCAATGCAGGAGATCTGCAAAAATCACTACCATACAAAAACCAAGGACTATCCGGAAGATTCACTTATTCATACGACAAACGTTATTTTGCCGAATTTAACTTTGGATACAATGGCTCCGAACGCTTTGCCGAAAATGAACGTTACGGTTTTTTCCCTTCTTTCGGTGTAGGTTACATGATGTCAAATGAGAAGTTCTGGAAGCCACTTGAAAAGACAATCAATAAACTGAAATGGAAATTTACATATGGGCTTGTCGGAAATGACGCTATTGGTGATTCTAATGACCGTTTCTTCTATCTGTCAAACGTAAACATGAATGATGAGAATAAAGGGCAGGATTTCGGAACTAACTGGGGAAACCATATTAATGGTATCACCGTCACTCGCTATGCCAATGAAGTCATCACATGGGAAAAAGCCAAGAAAATGAACATTGGTATTGAGCTGGGGCTATTCAACAAACTGGAAATTCAGGCAGATGTGTTCTACGAAAAGCGGAACAGTATCCTTATGACCCGTTCATACATACCCTCAACCATGGGATTGACAGCCGATGTGCGTGCCAATGTAGGAGCGGCATCGGGTAAAGGAATAGATATGTCTGTAGATTACTCACATTCCATCAATAAAGACTTATGGGTTACCGGACGTGCCAACTTCACTTATGCCACCAGCAAATATGAAAAAATAGAAGAGCCTGACTATCTGGGTGCCGGAACTCCATGGAGAAGCCAACTGGGACAAAAATTGAGCCAGCAATGGGGATTTATTGCAGAACGCCTGTTCATTGATGAGGCTGATATAGCCAACTCACCGGAACAGAACTTTGGCGGTAAGCTTATGGCAGGTGATATTAAATATAAAGATGTTGATAAAGACGGTAAAATTACTGAAGCTGACAAGGTCCCCATAGGATACCCAACCACTCCTGAAATAACCTATGGTTTTGGATTGTCAGCGGGATATAAAGGTTGGGATCTTTCTGCTTTCTTCCAAGGCAATGCACGTTCTTCTTTCTGGATTGATCCTAATCGTATATCACCATTCATCGATACAGATGACGATAACAATACCCACTCACAAAATGCTCTCCTAAAGGTCATAGCAGACAATCACTGGTCTGAGGCCAACAGGAATATCTATACCTTCTGGCCACGTTTAGCGAATGAAAGTGTACCAAACAATACACAATCCAGTACCTGGTGGATGCAAGACGGTTCTTTCATGCGCCTGAAATCATTGGAACTAGGATACACACTGCCTGAAAGATGGACTCGCAAAGCCCGCATCAGCAATGTGCGCATTTACTTAAATGGAACCAATCTTCTCACATTCAGTAAGTTCAAATTGTGGGATCCTGAAATGGGCGGCAACGGCCTTGGATATCCTATTCAAAGAGTATATAATATTGGTTTAAGTGTTAACTTTTAAATAATATGAATATGAAAATACGAGAGATACTTGCTGTCCTGGCAGTAAGCGCGTTATGCGGATGTACAGATTTCCTAGACGTCGTACCCGATAATATAGCAACCATCGAAATGGCATTCAACAATAGAGCAAATGCAGAAAAATATCTGGCTACCTGTTATGCACGTGTACCGCTATATGGCAATCAACATGAGAATCCGGGTCTGACCGCTGGCAATGACATTTGGTATTACACCATGGAAGATCATTATTTCAGTAATACATGGGCATTCGGAATTGCTAATGGGCTACAAAATGTCAGTGACCCAATAAACAATTACTGGGATGGGGTCAAAGGAGGAAAACCTTTATACCAAGCCATACGCGACTGTAATATCTTCATTGAAAATGTTTCGGACAGAAATCGAGTTACCGACTTGAATGAAACAGACAGGAGAAGATGGATTGCCGAAGCAAAAATTCTGAAAGCTTACTATCATTTCTATCTATTTCAATTATATGGCCCTATTCCCATTGTAGATGTCAATCTCCCCATCTCTGCAACGGAAGAAGAAGTTCGTATAAAACGTGATAAAGTAGAAACAGTCGTCAATTATATCGTAAACCTTATTGATGAGGCTACTGGTGATTTACCTCTAAAGATTCAGAATGAGGCAACCGAAATGGGACGTCTTACCCAGCCTGCTGCCTTGGCTATCAAAGCCAAAACATTATTGCTGGCTGCCAGCCCACTCTTCAATGGAAATACAGATTATGCCAATTTCAAAGACTGGGATGGAGAACCTTATTTTCCTCAGGAATATAGTACCAACAAATGGAAACTTGCTGCGGACGCTTGCGAAGAGGCACTCAAAACTGCTATAGAAGCAGGGCATGGGCTTTATAATTTCAAAGAAGAATCATTAACAAATCTACCGGATGGGCTGATGTACTCCATGAATGTAAGACAAGCTGTAACAGAACGTTTCAACAGAGAACTTGTATGGGGATGCGGCAAATCATATACCCGTGATCTACAGTGTCATTGCCAACCAAGATTAGCTGCCTACCAGATTGAGAAAGAATATACATGCAGAGGAATGTATGCTCCTACCCTCGACATAGCAGAAATGTTCTATTCCAGCAATGGTGTACCCATTGAAGAAGATAAAGAATGGATTAGTAGCAATGGCTATAGCGAACGTTATCAAGTGGCAACCGCTACCGAAGCTGACAAATATTTTGTTAAGGAAGGATATCAGACCGCCAAGCTAAATCTGAACCGTGAACCCCGTTTTTACGGAACTCTAGGATTTGACGGAGCAAGTTGGTACGGTCATGGTAAAAACAATCCGGATGATCTGTATTATCTGGAAGCGAAGAAAGGACAGGTCAGCGGCCAATCATCTCTTGCCTTATATTCTATCACCGGATATTATGCAAAAAAACTGATTTACTATAAAAACATAATTTCTCAAACATCCGAAGTTATCGAAGAGTACCCGTTCCCCATCGTTCGCTTGGCCGATTTGTATCTGATGTATGCAGAAGCACTGAATGAAGCGACTGACAACGGAGAATTTGTGCCAACAGAGGTCTATACTAATATTGATATCGTCAGAGAACGTTCCGGATTAGAAGGGGTTATAGATTCATGGAAGAAATATTCTACCAGTCCTAATAAGCCATCCACCAAAGAAGGAATGCGGGAAATTATTCGAAGAGAACGTCAGATTGAATTAGCTCTTGAAGGTATACGATATCATGATCTACGCCGGTGGAAACTTGCCAAAAGTACCTATAATAACACCTTTGTAAGAGGTTGGAGCATAGATCAGGAGAACACAGAAGATTATTACGTAGTTCGTAATATCGCACAAAAGAAATATAGTCAAAAGGACTATTTGTGGCCTGTAAAATATGATGATATCATTAAAAATCCGAATTTAAAGCAAAATCCAGGATGGTAATAAGAAAGGAGAACATTATTATGAAGAAATATTATATACTAATCAGTTTATTCACATTCCTATTAATGGGATGTGAGGAAGATAACCTGCATAAACCTTATGGACCGGATGACGGCATAGCCCCGGGAAAAGTAGAAGTATTGTCTTATACGGCAACTGCCGGCGGTGCCATCATCAACTTCAGAAGTCCAGACAATGAAGACCTCATGTACATCGTTGCCAAATACAAACTGGCATCCGGTAAAGAAATGGAGAGCCGTGTTTCTGCATATTCCAGCAGTTTAAAGGTAGAAGGTTTCGGAGACACAGAAGAGAAACAGATCACATTTTATGCTGTAGACCGGAAAGAAAATATCGGAGAACCTATAACCTACAATATTATTCCTCTCACACCTTCTTATATTGAGGCATACAACACTCTGGAAACGAACGAAACTTTTGGAGGTATTGCTATATCCATGCAAAATCCTTCTGCAAGTGACCTTGCCATAGAAGTAATCACCCCAGATTCACTCAACCAATGGACTACAGTACAAACCAATTATACTGCTGCCAAAAACATCAATATCACAGCACGCGGATATAAGCCGGAAGAGAGAAAATTTGGAGTAATTGTCAGAGACAGATGGGACAATGCAACCGATACCGTATTCACTACAGTAACACCATGGGAAGAGTATGAACTGGATAAAGGGAAATTCAATGAAGTAATACTGGATAATGATATCCCGATGAATGCATGGGGACACTGGTTGAGCAAGATATGGAATGGCAGTCATAACTACGGGGACGGATGGGATATGGCTCACTCTCCGCAAGACAACCAAACGATGCCCATCTGGTTTACATTCGATTTAGGAGTAACCACTCACTTAAGTCGTTATCTGTATTGGCAACGCCTAGATGACTCTTTCTTATATCAACATGGCAACATGAAAGAATGGGAAGTTTGGGGTCGTGCCGATAAACCAGACCAAAGCGGAAGTTGGGATGGATGGACCTTATTGACTACATGTGAAAGTTACAAACCTTCAGGATTACCTGCAGGGCAAATCTCCAATGAAGACAAAGAATACGCCAGTGCAGGCGAAGAGTTCATCTTCCCAACAGATGCTCCGGCAGTACGGTACATCCGTTTTAAAGCATTAAGCACGTTTACAGGAGTTAAGTTTATTCATTTAATGGAAGTTACTTTCTATGGAAAACCAGTTGAAACTAAATAAAAGAAACCTTATGAAACATATAATTATTATACTCTGTGTAATTGCCGGAATATGTTCATCCTGCAATGATATGTTAGAAAATATCCAGCCATATCTGAATGAAGGAGAGACCATCTATGTAGGAAAAGTCGATTCACTGACCGCTTCTTCCGGAAGAAATCGAATTTTACTCAAAGGACTATACATATATGGAGTAACTCAAAAGAAATGTGTGATACGTTGGCAGTCTCAGGGAGAAGAAGATAAATCACTGGAACTGGACGTTGTACGAGAAAACACCATCGACCCGTTTGAAGTGATGATTAATGACCTGGAAGAAGGACAATATGAGTTCTCAATAACCACTTATGATGCCAAAGGTAACTCTTCCATCGAATCTGTTATTGAAGGGTACGCATATGGAGATTTCTATGAAGGTAACCTTGTGAACAGAAAAATGGATAGACTATACACAGACGGAAACGATATTGTCATCTCATGGCGGCCTGCCAATAATGCCTTGAAATGTGAAATGTATTATACAGATGTCACCGGTAAGGAGAAGAAAATTAAGATTCCAATAGCAGAAACAGAAACCCGGATAGAAGACTGCGACCAGACAAAAGTTTTACGCTGGCGGACTATCTATCTGCCGGAAGAAAATGCTATTGACTATTTCTATTCTGATTTTACAGAAACAACAGTCCCCTAAAGATACAATATCGGGAAAAGGTAGAAAGATTGATTTCAGGATAACAACTAAAAAATAAACTACTTATGACATATAATCAAGGATACACAGCAAAACAACACTCTGTACCTGTAAAAAGGTACTGCCAGACATTAAACCTTAAAAACAATCCGGCACTTATTGCAGAGTATCGTAAGATACACAGCAAAAAAGAAGCATGGCCTGAAATAAGAAAAGGTATCCGCTCCGTCGGAATTCTGGAAATGGAAATATACATATCAGGCTTCCAAGTATTCATGATTATAGAAACTCCTCTTGATTTTGATTGGGAAACGGCTATGAATACACTGTCCCATTTACCCAAACAAGCTGAATGGGAAGAGTATGTATCAGAATTCCAAGAATGTGCTCCTAAGAGCACTTCTGCTGAAAAATGGAAACTGATGGAACGAATGTTCTATCTATATGATTAATAATAAAAAAAAGAAACCAATGAAAAAGTTTATCTATTCTACATTGACTCTGGCTCTATTAGCCTCATGTCAGTCCATAAACAAAGAGTCTTATAACATAGACTCGGTTGCTTCACCTAAGGGAACAGAAGTTTTTCATCCTGACTGGAAAAATATAGCAGACAACTACCAGTTCCCGGAATGGTTTGCTGATGCTAAGTTTGGAATTTTCATTCATTGGGGACCTTACTCTGTACCGGCTTACGATACCGAATGGTATTCACGCAATATGTATCAAAAAGACCACCATGTATATAAACACCATATTGAAACGTGGGGACCTCAGGATAAATTTGGCTACAAAGATTTTATCCCTTTGTTCAAAGCTGAAAAATTCAATGCAGAGGAATGGGTCAAACTGTTCAAAGAAGCTGGAGCTAAATACATAGTACCCGTGGCTGAACATCACGATGGTTTTTCCATGTACAACAGTAAACTTAATAAATGGAATGCCGTAAATATGGGCCCTAAAAAAGACATTATAGGGTTACTGAAAGAAGCCATAGAAAAAGAAGGTCTCATTTTTGGATTATCGACTCATAGAGCCGAAAATGCTTGGTTCTATAATGGTGGAATGAAATTTCCATCCGATGTACAAGACTCCACCATCTCCCTATACGGAAGAAGATACGATAATGAAAAATATACCGAAGATTTTGCTCGTGAATGGCTTACTCATACTTATGAACTAATTAACAAATATGAGCCAAAACTCATTTGGTTCGACTGGACAGTTAACAATCCGGTACTAATGCCATATTTCAATAAGTTTATGGCTTACTATTACAATAACGCTTTGGATTGGGGCAAAAATGTAGTAGTAAATACCAAATATGGATATCCAACTAATGTTCAAGTATGGGATATAGAAAGAGGAAAATCCGGAAAAATGATGCAATTCCCCTGGCAAACTGATACTTCTGTGGGTAAAAAATCATGGTCATACATTGATGGAGAAGAAAATAAAAGCCCGGAGCAAATTGTACATGACTTAATTGACATAGTTAGTAAAAACGGGAATCTATTATTGAATATCGGTCCCCGTGCTGACGGCACAATCACTGATGAACAAAAAGCAGTATTACTCTCTATTGGTAAATGGCTAAAAGTAAATGGAGAAGCTATTTATGGCACACGATGTTGGAAGAAGTTCGGAGAAGGAGATACTGAAGCCACAAAAGGCGCTTTTTCCGATAATGCAGCAATCGCTTATACTGCCCAAGATATGCGTTTCACTACTAAAGATAATGACCTTTATGCAATTATTCTAAATTGGAGTGATAACGGAACCTTAATAAAGTCTTTAAATAAAGAATCAATTGCCGATGCCAAGATAGTTGGAATAAACCTCTTAGGATCTGATGAAAAGATTGATTGGAAACAAACCGATGAAGGATTAAAGATATCTTTCCCGCAAAATAAACCTTGTGAATATGCCTATTCTTTTAAAATATCTTTTAATAAGAAAGTTGGAGAACATCTTAAATCAGAGGCTGTCAATGAATGAGGTAGTGAAATATAACCCTAAAAACTAAGCTCAATCCAAATGAAAACTATTTCAGCAATCCTGTAACCGAAATGTATCATATTTGTTACCATTTCTTCAATTTGCCGCAAAAAGTATGAAACGCGATGTCTCTACTTTTGCGGCAAATTCATTAACGTATCATAACAAGTATGAAACACATTTTTAGAGTATTTACGCTCTTATTCTTATTTACAGCGGTCAGCAATCTGACAAAAGCTGATGAGAAAACAAACGTAGTAAAACAAGGCACTGTACGCGGTCGTATCATCGACACTTCAAAGCAAACCCTTCCGGGTGCCTCCGTTTACATTGAAAAGCTACATGCCGGCGTAACGAGTGACGTCAACGGCTTCTACACTTTCCCTAATCTGGAACCGGGAACTTACACCGTAAAAGTAAGTTATGTAGGCTACTCACCTGTGGAATTAAAAATAACGATTCCCGAAGGACGTACCCTGGAGAAAGATGTCATACTGAACGAAGGACTCGAACTCCAGGAAGTGGTAGTAGGTGGAGCTTTCCAGGGACAACGCCGCGCTATTAATTCACAGAAAAACAGCCTCGGTATCAAGAATGTGGTTTCTGCCGACCAAGTAGGCAAGTTTCCGGATTCTAACATTGGAGATGCTTTGAAACGTATTTCAGGTATCAACGTACAGTATGACCAAGGCGAAGCCCGTTTCGGACAAGTACGTGGAACAAGTGCGGATATGAGTTCCGTCACCATCAACGGCAACCGAGTTCCTTCTGCTGAAGGCGATACACGTAATGTACAGCTCGACCTGATCCCTGCGGATATGATACAGACGATCGAAGTGAATAAAGTCGTTACTCCGGATATGGATGCCGACGCCATCGGTGGCTCCATTAATTTAGTGACCAAGAACTCTCCTTATAAGCGTTTCATCAGTGCCACTGCCGGAACCGGTTACAACTGGATTAGCGACAAAGCACAATTAAATTTAGGATTTACTTATGGTGACCGTTTCTTCAACGACAAATTGGGAGTCATGCTTTCCGCTTCTTACCAGAACTCGCCTTCCGGTTCGGACGATGTTGAATTTGTATGGGACAAAGATGTAGAAACCGGAGAACTCTGCATCACCGACTACCAGGTTCGTCAATACTACGTCACCCGAGAGCGTCAAAGTTATTCCGCCGCCCTCGACTGGGATATTAACGAAAACCACAAACTCACCTTCAAAGGTATCTTCAATAATCGCAATGATTGGGAAAACCGTTACCGCCTCACCGTGAAAGGTATCAACCTGGAAGAGGATGACAATGGCAACGAATACTGTTCTATTAACAACAAAGGTACCATGCGTGTACAGACCAAAGGCGGCACGCCCGATAACCGCAACGCCCGTCTGGAACGCCAGCGCACCATGGACTTTACCCTCGGCGGTGAGCATCTCTTCGGCAAACTGGATACAAGATGGAGTGTTAACTACGCCAAAGCCAGCGAAGAACGTCCCAACGAACGTTACATCGACTATCAGCTGAAAAAACAGAAATTCAATATGGATCTGAGTGACGAACGTAAACCACTGCTTACTCCGCAAGAAGGTTCAACCATGTATCTGAACGATGATTTCAGTCTGAAAGAAGTGACCGAACAACAAGAAGACATTCAGGAAAAAGACTTCAAGTTCAAACTCGACTTCAGCCTGCCGCTTACGAAAGGAGAATTCGGAAACCACCTGCGCTTCGGTGCCAAAGTAGTACATAAGACTAAGGACAAGGAAATTGACTTCTACGAATATACCCCACTGGATGAAGAAGGTTTCGACAAAGCCAGTCTGGCTGCTGCCGTCGACCAGAATCGTGACGGATACATTCCGGGAGATCAATACAAAGTAGGCAGTTTCGTAAGCAAAGAATATTTGGGATCTCTCGACCTGAATAATGCAAGCCTATTCGAAAAAGAGCAAGTGCAAGAAGAACTCGCCACCAACTTCAAGGCAAAAGAAACTGTCGCAGCCGGTTATCTGCGTTTCGACCAGAAACTCGGCAAGAAGTGGGATCTGATGCTCGGATTGCGTCTGGAAAATACACATGTGAAATATTCCGGTAGCCAATTCGATGCAGATGAAGAGAAAACAACCCGCACGCCCTACGAATCGGATAGTTACCTAAATGTACTTCCCTCCGTCCTGGTGAAATATGATGTAAACGATGACTTCAAGGTACGCGCTTCGTTCACCAACACCATTGCACGCCCCAAGTACTCCGCCTTGGCGCCCAACATCACAATTAAGCGTAGCGACAACGAGATTTCCCTCGGTAATCCGGGATTGAAGCCGACGCTCTCCTATAACTTCGATCTGAGTGGTGAATATTATTTCAAAAGTATCGGTCTCGTCAGTGCCGGCATCTTCTACAAGAAGATTAACGACTTCATTGTAGACCAGACTTTGCGCAACTATAGCTACAACGGAACCAACTATACTAAATTCAGCCAGCCGCGCAACTCCGGCAATGCTGATCTGCTGGGCGTGGAAGTAGCCTATCAACGCGACTTCAGTTTCATTGCCCCGTCCTTGAAGTGCATCGGTTTCTACGGAACTTACACCTATTCTTACTCCCGGGTAGATAACTTCAACTTCGAAGGACGCGAGAATGAAAGCGGCCTGCGCCTCCCGGGATCTCCGGAGCACACAGCCAATGCTTCACTCTTCTTCGAGAAGTCAGGACTGAGTATCCGCCTCTCTTATAACTATGCATCTGCATTCATCGATGAAATGGGTTCGGAAAAGTTCTATGACCGTTACTACGATGCTGTGAATTATATGGATGCCAATGCCAGCTATACTTTCGGCAAGAAGTTGAAAACGACCTTCTATGCTGAAGCTAACAACCTGCTGAACCAGCCTTTACGCTACTATCAAGGTACAAAGGATCGCACGATGCAAAGCGAACACTACGGTATAAAGGTAAATGCAGGTGTGAAAATCAATTTCTAACCACTTAAGTAACAATCAAAAAATATCATAATGAAAAAAGTATTCTCTCTCCTTTTAGTTATTCTCCTCAGTAATTGGGCTGTCGCACAGATAACGGACTATTCCATATTCGACAAGAAATTCAATTTTTATGTAGCCAACGATCTCGGCCGCAACGGCTACTACGACCAGAAGCCCATAGCCGAACTGATGGGAACCATGGCCGAAGAAATAGGCCCCGAATTTGTAGTTGCCACCGGAGATATACATCATTTCGAAGGCGTACGCAGCGTGAATGATCCGTTGTGGATGACAAACTATGAGCTCATCTACTCTCATCCGGAACTGATGATCGACTGGTTCCCTGTACTCGGCAATCATGAGTACCGTGGCAACACACAGGCGGTATTGGACTACACCAGTATCAGTCGCCGCTGGACCATGCCCGCCCGCTACTATACAAAGGCATTTGAAGACAAAGGTACCACTATCCGCATCGTCTGGATAGACACCGCCCCTATGATGGACAAATACCGCAATGACTCCGCCACCTATCCCGACGCGTGCAAACAGGATTTACAAAAACAACTCTCCTGGATCGACTCTGTACTGACCAGTGCCAAAGAAGACTGGATCATCGTAGCCGGACACCATCCCATCTATGCAGAAACTTCGAAAGATGACAGCGAACGTCTGGATATGCAAAAACGTCTCGATCCGATACTTCGCAAGCACAAGGTAGACATGTACATCTGCGGACATATCCACAACTTCCAGCATATTCGCAGGCCGGGAAGTGATATCGACTACATTGTCAACTCAGCCGGTTCCCTTGCCCGTAAAGTAAAACCCACAGAAGGAACCGTCTTTTGTAATCCGGAACCGGGCTTCTCTGTAGTATCTGCGAACAAAAAAGAACTGACATTGCGGATGATTGATAAAAAAGGCAACATACTGCATACCATAAGCCGAAAAAAATGAGAAAGGCCTGTTGGCGAAATTAATTCCATTGACGATAGTCATGAAAACGAATTCATTCGCCAACAGGTTAAAAAAAGAGATACAGCTTTATATGTCAAAGGAAAGCAATATATTTGTGCCTATCAAATATACAAACGCTATGAAGAAATTATCTCTCTATCTACTACTCTGTCTACTAATTGCCGCATGCGTTAAAAACGACGACAAAGACGAACCCATCCTGGTAACCGACATTGTAATGCCTGCTCAGACCAGTTTTAACCCCGGTGATAAAGTCACGATTAAAGCACAAGGTATCCAACCCGGTGACGATATTATGTTCGAAATCTATTGGCCGCTCCCCGACCAACCCGCCCTAAACTATCAGGGATATGCTCTTGGAGTATCGCCTGTCATGATTGAACAGACCACTACAAGTATCACCTTCCTGGCACCGGGACATTATCCTGCCTCAACCACCAAGGTACGTCTGCGTCGCTCCGGTGAGATCATGACGCTTGGTGAGATTTCGGTAACCAACGGCGAAGCACCCAAAGAGTTTCAACTCTACGGCATTGTAAATTCTCATTCCGACACGAGTTATGATAACTGCATTGAGCACGTAAACCTCACAGATGGCAGCCCTAAGAACATAGTAAAATTGGCAGAAGACCAGAAAGATTTCTCCTGTGTAGTCAATGTCCCGGAAAGTCAGAACCTCTGCGGAATACAGACGATAGATGGAGTGCGCAAAGTATTCAGCTACGATCTTTCCATGCATTTCTGGCAAGATATGGGACTTGAAAACATATTGACCCTTTGCAACGGCCAAAGCTCTATAATAGCCGTAAGGCAAATATCCACCGATGAAGTGATATTGGCAACCACCGGCTCCTGGCCCTACACCCGAAACATGGATCAAGCTCTAACACGCCAATATAAACTGCCTGCCAATATAAAGCCCGAATCCCTGACACGCTATCCCGGTGTACAAGGCGGCAGCAGCCAACTGTTACTCTCGGCCGATAACGGAAACAACAGCTTCACCCCCGTTGTACTGGATCTGCAACAAAATAGCGGGAAAATATACATCGGAGATCCGATACAGGCTACCGCACTCATTCCCTTCTGGACAATAATCAGCGGAAAAGATACCGGAACTACTAAATATGTGCGTACCGGTGGATATGCCGTAGTAAGAGCCGATAATGGCCAGACAGAACTATGTCTTTGGAATCAGACAACAATGAGCTTGGATGAGCCTTTTGCCACATTCCCCAATTCGGCACGTTCAGTAACCATGCTCGCCCAAGATACAGAGACGATGAAAATCTATGTATTGTTCGAAGGTTATCGGAACGGCAGACTGATTTATGCCTACGACTTAGTGAAAAAGGACTGGCAGCAGGTTACAGACAACTATCCTTATTCGGAAATTGTAGCCGCACGATAAAGACACTTCATTTTCTTTATCATCCGCAGCCCTCTCGGACGACTTTAGCAACATTACAAACGGATAACTATCTGTGCGATAAAGCACTTAGTGTTCCACTACATTCACTCGTAGTGGAACACCCGTTCACCCCTATTGGGAAGTACCTTCACTCGTAGTGGGAGATGCCTTCTCTCGTAGTGGGAATCAGTTTCAATCCTACCGGGAGGATCGCTCATTCCCGCACCGGAAAAGGCTTACTTTTTCGGTCGCAGATCATCCTTAGGTATCGTCGTCGCACTCCCGTCGCGTGTAGCAATATAATGTGGAGACATAATTTCTATACCCTCTTCATTAAATCTATCTTGGATATTCTGGTGCAAATCGGAATAAACCTGTGCCAACTGGTTAGCATCTTTAATATATGCATTCACCTGATAGACCGGGTAATAATCCTGAAGAGACGTTTCCAATATAAACGGACGCGGATCATCTACCACTCCGGGAGTATTCAGAGCAGCCTCAACCAGAAGTTGATGTGTCTTCCGCCAGGGAATATCATACCCCACACTCACTTCCGAATGGATAATCAGCCCGTAGTCACGTGCCGACTGACTAAAGTTTACCGTATGCGAAGACATGATGAAAGAGTTCGGAATCGTCACCACCTCATTCTTCGGTGTACGGATGCGCGTCACCAACGGAGTCTTCTCTATTACATTTCCCGTAGTATCATTCAGCTTGATGCGGTCGCCCAACTTAAAGGGACGCATATAGGTGATTACCAATCCCGCAATAATATTCCCGATCACCGTACTCGAACCCAACGAAACAATCAAGCCGACAAAGACCGATATCCCCTGGAAAACGCCCGACTTGGAACCCGGCAGATAGGGATAAATCATAGCAATCATAAATGCATAAAGCAGGAAACGCACAATGTGAAACGTTGGCATAGCCCAATCGGCATAGAAGCCACTTATCTTCAGCCGCTCCGATTGAATTTCACTGGCAAGATAATGCACCAACCTCACCAGATACTTCACGGCAAGCCATATCACAAAGATGGTAAACAGGTTGGGAACATATTCTACTATACCCAGGAAGATGCTCTTTATAGGGTCCCATATATACGAGAATAACTTATAAGCAAGGTCTTTCGTTTGGGGAAATATGGAGAAAAGCAACGGCACCGTCAATATCAACTGGAGCAGCATTACGGCATATCGCAACAGATTTGCCAGGAAGACAAGCAGATTCACCTGCTTCTGCGTATCCAGCAATTCATATTCCTGAATGGAAATAGGTTTCAGTTTGGTATCCTTCAATCGTTGAATACGTACTTTCAGCTTATTGAACAACCAGGTGGTGAGTTTAAACAGCAGATACTGACCTATGATTACAAGAATGAAATAGAGAATACGTTTGCCAAGCTGCCACAGACTATGTTCGTCCTTCATTACCTTCAGCTTGTCTACGATTACCTTACGTTTGGCAGCCGCCAACTGGTCGCGCGAACAACCTTCCCACAGACCATCCTGATCCGTAAAAGAAGAAAGAACCTTATTACCGTACATCAGATCGGTAACAATATCACTGCTCTCTAAGTAAACCGAATCCGGTTGCAGATTAAATCGCTTGCCCAGTTCCGTTATTGCCGCTGCATTCATTTCGGCACGTTGCTGCGGAGTATGACCACCACGCTTGGCAAACAGGTAATATAGCGTATCGCCTTCCACCACCACCGGCACGCCTGTTGTCATCCGCCTAAGCGAATCAATACGCAATCGCTGCTTTGCCAGCTTCAGGGAGTCCGCCGCATCATACTTCAGCCTCATTTGCTCTATCTCCATCCTGAGATTAGCTTCATTCAACCTTGCAACCTCCAAATCCTCTTTCATCTTCAGCAGATGAACCGAGTCCGTATCCGCCCTTTGGGCAACAACGGTTCCTAAACTATCTTCATTAAAGATATCTAAAACCTTCTCTACCAACTGGGCAGATGCAACGCCCGCAGGCAACAGCAAGAACCAAAGACACAACGCACGTATTCCCTTCATATAAAAGCCCTTAATCAGGTTATTTAGAAACAACAAATTAATTAACGTGCCAAACATACGGAATGTTTTTCGCTTTTCATGAAAGGAATTAATTATATTTGCACAAAAAACAGAATTCTCATGGATATTCTTTCTCTTCTCGGAGGTCTTCTCCTCATCCTTTTAGGTGCCAACGGACTCACAGACGGAGCCGCATCCATCGCCAAGCGCTTCCGCATCCCTTCCATTGTTATCGGCCTCACCATCGTAGCTTTCGGAACTTCCGCTCCCGAACTGACGGTCAGCGTCTCTTCGGCTCTGAAAGGCAGTGCGGACATCGCCATCGGAAACGTTGTAGGCAGCAATATCTTCAATACACTGATGATTGTAGGCTGTACGGCACTCTTCGCTCCTATTGTTATTTCCGGAAATACGTTGCGCAAGGAAATCCCGCTCTGTATCCTATCCTCCATAGTATTGCTGATTTGCGCGAATGATGTCTTTCTGGATCATAGTTCTGAAAATATAATCAGCACTACAGACGGACTATTGCTGCTCTGTTTTTTCATCATTTTCCTCGGATATACCTTTGCCATCGCTTTTCAAGGGAAGAAAGAGGGAGAGACGGAAGAGGAAATCAAACAACTTCCCATGTGGCGATCCATACTATATATAATAGGTGGGCTGGTGGCACTGATTGCCGGCGGTAATTTCTTCGTAGATGGCGCCAGCGGCATTGCACGCAATCTGGGAGTAAGTGAATCCGTCATCGGACTGACTCTGGTAGCAGGCGGCACATCTCTGCCCGAACTTGCAACCTCCATTGTCGCCGCCTTAAAGAAGAATCCGGAAATTGCTATCGGAAACGTGATTGGCAGTAACCTGTTCAACATCTTCTTCGTACTGGGATGCAGCGCTTCCATCACACCGTTGCACCTGACGGGCATCACGAATATGGATCTATTGGTACTGGTAGGCTCCAGCATACTGCTATGGATATTCGGATTGTTCTTCGCCAAACGCACCATTACCCGCATAGAGGGCAGCATACTGATACTTTGTTATATAGCATACACCACCGTACTCATTTACAACGTTTAATGGAAGGCATCAATATATCATACTTCATGAATGGAGCTGCATTCATGTTTTTCGGATATGTCAGTTTCCGTTTGCTTACACATAGGCCACGCTCACGCATTCAGAGAATACTGGGGCTAACTCTTGCTTTCTGGGCATTACTGGAACTCAAAGATATATTACTCTATTTCCCTTCACTGAAAACCGAACGTTTGGTCAACTCCCTGCTATTCATTGACGGATGGGCAGTTGCCGCCTGTTCCTTCTATCTACTGGAATTAACAGCGCCCGGATGGCTTAACTGGAAGAAGATCTTTTTACTTTTCAGTCCTTACCTCATATTTACAATTGCTTATTTGTGTACTTTCTATGCCCCCATTTTCCCTTTTTATTTCGGATTCATTCTACTCTATAGCGCCGTTATTGTACTCATAGTTACATTCGCTGCCCGACGATACCAACGATACATACACAACAACTACTCTTATTCAGAACATATCGATGTGGCATGGTTGAAGAAAGCTACACTCATTCTCGCCATCTGCCTGCTGACATGGGTATATACCAGCATCCATATTACAGGTTGGGGAGATACGATTTATTATATTTCTTCCGTCGTATTATGGTTTGTTATTATACATTATTCAGCCTATCAGATCAGTATCCCTATGCCTAACAACCTGAAAGGCAACCTCCTTGCTAAAGAGCCTGTAGAAGAGAACGAAACCACCGGAACGGAACAGGAAAACGGTTCTTATTATGCTTTCCGGGAAGAGTTACTGAAAGTGATGGAAGAACAGCAACTCTACCTGAATCCAAAACTGACTATCAGTGACGTAGCCAATGCCATCGGAACAAACCGCACCTACTTATCCTCCTATTTCAACAATAAGCTGAATATCACTTTCTACGACTATATAAACAATCTCCGCATTGAGAAAACCGGCAAGCAATTACTGGCTACCTATCCTTACACCATGAATATAGACGAAATAGCCGAACGTTCCGGATTTAACTCCACTTCCACATTCCGACGTGCTTTCTTCAAAAATACGGGTATGACACCTTTACAGTATCGGAAAAGCATACAGAAATAGATTAGTTTTTATCTCTGCCACGTGGTATTTTAAAGATTATCATGTATCTTTGCCACTTCATTAGACATAAAATTATGGCAATAACAATCAAAAAAGTTTCCACAATGAAAGAATTGAAACGGTTCATCCGCTTCAATTACCGGCTATACAAAGGCAACCCCTACTCCGTTCCCGATCTCTACGACGACATGCTCAACACTTTCAATAAAAAGAAGAATGCGGCGTTTGAATTCTGTGAAGCAGAGTATTTCCTGGCTTACCAAGACAATAAAATAGTGGGCCGCGTAGCTGCCATAATCAACCACAAGGCTAATAAAACCTGGGATAAAAAGAATGTCCGTTTCGGCTGGATTGATTTCATTGATAACCCGGAAGTATCCGATGCCTTGATCCACACGGTAGAAGAATGGGGAAAAGAACGTGGAATGACTCACATACAAGGCCCGTTGGGCTTCACAGACTTCGATGCGGAAGGCATGCTGATCGAAGGCTTCGATCAACTCAGCACCATGGCAACCATTTACAACTATCCTTACTATCCGCAACACATGGAGCGTATGGGATTTGAGAAGGAAGCTGACTGGGTGGAATATCAGATCTACATTCCGGATGCCATACCGGACAAGCACAAACGCATCTCCGATCTTATCCAGCGTAAATATAATCTCAAGATTAAAAAATATACATCTGCAAAGAAGATTGCCCGCGACTATGGACAGGCCATCTTTGAGTTGATGAACGAAGCTTATAAGCCCCTGTTCGGTTATTCCGCTCTGTCCCAACGGCAGATTGACCAGTACGTGAAAATGTATCTCCCCATCGTAGACCTCCGCATGGTGACGCTTATCACAGATGCCGACGACCAGCTTATTTGCGTAGGCATATCCATGCCATCCCTGTCCGAAGCTCTACAGAAAGCTCATGGACGGTTATTACCCTTCGGATGGTACTATCTGCTGAAAGCACTGTTCATGAAACGGCGTGCCAAAATGTTGGATTTATTGCTTGTTGCCGTGAAGCCGGAGTACCAGAACAAAGGTGTTAACGCATTGTTATTTTCCGATTTAATTCCGGTTTATCAGAAATTAGGTTTTATATTTGCAGAAAGCAACCCTGAACTTGAAATGAATGGCAAAGTACAAGCCCAATGGGAATACTTTGAAACCAAACAACATAAACGGCGCAGGGCGTTTATTAAAGAAATTAAATAAAAAGGGGACAAGGAGACAAGTTAACAAGGAAACAAGGGGTTGCACTATATTTGTACCATTATAAAGCAGACTCTTTCCCTCGTCAACTTGTCAACTGCAGACCTCGTCAACTAAATAAGAGTTTATGGAAGAAATCAACGGACTGATGCCCGAAGGCAATGTAGAATATACGGAAGACAACATTCGTCATTTGGACGACATGGAGCACATCCGTGTCCGTTCGGGTATGTATATCGGTCGTTTGGGCGACGGTACGCAGAACGACGACGGTATCTATGTATTGCTAAAAGAGGTAATGGACAACAGCATCGATGAGTTCAAAATGGGTGCTGGTAGACGGATCGAGATTAACATTGAGGATAATCTCCGTGTCAGTGTGCGCGACTATGGTCGTGGTATTCCGCAAGGAAAGCTGATTGAAGCGGTGAGTAAACTCAATACCGGCGGTAAGTACGACAGTAAAGCTTTCAAGAAAAGTGTCGGACTGAACGGCGTAGGTATCAAAGCCGTGAATGCACTTAGCAGCCGCTTTGAAGTACGTAGTTATCGCGAAGGTAAAGTCCGTATCGCCATCTTTGAAAAGGGTAATCTCCAGAGTGATGTAACGGAAAGCTGTAACGAGGAAAGCGGAACTTATATCTTCTTTGAACCGGACAGCACGTTATTCCTGAACTATTCCTTCCAGGCTAATTTCGTGGAAACGCTGTTGCGTAACTACACGTACCTGAATACAGGACTTTCCATTATATACAACGGCCAGCGCATTATTTCACGCCATGGACTGGAAGATTTGCTGAACGACAATATGACCGCACAGGGCCTTTACAATATTATCCATCTGAAAGGAGAAGATATTGAAATAGCCTTTACGCATACGAATCAATACGGCGAGGAATACTATTCCTTTGTCAACGGCCAGCATACCACACAGGGTGGAACACACCAAAGTGCGCTTAAAGAACATATTGCCCGCACCATCAAGGAGTTCTACAACAAAAACCAGGAATATGCCGACATCCGCAACGGTATTGTTGCCGCCATTGCCATCAATGTGGAAGAACCCCAATTTGAAGGACAGACCAAGACCAAACTCGGTTCCCCCTCCATGTCTCCCGGCGGTGTAAGCGTGAATAAGTATGTAGGCGACTTCATCAAAACAGAGGTGGATAACTATCTCCACAAGAATCCGTTGGTTGCGGAAGTCATGCTGCAAAAGATACAAGACTCCGAAAAGGAACGTAAAGCCATTGCCGGTGTTACCAAACTGGCACGTGAGCGCGCAAAGAAAGCCAACCTGCACAACCGCAAGTTGCGCGATTGCCGTTACCACCTCAATGACGGCAAAGGAAAGGAACAAGAATCCGAGTCCTGCATCTTTATCACTGAGGGTGATTCTGCCAGCGGCTCCATCACAAAGAGCCGTGACGTAAATACGCAGGCTGTATTCAGTCTTCGTGGTAAACCGTTGAACTCATTCGGGCTGACAAAGAAAGTGGTATACGAAAACGAAGAATTCAATCTGCTACAAGCTGCCCTGAATATAGAAGACGGCATTGAAGGATTGCGTTACAACAAGGTGATTGCCGCTACCGATGCTGATGTGGACGGTATGCACATCCGGTTGTTGCTCATCACATTCTTCCTGCAATTCTTCCCCGATCTGATAAAGAAAGGGCACGTCTATATCCTGCAAACTCCGTTGTTCCGCGTGCGCAACAAGAAAAAGACAATTTACTGCTACACGGAAGAGGAACGGCAAAAAGCCATTGCCGAACTGAGTCCCAATCCTGAGATTACGCGTTTTAAAGGTCTGGGAGAGATCTCCCCTGATGAATTCCGGCATTTCATCGGCAAAGATATGCGTCTGGAACAAGTTACTTTACGCAAAACGGACCTCGTAAAAGAATTATTGGAATTCTACATGGGTAAAAATACCATGGAACGGCAAAACTTTATTATTAACAATCTGGTTATAGAAGAAGATCTGGCATCATGAGAAGAGCAATCTTTCCGGGAACATTCGATCCTTTCACCATCGGACATTCATCGGTAGTGACCCGCGCACTGACTTTTATGGATGAAGTCATTATTGGAATTGGTATCAACGAGAATAAAAACACCTACTTCCCTATTGAGAAGCGCGTGGAGATAATACAGAAATTCTACCGGAACGAGCCACGAATCAAGGTCTACTCCTATGATTGCCTGACGATTGATTTTGCCCGGCAGGTAGACGCGCAGTTTATTGTTCGCGGTATCCGTACCGTGAAAGATTTCGAGTATGAAGAGACCATTGCCGATATCAACCGCAAACTGGCAGGTATTGAAACCATCTTGCTCTTTACCGAACCCGAACTGACATGTATCAGTTCGACTACTGTCCGCGAACTTCTACAGTTCGGCAAAGATATCAGCCAGTTTATCCCCGAAGGGATGGATATTTAATGATTAGTGAATTAGTGAAAAGTGATAAGCAAAAAAGAATGATGAAGAAACTTCTTATCTTTATAATATGTATATGCGGTGCCATGGCTTCCATGCAGGCGCAGAATATGGGCAACTTGGCTGCCCGCAAGTTACAAATGGCAGAATTTGCCATCGCCAATCTGTATGTAGACTCGGTAGACGAAAATAAACTGGTGGAAGAAGCTATTATCCGTATGCTCGCCCAGCTCGATCCGCACTCCACGTACAATGATGCTGAGGAAGTGAAGAAAATGAACGAGCCGTTGCAAGGTAACTTCGAAGGTATCGGTGTGCAGTTCCAGATGATAGAAGATACATTACTTATTATACAGCCCGTCAGCAACGGACCATCTGAAAAGGTTGGTATTCTGGCAGGTGACCGTATCGTGGCAGTGAACGACAGCGCTATTGCCGGCGTAAAAATGTCCACAGAAGATATAATGACACGCCTGCGCGGCCCGAAAGACTCAGAAGTAAAACTAACCATTGTCCGTCGCGGAGTGAACGATCCCTTATACTTCACTGTAAAACGGGATAAAATACCCATTCTAAGTTTGGACGCTTCGTATATGATACAGCCCAAGACCGGTTATATTCGTATCAACCGCTTTGGTGCCACTACCGCCGAAGAATTTACCACCGCCCTCAAAGAACTACAGAAGCAAGGAATGAAAGACCTGATACTTGACCTGCAAGGCAACGGTGGCGGCTATTTGAATGCAGCAATTGATCTTGCCAACGAGTTCCTGCAACAAAAAGAGCTGATTGTATATACCGAAGGAAGAACCTCTCAGCGTAGTAATTTCTATGCCAAAGGCACAGGCAACTTCAAAAACGGACGCCTCATTGTGCTGGTAGACGAATACTCCGCTTCAGCAAGTGAAATCGTAACCGGTGCTATACAAGACTGGGACAGAGGCGTAGTTGTAGGTCGCCGTACTTTTGGTAAAGGGTTGGTACAACGTCCCATCGAATTGCCCGATGGCTCTATGATCCGCTTGACTATCGCCCGTTATTACACCCCATCCGGACGTTGCATCCAGAAACCGTACGACCATACAGCCAATCTGGACGGCAGAGGCCTTAGTAAAGATGACGGCCAGGAGAAATACAATATGGAACTGGTAGATCGCTTCAACCGTGGAGAAATGATGCATGCCGACAGTATCCATTTTCCTGACTCATTGAAGAACTCCACTAAAAAGTTGAAACGTACCGTATATGGTGGCGGTGGCATCATGCCCGACTATTTCGTACCTATCGATACAACCCAATATACCGATTATCACCGTAATCTGGTTGCCAAAGGCGTTGTCATCAAAGCAACAACCAAGTATATCGAGAAAAATCGGAAAGAACTCCAAGAGAAATATAAGAAGTTCGATACCTTCAACAATAAATTTGAGATAGACGAACAGATGCTTGCAGACATACGCGCTGCCGCCGATAAAGAAAAGATTGAGTTCAACGAGGAGCAGTACAACAAATCATTGCCTCTGATAAAGACGCAGTTGAAAGCCTTGATAGCCCGTGACCTGTGGGATATGAACGAATACTTTCAGGTGATAAACACCACGAACAACAGCGTGCAACAAGCCCTTGAGTTATTGAACGAAAAGATTTACGAGAAGAAACTACCACTTTAATAAACCATTTGCAGCGTCTATATGTCCAACATCTTGGATATATAGATGCAACGCATTGGATATATAGATGCAACACGTCCGATATATAGATGCAATACGCAGAATATATAGATCCGATACAGTGCAATTCTTAATTGCCGAACAACCACTTATTCAGCCAACGGTTCACATAGATATTTACTACAGCACATCCGGCTCCGATAGCTGCACCCGCCAGCACATCGGATGGATAGTGTACGCCCTCATTCATACGGGATACCCCGACAGAACATGCCCATAAGGCAGATGGAGCGATTACATACCATTTCGGATACTTCACACAAAGTGAAGTTGCCAATGCAAAAGCAGTTGCCGTATGTCCGGAAGGAAAAGAAGGACTGGTTTCATGACTATAAGCATGAACCCGGTCGGGATAGCGGTCGAACGGACGTTCACGATCTATAAGATACTTCATGCCATAAGTCACAACAAAAGCACCGGCAACACTGGTACCTACATACACAGCATCCTTCAATAATTCGCGGTCTTTTTTCACCCAGGCAGCCAACGCCATCGCCACGGGAACCCCCACGGCAATATAAGGTTCAGTACGAGAAATTATTTTATTATAATTACGAATGAACTTACCATCCCAACTATTTATTTTATGCAAAGTATTAATGTCCCAGTTCTGGGCAGAAATATTGAATACAAGTAATGATGCAAAAAATACAAAAAAAATAGTCCGTTTCATGTAGTCTTTCTTATAGTTTGCTGCAAAGATAGGCGATTTTGTTAGAGTATTCACAAAAAAATTCTATCTTTGTTGCCATAATTTTAGTAATTCGTCTTATATTTCATGACAAAAGACACTCTTTGCACACGGCAAGTAGATTGTACTCTATGCCCAAAAATCTCAGACGGGACATTGGTATACCGCCAATATCCCCAGGGGCAGCATTTCTCAGCGGAGAAGTGTACCCAGAACTGCATGATCTTTATGTTAAAGGGAGAATTGTTGATAAATAGTAACGAATACCCGGGCACTACGCTCCAGAGCAGACAATGTGTACTGCAAGCCATCGGTTCAAAAATGGAGTTGTTAGCACTGACCGAGGTGGAATATATCGCCTATTGGTTTACGGAACTTCCACTTATATGTGAAGACCGTTACAAGGAAATCCTCGAACGTTCTGAGGCTCCGCTGACCTACACGCCGCTGATAGCCAATACCAAACTGGAGCGATTGCTTCATGATATCGCCGACTATTTTAAAGAACAGCCTTCCGCATGCGGGAAATATCTCGACATCAAGCGTCAGGAACTGGTTTACATACTAACCTGCTATTATCCCCTGCGCCAGATAAGTACGTTCTTCTATCCTATCAGTACTTATACGGAAAGTTTCCATTATTTCATTATGCAGAACTACGACAAGGTGAAGAATGTGGAAGAATTCGCCCATTTAGGTGGATATACAACCACTACATTCCGTCGTTTGTTTAAAAATATGTATAATGTTCCGGTGTACGAATGGATACTGGACAAGAAGCGTGAAGGTATTCTGAACGATCTGCAATTTACCAAGCAACGTATCTCCGTGATCAGTTCACGTTATGGTTTCGACTCCCTGTCGCACTTCGCTCATTTCTGCAAGGACTCCTTTGGAGACACCCCTCGCTCCTTGCGAAAACGTGCTGCCAGCGGAGAGAAAATCACCATTATAAAAGAAAAAAATGACGACCCAGCCAGGGAACAGGGTGACGAGTAAGAGTAATCTTCCCTTGTCAACCTGTTCCCTGACTCACTTGTCAACTTCTATCTATTCCCTGAATTACGGAATTATTTCTTTAATTCCTTGTTTAATCAATGTATTTCTTCTATTTTTGCGGGAAATTAGTGTAAGACCCTAAGTAAAAGCAAATTTTCTAACTATTAAATAATTTAAATTCAATCATTTATGTGGTTAAGTAATTCATCTGTAGGAAGGAAAGTGGTGATGAGCATTACCGGTATCGCCCTTGTCCTGTTTCTGACGTTTCACATGGCGATGAACCTGGTTGCATTAATCTCGGCAGAGGGATACAACATGGTTTGTGAGTTCCTGGGGGCAAACTGGTATGCCTTGGTGGCTACGGTAGGTTTGGCCGCCCTTTTCATTATTCACATCATCTACGCTTTCTGGCTGACAATGCAGAACCGCAAAGCACGCGGTACTGAACGTTATGCCGTAGTTGATAAACCCAAAACTGTAGAATGGGCTTCTCAGAACATGCTCGTATTGGGTCTTATCGTAATCGTAGGTCTGGGTCTGCACCTGGTAAACTTCTGGGCAAAAATGCAGCTTCCTGAGTTGATGCACAACATGGGTATGCATGCTGACACGCTTACACTGGCTTATGCCGCTAACGGTGTTTATCACATTCAGAACACATTCAGCAATCCGGTATACGTAGTGCTTTATCTCATTTGGCTCGGCGCACTGTGGTTCCACCTGACTCACGGTTTCTGGAGTTCTATGCAATCCCTGGGTTGGAACAACAAGGTATGGATTAACCGTTGGAAATGCATCTCCAACATTTACTCTACTATCGTCGTTGTATGTTTCGCCTTGGTAGTTGTCGTATTCTTCGCAAAATCATTGTGCGGCGCTTGCTAAATTGTAAATTGTAAATAACTAAATTGTAAATTACATTATGACTAAGATAGATTCAAAAATTCCGGAAGGACCGGTGGCTGAGAAATGGACCAACTATAAAGCTCACCAGAAATTAGTTAACCCTGCTAACAAGCGTCGCTTGGATATCATCGTAGTAGGTACGGGCTTGGCAGGTGCTTCTGCTGCCGCTTCACTCGGTGAAATGGGTTTCAGAGTATTCAACTTCTGTATTCAAGACTCTCCGCGCCGTGCACACTCCATCGCAGCACAGGGCGGTATCAACGCTGCAAAGAATTACCAAAACGACGGTGACTCTGTTTACCGTTTGTTCTACGATACAGTAAAGGGCGGTGACTACCGTGCCCGCGAAGCTAACGTTTACCGTTTGGCTGAGGTTTCCAACAGCATTATCGACCAATGTGTGGCACAAGGTGTTCCCTTCGCCCGCGAATACGGCGGTTTGCTGGATAACCGTTCTTTCGGTGGTGCTCAGGTATCACGTACGTTCTATGCCCGCGGCCAAACCGGACAGCAGTTGTTGCTGGGTGCTTACTCTGCACTGAGCCGCCAGGTAAACGTAGGTACCGTAAAATTATACACTCGTTACGAAATGCAGGACGTTGTCCTCATTGACGGACGTGCCCGCGGTATCATCGCTAAAAACCTCGTAACCGGTAAACTGGAACGTTTTGCTGCACACGCAGTAGTAATCGCTACCGGTGGCTACGGAAACGCATACTTCCTGTCTACCAATGCAATGACTTGTAACTGTACAGCCGCCGTTTCTTGCTATCGCAAGGGTGCCTGGATGGCCAATCCGGCTATGGTACAGATTCACCCCACTTGTATTCCCGTTCACGGTGACAAGCAGTCTAAGCTGACTTTGATGTCAGAGTCTCTGCGTAATGACGGTCGCATCTGGGTTCCGAAGAAGAAAGAAGACGCAGTGAAGCTCCAGAAGGGTGAAATCAAGGGAAGTGATATTCCTGAAGAAGACCGCGACTACTACTTGGAACGCCGCTATCCGGCATTCGGTAACCTGGTTCCGCGTGACGTTGCCAGCCGTGCAGCTAAAGAACGTTGCGATGCAGGTTTCGGTGTGAACAATACAGGCCTGGCAGTATTCCTCGACTTCTCTGAGGCTATCAGCCGTTTAGGTATCGATATCGTTCTTCAACGCTATGGTAACCTCTTCGATATGTACGAGGAAATCACTGACGTTAATCCGGGCGAACTGGCAAAAGAAATTGCCGGTGTGAAATATTATAATCCGATGATGATCTATCCGGCTATCCACTATACAATGGGCGGTATCTGGGTTGACTACGAACTGATGACTTCTATCAAGGGTCTGTTCGCTATCGGTGAATGTAACTTCTCTGACCACGGTGCAAACCGCCTCGGTGCTTCCGCATTGATGCAGGGTCTGGCTGACGGTTACTTTGTATTGCCTTACACTATTCAGAACTATCTGGCCGACCAGATTACAGTTCCCCGCTTCTCTACCGACCTGCCTGAATTTGCAGCAGCCGAGAAAGCTATCCAGGACAAGATTGACTGGATGATGAATATCAAGGGTAAGAAGTCTGTAGATTCTATCCACAAGGAACTGGGTCACGTAATGTGGGAATATGTAGGTATGGGCCGTACAGCAGAAGGTCTGAAGACCGGTATTGCCAAACTGAAAGAAATCCGTAAGGAATTCGAAAAAGATCTGTTCATCCCGGGAGATAAGGAAGGCATGAACGTAGAGTTGGATAAAGCTATCCGTCTGTACGACTTCATTATCATGGGCGAATTGGTTGCTTACGATGCTCTGAACCGTAACGAAAGCTGCGGTGGTCACTTCCGTGAAGAATACCAGACTGAAGAAGGCGAAGCAAAACGTGACGATGAAAACTTCTTCTACGTTGCTTGCTGGGAATATCAAGGTTCCGATGAAAAAGCTCCTGAGTTGCTGAAAGAACCGCTGGTTTACGAAGCAATCAAGGTACAGACTCGTAACTATAAATCATAATTAGTTAACCAGGGGACGAGTTAACAAGGGAACAAGGCATGAGAAATCATAAAGATTTAATTGTTTGGCAAAAGAGTATGAAACTTGTTAAGGACTTATATCAAATAACTCAAGTATTTCCTAAAGAGGAAATCTACGGCATTACTTCGCAAATGCGCAGAGCTGCTGTTTCTATACCTTCGAATATAGCAGAAGGATATGGAAGAGGGCATGATAAAGAGCTTATTCAGTTTTTATATATATCTTTAGGTTCAGCTTCTGAGTTAGAGACCCAACTCATTATTTGTAATGACATACATTACTTATCTACTCAAAGCTTTGAAGAACTTAACAGCTTAAACAATGAAATCATACGTATGTTGTCATCACTTATTAATAAGCGGAACATTCTCCCTTGTTAACTGAAGCCTTGTCAACTCGTCAACTTAAAAATCAAAGACAATGGATAAAAATATAAGTTTCACACTGAAAGTATGGCGCCAGAAAGGCCCAAAGGCAAAAGGCGCTTTTGAAACATACCAAATGAAAGATATCCCCGGTGACACTTCATTCCTCGAAATGCTGGATATCTTGAATGAACAACTGATTTCTGAAGGTAAAGAACCGGTTGTATTCGATCATGACTGCCGCGAAGGTATCTGCGGTATGTGTTCGCTCTACATCAACGGACATCCTCACGGTCCTGCAACAGGTGCTACCACCTGTCAGATCTATATGCGTCGTTTCAACGATGGTGACACTATCACTGTTGAACCGTGGCGTTCTGCCGGTTTCCCGGTCATCAAGGACTTGATGGTAGACCGTACGGCTTACGACAAGATTATGCAAGCCGGTGGTTACGTTAGTGTACGCACAGGCTCTCCTCAGGATGCCAATGCTATCCTGATTCCGAAGCAAATCGCTGACGAAGCTATGGATGCAGCAGCTTGTATCGGTTGCGGTGCTTGTGTAGCTGCTTGTAAGAATGGTTCTGCCATGTTGTTCGTTTCCGCAAAAGTTAGCCAGTTGAACTTGCTGCCGCAGGGTAAACCGGAAGCATTGCGTCGCGCAAAAGCTATGTTGAGCAAGATGGATGAACTCGGATTTGGTAACTGTACCAATACTCGTGCTTGCGAAGCCGAATGTCCGAAGAACATCTCTATCAGCAACATCGCCCGTCTGAACCGCGATTTCATCATCGCAAAACTGAAAGACTAATCAGCCCTTTCTACATTTGATTAATATCACAAGAACTCCTCTACCGGGAAACCGGCAGGGGAGTTCTTCTATCATCTTACCACCAGAAGAAACTAAATCTTTCAGAAATTTCAAACAATATCCGCCAAAGATAGAACAACCGTAAAACGACTTCCTTTTCCTACTTCAGACCGTACCTCTATACGTCCGCAAAGCTTCTCAATAATGACTTTACAGATAGAAAGTCCAAGTCCGCTCCCTTGTTCAAACTCGTCAGTCTTATAAAAACGGTCAAAGATCATCATGAGTTCTTTCTCATCAATACCTTTCCCGGTATCCTGTACATACACACTGACCTTCCGGTCTTTTTTATCCACTTTGCATCCTAATGTAATAGAACCACTCCGGGTAAACTTATCCGCATTGCCCAGGAAATTGGAAATGACCTGAATAAAACGCATACGATCTATATTGACAGGCAAAGAGAGATTTTCATCCAAAGCCAGATGAAACTGCAACGAGGGCTTGATTAATGCCTGATAAGCCATATAAATCTCTTTCACAACCGTTGCCATATCCCATTCTTTTATTTCAAGATCCATGTTGCCGGAATCCAGACGTGATATTTCCACCACATCATTGACCAATTTCAAGAGTAATTCGTTGTTACGGTTAATAATCTCAAGCATGGCCTTCTTCTCATCCGGTTCAATCTCATCGCCACCCTCGCCAACCAACAAATTGGTGAAACCGACAATGGCATTCAGCGGAGTACGGATTTCGTGGCTCATATTATTCAGGAAAGATTGTTTCAACTCAGCATTTTCAGCCATCTGCTTAGCCTGAATAAGCTGTTCTTCATGCTCTACCTGTATCTGAATATCCTGCATAATGCCCGCCAACATTATCCTTCCCTTTGCATCTTTCAGACTGCGACACCGAAGTTCATACCAACGATAATCTTCTTCACTGAAAGAGAAACGTACACGCCGAACCTGCATATCCGTAGATTGATGCAGCGTTTCGTACAATGAATTCAGAAGAGGTACATCATCAGGATATGCATACTTCAAGAAATCGGTTCGTACAAATGTTCTCTGTTCCATTCCCACCAAACGCGTATAATTCTCATCAAACTCGATATTCTCTCCCTGTATATCCCAAAGTGAAATCCGCCCTCCATCTGTAGAAAGCATCAACCGCCTATGAGTTTCCTCAAGCATCTCCATATTCTTACGTTCCACACGCGAACGTCGGCGCATACGTAGCAGACTGATCAATACCAGAATAAAAGTAAGTATAAACAATCCGGTCAGAAAATAAAGCTCCTTCCGATACCGGTCATAGAAGGAGTAATTGATAATACGGACATCTTCAGGTACATTTTTCACATCAAAGTCCGTATAGGATGAAAAATAGGTCCAATCCAGTACATACTCCTTTTCCATATCCCTGATTTTCGGCATACCAATTTTCTCCTTATTCATCAGACGAACAGAAAAATCAGCCGCAGTACGCGCAGAAATCTCATCAGTAGCCATGTAGCCGCCCACAATCTTGGCATCCTCCCCAAATCCCTGGCGGATGCAACTAAAAGAGGGAATATTTAAAGCTTTAGTGATCGGAAGCGACATCTGATCAAACTTATCCAACAGAAAAAACTCTCTCCTCTGTCCGCTTTTTGATTTTTCCATGTCTACAAACAAAGAAGTCCCTTTGGTATAACGGAAAGGGCAAAGACTAATGGTTAACTCATCCTTTTCAATATGATTGTTTACCTTAGCAGGCATCAAATTATAATGCTCAACCATTTCCTGCAATTTTCTGTATTCAGATTCCACAGAAAAGGCAGACTCATAGCCTAAAAGCCTGATTTCCTTTCTATCTGCAAACCGGGTTAACAAGTCAAACGATTTATATCCAAGAGGAGTCAGATCAATATTATAAATGACATCTATCCCTACATGTGGTTGTAAAGCCCTTATAAAATCAATGTTGCGCTTAAAATCCGGTGCATCACGCAGCACATATACCTTTCTACGCTCATATTCTTTTATAAGTTTCTCATCGGGAAAATGTACGTTGCAAGCTACTACAGGAATGGAAGAAAGTAGCCGATGGCGGGTAGAAAACAAAGCAGACGCAGCTTGATCGCCCACAGTGAGCATCAGTGCTATCGGTTTATCTCTAATTACCTCAAGATATACCTCCATATTTTTTATCCCATCTTCCGGCGTGACCGTATTGAAATCCAGATAGAACTTTTCAAATATCGGTTCTATGCCTTGTTTTCTGAACTCCTTCACCAAGAGTTCTTCAAAGTTTCCGTAACAATCATACTGGGGAGAGGAAGAATAAACAAGAGAAATCATTTTTTCTATCCGGTGGTTAATAGTGTACCACCGTTTAAAATTGACTCCGCACCAAAAAGCACACAGCAAAAAGATAAAGGCTAAAACATATTTTAGTTTGTCGGTTTTCATTGTATCACTTATATTGAGCAAAAGTAGCATAATATCTATAAAAAAAGAAGATTTTATGACGAAAACTCTCTAATTTTGTGACTGCCATAAAAAGACAGACATGAACGTGCACAAAATCTGGTTACTATTGCTATTCTTACTGATTCCGACTATTCTATTCGCCCAAAAAACAAGGACAGTCAAAGGACTGGTGTGCACTACATCAGAGACAAAAAAAGGAGAAGAACCTCTTCCCTATGCAAGTCTTGTTATCCTGGAAGGCAAAGATTCCACCTTTGTAAAAGGAGTTGCAAGCGATGCGGACGGTCGTTTCAATCTCCAGTTCACTCCTCAAAAAGGAACGCAATATTTACTGAAAGCCTCTTATACGGGAATGCAGTCTGTCTTCCGCAAACTGGACAGCAACGCTTCAACAATCAACCTGGGCAGCATTTTACTGGAAGAAGGTATCGAATTGGGCGAAGTGACAGTAAACGCCCGGATGCGCGACGTAGACCAGGTGGGAGATACCACCGTCATCAATGCAGCAGCTTACAAAACACCGGAAGGTTCGTATCTGGAGACACTTGTCAAACGTATTCCCGGAATGGAATACGACAGCGAAACCAAAACACTGAAATACAACGGACTGCCTATTAACGAAATCAACGTAAACGGTGAAGCTTTCTTCTCAGGTGACAACAAGATGGCGCTGGAAAATCTTCCTGTGGAGTTAATTAGCAAGATAAAAGTGTACGATAAGAAAAGCAAGCTGGAAAAGCTGACGGGTGTCAGCACGGGGAAAGAGAACTATGTGCTCGACCTGCAAACCAAAGAAGAATTCAATGGTACCCTTCTTGCATCGGGAAAAGCCGGATACGGCAATAACAACAAAAAGGATTTCAACCTGCAAGGCAACTACTTCAAAAATAACGGAAACAATTTCTCAGTCATCGCCAATTCCGGTAACCTCCATATGCGGACCAGCTACAAGGACAACATACAGGAGAACGTTGCCATAAATTTCACCCAAAAGTACAATCAGAAACTAACACTCAACGGAAATGTATCCTATCACCACAACGAGCAGGGCAATATTTCGACATCCTACAACGAGCAATATCTGACAAGTGGCAATAAGTACCAGTATTCTGCCGGCAACAATACGAACCGCAATCGCAATATGAATTCATCATTGGGCTTAAACTGGCAGGTCGATACCCTGACTTTTGTCAATTTCTTCGGTAATTTCAGCTTTGTCCGGAATAATAATGCCAATAATAACCGCCAGGCCACATTCAATGAAAATCCTCATCTGGATATCCTCGATCCTTTCAGTCATATCAACAATGTACCCGATGAGCTGAGAATCAATGACATCGCCATGGGATCACTAATGCAAGGAGAGCAACACCGATATTCCTTCCATGCAAATATCATGCGCCGGATCAATAAAAAAGGAAGTTCTATCGGCCTGACTGCGCAATACAATGATAGCAAGAATGACAACAATAACTTCTCTATCTCATCAACCACATATTATCAACTGAAAAACAATGCAGGAAACGACTCCATACTCTACCGTAACCAATACTCGTCGAACCTGTCCCCCAACCGTCAACAAGGCATCGGGCTGATGTTCAGCCATCCTTTTTCCAAGAAGCTGCACGCACAGATTTCATATAACCTCAACTACAGTAAGCAGAAGAATGATCGTAATACCTACGACCTGTCCGGCTTTATGGAAGAAACGGCAGTACAACCCGGCTATCTGCCCGAAGGATATGAGGCGAGCTACATCGACAGTCTGAGTAACCGGAGCCATAGCAGTACCCTGCAACACGGAATCAACCTGCACTTTAATTATTCCGACACCATTTGGAACATCAATGCCGGAATATCCGTACAACCCGAGCGGCGCAGCCTGAACCAGAAAACAGGTCTGCATAGAGCTGATACCACCCTCCACTCAGTCGGCTTTCAGCCCATGCTCTTCATCTCATGGCAGAAAAAGAAAAACAGGATAACCCTGAATTATTATGGAAATACCTGGCAACCATCATTATACGATCTGATTTCACCAACCAACAACAGTGATCCGCTCAACATCACGCGGAGCAATCCTAATCTGAAGCCTACTTATAATCAGTCTGTACGATTGGAAGCACAAAATACGAAGGAAGGACTTTTTGCCACACTGAACTGGAACAACAGAATCAATAGTCAGACCCGTGCAGTGATCTACAACCAGCAAACCGGTGGACGTGAAACTTATCCGGTGAATATTAACGGCAACTGGAACATAAGCGGTGTGTTCCGGTATCAGAAGCGCATCAAGGACTTTAATCTGAGTGCAAATGCCGGAGGTTCCTTTGCACAGGATGTTAACCTCATCAACGAAAACCAGAGCGAGCAACCTGAACGCAGTGCCACGCATAACACCGGCCTCAACAGTGACCTGCGCCTATCCTACCAACCTAAATGGGGTAATCTGGACTTAAACGGCAGGTGGAACTTCCAACATTCTTCCAATTCACTTTTAGAGACGGATACATACACACGCAATTATACCTTCGGATTGAACGGTTTTGCCGATTTGCCGGGAGGTATACAACTAAGAACAGACGCAAATTATTCCTTCCGAAACGGTACAAACATAAAAAAGGGAGAAGACGACCAGATTGTCTGGAACGCAAGTATCACATGGCGATTCCTGAAAAAGAAACAGGCTGAGATATCAGCCAACTGGGTGGATATACTCAGCCAACAAAAGAATTATTTCCGAGGCACAATGGCCGACGGACTTTATGAAAACCATACGCAACAGATAGGCAGTTACTTCATTGTCTCAGTGAAGTATCGCTTCAACCAGCCTCTTCACAAATAGTTTGCGTTTCTTGTGGAGGAACAGACTGCACTGAACGTAGGCCACGGGGTGAAGTCCCGAAATTCTTCTTGCAGAAGTTAGAGAAGTGAGGCAAAGACTCGAAACCATATTTATAACAGATCTCAGAAATAGTGGCATCCGTATAGCGGAGTTCGTAAACAATGTTCTCTTTACGTTTCTCCATCATCCATTCATAAACAGGTTTATGGAATACAGAATTGAAGATACGCCGGAAGGTAACAACGGTGTATCCGCCTAATTGGGCCAATTCTTCTACCGTCTTCACTTTCAGATGATTTTGCAGGACAAAATACTCAAAGCTGGACGTATAACGGGAAAGAGTATGTACCAGTATCGAGAGATCATAATCGGAGTAATATTCTCCTAAAAGAAAGGCAAGTTCTTTTCGTTTGAACGAAAGCAGTTCCCGGCAAATCTTCTCTTTCGCCAGATAGGCTTTGGAAGCGTCCAGAAAGAAACGCAATTCTGGAATAATCTTTAATGGGGTGAATATCAGCGGTGGAGTTATTTCTTTCATAATGTATTTATAACGTTCCTCACAGAAAAACTCCGGCTGATTAAAACGATAACAAACACATTCCACATCCGTCAGAGCAAGGATCTCATATTTTGAACCAATGGCTTGAAGAATGAATTCCCCCGCACGCAGTATGGTTCCGGCATACTCCTGGCTATTGACAAGTGCTTCTCCTTCCAATAAAAAAATCATTATATTTTCTTCGCACTTTTGAGCTGGAAGGTGGAAGCCTCTTGAATGAGAGGCATAAATGATAGCATTACCCACAGCCTTAGGGCACTGCTGGCACGATATAGCCGCACCACATGCAGAGTAAGTTTGCATTGCAGATTGAATGTTTTTTTGTTTGTTTTGTGCAGCAAAAGTAAGAATATTCCGGGAAGAAACAAAAAAATCCCCGAAGACTTTGTGGGAAGAAAGGCTTCGGGGAGAGGATTTATAGGATTAAGAAAGATTATTCAGCAGGAGTAACAGGAGTATCAGGAGTAACTTCATTACCTCCTTCGTTGACATCTTCAACCTGAGTACTAACTTTTATCTCTTCAGCTCCAAGCGGTAAAGTAAGTTTGTAGCGAATATTTTTGCCTGCTTCCCACTTAGCACCCGCAGGTAAAGTAACAGTCTTAGTTCCACTAAAGTAAGTATAATTACTATCTGCTGTTGTATATGTTATTGTTATAGTCTTATTCGCAACATCTTGAGGCAATAAAACCAATGCTCCATCCGCTTTACCCAAAGGATAAAAATCACTATCAGTTTCCTTTACAGGATTATCAATAAGAGGATATTCATAAGTAACATTTGAATTGTTACCTGCACTCCAAGGAGTTGCTGCATTATATGTATATGTAGCGGTTCCACCAGAAACATCATTAATCTTTATTTCTGTTATAGTATAGGTATATCCCCCTTTTTCGGGTTTATAGGAGAAATTGATACGCGTAAGAACATGTTTAAAGGTCAAAGCTAATGTATTTCCGCTAGGTATATTATCAACAACTTTTGCATAAGCCACTACTAAATCTTTCTGCTCGTCCGCAGTAGCTCCTACTGCAAAACTCAAAGTTGGATTACCTTTATTTGTATCTGAATAACTCATTTTAGGGTTAGTCGTAGGATAAGCAAAGAAATGCATTTCTTTAAGTTTCTGCGTAGTATTATCTAAAGGCCAATAAAAAGTTCCACTCGAAGTTGTCCATTTACTTTGACCTCCTGTATAATCAGCATCCATATAAACTGTGCCAAGCCCTGAAGTTGCAATATTAGCTTCTTCAACTACATAAGCTTTTACAGTAAAGGCATTAAAATTACCATTGTCAGTTACAACAGCCTTTGTTCCTGTTTTCACCACCGTCCCAACGTTAATCTCCGCCTTTTCACCAGCCTTCTCAATCTCTTCATTCTGTGAGCAACCTACGATTGCCAACGCAGCAACTGCTGCCAATAAAATCTTCTTCATAATCGTTTGTTTTATAAGTTAATATTTTGTTCGTTTTGCTTTTCAATTTACAGGTAACTCAACATTCGTTTCGTCGTCCCAGTCTCCTACATCACCGCCAATACCTCCGCCTCCACCGGGAGGAACTTCCACATCCTCCACTTCAATTTCCTCTTCAATCGGTATCTCGATATCCGTTACCGGATCTTCTTCTTCCTCGGGTGGGGGAGGAACTACAGCCGCCGTGATGTCAACCTTGGTTTCTTGAACCGTATTATCCACCTTAACTAGCAATAGCTTCATTACCACCCCTCCGGTAAAACGTGTATTCGCAGACTCCGATACAGAAAAAGCAGAGAAACTACCACGTATCACATCCTCTCCTTTATGAGCCTCCACATAGATAGGAGCAATGCTTGCCGTACATGAGCCATTACTTATGCAATATGCCCCATTCATTCCATCCACATTACAAACAATGCTTGCCACGTTCTTCAATCCTTTCACCTTTATTTCAAAAGAATAGTTCTTGACTACCAGCTTCGGTTGAAACTCCATCAAAAGCACATCTTCACTCTTTTCTATCCTCATATCATTCATACTTACTACATATAGAGGGTCCGGTGACCACACCATCTTCTCACTTGTTTCAAGCCCTTTGCAATAATCAGTATAAGCCTCAATCGTCTCATACGCATCATCATTGCGAATCAACACACTCTCCGTATTGTAATTGTAGATCACCATGTCATAACGTCCGGGCGGCACTTTCACCTCTCCCCCTTCCACCGAGAGATAACTCTCCACCTTTCTACCTTCTTCACTCTTCGGGTAGAAAATCACCCTCATCCCTTCGGGCAACTTATCCACTCCCTTCCAGTTAAACTTTATCTTTACTCCGCTGACGGGATAATCATCCAGTATGTCTCTGAAATCACATCCTGCTAACAGCACCGACAGCACGAACAGAAGTAAAAGAAACACATATTGCGTACACCTCATAGCTATCGCCTCCTTCCCTTAATGAGCCACACCAAAGAGATTTTGGCTTTTGTAGGCCCCATAAAATGATAGCGTCCGCTGCTCGTCCATATCAAATCGCCTTCGTAAGTGGTGTATTTGCGGTATTCTGTTGCCAGATAACCAATGCCCAAACTAAATTCAAGAGCCAGATGCCGTGCCAGCTGATGACTATATCCATACGTCAGACCGGAAGCTGCATAGTAGTTTCCCCGATATCCTTTGTCTTTGTCAAATTGAAAATCGTACACTCCCCCTTCGGCATATATTCCCAGAAAATGTCCTGTCAGCCGCTCACGATTCTTGCGTTTTCCAAGCCAGCAACGTGCCTCAACGCCTCCCGAAAGAAGCTGGTAACAAAAGCCATGCTTGCTGTTCGACCACCAGGGACATTTATATTCCATATTCAAAGACCACCGCTGCCCTACGGGCAATTCCACCTCCACATTCGGAGCCAAAGCTAAATCATAAAGTATATTGTTCTTCAATGCAAGCACTGTTCTGTGCGGGGTTTCCCGCTTACTTTCCACTTCAAGCCAAGGAGCGAAAGCTATAGTTTCCAATTGCTCCTCCGGCAAAGTATTCGCAGGCAATGTTAATGCAGCTACCGGCAAACTGTCCTTCATCTTCCCTGTCCGTTCTATCTTCCGGAACTGATGTTCCGATAAATAAGCGTAAGGTCTGCCACCATCCAAATAGCGCAACAACTTTCTCAGCTTTTCAAAGTTCCCGAAGTGATACCGGATCAACATCAACACATCTTCTTTATCCGGCACTTGCGGGTCGTCCATCACCCATTGGTAAATTTTGCTCCAGGTTTCCGGCTGATTCATCCGGTCCGATACTCTACAAGTATCTCCTTTCGCCGCATATCTTCCAGCCCGCGCCTCTTCTTTGCCTGATATCAAAAGAAAGAGTATCAAAAGTATATATAAACCGACGCGAACCTTCATAGCTTTGCTTTGTATGGAGGCAAATATATATTATTATAATTGAAGAAATTACACGTTTTACAACTCTTTTCGGGGGGTGAAAGGTTCTGTGAAACGAATGAAACAGATTTGCAACTTTTCCCTTTCCTTCATACCCTTCCACACCCCCGTATTTCCTTATCCATCAGTCTTAGCGGGTGGAAGGGTATATCCACATACTTTCTGCAACATTGCCAACGGATATTTTTCAATCACGGGTTATTAGCTATTCAACTAATCTATAATACATTATATTATTTTGCATAGGACATCCATAGCGTTTGATTACTGTCAGTAAGTTTACTGACAGTAATCAGCATGCTTGCTGACAATAGTCAAACGACTTACCGACAGTAATCAACATGCGATTATCCATATAGCAAAATAAACGTATCTTATACATGTATGCCACCTATGTACTATGGTTATTCCCCTTTCCGCCCGATAATCATTTAGCCACTATCCATCCCTATATTATCTCAAAAAGACAGTTCGTGTGCGAAAACAGTGAATATCCGTGAAAGAATTATAAAAGGAATGTCAAACACTAACAGATATTTGGAGGGAATAGGATGAACCCCTATATTTGTCATGTGATTTTTTTCATAGTATTAGATTTAAGGTTAACAAAGGTTGGAGTACAGCGGTACTCCTTTTTTTATGCCCATACCTTAACCGTAGTCATTTGAAAACTATATAAGAGTCTTATCAGTGTGTTTCTGACAGGTAAGGACAGCAAAAACCAAACAAATAGATTATTTCATTTTTGTACACTTTTACTACAAACAGACTCTATTAATCAGCATCTTACAAAGGAAAAGTGTACAAAAATAAAGCTGTATAAAATAGCATTTAGATACCAAGCCATATGGAAAGGAAGGAAAACAGTTGACGAGTTGACAAGGGGACAAGGGGCTGCGCAATGCTCCTATGCCGCATGGAACCTTGTCCCCTTGTTAACTCGTCAACTTCCCCTCAAAACCGAAAAGAAAATACACCAAACATAACCAATAGAAATTTAACTCATATTCTGGATATTAGCTATATACATCGGACGCGCAGCATCTATATATCGGACATGCAGTATCTATATGTCCAATACCACCGATATATAGATGCTAAAATAACGGGATGAAAGAAATACGTTCAGCCTTTCCGATACAGATAATTGAACGCAGGCTCCGGAAGTTTCAGGTAATCCGCTATTCATCCTGTCAATCACGAGGTTCATGTAGTGTAAAGAAACCGAAAAAACGGTTATTTCTCCTTTTACAGGAAGTTAGGAGTTTGCTGGCAAGAAGTTAACTTCCTGTCGACAAACTCCCAACTTCTTGTCGACAAGAAATTGGGAGTTTGTAACATATTGATAATCAGAGATGATTTTTTCTTATACAAAAAGGGTATTCGTGCATATATATTACTTGCTTTTCACGTGCCTCTTTACATATTCTGTCACACCTCTTATATATTCAGCCGATCGATCATTACCTGAATTTACATTACTTGTTTTCAGGTCAAATATTCTTCAAATAAAATTACTTGATCATTCTTCATAAAACAACTTGGTACATAAATGATCGTTCATCCCTCTATTTCTTTTTTCCCAATTGGAGAAGTCATTTTCCCTAATTGGGAAAAAATATTTCTCCAATTGAGAAAATAAAACATCCATTTATATCAAGTTACTTTTTAAGCATTACTAAGTCATAAAAAGTTCTTTTTCTTCTTTCAGCCTTTCAGTTTTTCCCGAGCTCCCTGTTCATCGGCATTCCGGCTGAAAGATGCCTGAAACAACATTCAGGCCGGAAGTTTCAGCCAGAATGCCGATGAACAGGGAACTCGGGAGGGCTGAAAGACTGAAAGAACGGAAAGAGCATTTCTCTCAAAAAGGAAAAGAAAGGAAGGAAACCAGTTGACGAGTTGACCAGGGGACAAGGGGCTGCGCAATGCTCTTATGCCGCATGGAACCTTGTTCCCTGGTCAACTGGTTAACTCGTCAACTTTCCCTCATAACCGAAAAGTTACAAGCCACCAACAAATCAAAATGAAATCCCGCTATTCGGTAATTCTGGAAACTTTAGTGAATCATTTTGCTCATCACTCATTCATTACTTATGGATTTTTTCATATATTTGCATCAAATGACACCAAAACACAATGAAAACTATTCAATCAATATTGATTATATTAATGTCTATATGTTTTTACTCTTGCGGTAGATATTCTATTAAACAAACACTGCAAACAGCTAATACATTGACAGACACTTGTCCAGATAGTGCTATTATCATATTGAGAAAATTAAAAGATAGTATAGCATTCGAATCCGAAAAGACTCAAATGTACTATTGGTTACTTACTATAAAAGCAGAAGATAGGGCATATATTATGCATACATCTGATAGTTTGATAAAAAGAGTACTAAACTATTACAAGAATGAAAGAGATAAAAAACACTTAGCTGAAGTGTACTATTATGCTGGAAGTGTATATCGAGATTTAGGAGATGCACTTCAAGCGCTAGAATATTTTCAACAGGCAATAGAAGCATCACAAAGCGACACAAATTATAAACTAATTAGCAAAATTTATAGCCAAACAGGTACTTTATTTTTGTATCAAGATGTTTATGATGAAGCAATGAAAGCATATAGACAAGCATATAGATATAGCACAATGGCAAAAGATAGCATTAGCATCATATTCAATTTGCGCGATTTAGGTGAAACTTTTACTGCATTCAATAATGCTGACAGTGCCTTATATTACTATAAAAAAGCATATAAACAAGCGGAAGAAATAGAAAATCAGCATCTTATGAATATGATAGGAAATTCTTTGGCCGATTTATATGAGCAACTGAAAAAATATCATTTAGCAAGGACAATCCTACAAGCTTCCTCAAACGGCATAGAAAAAAATAATTTAAGAAGTTTCTATTCCATCTCAGCTGACCTTTATTATCATTCTGGCGATTTAGATTCCGCGTTCTATTATTGCAATTTGCTACTTGAAATAAATGATGTTTATGCCCAACAAGCCGCTCATTGGAAATTAGCAGAAATTGCACAAGCACGTACTGACTGCCAATTAGCCATGAAACACCTCCGCCAATATAATAATTGGACAGATTCTATACAAAAAATTACCAGTGCTGAGTCCATACGTAAAATGCGGTCTTTATACAATTACCACCTACATGAAAAAGAAAACAATCGCTTACAAAAAGAGAATTTGAGACAAAAGAATTGGAATCTATCTATGTTCGTAATGATATTAATAATTTGCGTATTTATCTTTATTTACATTCAGAACAACAAGCACAAGAAAACCTTACTTAAAAGCAGAATGAAAGAGTTAGAACGTTTGAGAGAAGAACAGTATCAGAAAAGTACTCAATTTATTGAAGAGAATAAAATAAGAATCAAAGAGTTGGAAACAAAATTACAAAAAGGCACTGAATCTAGTAGTGCTATGCAAAATTTACTACAAGCTCAAAAAGAACAAATATTACGCATGAATAGTAAAATAGAAGTTGATCAACAAGAACAAGAATTAGCTACTATTGCATTTCGGCAATCAGATATATATAACAAATTTCATCAGGCATGTGATCTAAAAGATATAGAAGACAATGATTGGAAAGAACTTCAAAAAGCAATTGACACAACATACAAAAGTTTCACTTCTCGTTTATATGCACTCTATCCCATCACCCAAATTGAACTTAGAATATGCTTACTCATTAAAACTAATATTACAGCCAGTAACATTGCCTTTTTAACAGGACGTTCTAAGTCTGCTATTACTTCAGCTCGCAAGAAGCTTTATGAAAAAATTCATGGAGAAAAGGGTAATCCCGACATGTGGGATAACTTCATTTTTTCTTTCTAATGAAAAACCGCACAAAAACCGCACACGATTCTACTCGTTATTCATTTTATTACACCTAAGTTTGCAAATGAGAATAACATTAAAATCACTGAATTATGAAACATTTGCTATTAGGATTTATCAGTCTGCTATTATGCATAAACTGCATGGCAGAAGTAGTATCAATTAAGCTTATCAAAGTAAGACTTCCTGCTGACACTCGCTCAATGTTCATCACACCTATTGTTACTTGTGAAGGAAATATAATTAATATCTATTCAGATGCCCCAATAAGTAATCTGGAAGTGAAAGTGACTAATTCGACGGGGCAAATTGTATATTATGATATTGTAACTGTAGATAGCGAAAAATCTTTTTCCCATACTATGCACTTACTCCAAAATGAGGAGTACAAAATTGAACTGGCAACCGAGAATGAATCATATTATGGAACTTTCTATATAGAATAACTCTAATCTTAGAGAAAATGATTCATTAATATTTAGAGAATAAATAACATACTATTGAGCTTTTTATAACTAAAACTAATAATACATGAAGCCTCTTTTACTATTCATTATTTTATTTTTCTCATTAAAAATTGATTCACAAAACATTCCGCTTCCTCAAAAATGCTATCCACTGAATGGGCAAAGTAGTGAAGACATCAGAACTGGACATTTTGCTGAAATCAAGGGAAAAACGAGTTCGTTTAATGACCGATTTGGCATAAGCGAGAATGCAATGTGCATTAGCAGCAATTCATATATAGAAATTCCATTTTTAACTGATAGTTTACATAAGAACGGAATCAGCATTACATTTTGGTTCTATATTGACAATACCAATGTAACTACTCAATGTTTTGTTGCAAAAGATAAGGAAGGGAATGATTTGATAGGAATGCAGTCTAATAATGGCAGAGCCGTGTTAAATCTATATCATTATAATTATCCCGATAATATATCTGTTGACAAACAGTGGATGTGGGAAAATTGCAAATTCAATGCCAAGGGATGGTATCAAGTTTTCATTGTATATGATACTTATTGTACAAATTTCTATCTGATTAACCCTCAGAAAGAACTAAATCAATGCACAATCTCGTTCGCGCCCGACTGGAATCTAATAAAAACACTGTATATCGGAGGAGGTAAAGCTGATCTGTATATTGATGATTTCAAAATATATTCAACCTCCTTGTCTGAAGAAGAAATCATATCCTTAAATGATTTCGAAGCCTTCTCTAGTTTTTCACCTATCAAAGTCTTTAATCGCGAAACTCTCTCAGAGTTAAACCAAGAATGTTTGTTAAGTACAAATAATAACTCTTTCTGGTATCTTCATTATGCCGGGAAAAATGCCTTAAATGAATATAACTATTATATCCAAAATAAAGAGCGGTTTGACTATTTAACATACTGTCCTCAACAAGGTATATCACTGAAAAAAAATGTATCCCCTACTATAGGATATTGGAATATAGAGCCTATTAGTAAAGATAATAATGGCATAGCCTACCAGATTGTACACAACAATTCCGGTTTATATCTTACTGCTGAGACCAACAATGTAAGGCTACATAGCAGTGAAAAATCCTCTGCGCAGGAATGGTATTTAAATTCGACCAATATTATCCCAACTAATATACGAAAGAATAGTGTATTGAATGAAGATGTGAACATATCTTGGGATGAAGAAGAGCGCACAATTATTATAAAGACCAGCAATATTCAAAAAGGAAGATTAAATATATCTCTGTTTTCTGCAATCGGAACATTAATAAAAGAGTGGAATATAGACTTTATTAATAATGAGGAACGAATCCCAATCCAATTACACTCAGGAGTATATATAATTCGCTTATATTCTACAAATGTAGATATAAAAAGTAAAATAATTGTAGGAAAAAGTAATTAAATTCAAACTTAACCAAAACAAATTATGAATACTCATTTAAAAAATCTATTAATTATTGCATTACTCTTTTTACTGTCTAGTCCTATATATGGGCAAACGGTGAAGACCATTGAAGCAACTATTAGTCTTCAAGAGGTTTTTGGACCGTTTACTTCTATGGATAATGGTTTAGAAGGAGCAGTAAATAGTGGAGGAAAGGTAGAAGTAAAAATTTATGCCAAACAGCTAAATACTCTTGTTTATCAAGCATACATAACTGCTACCACTACCAGCTTTGGAGGAACTTCTATAAATTACCACAAAAATGATTTAGGAGCAGGAGCAATCTATTATCCTAATCTTTGGGATAGTAAAGACTTCAAAACTGCTCTTTTTGCAATTGACCGTAAAAGATATGACGGTTCCACAATTCGACCTTATCCGTTTTTATCTCAAAACTTAGATTTAAGAATAGAAATCCGAGAAACAAATGGAAGTCTTACACTATGTAAAATACCAGCGTTAGGAATCATTAATAGACAAGGCGGAAATGCATTATTCCACCCAACACATTATTGTTACAATCTTAAAAATTCCGCAAGTGCCCCTTCCTTAATTTGGAATAGGATAAAGCAACCAAGAATAGATGTAGCAGCAGATGTGGTAGTTGCCGCCCATAGAGGATATTGGGGAGAAAATCTTGGGAAAGGTGATCCAGAAAACTCAACAGGCGCTTTTGAAAAAGCTCAGCAATATACAGATGTTCTTGAAACAGACATAATGATTACAAAAGATAAAAAAATGGTAATTTCTCACGATTACAGTTTATCACGTTTATCCGATTACTCAGGTCCATTAACTGATTTCCTATTCGATTTAAATTCTAGTGTACTCAATGGACTACATCTACGAAAAAGAAATGGAGAAATCAGCAATTATCCATACCTTTTCTTTGAAAATGTAGTTGACATACTGCTTGACAAACAAATGGTGTTAACCGTAGATATAAAAGACGTCAGAGCTCGATACAAAGATGGTGTCTGCATCGCAAATTGTGATTATGATCCCAAAACTCATGGAGAAGAAGCAAAAAAGAAAATAAAGGAAAGTTGGATGACCTGCATGCAAGAATGTGTAAGAATAGGCAAGGAAAAGAAAGCCTTACAATATTTAGCATTCAAAACCCCATATTCTTATCAAGAATTACAAGAATACGTACCAGATTCTTTACTCTCTCAAGTTCTATTTATGCCTGTTATTCAACCTAAAAGAACCGACTTCCTTGATTTCACAGATAATTGGATTAGAGATGGTGGAAATAAAGTTATTGCTTATGAAACTAACTTTTTAAACGAAAGAGATACATATTTAAAGCCTATAACCAAAGAAGGTGTTACTTATCAGAATCTTATGCATTACGTATATAGAAAAACAGGACTTAGATCTGGATGCTATCCCGAAGAAGTTATTGGACCTATGGGGACAGTAACAAGATGGGTCGAATGGAAGATGAAATATACTTTAGATGACCGTCGAGGCGACCACTATTGGCTAATGACAATTCCTTACGGCTCAACAATGATAATGACTACTGATAGGCCTGACATTTGGAAAGTTGTGAATGACATATGGAATAGTAAAACAAACGATTAATACTGATATTATGGTAATAAATAGATTAAGATTGTTAGCTATAATAGTTTTATCATTATTGGCTATAAAATTATTTTCCCAAGACAAACGAGACTACATAACTCCCTTGGGCAAAAACCTATATCACAAAGTGGTTACTGATGCTAATGGAATGGTTCTACCACTAAGTGACATATCTCCTGTATCATCTGGTAAAGATGGACTCACTGTCGTCTTCTCTTTGAGAACGAATCTGAGTTCATTCAGCAAACCGTTAAAGCTGCTTTCATTCATGTATGATAATGAAAGTAATACATTCGTAGAAGTATTTTATCATAATGGCACTCTATCCTTTCGCAGAAGGGTAAATCTACTTCTTCCTATTTTATCTTACGATTACGAATTATTTGACCCCTTAATTGACATTAAAAGTGGCGAATCAACCACTGTTATTTCTTTGTTTTTCACGTCTTACTTTTTTTGGATAGAAACTGGAGGCCCCAATATTACTGTCCACGATAAAAGGCATAGTGCTGTTTTCTTCGGTATAGATATTCCAACTTATACTTTCATGAACAAATTTCTACAGAGAGATATTAAAGCTAAACTTAAATTTGGTGATCCTAACCCTCCTGTAGTGTTCACAATGCCTAGCGAAGTAGACATATATGAATTCAATTATAAAGATCTAAAAAATGAATTGCAAACTAATTTCTGTGATAACAACTAATATAAATAATAAACTAATGTATAACTATTAAATATTCATTATTATGAGACGATTTCATCATTTACGAATCAGTATGGCAATAATTGCTATTTTATCCTCTTCGAATTTTGTATTTGCTCAATGGGATGATTACTCCCCTCATAAAGAAACTGAGGCTCATCCAGGAAGTAGAGTCGTATTAATAAGAAATGATAAAGGGGGAAAGTTAGAGGGGTTTCAAGTACGAGATGGACAACAAACATCACAGCATCCCCTTTTTCAAATAAATACTAATGGTAAAATGGTGTTCGGTACTTCTAACGGAGAAGAACATGCATACTTATATTTTATGCAACAGGATGAAAACTATGGTATCATACATACTAATGGAGAAGACTTCCATGTTGACGCAATACGCAAATTATGGCTTGGAGCCAGAGGCTCTACGATGGCCACTTTTGACAAAAACGATATCAACTTTTATGGAGCAACCAAAATACATGTACCTTTTCCTAACCCATCAGGCATATTTACATTCAAAAATGGCAGAAATGGAGATGGGGTCTTCTCTCTCAATTTATCCAACAAATGGCTAAGAATTGGGAATCCAGGAGGAATTGCTTTTTGGGGAGATAGCAATATAGATACAAATGATAATCCTCAATTTAAAATAGCTTCCGGTGGTATAACTTCATATGTTCCATTAGGAGTTGTTGATAATAATTTCAACATAAACAGCCATAATATAAAAGTGTCCGTAGGCCTTGATAATGCAAATGCTCATGGTTGGATAGGTACACAATCCAATAATGGTTTGTATTTAGGGGCAAATAGCCATGCCTCCATGTTTTTTGATACAAATTATGGAATATTTGTTGGTGCCAGTGCTGATCAAGCTGCAACTGTCCGCAGTGAGTTAAAAGCAAAATATAGACTTTTTGTAATGAAAGGAGTACTTGCTGAAGACTATGGTATATCACCAATTAATAATTGGTCTGATTTTGTTCTTCAGGAGGATTATAATCTTAGAGAAATTGAAGAGGTTGAAGAATTTATAAAAAGTAACAAACATCTACCAGATGTACCCTCTGCTAAACAAATCGCAGAAGAGGGATATTCTCAACATGAGATGAATAAGGTCCTACTACAAAAAATTGAAGAACTGACATTATATACTATTAAACAACAGAAAGAAATAGAAGAACTTAAGAACAAATTAATCAAAAGTGATTTAAAGAATAACGACTAAAGCTCATATATATCAGTAAAAACAAGAAGCTTCCCTCTTTTGAGTTCTTATCATAAATTATAATAAAAACTCGATGAGGGGAGCTATCATAATATTACAGACAAGCCAATCACGCTTTCTTTTTTCATTTTCATCAAATTACGTACTATCCATCATTATAATATTACCTAATAAAAGATTATCAGAGTTTTAAAGATCAAAGTTTGGACATATTGAAAAATTACTTTATTTTTGTTTTCAAAACTCATATAACAATTGTCAACTGATTATTGTATAAAACTGTATACTTTGGATGCAAAACTCTAGAACATGGTTGCTACTACAAATGAAAAGCTTTTGTTAATCAAGTTAAAAGAAAATTCTTTCTGGGCATTTGAAGAATTATACAATTTGTATAGCGGCAAATTGTACAATTTTATAATGCGTATATCTTCTGGCAACCGATATATGGCAGAAGAGGTTGTGCAGCAAACGTTTATCCGCATATGGGAAGTACGGGAAAAGATAGATCCAGCTGAAAATTTCGTTTCTTACCTCTGCACCATAGCCCGTAATCTGTCGATGAATATGTACCAGCATCAGACAGTGGAATACATCTATACCGAATACCTGCTGAAAAGTAATCCCGACCGGGATCATCAGACAGAAGAAAGTACAGACCTGCGCTTCCTGAACGACTATATCGATTCGCTGGCCGAAGAACTGCCCCCTTCGCGCAAGAAAATCTTTCTGCTCAGCAAACGTCAGGGCTATATCAATAAAGAAATAGCTGAGAAGATGGGTATTTCAGAAAGTACAGTCGCCACACAACTGTCACTTGCCGTGAAATTCATGCGCGAGCAATTTGCAAAGCATTATGATAAGCTGATTCTTGTCTTATGGGCCTTTTTTGTTAACGAAATGCAATAATGCCCGATACGTTTGGATACGAAAACAAGGATAACTGTATACTATATAAATAAGTAAGAAGATGGAGAAAGAATATTATAAGAACTTAGCCGAGAAATATTTCGCAGGAGACATCACAGAAGCGGAAATCAGCGAACTGGCCGGATGGATACGCAACAACGTGCAACTGTCCGACTGGTGGGAAGAGGAATTTGAAAAATCCGACACTGACACCCCTCTCGCCCTGCGCGACAAGATGTTCGCACGGATCAAGGCGGAAGTCCTCAAAGAGCAACCTGCCATGAAGCGCACTCTTGATAAAACATTGGTTCCTGCTTGGGCAAAGTGGGCAGCTATGATTTGCATTCCCATCTGCATTGCTTTCTTCACTTACAATATCCTGAGCATTTCCAATGCTGATAAAAACCGATCCCCCTTCATGGTGAAAGCCAACAAGGGCGATAAAGCCACGGTAGTCCTTCCGGATGGAACAGACGTTATCCTGAACTCCGCCTCCCAACTCAGTTATCTGAGCGATTTCGGAAGAAACGAACGCCGAGTACATCTGGAAGGAGAAGGTTACTTCAAAGTGGCACACGATGCTCGTCGCACCTTCATCGTGCAGGTGGGTGAACTGGAAGTGAAAGTAATGGGTACCGTTTTCAACGTCTGCGCCTACAGCAACGATCAGGACGTAACCGTGGTCCTGTTGGAAGGCAAAGTCGGCGTTTACACGCCATCCACTTCTGCCACCCTGAGTCCCGGAGAGAAGATAAACTATAACAAGTCCACCCGCAAACTAAGTACTGAGAAAGTCTATCCCGACGATTACGTAAGCTGGACGAAAGGTAACCTGTATTTCCAGAACGAATCTCTGGAGAATATCATGAAAGCCCTTTCGCGGGTCTACGATGTCACGATACGCATCGACTCACCGAAGATATCAGAAGAACGTTTCACCGGTACCATCCCCGGCGGAGGTATACAGAATGCTTTGAACATCATCATGCTGACCTCTCCCTTCCGTTACGAAGTGGAAGACTCGGTCATTATATTAAAAGAAAAATAACCGTTCGTTTGTTAATGTGAGTTAAAAGAAAGAAGCCGCTTGGACGGCAGCACAAGGAAGCCTGTATACCTATCAAACCAACTTAATTTATTTGATATGAAAAACAGGAAACCAAAGAATCTAAGAACCATGAAGGCGCTTTGCCTCACCTTGTTCTTGAGTGTATCACTCAGCCTCTTCGCGCAGATCACCGTCACTGTGGAAAACACGCCGCTGCGTGCCGCATTGAAAAAGATCGAGCAGGTCAGTGATTACAAATTCTTCTACAATGAAAAACTGGCAGGACTGGATCAGGCAGTCACTTTCAATGTAAGCAACGCCACCATCGAACAGACTTTGCAGAAAGTATTGGCGGGAAAGGAACTTACTTACAGAATGGAAAAAGACAATGTAGTGGTATTGTTGCAAAAAGAAGCTGTAAATCAGAATGCTAAAACAATTGCCGGAACGATTGTAGACCAATCTGGCGAACCAGTAATCGGTGCCAGTATTGTAGTGAAAGGAACCAGCAATGGCACCATCACCGATATAGACGGCAACTACACGTTGACAAATGTGCCTGAAAACTCCACAGTCAGCATTTCTTATATAGGCTATCAGCCTTTGAGCTATCCTGCATCCAGCAAAGAACTTGCCAAAATTACGCTGAAAGAGGATAGTGAGATGCTGGATGAAGTGGTAGTGGTAGGATACGGTACCACTAAGAAAGCGAATTTGTCCGGTGCTGTAGATCAAATATCTTCAAAAGAAATAGAACATCGCGTCAGTGGCAACGCCGGACAAGTACTCCAAGGGATGATTCCCAACCTGAATGTTTCCTTCAGCGATGGCTCCATAAATTCAAAGGCGACCTTTGATGTACGTGGCGTAGGTTCCATAAACGGCGGAAAACCTTTAGTACTTATCGACGGGGTAGAAGGCGATATGAATTATATCAATCCCAAAGATATCGAGTCCATATCCGTACTGAAAGATGCCTCTTCCGCTGCCATCTATGGTGCCCGTGCCGCTTTCGGTGTAGTACTTATCACAACCAAAAATCCGAATGCCGGAAAAATACAAGTGAACTATTCCAATCATTTCGGATGGAGCAATCCCACTATCAATACGGACAATTTTATCACGGACGGTTTAGAATGGGCTCGCCTGAGTGACAAGCTAAGTCTTTTGGAAAACACAAGTACCTACTTAGGATATACTGAAGAAGACTACGCCTACATGGAAGCCCGCAAAAAAGATCCCTCGCTTCCTTCCGCACTGATAAAAACAGTAGACGGCGTAGAGCGCTATGTACATTATGGAAATACGGACTGGTGGCACTATATCTTCCAGAATAACCAGCCCTCTATGGAACATAACCTGAATATCTCCGGTGGTAGCGAGAAAGTTCGTTTCTATCTTTCCGGAAGATTTTATTCAAGAGAAGGAATTTACCGCATCAATCCGGATAAACTGAAAAGTTATACTTTACGTAGCAAGATTGATTTTCAACTGACTTCCTCTATCAAGATAACCAACTCCACCAATATCTATTTCAGTGATTACGACTATCCGGCAACCAATAACCGCAATGTAGGCGGAAGCGATAACAGTGAAGATTGGAGAAAATATACCTTCCATGCCTCACCGGTATTCTTACCCCGAAATCCGGATGGAACTATTCTTATCAATGGTGCTTACACTCCCGGTCGTGACATTGCAGACGGCACTTTTGCCGATTTAACCTATGGGAAAAGCAAAGGTCTCGACCAAGAGCATGACATTTCAAATACGATCGCTTTACAGTTCACCCCCATCAAGGATGTAGTATTGAATGCCGATTACAGTTTCCGCAAAGGAAGTCCCGTTTCCAAACTGCTGTTGGTTTCAACTCCGCACACCAACCAGCCGAATGGAGAAGGTACAAGCCGCTATATGCCTAACAAGTCACTCTATAAAGAGATGCATTGGCAAACTATGTATCAGGCAGTCAACGCCTTCGGCACATACAGCCACCTCTTTGCAAAGAAACATGATGTAAAAGCAATGATCGGGTTCAACCAGGAATGGCGGCACTGGGAACGCAGTGTTGCAAGACGTAGTTCTCCCGCTTCCGAAGAGTTGGGTTCCTTCAACCTCGCTACCGGAGAAAATGTACAAGTACAGGGAAATGCCGACGAATGGGCTATCCGCGCCGCTTTCTACCGTCTGAATTACGATTATCTGGGACGCTATCTATTGGAACTCAATGGACGCTTCGACCTTTCTTCCAAATTCCCTCATAACAAACGACTGGGTATTTTCCCATCCGGTTCTTTCGCCTGGCGCATAAGTGAGGAACCTTTCTTCCAGCCACTGAAATCCATTATGGATAACCTGAAATTCCGCGTTTCTTATGGAACACTGGGTAACCAAAATGTAGGCCCATACGACTACATAGCGAAAATGAAAGTCACCCAAGGGGACTATCTGATGGACAGTTCATACATGAGCTACCTGACTACTCCTGATGCAATTTCCTCAAACTTCACTTGGGAGAAATCGCAGACCATTGACTTTGGAGTAGACTTCTCCCTGCTTAACGGGCGCTTCTCCACTTCCTTCGACTGGTATCAACGTGACACAAAGGATATGCTGACCCAAGGCAAGAAACTTCCATCCGTCTTCGGAACTTCCGAGCCACAGGAGAACGCCGCCAATCTGCGCACACAAGGTTTTGAGTTATCAGTGAAATGGCAGGATAAATTCTTGCTGGCACATCAGCCGTTCGAATATAAAGTGGGATTCACATTAGCCGATAACGTAACAGAAATCACAAAATTCGACAATCCCGATGGACAGATAGACCAGTTCTATAAAGGCAAACGTCTGGGTGAAATTTGGGGATATACGGTTGAAGGATTCTTCCAAGATGATATGGAATATCTGAAACATGCCGACCAGACGAAAGTAAATCGAAGGATACAACGTAACTACCTGATTAATCATCCGATAGCAGGAGACATCAAGTTCAAGGACCTGGATGGCAACGGGGAAATATCTCCGGGTGACCAGACCTTGGCAAATCCGGGCGACTTGCGCATCATTGGTAATACATCACCCAGATACACTTGTTCCCTGAACTTGGGATTCAATTATTACGGCTTCGACTTTTCAACATTCTTTCAGGGAGTCCTGAAACGAAATTGGTGGCCAGGCAAAGACAACAGTTTCTTTTGGGGACCATTTACACGTCAGTACGAAAATTTCTACCCCAAAAGTATTGAGGAGAATTCATGGACCCCGGAAAATCCGAATGCATACTTCCCACGCTTAGCTGTATACGCTGCCAATGAGGGTGGAAATTATGAAGGTGCCCAACTGAGAGTCTATTCTGATAAATACTTGCAGAATGCAGCTTATGTCCGCCTGAAAGATATCACTTTGGGCTATACTCTGCCTAAGACACTCTGTAGCAAGATTGGATTCTCCAGCATCCGGGTTTATGTTTCAGGAACCAATCTTCTGACATTCTCGCCTTTGTACAAACATAACAAGGACCACACCGTAGACCCGGAACAGTTGGGAGATGGTAATTCTTATCCGTTCAGCAAGACATTTGCTTTTGGTTTTGATTTTAAATTTTAAAGAAGAAGTATAGCTATGAATAAATTCAATATAATAAAAGTTTGTACTATTTGTATGATAGGCATTAGCATGGTCTCATGCAACGATTCATTCATGGACAGATTTCCAATTGCGGAAATATCTCCGGAGAACTCATTCAAATCTGCACAAGACCTTGAATTGTATACCAATGGTTTTTATGAGAATCTTCCTAAAATCAATGATATTGTCAGAGGAGACAACACATCAGACAATGTGCTTTACAGCAATGTGCCTATGGAGCAGCGAAGTGCCGAAAGAGATATTCCATCCGAAGCCGGTAGTAGTGGCTGGAGCTGGGGAGCTCTCCGGAAAATCAATATTTTCTTTGATAACTACGCACGATGTGAAGACAAGGTTGCCGCATTGAAGTATGAAGGCGTTGCCCGTTTCTTCAGAGCCTGGTTCTACTTCGACAAGGTGAAACGCTTTGGCGATGTCCCCTGGTACGAGACAGAAATCAAAACAGACGATGAAGACCTGCTGTATAAACCCAGAGACTCACGCGAATTCATTATGAACAAAACCATTGAAGACTTGGAAATTGCAGTGGAACGCCTGGGCACCACTAGAAAGCCGGATCAAATATCCAAATGGACCGCATTGGCTTTCCTGTCCCGCGTATGCCTCTATGAAGGCACTTATCGTAAATATCATACAGAGTTGAATCTCCCCGATGCCGACAAACTACTGGAGAAAGCATATAAAGCGGCAGAAAGAGTAATGAATGAATCAGGCTACAGCTTATATACCACAGGAAACTCTGATATCGATTACAGGGATTTGTTTGCCTCCGATGATCTGAAAGAGGCAGAAGTCATTTTAGGAAGGCGTTACTCACTGGTATTAAACAAAATGCATAATACAAACTACTATTTCCTGTCAAAAACCCAACAGGATGTAGGGTTGACCAAAGACTTTGTGAATTCCTATCTGCTGGCCAACGGAGCGTCATTCACCACCCAAACAAATTATGCTACCATGCAATTCAAAGATGAAATGAAGAATCGGGACAAACGTCTGGCACAGACAATCCGTTCGGTGGGATACACTCGGATCGACAGCGACAAACCATTGCTTCCCGACTTGGAAGCCTCTATGACAGGATATCAGATTGCTAAATTCATATCCAAAGAAGCACAGGATGGAGACGGCGCATCCTATCAGGATGTAGCTATCATTCGCTATGCGGAAGTTCTTCTGAATTACGCCGAAGCCAAAGCTGAATTGGGAATAATCACACAGGATGATATTGATAAGTCTGTAAGACTGATTCGCGTGAGAGCCGGCATGCCCAATCTGAATCTTAATACGGCTAATTCCAACCCGGACGAGATACTTGCAGGCGAATACACCAACGTCACCGGAAGTAATAAAGGCGTCATTCTGGAAATCAGACGCGAACGCCGCATAGAGTTAGCCCTCGAAGGATTCCGTTACGATGACCTAATGCGCTGGAAAATGGGTAAATTACTCGAACCACATTTTACTGGCATGTACTTTCCTTCATTAGGCGAGTTCGACTTGGATGGTGATGGAACAATCGATCTCTTGCTTTACGCTGACAAGGCTCCTGAAAGTAAAGCCAAACAAAAGATTAAAGTAGGCGGTGTCCTTCAGTTGACCGAAGGAGACCATGGCTATCTGGTTGGCTTCCTGAACATAACGAAGAAGTTTGATGAAACACGCGATTACCTGTATCCGATACCCTCAGGCGATATTATGCTGAATAAAAATCTGGAGCAAAATCCAAACTGGAAATAATAAAACAGAGCAAATCATGAAAATAGATAAAATACACATAATCGGATTTTTCCTTTCTCTTTTTCTGTTGACAGCCTGCGGAAGCGATAGCGAACCATCTATTCCGGAAGAACCTGACCCGTCAGAAGAATCTTATCCGGAAGTCACCGAAAGCGAACGAGTCTCTATCCCCGTTTCACTGCAAAAGAGAAATCATGTACAGATATGCGCCCACAGAGGATACTGGAAAGATGCACCGGAGAATTCCATCAAAGCAGTAACTCTGGCTATCGAGAATAAAATCGATATGATAGAACTGGATGTTAGAATGTCAAAGGATGGAAAACTGGTATTGATGCACGATGCCACTATTGAACGTACTACAAATGGTACCGGGAAAGTATCGGAATTGAGTTACAAGGAATTAAGTTCGTACAATCTGTATCATGACGGAGAATTAACGGAGGAAAGGATACCGCTCTTCAAAGATATCCTGTCAGCCGCAAGAGGAAAGATCTACATTGATATAGATGTGAAGATTTCCGATTATAAGGCGGTATACAATTTGGTAAAGCAATATGGTATGCTTTCTCAAGTACTGTTTACGGTCTATGACGTGGCGGCAGCCAAGAAAGTGGTGAATCTGGATGAACATGCCATCCTATTACCTGTAATCTATGAAATGCAGGATCTGGAAAACTATCTGGCAATTCGCAAACCGCTTCCTGTCGCCCAGTTCAATAGCGCTGCTTTCACAGACGATATTCTGGCTAAAGCATCTGAGAATGGTGTTTTCTTATTCAAGAATATTTATATAAATACCAACATCACTCCGACTTCGGATAACTACAAACAAGTGAAGGCATTTCTGACAAAAGAAGGAAGTATCATACAGACAGATTATCCGGTCGAGCTAAAAGAGTATTTAAAGAACAATTAAAAAGATACATCAATGAGAAATACAATATTAATAATGCTGGCTGCACTTCTATGGGTGTCATGCAGTGATGAAGATAAAGTGAATATAAAACCGGTGGCGGCTTTCAAAGCAAGTGAAGTCATAGTCCAGGAAGGACAGTCCGTAGCTTTTACAGACTTGTCATTCGATCAGGACGGACAAATAACCAAATGGACATGGGATTTTGGCAATGGCAGTTCTTCCGAAGAGCAATCTCCATTAACGGAATATTCAGTGGCCGGAGAATATACAGTAACTTTATCCGTCTGGGATAATCAAGGGATGCAGAATGCAAATGTATTCAGCAAAACCATCATTGTAAAAGAAAAGTCTACCGCTGACGTAGAACCCGAAATAGTATGGGAATTCCAGACACCATGCGGCTTTCAGGATATATCTCCTGCTATTGACGATCGTGGTAACATCGTTGTGGGTTGCGACGCAAACAATGCACGAGGTGGGCAAAACATATGGGTAATAAACAATGGGACAGAAGCTTGGCATTATTCTTCGGGCGATGTAATCCGTTCTTCTGCCGCAATAGCGGATAATGGCACTATCTATGTGGGCAGCTACGACAAGAAACTATATGCCTTCTCTGCCGGCTCATCTGCACCATTGGGAACATTTGACCTGGGGGCCACAGCCAAGTTCAGCAGTCCGGCCATAGATAAGGACGGCACAGTATTCTTCTCTGCCAATAAAAAACTATTTGCCATCAATGCGGCACCGGGTATGACCGAAAAGTGGAATGCCGATTGTGAGGGAACTACACAATCTACCCCAGTAATAGGCGATGACGCTGTATATATCTGTTCCAATAGCGGAAAACTTTATGCCTTTGCCAAAAACGACGGAAAGAAGAAATGGGCTGTAGAATACGGAAAGACTTGTACTTCAGTCCCCGCCATAGGAGAGGACGGAACTATTTATTTATGTGGTGAAACGGCGGATGGCGGAATAGTAATGGCTGTAAATCCGGATGGAACTGTAAAATGGCAACAATATTCAGCTTCAGCCTTCGCCAATTCCGGTATCTCACTAAGTGCCGATGGAAATTTGTATGTGGGTAATTCTGACGGAGACATGCTTTGTTATACTCAGGAGGACGGCGCTTCTGTCTGGAAGTTCAAGGCACAAGGAAAAATTCGTTCGGTACCTGCAATAGACAATGCCGGAAACATTTACTTCGGTGACGGGAAAGGCTACTTCTATGTACTAAACTCAAAAGGAAAACCGAGTTATAAAGAAATTCAGTTGGGAGCAAACATCTGGTCATCTCCTGTTATCGATAAGAACGGACTTATCTACGTTTGTGCCGATGTTACCAAATCATCAGAGCCAGGTAAGGTATTCGCACTTAAAACCCATGCAACAGGAGCACAACAGGGCTGGTCCATGCGGAGCGGAGACTGCAAGAGAAGCGCCCGCAAAAAATAGTTTAAAGTAGCATTAGACTGAATAAAGAACTCAAAAAAAATAGAATATGAAAAGAATATTATCAGTATCAGTATTACTGATCGCTTTTTTGGCAACATTTGCCCAAGGACATTTTAAAGAGATAGAAAAAAACTTTAAGAAACCGGAGACTAAATCGATTTTAGTTGTTTCCCACCGTGCAGATTGGCGTAATGCACCGGAAAATTCCTTGCAGGCTATCCAGAACTGTATCGATATGGGTGTGGATATGGTGGAGATCGACCTTAAAAAAACAAAGGACGGATACTTAGTGCTGATGCACGACAGGACAATAGACCGTACCATGAATGGCAAAGGGCATCCCGAAGACTATACTTTAGCAGAACTGAAAGCCATGAGACTGAAAAATGGTGCCGGAATCAAAACCCGGCATCAGATTCCTACCTTTGAGGAAGTCATGAAGCTATGCAAAGGGAAGATCATGGTAAATGTGGACAAAGGCTATGACTACTTCAAAGATGCGTATGAAGTACTAAAAAAAACCGGCACTGTAGACCAATGCATAATGAAAGCCAGCCTTCCTTACGAACAAGTGAAAGCCGAAAATGGAGAAGTACTGGATAAGATGATTTTCATGCCTGTCATTCAATTGCATAAAGAGGGAGCGGAAGCAGTCATAGACGGGTATCTGAAACACATGAAGCCGCAAGCTTTTGAATTGGTATTCAATAACGACAGTCCTGAAGTGCAACGCCTCATCAAAAAGGTTCACGACAGCGGTGCAAAAATCTTCATCAACTCCCTCTGGCCCGAACTCTGCGGTGGACACGATGATGACCGCGCCGTAGAACTACAACAGCCGGACGAGAGCTGGGGATGGATTATCAACCAAGGAGTAAAGCTGATTCAAACGGACCGTCCAGCTATATTGTTGCAATACTTAAAGGATAAGAAACTGCACAACTAAAAAAGGGAAAGCATGTTGAAACATATCATTAATTTTTACAAGGTGTCGGAACCGACACCTTGTAAAGGGGAATCTTTGCCCGAACAGAAGCAACGGTTGAAACGTCTGCAATGGTCAACTTTCCTTGCGGCAACCCTCGGTTACAGTATGTACTACGTATGCCGGTTGAGCTTGAACATCGTTAAAAAGCCGATTGTAGATGAAGGAATCTTCTCTGAAACAGAATTAGGCATCATTGGTTCTGTACTATTTTTCACCTATGCCATAGGTAAGTTCTCCAATGGTTTCCTGGCCGATAGAAGCAACATTAACCGCTTCATGTCAACAGGTTTATTAGTGACGGCATTGATAAACCTTTGCCTGGGTTTTATAAACTCATTCATATTGTTTGCCATCTTATGGGGTATCAGCGGTTGGTTTCAATCTATGGGAGCAGCATCCTGTGTAGTAGGGCTATCGCGCTGGTTTACGGATAAGGACCGAGGTTCGTTCTACGGTTTCTGGAGTGCCAGTCATAACATTGGAGAAGCAATGACATTTATCATTATCGCTTCCGTTGTGAGTGCATTGGGCTGGCGGTACGGATTTCTGGGTGCAGGGTTAGTGGGGTTGCTGGGTACATTGATAATCTGGCGTTTCTTTCACGACACACCACAGAGCAAAGGGCTTCCTCCGGTCAATACCCCGAAAGAAAAGAAAGTGATGAGTGCATTGGAAACAACGGAGTTCAACCGTGCCCAAAAAGCTGTACTGAGAAGCCCTGCCATCTGGATATTAGCATTGAGCAGTGCATTTATGTATATCAGTCGTTATGCGGTAAATAGCTGGGGGATTTTTTATCTGGAAGCACAGAAAGGTTACTCTACGCTGGATGCCAGTTTCATTATCTCTATCAGTTCGGTATGCGGCATTGTAGGAACCATGCTTTCCGGAGTGATGTCCGACAGGTTATTCAAAGGACGCCGTAATATTCCCGCGCTGATATTCGGATTGACAAATACACTGGCTCTCTGCCTGTTTTTACTGGTTCCTGGTGTTCACTTCTGGCTGGATGCTCTGGCAATGGTACTTTTCGGTATTGGCATCGGAGTACTGATCTGCTTTCTGGGTGGACTGATGGCTGTTGATATTGCTCCGCGCAATGCTTCGGGTGCAGCTTTGGGTGTGGTAGGAATTGCAAGTTACATCGGTGCGGGATTACAGGATGTGATGAGTGGTATATTGATAGAAGGACAAAAAAACGTAGTGAACGGAACGGATGTGTATGATTTCACATATATCAATTGGTTCTGGATTGGAGCTGCACTGCTATCTACTTTGCTTGCGTTACTGGTGTGGAACGCGAAAGCGGATACTGCTACAACAAATTAGGAAAGTAAGCCTTTAAAACATTTCAGCAACATACTCCTTTATCTCTAAAAGTGGAAATAGAAAAATCCTGCATATACAGCGGCATGTATATGCAGGATTCCCGTATAATATACTTCATTTATGCAATTGTTTGATGAAAAAAGCCTGTTCCTTGTTCGCAAGAAGTTAACTTTAAATGACATAACCCAATTTACTCAATCGTTTCAAACTACTGAAAGCGGTACTCGAAGACTCAATTCCCTGATTCCTGAGAAAAGACAAACTGGTAGGAGAACCAAGATTCATATTTAAACCTATCAGCACTTTTTTGTCCGTGCGGTTAAAAGTTGCCCACAATCTTCAGTTTGTTTTTTCAATGAGTTCCTTTAGATCTGGTTATCTCACCTTTCTTCCTCTTCTTCCCCGCCATCGGGTGTTCCTTCTTCACCTCAAACGAATAGCTACCGGGAAGAAGCTTCAAGACTACCTGCCCGCTTCCTTCACCAATATATTCTATTCCCTTACATTTTCGGATAAGTTTCTCCCCTTCGCGGACATCTCTCAACGATGCAGCCGGCAAATACAGCGTAGCCGTAGTATTTCCAGGCACCGTAAAAGCGTAATGGATCATGCTTCTTTCCTCTTTCCAACTACTCTCAATACGTCCGTACATCGAGTCATAATATCCCCGGGCATACTTCATCTTTCCGGTCGGATCGGGCATCGGTTTCAGAATGAACTGTTTGAAACCGGGATAAGCCTCATCACGTTGTATTCCTAAAGAATAATTGTACATCCAGGCACCCACGGCACCAAAAGAATAATGATTGAAAGAGTTCATGCGATTGTTACCACCGAAACCATCCGTGTGAGTGTAAGAGTTCAGACGTTCCCAAATGGTAGTCGCCCCCTGTTCCACGGAGTAAAGCCACGAAGGATAATCTGTCTGTTGAAGCAGCCTGTAAGCCAGATCGTTCAGCCCGTAATCGGATAAAGCCTTACTGATCCATGCCGTACCGATGAAACCGGTCATAAGAGAGTAAGAAGGACACAGGCGGCCTCTATCAGTGGTATTCTCCCGTCTGACTGTCTCCGCAAGATTAGCAATCACCTTATTACGGTTCTCTTCATTAATAATGCCGAAAGCCAATGGAAGCACATACGAAGTCTGTATATCGACAGGTTGCCCCTTCTTGTCAGGGATGAAAGCGGAGAATATCGTTTTTCCGCTTTCCGGCTCTATATAGGTCTTATTGAAGAAATCCCTTCGGGCGGCATGCAAGTCGCGGAACCATGCGGCATCGGATGTCTTGCCCAAAGCCGCCGCCATCTTCGTCATCAAATCCAGGTCGTGGATGAAATAGGCTTCCCATACCAGGGACTTATCATTCTTCTCATCCTCCAATCCCAGCCAGTCGCACAGGTCCCCCCATGAACGGGTCTGCACGATCAGGTTGGTTTCCGTCTCAATCGTTTGGTCAATGATATATTGAATATAACGCTTCATGGCTGTGTAGTGCTCGCTCAGCAGTGCAGTATCTCCGTATTGCTGGTAGCACTCCCAGGGAACCGTAATTCCGGCACTGCCCCACAGCATACCACCGAAACCACCACCCAGCGGGGCGATATCCGGGAAGCGCCCGTCCGTCCGCTGCACATCGCGCATGGCACGCATGTGACGGCGCAGGAACTGCGGTACATCCGCCAGATAAGTGGCGGTACGGGAGAAGACAGAGATATCCCCACTCCATCCCAAGCGCTCATTACGTTGCGGACAGTCCGTAGGAATGGAGAGGAAATTGCCGTAAGAAGACCAGGTGATATTCTTCCACAGCTGGTTCACCCGTGCATTGGAAGTTTCGTAGTGAGAAGCCAGTTCGTGTATAGAGCTTAGCACTATCCCTTTCACGGATTTCACAGGCAAGGGTTTGTCAATACCCGTTATCTCTATAAAGCGGTAGCCATGATAGGTGAAACGGGGAGAGATGGTTTCCTGCCCGCCTTTAGCGATATAAATATCCTGAGCCATAGCGGCACGGATATTCTCCAGCATAATCATGCCGATATTCCCCTCGTATTCCGGCAAATCGGGATATTTCACTTCCGCAAAGCGCAGAGTGATTTCCGTTCCGGGCTGCATGCCCGACAAACTGATACGGGGGACTCCTACCATATTCTGCCCCATGTCGTACACAAACACGCCGGGGCGGACTTCTTCTACTGAAAGAGCCGTCAGTTCATTGATTTGTTTCACCGTCTGGCCGAATTGCCCGATAAGTTCAAAACCTGAATAATCGTTCACCCACGGCATATTCGGGTTTCCCGCCTTACTGATATGTCCTTCCAAAGCAACCTCATGGGCCGGTTTCCAGGCAAATGCATCATAAGATGCCGTGCTCCATCCTTCCACCGCCGGTTCTCTTAAAGCATCATACACTTCGCCCTGAAAGAAACTTCCGTAAGCGACGGGGCCTTTGCCGAAATACTGCCAGGACAAAGGATCGGTCACCACAACATTGGTCCGACCGTCCGCATACGTGATAACCAGCTTTGCCAATAAAGACTGGCGGTCACCGAAGAAGTTCCAGTTATCTCCCGTAAAAGTAGCGCCACCGCTCCACCAGCCTTCTGCCAGCAAAGCACCCAAGGCATTTCTGCCGGAATGGACGTACTTTGTCACATCAAACGTCTGGTACAGATGAGTTTTGTTATACTGGGTAACTCCGGGATTAAAATAATCATCCCCTACACGCTTACCATTGAGATAAACCTCATAAATGCCACGTGAAGTAACATACAGGCGAGCTTTTACAATCTCCGCATCGGGAGAAGAGAAGACCGTACGAAGCATCGGTGCGGAGTTTCCTTCGGGAGTGAATATAGTAAGAACACCAGAAGTGCCGCCGGCTATCCGGCTATTTCCTTCCCGGCAAGTAGCAATCACGTTCGAAGGGCTTCTGAAGTTGGCAATCTCCATTTCCGGGAAAGTAGCGGATTGCCCGGCGGGAACATCAAAGCCGATGTCGCCCACTACCGGGAAAGCGATGAAATCACCTCCCTGCCCCAGCGGATTCAGATTTATCCAACCAAGTTCTTCAGCATTATCCACATAGAATCTTGTAAAACCCAGATCAGAAGTAAGGCTCACCGTATGCCGGTCATACTTATTACTTTCATTAATCAATGTCAGGGGGATGGGAAAGCTCTTGAAAGGAACATCTTTCCGATCATCCGGGTGGTATCCTACACGATATACATTCAACATCGCCTCTTTACCCGAAGCAAGCGAATCCAAGTCCAGTTCTATTTTTATGTAAGACTCATCTTTCCCGTTCTGCAACTGATACAGGTTCTTATTCTTATCCATCAGGCGTTTATCATTCGCTCCGTAGACAAAGCCTGCACGGGTACTTTTTGTCTCCTTATCCAACCGGAGTGCAACGTTCAGCCTGAACACCGGAAGATAGTGGGAATAGAGCACCATGTCTTCATCTCCGCCACCTATCCACTTCGCATCACTCCATCCCTCATACGGATTGGCTTTACTCATCAGTCCCGTTTCAAACCAGGAGGTCGAGGAAGATTGCTCACCCTTCTGGTTCCATACGTTTACCGTCCAGAAATAGCAGGTAGTGGGTTGCAGGGGAGCACCGGCATATTCAATGTTCAGCGACAGGTCACTCGACACTCTTCCGCTGTCCCATACCGTTTGTCCAGCTTCGTCAGTCACCGTTATCTGATAGGCTTTCTGCGAATACCCCCTTTCGGTATTCTGTATTACCATCTGCCAACTGAAGCGGGGCTTTTCCACATCTATACCCAATGGCATTTCGGCATATTCCACTTTGAGCTTTTCAATAGATACAGCATGTTCCGTAGCAGCATACAACAGAGCAGGGCCACAGATTCCCAAAAGAAGAAGAGCCAAAATACGAGATAGGTAATTTTCCATATAGACTGTATTTATTAGATATATAGTTGCTGATGAAATTATTTCAAGACGAGTATGGTAATGAACTTACCCATCACAGATTTATAATATGCAAATATAGCGTTTAATATGCAAATATGAAATCATAGCATTGTAACATTTTGCATTCCTAAGCCATCGAGAATCATTTCTTTAGCCCCGAAGCACAGGTACATCGGAAATATACAAAAGAAAATTCGCATCTGCTTAACTAATAGAATGATATAAAAATACGGACAATCCTGTTATGTTGAAAGTAGGTCCGTTTTGCCCGGGATAGATGCTCCGTTTCAGAAGAATAAATGTTCCGTTCAACAAGAATGCATGTTCCGCTCGTCCGGAATGCTTGTTATACTCAACAAGAATACTTGTTCCGTTCATCCGGAATACCTGTATGATCTGTTCAAAACCTATATTCATTGCATAAAGCTTGCATAAGGATAAGAAATCATGCAAATCTGCCGTATGTATATGCATTCCATTCTGCGGTACAATCCTATTTCAGGCTTTCAGCAAACGGCATAAGTCAAAAAAAAGACGCTTTTGATGACGTATTGCATCAAAAGCGCCTCTATGCTTATCATTTCGCCTTCACTCTCAATATAGTATATGAGAATGGCGGGAAGGTATAATCGAAGCTCTTTCCAAAGCCTTTGTATTCGCTTTCCTTCGGAGAGATCTTCATTGGTTCTTCAAACGAGTTCTCATCCATGTCACTGGCTGCGGACAGAGAAATCACTTTACCGGTCTTCTCCACGCTATCCACTCCATCCAGTTTGATCCGTAACGGATAGGACTGAGCCTCTGAGTTCACTACTTTCACGATCACCTCACCGGTTGCCTCATCATAACCGGAAGAAAAGAACTGAAGCGGAGTCGTCTCCGGGGCATGGGCCAATATCAGTTTACCATCCATGAAGAGTTCGCTCTTCTGAGGAGTAACCACCAGTTTCGCGTCGTACCATTTATCGGTTTCGAGACTGTGAGATACCCGGTCGCCTGCCACACCGGAAGTGCGTCCACCTATAACTCCTTCTACAGCCGTCGTACCATTGTTCCATCCGGCAACGTTATACACAAAGCCTTTGTTACTGTCCTCCGACAAGCCGAAATAGAGGAAGAAACCTTCGTTACCGCCTTCTTTGCGAACCTTGAACTCCAGTGTAAACTGGTTGCCATTGAAGCCATCAACAATGTATTTCGCCGGTTCTCTCAGAGATGTTTGCTTCAACAGACCGTTATCCAGACTCCATTCGCCTTCTTTCTTCACCGCCTTGTTAAGATCAAGATCAATGGGCGCTCCATCTGCTCCGGTCAGTTTCACATCCTTGAATTCAACTTGTGTATGCCAGGAGCCGAAGCCGAAACGTCCTTCATTATAATCGGCTATCCGTGGAGTGCTCATAGTCATATTACTCTTCACATTGTACGTCGGACGGTTTTCAGCCGCCATCTGTTGTACATAATAAGAACTGCGTCCAAGTACCTGGTCCGTATCCAGCCAAATGAGGTTGACAGCCCACGAACGGTCGTTCCGGTTCTCCAGAAGCGGGGCATACGAAGTCATCTTCACCAGGTCGCCGTTGCGCTCCATACCGGAGATAAAGGCGGCTTCCGAGAGGGCGGCACGCATGTTTCCACCGCCTACATTGGCGTTACAAGCATATTCACCTACATAGACATCGTATTTTCCACGCGGATGGTTATCAAAGATAGTCGTGTTCTGGAAGAAGAATTCCGGATTCACGTACCAGTGCGGGTCAATCATATCCGTTTTGGCAATCTTACCCGTTCCACCCAAACCGTGATTGGAAATCAGGATCAACTCGGGATATTTCGCTTTGATAGCTGTATAGAAGATATCGAAACGCTTGTCATACTCATCGCCCCAGTTCTCATTACCAATCTCTACGTATTGCAACGGGAAAGGTTCGGGATGGCCCTGTTCGGCACGCTTGGCACCCCATTCGGTAGTCACGTCGCCGATGGCATACTCTATGGCATCCATGCAATCATCCAGATAGTAAGCTATCTTACTCTCCGGTGAAGCGTCTCCCATGCGATACTGGCAACCCAGGCCGACGTTGCAGACGAACATTGCCTTTGCATCGATATCTTCGCAGAACTGCAACATTTCGTGATAACCGAAACCATACGAGCAACGGTAGCCCCAGGTACTGTATTCTCCCGACCGTGCAGCAGGATCGCCCAGAGACTTCTTCCATTCGAAACGGTTCTCCAACGAGATACCTTCTACCACACAGCCACCGGGCCAGCGTACAAAGGCGGGGTGCAATCCCTCCAAGATTTCAGCTACATCTTTCCGCAGTCCATTCGGACGGTCGTGGAAAGTTTTTTCGGGAAAGAGAGAAACATAATCTACATAGACTGTACCCGGAGCATCAAATTCCAAAGCAAGCTTTCCTTTGGCAGAAGTTGCCGTAGGTTGCATTGCCAGGCTCAGGTCGTTCCATTGTCCGGCAGCAGTTACATCAACAGGAGCGGAAGCCAGCACTTCGCCTTGCTCGGACAGCAACAGGGCAGTCACTTTTCCCTTGTAATCGGAAGCAGGGCGGATAATGGTACGCAACTGATAAGAGTTGTCTTTCACCAGATTCATCCCCCAGTATCCTTCGTTTATCAAGCGAACAGGAGTTGAAGCATTTTTAATGGTTACCTTCAGATTGTTCGGAGCCGTGGAGAACTTGGGTTGTTCCTTGGTCAGTTTCATTTCCGCAGCATCCTTTGTGCTCAGAGTCCAGCCTGGCACCGGTTCGGTAGTCCAGCGAAAACTTCCTTCTCTCACTTCACCCGAAATGTGATTGCACACTTTCTTCGGATGCAGCACATCGCCCTCGGCATAGTAACCTTCGGGCATTTCCAGTTCCTCGAAACTACGGTTCTTCACCAGTTCGGCATACAAGCCGCCGTCGCCCGCATGGTTAATCTCTTCGAAGAAGATGCCATACATGGATGACGCTACTTCAGCACCTTTCTCTTGTAGGTTGATTACAAGTTCTTCCTTCGGCGCAGCGTCCTTGCAGGAACTCAACAAAAGGGCAACTGCGGCGAAGGGTAAAAAAATCTTTTTCATAAGCCTGTTTATTTATCGGTATTAGATATATATATAATGTTCCACATGCAAAAATAAACTATATCTTCCAAGAACAGGGTATATAAAAGCATCAAATAGGTGGACTTTTCAGTTCATAATCGCAATTCTCAGCTAATTTCGGGACTGATAACTAAAGTTTTATTACGCATCAGTTTCCGGAAACAAATGTTGTCACCGAACGGGCAGGGATCACCGCTACCTTTTTATTCTTCAACTTTCCAACAGGCAAAAGGTCTTCTCCGGCTACATCCGACGTACGGTAACCTTGCCATGACTTCACCTTCGGATCGTTTACATCGACAGTGAACTCCTGTTCCCGGTCGGCATAGTTGATGACGACCATCGCCCACTGTCCGTCGGTATTCCGATAGGCAGAACACATCAATCCCTGCTGATCGGTATCGCCATCCCGGATAGCTTTTCCTTCTTTATCAGTAGTTTCAACAGACATACGTACAGCACCCGGACGTATGAAGCGGCTGTAGTTCCCCAATATCCACATCAGCTTGGAGTCTTCCACCCTGCCGTCTTGTAAATCGGGGTCTGTATACTCACGGATCAGTCCGTCTTTGTAATCACCGCCAATGGCACGCCACCATTGCCAGCTGCGAGCGCCTGCATAAACAATGTCGTGGTGAATGATACGCGCCACATAAAGTGCGGTCTTCATGGTTCGGTCAAATCCATGTCCACCGCCGATTTCCTCGTCATTACCCATAATGCAGGTTTCGGACTGCCAGAAGTCCACACCGTATGTATCCAACGTATTCCGCAAGCGGAGGCGATAATCACGCAACATGTTCAGCGGGGTAGTAGTCCAGTAGCTATGTCCTGAAATAAGAGGGAGCACATTCGGGGTATCGCCCAGATAAGTATCCACACTATCGGGGCAGAAGAAAGATTGTATCTCATATCCGCGTTCATGGTCGGTCATATGGGTAGCGAACATACAGCGGTAATCTGATGCTTCACAAATGGTGATTCCCGTATGGATACCTTCCTTTACGAACTCTTTACTGATAAGACGTACGGCCCGGGCTATCTCTTTCTTTGTAGCCGGAGTACCTTCCTGCTTGGGACCGATCCAGTTCCAGTGTCCATCCGGTTCATTGAAGGGAGAAAGATAATCGAACTTGATGCCATCTTTCTTTTCAACTCCCTTTATCACGTTTGCCAGGAAGCGGGCAAAGTCTTCATAATGTTCCGCTTTCAGATTCAGTGTACCATCGCGTCCGGTATTAGTGGCAAGTCCGTTTTGAGTGAAATAAACGGAAGGAGAATTCAGGAAAGCGAGGAATTTATTGACTCCGCGTTCCTTCGCCAACCGAAGGAAGTTACGTTGACCTTCCTGTTTATCCCAGTTATAACTCCCGTCCGGCTGCAAGAAACATTCGGTACGCATCCAAGGAGAACCAATCTGGCTGGCGTCGCCCTGCTCCGTACTCCCTGCACCCAGATTGAACCGCCACAGGGAAAGACCGATACCTTTGGGCTTCCCGTTCGCGTCGTTTTCAGTACTGAATAACCAGTCGGCTATCTGTTTTTGTTTCTCTTCGGGCCATTTTCCCAAAACATGCATACTCCAGGCATCCGAAGCACCGAAATGTTCCATCACCTGCAAGGGTTGTCCGGTAACAATCCTGTAATTTATGTCCGCACGCTGTGCACACGAAGCACATACTACTGTAAAGACCAGTAATAACACTTTGTATCTCATCCTTTTCTATTTTACTAAATAAAAAAGAGATAGTTCGTCTTTCTCTCTTTCGAGGGAAAAGAGTCCCTATCTCTCTTTCACTATTGTTACAAATCAGTTATTGCAATCTGCTTATTCCAAAGCATAAGCATATATTTCGGACAAAGAAGCATTGGTACCTCTATAACTCTCTTCGATGGATACCTTGAAGTAACGTCCCTTCGTCGGAGTAACGCCGAACACCTGTCTATCAAGTATTTTCTCCATAGAGAATCGTCCTACTTCTGTCCAGTTCTCCTTGTCAGAGCTTACATAGAACTTACCAGACTTGGTATCCGTATAGCTTTCATTCTGCCTTTGCATCAAAGCAAACTGGGTGAAAGTATGTTCTGTTTTTGTATCTACGATTATTTCAAACGGGAAGCTAACCCAGTTTCCTGTCTGCCATGTTGAGTGCCAGTAAGTCGCAAGATTATCATCCAATGCACATCCGGCTTTGCCGCTTGCACCTTCACCTGTCAGTTCTTCGGTATTGGCTTCTGCCGTCCAGCCTGCGCGATCCAGTTTATGTCCCATCACACGGAAAGCCAACGGAGATACCACCTTCGCCGCAGAAATCTCAAATTGAGAAACTTCTGCAATCTTAACGGGCAGCATATAATCACCCGGTACCAGTTGGTCACCATTTATCGTGACTTCCAGTTCCATATTCGTAGTGCCATTGGGAAGGGTTACCATCTCCGGAACAGTATAAGTTCCTTCAGGCAGAACCTTGAAGTTAGTTCCATTGTCTGCATTGTACTCGGCAATATATTCCTTATCAACTACAAATTTACACTCCAAATCCCATTTATTATCTGTATCAAGACCGAATTTTACTTTCTCCGTAAATGTAGAGACAGAACCATAATCCAACAGTTTCACTTCTACATCCGAATTGGCAAAGCCAATGGCAGGCGTAATCACTCCTGTCAGTTTCAGGAACAATTCATTCTTTTCGGCATTGATGGAGTCTGTTTCACTGGTAACCTGTAAAGGTAATACCCATACGGCTTCCGGATCAGTTTCCATGAATGCTTTTACACTCTGAGGTTTCAGGAAGATATTTACCAGTTTATACCGGTCGGCAGATGAAAAGTCCAACGTGGTTGCATCCAGCGAATAACAGTTCTCACCTATCAGCTTATAGTTCGTTCCTTCCGGTTCGCTATATTCCTCGTCAAGTTCCGCTTGTGTCAGCACACTGACTTTGACACTGGCAGTCAGACTGGGATCACTCCCGGACTTAACTACGGAAAGAGTATACTTATTATCTTCATCCGTATCATACAACGTAAGATCCTGCTTACCGCTATTATTCACATACAGTATTTTATGGTACTCTTCCGGTACCAGTTGGTCCAAATCATATTTTGATTCGCTGCAGGCACCCAGTAGCACCAGGCCGCCCATCAACAATATTGTTCTTATTTTCATAAAGCTTTGTTATTAGAGATTGATTAATATCCGGGGGCCTGTACTAACTGAGGGTTACTGTAAAGCTCATCCATGTCACTTCTTGACCAAACGGGCATCAGATACAGTTTGTCATCCCACTTGAACGGTTGGTTAACCAAGGTAGGTTTGTTGAATTCCTCAAAACTCGGATTCACACGAAGACCATCCAGACCGTAGCGCATACCGGCTTTCAACATCTGAGGAGCAATTGCCCAACGACGCAGGTCATAGTAGCGGTGTCCCTCTTCAAAGAGTTCAACGAACCGTTCGTTGCGCACCCAATCAGTCAGAGTCATGCTGCCTGTTACATCACTTCCAGTCAGTTCGGAAATACCGGCACGACGACGAATCTCATTCAGATTAGCAAGGGCTTCACCTTCATTATCCAACGCTGCATAGCACTCTGCCAGATTCAGGTAAAGTTCGGCCATACGAATCAACGGACGACGGGGAGCTGTGTGCTGACGGGTACCATCGGCGCCAAAATAGATGTTGGGATCGATGAACTTCTTCGACAGATAACCGCTTCCAGCACAGTTACGGGTATTACTTGTGTTATATCCGTTTGTATTGGTATTTTTCAGGTTAATCCACAACGGATTGCCATTATTAATCTTCGAGCTGTATTGAGTGCCGTCAAATACAATCCATGCATAGAAACGGGCTTCACGCTTAGCGTGCATCTTGATAATGTCATTCTTCACATCTTCACCGTCCAGATTATTGGTTGCCAGAGCAGGGCTTTGAGCGCCTTCATAGAAACGGGTATACCATTCTTCCTCAGGATAGAAATTGGGGTCCTGTGCCGGCAACTTACCGTTCTCAGTATAGAAATGCTGTACAGAATACAACGTCGGTGCCATAGCTGCCCAACCTCCTACATAAACTCCATTACTTCTCTTCACCACTTTGTTTGGCAAACGACAGTCCGTACCTTCTCCACCATTCTGGGCATCCAGTTCAATACGTTGTGCCCAAATCAGCTCCTTGTTATTATCGCCTTCGTTGGCAGTAACCATATATTGGAACATACGTACACGTTCTTTAAACTCACGGTTTTCCTCAGTGTCTTCTTCACGTCCCGGGATGAAAGGAAGAGCTATTCCGTCACGGTCAGCTTTCTTATTTGCCGTTTCAATGTCAAAGAGTTGATAACCGGCTTCCTTGGCAGCAGTCAAGGCTTCCTGACAAGCAGTAAGGGCACGTGTCCATTTCTCGCGGTCGTAACTGGAACTTACCAGTTCGTTACCATAACCGTCTGTCTCATAATTCTTATTCTTCCATTCCGGATTGGGGAACGAACCGTTCCACAACGGAGAAGCGGCATACAATAATATACGGGCTTTCAAAGCCTTAGCCATAGTAGAAGTAGCACGGCCCAATTCATTGTTAGGACGTGTTGCAGGAAGCGCACGGGCTGCATCATCCAGCTTGCCCACGATAAAATTCACACAGTAGTCGAAGTGTGAGCGTCCGGGAAGGTCTGAACTGGTAACATTCGGGTCCACTTTCTCAGGAATAATAGGACAGGGACCGAAAGCCTGAAGCACACGGAAATGATAATAAGCCTCCAGGAAATAACATTCACCTTTGTACTCTTCCTTATCTTCTGCCGTAACTCCCACCGGTTGCAAGTCATCAATCAGGCTCAAGAAATGGTGTACATACCCCAACCAGTTATAACTGGGAATCCAGATATTCATATCATCACCTCCCCAACTGTTGGAATATGCCGGAGAAATAGTTCCCCACGCCACTTGTTGCTGCCAGTTGGAGTAAGCATAAGGCTGAATAATCTCATCAGCTGACTGCTCAAAAGCATGATAATGATAAGGAGTAGAACGCGGAGTACCGCCATAGCAAGTATACAAGAAAGACAATGTAGCTTCTTCATCTTTCATGGTGTCTTTAAAATCAGCCTGTGCAGGCGGAATGACATCCAGATAATTGCATGATACCAGGCAACAGGAAGCTATCAATACCTGCGCCATTCGGGATATTTTATATGTTAGTTTCATACTTCAATAATGTATTAGATTGTTTCTTAGAATGTAAATTGAACGCCCAGATTGAACGTGCGTGACAACGGATAAGCATTCCATGCCAGTTCAGGATCCCACAATTTGAAGGGGCTGAATACCGCCAGGTTATCGCCACTGAGATAGATACGGCAATAAGGCAAGCGATAGCCGATTTCCAACGTCTTGAAGCGGAGGAAGTTTCCATTGCGCAGCCAGAATGTACTGGGCTGAACGTTATTGGTTACATCGGCTTTGGTCAAGCCCAAACGGGGATATGCCGCATTCGGATTCGGATTGTCTACTGACCAATGGTCATCTGCAATCCACTGCATCAGATTTCGGGCCAGTGTTTCACCTTCCTCACCATCTCCACCGCCAGAAAGGAAGGGAGCGATTCCACTATTAATCATAGTCTTACGTTTAGCAGAACCGTTGAAGAACACACCTAAGTCAAAGTTCTTATAGACAATATTCAAACCGAAGCCATACTGGATACGGGGATGCCAGTCATAAGATGAAATCATCACCTGGTCTTCAGTAGTAATCTGTCCGTCACCGTTTATATCACGGTATTTGATATCACCAGGCATGATGTTGGCACCCAGTTGTGATTGGTCCGGCGAGTTGGCAATTTCTTCTTCGCTTGTGAACAATCCCTCGGCAATATAACCTTTAACAGTGTTCAACGGTTTGCCGGTATTGGTTTGCCAAACATACGGATAACTGGGTTCATCCACATATTTATATTCATTCTGGTTGTAGGTAAAGTTACCGCGAAGATCTAACGTCAGGTCTTTTCCAAACTGTTTCGTCCAGTTCAGGCTTAACTCGAAACCTTGGTTTTCTACTTCACCAATATTACTCCAGGGTTTTGATCCCCAATATCCCAACATAGAAGGCCAGGAAGCACGTGACATCAGGATGCGCTCACGTTTGTCATGGAAATAGTCAAATGTAATATTCAGTTGGTTAAACAACATCATGTCGAAACCGATATCGAACTTCTTCACATGTTCCCAACCTGCATCCTGCACCGCTAATACATAGAATCCGGGGCCTTTCTTGCTGATTTCACTCGTAGGAAGTCCGGTCCAGAAGTTGTGTGCTGAGCCAATACCAATATTATTCTGATAGAGGAAGTGTGGAGCTCCACTGGCAAAGGCATCACTACCTACCAAACCGTAAGAACCTCTGATCTTGAAGTGATTGATATACTTGCTTATCGGCTCCCAGAACTTTTCAGAACTTGCTACCCAACCTGCTGACACAGCCGGGAAGAACTCAAAACGATGACCGGCAGCCAAGCGTTCGGAACCATTATAACCAAAGTTGAATTCAACCAGATATTTACTGGCGTAATCGTAAGTCACACGTCCGGAGTAACCTTGATTACGGTTCGGCAATACATCACTACGATATTCACGCATCATATACATTGCCATTGCTGTCAGGTTGTGATCACCGAAACTACGTTTCCAGTCCAGACGGGCATCGAAGTAGAAAGTCTGGTCCGAATTACGACTAATGCCGGATTGGCTCAGGAACTGATCTCCGGTCTGCAACAACTGATAATCATATTCGCCGGTTTCAGGATTATAGGAACCATCTTTCACCTTATATATATTAGACTTGATACTACGGGTATATGAAGTTTCCGACCAGTTTTTAAAATTCACCAGTGCTTTCAGGCTCAATCCTTTGGTAATAACACTCAAGTCCTGATTCAAAGCCAATGAAGTATTCAGGGTATTGAAGTTTACTTCCTTGAAAGAACTCATCATATATTCATACGGATTGGTTCCCAAAACGCCCGGTTTAATCTCTGCACCACCAAAGCGAATGAAACCGTCGTCCCCATCCTGCTGTGGAAAATAAGCGGGGAATTCCACCGGATTGGTACGCATAACCCTTTTGTACAAGTCATTGCCTATATTATAGTTAGGACCTTGCATATTACCGATCTGTGCCATCATGCGCAAATCAATGGTAGTGGTATTGGTCAGTTTATAGGAGATGTTATTCTGAAAATTATATTGCCACTGGTTAATATTGGGATTATAGAAGTAGTCCGGTGCATCGAGGAGACCTGTATCATGGTTAGCCTGAAGGCTCATATAGTAAGTTACACGCGAACCACCACCCGATACATTCACATTGGCACGTTGGTTATAATTCCCCGAACGGAATATCTGATCGAACCAGTCTACATCGGGATATGCATAAGGGTTAGTACCCAATTCCGTATTCAGAATCTGGTCTTCACTATACTTGGGAGAAGCGATCGGAGTCAAACTTCTGGCCTGTTCCGCTTCATTGTAAGCCCGCATATAGGTAGCGCCATCAGCAAATTTCGGCACATTTGTCGGACGGAAGTAAGAAGCTTCCAATGAAACATTGATAGTAGCTTTCGTATTCTCCTGCCCCTTCTTGGTGGTTACCAGCATTACACCGTTTGCACCGCGGTTACCGTAGATAGCAGTTGCCGAAGCGTCTTTCAATAAAGAAAAGCTTTCGATGGATTCTGCCGGGATACGGTTCAGGTCGGCAGATGAAATTTCGATGCCATCCAACAAAATCAACGGAGTAGCCACACCACCGAACGTATTGATACCGCGGATATAAAATTCGGAAGTAGAACCAGGTTCACCACTGTTCACCATGGATACCACACCGGCAAGTTTTCCGGCAAGTGAACTGGTCAATGAAGAGGAAGGTGCTTTTAATGTAGCTCCCTTCACTGTAGCAATGGCACCTGTCACAGATACTTTCTTCTGTGTACCCTGACCTACAATCACTACTTCATCCAACATTTCATTGTCCGATGCAAGCTTCACGGTCATTACACCCAAGTCACCTACCATCAGTGTCTGTGTTTTGTAGCCGATATAAGAGAATATCAGCTCTGTTTTGCTGGTTACAGAAATCTGGAACTTACCATCAATGTCGGTAATGGTACCTCCATCTTCACCTTGCACTTTCACATTTACACCAATCAAAGTCTCTCCGGTAGAGGAGTCAACTACAGTTCCTACCAAAGTACGTTTCTGCGGTGTTGTACTTTGAGTCGTTATTTGCACTGAAGAATTATCCGATTCCGCAAAGGCAGAAGAGGGATAATTGCAAATAAAACCAGTGCAAACGAGCAGGCCGGCAAGGACTCTCCGATTGTTTCTTACTAATACTGATTTCATCATCTTACTAGATTAAAGTTAAAAAATTAAGTTAGCTTCTTTTATTATCTTTTCTGATATTTATCTTGTTTTATAGCACCTCTATATAATAATATCTGCGACAGAAAAAATCGCATAAACCCTGCAAAGATAACATACAAGAAAATGTATACCTAAGTACTTATGCAGGTTTATGCCAGTTTCTTCGCAAAACTTATCTTACTATCGCTTTTTAGTAGGTTGTTATTACTATGGAAGCATCTTCCAACCCTTTTGCAGAGACTTTCACCTGTATGTCGCCTTTTTCTCCATCAGGCTGAACAATGGCAATAGCCTTTCCCCGGAATGTATTGGGAGTAAGTGAACGGAAACTTTCCATATCGGCATAGGCTGCATTTCCACCTGCTATGACAGTTCCTTTGCCCGTACATTCGATTTTGACAGGCAGAGAAGTTTCGGGAACTACGTTTCCATTTTTGTCCACCAGCTCAATCTTGACGTAGGAAAGATCGTTCTTGCAAGCCTTTATTTTACTGCGGTCAGCAATCAAACGGATAGCCGCAGGTTCTCCGGCAGTCTTTAATACGAATTCCTCCTTACCTTTTGAGTTCACCGCTTTCAAAGTTCCCGGTTCATAGGGCACATCGAAGGTAGCTGTGTAGTTCTCTTTACCCGTTTCTTTTTCTCCGATAAGCTTGTCGTTCAGATAGAGTTTCACTTTCGGAGAACGGCTGTATACGTTTACTTTCATCACTTTTCCTTCGCAACTCGTCCAATTCCAACTCACCAACTCATTGGGCCAGCCCCAACCGTTCACCACTTCTTTCTTGCCTTCGGGAACAGGGGCATGGACTGCCATAGTAATGGGACGCTCGCGCCACAACACATCACGATAATAAGATTGAGGCTTCTTGTCGCCACAAAGGTCAATATCACCGCACCAACCATTATACCAAGGCCAACCCATAAACTGCGTATCATGCTCGCCCTCTTTCAGATATAAGGCATGAGCTAATCCGGCCTCACCCAGATAGTCAATAGCGGTCCACACGAAATCACCTATTACATAAGGATGCTTTTCTACCAAGTTCCAGTTCTGGGCAGCTTCTTTCGGATAAGACTCACTACCATAGATCACGCGATCGGGATAGGCAGCATGATCGCTCTCATATTTCCACCAGATATAATTGTAGCCTGCCACATCCAGATTCTTGAAGATCCGGTAGGAATCTTTGTCCCAACTAAACTGGCGTCTGTCCCAGAAGTCATTGGAACCGATGGTTGTGAAACGGGATGTATCGTACTTGCGGACGGTATTCACCAGTCTTTTGGAAATCAAGTCTCCCTCAGGTTCATCAGCACGTTGCTCCACCTCGTTACCGATACTCCACATAATGATAGAGGGATGATTCCGGTCACGGCGGACAGACGCAGCCAAATCCCAGTCGCTCCATTCATCAAAGAACTGATGATAGTCCTGCTCGCGTTTAGCTTTCTGCCATTGGTCGAAGGTTTCATGAATCACCAGCATACCCAATCTGTCGCAAGCATCAAGGAAATACTCGGACACTTGATTGTGGGCACATCTGACGGCATTGTAGCCGTTAGCTTTCATCAGTTCCACTTTCCGTTCTTCGGCACGGTCGATGGCGGCGGCTCCCAAAAGTCCGTTATCGTGATGTACGCAACCCCCTTTCAGCTTCATCGACTTACCATTCAGCAGAAAGCCTTTCTCAGCAGAAAAAGAAAGGGTGCGGATACCAAAAGGAACAGATATCTTATCATACTCCTTTCCGTCTGAGGAAAGGGATACTTCCGCTGTATAAAGCACAGGGGTATCCACTGACCATAACTCGGGCTTTTTAAGAGAGAAAGATGTTGCCACCGGCGTTCCTTCAGAGAGTATCACGTCCTGTGAAGTAGAAAACACTTCGTTTCCGGCAGGTGAATATATTTTAATACCTATTTTACCTGATTGATTTTGCAGGCCCTCGTTATGTACAATAGTAGAGAACTGAATCACAGCTTCCTTCTTCTGAAGTTCGGAAGCGTTGACAAAAGTATCCCATTTATCCAGATAGAGTTTATTTGTCTTGATCAGCCATACATGGCGGAAGATACCCGAACCGGCATACCAGCGACTGTTACGTCCGGCGTTCACCACTTTCATGGCAATCACGTTCGGAGTACCGGGTGCATTCAGATAAGGAGTGATGTCTACACGATAAGAGGTATATCCATAAACATTATAATTAGCTTTCTTACCATTGATCCATAGCTCGGACTGATTGTATACTCCTTCAAAATAGAGAACAATACGTTTATCGGCATCGCTTCCTGCAAGAGTGAGTTCTTTTCTGTACCAACCTTCACCACCAACGGTCTGTCCCGTATCGATGTCACCTTCGCTCATGCGAGAGAAAGGACCGGTAGTAATGCCTTGTTTTTGAAAAGACAATGGTTCAACGCTCCAGTCATGGGGAAGATCAAGAACTCTCCAATGACTATCATTATATTCCGGTTGTTCGGCATTGGCTACGATGCCTAAATGAAATTTCCAGTTACTGTCAAAAAGAGTCTTCCGGTCGGATGCATGAAGCACAGCGTCCGGCAATAATGTGAATAACATCACACAAGAAAGAAGTAATTTGCTTACTGTTCTCATAATACTAATATGATCTAAGTTTAATTATCCAAGGGCAAAGCAAGTGATATTTAATTAAAAGATAGGCACAAAAACAGGTTATCGAAGGGGCAAAATCCTTTCATGAAACGTTTTTATACCCTGATGAAAGGATTTTATACCCTACTTATTAATGCCTCACTGCAAACTTACGTGTAACTGACCGGTTGTTATCAACAAGCCTCAACAGGTATAGACCGGTAGGGAATCCGGATACATCCAGCGTAGTAATACCGGAACCAGTCGTTTCATGAGAAAGTACCGGAACTCCCTGCATATTATAAATACTGAGAGATACTCTACCCGACGACTGGGCAGGTGTATAAGTAACCTGTAGTTTCTGATCGGCAGGTAAAGGGCCGATAAACAATTCATCATCGGAAATCTGCGGAGTAATGATACCTACCGATTCCCCCTGGGCTACTTTCTTTATATCCTCTGCTGATAACTCATAATTATAAACTCTGAAATCATCGATACTTCCTTTAAACATCGGATCAGCTACAAACTGACTACGACCGATATAGTTCAGACAGGGACGGATATCCATCGGACGGATAGTAATATCCCCGGATGAAACAGCCAGTTCTCCATTCACATAAATCCGTACCTCCGCATCTCCGATAGTCAATGCCAGATGTACCCAATTGTCAATGCGTATGGGAGAGGGTAAGGCGGTTTCCAGGGCCTGTTCTTCCGCTCCGTTTTTCATTGCAAAGCGGAGTGACTGTATATTGGAACTATAAGTAAGGAACATATATTGATCTTCACCACTACCAAAGTCGAAGACACGTTGCCAGTCTGCACCACCATCCCACTTCACCCAAGTAGAAACAGTCAGATTCTGATGATTGGCAATATCCGTAGGTAATTGCAGAAATTCCGTTGAGCCGTTAAGTTGTATAGCTTTGTTTATTTTTCCATCGGTAAACATTGCTTTTTTCAAGGATGCACCATGATTCAAATTTTCCGTCTCGTCCAGTAAATCTCCATCAAAAGTATAATGTGCTACTAGGGCATGCACATCAGTAATAGTGGCAGTTACTTCCTGTGACTTCGGCGAACTGTTCAGACAATTATCATTGGCTTTCACCGTATAATAATAACTCTTACCCGCTAAGGTCTTATGATCGACAAAACTGGTTTCTTTTACATTACGCGCAATAATCTCGTAAGCTCCACCGGATGTTTCGGAACGTAGCACAGTGTATTCTGTAGCATCGGATTGCTTGTTCCACTTCAACAAAACGGATGCAGATTGCCCTTCCGTCGTCAGTCCGGTTGGAGTAGCTAAAGATTTGATTTCAATTTTAGAAGCCGGAGCAGGTATCAGACGCCATTGCAGCCGTTCATCATTACTTCCCTTTTTCGTACCTTGCTGCACATTGAAAGCTTCCTCTCCCTCTTCCAAATACAAGGCACTATGGCGACTGCGGATATAAAACCATCCATCCCCGGCATATTCCAATGCCCATTGCTGATTGCTGCCATTACTGGCACCATAGATGGCGATATTCCCGCCGTCCTCCAACGACCAATTCCAGATGTCGAATGACATCCCATTTATGGGAGACGTAATACAGAAATAGCTGAAATCTCCACCGATACGGCTGGAAACCGGACGGACATACCAACGCTGATAAGCCTTGGAAGCGTCAAACTTTCCGGTCTTCACGTTGGTGCCCTCCGCCGTGTTGCCCTGGGTTATTTCAACTGCCCGCTGAGTACTCCGGTTTATCAGCACATACTGTCCGTCTATCACCGGCTGAATATCTTCTCCCCAAGTAATATTGACCACCCGTTCGGCATTCCGCTGTTCATCGTCCTGATAAGAATTTCCTCCGGGCATCTCCAAGTAGAACTCACGCTGCGGACCATAACCATCATAGAACACATCCTTCTCTTTGGATACAAAACGATAAGTTGTCGTTTTAGCCTGACGTTCCGAAACGCCTCCAAAAGCCTGAACCTTACTGCCATCTTTAGACCGATAGACAGAAGCTGCCGTCCAATTAGGACGATGTTCAGTATATGCCAGTCGTTCTCCACCCCGGCTAATCTTGCAGAATTCACCACGGGCATACTCCGCACTTCCCCACCAGATACCGGTCTGCAACCCATACTCCAGACCCACCATCGCCTCCATCACGTTGTGCATCTCATCATTCATGGCCATTTTTCCATCCTTGCGAACCGTCTCGTAGAAAGCAGCGTAACCATTGAATTCACCGGCAAGCTGATGGGTATTTCCCTCATCAAGTTGTTCTTTGAGATAGTTATACCAAGGCAGTGCTTCATCACAATTCAGAGTATTTCCCCCACAAATCCGAATATTCTTGAAACGGGGATTCGCTCTCAACTCCACAGCAATTTTGTGGAAATCCTCCCGGGTACCTTGTCCTGTATAGGTATAATCCGGTTCATTGAATGGAGCCACTGAAATCACCTCGTATCCTGCATCCTGAAAATAACGAGTATGCAAATCCATCATCTGAGCCCAAGCCTGGGCGTTACCTTTATAAGAATCGTCAATCTTGGGGTGATCGCTATTTATAGCTAACTTGGGTTTAGGAGAGACAAAGCCCAGTAAACCAAGTCGTGTTTGTATATGTTCTTTCTGATCAGCTCCCAAATCTCCATCCACAATGGGATCGGTGGGGCGAAAAGAAACGCGTACTATATCTACCGTTTCCATAAATCCCTGGCCACGGCGGATATTTCCCTCATCTTCCCAAGCCGTATCCAATCCCCATTCCACAGGGCGGACTACTCCTTGTTCACTAAGGCGGAAAGGTACAATGCGGTCAGCAGCAGGTTGTGCCGTTATCTGGTCACTTGCGGCATTTGTCTGGGCAGACAAAGAAGAGAATCCGGTGCCTAATGCTAATACAGTAAGTAATAGTACTGATTTGTTTCCGGATGATTTTCCATGACGGATACTGAGGTTCTTCATAACTATGCTTTGATTTAAGTTTGGGTATCTGACAACAAATCAACTCATATCTTATGAAAAAGGAGGTACAGAAATCATTTATAGAAGGGGAGAGATTCTGTCATGACCCGAATTTACCCCTTGATAACAGGATTTTACCCCTGTATGTAGCATCTATATACTAAAAATTAAGGGGTGTTTTTCTGAAGATATTCACTCGGCGTCACACCGAATTCATCCTTGAAGCACCGGGTGAAGTATTTGGGGCTATTGAATCCTACAGCATACGCAACCTCGGATATAGTATGCGAGCGGTTGAACAACATCATGCAGGCACGCTTCATCTTAATATTCCGTATAAAGTCCAAAGGAGTCATTCCCGTCATCGATTTTATCTTACGGTAAAGGGTAGACTTAGACATATTCTTCTCCGCAGCCAATTGTTCCAAGTCGAATTCAGACTCTTCCAAATGCTGTTCGATGCTATCTATAATGGATTGCAGGAACTGCTTATCCGCCGAGGGATAGGCCAGACTTTCCAGATCCAGGTTCTCCTCCTTACGGAAAGCCGCCTGACGCATCTTCGAAGATCGGATAAGGTTATCCACCCGGGCAAAAAGTATCTTCAACTCAAAAGGCTTGGCTATATATCCGTCGGCGCCCGCTTCATAGCTGGTAACACGGTCCTCAATACCATTCTTAGCCGTAAGTATGATAACAGGTATATGATTGAAACGCAAATCACCTTTCATACGCGCACAAAGTTCCCAACCATTGGCATCGGGCAACATGACATCACAAATGACGACATCCACCTCATTATTCTTCAACTTATCCCAGGCCTGTTGCCCGTCTGCGGCTGTCAGTACAGTATATCGTTCCCTGAACATCTCTTTCATAACGAACAGCAATTCCGTATTGTCGTCAATCAACAAGATAGCCGGTTTATCCACCTCATCAGACGAGGCATAATCTTCCATGGGCACATCATCCGTACTGGTTTGCAACACCATCGTCTCGTCAAGCAATTCATCCGGAGAGTAGCTTTCTTTGTCAACAGGCAGCTTTACAGTGAAACAGGAGCCTTGTCCTAAAACGCTTTCCACGGTGATAAGGCCATGATGCAAGGTTATCAAATCTTTCGTTAGCGAGAGACCGATTCCGTTCGACTCGATTCCCCGGTTCTTCTTACTGTTATAGAAACGGATGAATATCTGTTCCAGTTCTTTCTCAGAGATACCAACGCCCTCATCTTCTACTTTCAACACCAATATCCGATGTTCCGCTTCATTCACTACTCGTACATCAACAGTAATACGCCTGTTCTCAGGAGTATACTTCATGGCATTGGACAGCAAATTATGCAATATCTTATCCAGCTTATCAAAATCCACATAACCATGTGCTTCCTCCGCTTCAAAACGAGTATCCAGCGTGATGTTCTTCTTCAATGCAAGCGGTTGGAAGTTTACCTGGCAGATGTTCAGGACAAACTCACGGATATCTCCTTTCGAAACGTTCAGTTTCAGTTTCCCCACATCCATCTTGCGGAAATCAAGCACTTGCTGTATCAGTCGCTTCAACTTCTCCGCGTTAGCCTTGAGCATGACGGACTGTTGCCGCACGGCAGGAACCTTCTGATCCAGATAATCCGATATGCAGGATATGACGGTAAGCGGCGTCAGCAACTCATGGGAAACATTGGTGAAGTAAGTCAGCTTGGTACGCGTCAGTTCTTCCTGCAATCTCACTTCACTCTTCAGTTTAATGCGACGCATATAAAGCCGGATTACCACATAGAAGCACAATCCGATGAAAATGACATAAACAAGATATGCAAACCAGGTTTCATAGAAGGCAGGCTCTTTCACAATGGTCAGCAATACTTCGCCTTCAGTCCACTTACCCCGCTCATATTCCAACTTCAAACGGAGTTTATACGTTCCCTTCGGCAGGTGGTTATAGAAGGCGGAATTTCTGTTATTATCCGAATAGATCCAATAATGATCCACCCCCTCCAACTGATACGCTATGCGACATCCCGCATTCAACGAATACAAAAGCGAAGAAAAGAAAATCTCAATATTCCGATCATCCGGACCAAGGAAAATCTTATGTATCGTATTCTCTCCCGAGGCTTCCGCATTGCCGAAGAAGATACTTTTGTCTTCAACTTTGACATCTGTGATATGCAAGCTCGTGGGAGCCCTGTTCACCGCCGATGCATTACCGGGACGAATATGTATGAATCCGCGATGTCCGCCCACATAGAGTCCGCCCCAACCGTCCAGGCTGATAGCCTTATACCTGAAAACATCTACCATAATATTATCATCAGCAGTAGAATAGTGCTGAAAAGTCTGCGAATCAATATTATATTGAAGTACTTTCTTATTGGTGATAATCCACACACTGTTCTTATCGGAAAGTAATCCTAATACAGTACAGTCATCTATCTCATTATCCAGTGATACATTTTCAAACTTATGCATCGTTTCGTCAGACCGTAGTATTCTTCCCAAAGTAGTGTTCAGCCACAACCGTCCTTCCCGGTCAATGCAGACACTGTTCACTTCTTCCTTTTCCAGAAGAGAAGAAACACTGCCTTTTAATTCACAGGTAATCCGCCCGTCGGCACAACTCAACCGATAGATTTTGCTCTCGTGAGACAACCCTAAAACTTCTCCCTTTACATCATTGAACAGGGAAGTCATTACCGGAACGTCATTACCCGAAGCTACCAAGTCATCTTTATCAGGACGTTTCACATTTATATCCGTCCATCTGGATATCCACAGATTACCAACTTTATCCTCAAGCAGCCCTGTAACTCCTCCTATATTGATGTCTTCTTCTATCTGCACCTTCATGTTCCGTTGTGTCAATCTCATGACATGAGGAGTCCGACTTGAATTAACCCAGACACCGGGTTTATGAAGAGATCTGATAATGGCATTAATCTCACCCACACCTGTACCAGCAAATGTATCCCGTGAATAATCGTACATACACAATTCGTATCTGTCCTGCCTGAACCACATAGTACTATCACTTCCCTGACAAAGATTCATAACATTGGCATCCCATCCCATCTCTTCCTTCAGTTGAGGAAGAAGGTAATTGTCTATGTTCGAATTATCGAAAAAGATAGTGTACGCCATATCATACGAAGGCAACCACAGATTACCCTCCCTGTCCTTGCATATCCGGGTGTACATCATGTGCGTATCAACCAGATGGTTGATATCCACCTTTTCCAGTGTTCCCTCATCTGTGTATTTAAATGCATGGAGCCCGGCATACGAAAGCATCCAGAGATAACCAAACGTATCATCCTGCTCTATACTGAAAAGAATGGATTCAATGCCGGTTTCTTTATTGTTCGAAGCAGCTATATTATGTTTCTTATAGTGTCCTCCTTTCTGTGCATAGGGAAAGAATTGCCATAAACCTTCCCCCCATGTACCGATCCAGTAATTACCGGAATTATCCTGATGCATAATATATGCGGTATGTCCGTTACCCAATGGCGGATAACGGAAAAAAGAATCAGTTTCGGGCTCATATCTGAATATACCTCGTGATCCCACTGCCCAAAGTTGCTTTTGCTGATCTACATAGATATTGCTAATAGCATATCCCTCCTGAATATTTCCAACTTCATACTCCTTTATAATATGCGCGGTAGAATCGCATCGGTATATCATTCCACCGGCGCTTACCCAAACATTCCCATCCTTGTCGACTGTTATAGCATCCACCACCTTATCCAGGAGCCGTACATCTGAGAAAGGAGTAATCTGACAGGTCTGCTTATTATACAGGTTCAGCCCTTTCCACGTACCAATCCATACATACAGATCATTGTCATTAATAGCAGTAATTCCATTGTCAGTCAGCAGATTCTGATTTTTATAGTCTGTACGGAATGTATTTAACTGATAGCCGTCATAGCGTGCCAGACCATTCGTGGTACCTATCCAGAAGTATCCTTCCCTATCCTGATGAATACTGAAAATCTCATTGGAAGAGAGTTGGTTGAAGAATGGAAATTGCCTGGAGAACATGTGCTGTGCGCTTACGGACAGTTCTCCAATAAACAGAAGTATAAAAAAGAACAGGTACTTCATAGCATTATGACTGGTTGTGGGAACAAAGATATGAAAAAATATCATTCCAAGGGATGGCTTATGTTAATAAATGATAGACCCCACCCACCAATGCCCGCACCACGCCTTTCATTTCCAGTTCAAAAAGCAGAGCTGTCATACGATTCACCGGAATATTGGATTCCACTACCAATACGTTGATATGCAGGTCGCCCAAACGTGTAAGGATGCCGACCACAAGTTCTTCTTCCTCCGTCAATTCAAGAAAGAGACTGCGTTGAATGCCTTCATGTTTAGCGGATCCCTCTTCCGTAGTCCAACCCATCGCCAGCATAAAGTCATCGGCAGACTGGATGAGAGCAGCTTTATTATCACGTATCAACTGGTTACAGCCCATAGACAAGGAATCAGTTGTACGACCAGGAACGGCGAAACAATCTCGATGATAGTCTATAGCAAGGTCTGCCGTAATCAGCGAACCACCTTTAGAGGCAGACTCCACAACGATGGTTGCGTCAGTCATACCTGCCACAATACGGTTACGACTGACAAAGTTATGCCGGTCAGGATTGGTTTCGGTGAGGAATTCGGTAAGGAGTCCACCGTTGTCCAGCATATCAATGGCAGTTTTACGGTGAACATAAGGATAGATACGGTCCAGTCCGTGAGCAAGGACAGCCACGGTGGAAAGGTTGTTGGCCAGGGCAGCGCGATGGGCATGGATATCAATGCCATAAGCCAGACCGCTGACTACCAGCACATCAGGATAATGAGAGGAAAGATCACGCAGGAAATCTACACAGAATTGCTTGCCATACTCTGTGGCATTGCGAGTACCGACCATATTGATGACACGAAGACAATTGAAATCGGTATGCCCTTTGAAGAAGAGGACTATCGGAGCGTCTTCACATTCGCGCAAACGAGACGGATAAGCTTCATCTTTGAGAGTCAGACAAGTGAGGCGATTCTTCTCCACGAACTCCATTTCGTGTTCGGCATGCAGGAAAGCGGCAGGATTATCGAGGGCAGTAACTATAGTAGGACTCACACCGGGTAGCAATTCAGGCAGTTCTTTACGTTGAGAAAAGACTCCGGCGGCACTTCCTATACCGTCTATTAAACGCTTTGCCCCGATATGTCCTATACCGGGGCAAAGCGTGAGGGCTATACTGCAAATTCGTTCGTCGTTGTTCATGGTTGTACAAATTCAATTCACCACAGATTACACAGATTAACACAGATTATTCTTCTTGATCTGTGTTAATCTGTGTTAATCTGTGTAATCTGTGGTGAAAACATTAGAGGTATGCCTCAAATATCTCATCAAAAAGCTTACTGTCACTCAGTCGTCCATTCACCAGACACACCGTTTCGACTGTTGCTTTTATGACTACTTTATCATCACTCTTCCGAAAAATATCCTGATAGAAAACATACTTGATGCCTTCTTTCTTCATATAGAGTTTGGAAATAAACTCATCACCGCTCTTCAGAGGAGTTTTAAACGCCATGTTGATACGTGCCACTACGGGATCGACTCCCTGTTCGTGCAATCCCGCAAAACTGACACCGGTAGATAGCAGAAACTCATGACGGGTATGCTCCAAATAGTGCTGGTAATTTGCATTATTCACGATGCCTTGCAGATCACACTCGTAATCGCGCACCTTCATCTCTAACTCATAGATATACTTTTCCATATTCAATATAACTGTATCAAAAGTGTATCATCCACGTGTTTTCTCAATATCCAGTCCCTTGAACTTCTTCAGTTCTTCTGTAGAAACCAGCTTATAGAGTTTGTCACTGGGACGTATTTTGTCCGCTTTCATCGAGAAATGCTGTCCTTTCTTCACGGTTTGCACCGGTTTCAAGTCTACACGAGCTTCATCGAGCGTAGTGAATACTGCTCCTGTAGTGGGACCTGTAATCAGCAACTTGTCTCCCACATTCAGTTCGGCAGCTTCTACCAGGAACTCGGCAACACCGATATTAGAAAAGTATCTGATACCCTTACCTACATATATTTTCCGTTCCGTAGCGGCCGATCCGTAGTTCTTCGTCCACTCGCCGAGGCGTTGTCCGAGATAATACCCATCCCAGAAGCCACGGTTGAATACAGTCTTCAGACGTTCATCCCACGCGGCTATTTTTTCATCGGTAAAGGTGCCGTCCAGGTAAGAACGGATGGCTTCTTTGTAACATTCCGCCACCGTGCGTACATACTCCGGGCCACGGGCACGTCCTTCTATCTTGAACACGCGCACCCCTGCATCCAGCATCTTATTCATAAAGTGGATGGTTTTCAGGTCTTTGGGAGACATGATATATTGATTGTCCACATCCAGTTCCACATCCGTCTCCTTATCACGCACCGTGTAAGAGCGACGGCACACCTGCATGCAGGCACCCCGGTTGGCAGAGTGGTTCATCTCGTGCAGAGAAAGGTAGCATTTTCCGGACACTGCCATACAGAGAGCACCGTGACAGAACATTTCGATACGGATAGGCTTTCCGCCGGGACCACAAATATTTTCTTCACAGATATGACGATAGATCTCCGCTACCTGTTCCAGATTCAGCTCGCGTGCCAGTACCACAACATCGGCAAATTGTGCGTAGAAGCGCAGAGCCTCCACATTCGAAATATTCAGTTGCGTACTGAGGTGTACCTCCTGACCGATCTGCCGCGCATAGCTCATCACAGCTACGTCCGCCGCAATCACCGCAGAGATACCCGCCGACTTGGCCGCATCTACGATGGTGCGCATCAGTGCCAGGTCCTGATCGTAAATAATGGTGTTAACGGTAAGGTAACTCTTCATGCCGTGCTCATCGCACGTCTGCGCTATTTCCCGAAGGTCTTCAATAGTGAAGGTATTAGCCGAACGGGCCCGCATATTCAGGTTTTCAATACCGAAATAGATGGAATCGGCACCTGCCTGGATGGCTGCTGCGAGTGATTCGCGCGAACCGACAGGGGCCATGATTTCAAAGTCCTTTAAATCCATAAAATCATATATTTAATAAGTTACGAGTTACAAGCTACAAGCTACGAGTACCTTTCGGAGTATAGCGTAGCCCCTTGTAGCTTGTAGCTCGTAACTTGTAACTATTTTCCCTGTGCCTGCAATTCCTGTTGAAGTTCAGTGGCAATCTCCATTCCCAACTTTTGTCCTATTTGCATGCCCTCAGCCATCATGGCAGGAGTAGAAGCGCCCAGTTTCTTTCCTACAGGCGATTCATAGAAAGCAACAATTTTCTTCAAATCATCCAGTGTCAGATATTTCTGATAAACAGGAGCGTAAAGTTCCGCCAGCTTACTGCCAAACTTTCCTTCCCATTTCTTCTGAAAGCCATCCCAAAAAGAAACCGATGCCGATGATTGTTGTTTCAACATAGAAATCATCTGTGGCACCATAGCCTTTGCCGACGCCATAGAACCGGATAGTTCCAGCATTTTTTCCAATGTAGCCTTGTACTCATCACTCGGTGCTTGTGCCGAAGCCGAAGGTGCGGCAGCAAACAACATTGCTACACACATCACAACTAAAACCAAACCTTTTTTCATAATTCCATATTAGTTAAATAAATGAATGATACAAAGGTAGGCTTTTTTCCGTATTTTTGCAGCGAAATAATCATTTAGTTCAATCGATTCATGAAGATAGGCCACATAGACTTGGGCGAACGCCCCATATTTTTAGCTCCGATGGAAGACGTCACCGACCCTGCATTCCGGTTGATGTGCAAGAAGTTCGGTGCCGACATGGTGTACACGGAATTCGTATCTGCCGATGCCCTGATACGCTCCGTCAGCAAGACCGAACAGAAGCTGAATATCAGTGATGAGGAACGACCGGTAGCCATACAGATATACGGCAAAGATACCGAAACCATGGTGGAAGCCGCCCGCATCGTAGAGGAGGCGCGTCCGGATATTCTCGATATTAACTTCGGCTGCCCCGTGAAGCGCGTAGCGGGCAAGGGAGCCGGTGCAGGTATGTTGCAGAATATTCCCAAGATGCTGGAGATTACCCGTGCCGTGGTAGATGCCGTAAAGATACCGGTTACCGTAAAAACCCGCCTGGGCTGGGATGCGAACAACAAGATTATCGTGGAGCTGGCAGAGCAATTACAGGATTGTGGCATTGCCGCACTCACCATACACGGCCGTACCCGTGCACAAATGTATACCGGTGAGGCTGACTGGACACTTATCGGTGAAGTAAAGAAAAATCCGCGTATGCATATTCCCATCATTGGCAACGGTGATATCACCAGTCCCCAAAGGGCAAAGGAGTGTTTCGATCTTTATGGAGTGGATGCCATCATGATAGGTCGTGCCAGCTTTGGCCGCCCGTGGATATTCAAGGAGGTGAGGCATTATCTGGAAGCAGGCGAGGAGTTGCCACCGCTTAGTGCCGAATGGAAACTGAGTGTGTTACGCCAGGAGGTAGTGGACAGCGTCAATTTGCTGGATGAAAGAAGGGGTATTCTGCATGTACGTCGCCATCTGGCAACAAGCCCGTTATTTAAAGGAATACCGAACTTCCGGGAGACGCGTATTGCCATGCTGAGGGCGGAGACCAAAGAGGAACTGTTCCGTATATTCGACGATATCACCCCCATACTTCATTCACCCGCATAACTCCTAAACACTTTCTAAATCTATCCGGGCCGTATCTGAGCCGTATCTGCTCCGTACCAACTCCGTAGTTTCTCCGTATAAAGGTACCTTTGACCGAAGAAGGTACGGAGCAGATACGGCTCAGATACGGTTCAGATACGGTTCGGGTATGGATCGGATGCAATTAGAGAATACAATTACAAGCATCCTTTGACAGGCATAAAAAATAACTTACTGAAATGCCGCTTTATAGAAAAAAGTTTCTACTTTTGCAAAGAATTGAAACAACATGAAAAGCAACAACATGAAAAGGAGCGCATTTATCATCGTTACATTCTTATTTATTGCCCTTGCCGCAAAAGGACAATCCATTGAAGAAATACAAACCAGCAAAGACTACATCTGGGGTACGGGAAACGCGGCTACCTTGAAGAAAGCCGATAATGAAGCACTTGCAGCACTCATCAGCCAGATCTCCACAAACGTATCTTCCAAATTCGAGCAACTGACCGAAGGCGGAATGAAGGATGATCAAGCAACTGTGGACGAGACATTCAAGTCCGTCATCAACACCTACTCGCGTGCCACACTAAACAATACCCGCCGTATCGTGATACAAAACGAACCGGAAGCCGTCGTCATGCGCTATATCAAAGTAGCCGAAATACAACGTATCTTCGACGGACGGAAGACAAAGATACTGGACTTTGCCCAAGAAGCCGTCCGTGCCGAAAAGAAAGCCCAGGTGGCCGATGCCCTGCGTTATTACTACTGGGCGCTCGTTCTACTCCAGAGCTACCCCGACGGCAACTTCCTCACCATGAAGGATGAGGATGGCAAAGACCTCTTGCTCACCACTTGGATTCCCAAACAGATGAACGAGATCTTCTCCAATCTGAAAATAAGTATGGAAAGCACCCATCTGGACGGTGATCTGAAGACGATCAACCTCAAGGTACTTTACAAAGGACAGCCCGCCCGCAACTACGATTACACGTATTTCGACGGTCGCGACTGGTCCAATATATTCTCAGCCAAAGACGGTACAGGCATCGTGGAACTTCCTGTGCTTGCCAATGCCCGCAATCTGCAACTACGCACCGAGTATATGTTTGAAGGTGAAGCCAATATCGACAACGAACTGTCAGAAGTGATGGGAACCGTCAACCCCATAGCCATGCGCAACTGCGCCTTGAAACTGGAAGGGGAGGAGCCGAAACCTGGTGAAGAAAAGACCGAAGAAGCCTTAATGGCAGAATCAGACAGTGCCACCACCACAAACAGCGGTATGCATTATTTGTCCACCATGGAATCCGCTGCCTACGACGATACCATGAAGAAAGTAGAAAAAGCTATTCGTACGCGCAATTTCACCGATATCCAATCCTTATGTACCGAAAGCGGATATGAAATGTTCAACCGCCTCATCAAATACGGACAAGGCAAGATCATCAACGAACCGGAATTCAGATTCTTAGAGTGCAATGGGGAAGTAACTTGCCGCAGTCTTCCCATGAGTTTCAAGTTCAGCAACCAACGCACGTTTGTAGAAGATGTAGTGTTCACCCTGAACAAAGAAGGTAAGATAGATTGCCTCTCCTTCGGCCTCAACAAACCTGCCGTAGACGATATCATGAACCAGACATCCTGGAATGATACCGTACGCAACGTACTTATCAACTTCCTTGAAAGTTATAAGACGGCTTATGCTTTGAAGCGCTACGATTATATCAACAGCATTTTCTCTGATGATGCCCTGATTATCACCGGTTCAGTACTGAAACACACTGCCAGCAACGAAGGACAGGCCATGAGCAAGCAAGCTGTAAAATACACCCGTCAGACAAAGTCGGAATACATGAAGAAATTACAGCACATCTTCCGTAGCTCGGAATTCATCAACCTCCGCTTTGCCGACAACCAAGTTCGCAAGTCGGGTGTAGGAGGTGAAATTTACGGTATCCAGATCAAGCAGGATTATTTCTCGTCCAGCTACGGTGATACAGGGTATTTGTTCCTGATGGTAGACCTGAACAACCCTAAAGAACCGGTGATCCACGTCCGCACATGGCAACCGGAAAAAGACCCGAACTTCGGACTGATAGATTTGAGCCACTTCTGATTCTCTAATTTTTCACCACAGAGTAGCACAGAGTCCCACAGAGTTTTGATTTCAAATTAATCTAAAACTCTGTGGGACTCTGTGCTACTCTGTGGTGAACATGCAATAAAATAGCAGGACAGCAATTCTTTTGTCACGGTTTTCCGTTACAAACAAAATATTTTACTAACATCTTTTAATTATTGGAATAAAAAAAGAATAACGGGACAGAAATTATATATATATTTGTAACGAAGATTATTAAACAACATTTTACACACTTAATTTATGGGTCAACAATACGCATTTAAGCATGCGCACGTCATTAGACATGTATGTATGCTATTGTTCTTGTTGCCGTTCATGATGGGCTGTGAAGAAGACAAAGAGCCTTCAGTTTATTCACCGACACTGACTACCAACAGTGTTACGGACTTGAGCCGTTTTGGAGCTACTTTCCAAGGAACGGTGATGAAGCATCCCGGCAGTACCGGAGAACTGAAAATAGGCTTCCTTTATTCCACATCAGCCAGCTTGAGCAATGCACAAGAAGTCAACGCTACCCCGGGAGACGGCAACAACTATACTGCCACAGTCCAAGGACTGAAACCCGGAGAAAAGTATTATTACTGCATCTTTGCTCGTAGCGGTAAGTCCGTCATCAAGGGAAAGAGCAGCAGTTTCAGTACTGAAGACGCTATTCCGCCTTCACTAAGCATCGCCGAGGCCACTAACGTTACCGAGTACAGTGCCACCCTCTCTGCCAGTATTACAGACAATGGTGGTTACGAGCCTACAGTACGAGGCTTCGCTTATGCCATTTATATTGAAAATGCCGCTGAACCTACCCTCGACGACAATATCAAGCTGCCATTCGGTGATGATTTCACCGTAGAACTGACAGATCTGGTGGCAAACACCACCTATATTGTACGCCCTTACGCCACCAATGATGCAGGAACAGGCTACGGTGAATCGGTAAAGTTCACCACCACTCAACAAAAGATTCCGATGGTCATAGCGAATGGAACCGGTAGCCTTGCCAATAAACCGGTAGAAGCGGTTGCTTACGAAGCAGTTTGCCTGGGTGCCGTAACTCAGGATCACGGCTTCACAGTGGAAGAATACGGTTTTTGCTATAGTACCGAAAGCCGTCAGCCCACCGTCGAAAGCAGCCAGAAGGTACAGGCTATGGATGGAGCACAACGTTTCTCCGCTACGCTAACAGGGCTGACAGCCAGTACCAAATATTACATGCGTGCATATGCCAAGAATGAAAAAGGCATAGGCTACAGTTCGACCGTAGAATTTACCACAGATAAAGAGCAGGTAGTATCGCTGACACAAGCCACTGTTACTGCTCTGACATCTTCTACCGCTACTATCACAGCCCTAATGGCCTACGAAACGGAAAGTGTTATTAAGGAGAAGGGTATCTGCTACGGCAAAGATCCCAACCCCACCGTAGAGGGAGGTAAAGTTACGGACAGCAGCACCGAGCAGAAAGTAACAGCCACCATCACCGGACTGACAGAAGGAGATACTTACCATGCCCGTGCCTATGCGATCACCCGTGACGGTACATTCTACAGCGGTGACATTCAGTTCAATACAGAAACTACATTCGCGCCTACCGTTGCACAACCCAGGGTATACGACCTGACGGAGAATGGTGCCAAAGTGAAAGCTACCATTTCGACTAATGGCGGACTGGAAGTAACGGAAAAAGGGGTCTGCTACAGCAGCACAAATTCCAAGCCGACTTTGGAGGACACCAAAGCGATATCTACGGAAGCTGACAATAATATTCTCGTCAACCTTGGCGACTTGCAGGGTGGTGTCACCTACTACGTCCGCGCATTTGCTACTAACGCCAAAGGCACAGGGTATAGCACCGTAGAGCAGTTTACCACAACAAAACATACGGAACCTACACTGAATGGTCTGAATGTGATTAATATCAAAGATGATAATGCACAGGCCAGTGCCAACATTGCCAACTTAGGCGGTGACGGAGAAACGATTAAAGAACGTGGATTCGTGGTTTCTACCGGCAGCAATCCAAGTGTAGATGACGGTTACTCGCTGAAGTTTGTATCGAAAGACACTAAAGAGGCTTTCACTGCGCAACTAACGGGATTAAGCTATAAGACTTTATATAATATACGCGCGTACGCTACTAATAATGTGGGAACAGGCTACAGCCAGGCACTCTCCTTTGAGACGGGCAGCAGCAGTAGAGCCACATTGGGAGAGTTAATATGTACTAAGAGTGAGGCGCACAGCCTTAGTTTCTCCTTTGAGGTCACTAATACCGGAGGTGCAGAGTTGACGGCACAAGGTTTCAAATGGAGAAAATCCGGTGAAAGCGAATATACCAACGCACCGGGTACCCTTACAGGAAATACGGTAACAGGAACAATTACCGGATTGACGGAAAACAGCGGATATTATGTATATGGGTATGTGACCAATAAGAACGGAGAAACTACCGTTGGTCATAACAACTTCAATACAGCAAAGTTGCCTCCGGGAGAAGATGATAACCCCACTCCGGGAGATGATGACAATACCCGCAAGCCTAAACTCAGCTACCTCAATTACTCTGAGGTATACGCTACGACGGCATGGCTCAATTGCAGCATCAACGATGAAGGTAACCTAAAGATTACCGAGAAAGGGTTCATCTACAAAGTGGATGATGGCACGGAAGTAACTGTAGACAACGGTACCAAGATCGTGATTACCACCAGCGGCACCGGCATGAAGACCAAGCTGACCGGACTGACAGGTAAAACCACCTACCGCGTACGTGCATACGCCATCAACGCCAAAGGTACAGGCTACAGCGGCGAACGATACTTCACCACTGAAGATGCCGACAAACCCGGTCCCGGAGGCGATGACAACCCGACACCGGAACCCAAAAGCAGGAGCATAAACAAATAACATTATTCAGAATAATATAAAAAAGATATATCATGAGACTAAAGAAACATTTCTACGCATGTATATGCATGCTGCTTATAGGCATTGGTAGCCTGCAAGCCAAAGAAGTCACATTGACAGAAGCCGGAACACTGTCCGGCATGATCAGCAACGAAGAATTGAATTCGCTGACAGAACTCACCGTGAACGGACCTGTTAACGGTAGCGACATCAAGATAATACGCGCCATGGGAGGTACGCTGAAAACACTGAATATGAAAAACGCTCGAATAGTGGAAGGCGGAGACAGTTATTACCTGACCGATAAATTCACCCAAAATGACGTAATAGGCGACTATATGTTTTACGCCATGACGGCAATGGAAAAAATTGTAATGCCAAAAGATGTGTGGACTATTGGTTCCTGGAATAATAATAATCCTTGGAATGCGGACAAGACAAAGCTTTCGGGACATCCCGCAAGCTACAATTCATCGTATAATGATAATGACAATTTCGGTTGCGCGTCTTTTTACCAGTGCGTCAATCTCCGAGAGATAGAATTCCCGACCACATTGGTTTATATCTGTTCAAAGGCATTTGGAAACTGCGTGAAACTGACATCCGTCACTATTCCCGAAGGAGTGGAATTATTAGGAAACAGTATATTCCGTAACTGTTCTGAACTGGTAAGCGCCTCCTTGCCATCGACTTTAGGTAATCTCAATAAAATGAATAGTGAAAATTATGACATCATAAACTATGCAGGTTATAAGAATATCAATGGGGCAATGGACAGTAATTCTGATATTTCTTACCCCAACTATAGTTACACTTACGGTTGCTTAGCTACTTTCTACAACTGCCCCAAATTAAAAGATGTCACTTTAGCTGAAGGAATTAAGTTACTGATGAACCGCATGTTCCTGAATTGCACCGCGATTACCTCTATCACCTTGCCATCTACACTGACACGAGTGAACAGTGCTTTCATAGGCTGTTCCGGTTTAACTGAGATCACTTTCCCCGAAACAGTGGTTGAAATTGGAAGTTTGGCCGACTGCACAGGTCTGACTACACTTTCCATTCCGAGCAATGTCAATGTTAACGATTTCTTTTGTACAAACTGTACCGCTTTGACTTCCGTCAACTTCAAAGGTAACGTAGGTACCCGAATATCCTCAACTTCTTTTTCCGGTTGCGCTGCTTTAACCAGCGTCAATATCCCCACAGGAGTGGTCACTATCGGCAATAACTCTTTTGACGGTTGCGCCTCTCTTGCCCAATTGACTATGCCCGAACCTCTGGCAACCATAGGTGAATATGCCTTCCGTAACAGCGGACTGACCGGCATTACCTTTCAACGTAATCTCACCATTATCGGCAAATACGCTTTTGATGGTTGCAAAGACTTGGTTTCCATCAACTTTCCCGCCAACGTAACGGAAATCAAGGAATATACTTTCAACGACTGCGGAAAGTTAAAAAACATCGAGTTACCTAATGGTTTGATCTACATAAAAGACTACGCCTTCAACGGCTGCGCTTCTCTGGGAAAAGTCACCATCTCTGGCGGTGTACAAAACATCAGCCCAGGTGCTTTCAAGAATAGTGGACTGACGGAAGTTATCCTAAAAGAAGGAGTGATGAGCTTGAGTAACAACTCATTCGACGGATGTCTATTATTGAAAAAAGTCACCTTCCCCACCACCATGAAAACCATTGGAGGTTTCAGTAACACCGGTATCAAGGAAATAGCATTCGCCGAAGGAGCCACACCGGAAGCTATCAGTGATTACGCTTTCCTCAACTGCGACAGCCTAAGCACCATCACACTGCCCAACTCCATCAAGAGCCTCGGAACAGGAGCATTCTATGATTGCGACACGCTGAAAACCGTGAAACTGCCTACAGGTATTACAAAAATAGCTAAACAAGCATTCTACCACTGCGGTTTCCTGCAGAGCATCACGATTCCTCAAAGTGTGACAGAAATAGGAGCTGAGGCATTTGCCGCTTGTTCTAAACTGACTGCTATATCCCTGCCTTCAGCATTGACTACCATAGGGATTGCCAGTTTCCACAGCACTGGTCTCACAAGTATCACGCTGCCCGAAGGAATGACAACTATTGAACCGGGTACGTTTGGTAAAAGCAAGCTGAAAAGCATCAAGTTATCCAAATCTTTAAAGCAAATTACCAGCAATAATGAAAGCTATAATTTAGGAAATCTACCTAATGAATACTATGATTTCCGAAAATATATCAATATGTACAGAGATGATAGCGGCGCATTTCAAAACTGTAAAGAGTTGGAATCCATTGATCTCAATGGTGCAGTATTGACAATATTAGGTAGCTATACATTTAATGAGTGTGATAAACTGCGCAGTATTGACCTTTCCTCCACCAAATTGGAAGAGATACCAACTTCTGCTTTTTACTCTTGCGATAGCTTACGCGCGATAACTTTCCCGAGCACCGTAAAAACAATAGGACAGCAAGCTTTCTATTACAACTTGTCTTTGGAATCTTTGAAGATGCCGGCTGCTTTAACCAGCATATACAACAATGCTTTCAACGAGTGTAAGAAGATCAGAAGTATCGATCTATCGGCTACTTCACTCACTAAAATCGAAAGTTGGTTCAGCAATGTAGATAGCCTACGCACTGTAAAACTACCCAGTACCGTTACCGAAATTGGAGAGAGTGCTTTCGCCGATTCTCCTATTGAGGAGATCAACTTCCCCGCCAGTCTGACAACAATCGGCAACTACGCATTCTCCGGCAATCGCCTGAAAACCGTAGATCTTTCTGCTACCCAATTCACTACTATCAATAACTGGTTTGCAAACAATAACAAACTAAGAACTGTGAAACTTCCAGAAACAGTAACAACTTTAGGGGAAAACGCTTTTAACAATTGTTATATTACAGGAATTAACTTCCCCTCAAGTCTGACCACCATTAGTAATAATGCTCTCAACTACTGCCAAATCGATACTCTGCGCCTACCTGCTACTGTTACCGAAATTGGAAATAGTGCTTTCCGCTATGCCAAATTCGACTGTGTTGAAATACCAAGTACTGTAACAAAAATTAATTCCAACGCATTCTATGACGCAGAAATCAGAGGCTCATTGAACATTACTCCTAATGCCGCTCTTGCATGGGCAGATGGTACTCCTTTCCGATGCTATGGCAGTGAATATATCACAAATGAAGATGGCACTTCTTACAACAGATACTGGCACCTGCCCGATGTATACTGGAACTCCGCAGCTGAATTCCCCAGAGACAAATTCGGACAGATAGACAACCTATACCTGCCTGCCAACGGTTCTGTAAGCAACAACAACGACATCGGCTACATCTTCTACAACGGTCTGACCAAACGTATCGACATAGCCTATACCAATGAGAACAGAAAATATAGTTTCTCAGTAAACAAAGAAATGAAGACCCAGATGATCAACTACCGGAAGTACTTCAGCACAACTAGCGGTTATGGTGAAGCAGCTGGATGGAAAACAATAGTGTTACCTTTCGACGTGAAGGAGATTTCTTATGAACGAGATGGATATAATGAAAAAGACACTGTTGCCTTGGCTCCCTTCGGAAGTAAAGCTTTGGAAACTGCCGGAACATTACCTTTCTGGCTCTATGAACTGGGAACTGATGGCAATTACAAGGCCGCAACAGAAATCAAGGCACACAAAGCCTACTTAATCTGTATGCCTAACAACGACAAGTATCCTAGTGAAAACAACATCTCAGGATACGTCAACTTCACCACTTCCGACGCCACCAACGGTGTCACGCTGAAACCTACTGCCGGTGCTTTGAAGCGCAGCAAAGGAACCAAATTTGACTTTGTGCCCACATACGAGGGAGTGATGCAGCACGATACGGTATATGTGCTGAATGAAAACAATTCACACTATGCCGATGACAAAACATATCAACGCGGTAGTGTGTTCATCAAAAATTATAGTGAACGTTATTCCAGCGATCCTGCCGTCTACCCCTTTGAAGCATACCTTGTGACTAACGAAGGCAAGACCTCAGTAGCCAGTGCCCCCATGCTTTACAGTATCGGTGGCAGTGATGGCACTATCACCGGCATCGAAGACATTCCATTCGCCACTCCGGAAAAAGCAACAAAAGCTTATAGCCGTGACGGCGTCCTCTACATCAACACAAACGCTGACCGTACCATCAACATCTATGACGTTACCGGACGTACCGTACGCATCATTGAAGCCCGCGAAGGCATGAACGAGGTGCACGGACTGGACAGTGGCATCTACTTGCTGGAAGGTCAGAAAGTCGTTATCGGACGATAACCAAGAGAATTGAGAACGAAATAGAAACGTGAATAAACGAACAATAGAATGAAATCAAACAAACTAAAATGCTGGCTGGCAGCGGTAGTGGTAGCAGTGATCTGCTGCCCCGCCGCACTGGCGCAACAAAGCAAAATAGCCGTAGCATCGTTTAACCGAATGGAAACGGACATCACGGCACGCGTAACCGCCCCAAAGAAAGACCAGAACGGTGAGGTCTGCGCCTTGATCCGCATCGTGACCAACGTGAAGGACCTGATGTTTGAACCGGACGCACTCGGCATCACGGCACGTGAGAACAAAATCGGAGAAATCTGGCTTTACGTTCCCCGTGGCGCACGTCGTATCTCTATCCTGCATGACCAGCTGGGTATCCTGCGAAACTACTTCTACCCGGACATCATTGAAAAAGGCACCGTATACGAAATGGTGCTGAACACCGGAGACAGCGAAGACAAGCCCGTTGTAGAAAACAACATGCAGTTCTTCGTACTGCGTCCCGAACCTGCCAACGCCAACGTGTATGTAGATGATGAACAAGTGCCTATCGAAAACGGACTCTTCTCTGCAACCATGCCCAAAGGCGAACATACTTACCGTGTAGAAGCTCCCATGTATCAACCGGATGCCGGAATCGTTACATTGGGCAGCGAACAGGTAATCAAGAGTGTCACCCTGAAACCCAAGTTCGGCTACGTAGAAATCTTCTCACTGCCCGAACAGGATGCCGACGTTTATATCGACAGCGTTCTGGTAGGTAAAACCCCTTACCGCAGCGACCGTATGGCCATCAAGGAATACAAAGTACGCATCGAGAAGCAAACTTACTTCCCCATCGACACCCTACTGAACGTGACCGCCGGTGAAACAGTTCGCCCCACCTTCCACATGGAATCTACTATCAAGCCTAAAGTACCGATGAATACTCTCGTCATGCTTCAGGCCGGATACAATCCTAATGGAACCACCTTTGGTGCCATGCTGGGATTCGGACGCAAGAACGGTTTCTATGTAGGTTTCCGTAGCGACTTCGGTTCGGCAAGCGGTGAACTGGAATGCGATGAGAACGGCATCATAACAGGTAGTGAAGAAACTACCGCTCCTTTCTATAAAGAAGGAACGAAAAACAAATCACGCATGTCTATCACAGGCGGTTACTTCCGTCAACTGGGCAAGAAGTTCTATCTCTATGCCGGTGCCGGATACGGTACTCGCACACTGACCTACGAACTGGCAGCTCCAATGACAATAGGTGACAAAGAATATGCTGAAGGCACACAGGTGAAAGATATGGATAACTCAGCCACAGGTGTAGCCGGTGAACTGGGTGGTATCCTGCGCTTCGGCAAGTTCTGTATTTCGGCAGGTTTCCACACTGTAAATTTCAAGTATCACGAAGCAACCGCCGGTCTGGGATTTGTATTCTAACCTACTAAACAAGCGAATTACAATGAAAATAAATCAGATAAAGAACGTGGTTCTCCCTTTATTGCTTCTATTCTGCCTGATAGGTTGCAGTGAGGACAAAGAGCCGCAGACATATCCGCCCACGCTGGTGACCAACAGCGCCGCAGAGCTGACCCGTTTCGAGGCCCTTCTCTCCGGTAGCGTTGTGCCACATGCAAACAGCGTTGTGAAAGCAGAGGTATTCTTCCTTTTTGCCAAAGGAAATACTTTAGTCGATGCGGAAGAATTTACAGCCACCCCGGACAATACGACGGAAGGCAGATACGTCTGTACCATTGACGGATTAACTCCGGGAAATGAATACTGTTACAGCATTTGTGCCCGTAGTGGAGGCAGCATAGCCAAAGGCGAAGTAATTAAGTTTGAGACCCTCTCAAGTACTGCCCCCGTACCGGCAGCAACCATCGCTACCAACATCAATGAAAATGGAGCATTACTAAGCAGCGACATCACCGATAATGGAGGACAAAACGTTACACAACGCGGGTTTGCTTACAAAGTTTATCAGGAAGGTATGCCGGAGCCAACCACGTCTGACAAAACCCGGTCCGTCAGCCTGGAAGCCGAAACTTTCAGTGTCCAGATTTCCGACCTGCAAGCCAAAACCAAGTACATCGTCAGAGCTTTCGCCATCAACAAGGCGGGAACCGGATATGGAGAGGCCGTCACTTTCACAACCGAAGAGTTGAAGATTCCTCAACTGACATGCAGCATGGGCACCGTTACGGCTTTTGCCGCCACGCCTTCGGCCACCGTCAGCACCAACGGAGGCTTCAAGCTGACCGAATATGGTTTCTGTTGGAGTACTGAAAGCCAAGTACCCACCATCGAAAACCTGAAGACAGTGACCGGCAATAGTGAAACAGCCAACTTCAGTGAAGTCATAGAGGATCTGAACCCCGAAACAACTTACTATCTGCGCGCTTATGCCACCAATGAGAAGGGTACGGGATATAGCAACATCCTCACCTTCAAGACTGAACAAAAACAGGTGGCTACCCTGACCAAGCCCGAAGCAAGCAAGATCGAAGTAACCTCTGCCACTTTAAGCAGTACCATCACAGTGCCTTCGGGTGTAGAAGTTACGGAGAAAGGTATCTGTTACAGTATTTTCTCTACCAAACCGGCAACAGATGGGCAACACACCGTTGATAGCAGTCAAGGAAACGCTATCAGTGTAAACCTGAAAGATCTGAACGAGGGCGCTACTTACTATGCCACCGCTTATGCCACAACACGCGACGGTACATTCTACAGCGAAGCTACCCAATTCACTCTGGGACGCACGTATGAGCCTACTGTTGCCATCTCCGAAGTCACCGGAGTAGGTGAAACGGAAGCAACCGTAAATGCCACTATTAAGACTGATGGCGGACGTGATATCACAGAAAAAGGAATCTGTTGGAGTAGTACCTCCTCGACTCCTACCCTCGAAAACGATGCATTTATGAAAGCCGAAGGTACAGGAAACAACTTCAGCCTAAAACTGACTTCGCTGACCAAAGGACAGAAATATTACGTACGTGCCTACGCCAAAAACGTAAACGGCACCGGCTACAGTCCTGCCTTCGAGTTTACCACTGCCTTGACAAAAGCTCCTGAAGTAGTGAACATGGCAATGACTGCCGTCCACGACGATCATTCCACTGCCCAAGCTGTTATTTCTGATAAAGGTGGCCTTGAAATCACTGAAAAAGGATTTGTATATTCCACCACAGTAGTTAGTCCTACAATAGGCGCAGAGGGAGTCCTCAAAGTAATATCCAAATCCACCGATGACACCTTCACCGCCGAATTGACAGGATTAACCTATCAGAAACGCTACTATATCTGTGCTTATGCCACCAATGCCAAAGGTACATCTTATAGTTCGGCCACCAACTTCTTTACTTCCACCTCTTCTACCCCAAATACCAACGCATCGGTAAAAGAGGGGTCGATAGGCAGCACTACTGCCACCATGGAAGGCAAGATTGCCAGTGATGGCGGCGACGGAAGCGAAGAACTTGAAATCAGTGAAGTAGGCTTCTGTTGGAGTGAAAACACTTCAGAACCAACCATAGATAAGGACAGTCATGTGAAAGCCACTTTGGATAAGGAGAGTAAGACTTTCACCGTCAACCTTACCGGTTTGAAAGCATATACTTACTATTATGTACGTGCTTATGCCAAAAATAAAAATGGGGTGGGATATAGTTATTACACTACTTTCCGTACCGAACGCACTACACCGGGAGGAGACGATAATGTTCCACCGGGAACAACTACAAAAAGTGTGAAATAAAACGATACGGACCTTAGTATTGTTTTCTCAGCCCTTGCTTTGTCAGCACAAACAAAGCAAGGGCTGACTGTTTATTAGAACAAACATACTCGGTCACAGAAGGACTCGTATTAAATAAGAAACCCGTCATTGATATAAATTTATCAAGGACGGGCAACCTACACTATTTTAATTATATCGAGTTCACACTATTATAAGAATAATCTTACATATTATCTATATCCGGTTTATTGCCGACGGTATGAGTGCTTCTTGTCTTAGTACCACTGTCCATGCTATACATACTGTTCTTTTAGCATCTATATATCGGTGGCGTAGGATATATAGATGCTGCACGTCCGTCATATAGATGGGATGCGTAGGATATATAGATGGGACACGTAGGATATATAGATCCTACTTTACTTAAACATCGGCTGTGCAAACCATCTCTTGAACATCCACGTCACCATTACATACAGTCCGAAAGCAGAAACAAATCCTACAATCGAATCAATCAAATAGTGCGCCTGAATGTACACCGTGGCACAACAAAGCAGTACATAGAAAGGAAACAGACAGGCAAATAACCTGCGGCTACCACGCCACGCCATAATCATCAGGATAGTGGAAATTCCCACATGCGAACTGGGGAAAGCAGCTGTAGGGCGTTCACCGATTTGCTGAGAACCCTCTACCAGGTTGTAAAAGAATCCATGATCGTATCCCGGTCCGGGCAGTAACTCCTGATTATGATTGAAGTAATCTCCGATGGAAGGAAACACACCCTGCGCCACATTATCATCGCCGATAGCCGGGAAATAGAACTGCGGCCCTGCCACCGGAACAAAAATATAAATCAGATAATAGATAAAGAAAGAGGTAACCAGCACGAACGACAACTTCTCGAAAAGTTCAAAACGATAAATAAAATACCACACTACCACAATCAAAATCATCGGATAGTAGAAGAAATATCCCATATTGAACGGCTCACTTACCCACATATGCGGGAAACGGAGGCAGAACCATACCGCCGGCTGCCCGTTGAACATCCACTGCTCTACTGAAGCAAACACATGGTCCAGATTCGGAAATATCCGGTTGAACTCAAACGTATCGGGATACCAATAGGAAAGCAAGGACATCTGGATAGCAATACGCACAAAAGCGGAAAACTTACAGGGTGCCAGCCGGTAAAGATACATCAATAAAAACGTCATGCCCGCAATCATTGCGCGGTCAATCAACATCTGCACCGGATGATCCATTTCCTGAAAAAGAAACAAGATCAAAATCGAAGTCAACAAATTATATATAAGTGTTATCTTCTCAACTGCAAATAACCCCTTCCGGGTTTCTACCTTTTTAAATAAATCTAAAGCCATCCCTCGTTCTTATACCAGGCAATAGTCTCCCTTACACCTTGTTCCAGATTGTACTGAGGTGCAAATCCCAACTCTCTTACAGCCGGGCTGATGTCACATTGCCAATTGCGTTGTTTCATTATGTTATACTTATCAGAATTGAGAGTGCTGGGCTTCTTGCTACGCACCGCCCAGAATTCAGCGAGCAAAGATACAACTTTCAATATAATTAATGGGCATATCACCCGAATTACAAACGGATTACCCAATTCTTTTCGGATCAGGTCGGAAAAAGCGCGACTACGATACACCTGTCCGTCTGCCAGGAAATAGGCGCGTCGGCATGCCTGTTTTTCAATACCAAGGAATACAGCTTGCACAATATCTTTCACATAAACAAATGTCAGATCCTGCCGGCGAAAGCCAACAGCAAAGTCCGTGTGCTGCTTGATGGACTTAGCCATCAGGTAATAATCTTTTTCACGCGGACCGTACACTCCCGTGGGGCGATAGATGACATAAGGAAAAGCGGGAATACTTTGCAAATAAAGCTCCGCTTTAAGTTTACTCAGCCCGTAAGCAGTATTGGGCATAGGGGAGTCTTCTTCCGTAATCGGCTGATAAGTTTTCTCATGAACAGGGCCAAACACGCTCAGCGTACTGATATAGATAAATTGCTTCGGTATCATATTCAGTTCACGAAGAGTATCGACAAAGTATTTCGTCTGCAAATAATTCACCCGGTCAAACTCCCGTTTGTCGGTACATTTGGTGACACCGGCACAATGGATGATATAATCGAACTTATTATATGTTCCCTTATGGCCGGAAAGCTGCGCACGTAATTCATTGGGGTGTGCAAAATCCAGTTCCAGAATGTGTATCTTACGGTTTCGCAGATATTCCCGGCTGCTGCTCGAACGGATACCCGCCCACACGCCGAACTTCCGCTTCAACGCCTCTTCCACGATGAAACTTCCGATAAATCCACTGGCTCCTGTTATTAATATACTTTCCATTACTTCTTGGGTTCTACATGAATATTAATCAGCGTACCTTCGCCAAGCATTGTTTTTAATTTATGTTCAATAGCCGTAGCCGTAGTATGAGCTTCTTCCAACGTAATCCCTCCATCCATGCGCACATGTACCTCAATCGCACAATAACTACCGATACGCCTCGTACGGAGATGATGCGGCTCACTAACTCCGGGAAAAGAGAGCAATGCTTGCTCAATATCTTTCTCCACTTCATCCGGCAAAGACTTTTCAAGCAACTCGTCAACACAAGGAATCAACAGTTGAATAGCTACCTTCATTATAAAGAAACTGACAATCACAGCAGCTATCGGATCGAGTACCCGCCAATGTTCGCCCAACAAGATTGCACCTCCAATACCTATAGCCGTTCCTATAGACGAAAAAGCGTCGCTCCGATGGTGCCAGGCATTGGCTACTACTGCCTGTGAATTCAAATTCTTCCCCTTAATAACTGTATATTGATATAATATCTCCTTCAGCAAAATAGAAATAAGAGCAGCTATCAGTGCCACCATTCCAGGTGCCTCCAGTTGTTCTCCTTTCATAAAAGCCCAAATAGAAAAAGCACCATTCCACAAAATGCCGAATCCCACCAGTAATAATAAAATTCCAATAATAGCGGTGGCTAACGTTTCATACTTCCCATGTCCATAATCATGATCTTTATCCTGAGGTTTATTGGAAATACGGACAAACACGAGAACAATGACATCCGTCACAAAATCAGATAAAGAATGAACCGCATCTGCCAACATAGCAGCACTATGGCCTAGAATACCTGCCACAAACTTAAAGGCAAGTAGCACAAAATTAACAATACTACCAACAATCGTTACTTTGTATATTTCCTTCTCCCGAGACAGAGAAGCAACTTCTACGCTCATTCTATACTGATTATTAAAATAATAATGGCGCAAAGATATAAAATAAAAGCCATTTTGTATTTCTTCATCATTATTTGTTTATTTGCATGGTTATTAATTGACTCCTCTAACTCCTTTACATCTTCTAACTCCTATGAATTATTCAGGCTAATTACATCTTTTTTGCCTACATCCCCATTCTTTTCAAGGCAGAAACAAAGCAAATTCGCAAAAAAATTGTTTTCTTTGTATCTATCATATGCAATCCATTCAATAATCAATATATTATGGCCAAAAACAAAGAAAAAAAAGCCGGCAAGCGAATGAAAAAGAAAGAACTCATTTCTGCCCTTATGGATTTTTTCCATTCGAAACCTGATGAGGTACTGTCCCTGAAATACATATTCGAACAACTCCACCTTACCACGCATCCTCTGAAGATGCTGTGTAAGGATATCCTAAGCGATATGCTACTGGATGATTACATCACCGAAGTGGAGAAAAGCAAATATAAACTGAACAATCATGGAGTGGAAATGACAGGTACTTTCCAGCGTAAAAGCAATGGAAAGAATTCTTTCATTCCCGAAGGTGGAGGTGACCCGATATTCGTGGCCGAGCGTAATTCGGCACACGCCATGAACAATGATAAAGTACGCATTTCCTTCTACGCCAAACGCCGTGGCTGCGAAGCCGAAGGAGAAGTGATAGAAGTATTGGAACGTGCCAACGACACCTTTGTAGGCACACTGGAAGTAGGCAGTTCCTACGCCTTCCTGGTGACGGAAAACCGTACGCTTGCCAATGACATCTTCATCCCCAAAGAAAAGCTGAAAGGCGGAAAGACGGGAGACAAAGCCATCGTGAAAGTAATAGAATGGCCCGACAAGGCGAAAAACCCCATCGGGCAAGTCATCGACATCCTAGGCAAAGCGGGTGACAACACCACAGAGATGCACGCCATCCTTGCCGAATTCGGACTACCTTATGTCTACCCCTCTTCTGTAGAAAAAGCTGCGGACAAAATCCCCGCTGAAATATCCGATGAAGAAATTGCCAAACGCGAGGACTTCCGAAATGTGACTACCTTCACCATCGATCCGAAGGATGCCAAAGACTTTGATGATGCTCTCTCCATCCGCAAACTGAAAGATGGCTTGTGGGAAGTAGGCGTGCACATTGCAGACGTTACCCATTATGTAACCGAAGGCAGCATCATCGACAAGGAAGCCGAAAAACGCGCTACATCCGTGTATCTTGTAGACCGTACCATCCCGATGCTTCCCGAACGTCTTTGCAACTTCATCTGCTCCCTGCGTCCCGACGAAGAAAAGCTGGCGTACTCCATTATCTTCAACATCAACGAAAAGGGAGATGTGAAAGACTCACGCGTAGTACATACAGTAATCAAGTCCGACCGCCGCTTTACTTACGAGGAAGCACAGCAAATAATTGAAACGAAAGAAGGAGACTTCAAAGAAGAAATCCTTATGCTGGATACCATTGCCAAGGCACTGCGTCAAAAGCGTTTCGTAGCCGGAGCCATCAACTTCGACCGTTATGAAGTGAAATTTGAGATAGACGAAAAAGGGAAACCTATCAGCGTCTACTTCAAAATTTCCAAAGATGCCAACAAGTTGGTGGAAGAATTCATGTTGCTTGCCAACCGCACCGTAGCAGAAAAAATCGGTCGCGTACCGAAAAACAAGAAGGCCAAGGTATTCCCTTACCGTATCCACGACCTTCCAGACCCGGAGAAACTGGATAACCTGGCACAATTCATCGCCCGCTTCGGCTACAAGATACGTACCGGTGGGACCAAGACAGATGTTTCCAAATCCATCAATCATCTGTTGGACGATATTCAGGGCAAGAAGGAAGAGAATCTTATTGAAACCGTATCCATCCGTGCCATGCAGAAAGCACGTTATTCCACGCACAACATTGGACATTATGGATTGGCATTCGAATACTATACACATTTCACCTCACCCATCCGTCGTTTCCCGGACATGATGGTACACCGCTTGCTTACTAAATACCTGAATGGCGGGCGCAGTGTTTCCGAAACTAAATATGAAGACCTCTGCGACCACTCCAGCAATATGGAACAAATTGCAGCCAACGCTGAACGTGCTTCCATCAAATACAAGCAAGTAGAATTTATGACGGAGCGTCTGGGACAAGTGTTCGATGGTGTAATTTCCGGTGTTACGGAATGGGGACTGTACGTTGAACTGAACGAAAATAAATGCGAAGGTATGATACCTATCCGCGATCTTGGCGATGACTATTACGAGTTCGACGAGAAGAACTACTGTCTGCGTGGGCGCCGTAAGCATCGTACCTACAGTTTGGGCGATGCAATTACAATTAAGGTAGCACGGGCCAATCTGGAAAAGAAACAGTTGGACTTTGCGCTGGTAGAATAAAAGGTGCGTATTATGCGGAATACACGGATCAAGGGTTGTTGATTAATAAAAGAAATCCGTGTAATCCGCGTAATCCGTGCCTAAATTTTCGTTCTCCTATGCACCATAATTCTCCCTGTAAGCCGTGGGCGACATTCCTGTATGATGCTTGAAGTATCTCCCCAGATAGGATTGATCAGGAAAATTAAACTGATTAGCTATCTCCTGTATGGAAAGTGCTGTAGAGTGAAGTGTCACTTTAAGCTCAAGTATCACGTAATCGTCTATCCATTCTTTCGCTGTGCATCCCACCGTTTGTTGAATCGTCTTACTCAGATGCCGCGTAGTGACGCAAAGCTTATCCGCATAATAATCCACCGAACGCTGTTCCCTGAACGACTCTATCACTAACGCAATAAAGCGGTCCTTCAACCGCCAACGCAAATGATTCGGCTTCGTTTGCCGGTAAAGACGCTCCGACTGATTACAGATCTCATAAAACAGCATCCGACAACAGTAAATCACCAGCTCACGTTGATATATATTATCACTGTCCACAGATTTCTGTTGCAGAAGTTTAAGATAATGATTGCATATCCCATCCCACTCTTCGTCTCGGAATGAACTATAATTATGCTCACGCATGAAGGATACCTTATCCGAAGGCAACGAATAGAAAATCTCATGTCGGAACTGAGCGGAAAAAGCAAAAACAGCCAGTTCAAGGTCATCTGTAGCATCTTTATAAAACGTAATCTGTTCGGGGAAAACAAGTATTACACTTCCGGCAGCTAAAGCATATTTCTGCTGGTTAATGTAAAGCTGTACTCCTCCTTGCAGACAAAACAGCAATTCCCCTCTCTCCATCCGATAAGGATAAGAAAACAAATCGGATTTCTTCCGGGTATGAAACAGGTATTCCTCACTCATAAAGTTCTATTTTTGAAGTACAAATATAGTTTTAAAGGAGCTTATGAACAAAATAATCCCACTTTTTGAACAATTCGCTTCGATTTTTGAACCGTGAGACAGGCAATAGAAGCCGTAACTTTGCAGCGGTTAATAATTTTGGTTATTTGCTCATCAAAGATTGGATATATACGTATTAGTAATGAACTAAATGCTGATAATGATTTAGGCGCGGATTACGCGGATTACACGGATTAATGGCTGCGCTATCACACTATATTACAGGAAAAGAATCCGTGTAATCCGCGTAATCCGCGCCTAAAATTATATTCATAACCCTACAGTGATGAGCTTAAGAAAAAAAGATTGTAATATGGCAAAAAGAGAATTAACAGCCCGGTATCTGTTTTTCATTGCGGGCTTATTTGTAAATGCGTTTGGTATTAGTTTAATTATTAAAGCAAATCTGGGCTCCTCACCTATATCGAGCCTTCCTTACACACTGAGTTTAAATTTTCCCGTCACACTGGGACAGTTCACGCTTCTGCTGAATGCCGCGCTGATAGCCGGACAAATATGGCTTCTGAAAAGGGACTTCAGAAAAGAGCAGTTTCTACAAATTCCCGTAGCAATACTCTTCAGTTTCTTCATAGATTGCTCGATGGCATTATTGGGAGGATTCACTCCTGCAGGCTATGCCTCGCAGATTCTATCACTGATAACTGGCTGTGCGATACTTGGCCTGGGAGTAAGTATGGAGGTAATTGCCAATGTAGTGATGCTATCCGGAGAAGCCTTTGTGAAAGCCATCACTTTGCGTACGGGAAAAGAATTCGGAATTACCAAGATCGGCTTTGATACTACACTGGCACTCCTTGCCTGTGCAGCTTCTCTGATGATAGCAGGAAGCATAGAAGGTGTACGCGAAGGTACAATCATTGCCGCATTGATCGTAGGACTTTTCGCACGCTTCTTCAACAGACGACTGGGGGTTGTCAATAAAATGATTACCTTTGCACCGAATAAAACACCCATTCAGCCCTATGAAGACAATTGCAATCACCGAACTGACAGAAATTGAAGCAATCATTCGCAAATGTCCTTACTGCACGGTGGGCATCACCGATCTGGAAGGCAACCCTTACGTAGTCCCCATGAACTTTGCTTACCGGGACGGAATTATCTATCTGCACTCCGGTCCCGAAGGCAGCAAAGTAACGATGGCAGAAAAACGTCCTCGTGTCTGCATCACCTTCTGCGAAGGACACGAGTTGGTGTATATGCACCGGCAGGTGGCATGCAGTTACAGCATGAAGTCGCGCAGCGTGATATGCCACGGAAACGTCCGTTTCATCGAAGATATGGATGAAAAAAGAGAGGCACTTGATATAATCATGCAGCAATATACAAGCGATGAATTTAAATACAGCGAACCTGCCGTGCGCAACGTAAAGGTTTGGGAAGTAAAAATAAGCAAAATGACTTGCAGATCCTTCGGGCTGCGACCCAGCGAGGTCACCTCAGAGTAGTTATAAACCCATTTCAAGATGGCTACACCCTTTACCCCGGATGGCTACACCCTTTACTACAAATAGCTACACCCTTTTGGTGAAAGGGTGTAGCCCTAAAAAACAAAGAAACCACACCTCCCCTCAGTAATATATCATCAAATGCAACTCTAATTATACCCCTCTCACTATATCTATGTAAATGAGAGGATTATCGCAAACGGTTGCGGAGGAAAACTTGCAGATTCTACTCATTTACTAATAATGCTAATCTATATTGTACTTAGATTTGGGGCGTCTAATAACAACTATACATTATGTATTATGAGAAAAACCACTTTTAAAACCTTTGTCCTTTTTAGTGCAACCCTGTGGATGGCAAGTTGCGTAGATGATGTGTACAACCCTAACAACGGGAAGAACAGTACTAAAACAGCAGAAGAGTACTTTGATTTCACTACACGTGCGGATGTAGGCCTGAATGTAGATCTCGGTTCGCTGGGAGCCTATGCATTGATTGAAATCTACACTGAGTTTCCTTATGAAGTATCGGAGAACGGCTCTTATACGAAGCGTGATATTGAAGCTAAATTCAAAATTTATGCAGACAAATCCGGACGTCGAAGCAGCAAAATGACTTTACCTAAAGATGCCACTACCTTGTATCTCTGCCCCAACAACTGGGGACTCCCCATCTGTGAAACCCTAAAAGTGGAGAATGGAAGCGTCAACTATACTTACACGGAAACCCGAGGAATCACAGCATTTGGAACCCGTTCGGTAAGTTCAGGTGAGGGGCCTGTCTACGTGGTAGATCAAGGACAAAAGATGTATTCACTTTGCCAATGGGGTGAACATGGTTGCATTACAGCTCCAACGGATTATTTACTGAACGCCGGACTGGATGCAAGCTGGATTAAGAAAATTCAACGCACCTTCTGGAACGGACAGGATGAACGCCCCAATAACACCACAATTGATAATAGTAAATTCATTACAGATGTGACACACGTAAATACTACCATTGCACAATATGCCAAGAATGAAGATGGAACGACTTCTACCATTACAGAGGCAGCTATCTATTTCACTTTCATGGAAGAAAATGCCTGGAATCAGAATACCATCGGATATTATTATTACCCACAGGGAGAAGTACCCATATCCCCGGACGCCGTCAAGAAGTTCATCATTTTTCCGAATGCATCAACTACAGGAAATGTACCTTTCGTCATGCTGAACAATGAGAATGAAAAATATGCTTCGCCAGCCGCAAACACCAGCCCACAGTGGCTCTACAGAAGACTGGACGCACCTCTGGCATTAGGAAACAAAGTAAAGTTACTGTTTGAAAAAGAAGACGGGACAATTACGGATAAGTTTCCAGCCGGTTATACAATCGGATATTTCCTGATATCTAATGGCTATGGCAACGGTTATGGCAAAGATCATACCCCGAACGATGTGAACCTGACACCGGGATACATGGGCAATCTGGGGTATATTTACTCTAATCAGGCATGGAACAGCAATGGAAAATCCAGTTTTGTCGCCATTACGGACTCCGAAACCGAGCGCGTAATATACGGTATAGAGGACGGAACAGATAAGAGTTACGAAGATATGCTATTCTACATTGAAGCAGATCCCAAAGGATCTATCTACGATCCCGAACGCCCTGTGATTCCGCCTGTTGACGATAAGCCAGTTACCGAACTTCACGCAGGAACCTTACTTTTTGAAGACATCTGGCCCAGCGGCGGAGATTATGACATGAATGATGTAATTATTGAATATTCCCGTGCTGTGACCTTCGACAAAAACAACGTCGTGACAGAAATAAAAGATACATTTACTCCTGTATGGGATGGCGCCCAATTCCTGAATGCCTTTGCATATCAGATTAATGCCGCTCAGGTTGGACAATTAGCATTACCTGAGGGCGCTGTATATGAACCGGAAGTACAGTCCATTGTAGTGTTCCCGAATGCAAAAGAGGTACAAAAGCAAAAATTCATAGTAACCCGCACTTTTAGCGGCAGCCTGAACAAGCAGGACCTCAAAGCCTATAATCCGTATATCATAGTACACTACAAGCCGGGAGCAAACAACCGTCAGGAAGTGCATCTGCCCAAGCAAATGCCTACGGACTATGCCGACAAGAGTCTGAACTACACACATGATGATGCCTACTACATCCATCGTGACGGCAAATATCCGTTTGCTATGGATATCCCGATACACAACTTCGTTCCGGTAACAGAAACAAAAACAATCGGTTCGGAAGGAGAATATCCGGGATTCACCAAATGGGTGAAAGGAGAATCCGGATATGAAGACTGGTACAATCACAAGGAATGATATGTTTATTCATTTCTGTAGGGATATGAATTAAATGGGTCTTCCAATATAAATAGAGTATTTCAATTCCCCTCATCCATCGGAGGTTGCTCTCCCCCGATAACGGGGGAGCCGGAGGGGGTGGGTGCCCAAAGGGCGGGGTGGTAGGTAAAGTAAGAAATACCTATGAATCATATCAATAAGGAATTCTTTTCTTACCTACCACCTCCCCCTTCGGGTACTCCTCCTCCCGGGAGGAGGAGAATTGAGATAGTATTGCTCAGCATTTGATTCACTACTGTACCGGAATGAACATATTTCCGCCTGCGAACCCTAAATTAAGTTATATTCTACAGCGGATATTCATCAAATGCATATAGCAACGTTGAGAGATACCGTTCGCCTGTATCCGGCAATAATGCAACAATAGTTTTCCCCTTATTCTCCGGAAGAAGTGCCAGACGAGTGGCTGCACTGACTGCCGCCCCGGAAGATATACCTACCAGCAGGCCTTCTTTCTGCGCCAACTCGCGGCCTGTACGGATAGCATCGTCATTTGTTACCTGCAATATTTCATCCACTACTGCCGGATTGTAGTTCTTGGGAACAAAACCGGCACCGATACCTTGTATCTTATGTGCTCCCGGAGCACCTCCTGAAAGTACAGGAGAGTCGGTCGGTTCTACCGCTACCACCTTTACAGCCGGATTATGTTTTTTCAAGGCGGCGCCTACTCCACTTACCGTTCCGCCAGTCCCTACACCAGCAACAAAAATATCAACATGACCTTCCGTATCCCGCCAGATCTCCTGTCCTGTAGTACGTTCGTGCATGGCAGGATTTGCGGGGTTGTCAAACTGCTGAAGAATCACCGCACCGGGTGTAGCCGCTTTCAGTTCTTCAGCACGGGCAATAGCCCCTTTCATACTATTGGCACCGGGCGTAAGCACCAATTCGGCACCCAAGGCTTTCAGTAAGTTGCGACGCTCAACGCTCATGGTATCAGGCATGGTGAGAATCAACTTATAACCTTTTGAAGCGGCCACAAATGCAAGTCCTATTCCGGTGTTTCCACTGGTAGGTTCTATGATTGTCGCTCCGGGTTTCAGCAAACCGGAAGTCTCGGCATCTTCAATCATTGCCAGTGCCACGCGATCTTTCACGCTTCCGGCAGGATTAAATGACTCCAGTTTCACGATCAGACGGGCTTTCAGCCCTTTTGATTTATTGTAATTACTCAGCTCCATCAGGGGAGTGTTGCCCACCAGATCCGTGAGCTGTTTTGCTATCTTTTTCATAACATATTGGGTTTTAATTTATACTCTTCTTTCTAAATGACAAAGATAGAGGGTTAACGGTTCATAGGAAATACCATATTTGTGGGATTTTCATACTATAAATGAGGGATTTTCGCTGAGAATAGTTACCTTTGTACCCACCTTATTATAAAAAGGATATCCCAATGAGTCCATTGAACTTTACTCACATTTTGACACAGGCAGTCGATGAACTATCGGAAAGCTCATCTTACAAAGGACTGTTTCATCAGCACACGGACGGCACTCCATTGCCTTCGGCTAGGGCACTGCAAGATATTGTAGAGCTATCACGTGCCATCCTCTTCCCCGGTTATTTTGGTAATTCCACAGTCAACAGCCGCACCATCAAATATCACATCGGCGTAAACATCGAACGCTTGTTCGACTTGCTGACCGGTCAGGTACTTGCAGGGCTTTGCTTCACCGGAAACGGAGAATGTACCTGTTGCACTGAACTTCAGCGTGAAGAAGCGGCACTGATTGCCGCTAAATTCATCAGTAATTTGCCGGGAATGCGCCGTGTGCTGGCCACTGATGTGGCAGCCGCCTACAATGGAGATCCGGCAGCACACAGTTTCGGAGAAGTAATCAGTTGTTATCCCGCCATACGTGCCATCAGCAATTACCGCATTGCGCATGAGTTACTGAAACTCGGTGTGCCCCTTATTCCGCGTATCATCACTGAAATGGCCCACAGCGAAACAGGAATCGATATTCACCCGGGTGCCGCCATCGGCAGCCACTTCACCATAGACCACGGAACGGGTGTGGTAATCGGGGAGACGTGCGTCATCGGAAATAACGTAAAGTTATATCAAGGCGTAACTCTGGGTGCCAAGAGCTTTCCATTGGATGCGGACGGTAAACCGATCAAGGGTATCCCACGCCACCCGATACTGGAAGACAATGTAATCGTCTATTCCAATGCCACCATTTTAGGACGTATCACTATCGGACAGGGTGCCACGGTAGGTGGTAATATCTGGGTGACGGAAGACGTTCCGGCCGGAGCAAGAATTGTACAGACTAAAGCCAAAAAGTAACCGGCAGTCAGCAAGCAAGCGCCCCGGTTGAGGGACACAAGCGTTCCGGCTGAGCAACACAAGTGTTTCGGAAGAGAGACACAAGTGTTACATCCGAGAAGTACAAGTGTTCCGTAAAAGGGATATTAAGAGAATAGTAATCATCAATAGAAACAATAGATACAGAAGAAGTTACAGCAGCTTCAACCGTAAAATTGTAAATCGTAAAATCAATAATAAACAGATGGAATCCTTTCAAATGATTGCCAAGACCTTTCAAGGTCTGGAAGAAGTATTAGCACAAGAACTGACTGCATTAGGGGCAAACGACATAGAAATAGGCCGACGCATGGTGTCTTTCAGTGGAGACAAGGAAATGATGTACAAGGCAAACTTCTGCTTGCGCACAGCAATCCGTATCCTGAAACCGATCAAGAACTTCACTGCCAAAAATGCTGATGAAGTCTATGAACAAATCAAAGCTATCAGCTGGGAAAACATCCTGGATGTGGAGAAAACATTTGCTGTAGATGCCGTTGTGTTCAGCGAAGAATTCCGTCACTCTAAGTTTGTATCTTATAAAGTAAAAGATGCCATTGTAGATTATTTCCGCGAGAAATTCAACAAACGTCCGTCCGTACGAATCAACCGCCCGGATGTACTGCTGAATATACACATTGCACAAACCACGTGTACGCTTTCGCTCGACTCATCGGGTGAGTCACTACACCGCCGCGGTTATCGCCAGGAAGCGGTAGAGGCTCCGTTGAACGAAGTACTGGCTGCCGGAATGATCCTCATGACGGGCTGGAAAGGCGAATGTGATTTGATTGATCCGATGTGTGGTTCGGGTACCATCCCCATTGAGGCAGCACTGATTGCACGTAACATTGCTCCGGGAGTATTCCGTAAGGAATTTGCTTTTGAGAAGTGGAATGATTTCGACCAGGATTTATTCGATACGATTTACAACGACGACAGTCAGGAATGTGAGTTTACACATAAGATATACGGATACGACAATAATCCGCAGGCCAACGAAATAGCAACGCACAACATCAAGGCAGCAGGTGTATCGAAAGACATTACCTTGAAGTTGCAGCCCTTCCAGCAGTTTGAACAGCCGGCGGAAAAGTCCATGATTATCACCAATCCGCCTTATGGGGAACGTATTTCTACCAATAATCTGCTGGGACTGTACCAGATGATAGGCGAGCGTCTGAAACACGCTTTCACCGGAAACACGGCATGGGTGCTCTCTTATCGTGAAGAGTGCTTCGACCAGATAGGACTGAAACCGACTGCCAAAATACCTCTGTTCAACGGTGCACTGGAATGTGAATTCCGTAAATACGAGATTTTCGACGGTAAATACAAGGAATTCAAGAAACAGGAAGGCGAAAGTGAAGAGGGAGAAGACTCTAAAGAATCAGGCTTCAAACCGAAAGAAGGACGGGAGTTCAGACCAAGAGAATCACGTGAATTCAGACCGAGAGAACCCCGCAAACCAGGAGAATTCAGATCCAGAGATGACAAGCCAAGGGAATTCAGACCAAGAGACAGTAAACCCCGGGAGTTTGGTTCGAGAGAAGACAGGCCCAGAGGGGAATTCAAGCCAAGGGAATTCCGCAAGGATGGAGACAGGGAAAGAAAACCGTTTGACAGAGAACGTCGTCCGGGAGGAAACGGGGAGTTCAAGCCGAAAAGGGAGTTTAAACCAAGAAAGCGGGAAGAGGGAGAGTAAGTTGCTGAAAGACAGTTTGAGGTGCCAAATTGTCACCTCAAACAAAGGAGGTGTTAGATACTCTGCCTTTGCCAAGCTGAGTGCCGCCGTACAAGTGAAAAGTACACCAATGGGCAGAATAGAAGTGAAAGGTTTTAGAAAAGAGAATGACTAACAAAAGACTATGAACATGAAGATAATCAGTAAATGGATGGGAGTGATATTATTGGCATCATCCGCTCTCTTCACAACGAACGTTATGGCACAAGATTTAAAGAAACCGACGCTGGAAGACCTGATCCCCGGCGGAGAAACCTATCGCTTTGCAAAAAGCCTGTACCGACTGCAATGGTGGGGAGACACGTGCATCAAGCCCGAAATAGACTCTTTGTTTGCAGTGAACCCTAAAACAGGAAAGGAAACCCTACTCCTGACGCGTGAGAGAATCAACCAGGTACTGGAACAGGAAAAACTGGGTAAACTGAGTCATTTATATCAGGTGAGCCTGCCTTGGGCTGAAAAGACTCAGTTGCTTATCACCCTGCCCGGTAATTATATCGTTTACGACTGGAAAGCGGATAAGATCATCAGCAAACAAGCCTTGCCAGAAAAGGCTGCCAATGAGGATTATAATACCGTAAGCGACCATATTGCTTACACTCTGAATAATAATCTTTATGTTAACGATCGCGCCGTAACCAACGAACCGGAAGGGATCGTATGCGGACAAAGCGTACACCGTAACGAGTTCGGCATCAGCAAAGGAACTTACTGGAGTCCGAAAGGTGACTTGCTCGCCTTCTACCGCATGGATGAAAGCATGGTAACACAATATCCGTTAGTGGACATCACCGCACGGGTGGGCGAATTGAACAATGTACGTTACCCGATGGCAGGTATGACGAGCCACAAAGTAACTGTAGGCATCTACAATCCCGAAACGCAGAAGACAATTTATCTGAATGCAGGTGATCCTACCGACCGTTACTTCACCAATATAAGTTGGGCACCGGATGCCAAAAGCCTTTATCTCATAGAGCTGAACCGTGATCAGAACCATGCCAAGCTATGCCAGTACAGCGTAGAAACAGGCGAACTGATAGGAACTCTTTTTGAAGAGACACATCCCAAATACGTAGAACCCCAGCACCCCATCGTATTCCTGCCGTGGGACAACAGCAAGTTTATCTACCAAAGCCAACGCGACGGCTTCAACCACCTGTACCTCTATGGCACAGACGGTAAACTGGTCAAGCAACTGACTTCCGGCAACTGGCTTGTGCAAGATGTGCTTGGCTTCAACAGTGGAAAGAAAGAAATCATCATAGCTTCCACGGAATATTCCCCGTTGCAAAGCAACCTCTTCAAAGTAAGCATAGCAACAGGCAAACGTAGCCCGCTAGGCACACCGGAAGGTATACACCACGGCACACTGAGTGCAAACGGCAGTTACCTCATAGATACCTATTCCAGCCCTGAAGTGCCACGCAGCATCAACCTTATCGCCACACAAAACGGGAAAAGCATCAATCTGCTGACAGCAGAAGATCCATTCAAGGACTTCACCATGCCGAGCATCGAAGTAGGCACCATCAAAGCTGCCGACGGTGTGACTGATCTTTACTACCGCATCATAAAGCCCGCTGACTTCGATCCGAACAAGAAATACCCCACTATCATCTATGTATACGGCGGTCCGCACGCCCAAATGGTCACCGGCGGTTGGCAGAACGGTGCACGTGGCTGGGATATCTACATGGCAAACAAAGGTTACATCATGTTCAGCCTCGACAACCGTGGAAGTGACAACCGCGGACTGGAATTTGAAAATGCAACTTTCCGACATCTTGGCATTGAAGAAGGAAAAGACCAGGTGAAAGGTGTGGAATTCCTGAAAAGTCTGCCTTATGTAGATGGCAACCGCATCGGTGTGCACGGCTGGAGTTTCGGTGGTCACATGACTACGGCATTGCTGCTCCGCTATCCCGAGATATTCAAGGTAGGCGTTGCAGGTGGTCCGGTCATCGACTGGGGATATTATGAAATCATGTACGGAGAACGCTATATGGATACCCCACAGAGTAATCCGGAAGGGTACAAAGAGTGCAACCTGAAAAACCTTGCCGGCAATCTGAAAGGACATCTGCTATTGATCCATGATGATCATGACGACACCTGTGTACCTCAACATACACTTTCGTTCATAAAGGCTTGTGTGGATGCACGCACATATCCGGACCTGTTTATCTATCCCACACATAAGCACAATGTCAGGGGACGTGACCGGGTGCATCTGCATGAAAAGATAACCCGTTATTTTGAAGAACATCTTTGATGTACAATTTACCATTTACAATGTACAATTTAGTGCATGAGTAAAATGGTAAAGCACAGAAGAAGAGAAAGAAATGTAAATTGTTAATTGTACTTTAATTGTACTTTGTAAATTGTAAATTGTAAATGAAACCATGAAAGTATTATTATTAGGAAGTGGTGGCCGCGAGCATGCCCTGGCATGGAAAATAGCCCAAAGCCCGAAAGTAGAGAAACTTTTTATCGCCCCCGGTAATGCCGGCACCAGTGCGGTAGGTGAGAACGTATCCATCAAGGCAACCGATTTCCCTGCCTTGAAAGCCTTCGCTTTAGAACAAAAGATAGACATGATCGTGGTAGGTCCCGAAGATCCGCTGGTAGAAGGTATCTACGACAGCTTTACCGGAGATGCCTCCACCCAACATATTGCCATCATCGGTCCTACAGCTAAAGGTGCGCAACTGGAAGGCAGCAAAGAGTTCGCCAAAGGCTTCATGGAACGTCACGGTATTCCCACCGCCCGTTACAAAAGCATCACTGCTGCTAATCTGGACGAAGGCCTTGCTTTCCTCGAAACCCTCGAAGCTCCCTACGTGCTGAAAGCCGACGGTCTATGCGCCGGAAAAGGTGTGCTCATTCTCCCTACACTGGAAGAAGCCAAGCGGGAACTGGAAGAAATGCTCGGCGGTATGTTTGGCCAGGCCAGCGCCACAGTTGTTATCGAAGAATTCCTCAGCGGTATAGAGTGCTCCGTATTTGTGCTGACAGACAGTAAGAACTATAAGGTTTTGCCTGTTGCCAAAGATTACAAACGCATCGGTGAAGGCGATAAAGGCCTGAATACCGGTGGCATGGGAAGTGTAACTCCTGTCCCCTTTGCCGACGAGGTATTTATGGAAAAGGTACGTACCCGCATCATCGAACCTACCATCCGCGGATTGCAAGAAGAAAACATCCTTTACAAAGGCTTCATCTTCCTCGGCCTGATCCGTGTGAAAGGTGAACCAATGGTGATAGAATACAACGTCCGTATGGGCGATCCGGAAACAGAAAGCGTCATGTTGCGTATACAAAGCGACTTTGTAGAACTTCTGGAAGGTGTACGCGATGTCAACCTCGACACCAAGACATTGGTGATGGACCCACGGACAGCCGCCTGTGTCATGCTTGTCAGCGGTGGATACCCCGAAGCTTACGAAAAGGGCAAAGTGATGACCGGGTTTGAAGCAGCCACGGACAGTATCCTCTTCCATGCCGGAACCGCAATGAAAGACGGACAAGTGGTAACGAACGGCGGACGCGTGATTGCCGTATGTTCGTATGGTGAAACCAAGGAGGAAGCCCTTGCCAAAAGTTATAAAGTAGCGGATATGATCCACTTCGACAAGAAGTATTTCCGCCGCGACATCGGGTTCGATCTCTAATCACCCCATCACCTTTATTATAATGATACGAAGTAAACGATTACAGAACCGGATTACAGCGGGGCGCTTCACCCTCCCCGCTGCTGTCTTTCTATCACTGTTCTGCTGGGTACTGACTTCCATCTTATTACCCGAGATTCCAGTGATGAAAAGCAATTACCCATTGTGGGAAACCATCTACAACGATTGGATTCCGACATGGGCAAGTGCGCCCCTAAGCTTTCTGCTTTACGGTATAATCGGTTACTTCCTGATAGAGCTGAACAACACCTTCGCCATTATCCGTATGCGGGCATCCGTGCAGACAGCCATTTACTTTCTGCTGATATCTGTCTGTCCTGCCATGCACCAATTATATGCCGGAGACATTGCCTCGACAGCATTTCTGATATCTTTGTTCTTCCTGTTCAAGGGCTATCAACATCCACATCCGGCGGGCATCCTATTCTACTCGTTCCTGTTTATCGGGACGGGCAGTCTGTTCTTCCCGCAACTGACATTGTTCATTCCCATTTTCTGGATCGGTGCATACAGTTTCCAGGCACTCACTCCTAAGAGCTTTTTCGGAGGTCTGATCGGCTGGACGCTCCCCTATTGGTTCCTGTTTGGACATGCCTACTTCTATGGTGAAATAGAATTATTCTATCAGCCATTCATCGAACTGGTGACGTTCCATCCCATTACTTTATGGAACTTCCCATTATGGGAAATCGCTACATTGGGCTATTTGTTCCTGTTGTTCATAGTAAGCTCCGTTCACTGCCTGGTGGCAGGTTACGAAGATAAGATACGTACCCGCAGTTATCTGCATTTCCTTATTTTCCTGACGTTCTGCATCTTCGTCTATATCCTGTTGCAACCGGCACAAACGTTTCACCTCCTGCCCTTGCTGCTGATAGGCGTCAGCATCCTGACAGGACATTTCGTGGTACTGACGAACAGTCGGGCTTCTAATGTGTTTTTCATTTGTGCCCTTGCCGGGCTTATACTCTTATTCGGATTTAACGTATGGATGCTTTTGTAGACTCATTGGTTCAACTCCTGATAGACTGGGGCTATCTCGGTTTATTTATCTCCGCCTTACTGGCAGGAAGCATCGTTCCGTTCAGTTCGGAACTGGTGATGATAGCACTGGTAAAGGTAGGGCTCAGTCCGGTGATGTGTGTACTCTTCGCCACGTTGGGTAATACGATTGGCGGTATGACGTGCTACTACATGGGGCGTCTGGGTAACGTAGTCTGGATAGAGAAATATTTCAAAGTAAAAAAAGAAAAAGTAGACAAGATGCAGACTTTCCTTCAAGGTAAAGGAGCATTGATGGGCTTTTTCGCATTCCTGCCCTTCGTGGGCGAAGTAATTGCCATTGCGCTGGGTTTCATGCGCAGCAATGTATGGCTGACTACTTCGTCCATGTTTGCCGGAAAGCTGATACGGTATGCCGTGATGCTGCTGGCATTGCAGGGAGTAATATCTATGTTTTAAGTTATGAAACGAATTATTGAACGTACGGAAGATGGAAGCGCAACACTGTTTGTGCCCGAACTGAATGAACATTATCATTCGGTGAAAGGAGCGCGTACAGAGTCGCAGCATATCTTTATCAACATGGGGCTGAAAGCCTCTGCCGCACCGCAACCGCACGTTCTTGAGATAGGCTTCGGCACCGGACTGAATGCCTTGCTCACACTGGAAGCTGCCGAACAGGATGCGCGTCCCGTACATTATACCGGTATCGAGCTCTATCCCCTTGCCTGGGAAGAAGTCGATGCACTAGGATATAGCAATAACCCGCTGTTCAAGCAGCTGCACACCGCCCCGTGGGAAGAAGACGTAAAAATATCCCCGCACTTCACTCTGCGGAAGATAAAGATGGATGCGATTAGTGATAAGTGGTTATCACTAAATCCTGATCTCGTTTACTTCGATGCTTTCGCCCCTGAAAAGCAACCAGAAATGTGGAACGAGCAATTATTTCGCTCTCTTTACGTTTATATGAATACAGGGGGAATATTGACGACGTATTGCGCCAAAGGTGTCATCCGCCGTATGTTGCAAGCTGTGGGCTTCCGTGTGGAGCGCCTTCCGGGACCTCCGGGGGGAAAACGGGAGATACTGAGGGCAACGAAAGAGAAACCATAAAGAGTAATCAATTATAAAAACCATAAATATAATAATGAAACGAACATTCCTGTACATCCTCGCTGCCTTGCTCGCCGCATCCTGCAAGAACAACAGCGTCCAAAATAATAAGAGTGAAGGCGATAAGCCCGTCATCACTGTCACTATTGAGCCATTACGCTATTTCACCGAAGCCATTGCAGGCGATAACTTCAACGTTATCAGCATGGTTCCCAAAGGAAGTAGCCCGGAAACCTACGACCCTACCCCCCAGCAACTCGTAGATCTTGCCAAGAGCAAAGCCTACTTCCGGATCGGCTACATCGGTTTTGAACAAACCTGGATGGACAAGCTGACGGATAACGCTCCGCACCTGCAATTCTTCGATACTTCCCGCGGCATTGACCTGATTTATGATTCCTCACACGCCCACCATCATCACGATGCCGATGAACCTCACGCCCACGATTCCATCCAAGACGATGAGCATCAGCATCTTTTGGGTGTGGAACCACACGTTTGGAGTTCTGCCTATAATGCACAGATTATTGCCGGAAATATCGTAAATGCACTGTGCGCCATCGACAAAGGCAATGAAGAAGTCTATATGGAGCGTTACAAAAGTCTCTGCAACCAGATTGAACATACCGATAGCCTTATTTGTCACATGCTGTCGGCTCCCAATGCGGACCGTGCTTTCATGATTTATCATCCGGCATTATCTTACTTTGCCCGCGACTACGGTCTGCATCAGATTTCCATCGAAGAAAATGGTAAAGAACCTTCTCCCTCCCACCTCAAGAATCTGATAGACACTTGTAAAAAGGAGAAAGTCCGTGTTATCTTCGTACAACCTGAATTTGACCGTCGCAATGCGGAGATCATTGCCAAACAGACGGGAACGAAGGTAATCCCTATCAATCCGCTTTCTTACGATTGGGAAGAAGAAATGTTGAACATTGCCAAGGAATTGGTCGTTAAGAACTAAAGACATCGTCAAGTAGTAAACAAATGGGTACGCCTCTTATTGAAATAAAGAATCTCAGTGCCGGCTATGACAGCCGCACGGTATTGCGCAACATAAACCTCACCGTTTACGACCGGGACTTTCTGGGCATCATCGGCCCTAATGGCGGCGGAAAAACAACTCTCATCAAATGTATACTTGGTCTGTTGAAACCTACTGGAGGGGAAATTCTTTATAGAGGTGGACGAGCACTCAAAATGGGATATCTGCCACAATACAACAGTATAGATCATAAGTTTCCCATTACAGTGGAAGAAGTAATCCTTTCCGGACTCAGCTCGCAAAAGTCACTTATTTCACGCTTCACCGCAGCACATCGGGAGAAAGCCCACCAAGTGATTGCCCGCATGGGATTGGAAGGATTGGAAGAACGTGCCATCGGTGCACTAAGCGGCGGACAATTGCAACGTGCTTTGCTGGGGCGTGCCATCATCTCCGATCCTCAACTCGTTGTCCTAGACGAACCCAGTACCTATATCGACAAGCGTTTCGAAGCCCGCCTTTACGAACTATTGGCAGAGATTAACCACGACTGCGCCATCATTCTTGTCAGCCATGATATCGGCACAGTACTGCAACAAGTGAAGTCCATCGCCTGCGTGAATGAAACACTGGATTATCATCCCGACACGGGGATAAGTGAGGAATGGTTGGAACGGAACTTCAATTGTCCGATAGAGTTATTAGGGCACGGAGCACTGCCCCATCGTATATTGGCAAAGCATAAACATGGCGACGAATGTGGATGCTGTAATTGCGAACATTAAACATCAAAGCTATAATATTTGAAACTTTTCTCTACAAAAAATCAATGTATATCTTTTAACCTATCCTAATAAATATGCCTTACCTCCACGCATTTAGCAGTTAAATCACTATATTTGCGGCCGTATATACAAAAATACAGAGCTATAACTTAAAAACATAACGAATTCTTTCCGAATGAAACAGTACAGAACCGTAAACAACCTTGTGGGTTGGATTACTTTCCTCATTGCAGCTACGGTCTATTGCATGACTATTGAACCGACTGCAAGTTTTTGGGACTGCCCGGAGTTCATCACTACCGGCTACAAACTGGAAGTAGGACACCCGCCCGGAGCACCTTTCTTCATGCTGGTAGCCAACCTGTTCTCACAATTTGCCTCCGACCCGAGCACCGTTGCCAAAATGGTAAACTATATGAGTGCACTGATGAGTGGCGCTTGTATCCTGTTCCTGTTCTGGAGCATCACGCACCTGGTGCGCAAACTTGTTGTTACAGATGAGAATAATATTACCCGCGGACAACTGATTACCATCATGGGTAGCGGTCTGGTAGGCGCACTGGCATATACATTCAGTGACACCTTCTGGTTCAGTGCCGTCGAAGGTGAAGTTTACGCATTCTCTTCTCTTTTCACAGCCGTTGTATTCTGGCTGATACTGAAATGGGAGGATGTAGCGAACGAACCTCACAGCGACCGCTGGCTTATCCTCATCGCTTACCTGACGGGACTTAGCATCGGCGTACACTTGCTGAACTTACTCTGCTTGCCTGCCATCGTACTGGTTTACTATTACAAGAAAGTGCCCAACGCAAATGCCAAAGGTTCATTACTAGCATTGCTCGCTTCGGGCATTCTGGTTGCCGCCGTACTTTATGGCATGGTACCGGGTATTGTAAAAGTAGGAGGCTGGTTCGAACTGTTCTTCGTGAATACACTGGGAATGTCCTTCAACAGCGGTGTAATGGTTTACATCATTGTATTGGCAGCTTCCATCATCTGGGGAGTATACGAAAGCTACACGGAAAAGAACAAGATGCGCATGTCCGTCTCCTTCGTACTGACAATTGCCTTGTTGGGTATTCCCTTCTACGGACACGGAACGAGCGCTGTTATTATAGGTATTATTGTTATCGCTTTCCTGTTCTTCTACCTCAGCCCGAAGATGCAGGCAAGTATGAAAGAGAAATACCGTGTTTCTGCGCGTACGCTCAACACGTCGCTGTTGTGTACCATGATGATTGTCATCGGATATTCTTCCTACGCCATTATCGTGATCCGCTCTACAGCCAACACCCCCATGGATCAGAACTCACCCGAAGACATCTTCACGCTGGGTGAATATCTGGGCCGTGAACAATACGGAACCCGCCCGTTATTCTACGGACAGGCATTCTCTTCCAAAGTAGCCCTCGATGTAAAAGATGGCTATTGCGAACCGCGTATCTCATACAACGGAACCAAATTTATCCGCAAGGAAAAAACCACTCCCGATGAAAAGGACAGCTATATTGAAATCCCCGGACGTATCGAATACGAATACGCGCAGAATATGCTTTTCCCGCGTATGTACAGCAGCCAGCACGCCAGGGAATATCAAGCCTGGGTAGACATTAAGGGCGAAGACGTTCCCTATGATCAGTGCGGACAAATGGTGATGGTGAACATGCCCACACAATGGGAAAACATCAAATTCTTCTTCACCTACCAGCTCAACTGGATGTACTGGCGCTACTTCATGTGGAACTTCGCCGGACGCCAGAACGACCTGCAAGGCAGCGGAGAAATAGAACATGGTAACTGGATCACCGGCATCCCGTTCATTGACAACTTCCTGGTGGGCGACCAGAGTCTGTTGCCACAGGAACTGCAAAACAATAAGGGCCACAACGTCTTCTACTGTCTGCCTTTATTGCTCGGTATCATCGGCCTTCTATGGCAGGCATACCGCGGACAGAAGGGTATTCAACAATTCTGGGTAGTGTTCTTCCTGTTCTTCATGACGGGTATCGCCATTGTGCTCTACCTGAATCAGACACCGAGCCAGCCGCGTGAACGCGACTATGCATACGCCGGATCATTCTACGCCTTTGCCATTTGGATAGGTATGGGTGTGGCAGGTATTATCCGCCTGTTGCAACACTACGCCAAGATGAAGGAACTTCCGGCCGCAACACTGGCATCCGTTGTCTGCCTGTTCGTGCCCATACAGATGGCAAGCCAGACGTGGGACGACCATGACCGCAGCGACCGCTACCTGGCACGTGACTTCGGCCAGAACTATCTGATGTCTCTGCAAGAAACCGGCAATCCGATTATCTTCACCAACGGTGATAATGATACATTCCCCTTGTGGTACAATCAGGAAACAGAAGGATTCCGCACGGATGCACGTACTTGTAACCTCAGTTACTTACAGACAGATTGGTATATCGACCAGATGAAGCGTCCTGCCTACGATTCTCCGTCATTGCCCATCACTTGGGACCGTATGGATTACGTGGAAGGAACCAATGAATACATTCCTGTACAGGCCGATTACAAGAAGAGCATCGACGCCCTCTATGCCGAAGCTGAAAAGCAGGCACTGAACGGTAACCCGGAAGCTCTGGTAAATGTGAAGAAAGAGTTCGGTGAAAACCCGTACGAATTGCAGAACATCCTGAAATATTGGGTACGAAGCAAAAATGAAGATCTCAAAGTAATTCCTACGGACAGCATTGTACTGAAGGTGGATAAGGAAGCTGTACGCCGTAGCGGCATGATGATACCGGGCGACAGTATCCCCGATTACATGCACATCTCACTGAAAGGCAAACGCGCCCTTTATAAGAGCGAACTGATGATGCTTGAAATGCTGGCAGAAGCCAATTGGGAACGTCCTATCTACATGGCAGTCAGCGTAGGTACGGAGAACCACCTCGGCATGGGTAATCACTTCATACAGGAAGGCCTAACCTATCGCTTCACTCCGTTCGATACCGACAAGACAGGCGTCAAACTGGATAGCGAAAAGATGTATGACAACCTGATGAACAAGTTCAAGTTCGGTGGCATCGACAAGGAAGGTATCTATATTGATGAAAACGCCATGCGTATGTGCTATTCTCACCGACGTATCTTCTCACAACTCGTAGGTCAGTTGATACGTGAAGGCAAGAATGACAAGGCCAAGAAAGCATTGGACTACGCAGAGAAGATGATTCCTACCTACAATGTGCCGTACGACTGGCAGAACGGTGCCGTACAAATGGCAGAAGCATACTATCAACTGGGCGAAACGGAAAAAGCCGACAGCATTATGAAGGCACTTGCCGACAAGGCTGTGGAATACCTCACTTGGTATCTGAGCCTGGATGAACAACGTTTTGCTATGTCCAGCCGTGAAATCATCGACTATCAGCTGCCTATCCTCAGTTCAGAAGTAAAGCTTATGCAGAAGTATAATTCCGAACTGGCTCCGATATATGACAGCAAGCTGAACGAATTGTATCAGATGTGCGTTGACCGTATGAAATAAGAAATAGTGATTAGCGGTTAGTGATAAGTGATTAACGGCTGTGCCGTAACATCGCACACTAACCGTTAATCACTTATCACTAACCGCTAACTACTAATCACTTATCACTAATCGTTAATCACTAATAACCGTGTTTATAGAACAGCCTCCCGAGTTTGTCCGAAAGCTATATCCCGGTGCCATTTGGCGAATGGATCCGAACGAGAAATCCGTCTACCTGACTTTTGATGATGGTCCCATCCCCGAAGTAACCCCATGGGTACTTGAACTATTGGATAAACATGACATCAAAGCCACCTTCTTCATGGTGGGAGACAATATACGCAAGCATCCCGATGTATTCCAAATGGTAGTAGATGGCGGCCACCGCATCGGAAACCATACATTCAACCATATCCGCGGATTCGAATATCTGTCCGACAATTATCTTGCCAATACGGACAAGGCGAATGAACTGATGAAAACAGATCTCTTCCGTCCACCGCACGGTCACATGCGCTGGGGACAGTATTTCACCTTGAAACGGCATTATAAGATAGTGATGTGGGATTTGGTTACGCGTGACTACAGTAAGAAATTGCGCGGTCCGCAAGTACTTGCCAATGTGATGAGATATGCACGGAACGGGTCTATTATCACTTTCCACGACTCGCTGAAGTCCTGGAATAACGGCAACCTGCAATATGCACTGCCGCGGGCATTGGATTTTCTGGAAGAGGAAGGATACGAGTTTAAATTGCTGTGACAACCTTTACAAGTAACGAAAAAACAAGAAGTTTATGTGATTTTCATATATCACATAAACCTCTTGCTTTTACTTATATTTCTTTCTAATACAGCTTCAACGCTTAATATAGTGCGGACAGTTAACCGGATTAGAACTATTACATTCAACCTCTCTTCCCTCATATCCACTCTCCTTTAGGCACACACGTCTGCCTGCTCCTCTAATCTCACAATAGTAGCAGTCGTCACGAGCCGCTTTTCCACTTTTACCAGTACTTCCGCCCATAAAGAAAAACGCTATGTACAGCACAAGAATAATCAACAGCAGCATCACAATATACATGGCAAGTTGCAAGGCAAAAGAAGCCAGGAAAAAGCAAAAGAAGCCATAACCGATCTTCGCCCCAATACTCAACGTTTGCCCCAGGAAATTAGGCAAGGTCTTCATCACCATAGCAATCAGAATACAAGCAGCGCCAATACCCGCCGTCCAGTTTTCCAGCGTTCTGCCTGTGGTGAACATCTGCACCAGAAACAGTACGATACCTACCCCCACAGCCGTCTTCAACGCTGCCACAAATCCCTGACCAGCCAACGGCTGATAGTTTTCTTTCCCAAAGATCTTGGCATCAAGCTTATCAATCCAAGAACCTATTTTATCTAAAATCTTCATTACTATCTTAATTGCTTAGCATAATTGCAATCCATCAAATAGCCATTTGCCATTCTCATTGACCATTCTAACGCTCATCCGTCTTTTCTTCTCACCAATCCGGATATTAAAAAACACATCTTTCATGGAACCATCCGCTGCAAAATCCGACACTTTATCAAACTCTACTTCAGCACCTCCATAGATTTTCAACACCTTCTCCGTTGACTCTTGCGTCCACTTATCCAGATCTTTCATTACATCATGAGTGGCATATTCCCTCGTATCGGGATATTTGCCCTTCATATAACTATTCACTACAAATGTTGCCACACCTTCCGGAGTATTTTCTACCGAAGCCGAACAAGCTGAAAGCAGACAGCAACCCATCATGAGAAGCCCCAACAGAGCCAACATAGAATTTTTATATACCATAATATTTAGTATTTTGACCTCCAAGTTCCCAAAGGTCCGTTAATAAATTCATAAAATCTTATTCCGCTTATATACCCTCGGCAACAAACTTCACTCCATTCACATAAACAGCATCTTCATTACTGTCAGGATAAACATAAATGGGAGTCACTTTCTCTATCAGATTACCGCCTACATCCACCTTCTCGTCCAGTACAATGTACCAACCTTTCAGTTGTCCTTTGTAGTTGACAGATGTACTGCTCATGCGTCCTGTCATGGTAGTGGTGTTAACATTAAATGTTGCATACACGGTAGAGATTTTATCACCCTGCCGCGTCCAGAAAGTATAGTCCGAGTTTCGTTCAAATCCAGTAGTCGGATTGGAATTCAGATAATGATTAGCATAAGTGGAGGTGTAGAATACTGTATTCAAGATTCCCACGCCTGTATCAACTACTTTGCTCATACTTTTAGCTATATATACTTTCTCACCAGTTTGAGAACTGATTCCCACATTCCAGGAACCTTCAGTCCCAACAAAGGCAAATACTTCGCCTAAAGCTGCTTTACCGGCTAAAGCAGCTGTTGTAGAAGCTCCTTTACGCAGATTGACGCCTCCCTTTACCACAGCTATCAACTGGTTCGGCAACTTCTCAGGCAGTTGTCCGACAAGTTCCTGGGGAGATTGCGGCTGACTGGCATTGGGTACAAATTCCTCCTCTTCTTCTACAGAAACCGATTGCATTACCGGCACATTATCCAACTGCAAATGGTTACCGGTGAATATAGCTGACCCCATACCATAAGAACGGATGGTTACTTTATTAAAAAGGTGCACCCGACCGTTCTTCACCGGAATAATGACCGTACACTTAACCGGTGTTGCTTTTGCCATAAAACAATTCGCTTTACCGTTACCGCTCTGCTCTCCAAAGTTAAAGGTTATATCTTTGTAAATATTTCCCTCTTTATCCGTAGCCATAGACTCCGTTCCATCCACTGCCATCTTAAATTCCATTTGGCTTTGATTGGTAATAAGCAGATGAATCTGTACCAGCTGTCCTACTTGTTCACAGCCTTTAAACTCTACTTTAATTTCCGGATCACATGAGGTAACAGTGGCCTTGATAAAACGTTTTTCATACTCCCGCACAAAATGTTCAACGCCTTCCGGCGTACCTTTTGCCCGAGGCACATCAGCCAAACAACGGTCTTCTACACAAGCAACGGTCAGCCCGTCCGGATTCAAATCGCGATTCAGATTAGTCAGCCCTACAAATTCAATAGATTTATCTTCCTTTACAATGATGCCACATGTACCTTTCACACCAGAATGATTTTCCCAGTCAGCCACAATCATGCCTGCTTCCAGTCGCGGGTTAGTCAGTTTCAATTCTTCCGTAATGGCTAATAAGAATTTCTCCCGATACCTAACAAAACCTGCCGAAGTGTTTCCTGCAAATCTTTTCTTCAGTTTCTTTACATTCATAAAGTCTTCCGGCAGCAACTGGAATTGCGCTGTCTTTCCGGTAAAAAGTTGGGTAAAATCCTTCGCCTGACTCGTATTGAAATCAAGTACGGCATAAAGCTGTCTGACTCCACCATTAGCCTTCTCATTAGCCTCATACACACCGGCTAAATTCATGTTCTGGGCTTGCGTATGCGCTTCCGAGCATATCAAAGCTCCAACAGACAATAATCCATAAATCAAGTTTCTCATAATAGTTTCTAATTGTATTTACATATATATTGAGCATAAAATGCTTTACTTCCGTTATTTATAAACGAGTGTCCTGTCACAAGAGAATAATCAATTTGTCACGGGACGTACAGAGAATCCTATCGCACGAGCCTGAGCTTTAGTCTCTTCACCGGTTTCACTAAAACTTAAGCAATAAGCATTGCCATCAAACTGCTTCCAAAGCTTACTTGACCAATACTTTCCCTCAGTCCTCTGAGATACAATATTATAACTTCGACTCCCGGCAGCGGGAAGGAATATCGTACTTCCATTAGGTCCTGTAACCAAAAGCCCGTTCACCCCATTCTGGCTCGTCCAGAACAACGTACATTTCGATAATAGTTCATTAACTTGTTCAGAGGTAGGCAGATGCCAGTCTCCTCCCCATTTCACATGGGCTATGTCATACTTGGTACCACTGATATCCTCAGGGGTATCTTCTCTATCATAATAATCATTCCACATACCTGTCTCTCCCCAGTAATAGTACCCTCCATAATCTTCGGGCTTGCTTGCACCCATATTCATATTCGCCCATTTCACGCTTAAACCCAAATCAACCGCTTCACCTACCGGAAATTCATCTTTCGTAGTAAATTCAAGTTTGGAACCATATACTGTCCCCCCCTTGCTATTTACCACATACGCACGAACATAGTATTTAGAGTTTGGAACCAAGCCGCTGAGAATGGCCTCAATCCCATTCCCTCCCGTCTGGCATACTACCTTGTCATCATCCGTAGTGGGAGTTTTCAGGTAACTATAGCAGAAGCCTTTTTCTACAATCGTAAGTCCTTCATTCGATGCGATGCCGGAAGAGGCTGATGCCCCCGTACCGGAAATACCACTTATAGCGGTTTCCCCAACAGTTACAAAATCAGAAACCGGACGCACCGAAAATCCGTTAGTGCAATAGTGATCTCTCATACCACCATTTACCATATAGTAAGCTTGACTAGTAAAGCCATAGGAAAACGAAGAGCCTGTCCCGGTCCAATAAAAGGAACTTATTCCTTGACTTTCTATTGTCGTTTCCTTACGCGACCCGCCATTAGGCAGAAAAATAGAATTTCCGCTAGGTCCTGTAAACTCCACGCCGGAGATGCCATTGCGCGTGACAGTAGTCCGGGTACACTTATTTACCAATTCCTCCATCTCAGCTTTCGTAGGCATTCGCCAACTATCTCCCCATTTGACACGGGCAATATCGTATTCCGTACCACTGATTTCACCTCCCGCGTTAACACCCGGACCGGCGCTGTTGACGAGTGTTCCCGTCGGGTCTCCCCAAGTATATAGCCCTCCATATTCTTCAACAGAAGAAGCACCGACATTCCAATTGGACCACTTCACACTCAAGCCGAGATCAACCGGTTCGCCAGCCTTCTCCGAAGGAGTGGTAAAGCTCGTCACCTTGCCATAGTGGTAGGCACGGGCATTCTTCACATAGGCACGAATGTAGCATTTCATATTTGAGGATAATCCGGTGATAGCGGCAGTAATCAGACTACTTTCCGCATCCGAAGTAACTTTCTGATCGGCGGATGTAGGTTCCGGGGTCGTTATGCTATAGCAGAAACCTTTTTCCTGCACCTCCCTTCCCGCATCAGAGAGTATTTCGGAAGAAGCCACAGCAGATGTTTGGGTAATATCTGAGATGAAAGTAGCGCCGACGGTAACTCCTTCCTTCGTAGTAAACTCATGCACTGCCCCATAATATGTACCTTTGTCATTCACCACGTACGCACAGATGTAGTATTTCGTATGATCCGCCAATCCCGTCAGGCTTGCAGTAATGCTATTTCCTTGTGTGGAAGAAACCTTCTTCGTATCGGCTACAGTGGGAACCGCATTGACAGAGCTATAACAAAAACCTTTCTCTGTAATGGCAAGGTGCTCGGCTGGTGTCAGTATTTCAGCAGAGACTGATGCATCGGTATCCGTTATGCCATTAACGGTAGTTTCGCCTATTTCAACGGCAGTAGTAAATTCCGCCACCTCCCCATAACCGGTTCCTTTACTGTTCGTTGCATACGAACGGATATAATAAGTAGTAGCAGATTCCAAATTAGACAATACAACGCTGTATGTAGCCGTACTTCCGTTCACTACGACCTTCGTATTTTCTATCGTGGGTTCCTTCTCTGTTTTACTCAGGCAGAAGCCTTTCTCTGTGATTTCGCTACCATTTTCAGAAATTACCACTGAAGCGGCTTTTGCTGTAGTAGGTTTCACTTCCGTCATAGTAGTCGCATCCAAATCCGGAACATTAAGAGGAGTTTCATAAGTAAAAGTCTCGCTGTATCCTGTTCCCAATGCATTGGTCGCATAGGCACGAATGTAGTAAGTGGTCACCGGCTTTAACTCATCAATCAGAAGAGAGAAAGTTTCATCGTCTCCCTCCACCACTTTCTTGATGTGCGCAGTGGTAGGCTCCTTATTTTCGGTGCTCCAGCAGAAGCCTTTCTCCTGAATAGGCATCTCCCCGTTACTGATAACTGACGACTCTACCGTAACGCTAAGAGGAGTGGAACCGGCCTCGGTTATGGCGGCAACTACCGGAATGGTTGCGGCCTTTGTCTGTACAGTCATAGTTTCTCCATATCCCACACCTATACTATTGACTGCATAAGCCCGCACCAAATAAGTTTTCAACGGCTCCAGCCCCTTTATCTTAGAAGTGAAAACAAGCTCTTCCAAAGGTACATTGGTCATATTATCGGCTATCGTAGGCTCCTTTTCATCATCGTTTTCAGAAAGCTTCCAGCAAAAACCCCGCAAAGTCATCTCACTGCCGCCATCATCCTTTATGGTGGTAGAGAGTGTGATACTCTGTTCATCTACTGCCTCAAGAACCAGACTGTTGAATAAAGGAGCACTATTTGCTATCGTAGTGAAAGTCTTGACCTCGCCTTTGGCAATACTACGGCCGCTACTGGCATAGGTACAATAATAATAGGTGGTACCCGGAACCAGATTCTGCAAAGAAACCGTAAAGGATGCCGCTTCTTCTACAGATATTTTCGCCCCCTCATACTCAGCCATGCTCTGTATAGTAGAATAGAGGATACCGCACTCTTTAATAAGAATACCTTCTGACTTCTGTACACTTCCAGATAACGTAGCTCCGACGCGATAAATTTCCGACGCCTCCCCCGTACTCAACTTCGGGGCAAAATTTGTCGGTTCGGTGTCTTTCTCACAACCTGCCAGCAATAACAGCAGAATACACCCTATGATTTGTTTTAATCTATTCATTTCTGAACGTTTTGAATTAGCAATTATGAATTAGAAGAAAAATCCGAGGCCGGCACTAAGTTCATGATACTTGAAACCAACCGTCTGAAAACCTACGGAGACCGCGAACTTACCCAGCCTGCCAATGGCCCCCACCTCGGCGGCAATACCCGTTGCCGAATGATCGGTGTTCTTCACCAGTTCGTCTTCCACCGTTTCCCAGGCCAGTGTACGATTACCGTATCCCGCACCGACATAGGCATAGAGCGGTTTGGCAAGACGACGCATATATCCTGCTGTAATGGACATGCGGGCTTTCTGCGTAACACCTTCTTTATAATAAGGAATGCCTGTTCCGCCGGCGGTCAGCTCACCGGTATCATCGCATTCCAATTCGGTAGAGGCTGAGCCGAAATCGCTACGGAAACGGATGTAGGCACCGTTGGTTCCTACAAATCCTACCATACCTCCAAAAGAGGTTTGCGAAGGATGGTAGCCTGCTTCCAGCATCACAAGCGTGCGTCGAGGTTCTTTAGGTTTAATGGTAGAGATCATCCGGAAAGTGTGGGTAGTGGTTTCACCTGCCGAAACACTGAGCAAAGTATCCAGCGGAAAGAAAAATTCTTTCTCTACCTTGACGTGGTAAGATCGTAACGGCATACGATCACTCTTATAAGGACTTTGCCCCACGAGCACGCTGTCAATATATACTTTGGCATCCTGTTCGGGAAGGGTGAAAACTTCCAAATAACCGAAACGGGGCTTCAAAGTCACACTCATTATCTTCTGCTCGCTTCCCAAGTCGATTATGCCCGCATCGGAGGCATACATGGGAGCCTCCACCCGGTAGGTATGAGTTCCCTTCTTCATGGTAGCCGTAAACAGTCCGTTCTCTGTCGGTACCTTTTCATCGTCAATGTAGATATCCGCCGTAGCTGGTTCGGGGCGCATGACGAGCAGCTGCGTACTGGTGTCCACCGCAACTTGCCCGGACCCATCGTTGACCCGGATTTCCATCTCATAAACCGTTCCTTTGTCGATGATATCCGGATAGAAATAGTTACGCAACACCCCGAACTTATCATGCATAATGGAGATTCGCCTTGCCCCACGAGGGACATAGAGCCAGATTTCCCCGGTCTTGTTTTCGCGTGCCGCAATGCCGAGTGCATCCGGCTCGAACATAAGATCCTTAATTGTGGTGACTATGCGGATAAGCGCGCATACTTCTCCGTTCTGATCTTTACGGGGAGCAGTGACACGTGCCGTAATATCCGTCTCCATTCGGTTGAACGAAGTCACTTGAATTTTATCCTGCGCTTTTATCCCCACTCCTGCGCAGAGGAGGATTCCAATCAGGATTGCTTTCATGATTCTCATAATATTGTCTTTATATTAATAACTATTCACTTGTTCATCTTTCCATCATCTGTCTCAACTTCTCATGTTCCACGACAAGCAGTTTGCGGTCCAGCAGAATGTGATGGTATCCGCTCCGCTTCCCCGTAATGTCATAAAATTCCATTCGCGAAGGCCCCACCACCCTTAGTAGTCTGTTGCGGATTATGGAGCAAACCTCATAAATGGAGTTACTCATCGGATCGACCAAATTACTGAGTATCCGCTTTATTTTATCCGCCTCAATATTCTTCTTCATCACCATCTGATAGATATTATACAATTCCTGCAAGTAGATGCGCATGCCTTTAAAACTCACTCCTTCAGGATGAATCAGGAAGAACAGAAACACCGTCTTGGGCAGACAGGGCATTTTCACTTCCTGATCCGAATAATCGGGAAGAAAGATGCGAGCCTCTTTGTCAATGCGAATACAACTCATGGTTCCGGCAGTGAAATAACTAAGGCAGGACTTATCCTGCAAAATAGAATGCAATAATCTTATGATTTCCTCATCACCCGAAAAATCATTATTCTTGATAAGTTCTATCAAGAAACGCTTTGCCGTGCGGTAGGGTATATGTGCTTTATCATCCATCATTTTACATCTATTATTGCAGTTCCAAAATTAAGTTAATTACCTTTACAGCTTCATCTGCAACAAGGTTGTTTGCCCCAAAAAACATTATCTTGTTTTCCCCTATCAACGGACAATGCAGCTTGGACACTAATAAAAAGCGCTTTCCCGGAAAGGGAATAAAAACAAGGTAAAAGAACATTTCTTATCTTCTATACCCGAAACAGGGAAAAGGTAACAGGGGAAATAAATAATTTCCGGCTTCAGTCGGAAATTTTTATCTGCATCTCACAAATTTTCCTGTCATACTCTGTTGAATAGGAAACAGAAAGAACTCAGCGGGAAACCGGTAGTTCATAATACATCAGTCCGGTGATAAAAAGAAATGCAAGGAAATACTTTCAGCACTTTTCAAATAGAAAGCAAACAGTAAAAACAGCGTTCACTTCGAATACGCTATTCCATTTCCACTATTCAAAAGCATTCCATTAAGACAAAATAGAATCAAACAGACAGAATTCAAGCAAACAAGAAGAGACGGAAAATAGCGGATAAAACTACTTTTTCGATAGGGTTCACCCCCTTTTATCCCGAAAAGCCCCTCTTTTTCAGAACTGCATTATACCCGATTAGGTATATTTCAGTTCCTTTTGATCGGCCAATTCCATCATTTCTCTTTAATCATATACTCCCCGACGCCCTATTCCGTCTCCCGTTTCAGCAGGTGAAACTGACTGTTTCAACAGATGAAACACTTTGTTTCAAGCAATGAAACACTTCGTTTCAATAGGTGAAACACCTTGTTTCAACAGGCGAAACACTCCGTTTCAATGGGCAAAACACCTCGTTCCGGCTTGCAAAACGAAGCTTACACCACTACATATCAACAACTTACACCCATTCCAATGCCATCTGCCGCAGTGAGGAGTTCCATGGCAGATATGAAATGAAGGCCCACCGCACCTGCAAACAGGAAAAAGAAGACAGGAGAGGATGGGAAAGAAGAAAATATACAGCAATGGGAAAAAATTTCTTTCACTGTGCAAATATTCACTCATAACTGCCGCAAATATCCGATAAAAGACTAATTTTGTACAGAGCAATCATTTCATCGGGCCCATGACAAGAGTTAAACTACTATTACGATACAGCCTCCTTTCCCTCTGCCTCTGGCTGAATATCTGTGCCGCCCTCGCCCAAACCAACCGGGCGCTAATCGTCGGCATATCCCGCTACCCCGAAGGAAGCGGCTGGGAAAACATCCATGCCAGCAATGACACCCGCCTGACACATTCCCTGCTCGCGGCCTGTGGATACGAAGAAACAAACATCGCCACCTTATCCGACGCGAAAGCCACGAAACGCAACATCGCCCATGCCTTGCAAAGTCTGTGCAACGCAACCCAAACGGGCGACTATGTATACCTACACTTCTCCTGTCACGGGCAGCAAATGATGGACGACAACGGGGACGAAGAAGACGGACTGGACGAAGCACTCATCCCCTACGATGCCCAGTTCTGGTACGCACCCGGAGAGTATGAAGGCCAGAACCACCTACGCGACGACGAACTTGGTGAATGGATACGCCGCCTGCGTCGCAAGGCAGGCGAGCGGGGAAGCGTCATCGTAGTACTCGATGCCTGCCATAGCGGCACTGGCAATCGGTTGCCGGAAGCCGACGATTACATCCGCGGTACCGGCTACATCTTTGCACCGGATGACTACGTACCCACCGAAGGCAAACATCCGGAATTGAGCCTCCGCCTGAAACAGGAATCCGGCCTGGCTCCGACTGCGGTTTTCAGCGCATGCCTGGCAGAGGAAACCAACTTCGAATACTTCGACGCCTGCCAGTCCCGCTACTACGGACTACTGACATTCGCTTTCTGTAAAACGGCACTGGGAAACAAAGATAAGCCACTCACCGTCCGCCACTTCGCGGAGTTGCTAAAGCGGAAGATGCAAATACTGACCGCGAACAAGAAGAAAAGGAAACAAACCCCTTACCTGGAGTACACAAGCATACAGGACAGTTTCCGTATCGGTCACCAACAATAATACGACCATGGGAATCATTAAACAACTATTCCGTAGCGGAAAGTCCGGTCGGGAGAGAGAAGTAGACCGCCTCTACGAACTTTACAAGGCGCCCTTCGTCTCTTTCCTGCGGAAGCAATACGGCATAGACGAAGAGACGGCACTCGACTTATACCAAGACAGCTTCTCTACTCTATGCCAGAATGTACAGAACGGAAATTATACGGAAGGGCACACCTCCCTGAAAACTTATCTCTTTGAGATAGGCAAGCGGAAAGCATGCAACTGGCTACGTAGAAACAGAATGGAAACAGAGCAATCCCTCTTCTCCGAATGGATTACAGCCAACGAGATATCCCGGGAGTGGGAAGAAGCCCAGGAAATAGCCGCGCGGCTGGTGCAGGAAACCGAAGACATCTGCCGCCGGGTACTCACCTTCTTCTACTGGGAACGCCTGTCAATGGCAGAAATAGCCGAACGGATGAATTACAAAGACGCCGACGTGGCCAAGAACAAAAAAAGCTCTTGCCTCCGCCGCCTGACATTCGCATTGCAAAAAAGACTGGAAGATGCTGATATACACTGGAAGAGAAAGGAGAAAAAATGATGGACACGTACAGAGATGAACAGATAGACCGTTTCATCAGCAACGAAATGGAACCGGAAGAACACAAAGCCTTCTGCCGGGAACTGGAAACGAATGAAGAACTGCGAAAGCAAGTGAAACTGCGCGGGCTCCTGGCGGAAGCCGAAATACGGGAGGCGGAGAAACAGGCATTCCGGGCTCTGGCGGCACATCCCGCAAAGAAACGCAAGAAGCTAATCTGGAGCACTGCCGCAGTAGCGGCCATAGTGCTGGGCATACTGTTCCTGATCGGCAACAGTTACCGCTATGCCCCGGCAGATATCTTCCGCACTTACTATGTGAAACCGGTAATCGAGCCGTCAAGAGGCGGGGGCGAGACTACCACCATCCTCCGCGCAGCATCGGACTACCTGATACAGGGACGTGCGCAAGATGCCATTGCCTTGCTTACACCCGAAATACTCGATTCGGAGTATAGTGAGGAAGCCGAATGGCTATTACTCTGCGCCTATTTGCATACCAACGACCGGGAAAAAGCCAAAGTGACAGCCGAATCTATCATCCGGAAGGACGGGGCGTATACAGCGGAGGCTACCGCCATCCTGAAAGAACTGAAAGAGAAAAAACTGTTCTAACCTACATTATTCATAGTAGGAGTTAAGGAGTTAAAGGAGTTAGAGCCGATAGCTCTCCCTGATATTTTTTCAGGAGTATTGGCTCTGACTCCCTTTAACTACGAGCGAAACGATAACTCCTTTAACTGCTATAAATTATTCAGACTAAATAACCTCTGCCCATTATGACACGATACATCACAGGAATACTGATTCTGCTCTTAGTAAGCGCCGCCACCTCACAGGCACAACGCAAGGAACCGGAAATAAAAGCATGTGAACGCCAGATAGAGAAGTTGAAAAAGGCTCCCGACAACGTTACTTTCGCAAGGGAGCTTTACAATACAGGCATCTACTGCCTCGACAGGGGTATGTATGATGAAGCCGCATTGCTCGCTTCACTCGCCGCCGCCTTCAACGCGCAGGACATCGACTCTATAAGCAAATTGCTGCTGCCTGCCCTGATACAATCTTTCTCCTTCAAAGAAGAAGACATGAAATATAGTGACGATGTGGCGAAAAGCAGCGAAAATGCATACAGCCGCTTGGCAAAGGCATACACCCTGACGGCAGAAGGCATGAAGCATAATGCCTGCCTGCGCGGCTATGCCGAGCAAATATTCAAGTCCTCTTTCAGTCAATACCGACTGGCGGACAACGACTACATGTACGCTGTAGCCCACACGTTGCTGGGCGACTATTATTACGAAGAAAAACGGTATGCCGACGCAATCAAATCCTTCAAGAAAGCAGTCAGCCTGGGTGAAAGGCCATTCCTCGAATACGAATTGGAGGAAGCAAAGAACCGGTGGATTATGGCTCTCATCCAGCAAGGGAAATACAAAGAAGCGGAAAAAGTACTTGATGGGATCAGAAAAACAGATACCCCCACTCGGACAATAACCGGGCTTAAGGATGCAATGTGTAGCCGCGCCTGCATCGCCATCATGAAGAAAGATTATGCCACGGCCCAATCCCTCTGCAAGGAAGCGAATGAGCGATACCGGAAATCCATGAATTCGATGAACTTCTACCGGCTCAATGTACTGCGTAATTTCTTCGACAGCTTCACGCTGGTAGCCCGCTGCTACGAACGACAGAATGAAATCGAAAAGAGTTTGCAGACCTACCAAAAAATGAAAGCATGCCTGATTCACACATTAGGCCTATATATACCTTATTATATAGACTTGGACCGGACAAACCTGCTCAGTCTCTTCCAGCCTTGGTACGACGAAATGCAAACCTTCGCCTATCGGTATATCAATCACGAAGATATGCCCGAATTTATGTACAGCAATGCCCAACTAATGAAACAATTCTTTCTGGTGTCTCCCGCCATATACAACGAAAAGATGGTTGCCATGCAAGGTGATAAATATCTACGGCAACTAAGTCAGCGGCAATCCGAGATTATGCTGACGGAAGACGCCATGAACGTACACCTGAAAGGGGACTACCTGCCGAATATACTGAATAGCATGCGTTCCATGGCACTATGCAGGGAAGCAGTGGCATACGTACTGGGAAGTGTACAGGAGCCCTACCGTTGCATCACCGAATGGGAGTCAATACTCAAGACTGTGACAAGCAAGGAAGAAGTGATGGTTGAGTTCATCCTGCTGCATCGTCCCGACAACGGCGCCCGGCAATATGCCGCACTCGTCTTTACGAATGCGGATAAAAGTCCTCACTTCGTCCCGCTCTGCGACGAAGAGCCGTTAAGGGCTGCACTCAACGATACCGACGATGACCAGCAGAATGATTTCATAGTGAAAAACATCTGGAATCCCATACAGGCTCATTTCGGCGGCAGAATCGTTATTTCTCTCTTTCCCACAGGATTGCTGAGCATCATTCCTTTTGCCGGAATAGTAAGTGACAATAATTTATACCTATGCAATGAATATGGATTAAAGTTCCAACTCTGTGCCACCGACAGGCTGACAAAGAAATACAACCTATACCCGGAAAACAAATCAGTCGTCCTGTTTGGTGCGGCAGATTACGGGCTATCACCTTCCAAACCTGAGAATCCAGTACGGGGACAGGGCTTCCACTACCTGCCATCTTCCAAAAAGGAAATTGCATCCATCTCCACCGTATTAAAGGAGAAAGGATGCCTTGTAGAAGTTTTCTCCGGCAGACAAGCAACGGAAAGTGCGTTCAGGAGATTATCCGACCGGAAAGAATCGCCATTCGTACTCCACATCTCCACACATGGTTTCTATCTGCCCTACGACTCCGGCATAAAAGATAAAGGATTGAATCAGGAAGGAAAAAGTGGTTATTATAATCCACTTCTGCGCACAGGTCTGGCCCTCTCAGGCGCAAGCAAAGCCTGGAAAGACTCTGCCTCACTGAATCTGCCGAATGACGGCCTGCTCACCGCTTACGAAATATTCGGCATGAGCCTGTTGAACACAGATTTGGTAGTACTTTCAGCCTGCAACACAGGTTTGGGTGAGATACGTGACGGAGAAGGAGTCTACGGACTTCAACGAGCATTCCGCTCAGCAGGAGCAAGAAATATGATTATGACTTTAGCAGAAGTATCGGATAAGGAAACAGCCGAATTCATGACTCTGTTCTATCAAAACTGGAAGTTTAAAACATCTAAACGGGTAGCTTTTGTAAAAGCACAAGGGGAAATGATGAAAAGGCATCACAAGGAACCGGAGAAATGGGCATACTTTGTGCTGATAGAATGAGTTCACCACGGAGTAACACAGAGTATCACGGAGTTCTACAATTATAAAATAAAACTCCATGATACTCTGTGTTACTCCGTGGTGAAACTTGATTTATTTAATTGTCACCGTCAACGGATTACGTACCTTCTGAGCATAGTTTGCCATGTATTCATTCCATGCTTCCGGAGTTTTGATGTCAGCCTTGTCCCAGGCAGCACCCCAGTAGTAAACATACTCTGAACCCGGTTCATAATCGCTGATAGCCAATACATGGCCATCGGCACCACCACGCAGTTCATTCTTTTCCTTTTCAGGGAAGAGCAACGATTTTGCCTCTTTCACTGTAGTCGGGAAAGCAGCACCTACGAATATCTTACCGTTATTATTATTCACATTGTCCGTAGGGTCCACATAAGTGATATAGCCGGCAGCAGCATCAGCTACAACAGCACCATCCGGTTCGTGCAACACGATACCTGTAGCCACGGGAGTAGTCTCTTTCAGGTTATCAAAAGAAACCGCAGTCTTGTTCAAGTGAGAGCCTGCATCCAGCGTAATAACACGTGTTTCAATCACTGTTGAGTCACCCTTGATAGTCAGCGGATTGTAAACCAGCTTCACAGTGAAACGCAACGGACCGTTATCCAGAATATCCTGTGTAGCGTAGCAATACGGATAAACGATTTCACCGTCGGGCATCAAAGCAGCAGTACCGCCACCCAGCGTAGGACCTACTTTATAGCAGTCCAGACCGTTTCCGTGGTCTACGTGATAAGATACCGATTGATACAATTCCTGTGCAGCTTTCGGATCAGTTTTCTTCAATTCAGCGATCTTTGCTTTAGTCTCCGGATTCAGTTCACCTGCATAACGGGCTTCTACAACCGGTTCGGTGGTATTGTACTTCGTCCAAACATCATAACCGAAAGCACGTTCGCCAGTCTTTTGCAAAGCAGGACCATACGCACGGAAAGCAACCAGGTCATTTTCCCAGGCTACATCATCCACACGTTCAGGATAATATCTACCGCAAGCCTTTACTGCAAAAGCTTCAGGCGTGCCTGCCTGAATGGTATAAACAGCCGTACCGTTAGCAGCTACGCTTGCAGGGAAAATCACTTTTTCATCATAAGTAATCTGATAGGGGACTTGTTGTCCGTCAGCATTCAGAACCACAATCTGTGCTGTGTCAGCCAGTTTCAGTTGGTTGGCGATGTCGCTCATAGCCACCTCAACCATTTCATTGGAACGCTCCATTGCCAAAGGATTGCTTACCGTTACGGTAACTACATCCTTAGTGTTGGTGCAGGCAAAACATACGAATGCTGTTGCCAGTAAAAGGAATAACTTTTTCATATTGCTTAATCAATTGATAATTGAAAAACGGATAATGGATTATGAAGATATAGAAAATGGGAAAAATGGATAACTGACAGCATCAATTATCCATTTCCCATTATTTATTCATATACTTATTTAGGCTGTTTGCCAATGTAAGCCAAGATACCACCGTCAACGTAGAGTACGTGACCGTTTACGAAATCAGAAGCGTCGGAAGCCAGGAATACGGCAGGACCCATCAAATCTTCAGGAGTACCCCAACGCGCAGCCGGAGTCTTAGCAACGATAAATGCATCGAACGGATGACGTGAACCGTCAGCTTGCGGTTCGCGAAGCGGTGCAGTCTGCGGAGTAGCGATGTAACCCGGGCCGATACCATTACACTGGATGTTGTATTCACCGTACTCGGAAGCGATGTTACGAGTCAGCATCTTCAATCCACCCTTGGCAGCAGCATAAGCAGACACGGTCTCACGACCCAATTCACTCATCATAGAGCAGATGTTGATAATCTTGCCGTGACCTTTCTTTATCATAGAAGGGATAACAGCCTTGGATACGATAAACGGAGCGTTCAAGTCTACGTCGATCACCTGACGGAATTCAGCAGCAGACATTTCGTGCATCGGAATACGCTTGATGATACCTGCATTGTTTACCAGAATATCGATCACGCCCACTTCTTTCTCAATCTGGGCAACCATAGCGTTCACCTGCTCTTCATTTGTCACGTCGCATACATAACCTTTAGCATCGATGCCTTCAGCTTTGTAAGCAGCCAGACCTTTGTCCACTAATTCTTGTTTGATGTCGTTGAACACGATTTTTGCACCGGCTTGTGCATAGGCAGTTGCCAGAGCGAAGCCAATTCCGTAAGAAGCACCGGTTACAAGTGCTACTTTGCCTTCTAATGAAAAGTTTACCATAATTTATTTACTTAGGTTTATTAATAACTTGTTTCTAATTACGATTCAAAGTCTCGGTTTACTCAATTTATTACTTCAGGTCGGTAATCAAAGAGAAGTCCTGATCTCCATAGTCCAGGTTTTCACCACCCATACCCCAGATAAAGGTATAGTTATGAGTAGCGGCAGCAGAATGGATAGACCATTCGGGAGACAATACAGCCTGGTCACCCTTCATCCATACGTGGCGGGTTTCGTCAACTTCGCCCATGAAGTGGCAAACTGCATGTTCTTCGGGTACTTCAAAATAGAAGTAAGCTTCCATACGACGGCTGTGCACATGTGCCGGCATCGTATTCCATACGCTACCCGGAGCAAGTTCCGTCATACCCATCTGCAACTGGCAGGTAGGCAATACCTGATTCACCAGCATCTTATTTATATTACGATGGTTGGAACCTTCCAGGCTACCCATTTCAGCAACTACGGCATCAGCCTTCGTCACTTTCTTATCGGGATAGTTGCGATGAGCAGTCAGTGAGTTGAAGTAGAACTTGGCGGGATTCTTTTCATCCTTGCTTTCGAAAGTTACTTCACGATCGCCCGAACCCAGATAAAGAGCTTCCTTATAATCCAATTCGAATACAGCGTTACCGGCTTTTACCACACCGGGACCGCCTACATTAAAGATACCCATTTCGCGGCGGGTCAGGAAGAAAGGAGCCTTCAACGGATCAATAGCTTCCAGTTTCAACACTTCGCCCACGGGCATTGCACCACCTACAACCATACGGTCGTACATGGAATATACCATATTTACTTCGTTAGCAGAGAAGACTTTTTCGATAAGAAAATCACGACGGATACGCTTGGTATCATAACTTTTTGCGTCTTCGGGATGCGCTGCATAGCGAATTTCATAGTTCGTTTTCATAATTCTATTACGTTTTAAAGTTGATAATAATCGGTTATTGGCATACTTCGTTTACGTACACGATGCAAATGTAGCAAAAGAAAACGGAGAAACATTGTGTTTTTGTACCAATTATATAGTAATATTGTTCAAATGGAAGAAAATGGAAGTTCTTTAACAGAAAATAATACAAAAAAAGATCTATCAGGATGATTATATTAAAAAGAAAGCCTTGAAAGATTTCTCTTCCAAGGCTTTCTTTTAGTTGGACTACCAAGATTCGAACTTGGACAAACAGAACCAAAACCTGTTGTGCTACCATTACACCATAGTCCAAACTTATGCACTTTCTGTTAAAAAGCGGTGCAAAGATAAAAGTATGCCCCGAAATATCCAAATATTTCGGGGCCTTTTTTCTTATTTGCTACTAATTTGCCTTTTATTTGGCTATAATCAGGTAGTAATTCTTCTTTCCGCGCTGCACAAGCAGATATTTTTCATCCAAAAGGTCAGCAGAAGTAATCACTTGGTCGAAGGCTTCCAGCTTCTCTTTATTGAGAGAAACACCGCCACCTTGCACCAGTTTACGCATCTCACCTTTGGAGGCAAAAACAGCTGCATTATCTGTGAACAGATCGACAGCTTTCACACCGGCAGACACAGCATCCTTGGAAACCTCAAACTGAGGAACCCCCTCGAATACAGCCAGCAGGGTATCTTCATCCAACTTCTTCAATGCATCGGAAGTTGCATTGCCGAACAATATATTAGACGCATCCACCGCTGCATTATAGTCTTCTTCAGAATGAACCATAATAGTCACCTCTTTTGCCAAACGTTTCTGAAGAACACGCAAGTGCGGTGCAGTTTCATGCTCAGCTGTCAAGGCTTCGATTTCCTCTCTTGACAGTGAAGTGAATATCTTGATGTAGCGTGCTGCGTCAGCATCACTCACATTCAACCAGAACTGATAGAATTTATATGGGGAAGTATATCGGGGATCAAGCCAGATATTGCCGGATTCAGTCTTACCAAACTTACCGCCGTCAGCCTTCGTAATCAGCGGGCTGGTCAGAGCGAACACTTCGCCACCATTGGTACGACGAATCAGTTCGGCACCTGTCGTGATGTTACCCCATTGGTCAGAACCACCCATTTGCAGTTTGCAACCTTTGGTTTCATACAGATGCAGGAAGTCATAGCCTTGCAACAACTGATAAGTGAATTCCGTGAAAGACAAACCGTCACGAGCCTCACCGTTCAGACGCTTCTTTACAGAATCTTTCGCCATCATGTAGTTCACAGTGATATGCTTACCTACTTCACGGGCAAAGTCAAGGAAAGTGAAGTTCTTCATCCAGTCATAGTTATTCACCAATTCTGCACGGTTAGGAGCATCGGATTCGAAATCCAGAAACTTGCTCAACTGCTTCTTCATACCATCCAGATTGCGTTGCAGGATTTCTTCTGTGAGCAGATTACGCTCTGCCGACTTACCGGAAGGGTCACCAATCATACCCGTAGCACCACCGATCAGTGCCATCGGCTTGTGTCCGCAACGTTGGAAATGACGCAGTATCATTACACTGCAAAGATGTCCAATGTGCAATGAGTCCGCCGTAGGATCAAAACCTATGTATGCGGTCACTTGTTCCTTAGCCAGAAGTTCTTCCGTACCAGGCATCATATCGTGGAGCATGCCACGCCATCTCAATTCTTCTACAAAATTCATCGAATGATTAACTATTTAAATATTTGATATACTTTGTAATTGCAAAAGTACGACTCTTTATCTGAACTAACAACTCTTATTGCCTAAAAAAGATTTCGCTTACATTCTTACGAATCGTTCTCCTGAGTTCCTCAAGGGGAGTTTTACGGAGGATGGCAGCCCGTTCATAAAGCGTATCGACAGATACCGTACTTTCATCCGTCTCGATAAACAACCGTTCAGACGGCATTATACACAACGCTTCCTCCTGATATTTCTCTCCGAAAGAAAGATAGAAACCATGTCGGAGATATTCTTCTGCAAGAGCCGCTTTTCCACGAAACCCGTGAATAATCCACGGTTTCACCGGTTGTATCTTCTGTTTCAGTTTCAGAAGTTCATCTACCGCTTTCACCAGATGAATGATTAACGGTTTATCCGCCTCTTCGGCCAGACGTGCCTGATATTCAAACACTTCTATCTGCAAAGTCAAAGGTGCTTCAGCCAATTTATCCAATCCGGCCTCACCCACAGCCAACACCTGGGGATGGTCCAGTAAGTCTTCAAAACGGGCCTTACTGTCATTCAGGGAGGCTGCGAAGGAAGCGATATACCACGGATGTATTCCCACAGAATACCAGCCTTCCGTTTGCGGAACAAACGATTCGGGGAAACAGTTCACAATAGCCGTTCCGGGCACTTGGGGCCGCCGATGTGTATGTATATCAACAGGAATTATCATGCGAATAGTACAGAAAATAGTTTTTTTATGGAACGGGATCATATCCGGAACCTCCCCAGGGGTGGCAGCGCAAAATACGTCGGATTGCCAGATACAGCCCTTTGAACGGTCCATGTTTCTTTATCGCTTCAACGGCATATTGCGAACAGGTAGGAGTGAAACGACATGAAGGGGAAGTCAGGGGTGAAATACACTTCTGATAGAAATAGATGGGAAGCAACAGCAAGTATGAAAGCAGCTTTTTCATGACTGCCCCGCACTACCGGTTTTCTCAGCAGACGTAGCATTTTCTCCGGCTTTCTGAACGGCAACATCCGCCAATACCTTCTCCGTGATACGCGCCAGCGCAACCTTCATCCTTTCCTCTATCTCCACCGAATCGACTAACCGGTCGGAAAGATAAATGAAAGCCACAGCAAGTTGCCGTCCTTCATCCTGAAGCGTCTGCAATAATCCATGCTTATTTTTCCGGTACGCCTCACGTATCTGGCGTTTTACACGGTTACGCTTTACCGCACGTTTAAAACGACGCTTTGACACACTGACAAGTATGGAAACAGGCGCTTCCAACTCCTCTACCGGCAGATATACCACACGCAGAGGAAAGACGGAAAACGAACGTGCGCCGCCTGAAAACATCTTGTCGATGACTTTCTTCTTATCCAGCCTTTCGGACTTGTGCAGGGTATTAAGCATTCTTAGCTACGAGTTACAAGCTACGAGCTACAAGTAGTTCGCAGTAAATAAGTTACGAGCTACAAGTTTAAGCTGTAAATGGCATACTGCTTCCGCATGACATTTGTAGCCCGTAGCTTGTAGCTCGTAACTCTAAAATTATTTTCCTTTGTTATTCTCCTTGATGAACATATCCAGCGCAGCCGTCATAGAAGGCGCCTGTACACTGGGAGCTTCCAAGTCGAGGCGGAGTCCGGCATCACGTACAGCCTGGGCGGTAGTGGAGCCAAACGTACCGATTTTGATTTCTTTCTGTTGGAAGTCCGGGAAGTTCTTCTTCAAAGAAGTCACTCCTGCAGGACTAAAGAACACCAACATATCATAATCAAACTCTTCTTCTGAAGTAAAATCATTACTTACTGTGCGATACATAACAGCTTCTGTGTTCTGTATCTTGTTTTTATCCAAGAGATTCTTAATCTCATCCGTATGTACATCCGACATCGGAACCAGATACTTTTCGGTCTTGTGCTTAACAATAGAAGGCAACAAGTCTTCAAACTTTCCGGTATTACCAAAGAAGATCTTACGTTTACGGTATTGCACATACTTTTGGATGTACAATGCAACAGCTTCTGTCACACAGAAATACTTCATAGTTTCCGGTATGGTTACACGCAATTCTGTACACAGGTGGAAGAAATGGTCAATAGCATGACGCGATGTGAAGATAACTGCTGTGTAATCCAGGATAGACACTTTCTGCTGTCTGAATTCTTTAGCAGATACACTTTCCACCTTAATAAACGGGCGAAAATCAATTTTCACACCGTACTTCTGGGCGATGTCGTAGTAAGGAGATTTCTCTGATGCCGGTTTCGGCTGCGACACAAGTACTTTCTTAATTTTCAACGTCCTAAAAATTTATTATCAAATAATCATTTAGTTGTAACACACCTCGATACATGATAAAACAAGGTATGATTTCAAGGGCACAAAAGTACAAAATTAAAAGCAAAATGCCATATAAATTGCCACAAAAAAGCTTTATCCACTTATATAACATCAATATTTTAGTAAAAAAGACCAAAAATAAACCGATTATCACAGTTGCCTGAAGACTTAAATCGAAGTAAACAAGGAACAAAGCAAACGGGAAAAGGGTAAATCCAAGGTAGTAAAGTAGAGTAGAATAGGACTCCATCCAAAGACCGGTACGACTCGCGTCAAAAAAAATCCAGCCCAGAAAGGAGTAAGTCACCCACTTCCAGAAAAGATAAAGCAAAGCCAGTGCGAGATATGCCCCGAGCAAAACGTAAGGAGAGACGCGTTCGCCCAACTCCGGCCTGACATCAACAAAATAGTTGAAAGTACAGACGGAAGCCAACACACAAGTCTGTAGAATCAACAACAGCATATAGCGCATATCCGTAGCGGTGGTAGCGGCAAAGATGCTGGTTCGTTCACGATTGAGAAGGAAGTCCTTCACCAACTGCACCAGGAACTTGCGACTGCGGGACAATACATAGGCTGACATGAAAAAGCAGCACAACAGGAGCACTGTGATCCCATCGTCCAACTTAGGAGAATAAGGAATGGGTATTCCCTCAAAGCCCGCTATCCATGTCAACAGGAGCCCGATCATATTGCCGCAAACTTACGTATGGAACTATCCCAGACAGGTATGGTATGAATCAGTTCGACGGCTTCCTGCGGAGTGCTTGCTACGTGCCAGATGGCACCATGCTGCTGTCTCATAAAGTTTTCGTCCATAGCACGCTGCAACATAGCCAGGAGGGGATCGAAAAAGCCGTTAGTGTTTAAGATGACAATAGGATTCAGGTAGAGACCCAGTTGTTTCCAGGTGATAATTTCCAGTAATTCTTCCAAAGTGCCGCATCCACCGGGCAATGCGATGACAGCATCGCTCAGATCCGCCATTTTTTGCTTGCGCTGGTGCATGTTTTCCACTTCTATCATCTCCGTAAGCCCCTTGTGTTGCCAGCCTTGTTCCACCATAAAGTGAGGAATAACACCGGTCACCTCTCCGCCTGCCGCCAGCACTGCATCAGCGGTAGCACTCATCAGTCCGATGCCTCCCGCGCCATTTATCAGACGGATGTGGCGCTGTCCCAACAAAGTACCCAATTCGCGGGCTGCTTCAAAATAAGCGGAATCAATCTTGGTGCTCGAAGCACAATATACGCATACGGAAGTTATCTTATTCATGGAAATTGCTATACCTTATATTATTAATGCGCACAAAGGTATGGATTTTCAGCGATATCTTAAAAATATCACTAATTTTGTGAGCACAAAGTACTGCTTTATAAAAAGCCGGAATTGTCAAAGCTCCGAGAAACAATTAACCGGATTTACCATTACCTATTAAAAACATAGATAATTATGATTAAACAAGATTACCTGATACGAATGATTCAAGAGATCATTTCTTTGATTGTGAACGCCCTGCTCAAGAAAAAGAAGTATCGCTGGAATGAATGGACTGAATATGACGGTCTGACCCGGCAGATATTAGGCTTCCCTACCGATGAGCTGTTAAGTATGAATACGCAAGAACTGGTAGACCGGTATAAAGGCGATCCCAACGAAATGGGAAAAATAGAACTTGCCGCCATGACTATGCTGAAGATATCTGATGATATGGAAGCCGACGACTTGCTGCGGAAATCCAAGCTTCATCAGGATGGGCTTGAATTATTGAAGTATGTACAGAAAGAAAGCAATAGTTTCTCTATCCAGCGGGTACAACTGATTAATATGCTGGAGACATCGCAAGCGTAAGGCATACAGTTAAGGTGACTTTGTTTCCCAGGTGAGGCACTTTTGTTTCACAGGTAAGAAACGTTTGTTTCATAGGCAAGAAACTTTTGTGCCACAGGTAAGAAACTTTTGTGCCACTTAACAGAAAATGTATTTTCTTGACTACGAGTCCAATTTCCTTCCACATAAGGCAAAAGACGGGTTATAATCCCCTTCCTATTCAATATCAGGAAGGGGATTTTTCTTTCTATCCGGTGGATTAATCTTATCCTCCTAAAAAAATCCTCCCCGAAAGCAAAATAGTAATCCAGCACAAAGCATTAGCATAGTAATTTTACGCTCAACATCCACTGAATAGACAAATTCACTGAATCATTAATTTTATATATAATTTATTCTAATGCTTATGAAAAATGTATTGAAACTTATTTTTTCTTCTTTGTTAGTGTTCCCATTCACTATGAATGCCCAGCAACAAGATTTTCCGGCAGGAACCACTCCCAATGAGCATAACATCAACGGGGCTGATTATCCCCGCATAGGTGAGGACAGACGTGTGCACTTCAGGATACACGCTCCCAACGCCCAGAAAGTAGAAATCAGTTTCCGAGGTGAAATGACCAAAGAGGCAGACGGATATTGGTCGCTCGTATCAAAAGAACCTGAAGTAATAGGCTTCCACTACTATCAGGTTATAATAGACGGAGTAAGTGCCGCCGATCCCAATGGCAAACCGTTCTTCGGTATGGGCAAATGGGTAAGCGGTATTGAAATCCCGGAGAAAGGTGTGGACTACTATTCCATCAAGAACGTGCCTCACGGGCTGATCAGCCAAAGCTGGTACTACTCTGATATCCGCAAAGAATGGCGCAGATGTATCGTCTATACTCCGGCGGAATATGACAAGAACCCTACCAAGAAGTATCCGGTGCTCTACCTGCAACATGGTATGGGAGAAAACGAAACGAGTTGGGCAAACCAGGGCAAGATGAATTTCATTATGGATAACCTGATTGCCGAAGGTAAAGCCAAACCAATGATCGTAGTCATGGACAATGGCAATATCGAGGTGTTTAAGACCAATCCGGGTGAAACTCCCGACGGTGCAAGAAAAAGATTCGGTGCAGAATTTCCTGCTATCTTAGTGAATGAAATCATTCCTCATATCGAATCCAATTTCCGAACACTGACTGATAGGGACAACCGTGCTATGGCCGGACTTTCCTGGGGCGGACTTCTTACTTTCAACACTACCCTGAACAACTTGGATAAGTTTGCCTATATCGGCGGATTCAGCGGAGCAGGCAGCATCGATCTGAAGCAACTCGATACCGTGTACGGCGGGGTATTCAAAAACCGTAAAGCATTCAACGACAAAGTACACGTCTTCTTCCTGGGTATCGGTTCGGAAGAACATCCCGAAAGAACCAAGAACCTCAGTGACGGCTTGCAGGCCGCAGGAATCAATACAATCTATTATGAGTCTCCGGGCACTGCCCACGAGTTCCTGACCTGGCGCAGATGTCTGAAAGAGTTTGTTCCTCTATTATTTAAAACGAAATAATGTATAATCAATAAAACAGACTATAACGATGAATATCTTCCATCGAAAATCATTGTTGGCGGCTTGTATCGCGGCTATAATGGGTTTACATGGCTATGCTCAAAAGAATGAAGCGTCCCCCCGGTTGTCAGACTACTTTTCTCCGGCAACCACGAATACGATGTCACCCGACAGTGAGGGCTTTATCCAGCGCTGGCTGTTGCTGGAACCCATCGACAAGCCCAACCGTTCCAACACGGTCTTTACCGACAGTTACATTCGCGAAGCATTTGCAACCGAGTATTTCCCCAATCAATTCACAGTTCTGCCCAAAGACGGGGATAAAGTGAAAGTAGGCAAACAAAAGCTAACCTGGCACGCGCTCGACAGTAAGCTGTTCAACGTGAAGCTCTTCCGTTTCGCTTCCGGCCTGAAGAAACAAGTGTACGGCGTGCTGTTCTGGGCAGTCACAGTCATAGAATGTCCCGAAGACATGGAGAACATCCGGATGTCAGTAGGTTCCAACTCCGCATCCATGTGGTGGCTGAACGGTGAGGAGGCTGTTATTCTTTCGGGCGACCGACGTATGGTCAAGGATGACTGCCTTTCGCGCCGGCTGACTTTAAAGAAGGGCAAGAACATCATTCGCGGAGCCATCATCAATGGTCCCGGAATGAGTGATTTCTGTGTTCGCTTCCTCAATGAGAATGGAACACCCGTTAACAACATTACTATCAGCTATAAATGATCATGAAAACAAAAGCTATACTTCTGGGCACGGCAGCCCTGATGTTTGTATTGACATCTGAAAAAGCAATTGCACAAATCGGCACTCCATACATCCACGACCCGTCCACTATCATGGAGTGCGATGGTAAATATTATACTTTCGGCACAGGTGGAGGCGGATTGATATCTGAAGACGGCTGGACATGGAACGGTGGCGGAGTAAGACCCGGCGGAGGCGCCGCGCCCGATGCCGTGAAAATCGGTGACCGCTACCTGATTGCTTACAGTGCCACAGGAGGAGGACTCGGTGGAGGACACAGCGGTAAAGTATTAACCATGTGGAATAAAACCTTAGACCCCAATTCCCCGGATTTTAAATATACGGAGCCTATAGAAGTGGCCTCCTCAGTGAATGATGAAGATTGCGATGCCATTGATGCCGGACTTCTGCTCGACCCGACAGACGGACGCTTGTGGTTGTCTTACGGCACGTATTTCGGCTTTATCAGGCTTGTAGAACTCGACCCCGCAACCGGCAAACGGATGGAGGGCAACAAAGAAATCGACATCGCCATTGACTGTGAAGCAACCGACCTGATCTATCGTGACGGCTGGTATTATCTTCTGGGAACACACGGCACTTGCTGCGATGGCCCGAACTCCACCTACAATATTGTCGTCGGCCGTTCGCGCAAAGTGACGGGGCCGTATGTCGATAATATGGGAAGAAAAATGCTGGAAGGCGGTGGCAAGATGGTGATTGCCGCAGGTAACCGCCAAACCGGTCCGGGACACTTCGGGCTTTTCAAAGTAGCCGACGGAGTAGAGAAGATGTCATGCCACTTTGAAGCCGATTTCGACCGGGGTGGCCGCAGTGTGCTGGGCATACGCCCGCTTTTATGGAAGAACGGCTGGCCCGTTGCCGGCGAGGTCTTCAAAGAGGGAACGTATGAGATTGAATCCGAACGTAGAGGGTATGCCCTTGAACTTGCCGTTGATTTTGTACGTATGGAATATACCAGACACCGCTTCTGGGAAAAAGATGACACGCCCGTCGTACCTTTGAAATCGCAGACGTTGGAAGATGTGATCGGGACTTGGCCACAAGGAAAAATCAACGTAAGAATTGGTGATTATATGTTCCGTCCTCATCAGAAGTGGACCATTACTGCCGTACCCGATGGAGGCGGATATCTGGGTGGCCCTTATTACAAGATTGTGATTGAAGGAACCAATCGCGCACTGGCCGCCACGGCAGATGCGGAAGTCGTGACAGTGCCTGAGTTCACGGGAGCCCCCGAGCAACTGTGGCGAATCGACCAATTGACAGACGGCACCTACCGGATCATGCCCAAAGAAGTGCCGGGAACTGACAAGGAACTGGTTCTGGTATCCGTAGGTGACAGCACTCCTTCTCTCGACGAATTCGATATGAATAGCGACAATTCCAAATGGAATTTCCGCGATCATTAAGAACAAGCCCTATTACTCTAAAGTACTATTACCGGGTAATTCCACTCAAAAATAACGAATCGGCTCAGGCAATCAGTTTGAATTAATAATGCGACTCAGCAGTTGTCTTGCCGATTCAGAATTAAAAAATGAATTGCCCTTTTATATTAATCTTAAATAATTAAAAACTATGAAATGTATGTATGATGATGGCTAGAGAACTATTGTAGCGGTAGCTAATGATGAATAAAAAACGCAATTATTAATTCTTAAACTAATTATGATGAAAAATGTAGTCCAGAAAATTCAGAAGATTCCTTTTCTGTTTATGCTTGTGCTTGTGTTTTTTACGTGCATATCAGCATCAGCGCAAATCCAAATCAAGGGTACTGTTGTCTCAGCCAATGATTCTGAGCCAATGATCGGTGTGGCTATTCTTGAAGAAGGAACCAGCAACGGTCGTATTACCGATCTCAATGGTAATTACTCTATTCAGGTAAGTAACAGTAATGCTACCCTTACCGCTTCTTTTATAGGCTACAAAACGCAGACTGTTAAAGTCAATGGCCGTAGCGTAATCAACTTTCGTTTGGAAGAAGATACACAAGTGCTTGATGAGGTTGTGGTTGTAGGTTATGGTGTTCAGCGTAAGAGTGACCTGACAGGTGCTGTTGCCTCGGTTAACTCTAAAGACCTTAAAGGCTTGGCAACAACCGATGCTGCCGCTGCCCTTCAAGGTAAAGCCGCAGGTATTCAAATCTTGAATTCATCAGGTGCTCCGGGTAGCGGTGCTGAAATCCGTGTACGTGGTTATTCCTCCAATTCCGGAAATATTGGTCCTCTCTTGATTGTGGATGGTTTGAAGGTTTCAAGCATCCAGTATCTTGATCCAGGCTTGATCGAGTCTATGGAAGTATTGAAAGATGCCGCATCCGCAGCAATCTATGGTTCTGAAGCAGGTAACGGTGTAGTACTTATCACAACCAAGAATGGGGGAGGAAAAGGTACCGGCAAGATCACATATAATGTACGTTATACTATGAACCAACTTGGACATGTTCCACAATTATTGAATGCGGAAGAGTTCAAGGACTGGATGGGCATGCAAGGATATAACGTCGAGGCTGCCATGTCGGATGCTATTCGCGATTATAATTGGGATCAAAATACTGATACAAATTGGTTCGACGAGTTTATGGGAACTTCTTGGAGCAAGCAGCACTCTCTTTCATTCCAGGGCAGCAATGACAAAGGGCAGTATTTTGCAAACCTCACATACGTTAACCAGGATGGTATCGTAAAAGGCAAAAACGACTACTACGAACGCTTAACCGCTCAGATTAATGCTGATTATAAAATAAAACCCTGGTTGCAGGTAGGTACCAACACTTCTATAGAGAAATGGCGTAGAGGCAGCGTATCAGAATATGGTTACGGCTCTGCTTTTGAAATGCTTCTTGTAATGGATCCTCTGACTCCTACACACTGGACAGACCGCAGTCAATATCTCGCTGCCACAGGTTCTGTTTATGACGCAGTTCAGAATGGAACTTCTGATACAAACTATCGTTTCTACGGCGATGATAGGGGTATGTATGCTACTTCATACTTTAATACAGAACTTGCCGGCGGCACTCCATTTGCACAGCGTGACAAGAATGCTAACAATAAAAATGGCGGCATCAATGTACATAGTACGTTCTTCGCAAACCTGACCCCATTCAAGGGCTTTACATTTACTTCTCGTTTTGGTACTCGCATTACTCAGGGCAATACTTACAGCTACGCAGAACCTTACTATATTACCGGTCGTGTAAGTGATACCAAATACTCTATCAGCCAGACTACAAGCAACGGCCTATACTATCAGTGGGAGAACTTTGCCAACTACATGACTTCAATCGGCAAGCACAGCATTTCGGCGATGGCAGGTATGTCATACATCCAAAGCGAAAGTAACGGCACGACAGCAGGTGCGTCAGGTGAAGAATTGCTTTCTTCATACGAAGAAAATTTCCGTTACTTGGATTGTGTACTTGTATCAGATAAAGTTTCCCGTACATTCAGTGGAACACCGGGTAAGTCTTCAAGCATTTCATACTTCGGCCGTTTAGGATATACTTATGACGATCGCTATAGCCTGCAAGCCAATTTCCGTGCTGACGCATTCGATACCTCAAAACTTCCAGCAGATAAACGTTGGGGGTACTTCCCATCATTATCAGCAGGCTGGACACTCAGTAATGAAAAGTTCTTTAAAAATTTAGTTCCTGATAACATTGTTTCATTTGCCAAACTGCGTGCATCTTGGGGGCGTAACGGTAATATCAATGTACTTAGCGGCTATAAATATTCTTCTTCTATTGCAACTGGTGGCCAGTGGTATCAATATAGTAATGGTACAACTGTTACAAATGGTTCCATGCCAAGCGGTTTGGCTAATCCTAACCTCACTTGGGAAACTTCCGATCAGCTGGACTTCGGTCTTGACTTACGTTTATTCAACGATGCTTTGACAATCAGCATGGACTACTATAAGAAAACTACCAAAGACCTTCTTGTAGACGCTCCATGTCTGCCTGAGACAGGTGTATCTTCACAGATGATCAATGCAGGTGAGGTACAGAACAAAGGTTTTGAGTTTGAAGCAACTTATAAAGGCAACATAGGCAGGCTGAATTACTCAGTATCAGGCAACTTTGCAACATTGAAGAATGAAGTAACTTACCTTGATGACCGTATCACACGTATATCGGGTGGAAGTATAGTAGGTGCAAACAATACTATATACACCAACTTCGAACAAGGCATGCCGGTATGGTATATGCGTGGTTACAAATATATAGGTAAGAACTCTGAAGGACAGCCTCTTTATCTTGACAAAGAAGGCAATGAGACATTAACTCCGGGTGATGAAGACCAATTCAATATCGGTAAAGGTATTCCTGATCTTACATACGGCATTACAATCAATCTTGAGTACAAGGGTTTCGACTTCTCGGTATTCGGTACAGGTACGGTAGGAAACGATGTCTACTACGGTATGTACCGCACAGGCTACAACAATATCTCCAAGCATTTCTACGATGAAGCCAAGAAAGGTAATATGCCCAGTCTTAACACAATTGCAGGTGATAAAATCTACTGGTCATCTTCTGCTCTTGTATTTGACGGATCATACTTCAAGATTAAGCAATTGCAATTAGGATACACATTGCCAAAGTCTATCACAAAAAAGGTATTTATAGAGAACCTTCGTGCTTACGTGTCACTTGACGACTTCTTCACATTTACATCTTATCCGGGTCTTGACCCTGAAATTGCTTCAAGAAGTGGCAATAATGTAGGTCTTGATGCCGGCGCATATCCTACAATGCGCAAGATGACATTTGGTCTTAATGTAACATTCTAAACCAACCATTAATACTGACGAAAATGAAAAAATATATATATTCGTTTGCGGTATGTGCCGCACTGTTCTGCACATCTTGCGATGAAAGTCGTTTGAACATCGAGCAGAAGGCTGTTAGCTCTACTGAAAACTTCTATAAAACCGATCAAGATGCTATTGATGCTATGACTGCCGCTTATGCGCAGTTCCTTGACAATGTATGTTCGTCTGCCGGAATCTATCAGCCGCAGTTCACTTTACTCAATTATTCAGCAGATGATGTTTTCTCCGCCGGTACAGATTATGTTGACCACATGGATATACGTGTATTCGATGAGTTCCGCTATGATACAGGCAACGCTGCTCTAAAAGAATTATATCAGCGTTACTATAAATCTATTTATGCAAGTAACCTTGTAATAACATACGTAGATCCGGCTGCAAGTACGATTATGGCTCGTTGTGTTGCAGAGGCCCGCGTGTTACGCGCTTATTGCCACATGATGGCTGCTCTCACATTCCAGTGTCCTCCAAAAGTCGACAAACTGCTTGGCGCCGATGACAGGCCTACCAATGTCGAAAGCCAAAAATCTCTGCTTGAGTGGTGTGCTTCCGAGTGTGAAGAAGCTGTAAATGATCTTGACTCACGTAAAGGTCCTAATGATGTAGAAGGTGCTTTTAAAGTAACAAAAGGTTTTGCATATTTCGTAGCGGGTAAGTCTGCCGTATTCGCCGGCGATATGGCTCGTGCAGAGAGGAATCTTAAGCCTTTGGTTGAATCTCCCAACTATGCACTTGTTCCGGGAAATCGTTTCCGTGACCTATTCCATGTAGAGGGTAATGGCTGCGAAGAAAAAATCTTCGAGGCGAACTGCTTCGGTAACATTGATAAAGGTTTTTGGGGTAATATCCAACGTGGCCGTTGGATGACAAACAACGTATTGAACTGGCGTTATGACCGCTTAGGCTCTCGCGCATCCATCTGCGGCGCTAACGATGGTTGGGGCGGTGGTGCCATCAACTGGAAGTTTGCCGAAAAGATGTATCAAAATGATGGTGACGGTCCGCGTCGCAAAGCTACATTCCTTACTCCGGACGAATTCTTATACGATTCTAAACTCTGCGGTTGGGAAACGGATTTCGATGCTGACGGAAATGAGATGTCTCTTGCCGACAAGAAAAAAGACCCCAAACGTGGTATCAAGAGTACAGAAGGCCTGTTCGCACATGGCGTATATATGGAAGTCAAGAATATAGAATCTCCTAACGACCGCAATATGACTATTAGCGATACTCATAACTCTGCATCATTCCGTATCGCCAGATTGGGAGAAGCGTATCTGCTTTATGCAGAGGCTTGTCTTGAAACAGGTAATTTGGATGAAGGTAAAAAATATCTGAATGCTATTCAGAAACGTGCAGAAGCTCCTGAAACAGAACTCACAACTCAGACTCTTCGCGATGAAAAGCAGTACGAACTTTGGTTCGAGACTTGCCGTTTTCACGACATCGTTCGTTGGGGCATTGCTAAAGAGTGTCAGGATGCTGTCGTTGATCAGGTTCCGCAACTGTATGACGACTTCTTTATCCAAGGTACACCATACTATGGAAAAGAACATCATCTACGTGCTGAGTTGACTCATCCTTTATCAGTAGATCAAAATTTACCTGCAAGCTCTTATGGCTTCGTAAAGGGTAAACATGAATACTTCCCATTCCCAAAAGATGTTATAGACTTAAACAAAGAACTTCATCAGCTTAACGGATGGGCAAATAATTAAAGATTAGTTATTTATGCGAATCAGGGGCTGAATTTGATTTATAACGGAAAAGAAAGGAAGGAAACCAGTTAACGAGTTGACAAGGGAACAAGGGGCTGCGCAATGCTTCTATGCCGCATGGAACCTTGTCAACTTGTTAACTCGTCAACTTTCCCTCATAACCGAAAAGATATGAATCAATTCAACTCCTGATTCGCATGATTAATTATTTGATAAGTGAACCGATTACGAAAATGAATAGTATGAAATTAAAAGCAATCATTCTTTGTATGGGAGTAGTGGGATGCCTGATATTCACCGGTTGCGGGAAAAGTACCTCCTTTTCCCGCAACAGCCATCTGGCATTAAATGACTCTAACTACTTCGAAACACGCGGGTTGAACTTCTTCGTATTCAGCAACCTATACGATGCTACCTTCGATGATTCCAAGATCAGTGCCGTAGAAATCATTCATCACGGCATCCGCACCGCTACCAACGGAGATGTCCGCATGAATCCGACACCCGGACAATGGGACAAGTTGCCAAAGTTCGTCGAGCGTATGCCGGATAAAGAACATAACCGGATCGACGTCATACTGGAATATCCCGAATACAACTTCGAATACAAGTTGACAGGAGAAGCCCGTGACGGCGGTTTCTACCTTAGCGTAAACGTAGACAAACCTTTACCCGAAGCATTGCATGGCATAGCCGGACTGAATATGGAATTCATGCCCCCGGTCTTCTTCGGCCATTCCTACATAATAGACGGCAAGCACGGTCTGTTCCCCACTTCTCCGACCGACTTTATGACTACCATCAACGGTGAAGTGGAACCCACTCCCATGGCCACCGGCAAACTGATAGACATTGCACCGGACGAACCGTTGAAACACATCACCATCCGCACCACCGATGACAATAACCTGTCATTGTTTGACGGAAGGAACAAACAACAGAACGGAAACTTCGTTGTGCGTACCCTGCTTCCGGCAGGAAAGACCGGCAAGATAGCCGAATGGTTTATCACAGCGGAGACCCAATCCGACTGGGTGCGCAAACCCGTAGTGAGCTACTCACAAGTAGGTTACCACCCCACACAAAAGAAAGTGGCCGTAGTGGAACTGGATAAAAATGACAAGCCACTCTCTACCGTCTCTTTATATAAGGCGTGTAGTGACGGCAGCCTCAGCAAAGCCCTGTCCGGCACTCCCAAAACCTGGGGAATGTACACACGCTACAATTACCTTCAATTTGATTTCTCCTCTGTCACAGAACCGGGCATCTATATGCTGGAATATGGCGACCAGCGCACAGCGCCTTTCCCCATCGCAACAGATGTGTTTCAGAAAGCATGGTTCCCGACACTGGACGTATTCTTCCCTGTACAGATGGATCATATGTTTGTCCGCGAAGCCTATCGCGTATGGCATGGCGCCGCACATCTGGATGATGCCCTGCAAGCTCCCGTCAACCGTATCCATTGGGACGGTTGGAGACAAGGACCGACCACCGGCAACAAGTACAAACCACTGGAGCATATCCCCGGCCTGAACGTCGGCGGATGGTTCGATGCAGGAGACTTCGATATCCAGACCGGATCACAACATGCCGTAGTACAGGCTTTCGCCCTTTTGTGGGAGAGCTTTGGGGTAAACCGCGATGAAACCACCATTAATCAAAAGACACGCTATACGGAAATACACGTACCCGACGGCAAACCCGATGTATTGCAACAGATTGAACACGGCGTTCTACAATTAGTAGCGCAGGTGAATGCGATAGGGTATGCTATTCCCGGAATCAACGAGTCTCATTTATATCAGTACCGCCATTTGGGAGATGCGGTAAACAAGACAGATAACCTGGTTTATAACCCTCGCCTGGATAGTCTGCAAACCGACGGACGTACAAGTGGCACTCCCGATGACCGTTGGGCATTCACCAACCGGACACCGCACATGAATTATGGCACAGCCATTTCGCTGGCAGCCGCTTCGCGTGCATTGAAGGATTACAATCCAGAACTGAGCAAAGAAGCCCTGCGAGTAGCTCGCTTCATCTGGGACGACGAACACAACCACCAGGCAAATCCCGAAGAACAAACGTATAGCGGACGATTCAGCAATCCTGAATTCATGAAATCCATCGAATGCAGAGCCGCTTTCGAACTCTGGCGCTCAACGGACTATGAAGATTACAAGACAAGAATGAACGAACTGCTCCCCACCCTTTTGGAACAATTCAACCGGAATGCCTCTGTCATTGCACAAATGATTCCTTTCATGGATAATGCGTTCAAGAAGCAAGTAAGGCCCTTGGTAGAAGCTTATGCCGGAGAACTTGCCGAAGTAGACAAAGAAAATCCGTATGGAGTAAGGATCAGCACTGCCGGATGGGCAGGTAACAGAAACATTGTTCAGGCGTGTATTACGAACTACCTGCTCCATCGTTCGTATCCCGAGCTGATAAACCCGGAATACATATACAGAGGATTGAACTATCTGTACGGTTGCCATCCGTGCCATAATCTGTCTTTTGTTTCGGGAGTAGGCGCACAGCCCAAAAAGGTAGCTTACGGGAGCAACCGGGCCGACTTCAGTTTCATCCCCGGAGGTGTGGTGCCGGGCATCAGGATATTGAAACCGGACTTCCCCGAGAACAGGGAGGACTATCCTTTTCTTTGGAGCGAGAATGAGTATGTAATAGATCTGGCAGCAAGCTACATCTACCTAGTGAACGCAGTCAACAGCCTGCTGAAATAAGGTCTCCGGTCCTCCATTTACAGGACACTTGCATTTCATTTGCAGAACACTTGTGTTGAACAAACAGAACACCTGTGTCCTGCAAATGTAACACAAGTGTTACATAAATGCCCTGCCAGCAAGAAAAGTCCTCCTCAAAAACAGTTTTATACCCCTCCTTAAGAGGGTTACATACTACTTTTGCGGTTATCATTAATATTTGAATAGTTTTTTTGAAAAGTATAAAAAGACGAACAATGAAAAGAAAGAAATTATCAAGAGCAATTATCAAGACGGGAAGCGCAATGATATTTTGTTCCATTATCACAGGGACGATGTGGGCACAGGGAATACCCTCAGTTACCAATATTCCAAATGCCCAATATCCTATGGTGAACCCCGACCGAACTGTGACTTTCAAAGTAAAAGCTCCCGATGCAAAGAGCGTACAAATCGTTCTCGACCGTCCCTACGAAATGCAAAAAGGACAGGACGGAACGTGGGAACTCACCTCTTCTCCGCAAGTGCCCGGTTTCCACTATTACTCGGTACAAATAGGAGGCTTGCAGGTAACTGACGCCTCAACCTATTCCTACTTCGGGATGAGCCGCCAGGCAAGTGCCTTCGAAGTGCCCGAGGAAAAAGTAGATTTCTACTTACCGCAGAAAGGGGTACCGCAAGGAGCACTCCGTTCCCGCAGATTCTACTCGAAAGTATGCGACGAATGGCGCAGAATGTACGTATATACCCCTGCCGAGTATGAGAAGAATCCGGATAAGCGTTACCCCGTCCTGTACTTGCAGCATGGAGGTGGCGAAGACGAAAGAGGTTGGCCCAACCAAGGATGTATCGGTGCCATCCTCGACAACCTGATAGCCAGCGGAAAAGCCAAACCGATGATTGTAGTGATGAACTGCGGATATGCCGTATATGCAGGAAACAAATATCCCGAACAACAGCCGAATGCCCGCTCATCGGTAGACGCATTCGTCGCCTTCGAAGACATGATGGTAAAAGATGTAATTCCACTTGTAGATTCGACTTACCGCACATTGACGGACAAAGAGAACCGTGCCATGGCAGGTTTGTCATGGGGAGGCAAACAAACTCTGGAAACCACTCTGCACCACCGGGATTTATTCTCTTACATCGGATCATTCAGCGGAGCATTGCCCATAGACAAAAATACGGATATAGACGCACTCTACGAAGGCGCTTTCAAAGATCCCGTCACATTCAATAAAGATTTCAAGTTCATCTGGCTGGGAATCGGTGAAGAAGAAGGTCCCAATGCCGAACTTCTGCATGCAGCACTCAGCAAGAAGGGAATCAACAGCCTATTCTATCAGTCACCCGGCACAGCTCACGAATGGCTCACTTGGCGGCGCTGTCTCTATCAATTTACACCTCTTATCTTTAAATAATCAGACTATGAAACTGAAATCCATCTTATATACAACTCTGATCGCTTCCCTGATTACCGGATGTGCACAGAAACCCAAAGAAAAAGAAGCAACTGCCCCGGTATCGGCATCTACCAATATCCTCGGTATCAGTTATCCGGTGGTAAATCCGGACTTATCAGTAACCGTCAGGGTAAATGCTCCCGATGCAGACTCGGTAAAACTGGACTTAATGAAGAAATATCCCATGACCAAGAATGCAGACGGTATTTGGGAAGTAACCTCCGATCCCCAAGTGCCCGGTTTCCACTATTATTTCCTGGAGATAGACGGGTGTTCCGTAGCCGATCCTTCCAGCGAATTGTTCTACGGATGCGGCCGGATGTCAAGCGGCATTGAAATTCCGGAGGAAGGAGTGGATTACTATTTGCCTCAGCACGTTCCACACGGTGAAATCCGCACACAGATGTACTACTCCGACATCACTCAGGCATGGAGAAAGTGCCTCGTATATACTCCGGCAGGTTATGACGAGAACAACACTCAGAAGTATCCCGTACTATATCTGCAACATGGTAGCGGAGAAGACGAAACCGGATGGTCCAACCAGGGAAAGGCAGACAACATTCTGGATAACCTGATTGCCGGCCAAAAAGCCGTTCCCATGCTGGTAGTCATGGACAGAGGATATGCTACAGACCCCACAGAAAAAGAAACGGGCCAAAAAGGCAGGTTCAACTTCAATACTTTTGAACGAGTGGTTATCAATGAACTGATACCCATGATTGATAGAAACTACCGTACTTTGCCCGACAGGGAACACCGTGCCATAGCCGGCCTGTCAATGGGAGGTTTCCAGGCTGTAAGCATCGGGCTGGCCCATTTAGATAAATTTGCCCATATCGGTGGATTCAGTGGTGGAGGAAGGATGAACAGCAATGAACTGAATACAGCCTACAACGGCGTTTTTGCTGACGCCGAAGCCTTCAATCAAAAAGTGAAAACACTGTATATCAGTCTGGGAACCGAAGAAGCCGCACGCTTTAAAAATGTAACGGAATTCCATGATGCACTGACTCAAGCAAACATCAACCATATCTATTACGAGTCTCCCGGTACAGCCCATGAATGGCTCACCTGGCGGCGTTCATTGCATCAATTTGCAGGCTTAATATTCAAATGATGCTTCAGATAATACAGATGTAGTTTTAACAATACTTGCAACAATGAAGATACTGTTTCACTTCACAATAGCTCTGCTCGTTCTTAGTCTGGTTGCCTGTAACCAGACTAAGAGCCCGGAACCGGTAAAGCAATATACATTTATCGGCGGCAAGGAAGGAGATAAGATAGACACCACTTCCTTTGACTCTTTGCAGTTAAGCGATCCCTTTATCCTGGCCGATGAAGAAACACAGATGTATTATCTGGTTGGAAGTGGCGGCAGTTTATGGAAAAGCACGAATCTAAAGATGTGGACAGGCCCCTATCAATACATTACTGTGGATACAACTTCCTGGATTGGAACCGCTCCAAGGATATGGGCCCCGGAGCTTCATAAATATAAAGGTAAATACTATTGTTTCGTCACCTTTACCAATCCCAAGATCATAGTAGACACTGTACCCAACAGATACAATGTGCAACGTCGTGCCACCCATATCCTTACATCCGACAAAGCAGCAGGTCCCTACCACCCCATCAGCGACAAGAACTATCTGCCGGAAGACTGGTCTACACTCGACGGTAGTTTCTGGGAAGAAGACGGAGTGCCTTATATGGTCTTTTGCCACGAATGGATGCAAACCGTAAACGGAATGATCAATTACATCCGGCTTGCTCCGGACCTGTCAGAATCAATAGGAACCTCTACCATCCTTTTCAGAGCATCCGATGCCCCATGGCCAAGAGAAATGAAATCGATAGGTGAACTCACTTTCGGCATGGCGCTGGGAGGTTATGTGGCAGATGGTCCGTTCCTGTTCCGGACAGGCACGGGGCGTTTAGGAATGTTGTGGTCCAGTTGGAGCAACAGCCGTTGTGCGCAAGGAGTGGCCTACTCCGAGTCGGATAAACTTGCCGGTCCCTGGGTTCAGTGCAATGATCCTCTGATACCTAATAATTCAGGGCACGGTATGTTGTTCCGTACATTCGATGGAAAGTTGCTGATGTGCCTGCACCACCAAAGCCTCGACTCCGAGAACCCGGGTCCACGAAGACCCACACTGTTCGAAGTAGATATTTCAGGAGACGAAATTAAAATACTGGGGAAATATCATCCTTAGCAACCAAGAAATAAAAACATAATTTTATACCATGAAAACAACATTATTATGAAAAAGGTATTAGTAACCTGTGGTTTGTTATTCTCCCTATCGGGGTGGGGACAAACATTGCCGTATCAGAATCCCGAACTAAGTCCGGCAGAAAGAGCGAAGGACTTAGTGAAACGCTTGACTTTAGAAGAGAAAGCGCTCTTGATGTGTGATGATTCGGAAGCCATTCCACGCCTGGGAATAAAGAAATTCAATTGGTGGAGTGAAGCCCTTCACGGGGTAGCCAATCAGGGAAATGTAACAGTCTTCCCCGAACCGGTAGGAATGGCCGCTTCATTCAATGACAAACTGGTATTCGAAATCTTCAATGCAGTCTCCGATGAAATGCGTGCCAAACACAACGAACGCGTACGCAACGGACTGGAAGACGTCCGTTTCCACAGTCTCTCCGTCTGGACTCCCAACGTAAACATCTTCCGTGATCCCCGTTGGGGACGTGGTCAGGAAACTTACGGGGAAGATCCTTACCTGACTTCACAAATGGGTATTGCAGTGGTAAAAGGATTGCAGGGACCTGAAAATGAGAAGTATCGCAAACTACTTGCCTGTGCCAAACATTATGCCGTACACAGCGGTCCGGAATGGAGCCGTCATACCGCGAATCTGAACAACGTCAGTCCCCGCGACCTGTGGGAAACTTACCTGCCTGCGTTCAAGGCACTGGTACAAAAAGCCGATGTACGCGAAGTGATGTGTGCCTACCAGCGCCTGGACGATGATCCTTGTTGTGGAAACACCCGTCTGCTTCAACAGATACTCCGTGATGAGTGGGGATTCAAATATCTCGTAGTCTCCGATTGTGGAGCCATTGCCGACTTCTGGACTTCCCACAAAAGTTCCTCCGATGCCGTACATGCAGCCGTCAAAGGAACCATGGCAGGTACAGATGTGGAATGTGGATACGGATATGCTTATCAGAAACTGCCGGAAGCCGTATCCAGAGGATTGATAACGGAAGAAGAAGTGGACAAACATGTGCTCCGCCTGATGGAAGGACGCTTTGAACTCGGAGAAATGGACGACCCGTCATTAGTGAACTGGACAAAAATACCGATGTCGGTAGTCAACTGTAAGGCTCACAAAGATTTGTCACTGAATATGTCACGCCAGACAATGACACTCTTACAGAACAAGAACAATGTATTGCCTTTAAGTAAATCCATCCGCAAGATTGCAGTTATCGGTCCTAACGCTGATGACAAACCTATGCTGTGGGGCAACTACAACGGAACTCCGAATCAGACCATTACCATCCTGGACGGCTTCAAAAGTAAACTGAAAAAGAATCAGATCGTCTACATGAAAGGCTGTGACCTGGTGAATGACCAAACATTGGAATCCTATCTTGACCAATGCAGCATAGATGGGAAACCCGGCATAAAAGCTACATTCTGGAACAATCCGGAACGCCAGGGAGAACCTGTCTCTTCGCTCCGTACCACCCAGCCTATCAACGTAACTACATACGGATTACATACTTTCGGCCCCGGAGTGAATCTTGAAAAGTTCTCAGCCAAATACGAAACCGTATTAACTCCGAAGGAATCAGGCGAAATTCTCCTCAACCTCGAAGGTTGCAGTTACTTTGAATTATTGGTAAACGGCAAGTCGATGACTAAACACCGCACTTGGAGAACCACCGATACCCGCACCATGCTACAAGTGGAGAAAGGGAAAGAGTATAAGATAGAAATACTCTATGCACAAGTAGAAAACTGGGCTGCAAACCTGAAGTTCAACCTCGGCAAAGAATTCCCGATCAATTATAGTGAAAGCATTTCGAAACTTAAAGGCATAGATGTAGTGGTCTTCGTAGGTGGCATTTCGCCACAACTGGAAGGAGAAGAAATGCCCGTGAATATTCCCGGTTTCAAAGGGGGTGACCGTACGGATATAGAATTACCCGCTGTACAGCGAAACTTCCTGAAAGCTCTGAAAGATGCCGGAAAACAAGTAGTATTTGTCAACTGTTCCGGATCGTCTATGGCATTGCTGCCCGAAACGGAAAGTTGCGACGCTATTCTCCAGGCATGGTATGGAGGAGAACTGGGTGGATATGCTGTAGCCGACGTGCTGTTTGGTGATTATAACCCCTCCGGCAAGCTGCCCGTCACTTTCTACAAAAGTACGAAACAACTTCCCGACTATGAGGATTACTCCATGAAAGGACGTACATACCGGTATATGTCCGACCCTCTGTTCCCATTTGGATTCGGATTAAGTTACACGGATTTCGCCGTAGGTACAGCCAGTTGCAACAAAACCCAACTCCGTACAGATGAGTCGCTGACCTTGACTGTACCGGTCTCCAACACAGGCAAGCGCTCCGGAACTGAAGTCGTACAGGTTTACATACGCAAAACAGATGATGCTGACGGACCATTAAAGTCCCTAAAAGCCTATGCACGTGTAGAACTCGCAGCAGGAGCCAAACAGGATGTCAAGATAGAGTTGCCATCCGAATCATTCGAATGTTTTGATCCTTCTACAAATACCATGCGTGTGGCACCGGGTGAATACGAGTTATTCTATGGAACGAGTTCCGCAGCCCGGGATCTGCAATCCGTCAAAGTCACTTTACGGGATAGGAATGAATAAGACTCACCACAGATTACACAGATTCACACAGATTTATTAATCTAATAATCAGTAAAATAGAATCTGTGTCAATCTGTGTAATCTGTGGTGAATTAATTCATAACCCGCCAGAAAGAAATTAATTCCGCCAACGGATTTTTATTTTATCTTTGTGTCCGGATAAAGAAATAACAGTCCGTGCGCACTAAAAAACAATTAGCTTATGAAAAACAAAAGACTATTTTTATTATCCACATTTCTGGTAATAATAGGTACATTAAAAGCTCAGAACCCCATTATTACGGATCAGTTCACTGCCGATCCCACCGCCAAAGTTTTTGAAGGCAAGATGTATGTCTATCCTTCACATGACATTCCAAGCCCCATCGAGCGTCTGAAAGAATGGTTCTGTATGGCAGATTACCATGTTTTCTCGTCAGACAATCTGGTAGACTGGACAGACCACGGAGTGATCCTAAGCCAGGAAAATGTACCTTGGGTAGCTCCTGACTCCTATTCTATGTGGGCCCCCGAATGTGTATACAAGAATGGGAAATATTATTTCTACTTCCCATCCACCCCTAAAGGTGAAGGCAAACGCGGTTTCAGCATCGGAGTTGCCATAGCCGACAAGCCTTACGGCCCTTTCACCCCACAGGCCACTCCCATTGAAGGAGTCAACGGCATCGACCCTTGTGTGCTCATTGATAAAGACGGGCAAGCCTACATATACTGGTCAGGCCGCGGAATGTCAGTAGCAAAGTTGAAGGACAATATGCTTGAACTCGCCTCAGAACCCATGCAAATTCAAGGATTACCCGAAGGCTTCAAAGAAGGACCTTTCGCCTTTGAACGCAATGGAAAATATTACTTCACATTCCCCTGGGTAAAGGAGAAAACAGAAGTTCTGGCTTATGCGATGGGAGACAATCCCATGGGGCCCTTTGAGTTCAAGGGTATCATTATGGATGAATCACCAACCGGTTGCTGGACCAATCACCACTCATTGGTGGAATACAAAGACCAGTGGTATCTGTTCTATCACCACAACGATTACTCCCCCGAATTCGATAAAAACAGATCGGCACGGGTCGATTCCTTATTCTTCAACCCGGACGGCACTATCCAAAAAGTAACCCCTACCCTGCGCGGAGTGGGCATAACAGACGCCCGGAAAGAAATTCAACTGGATCGCTACAGCCGGTTAAGCAATCAGGGAGCAGCCATCGATTACCTGAACCAAGCAAACAAATTCGAAGGCTGGAAAACTTTATTGAGCAAAAACGGTGCATGGGTGCAGTACAACCGGGTGAACTTCGGAGAGAGTACCCCCCGGAAAGTGAAAGCAAGAGTAACCTCGGACAACGGAGGAACACTGCAAATACGTATAAACGGAACAAATGGTCCGGTTATCTCGGAAATAAAAGTTCCCAAAACCGATAAATGGACAAATATTGAATCCCCGGTTCGTTCCGCTCAGACCGGTATCCACGATTTATACGTGTCTCTAAAAGGAAGCGGTAAAGTTGAAATTGACTGGATCAGTTTTCAATAACTAAATCTCCATGCCGGATATGAAGTATACGAAGACAATAGCACTAATCACAACCCTGCTCTGCTTCCTGCAAGGGCAGGGTTTAGCGCTTGCCCAGGATAATCCAAACCAATACAATTACCTTTATCTTACTATCCGGAACGGATTATGCGACAACTCTATCCGAACCATACACAAAGATCACAACTCATTCATGTGGTTCGGAACCTCCAACGGGCTCGACCGTTACGATGGTTACGAACTGAAACACTACTCCACAGCTCCCAGGCAACCGTATCAGTTTATTGAAAGTAATTACATCAATGACATTGACGAAGACGACAACAACTATTTGTGGGTAGCTTCCGAAGCCGGCATCATGAGCATTGATCTCCTTCACGAAAACCTCAACTTCTATAAGGAATACTCCGGTAAGAACAATAATGTGCTTTACTCTCCCGTTCAGGCCCTGCTTGTCGACGATTTCAATAATCTCTGGGTAGGCAAAAGTGACGGACTGGCCTACATCATTCTGAACGAAGAAAGGCAGATAAAAGATATCCGGATATTGAAGAAAGATGTGGATATCAAAACCATCGTAAAACACGGTAGTGATATCTGGGCGGGAGGCGACAAGTGTTTATTGCATTTCACTCCTTCGGGCAAACAGGATTACAGCAATATCCCCGTAGTTACAAACTTAGATATTTCACAGTTAATCTTCAACCGCCTGTTTTCGTATGGTGACTATCTGTGGATCGGTACCCAAAGTGGCTTATACTGCTATAACACCCAGAATCAGTTCTGCATACTCTATCAGCATAATCCCAATAATCCTCACAGCATTTCCTCCAACTTCATCACAGATATTGATAAAAATTCATCAGGCGACATCATTATCGGAACCAGAAACGGAGTGAACATATACCAGCGAAATGACCAATTCGTTACTTTCAGCAGAGGCATACAAGCCCGGTCCCTGAATGATAATATCGTCAACCGGATATTTGTTGATAAGAATGATAATATCTGGGTAGGGACCGACTTCGGCGGAATTAATATCATGGCTCCGCAACGCATAACTTTCAATTATTCACTGCAAGGGTATGAGAAAGGAGTGCCCAACATCATCAGCACAGTGCTCGAAGACAAAGAGGGAAACATCCTGGCAGGAATTGTAGATGGCGGACTTGCCATTAAGAGGAAAGGTGCTGACTCCTTTTCGCTCTTCAAACACAACCCGGGAGATCCGCACTCACTGGCTCACAACAACATCTCGGATATCATTCAGGACCTGCATGGCAATTACTGGATATCAACAATAGGCGGAGGTCTGGATAAACTGGATAAAAACAATCTGTCACATCCCGTATTCGAACATTACAACAGTTTGAATTCCTCCCTGACCTCCGATGACATCCATGACATAGCCCTGGACTCTGCCCGGAATGCACTGTGGATATGCAGCGGTAGCCATATCAATACACTCGATTTCTCTACGGGAGCTATCAATCGGCTAAAGTTCTACACACAGTCCAAGGAACCCGTTCATAACATGAATACAATCTTCATCGACTCACAGTCAAGATTATGGATTGGCGGAAACGGCGTGTACGTCATCGATCTGGAAAATTCCAGAAATACCTACGAATGTATATACTATCAGCACAAACTGGATGATCCCGAAAGCAAAATCAATGAAAAGATCACTTGTATATTCGAAACTAAAAAAGGGGAGATTTATCTGGGTAGCCTCGGAAATGGCATCTACCTGTTGGAAGACAACGGTAACAACGAAAAATATACCTTCAAGAACTATGCCGTACGCTGCGGTCTTTCGGACACCAGCATCTCGAACATTCTGGACGATGAGAACGGGAACTTATGGATCAGTACCCTAAAAGGCATTTACTTCTTCGATATCAATACAAAACGGGCCTTCAAGTTCGACGAAGGAGACGGGTTGCTGGTACCCCAATTCTATAAAAGATCCGGTTGTAAGACCATCAATCACAACATGTTACTGGGAACTATCGATGGTTTCGTAACATTCAGTCCACTGGTAAACCTGCCCAAGCAAAAGCAACGGACGATAACCCTCACCAGCGTTGTCTGTAACGGCAGCCAGCTGATACCTTATCTGAACAGCGACAATCTGCCCGTAAGTATCTCAACAACCAAGGAACTGCATTTATATCCACCACAGAATTCCTTTGAAATCACATTCAGCTGCCTGGATTATATCGAACAGGAAAAGGTGTTCTACTTCCATCGCATTCATGAACTGGAGGAGCACTGGAACACAGGATTGGTAAAGAGAAACGCCAAGTACACCAATCTGCCGCCGGGAAAATATACGCTGGAAATACGATGCACCAACCACGACAACACCTGGTCTACCGAAGCCACCTGTCTCAGCATTATTGTACATCCCCCATTCTATAAAACAGGATGGTTCTACTCACTTATCGCTATATTGATAGTGTCCATTCTGCTTTATATCATCTATTGGTATAATGCAAGGCAACAACATATCCAGAAACTTCTGAAAGAAAAGATAGAAAGCATGTCCGAGCAGATGGAGGCTATCAACAAAGAGAAGCTATCCTATTTCACCAACCTCGCACATGAGTTTAAGACACCCCTGACCCTGATACAAGGACCGGCAAGCCAGCTTGTCAGGCAAACCACCGATCCCAAAGAAAAAGAGGACTTACAGATTATCAACCGGAACGCTCAATACCTGCTTTCACTGGTCAACCAACTGATTGACTTGCGCAAGATCGATACCCAGAACTTAACGCTCAATTACTCTCAATTCAACTTCAGCAAGTTCCTGAACACAACAATAACCGACTTTTCCAACCTGATGAAAGAACGAAACATCAGCTTTGAAAAGATATACCGCCTAAAGAGTGACCATATCTATTCTGATAAGGAAAACCTGCATAAGATACTGTTCAATCTATTATCCAACGCCATCAAGCATACTCCCGATAAAGGAAAAATCACATTGCATGCCAACCAATTCATCGACAAGTCGAACAAACTCATGCAGTTTATCTCCGTCACCAACAGTGGCAGCATAATAGCTCCTGACGAAATAGACAAAATATTCAACCGTTTCTACCGGATACCCGAACAGAACAAATATACAAACTACGGACAGAGCAGTACGGGCATCGGACTTCACATCGTAAAAGAGCTTATCAACCTATTAGACGGAACGATTAAAGTCAAGAGTTCGGAAAAAGAAGGTGTATCTTTCAGATTATATTTCCCCATTACGCTGGCGGACGCAGCGGAAAATGAAATTCATGAGGAATATAAAGAGCCCGTACCCGTTGAAGACAAAATCGAGCCGTTCATTCCTATAGACAGGAGCAAGCCGACTTTGTTATTGGTAGAAGACAATCCCGACATGCGTCATTATATCAAGAATATGCTGAAAGAAAAATACAATATCGCTGAAGCAAACAACGGTGAGCAAGGCTATAAGACAGCCCAGAATATCGTGCCCGATTTTATTGTATCCGATCTAATGATGCCCGTATGCGATGGTTCCGACTTCTGCAAAAGACTGCGCGAGGACAAGCTTTTAAGTCACATTCCTTTCCTGCTTCTCACGGCAAATTCAAGTGAGACTGCCCGGATAGAAAGCTATGAAAACGGAGTAGACGGATATATCACCAAGCCTTTCGAACAATCCGTATTATTAGCCCACATAGACTCCATCTTGAAGAACAGGGATTTGCGTCAGAAGAAATTCGTAGAACAAGACTTGAATCCTATCCTGCTGGAAGTGGGACAGCCCGACCAGCAGTTCATGAACGAAGTTATGAATATTCTGGAAAAGAACTATGCTGATCCTCAATTCGGTGTAAAGGATCTGACAGAAAGGCTGAACATCAGTTATACAGTGATTTATAAGAAATTCGTATCACTCACCGGACTTCCGCCGGTACGTTTCATCCAATTATACAGGCTACAGATTGCCAAGAAAATATTAGAGAGTAGCACCAATAACATCATTGTATCAGAAATAGCCTACCGGGTGGGATTTAATGATCCCAAGTACTTCACCCGTTGCTTTGTGAAACAATATAAGCAAACGCCCAGTTCATTCTTCAAGTAGCACGACCTTAGAATCAGGTCTGTTTACAGCACATTGCGGAAGGTTTCTATTTTATAACTATCAGATCGCCTTCCGCAAACCCAACTGTTATATGTTTCACCTGAAAAAGACTTATTACTTTCAGTTCTTTCTTTAACTCTTTCAGAACTTCCACCAGGCCGTTCAGTACTTCCTCCCACGGGATTTCGCTGGAAAGTTGCAAAGCATCACAGTTCCTTTCTCTCGGATCGAAATCTTCTTCACAAGCCCAGTCATCATTTTCCGCGTCATATTGTTTAGAGCCTGTCAGTTCGAGTGTATAGCAGCTCTGCCCATTTTCTTCGACAGCTTCCCACAAGTTGAAGTTCAATGCAATGATGTCATTAGGCAGGGTTTCGTATTCAGCAATGAACAAAAGCCATTGTTTTACAATGGCTTTTACTTTCTGTTTATCAAATACCTCCATAGGGGTACAGCAAGTCTGAAAGTCCGGTTTACTTTCATCGTTCCCCAATATGGAGAATAGTTTTTTCAAAATATTACTCATTCTTAATCAATTCAAAAGTGTAGCTTCCTAACTCTATGACATCATTAATATGATATGACTACAAAGATAATGACAAATTATAAATAAATAGTATCTTTGTTACCATACCATATTAATAACCTTTTAGTTGAGGAAAATGTTTTGCATGGCATGATTAAACATCAAATAAAGCAACCCGGTATCCAGATAGAAGACGTTATCTCTTTTTCTTCCAGATATAAATATGTGCTCCTACCGTTGCATATAGGCGGGTGACATCCATCTTGCCGGTATATGTCTCATCAATTGCTGCCTGCAGCCCAGTATTGTCAACTTTTAGTTTCCCAATTTCGCCTCCTATTAAACCGAGATCTACGCTCATACCTACTACCGAACTCAAACGATATTCAAGACCCACTGTGAAATTTCCACCTAAAGCATTGGCTGTACCACTGAGTTCCCCCAATCCGCTTCCTTTCACTGTCTCTTTATAGCGCAACCACCCCCAACCGATTGCGCCATAAATGGTTAGTTTCTCTCCTAAAATCCATCGACCGGTAAATTGAGGGGCAATATACAATAGCCGCCCTATATCATCCATAACCATACCACGTACACCATCATAGAAAGCAACTGATTGCTTGGAACGAAATTGCTGTACAAGTACTCCCCATCCCCAACGATTGTAGTAACGAGACATTCCTACTCTCCAATCAAGTCCCGTAACGTAATTAGAAGCAGCCAGTCCCTCAACCTTTTCTACCGATGGAATATATCCTATGCCTGCACCTGCAAAAACGTAACCGATAGGTTGTTTATTCCAGTCCGTGCCCTTACGTGGTTGTGAGATAACCTCTTGTTTGGATTGTACCAGACCCTCGTTTATCTCCTGAGCATGAAGAGAGAATGCTCCCAAGATGCTGATTGCTAATAGAATGATTTGTTTTTTCATATTTTATGTATTAGTTTAATGTTTCAGTTCTCACCTTCAGGGGGATAAACTATTGTCCAATTTGCTTGTTCCATATCTTCTAATGAAACCAGATAACGATGAAGAATAGGAACATATTTACGAATTGTATCACAAGGCTCAAACATATATTTGCGATAGATTTCACGATCCATAATCAGAAATTGCATACAAGGAACAACATTGAAATCAGCTTTCCAGCCTGTATCGTCTACGCTCTCTATAAGAGATGACGAACCTTTAAAAACTCCAACAGCTCCAACTGAACATAGAAACAATGTGTCAGCAATTGTAAGATTTCTGTCTCTATATTCTTGGTAAACAATATCCCGTTCTGACTTATTAACAAGTGTAATGTATTTCTCGCTCTGTTCCGGACATGCCGAAAATATGCATGACAATAAACATAAGCCTAGTATTTTGGCAATTTTCATTAATTTCATAATTAATAATTGTAAATAAATACCTTATCGAGTACTACTATTATAAATTCCAACACCAATAGGGCCAATAACAGGTACTAACCATGATACATGATCATACCACTTTGCATCCAGTTTCAAATCACTAATAGCATTCCTAACGCCAAGATTATGATAATCACGATATTCATATCCTTTACCTGTATAATTAATATCCAGAGGGTTAGCTTTAAAATTCCATCCAATACTGTTTCCCCTTTCAATATTAGTATCATATTGCGCTTCTGTCTGATAGAACCCAGAGACATGCCTATTAAAATATAAAAATGCTCTGGCATTCGCATCCTGTTCGTGAGGCTGATATTTATGTTCCCCACTTCCGTCAGCACTCATCAAGCTCGGTATGCCTATTCTGGATAAATATCCCCACCCCATCGATTGACTTTGCAGGTAGTGCCCATACTCATGTTGGAATACCGAGTTATTCGGATCAGCCGAAATTGTACGATCACCAATAATAAAACTACTCAGAGTTACTGCTTTTTGTCCCCAGTTATTGCCACTCATTACAGTTGCTCCTCCCCAGTAATCCACATTATCTACTTGACCAGCATACCCCGAAAATTGAGCGTACCCATGACCTATCATAGTCTGAGGCAATTGCCACGTAAAGCGTGAAATTAGTTCCCATGAGGCAGTCCAGAAATTCCGATGACTTTGATGATTCATATAACTACCTGTAGCAAACAACCCACCCCACATTTTCACCTCATTCACACCACCTTTCCATCCTTTTTCAAAAGCTTTCCAAGGCTTTTTTGAAAACAATCCACGAAAGAATCCAAACATATACCCTAAAAAGAATTCCCCATTCGGATCCGTATATACCAATGGGTTATTCAAACAATAAGAGTATCTATTATAGTTTTGGCTCGAATATGGATTCTGTAATCGCGGATCAGGAGATAAGAACCTACCAATAACCGGATCATATAGTCTTGCATTCATATTAATCAAACCAAAGGCAGTTAGATGCTCATGCCCAGTATAACCTCTGCCCAAGAATAACACAGGTTCTGTGCCAACTGCATATAAAGCCTGATTAACAGGATTTCTTAATCTGCCCCACACATCGTAACTTAACTCTTGCTTGACTACACCGGAGGAATTAACAATGTGGGTAATGTTACCCAGATAATCCCCGCACAAATAGTAAACAACCCAAGCCCCTGAACCTTCTTTCACATACACTGCTGCCGCTGAATATGCATCGCCGCCAAGGTACAGAATTTCTTTTGAACCCGCAACTCCTGTCTCGAATTCATATTGATTTCCCCAATAATATTTATTGAGTTGGACTTGATTGTTCTTCTTCAGATTCATTTTGACCCTATTACCTTCCCCATTATATGTAAATGTTGCTACATAACCATTTTCAGTAATAGTCTCCGGCCTTCTTAAAGCATTATAGGTAATCTGTTGTTCCCGAAGTGGAACTTCCGTACCATAAGGAGTAATCGAAGCTATTGCATAAGGTTTCTCATCATTATACACAAAAGCTCCTACATTAGATATATTGGTTATATTTCCATTGTTACTGTAAGCAGCCGTTTTTCCGGCAAAGCTTGTTAATCTGTTCAGATTGTCATAACCAAAGCTCTCCTGAATGTTCCTCACATTGTCTTTTCTCCAGTTCAGATTGCCCGTCTTAGCGTTAAAGTTATATCCGGAATTCTGAATAACAGTAGAACCGTTTTTAACTACTCTACCCGTTGGAATCCCGTTTGCATCATAAGAATATGTACGGGTCAGAATACCAGTGCTTACACCGGTCGTTAATCCTAATGAGTTTTCAGCAGTTAACTTCCAGATAGATGTCGAGCTATTAAGTTTCACTTCCGAAAGATTACCATAGGAATATGTATAGTTTTCAGTCACAATACTGCTGACATTAGAAGCATACGCCAAGTCTGATATACGCCCACTGGTGTAAGTAAATGTTTTTTTGAGCCATTTTCCATCCACATTCGTTTCTTTCATGGTCTTTAGCCTCATCAAAGCATCATAAGTATAGGTTTTAGACGTCCCGTTTGAACTTACCTCAGATTCTATGAGATTATCAGCATTATAGCTGTAATTTATTGTCTGTCCGGCAACCTCCTTTTTTGTCAAACGATGAAAATTATCATAAGTTTTCTTCGTAGTATTTCCATTGGCATCAGTTTCCAGAACGCCATTCCCCATAGCGTCATAACCGTATTCGATTAGTCCGAAACTTGGGTCATTCATCGTAATTCGTCTGCCAAAATCATCATACCCGAATGTAGTTGTAATCTGTCCCGGAGCAATTACGCTATTCATCTGACCATCTGGTCTATAATTATAAGCAGTGGCACCTGCGGGGTCGGTAACTGATATTATATTTCCGGAAGCATCCTGTTTTTCTGTTTTTGAAACACCATCTACCACCGAAGTTACGCTTGTATTAGAGTATGAAAAAGTGTCCTCCTTACCGGATGCATATTTTAATGATATGATCCTATCATTAGAATCATAAGTATATGTATTCCATTGCGCAGGAGTGGCTCCCTTGAACGGCACGGAAACTTTAGCCAACCTCCCTCTCTCGTCATACACATTATCGGTATAAATATAATTTCCGTCAAAGCGTTGTTTTCCACTTCTTACTTCCCTCCCTAAAGCATCATAATAAGTCCGGGAAGCCGGAGCGCCTGTAGCAGAAATGGTAGTAAGCCTTAAAGCTGAAGCCGGAGCCGTAGCCCAAGAATATGAAGTAGTTTCTACAGAACCATCCGGAGAGACAGTTTTTACTTTTCTACCCCAATCATCATATTCGAACGTGGTTTCCTGTTCTTTATGATTTTTTACAGAGTAAAGTAATCCCTTTGGATTGTACGTATACGTACTCACAAAATTCAAAGGAGTCGTTTTCTTTATGACCCTCCCATAAGAATCGTATTCATACAGCGTTTTTAAGCTAGTAGTAGCTCCATACTCTTTCAGAAATTCCTGAGTAACCAGCCCATCTTTATATGAACGATTGACTTGAGAGGCTGATTTCCCGTTTACATAATTCACTGTAACAATCGGAAGCTGATTATTATCAAATACAGGTATGTAATTTCTGCCGACCCATGTTAAACCATCTTTTGTTTTAGTGGTTACCTGATCATATAACAGTCCTATTCTATAAGTCGTGCCATTGTCTATGTTCTGATAAGAGTTATCAGTTGTTATCGTGAGACCATCGCTGTAAACTGATGTTTCTTTCGTTACATTACTATAAACATCATAGACACAACTGGAATTTACTGTCACGTTTTTCAACTTATCTTTTTCTACCTTGCTGCTCGAAATCATTCTGACTACCTTATTTGATAAGGTAACCATATGAAAGTTATAAGACGATTCCGCCGTTGGAGTGACCACTTGAGTAATGAACCCGAACTTCATGGGATCAAAAGTCTGTTCAGTCTGAATTCCCCTGTTATTGTCATATATCCTAACTTTCCTGAACCCACAGAAGCCTAAGCCTTGACGATGCGCAACAGCATCATTATAATAATACGATACAGAAGATATGTATTTGCCATTATAAATAGAGTATGCATTACTCACCATATTAACGTCTATATACAGCTTATTATATGGAAAACCCACACTATAGTCAGATGTCGTCCAATACATATTGCCATTAGTAAGATTTTCATAATCAAATTTCTCAATTACCCCATAACTGTTAATCATGCCGGTCAGCATTCTTCCCCGGGCATCATTACGTGTAAAGGAGATTGGAGTGACAGTGGCATCCTTTATACTTAGCAATTGGCTGGTCCTACAACTATAACCATCTCCTATAGTTCCTGTTACAAAATGAGAATCAGAATCTACAGTCACTTTTGCAGATTCGGCCACAGTATTCAGTTTACCGTTCTGGTTCAGATGTACACTGATTTGAGTTCCGGATTTTACAGCTAAATCGGGAAGTTTATCACCATTCAGATCATGAAACAGAAACTGATAATTGGTATCGGAATTAGATAAAAACTCAAATGTGCTGCTTACAAATCCACTACCGGTTGCCAATAAAGCAGTCCAGGTTTTATACGTACTATTATAGTGAGTTACCGGATAAGAAATGGGTCTGATACACGGAGTGGTAAATTCAAAAGCCTTATCGCTATCAACCTTACCACCATTATTAGGGAGGAAGGGATCCCTTATTATCGGATCATCAATAATCTCACCTCTACAGCCACTACATTCACCACAAGGGCGTTTTTTCATTTCAATCCAGTAATCATTCTTCTTCGGACCTAAAAGAAAATCGGTGAGCCCATCACCGTTAATATCTTCAACCAACAATTCTCTTTTGGAAGCACCCGATATATCTGTGCTCTTAATGCCGCTTGTATATGCAATCTGCACAAAAGCACCTCCCTGATATGAGTAAATATAAGTTCCACTTCCGTTTATGAGGCAAATGTCCGTTCTCCCGTCCCCGTTATAGTCGACAGCAAAAAGCGCATCTTTAAAATAATCAAATAAGAATGGAGTTTGATCATATATCTTAGTCCTCACTTCCAGATTAAACATAGTGGTTCTTGACCATGTCCTGGTTTCCCCCTTCGGAAGTTTGTTACCCGAAACGGCAACCAATTCCATCTTCCCATCTCCATTGAAATCTCCGGTAATGAATAATCTGGGGACAGCACTTTGCCTGCTGCCTTCTGCAAATGTTCCTTCTAATAGGAAGGATGCATTCCGGGTTGTCATATTCTTATCATAGGTAGTAATATCTACTTTGGCGCTGTTCTGATCATGCAACCAATAATTAATTCTAACCAGTTCATCATTTCCATCGCCATCTATATCAACAGGATATAATTTCTGGAATCCATTACCTGCCTGAATCTTTACCGGTGAACAGAGGTAATCTCCGAGATTCTTATAAACCAACAGATTCTGTGCAGGATCATATTTACTTCCATACTGGTAATTTCCTTTTTTATCATAAGCGGTTATACCATAAGATTCAAAATTAGGATAGGCAACGAGTCCTTCACTCCGGGTAAGAGAATTAAACTTACCCTTATGCAGAATAAGATCAGGAGCCTTACTGTTAGCAAAATAAGTTTCAAGAAAAGCCGTGCTTGTCTGGAAACGACTTTCGTCAGACTCACCTCCATAATAGAACATCAGCGGATTAACTTCTTTGCCATTCGATTTAAGACTGAGTTTAGACAAGAAACTATATATACTTGTGTCATAACTCAGCGTATAAGTACTAAGAAGCATTGATGATTGATAATATGTATCTATCTTCGACAATAACTTACTATCCTTCATCAGCCGCCCCGCTATATAAGAAGATTGAACATCGCTTCTTGTCTGATAGGTAAACTTTACAGCACCATATTGAGTAGAATTGCTGCCATATTTGATCTCGGTGACATAATAGACGTTATTATCCAACAGATAAGTAAAATCAATATAGTCTCCGAATGCATCTACACTTTTAGTAATCGGGTAAGTAATTTGTGCCGATGTATTGGTGGAATATCCAAGAGTTACTTTCTTTCCATCCGGATACCAAACATCAAAATAGTATTTTCCTGATGGTGCATAAAATGTAACTTTCACATTGCCGTGCTCTGTCTGATAATCGATTTGAGAAGACGTTTCTGATATCTTAATAAGCCGACTCCCATCTAATGAATAGGCAGAATTCTTATCTAAACTAGCCGGTTTTGCATTGCTTCCATCATAATAATAGTTTGAATTACAAATAGATATATAGGATAATCCCCCTATACACCACCCGTATCCGGCAATACTATTCCCCATCAGACTATTATAAGATAAGGCAAGAGCGGGTTGGTGTCCGTTTTTCCCTCCATATATTTCAATAGGTACACTGTATGTGAGTGAGCCATTTTCTATTCTCGATTGAATAGGTATTTCACCTACTGCTTTTGCCCGGTCTATCTCTACCGTGCTTGGCAATTCGGGCAGGGATGGAGGCGCCGGCAAAAGAGGATCTAACGGTTCTAACGGTTCAAACGGATCTAATGGTTTCAACGGGGGCTTCAAGAGAGGGGCGTCTAACGAAAGAACTTCACTTCGGACGGCACTGTCTTCCGACGACAACTCATTGACTTCTGTCACGATTTTATACAGTCCGTCTTCATCAGCTTCTTGCATGAATTCATCTTTTAATGGATCTATAACAAGAGAATCCCGGCCTACTGAGATTTGGGCATATCCTGATAAGGTACATAACAGTACCAAGATAAAAAATATTCTTCTCTTCATAATAGCGTATTAGCTTTAGGTTATTCTTTAATTATTTTCCAACTACTGGTATTACCATTATAGACTATCTGCATGATATACATCCCCGGAGTTCGATCAGATATATCTACCGCATTGGACTGAGATATACTGCCCCATTGTTGCAGCAATGTCCCGGTAAGATCATAGAGAGATATTCGGGCATTCTCAAACTTCTCAACTCCTGAAATATCAACTTTGAGCATACCACGGGTAGGGTTGGGATAAATTGTCACCTTAGTTTCCGAAAGTTTTTCTTCATATATGGAAGGCTCTACTTCATCATCGCTCAAGACTCCCCTTGTCTGAACCACAATTTCCTTTTGGCGAGACAACCGATTACCGGCACTGTCGTAAGTATACTTGATTTTGTTTTGAGCGTATGCATCAGCAGCAGCCCACATAGATAAAACCACGAATAGCAGAAATATGGCAACTATCCGTTTAGATGTTTGAATTCTTAAAAGTAGAAATGTTGTTTTCATGTGATATAAGATTTTATTGACGCTTCAAATAACCACAACTTTCACATAAAAACAAAATATTATATGGTAACAGTGGTAACAAACCTACTTCAGCAAGAAAAGTTGTTTTTCATCTTACAGCTCTTCAGCTCTCCTCAACTGCCCTGTTCATCGGCCTTTCGGCTGAAAGTATCTCCTGAAAGGAAAGATTCTTTGCTTTCAGCTTTCAGCCAATACTTCTTTAGTGAAACAAGGGTCAAGTTGACAAGGAGAATAGTCACTGTGCATAAAAACGCGCAGGAAAAGAAGCAATGTTTTAATGGTTATCATTGCTTCTTTTACCCCAAAACAAGCAATAATATTTACTGAGAGATACTATCTAATAAAGTTCAATGACGCATCTATATATCCAGCGTTTCCCATCTATATATCCAACGTCTCCCATCTATATATCCAACGTCTCCCATCTATATATCCAACACCTTCCATCTATAGATCCAATACAGTGAAATACGTGAATTTTCCAATACTAAAGTTTCTAATGAAATAGCACTTATTAAGCATGAAGAATCTCATGATTACAATATCGGCTGAAAGCTGAAAGCAAAGAATCTTTCCTTTCAGGAGATACTTTCAGCCGGAAGGCCGATGAACAGGGCAGTTGACAAGGGCTGAAAGAACTGTAAGATATGATTGGTTAAAAAGACATAACCACCGATTATAGAAAACGATTTAAAAGTAACATCTCAGTCCGCCTTGAATTCCCAAACGATTTACTCCATGACGTTCATTAATCACAATCATACCTGAGTAAATGCCATCAGGACGGGAGATAGATGCCCGCCACCATCGCGCACTCAGCCCCAGTCCTATTACTTTATTCAACATATATTCCACTCCCCAATTGAGCTCTGCCGCTACCCCCGAGAACCGGGCATTGCCCGCACCGTTCCAGGTATATCCGATACTCGCAGTTCCCCTGACCATCCACCTTTCACCCAGCTTCTGGCAATAGACAAAGACAGGAGCCACATAACCCAACGTCACAAGTTCCTCCGGGAAATCAGTAGTAATAGCCTCACATTCCACTCCAAATCCATATCCGCCGTCACCGACCCAGTTATACGCTACTTTATACTCTCCCCCTCCTTTCCACTTGTAAGATCCCGAGCGCATCACCACCTCACTCGTTATCCATCCATAGCCGAAATTCACAATAAACGTGTTTCTCGGTACTCTTATCCTCTTCTCCTGCTCTTTTTGTGCTTCCTGCATCCCAACCGCATCTTCCATCGTGAGAACTACACTCTTTTCTTGCCCCCAAACACTGACATTCAGGCAGCATAAGCCAAACATCAATAACACATACTTCATGACTTTCATTTTATAGATTTTTCTAATATCTCATTAATAATCCCGCTTTGATAAGATACTCTATGACTATAATTGCCGACTCTTTCTTTTCTTCGGGCAAAGCGTTATATTCCTGCGAATACTCAGGATAATTCAGCAAAATAGTTCTCATATTGTTTTTAGTGATGAGTTTCACTTTCTTGCTATCAGACTCTATCAAATAACAAACTTTGTTTTTCAGTTGCTTAGACGCTACGATAGCCCCTCCTATGGCACCGAAGAGCATACCCCCCGCAACAGCCTCACTTATCTGCTTTTTGCCAATCTTAGTACCGATAAAACAAATCTTGTTTGTACCAAAGCGGAAACCGGGTGCATACCAACTGCCAAACCTGCATCCCTCATATCTTAATTGCCGACAGTTTACATACAAGGTATCCTGATGTATGATATACTTTACCTCTTTCTTCAATAGCTTATCTGTCTTTTTATCACCCGTCTTCGGTTTAAAATCAGCGCCTCCATTCCAGAATCTCTTGCTCTGGGACCTGGATTCAATAGTAAGATTCTCCAATGCAGTGAACTTTCCATCCATGTAATCGGAAAATGAAAGAGCATATCTGCTCTGAGCAAACGAAGTGGCTGCAGATAACAGAAATATAAAACATAAGATGTATTTATTCCGTATCATAAAACTTGTATTTGAGTATAAGAATTTTTAATTCGAGGTTCTCCGAAATGATTCCCAATAAAATATTGGGCTGAATGGAGTACAGTTTATTTCCACAAGTTAAAGCAGTAACCTACATGAAGTTCCACCCCGAAATGATGAGGAGACCTCGTTATTTTGTTTTCGTCGAAAACATCCTCGAACATACTTTTAAGAAATTCCTTACTGACGGGAAGGAGGCCGTACTCCACTGCGCCACCGACAAAAAAAGATTTGTACTTGAAATCTACTCCGGCACTCAATCCGATGTCCAATCGTTTCAAGCCTCTGTCTTTATTGAAAGTATCAGAACGAAACTCTCGATGAGTACCCAAGTCCTCAAACCCTTCCGGAACAAGACCACTACCACTCCAATGAGGATCTCGTTTCATTTCACCGTTAATATTTCCTCCAATACCATAAGCGATGTACGGTCCTGCACTTATTTGTAAACCACAATCCGTATTCAAGGGTAGATATGTCACTATTTTCACTGGAAGCTGAAGATAGACGGCGCTCATTTTAGACTTTTTCGTCTCATAGAGCAAAACTGTCTCTCCTTCGTATTGGCGAGTTTCTAATACATCTTCATCAATGGAACTTTTCCTGTTCAAGAGTTGGAGACCTGTCTGTAATGACCAGGCACGAGCTAAAGGGAACTCCACCCCAACCCCGAAACGGTATCCGAAGTCAGCCTTATAATTTTTATCCTTTGTGATGCCACTGAAACCGGCACCACCTTGTACACTGACTTTTACTTGTGAGTAACAGAAAGAGGTTGTTAGACCCAAAAGTAGAACTAATAAAACGTGCTTTTTCATATTCATATCAGAATTATTGGATTGCTTAAAATACAAATAATAAAATAAACCCTAATACTCTATCCAGACGGATCTATCATCCGGCTGAATAGGTATTTCATAATCTATTTCTTCTTAAACTGCTGCTTCGCTTGTTTAAGATGTTTCATATAATTTTCCCAATCTTGCTCATTGCACCAAAACCATTTTTCTTTCAATATCCAAAAATACTCTAATTGGGGCTTAGACAACATCGGCATAAATGAAACTTTTGTAGAAGAGGAGTTGACTATTTTATAATATTCTCCAGAATATTTCTTAGTTGTAAGACGAGAGTATTCTAAAGCACTTAATGTGTTTTTATCCACTATTTTATACCACTCCTCATAACTACGTTCCCAACCATAGTGTGGATCATAATCACAAATCATTTGTACTTTTATTGTATCTCCACAAATCACATAACTTCCACAATCGACAGAATTGTAGAATTTCTTTGCGCATTTTGAGTAAGAATTTTCTATGACTTCATCCATATACGAACTGTACTCCGGAGAATCAGATTCACTTAAATGATAATATGTCCCTATTACCATACCGTTATTATAAAATATCATTTCACCATAATACCCATCTATATTAATCAAGGTGTCAAGACCGGTATATGTATTTGCATAACAGTTAGTGAATGCATTCTTTATATGTCTAGGGATGCTACAGCATGATAACGTTAAACATATACATGCAAATATTGCCAATCGTATTTTTTCCATATTAAATATCTTTTTATTTTCTTCGTTCAGCTGGATGTGTCATCCAGCTGTTTTTTTGATAATAAGAATTTTGAATTCGCTTCTTACTTATCGTCGATCAACTACCTTTTGCAAACGAGTCTATTTCTTCTTAAACTGCTGCTTCGCTTGTTTAAGATGTTTCATATAATTTTCCCAATCTTGCTCATTGCACCAGAACCATTTTCTTTTAAGCAAGTTATCGTTCGGTTGAGGAATTTTCACACTAACAGGAACAAACCGAAGAGTATCGCCGATGTCAGAAGGGTAACTTTTGGAAAGTTCTCTTTCTCTTTCAATAGTTGTGTTATTGAAATCATTTATACACAGCATCGTATTTTTATCGATGATTTTATACCATTTTTCCATTCCGCTTCCAGCATCATTAAGAGATTGAGTTTCTCGTATATACTGTATCTTTAATGTGTCTCCATAGATTCTATAAATTCCTATGAAATACATGGAAGTAAAACGTTCTTCTGAAAATTCTTTCAGTTTTTGCAACTCAAGATGGTCACGTTCAGGATAATACCCTTCAACAACCAGTCCATTCTTATAGAAGAATGTACGCCGATTATAATAACCGTCGGTATTAATAAGGGTATCAATCCCTGTATACACATCTGCATAACAGTAAGTAAATGCTTTTTTAACATCATTAGGAATCCCTCTGCAGGATGACAGAGCACACAATGCACATAAAATAAATATTACTTTTTTCATATTGAATACATTTTTATTTTCCCCATAAACTCAAAGGATTATAATAGCCCGAGTAGAAATAACCACCCGTCTTAAAGTTATCATAATTCAGGTAAAAATTCTGGTTCCCAAAACCAGTTCGTCCGTGAATTCCATTCTGCTGCAAGTCTTGGAACACTTTATGGCTATATCCAATGCGCATAATTTGATTTCCTCTTCTATATCCAATCCATACAGGAGCAGAAAATACTTGTCCATTTTTCCAAGTACTATAGCCTTTATTTCTATTTTTACCCCATATTGGACTGCGTGCATTTTCATCTTGTTGTTTTTCGCTATCTGTCTTTCCATCATTTGTATAGATATAAGACCCAAATGAAAAATTTCCAATACTCAGTTCAAACGCATTTGTTCTCCATCTGTCACCATCTCCTCCTAAAGATATCATGTCATTTTGCAACGCAAAAGAACCACCTTTCCAATATGCTGTTATATTAGCGACTCTTTGTGCATTCGATTTTCCGTCCGGTCCTTGAGTCTTGCCATAATAAGTCAAACCATATCCGACTCCAACGCCATTATAGGTTGCAGAAGCATTCCATCCCCAATGATTATCACCCACTCCAACACCAGCACCAATGCTAAAGTCTCCATCGGAATAGCCTATACCGGCATTAATGCCCGCCGTAAAACCTGTAGTGCCAAATCCTATTCCCGGCGATACTGATAAACCAAAATTATTTCCTATAGGTACGTTCATAGAGGGCATAAATGAATTAATCGTACTACTTCCAGCTGAATATGCGGAATAAAGCAAGGGAGAAGTTCCAGCCTCTTTAACCCCACTCGTATATCCAACACCCCACATTGCACCTGTAAGCACACCATTACCAAGTGCTTCCCATCCCCAATTACCACTGGTAAGTCCATGACTTACATAGCCAAAAACAAAGCCTAATCCTCCAACTAACCAGTTCCATTCCCCACTCGGGTCCGTATATATTAACGGATTATTCAAGCAATAAGTATATCGATTGAAATTTTGTGAGAAATCAGGCATCTGAACAAACGGATCAGGACTCAAGAAACGAGCCAGTAACGGATCGTACATACGACCGTTCATGTCTATCAGCTTAAACTCGTCCAGATGTTCATGTCCCGTATAGCCACGGTGGAACTTGAAGGTATTATTAGCTACCGTACGTCTGCCCCAAACATCATACGAAGCCTTGAAAACCTCAGTACCCGCATTATCAGTCAACTTTACAATACTACCCAAATGGTCTTTATGCGCATAATAAATCTTGTCCGACTGGCCGGATTGTTTTACATAAACAGCTACTAATCCGTTATTACCGCCAAGATAATACAATTGCTTCGTCACACCGCCTTCAGTGACCGTCTCATAATCGCCTGCATAGACTATCGTACGCGTGACGGCATTGTTAGTCTTCAACGTAGATTTCCAACGCTGCCGGTCAGGTCCATACGTGATGTTTAGCAAATAATTGTTCGAACCGACCGCTTCACTGATGGAGGAGACTTTATCAAATGCAGTATACGCAATAGCCTGGTTATTCTCGGAAATCAGACCACCGGTATTGTCAACAGCACTTACCGCATGTGGTTTGTCATAACTGTATGAGCCCAAACCTGTTTTGGAAGCGATATTACCATTGGCATGATAACCCATGTTCATGACTGTAGAACTAGCTTGCTTCACAACAGTCAAACGATCTGCGCTGTCATAAGTGAAGGTTTCCGTTTGCCCAATCATACCCGTACGCGAAGTAAGATTGCCTGTAGCGCCATTAAACACATAGTTCATATTGTGCAGTGACGTAGTGCCTTTCATCGTTTTCAGGTTACTAAGTAAACCTTGCGAATTGCAGGTTTCGGTAGAAATCAATGTACCGCCAAGTTTGGTAGTAGTAACCGTTCCTGTAACTCCCGTCAGCTCCCAAATAGACTGTGTACCCGCCAGTACTTGTTGCAAATTACCATAAGCATCATAACTACGATTTACAGCTAGAGCTCCCGGATAAGTTATTCGGCTCAATTGGCCCACCGCATTGTAATCATAGGTAAACTCCAGCAATCCGGAATTATCCACCTGACGCTTTTCGGTGGAAATCCGCCCATATTTATCATACGTATAAACAATATAGCTATCACCGGTCTGCTCCTTTATTAGACGTAGCAAGTCATTACCCGAAGTTCCATAGGAGTAGGTAGTGGTAACCTCATCCAGAACAGAAGTTTTCAGACGTCCTAAAGGATCATAAGTATTCGTTGTCGTTTTGTTCTTGCTATCAACCTGAGTTTTCAAACGTCCGGCAGCATCATAAGTATAGGTTATGCTACCTGCATTAGGGTCAACCAATGTCTTCTGATTACCGGTATCATAATAAGTCATGGTAAAGTCAGCTCCCCCAGTCGTAATTTTTTTAGGCTTACCCAGTGAAGCATAAGTATAGGTTATACTTGACACCGGATCAGTGACAGACTTCACGTTACCCCAAGCATCATAAGTTTTGGTATAAGTCCTTCCATTTGTAGTAGTCGACACACTACGGTTACCATAAGTATACGACACACTTTGTCCGGTACTGCTCGTTTGTGTCAGGATTCTTCCTCGCCCGTCGTAGGTATAGTCTTCTGTTGTAACAAGATTACCAGTCTGGACCTGCTCACGGATCACCTGTCCCTTAACGTCATAAGTCATGGTTTTCTTGATTCTTACATCCTTGGCGCCGATGGTTTCCATCAACACTTCCCGTTCCTGATTATCATACCATGTTATCACCCAAGGCTGCCCTGTTCCCTGTGTCAAAGTAAAGAAACGCTGGGTAGGTCTACCACGTTTCCAACCGGTTTCATACTCCATTCTTCTTCCATCCGGCAGGATCGTTTTTTCCCTGTTCCCCCATCCGTCATAAAAGTGCTTTGTAATCAACCTATTAGATGAATCGCTTAGATCTGTTTCCGTCAGCACATTTCCCCATATATCATAAGTATAATCCTTTATAGCCGATGAAGGCGAGGTATGAGTCCCGGCAACAAAACGCTTCGAGAAATCGTAAGTATAATACTGAGTAAGCGCGGTTATGCCTGTAACACTGTTTGTAGAACTAAGCACATTACCCCACGTATCGTATGTATATTCGGTAGTTAATGGCAAGGAAGAACCATAATTTTCGATAACCTTCTTTTTATATCCTATAGCTTCGTCATACACAATGGATGTTTTCTGTGTAAAAGTGGATGCATCATCCGTGTGCCTCTGCGTTCGCGTTATCAACCGGGGTCTATAGGATTTGCCGGCTAAAATGTAGTTGCCATATTGCACAGTCTTATACATATTGTCACCAAAGTCCGCCTTTTCCTCTGTCATATAGCCATAAGAAGAACTGAACTGTCGGGTTGTTGTAACAATATTACCATCAAGGTCTTTTTCCGTAGTAACAGAAGGATAGGCAAAATACTTTTTAGAGCCTTTATCTACAATAACCATTGTGGTATTGCTTTCAGCAGTTTTACTGTCTATGGTGGTTTTACTATAAGTAGAGGAAGGGATATAAAAAGACGTATTCCATGAACTGACTCCCGATTCATTCACCGTACCCAGCAGGGCATTCTCAGCTTTCATAAAGCTTATTCCCAGTAACCCTTTTCCCTGTTGGTGAACCTTCAACCCGCCATATTGGTAATTGGTTATCATATTAGCGGCTACCCCATTGCTATTGAGGGTAGTAGTCTTTACAACATGCAAAGGCATTATACAATCCAGCATAGGATAAACGCTTCCACTACCTTTAGTATAAATACCTCCATTGACAAGCGAAGCGTAATTAATTATAGTTTTACTACCATAGTCACCAATAATACTAGCTACTTTACCTGTTCCGGCATTATAGCTACTATTCTGATAAATATTCCAGGTAGGGTTAACATTAGCGTCGGTAGAGTTATAACAATTATAGCCATAATTCATTAATTCAACTTGTCCGTCGCCATTAAAATCGCCCAGCACATGGAGAGCCATAAGAGCGTCCTCACTTTTATTAGAAGTGGCGGAAGCTACCTGACTAAGCAAGCGCCCCGTTGAACGCATCCAATAAGTATATGTTTTTTTGAATTCACCCCAAGAGCCAAGGATATCACTCTTCTTTTTATGCATGGCTTTAGTTATCACCACATCTGACTTACCGTCAAAGTCGAAATCATAAACATAGCAATCGAACTTATTATCATCTTTTTCCGTAAAATCCTCATCATAGATGTCCAATATACATGCCTGTGATTTTGTGAAAGTACCATCGCCATTATTCAGGGCAAAATACCACTTACTGTCACCGGTAGCGTTCATTAAAAGATCCATTAATCCATCACCATTAAAATCTCCGGAACGAATCATCCAGACATTACCAATATTAGTTCCGGTTGTTTTTTTAGCGTCTGAAAAGATAATTCCGGTTAATCCGCCTCCTTGATTCCAAAAGATTGTATACCCACCATTATATATCAGCAACATATCTTGCAGACCATTGCCATTAAGATCGGAAACAAAAACTTTCTTCGGCTTAGAAGACAAGGTAAGATTTATGGTGGTACGATAAATGGTAGTCCCGGAGTTATGTCCTATAATTTCACCCGGATATTTGTTAGAGGTATGCCCTTTTTCTAAAAAGACAATCTCTCCTTTTCCATCATTATAAAAATCACCGGTAGCATAAACCGGCATTTCACTACTACGCTGCAAGTTGTATCCAAAAATTCCCTGTACTGTATTCCCGTAAATAGCAAAACCTATTTGCTTCCAATAGTCATTAATACTTGCATGGGGTATCACAAATTCATTGAGACCATCTCCATCAAAATCAATGACAGAAGAACCTGCTTTATATTCCTTCCAATCCTCCATTTGAAATTCCGATCCAAGAGTGTATTGTCTTCCGGGAAGGAAATTAATGTTTCCATCAGCATCCCGCGAAGCCCAATAGACATAAGCATACGTATTATACGACCATGCCCCTGGTCCTGTCTGAATCTTCCCTCGAAAGACCCCTACTAAATCCGCCAGCCCATCACCATTAAAATCACCGGAGGTAAACTGTTGATCTCCAAAGGACATAGCATTCCCGGACATATTCACTACAGGAAAGACAGACGGCATATTGAATTGGGGAGAAATAACAGATTGCTGGAAAGAGGGTAAGGGCAGCCATTGCAAATAGACAGGTTTAAGGGCCTCTCCTGCACTATTCTTTTTCCTAACGTTTGCCAGACGTGAGAACTGGGTACCGGAACCATCGCTTGTGGTACTATAAGTCAATTCATAAATAAGATAAATACTAGTAAATGCTTTACCTGTTATAGTTTTTAAACGGTAGCCCATTTTCCCCTTTACACCTTCTATAATGAAAGGTTGCGGATCGGGGCGAGATTCATAATCAAAAGTGATTGTGTTATAATGACCTGTAATCCCGTTCTTATTCTTCCCGTAAGAGATACTTTTAGGGTATATAGTATAATCCCAAACATTGTAGGTGTAAGTCATGTAGTTTCCCCAAGTATCTTCCACTCTATCCACATACCAGGCATAGATTCTCGGTGAACTACCCACCGTATAACTTTGCCTCGCTTCGGCGGTATTTCCATAATAATAAACCAAACCATCAGAGGTCTGAACCTCAAACCATGTATTGGCTGCTGTATTATTATAGGTTCCATGAACAGTTACTTTGGTGAAGGGGTCAGACTCCGGATAGTAAACAGCCCCCTCTTGTCCGACGGTACCGGTGGAATAAATCAAACGCTTTCCATCCAGATAATAAGCATCATCGGCAGAGTAAGTCAGCGCTTTCGCCATACCATCATGATAGATATCCTTCGGTCCTCGTGTTATGGCTGATATTCCTGATATATTACATCCCCAGCCTGCTATGCCGTTCCCCGCCTGGCTATTATACACAATAGCAAGCGAAGGTTGCAGCCCTCCTGCACCTTGCGGAACCTTAATAGGAATAGAGTAAGTAGCTCCACCGGTGGCTGAGACATTAAATGTTCCTCCAAATCCTCCTACAGCTACGTCTTCTTCATTATATACACCAGGAACCACCGGATAGTTAAAATCACCCGGCGCATAGGCGATAATATTAGTAGTTATAGGACCCGATTCTTCGTATCCTTCCGACACGACATAATAAGTGCCCGCTTCTAAATTCTTTTCTATGAGAGCAAGATCAAGAGAAGAACCACATTCTCCCTTACCATTGTTGCCACTACTGTATTCTATGAGATTTCCCGAAGAATCCAATAAATACATATAAGTACATGAAACGACTGAACTGCAATGGCTCAATATCACATACATTTTCTTACTAATGGTAAATTGATAAAAGACTTCATCTTGTCCCCTGAAGTCTTCCTCTTCATTATATTGGTCTGTAAAACGATTCGTATCTTGCGTATCAGAATAGTATATGCTGTTTGAATGAGTACCGACAAGGATTGGATTACTCATTGTGTTACCTACTGCAGATAATGACATTCCGGAAATTCGGGTAGTTATATTGCCTTCTTCTGTAGAATATTGCGCTACTTCTGATACTGCGTAATATGTACCTGGTTCCAATACTACAGACAAATAACTTTGACCGGATTCACCACAAACATAAGAGCCGTCATAACCACTGGCACTTGTAACCCATTTCCCCGAAGCATTCAATAAATTTATGGATGTATCTAAAATCAATGAACCACAATGACTTATTATGACTCTCATTCTTGTGGTCAATATAAACTTATAGAAGATATCATTATGAAACGATCCATAGTTATTCGTAAAATTCTCCGTATTTTTTGTATCAGAATATTCAAAATCAGAACCAAAAGCTCCCACTTCCAGTGGGGAAGACATCGTATTTCCTTGTTGGGCATAAACAAACACTGGAAATAACAAGATAAAAAGCATTAATGAGTATTTAGTTTTCATTGGAATCCCTTTCTGTTTAGATCGTTCTTATTCTTTAATTATTTTCCAACTACTAGCATTACCATTATAGACTATCTGCATGATATACATTCCCGGAGTCCGTTCGGATAAATCAATTTCATTGGATTGGGATATACCCGCCCACTGCTGCAACAACTTTCCGGTAAGATCATAGAGGGATATCCGGGCATTCTCAAACTTCTCAACTCCTGAGATATCAACTTTGAGCATACCTTTTGTTGGGTTGGGATAAATAGTAACTTTCGTTTCCGAAAGTTCTTCTTCGTATACCGATGGCTCTTCTCCATTATTTAAAGCTCCTCTTGTTTGCACCACAATTTCCTTTTGGCGAGACAACCTATTACCGGCACTGTCATAGGTATATTTGATTTTATTTTGGGCGTATGCATCAGCGGCTGCCCACATAGATAAAACCACGAATAGCAGGAATATGACAGCTATCCGTTTAAATATTCGTTTGTCATTCTTCATGATGTGTAGTGTTTATTCAATACTGAATCCTCCCAACAACAAGGTTTCTCCTATAGAAATCTCTAACACATAGTCTCCCACTTTCGTGCCGGACATGTCTACTACTATACAACTTTCATCAAAGTACGACTGATAGTAAGCCATTTCACCGGTCAAAGAATCTGATACGCTCACAGTTAAAGTGCCACATGGGACAGGAATATCAATAAATAATTTACTATCTTCAACATCATAGCAAGCGATAATCCATGAAGCCGGATCTACAGAACGAGGAGTGCCTTGAGAAGTATTCGTAGCAGTTTTTAATATAATCCGTTTCCTCATAGATTGAGATTCTGCCCAAACCTGAACTGATAATAAAATCCCTATCAATAACAAGAATAAAAAATTTGTTTTCATAATATATAAGATTAATTGGTTGATGCTCCAAATAACTAAATTTTTATTATGAAATTCAAGAAAAAAAAGGTAACAGAGGTAACAAACTCATGTAGACTTACAGTAACACTCTATAGAGTCAATCACATAAGTTTTTGATTATCAGAACCAAACACCTTATCAAAAAGAACAGTATCCATTTTATCCTTAATCCGGTGTTTTCTTGCTTTTATAGCATCTGAAGAAGCATCCATTATACCTAAAAGCAAATCTTTGGGACAATGAAGCAGGCTCAGCAAGCAATAAAATAAATCTTCATTAGTTAATGAACGGCAATTCTCCCTCAAATTATTCATAACATCTAAGAATGATTCCCGAATATCACCAATAATCCTTTCCCTATAATCCTGAATTTTGAGAATGCGTTTACCAGGCTTCATATTTTTCAACTCATTCAATTTCTTATACCCCTCAGTTGCTTCGAATAATGAAATACAAATCTGCAAGTTTTTTTCTTTCAGATCATGCAATTCTGCACTTTTTTCTTCAATTGGTGCAGAGCTTTCACTCAGCATCATTATTTCCGCACGATTCTCATTCAATTGTTTTTGCAGAGCTATATACTTATTCTTACGACACCTATCCCTCCACATATAAATTAATGCCAATACTAAAAATAAGCCCCAAAAACAGTAAATCATCTTTTTCTTTGCAAGTTGATGCTCTTTCAACAATGCGTATTTATGGATTTCCAATTGATGATTGTCCATCAAATCACCAATTTCGGCTCGATACGCACTCGCTTGAATAGAATCAAAGTAAACGATGAAAGAATCGGCACACAAAGCAGCCTCTCGCCAGCGGGATTGCTCTTTGTTTAATTCAAATAGTCTATCAAAAGCAGAGGCTTTAGTTTCAATATCAAAGGAATATTTAGCCAGATTCCAATAATAAAGAGCCGAATCTTTTTTATTCAAATGATTCATAATATCACCCTTCAAAAAATAAATAGAATAAAGACTTTCCTCCACTTCTATGTCTCTCATTGCTTCTGAGATATAACTATTCGCCTCTTCATATTCTCCTCTCTCATTATAGAGAGCGGCTATATTTTTATAAACAAGAGGTTTAAAGGCAGAAGTTTGCAAAGAATCAGCCAGAAGCTTCGTCTGCTGATAATAAATGAAAGCACTATCAGAATCATCTTTTATCAGGTAATTGTCTCCTATCTTCAACAAGGCATACAAAGCCCGATCAATATGCGCGGTACCGCAAAGAGCATAAGCATTCTTATGTGCATCTATCGCAGCAGAATTCAAATATTGTTCTCCATAGCAATCTCCCAAATGCCCATATACCATCGACAAAAATACCGAGTCACCTCCTTGCGGCATAGTCCTCAATGACTTCAAATATAGATTTATGGCAGTAGATATGTCTTCTTGCTCCCGATGCACACACCCGCTATAAAAATAAGATTTTGCCAATTGTTCTCTATCGCTGTTCTTTTCAAAATAATCCACAGCTACCTGTATTAAAGAATCATTCTCCAGCGACACATAATTCTTATACTTCGCCTGCGTAAGCAGCAAGGCATACCATGCCCTATCTGTTTTCCCCATCTTCTGCGGTGCAGGTATAGCTTCCAGCAATTGCAGCGAACTGCCAGGATGCGACTGCATCAACGAATCAGCCAATAACAGAATAGAACTAACTGCATGAGAACCTCTTCTACATGCCCCCAGCAGAATAGTAAATGATATGAAGAACAGGAAAGCAGGTAACAGTTTTTTCATGCTATTTTAAACTTCTCGTTTCAATACAACAAAGATAGTAACAAATCATGGAAAAAGCCAATGAGAAAGTAAACTGTTGAAACATAAATAGTAGTCCATTATCATTTTGACACTTTGCATTTCTAATTGTCTGAGAATGCATTATTCCCGAACAACTGACCATGGAGGTAAAAAGAAACAAACGAAATTCAGCAAGCCACAGATTATTAATAATATATCGAAATACTTACACTTCTTTTAGAGTAAAACACTACCCTAAAAACACAAATATAAGGAGAATTGCCGGCACAAATAAGTGCATTACCCATAAGTAGTAACCCTTTTGACCGTAAGTAGTAATGATATCACCTATAAGTAGTAACCTTATGGTCCATAAGTAGTAACCCTTTTCTGCATAAGAAGCCCGAAAACATGTAAGAATATGCAAGAATAACGAATTTACATTCCTTATTTATTCATAGAATATTCTATAATGCAAAATTGAGAAATACCTATAATCACATAAAATAAAGAAACAACATCAATTTGATTAAAACATCAATAAATAGAAAACAATTTGCCAGCCCACCCTACAATCGTTCTGTCCCCTTAAAAACAACCAGAGGAAAAGATTCGTTTGCTGACAACAAATGAAATCATTTGCCAATAAGCTATGAAACTATTTGTTAGTAACAAACAAAACAGCATATTTACAAGAAACAGCTCTATACTAAAATGAGAACAATAAAAAGCCGTCCCCTCCTTTCGCCACACGAAAGGAAGCAGGACGGCTTCTATATAAATAGCTTGTAAAGCTACGCTGATTACAAAACCAGAGAAAGATTACAGACCGAAAGCGGCTTTCACCTTGTCCACGTAATCCAGTTTCTCCCAAGTGAAGAGTTCCACCTCTACATCCTTGTTACCTTCGTAACGAGACTTGAAGTGCTTGGTAACAATCTGTGGCTCACGACCTAGATGGCCATAAGCGGCAGTCTCCTGATAAATCGGATTACGAAGCTTCAGGCGATCTTCAATAGCCTTCGGACGAAGATCAAAAAGTTCATCTATCTTCTTCGCAATCTCACCATCGCTCATATTTACATGGCCGCGGCCATAAGTATTGACATAGATATTGATGGGACGAGCCACACCAATAGCATAAGACACCTGCACCAGCATTTCGTCAGCCACACCGGCTGCCACCAGGTTCTTGGCAATATGGCGGGCTGCATAAGCGGCACTACGGTCTACCTTACTAGGGTCCTTACCGGAGAAAGCGCCACCACCGTGAGCACCTTTACCACCGTAGGTATCTACGATAATCTTGCGTCCCGTCAGACCGGTATCTCCGTGAGGTCCGCCGATAACGAACTTTCCGGTAGGATTAACATGATAGGTGATATGGTCATTGAACAATGCAAGTACTTTCTCTGCATGAATAGAAGCAATGACACGTGGCATCAGGATATTGATGACATCCTGACGGATAGTGGCAAGCATTTCTTCATCCGCTTTCAGCTGGGCAGCTTCGCTGTCGTCGGCAGGCTGGATGAAATCATCATGCTGGGTAGAAACTACAATTGTATCGATGCGGACAGGCGTACCGTTATCATCGTATTCAATAGTTACCTGACTCTTGGCGTCCGGACGGAGATAAGTCATCTCTTTACCTTCGCGACGGATGTCGGCCAACACTTGCAAGATGCGATGTGCCAGGTCGAGCGAAAGAGGCATGTAGTTTTCTGTTTCGTTAGTAGCATAGCCGAACATCATGCCTTGGTCGCCTGCACCCTGTTCCATAGGGTCCTGACGTTCTACACCACGGTTAATGTCGGGGCTTTGCTCATGAATGGCGGACAATACACCGCACGAGTTACTTTCGAACATGTACTCGCCTTTGGTATAGCCGATTTTCTGAATTACTTCGCGCGCAATGAGTTGCAGATCAACGTACGCTTTGGTTTTCACTTCTCCAGCCAGTACCACCTGTCCGGTAGTTACCAGAGTTTCGCAAGCTACTTTCGAACTGGGGTCGTAAGCCAACAGTTTGTCAAGCACAGCGTCCGATATTTGATCGGCCACTTTGTCGGGGTGTCCTTCTGACACCGATTCGGATGTGAATAAATATCCCATACTTCTAAATTAAAGAATGAATAATTAAAGAATGAAAAGCGGGGATCTGGTGGTGAGTAGACATGCATATCCCGATGCTCGGAGCATCGTCAGAAAAGGATGTGTTTTAGCATTTTTTTCTGTGGTTGCAAGCTACTCAAATCTTTCCACATTTCATTTTCGGGTGCAAAGATAAAGGTTTTCTTATGAAATAGCATATAAACAGGAAAGCATTAACATTATATTAGCAAAAGAAGTGTACCGATATCCCATCGGCACACTTCCCATTTAGTAGTTTCAATATTGTTAACTTTAAAACTGTGCTTTATTTCAATAAGTTCCGGTAGTAACTCTCCACATCGCTCCATTTATAGAAAGGAAACTGGTCGGTCTGTACCGGAATATGTACTTCATGCTCATTATGCAGAATCTTAACCAGAATATCATCCGCACTTCCTTTTTCATTCCGGAAGAAGGCAATCTGCACATTAGCCGCCATAGGGACTACCTTAAAGTCACTCCACACTTTATACACCTCGTAAGGATCATCTACGGCAACATTACAATTCTCTATCTGCATCAATGCCACCAAAGGAATCACATTGCCATCATGCCCGAAGCGAAGAGTAGCGGCTATGCCTCCTTTCTGAATAGCCTCATCGGCGCTATCCAGAATATTCCGTAACAATGATTTCGCATTGGCTACAACAATCCCTTTCCCGTCGGCATGATTTGCATTGCCCACATAGAAACGATAATTGATGCACTGCCACAAATCAAACAGCTCCTGGGGCTGAAACAGATCATAGAAGGAAACCTTCGTCTCTGCATTCTGCATATCACTCGCCACCCAGTACATACCCCACATCACTTCCTTCGGATTCACTTTCTTCAGTATGAAACGCTTGTCCTTAAATAAAGAAGCAATCAACCGGTCGGGATTGGTGTGAACATCTTCAAACTTTCTGTATTCTTCAGCCCACGGACCGTCAGTGGAAGAAGTAAAGCGATTGGACTCGTCCGTATGGTAATTCAAGTAGTCCATATACTTATGGCTGGCTTCATAAGAAATGCGCAGATTGGGATTCAGTTCCTTCAAACGATCACCAAAAGCCACCATACTCATCGCACAACGCAGCACAACCGTAGAACGGGCAGAAATGAAAGGATTACCCTTAAAGGCTTCGGGAAATGCGGCATACATTCTTTCTGCAATTCCACGATGCTGACGGACACCTAATGGGGTCAGATCACCTCCATGGCCTTCCGCTTCTTCCCACACCTTCAGCAAACGCTGCCGGGCATCTTCTCCCAAGTCGGAAAGTGCACCCTCACGATGTGCTTCTTCAAAAAGGTCGACCAGCCATTTATAATCACGGTCGCCAATCAGATAACGGGAACCATGCCGTCCATAGTGGCTTACGTAGAATGGTTTATATCCTTTGGGAGCCCGGGTTTGCGGTGCAAAATCAAGTGGATAGGCCCAATAGACTCCACCCGTTTTCTCAATAGTAGAAAACATCTCTTCTTTGGATGTCTGCGCTCCAAGAGGAACACAGCACATCCACATCATACCACATAACAGTAATTGTTTCAGTCTCATTCTATTCTTCATTTATTGTTTATAACCGTCATTCTGATTCAACGCCGGGTTGTTGGTCAATTCGCTTTCCGGTATCGGGAACAGTTGATACTTGTCGTCCACATCTCCTCCCAGACGGATACCGTTCTTCCAGTCCCAGTTATTGCCTTTCGTATATTTACCGAAACGGATCAGGTCAGTGCGCCTGGTCAGCTCGGATGCCAGTTCTTTCTGACGCTCGCTCAGGATAAAGTTCAAAGAAAGTTCATTGAGGCCGATTTCTCCTGAAACATCCGAACGGACACCGCTCTTCGCGTATTTACCGGACATATACGCTCTGGACCGGACTTCATTGACGTAGCCTAATGCTTCCGTTTCCGTACCATTTGCGCCACGCAAGATAGCTTCGGCAGCCATCAGATAGGCATCGGCGGTACGGAACAACGGGAAATCAATAGAGGTATAAGCATCACCCGAAGCACAGAGCTGATCATCCTTGGTTACATTTCTCCATTTGATATAGCCATAACCACAGGTAAAGGTGCTGGTCATATTCAGTTCCGAGTCCCAGGTTTCCTTCACCTGATTCGGAAGGGCGGTCATAAACTGTGCACGTTTATCTTTCTTTCTGTTACCCCAGGTATCATTGACATCAAACGCCACATCATCCGCATCAAAGGCGTCTACCAGTGTCATCTTGGCACGAACATTACCCCAACCTCGCGAACCGACTCCTGTCTTATACAATTCGTCCATCGGACCATTCACGAAAGCTTTTACGTAGAAGTTTGTTCCGGCTGAACTTTGGGCACGCTGTCCGTCCTGCACCAACCCCCAGATGATCTCCTTGCAGGTTTTGTTATCCGCCAGGAAGATTTCACGATAGTCGGAAGCCAGCGGATAGTGTCCGTCTGTAATTACTTTCTTCGCATACGTATATGCCTCCTGGTATTTATTTTCATGAATCCAGGACTCGGCATTCAGATACATACGTGCCAGCAGGAACCAGTCGGCTACACGGTCAATCCGTCCGTATTCGTTTTCTCCCGGAGCTTTCAGTTCATTCTCAACAGCCAGCAATTCACTTTCCGCATATTCAAATATCTGCTTACGGGTATACTGAACCGGAATTTCCTTCACACCTGTATGTTCATCCACATAGGGCACGGAACCAAACAAATCACAAAGCATGGAATAGCAGTATGCGCGTATAAAACGTGCTTCGGCTCTGTAACCAATGTATTCGTCCTTCATTTCTTCCCAAAGTCCTCTATCCTGTAACTTCCCTTCGGTACATTCGCGCAGCAGCTCGTTACAGTAAGCAATGCTCATATAAAGCCGCTGGTAAGTCCAGGTGACAACAGAAGCATTGGAGGCATCCCATTGCAGGTTCAGGCACTTACGCAGACCGTTTGAGGAAGAAGGCATCAGGAAGTTGTCCGTACTCATCTCCTGCAAGTAGAACAACAGACGCACATAACCGGAATATCCTTCATTGGCACCTTCCAGGTCGCCATTGCCGCCATCGCCACCCTGCTGTCCTGTCAGGATCAGAGATGAATAACACTTGGCCAGCACGCCTGTATAGCCGTCCTTGGTCTTATATACCTGGTCGCTCACTAACTGGTTATTATCCAGTGGCATGGTATCGAGGTCACCCAGGCACGAAGCCAGAAACGTGACCAAGAAAAGTAGATTGAATGAATAGGCAATTATCTTTTTCATATCGCATAGTTTTTTTTAATCCGTTAGAAAGTTAAATTAGCACTTAATGAGAATACTCGCGGACGGGGATATATCTCTTTGTCGATACCGCTGTAGATTTCCGGATCGATGCCCGAATAACCGGTAAAGGTAGCCACATTCTGAACACCGAAAGTCAGCCGCAAAGAGCTTGACTGATCCCACAGTTTCTTGAAAGTGTAACCCAATGAGATATTGTCAATCCGGAAGAAGTTTCCTTTCTCCAGGAAGTAGTCCGAATACAGTTGCTGGTTCTGGAAACCTGTAGCTTTGGTTCTGCTCAGGATATTCGAGAAGTTTCCCTGGTCGCTATAAACAGACTGCACATACTGGTCGGCAGCTATGTAGTTATAGACATAGTTGCCGAAAGCCCCGTGCCCGCTGATAGCGAAATCCCAGTTCTTATAGCTCAGTTGGGTATTGAAGCCCAGATAGGATTCCGGCAATGCACTCTTGTTGGTGGCATACTTTGTTTCTGTTGCCGATACGGAACCGTCCGGCTGTACATATTGGCCTTCTATCGGCTTGCCATTGTCGTCATAAGCTTGTTTTGCCAGATAGAAAGTATAAGGGCGTTCGCCTACCATGAATACCTGTACTGTTTTACCGGTGCCCGAAATGGCTCCGGTCTGTACAAAGTTGGCTTCCGAATCCACTACATTCAGTTTTGTGATCTTTGAATCGTTCCAGGTATAGTTCATGCCTACTGTCCATTTCCAGTCTTTGGTATGTACCGGCACTGCATTAATGGAAAATTCGAGTCCTTTATTATCCATTTCACCGATATTCGTGGTAATCACAGAAGAATAGTTGGTTCCCGAAATCACAGGAATCGTATTCAGCAAGTCCTTGGTGTGGCGTTGATAATAGTCCACAGAACCATAGATACGGTTATTAAGGAAGCCGTAATCCAATCCGATGTTATAAGTTTCGGTAGTCTCCCATTTAATGTCGGAGTCATAACCATTCGGACGATACGTATTATACCATTTATCTCCGAACTGATAGCAAGCTTCAGGATAGGATACTGTGAAAGTTGTCATATAAGGATAGTCGTTCAGAATATCCTGTTGTCCGGTCTGTCCGTAGCTCAGACGCAATTTCAGGTCAGACAGAATATCCGAATCTCTCAGGAAAGCTTCCTGGCTGATTTTCCACCCCAATGCCACGGAAGGGAACAATCCCCAACGATTGCCTTTTGCAAAACGGGATGAAGCATCCGAACGTAACGTAGCTGTAATCATATAGCGGTTATCATACGAATAGTTAAGACGACCGTAAAAAGAAAGCAGATAATATTCCGATTCATAATGATTGGGAGAGAAGAGTTCCTTGCCCTCCGGAGAAAAGGTAGTAGCATCAAACTTCTTCCAGAAATGCTGCCAGCCGTATCCGCCCATGGCACTGAAGTTATGCTTCTCATTGAAAACATGAGAATAGTTAGCGTATAAGTCCAGCAGATAATTCCGCTTGTTCTGCTTGGAGTCATAGACAAGACCTGTACCATCCTTCATGTTAGAGGTGTACATCATTCCCGCCAGTTCGGGCACTTCCTTCGAGTATTTACTGGTCAGGACATCGTATCCCAGGTTCATGTTCAGTTGCAAATCTTCCAAATGATGTACCTTATAGTTGAAGGATGCATTACCGATAGAGCGTGTCACTTTATTGCGGATATCCTGCAAGTCAAGCTGCGCCACCGGATTATCCGTCTGGATGGCCATCGGAGAATTACCGTTCATCCAGATAAAATATCCCAACCCCGGATCAGTAGCCGCAGTGGCACTTCCGGTCTTAACCGGACGTGTAGGATCATAGCGAAGCGCGTTATTTACGACGCTTTCATCGACTTTCTTATTATTCTCATAAGACACTTTCAGGTTCAGATCAACCGTGAGATGATTATCAAAAAACTTGGGCGAAATACCTCCGTTGAATGTAAATCTCTCGTAGTTATTGGTACGTATGACACCGTTCTGATTGGTATATCCAACCGAAAGGCGATAAGGAGCATTTTGCTTCACTTTACCCGATACAGAAAAGTTGTGTTCCTGTCCGAATGCCGTCCGATAGATTTCATCCTGCCAGTCAGTCGATGCCGTGCCTAAGGTCACAGAAGCCGGTACTCCGGATACAGTGGGAACAAACTGGCGAAATTCATCGGCAGAAAGAATATCCAGCGTTTCAGTAACTGTACTTACCGACAGGTTCGTTGAATAATTAAAGCGCAAATTGGTATCAGCCCCTTTCTTCGTAGTGATTACAATCACACCGTTCGAAGCCCGCGAACCGTAGATAGCCGTAGCCGAGGCATCTTTCAACACCGTAAAGGTTTCTATATCATCGGGATTAATACCACCAATCACATTGCCACCACCTTCGATAGTAGAGTTATCAACCGGTACACCGTCAATCACAATCAACGGATCGTTGGAAGCGGAAAGCGAAGCACCGCTTCGGATGCGAATCGTGGCGCCTGTGCCCGGAGCACCGGAACTGGATACTACGTTTACTCCCGGTACTTTACCCACCAGGGCATCCTGAGCGGTTGTGCGCAGTCCTTTATTAAAATCATCCGGCTTAATGGCTGTTACCGAGCCTGTTGCATCCGACTTCTTTACGCTTCCGTAGCCGATGACAACCACATCTTCAAGCATCTCGCTATCTTCCGTCATCACGATCTTCATGTTGGCAGAAGCAGACATCTCCACGTTTTTATACCCTATATAGGTAATCAGTAATGTAGCCTTAGGATTTGTGATCGAGAGAGTGAAGTTACCGTCCACATCACTGATCGTTCCGTTTGACGTTCCTTTCTCCAAAATATTAGCTCCAATAATAGGCAGATTATCCTTATCGAGGATATTGCCCTTTACAACCGTTTTCTGTGCGGCAACGCTCACACTGAAAACCAAAGCAAACAGTACCCAAACATACCGCCATCTACTTCCAAAAGTTTCCGGATTCTTCTTGTTTTTCATAATAGTTTTAAATTAGTTTATTATACGTGTAACAAAGGCATCGCGTGTCTCATACGATACGAAGCAAAAGTAATTTCAATGGTATAGCAGAACAACTACACGAAGTGGAAAAGTAAGTAAATAAAAAAGAGAACAGAAAGTAACATCCTATTTATCAACATATTGACAAATAAGAGTAAAAGAGAAAAAGTAAGATCAAAGGAGATGTAAAACTACAGTTTCTGTACCTGAATTGCCAGATCCTTGCCCGGAATGATCGCTTTATTCCGCATTTTCATCCGGTAGTTGTAAACCGTTTGAAGTGAATAATGAAGGAAGTTGGCAATCTTGGAATTATCATTTATACCCAAACGTATGAGAGCATATATACGCAACTCAGGCGTCAGCAGTTCACCTTCCTTCAGCTGCACGCGCTCTTCTTCCTTCAACAGAGCATTAAACGACTCCACAAAATTAGGAAAAATGGAAAGGAATATAGTATCAAACTTACTGATGAAAAGCTTGAAATCATCGGAAGTGGAAGATTGTCCGCGGAGTGTCTTTGATATATCCGCCATAGAGCCTGTATTTGCAATCTTCAGTAATGCCTTGCGGTCGTTCTCTTGCTTATAGATATATTCGGAACATATATTGAACAGCAACCCGATATATTCTTCCTTGATATGATTTGATTCCTGAATCTGCTCATTCATCCGGGTGAGGTTCCCAGCCATTTCCTGCAAACGCAGATTCTGTTCGGCCAGCGATTGCTTCACCTTCAGCAGTTTGGTATTCTTCTTACGGATAAAGAAGAAAGCGACAACCAGGGCTATTACCAATATCAGGAGTATCAGAAGGGAAAAGAGCACCCGATTCTCATCAGCCTTAATACGCGCATCATTAGCGGCCTGAATGATGGGGAGATATCCGGCAATGTCAATAAAGCGATAGCGGGCTTTCCCGAAGTTCACATCTTCCAGGGAACATGAAATATAATTATAAGCCCTTGCAATGTCTCCTTCCTGGAAGAGAAGTATTGCCAGATGCTGCAAAGACATATACACCTTCTTGGCATTGGCAATATCAGTCAATGAAGCCAGAATAAGATAATGCCTTGCCTGCAAAGTATCCTGTTTCCCCAAATACAATTCTGCCAGAAGATACTCCATTCTCGCTCTGTCCGAATTATCTTCTGCACTTTGCCCATAATAATCTTCCAGCAGCCGGATAGCCTCATCCCACTTTCCGGACATACTCAGCCGACCGCATTTATTGGTAACATAGCTGGAAGAATGTGGTTCGCTAATCGCAATCAGCGTGTCTTTATAAGCCTTTATCTGCTGCCAGGCAAGTTGTTTGCCGGGCTCATCTATGGCATCATTATAGCAGGATAAGTAAATGGTGTGGTATAGATAATAGAAATAAGTATCCTTTTTTACATCTTCCGTCCGTTTCACTTTGCCAAGCATAATCAACGCATTCTCATGCTTTCCCATTTTGTTCATTACATCGGCTATGTTCATCAGCCCCTGATTGATTAGCGTTTCATCCTTCAGACTTTCTGCCAGTTGCAGTCTCTCCTTTGCGATAATCATAGCCGTATCAATCCGAAATGAACGATATTTAGTGAACAGATTCCCTAATATATCAAACCTGAGTTTATCATCTTCCGCATAATCCAGCGTCCGGCGAATGTCTGCTATTTCCTTTTCCACTTTTTGCTGGTAAACCTCACGATGCTCGATCATCTTATCCAGTTTTAAAAGCAGGGCATCATCGTCCGCTTTGACCGCAGCCCACAGACCGGAACAAATAAAAAGACAAAATAAGATAGAAACAGAATATCTGGACATTAGACTACAGGTTATATACTTCAAGAGCAAAGATATAGATTTTTTCTCTATGATAATCCGTGTACTGCCTCTTTTTAGCAGATAAAAGGCAGCTTACTTCTTATTACCGATCTTTATCAAAGCCATTCCGATGGCTATCCATAATAATTCGCGTATGCGGGTAATCAGTCCCACATAAACGCCCAATGCCGGAGACATGTGCAACCCGTCCACAGCCAATGCCAAACCACCTTCGCGTGCGCCCAGCTGCATCGGAAAGAAGAATATCAGATTACTGAACAAAGAGGAGAAAGCCAGTATCAACACACAGTCCCACCCGTTAACGTCCGGTGTGAAAACGCTTAGAATAATGTATATTTCAAGACTGGAGAGTATGCGTGCCGAAAGTTCCAATAGCAAAGAACTATAGAAAGTTATCTTATGTTGGCTATGCAGCAAGGCTATCTGACTATCAATCTGTTCCAGAGTATCTTTTTGCTTCACAACGAAACTATGCGCCCACTTCCTGATAAAGGGTACCTTCTGTAAGAACCGGAAAGTCTTCACCGCCATCCCATTTTTATATCCACGGGTAAAGAAATAGATAGCCAACAGACAAAATGCCCCTATTGCAGTGAGCAATATTGCCATAAAGGTATTCACAGGATACAGGAAGATATATAAGAATATGGAGAGAAACCAGAACCAAAAGTGAGAAAAGATGTGCATCATCACATATAGAATGACCGAAGACGTAGCTTTACTTACGCCTACATAGGGAGTCAGTTCCATAATCCGATACGGTTCACCGCCCATCAGTCCGCCGGGTGTAGCGTAATTTATGGCAAAACCTGTGATCGACAACTTACAGACCTTCCAGAAAGGGACGCTATATTGACGGTCGTCCCTGATTATCAGATACCATGAACAGGTATTTATCAGATAGACAAAGAACCACAACAACATGATTACAGGAAACCAAAAGCCTATGCGCTTCACGTTCTCCCAAATGTCGGAATAATCCATGTCCATTGTACAAAGCATGATGACAATGGCGAGTATTCCGAAAAGCAAGAACAAGTTACGGTATCTATTCTTCATTGTAGGAAACCGGTTATTAATCAGTCAGATCACGATAGATATCCCCCAGTGTCTTTCCCAATACCGGGTGTATCACATCGGGCGCAATCTCCGCCAACGGCTCCATCACAAAGCGGCGTTCCTGCATCAGCGGATGGGGAAGTTTCAGGATAGGGGTGTCAAGAATAAGATCTCCGTAAATCAACAAATCAATATCTATCACACGATCTTTATACTCTCCGTTCACCGATTTATGGGTACGCCCCATCTCCTGTTCAACGGACTGGGTTATGGAAAGTATCTCCAACGGCGGAAGTGAAGTCTCCGCACAAACGACAGCATTCAGGAAAGCATTATCAGAAGTAAACCCCCACGGGGCAGTAGCATAAAAAGCGGACAGGGAAACAATCTTCCCTATCCGCTCTTCTATATGTTGCACGGCAAGACGGAGATTCTGCTCCTTATCACCGAGGTTGGTTCCTAAACTGAAATAAACGTGCATTACTTATCCGTAATCAACATCGCATCCCCATACGTACCGAAACGGTAACCTTCCTTCAAGGCCACATTGTACGCCTCCATTACCTGATCGTAGCCACCGAAAGCGGCAACAATCATCAGCAACGTGGAAAGCGGCATATGGAAGTTGGAAATCATCGCATTGGCTACTGTAAAGTCATAGGGAGGGAAGATAAACTTGTTAGTCCATCCTTCGTATGCCTTCAGGTGACCGTCTGTGCTTACGGTACTCTCAATGGCACGCATCACAGTGGTACCTACAGCGCAAACCTGTCTGTTCAGGTCTTTGGCACGATTTACAATGCCGACAGCTTCTTCGTTCACAATCATCTGTTCAGAATCTGTCTTGTGCTTCGTAAGGTCTTCCACATCAATATCACGGAAGTTCCCCAAACCAGCATGCAGCGTAATATACGCAAAGTCGATACCTTTAATTTCAAGACGCTTCATCAATTCACGGCTGAAGTGCAGACTCGCAGTAGGAGCCGTCACCGCACCCTCATTACGGGCAAAGATAGACTGGAAACGCTCCGAATCTTCCGCCTCTACAGGACGGTTGATGATACTGTGAGGCAGCGGAGTTTCGCCCAACGCATACAAAGCCTTCTTAAACTCATCGTGCGGACCGTCATAGAGGAAACGGAGCGTACGGCCACGAGACGTTGTATTGTCGATAACTTCAGCTACCATAGAGTCGTCATCACCGAAATACAGCTTATTACCGATACGGATCTTACGGGCAGGGTCTACCAACACATCCCACAGACGGAGTTCTTCATTCAACTCACGCAAAAGGAACACTTCAATACGGGCACCAGTCTTCTCCTTGTTGCCATACAAACGGGCAGGAAATACTTTCGTATCATTGAAAATGAACACATCCTTATCATCAAAGTAGTTCAAAACGTCTTTGAATTCTTTGTGCTCAATCTCACCTGTCTTTCTATGCAGCACCATAAGGCGCGACTCGTCTCTGTACTTTGTAGGGTGCAAAGCAATCTTCTCTTCCGGAAGCTTAAATTTAAATTGCGACAGTTTCATATCTATTCTTTCTTTAAGTTATTCTTCTGTTTCTATCTCTTGAGCGTCTATCCACTCTTTAAAATCCATCGGATCTAGGCAATCTTCCAACCGGACATCACCTACACGGGTACGTTCCAAAGCCGTAAGATGGGCGCCACTGTTCAGCGCTTCACCAATGTCGCGGGCCAAGGCACGGATATAAGTACCTTTACTGCATACCACACGGATCTTAATTTCCGGCAGATTACATTCCAGCAACTCTATCTCGTCAATCACCAGCAATTTCGGTTTCAACTCTACTTCTTCACCCTTACGTGCCAGGTCATAGGCGCGTTTGCCATTTACCATACAGGCCGAAAAGGCGGGGGGAACCTGTTGTATCTCACCGATAAATGTCTTCAACGTTTCTTCCACCAACTCCCGCGTGATATGCTCAGTAGGGTAAGTGGCATCTATCTCGTGTTCCAAATCGTAAGAGGGGGTAGTGGCACCCAATTGAATGGTAGCGACATACTCCTTCGTATGATACTGGAACTCTTCTATTCTCTTCGTAGCCTTGCCCGTACAGACAATCATCACCCCTGTTGCCAAAGGATCGAGCGTACCGGCATGGCCTACTTTCAACTTCTTTACTTTCATCCGCCGGCAGATGTGATAACGCGCATGTCCCACAACCTTGAACGATGTCCATCCCAGCGGTTTGTTGAAATATAATACTTCTCCTTCTTTAAACTTCATCCGTTATCCTTGCATTTGTGACAGTACGATGGTTACGATACCGGCTATTGCACAATAAACAGCGAAGTATACCAGTTTTCCTTTCTTCACAATATTAATCATCCACTTACAAGCCAGACAACCCGCCACAAAAGCTGCAATAAATCCTATCAGCAATGATAACGTTGAAATGCTTCCGGCAATGTCTTCTCCTTTCATCAACTTGATACCATCCAGCAGCCCTTCACCCAATATCGGAGGCATTACCATCAGGAAAGAGAATTGAGCCAGCTTTGCTTTATTGTCACCCAGCAACAATCCGGTTGCAATCGTGGTACCGGAACGTGAAAGTCCGGGAAGCACCGCACAAGCCTGAGCCAAACCTATAATGAACGCATCTTTCATGGAGATGTTCTCCTTCTGCTTCGGTTTATAGTAATAAGAGAATGACAGCAAAGCAGCCGTTACCAGCAACATGCAACCTACAATCAGCAGGCCTGAACCGAAAACTGCCTCCACCTCATCTTTAAAGAACACACCCACAATGCCGATAGGCACCATAGATATCAGGATATTGATTACATAACGTGTTTCATCATTCATCTGAAACTTAAACAGTCCCTTGAAAATCCATTCGATCTCTTTCCACAAGACCACCATTGTACTGAACACCGTAGCTACGTGCACTACCACCGTAAATGCCAAATTTTCCTCTCCCTGAATACCAAACAATGCCGAACCGATAGCCAAATGTCCGCTACTACTTACCGGCAAATACTCTGTCAATCCCTGGATCAAGCCCAGGATGAGCGCCTCAAACCATTCCATGTAGTTGATTTATAAATTATAATTTATGAATTATGATAGGGGACACATGCCCCTCTGCACATAGCTTTTTATTCTTTTATTCCTTCATTATTCATTTGCTTATCACGCGGTTTGCGCAATACGGCGTATATCATGAGCAAAAAACCCACAAGACATACCACGGGAGCTACTTTAATACGTCTCGCACTAAAAATATCCGGTTCAAAGTGCGTCGGGGTAGACACCGGACCGGTCATCAGGATAAAACCGATAATCACCACCGCCATTGCAACGGCAAGCAGGATAAAGTTAGTTTTATCGAAAGCAAATTTCTCTTTACTCATCTCTTTATTTACGATTTAATTGTTTACAATTTAACTTCACTCAAAACATCTCTTATTCCTCTATTAACGTATAAGCTGTAATGCTCAATACTATATATAATAAAGCGTACTCGCCTTCATCCGCAGGAACTTATTGATGGACAGGTATGCACAGAACCACGTGATACACACTCCAAATACAAGCACCGATACGGAAACCAGCAACATAACATTGGGTGTGATAACACTGATCAGATCAGGCTCATACACCACCAGCCAATATGCCGCAGCCCACAGAACACCATCGGCAATGACAGCCGCCAACACACCGATCCAGAAGTTACGCCACAGGAACGGACGCCTGATAAAACTCCAACTCGCACCTACCAGCTTCATCGTATGAATCAGGAAGCGTTTAGAGTAAATAGTCAGCCGGATGGTATTATTAATCAATGCAAAGGAAATGAAAGCCAGTAATACAGCCAATCCCAACAACATCAAACTGATATTACGGATATTCTCATTAACCATATTTATCAGGTCTTCCTGATAACGCACTTCCTGTACATTGGTATTCTTCTTTATCTCTTTTTCTATTTTGGCAATACTGTCGGTATTCGCATAATCGGAGTGCAGCTTCACTTCGATAGAAGCATGAAGAGGATTGTATCCCAGAAAATCCTGCGGATCTGTCCCCATCGCCTCAATCTGTTCACGAAGCGCCTGCTTCTTCGAAATATACTCCGTAGACCGTACGAATACTTCCTTATCCAGTCTTTTTTGTAACTTCAGAATATCCGTTTCCTTCATATCATCGCTGATGATAATAGAGAAATTGATATTCTCCTTTACATACACAGAAAGATTGTGAGCAGTCAGTACGAAAAACACCACCAATCCCAGCAGCAATAACACCAGCGTCGTACTGATGCTGGAAGTAATGAACTGCATATCAAAATAGGATACGGAATTATTCTTGCTTTTCGTCTTCATGCCTTATCATCTTACCATTTTATCATCTTACCACCTCATATCTTATTTCTGCTTCTTCCTGAATACATAAATCATCGAGCTGCTTCGCTCCTTGCTCGCCAACGTACTGAACCACGCCAACGTACCACTGAGTATCCCCCGGAAGAAAGACATCGAATGTCCCATATACTTTTCGCTTAGCATCGACACATAGAATGCATCAAACGGCATCGGATGGCGTGCAGCCAATATAAATTCATGCTTTGCTCCCAATCTCTGAATAGTGCCGGGCGTAAAATGCCATAAATGACGGGGAACATCGTAGGCAGCCCAGTGCGCACCATATTTCTTCGCATCATACGAGGAGCAATTGGGCACGGCAATAATCAACACGCCTTTCTCCGTCAACAGGCTATTCAGTGTATCCCACGTTTCATTCAAATGTTCCAGATGTTCCATGACATGCCACAAAGTGATGACATCAAAACTTCCGGGAGCAAAATCCTGTAATGCGGTATCGGGTTTCACATCCAGACCGAAATGTTCTTTGGCAAAAGCACGCGCCTGCGCATTCTTCTCCACTGCTTCCACCTGCCAGCCCCGCCGCTTCATGGTATCGGCAAAATATCCTGTTCCCGTACCGATATCCAGCAAACGTCCTTCTTTCCGGTGTGCTTCACGAGCCACCAGACGTGCCTTGCGCCCCAGCATATAACCACGCACCCAATGGTACGCCTTATTCATAAGACCCTTTTTCGTATCAGAATGGGAAATATAATCGGGAGTCTCATAATATTTGCCTATCTCAGCCTCCACAGGAAAATCTTGCGTAAAGAGAAAGTCGCAATCCTGACAGCGGCGCAGATAAAATGCCTCGCTGGAAGCATAATGGTCTATGCAAGTCATAGCACGCTCTATATGCGCACTACCACATACCGGACAGACTTTTATGGTGAGTTTATTCATTGAACGTTCTGCAATAATGAAGTGCAGCCTGAACTGAACAGACCGCACTATACCCGAATTTGGTGCAAAATAACAAATAAAAAGTGACGCATCGGGCTTTCTTTAAGGAGATTTAATAAAAGAGAAGTTTAAACACTTGTTTTAAATAAAAAAAACATATATTTGTCGGTACAAGAACACTTCAATCACATACTATCATGAAAAACGCTTTACTCTCCTTACTTTTTTGCTTCTGCTGTTTTCAGCTATTCGCTGACGGACAAACTATTCTACCGAACCGGAAATTCGGCAAACCTACCATGGAAGAACTGAACATGGCTGTTTATGAACCCGACTCCAGCGCCACCGCCGTTATCCTGTGTAAGCTGACTGACATCAGTTATAAATGGGGAATAGAAAGCTTCCGGCTGGTTTCTGAGTATAAAGTAAAAATAAAGGTACTCAAACCGGAAGGAACCTCCTATGCCGATGTCATCATTCCCTACTACGAACTGCCTAATAACGCCATGAAAGAAAATATAATCGGACTGGATGCCAGCGCCTACAACCTGGAAAACGGAAAAATTGTACGTACCAAAATGAAGAAAGATGTAGTTTTCAAGGAGCGTGTGGGCGAAAGCCGGATGAACCTGAAATTCTCCATTCCGCAGGTGAAAGCCGGAACGCTGATAGAGTATGAATACCGGGTAGAGTCCGATTTCTTCTTCAGTATCGACAGTTGGAAAGCACAAAGTGATATTCCTATCTTATATACCGAATATAATGTCACCATACCCGAGTATTTCAAATTCAACATAGAGATGCACGGTGCGGAAAAGCTGGAAACCGTAAACGAAAACGCTTCCCTCAACTTATCCATCGGATCGCAATTGCTCCGATGCTCCGGGACGCATCTGAACTTCCAGGGTAACCAACTCCCCGCTCTGAAAGACGACAATCATGTGTGGTGCGCAGATGACTACTGCACACAAGTAAACCTGGAATTGCAGGGAATTGATTTCCCCGGTTCCCTCTACAAATCGTTCACCCAAAGCTGGGAACAGATTGACGAAACATTACTGAAGGACTCGGACTTCGGTAGCAGACTGAAAATGAACAATCCGTTCAAAGAAGAAATGACTGCCCTGCATCTGGAACAAATGAAGGGAGCGGACGAAAAGATATGTGCCATCTACACGTTTCTGAAAAACAAAGTGAGATGGAATGAGAAATATGCCTTATATAGCAAATCACCCAAGCAAGTGCTGAAAGAAGGCACAGGCAGCAATGCCGACATTAACTTTATCCTTATCAGCATGCTGAAAGATGCCGGAATACCCGCCTATCCGGCAGTAATGAGCCGCCGGGATATGGGCATACTTCCTTATAGCCATCCCAGCATCCAGAAACTAAATACATTTGTCGTAGCCATCAGCCCTACAGACAGTACTCTGGTTTATCTGGACAGTTCCGTAGAAAATGGCTACCTTAATGTCCTCCCTCCTGTACTGATGACCAACCGTGCGCGTATTATCGCTCCGAACAATCACAGTCAGTGGGTCAGTCTGGAAAATGTAGGGGCAAACCTGCTGAGATCAAGCGTGAAGGCCGGAATTTCTTCTGAAGGAGTTGTTACAGGCACACGTGAAACTGTTTATATAGGTCAGTATGCCTCCCGTTTGCGTAATAAATACCGCACAGCCAAGGACAGTACCGAGTTTGCCAGCAAACTGGCTTCCGAAGAAAACATACAGGTGAAAAAACTCCAGATGGAAGGGAGAACCCACTTCTCACCGCAAGTGTATGAACTGGTAGAATTTGAAAAGCAGTACACTGTTAACGATCAGTTCATTTACGTCAATCCGCTTGTATTCCTACATGTCTCCGAATCTCCCTTCAAACAGTCGGAACGGAAACTTCCCGTAGAATTTCCCTACACAGATCAGGTGTCCCTGACCATAAATCTGACCATTCCGGAAGGATACACAGTCGATGAAAAGCCGGAGAATCAGAGATTGCAGACAAGTGACGGACAAGTGCTTTGCCGATATATAATCACGCAACAGAATAATCAGGTCACACTCAGGTATTCTTTCCGGTTGCAGAAGCTGCTGTTCCTGCATACTGACTATCCTGAACTGCAACAATTATGGGAATTGATTGCCAAGAAGAATAATGAAATGATGGTTTTAAAGAAACTGTAACGCGGAAATTATGAAAATGAACAAATTATTTTTCGGTCTCCTGCTACAAGCCGCCTTTTACTCCGGCAGCCTGTACGCTCAAGCAGATTTGCGTACCGACGCATACTCTATCATACAAGATGCCGTAACGGATATCGTATGCAGTTCATCCACCGATGCCATTCAGAAAGAGAAACGTGTGATACAGGTATTGAATGAAAAAGGAAAAGAAGATGCCTCCTTTGTCTGTCTGTGCGACCGTTTTTCCTCTCTGAAAAAGTTCTCCGGAGAAGTTCGGGACGCCTCCGGCAATGTGATCCGGAAAATTAAAAAGAGCGAACTGAAGATTACCGAATATTCAGACGGCCTTGTCAGTGACGACTATTACTATTTCTTCGAATATACCCCGTCACGATATCCTGTTACCATCACCTACGAATGGGAGATAAAGAACAGCGATGGACTGATCGGCTACCCCAGCTTCGTTCCGCAAAAGAGTTATAACCAATCCGTTGCTCAGGCAAGTTACCGTATTCTGACTCCGGCTGACAATCCTTGCCGTTACCGGGCCATCAATATGCAGGCAGAAGTCAGACAGCAACAGACAGCTGACGGAAACTGGCTGACAGAAGTCAAAGTCCAGTCTCTACCCGCTATCAAAAAAGAACCTTACAGCCCTTCCCTATCCGAATTGCTGCCCCGTATCTATTTCACTCCCCTGAATTTCTCTTTCGAAAGAACTAAAGGGAGTATGGAAAGCTGGCAATCGTATGGCGAATGGCAATATCAGTTATTGAGTGGAAGAGACCAACTGCCCCCGACACTAAAGGAGGAATTACAAAAACGGACGGCAAGCTGCAATACCCCGTATGAAAAAATAGCCGCAATCTATCAGTATCTCGCATCCACTACCCGCTATGTCAGCATACAGCTAGGAATCGGAGGGTTGCAACCCATAGCCGCCGCCGATGTAAACCGCACCGGCTTCGGAGACTGCAAAGGACTATCCAACTATATGCGTGCCATGCTTACAGAACTGGGTATTCCATCCGTTTACACCGTAATCAGCACTACTAACAGGCGTTTATTAGCCGACTTTGCCAGTGCCAATCAAAACAACCATGTCATCTTACAAGTGCCGTTACCCAATGATACGCTTTGGCTGGAATGTACCAATCCTACTTTACCCTTAGGCTACGTGCATCATTCCATTGCAGGGCACGATGCTCTACTCGTTGGTCCCAACGGCGGAACTCTTTGTCAATTGCCAACGTATGCGGACTCTCTGAATACACAAGTCAACAACACCCTCGTAACCCTGCAACCGGATGGAAGTGCAAAAGTAGAAGTTAAACAAACTTCCCGCCTGTTTCAATATGAAGACATGGCATCCATTATCGACATGGAACCTGCCCGGCAGAAAGACTGGCTACGCTCCGACATCAACCTGGTACAGGCTAAAGTCGATGCCATCCGTGCCAACGAAATCAAGCAGAAAGAGCCTCAACTGGATATCTCGTACACCATCGAAAGCGAACAATATGGAAACAAAACCGGAAAACGCCTGTTTATCCCGATCAATATTTTCCACAGAAGCTTTTACAGTCCGAACAACCAGGGAGAACGCACTCAAAGCATTCAAACCAATTATGGCTATCTCGATATAGATAGCATCAGCATCCGCCTGCCGGAAGGATATGAAATAGAATCATTGCCTAAACCCGTTGATCAGGAAAGTAAATTCGGCAAATTCCGGTCTTCCATTACCTTGGGCGACGCAGGCAATGTTTTTATCGTTCATCGCCTGCTCTATTACCAAGGCAATTACCCCAAAGAAGACTATACCTATTTCCTGGATTTCCGCAAAAGTATCGCTACTCAATACGGGGCAAAAATAATATTGAAGAAAAGTGGGGAGTAACTACTATTACTCCTCACCGACATTTTCATAAGTACGTTCTTCCTTGATTTCTCCCACACCCGAAAAGTCCGCATAATATTCACGAGACAGTTTCAGGTATTTATCAAACAAACGACGGGTAACGACCAGCTCATCCCCATGAGTGACAGGTGTTCGTGCTTTACCCGTCTGATCCACATAGGCAAGTTCCCATTCAGCAAGCCGGTTGTAAAAGTCGTTTGCACGGAAATCTTCTCTACCGTAAGCCAGGGATAGCCCTTCCTCCTGATAATCAGTACCTGCATCCAAATGTCCCTGCAACATTGTATAGAATTTCTGCCAGCGAGGCAAATAATACCCGTTAATCAAACCTGCCCATTCCCTCCATGAATAGTCAAATATACGCGGATCACCATCAGCCCCCCAAATAGTGACCAATGAAGTTGCATCACGTTCCATCAGATCCTTTTCCTCTTTAGTCTCTCCCCAACTGCGGGCTTCAGTCAACCATCTGTCAAAACTATACTCGCTACGTGTATAAAGCAGTTCATCCATATCTCTCAATAATTCAAGAAAACGTCCTGAGTGCAAGGCAAAGGCCGCCTTATCCTTGGAAGCAAATGCTTCTGCCGCCTTTTTGTGCACTAATTGCCCCAAATTAGTCATCATCTGGCGTTGCACATCTACAATATCAAAACGATAAGGTTTGGAAAATGCCAGTTTATCAGCATCCTTCAAAAGCTGCGACTGAGCCCGAATCACCAACATCGGTTCATAAGGAATACCCAAACCCGCATTCGGGCCAGACTTCTTTACATTCAATGCCGGACGAGCAGCTACAATAGAGCTCCTTTCCGTTCCATTCGTACCCCGACGATAAGGACCTTCCAACAGGTACATCCACGCTTTTCCGGCAGCAGCAGATTTCGCTCCATACCGACGTTCGGCATAAGCAGCAAGCCATGCCTGCAAAGGAATACTATCAGCATGATTGGGCATTTCAAAAGCCAGTTCATAGTAAACAGGATTCTGCTCAATGGCCTCCATAAAAAGTCCGGACCCGCACACATTCGGATAACGCGCCTTCGCTTTCTGATACTGGTTAGAAGCCAGTAAAGCTAAATCGCCATGCATATTGATACGCCCGCCAAAATTGTGAAGATTACCAGCTATCACAGGATATCCCCAACCACCGTTAGCAGCAGTTTTCGATCCGTTTAAGTCCAATATCAGTAAAGATTCCTTAGGAACAGCTTTCACTATATCTTCCCGCATACTCCATGCTTGCATCACCCACAAAGCTCCCGCATCAAATGTCTGGAAAAGCTTATGTATGGTCTGTCCCACCCCTGTCAGATATTCAGGTGTATCTATCGGAGGAGCGCTCTCGTGAAAAGGATCGGCTGCGTATACCCCATAGCTACCAAACAATTTATCCTGCTCTTCCAGAAAAGCCAAGCCCATTTCATAAAACAAAGGGTCAGTCGGGTCTAGTTGAGCAGTACCGTCAAAACCACACCACTTCCGTTTCATACTGATTTTGGCTTGCGGATATTTAGCTTGCAATTCCCGTGGAACATATCCCGAAAAACCCTGCTGAATAGGTTGCATCCCTAATTCCAACTGACGCGCCAATATCTTTTTACCCAATATGACATGCTTATCTATCACCGATTTAGGCAAAGGACCACCATAACTCTGAATATTCTGCATCCACTGCCATGCCGAATGTCCCGGTCCAGTGAGAAAAGCCCGGGCTTCTTCTTCCGTGAAATTAAAGCGTAACAGCGTATTATACCATACACCATCCAGCCCTACAGAACACAAAGGCATATTGATAGCATTCATCGCCATGTAGTCCAGTTCTTGTTGCCAACGTTCCCAATTCCACCACGCCGCAGTATAGCTTACCGTGCAATAGTTCATGTAAACGCGATATTTACCATTAATAATCCTCCGTTCTTTATTCGCAGGCTGTGGCAATTTCGCAGGCAATTTCAATTGATTACCAAACCAGGATACATGGGCATGGCACGTATACTTCAAATACCAGTTGAAAGCAGTTGCCAAGGAGACCGCATTGTTTCCCCGCAGGATAATTCTCTGCCCGTCACCATCCACTTCATAAACATCACTTCCATTTTCCGGCTGTATCATCTCTAACCGATACTGCGAAGCATAACCGGGAGTAACCCGCTCTATCAGGTCATACACTGCCTTTTCCGACGTTCCGCCACCCCATACGGGCAAACCACTGAAACAAATAAATAAGGTAATCAAACAGAAATTCTTCATAGCATATTATTTTGGAGACAAAAATAGTTGCGTTATCGATAAAAGGATATTGATAATGTACCAAATGTTTGAACTCATGTCTCAAAAGGAATAAATATTTTGTTTTATTCCGGTCACTGTTCGATAATAAGCGGACAACTGTCCGATAATGAACAGCTTACTATTTCTATTATTTACTGATTTTCAACCACTTATTACTTTGGCACAGGAATTGACTATTATTAAGCGAAAGCGGTCAGCAAAAAAAAATAAAGATTATCTGCCACTTTTCAGCAAGTAGTTCCGTCTAACAGATAAGAGCGAAAGCCAAATAGAAATAGTAACAATTAAAAAATAAAGATTATGAAAACTACAAGTTTATTTAAAGCAGTCGCATTGGTAGCTATTATGGTAGCAAGTGTTCTCAACTCCGAAGTGAAAGCTCAGGACGGTTTCATAACAAATCAAGTGATGAACGGCGAATTAGTCGCATCCAAAACTATCTTCAAACAAGAAGGCTCTTATCTGCAACGCCACATGCAATACACTTTTACTTATGACGACCAAAACCGTCTGATTAGCAAAGAAGCATCCAAATGGGATGGTGCAAAAGATGCGTGGGTACCCTATTTCAAGATGACTTACCAGTACAGCGATAATGAAATAACCATGAATTACGCCCGCTGGAACGAATCTCACAAAGCTTATGATGAAGCTGTTCAGAAAAGTGTATACGAACTGAATGACGCAAATATGCCGACGGCCTACAAAGCCTACAAGCAAGACAATAAGAATAAATCAGATTGGACTCTGGTTAACCACAAGCAGATGGACTTCACGACCAATCTATTAGCAATTGCAAAGTAATAAATATAGAAATTAAAGTTAACAATTAGTTGAAAAGCACGGGTCGGGAGGCTCGTGCTTTTTTAATAATCATTTATCTTCTTGATGTATCTTCAAATAATCATAGGCTTTCCTAACTAACTTATATCCCCAATATATTCCAAGTAACAGAAAGAATAAGTAAGACAATAATAAAGGAATATCTTTACTAATAAAGAAACGATATATAACCATCAAAAGAAAATACCCCCAAAAAAGACGATTTACTATTATATTTGAGTAATAATAGTACCATAGCTGTACCTAAAGAAATTGCATTGTTTTAAGACACCACCTTATAAGAGGAAGGCGTTTCTCCTACTCGTGCGCATTCATAAATAGCTATATCTTCTAAGTTCCTCGTACCACTACAAGACACTATAATGGTCACAACAATTATATATATTATCTTCTTCATTTCCAGATTATTTACTCGTTCCATAAATAACACCATTAATACGATGACCACTTGTTAGCTGCAGAGCACTTGGCAAATTTTGCAGATTATAGGGGAGCTTACTATAATCTTTGTCATTAGCATGGTATCTGTTCACCTATTAATGCTTACTCATATTACCACCCACCATAAATATCGCCCGCTTTGACTGTTTCTCCATTAACAATCACATCAAATAGCTTTGTATCAATACTTATAAATGTATATGGAATCTTCCATTTGTTCTCTTGAAAATAAGTGTTTGAGAAAATACTATCAGATACTATATCTATAGTAAATTCCTTTTTTCCCATTTCCAGTATCGTAATCTGTGAATTGATATATATATTTACGGTATCCACAATAACCTGCAAATATCCACCTGTCATAAATTCAAAATAATCTTTACTTGTATCAAATGATAGCGAATCAAAAGCAAAAAGCATTTTAAACTTACCACCCCGATATTTTATTGCTTTTGCATAGACAGCTTTTTGAGGCAACTTAAATATACAGCTACTTTCTTTTGGAGTTTCTATGCAAGAAAGAAAGAGTACCATTGTTAATATATAAAAAAAAGCTTTCATATTCAATCAAATATAAATGTTATTGTTTTAAGGGTCCATCGCAAGGTTTTGAGTGGATTGTCTATTGAACTTTTTAAGCCATCATTCCAACCTCTATATTGTGCATTTTGAGACGAGTATCCTTCTGAAGTATTATACCCCTTCTGATTAGATTCAAGTTTATCAAATTGCCTTCTTGCCCATTCCCATTTAATTTGTAAATGTCCTGCTATATATCCAGCTGCATAATTACCGATATCCCTTGCCGATGAGAATATCATTTCCCCATTTTTACTTTTTATTGGCATACCACGATAAAAATATATAGGGTTATTATAGCTAATATCTCCCTTTTTAGTGCCTTCTCTTTTAAAATCATACTTTTTACCACCAACGCCAAATGTCATATACTCTATAATTGAAGGTTCTTCCTTATTAAAGGATTCCAAAAAAAACTTTCCGCTATTATCATTAGGATCAATAATACTTCCAATAGCCCACTCCCCTTCTCCTTCCCTTGCATCACTATTGTAGAATGAAGTCATCAAATCCGTCTTACCAATTGATCCATCACGCACAAGTTTCCCATCTAAAATTTTATAAACATATATATTTCTATCTTCATCTTTCAAATTTCCGCCTACTATACGATAAGTACCATCAGAGTTATTTATTACCCAAGTACTTTTTCCGTCTGGATCTATTATATTTACTGGATTATTCTGACAAAATCCATATAAGCTTATTGAATAATACTTCTCCGCCAGAGGATCCATTATCATAAATCTCCCCAACGAACTATCATACATTCTCGCCCCATAATCATACCAATCCAGCCCATGCATTCTATCCAATTCCTTCCCATTATATTTATAAGACTGAATACCGGAAGTTGCTGTATTTACTTCAAATAAGCCGCCAAAAGGATAATAATGATTGATTTGCTCAATCACACCCGTTTGATTAATAACCACCCGATTATTTCCCTGATGGTCTTTCAGATAATAATGATAAGTAGGCGTTGTTCCACTGAGAGTTACATAACCCTCTTCAGTAAGAATTTTACTAAGGGTTCCATTCTCATAGATTACATTACCGCAATAATCTGTAGTATGAGTTTGAGAGATCTGGCTACCAGTCAAATCCTTTATCTGCCCCATTGGAACAGAAATATTAGCGATAGCCGTCTTATGAGTTACTCGTCGTTTCATACCATCAGAACTAAATAAATAATCGGCACGATTACCATTCATAAACTGCAACGCACTTGGCAAATTTAAACTATTATATTGAATCTTAGCGATTTTCTTATTATAATCTTGCACCAAATTACTATTTGCATCGAACTTATACTCCTGAATGGAACTTTTATTGCCATCAACAAAATTGAATACACCACTATAAAGAGGATCAGTAGCCGCATCAGTCACATTATTAAATTGATTACCAACGTAAGTGATGGACAAATCATCAATCTTGCCATAGGCATTACTGCCGACTTTACCATAACGCTGTAATCCCCTGATATTGCCATTGAGGTCATAATCCGTCACATTCTCCGAAAAGTTTTTCCCTGCAGGAGGAGTAATATTTACCCCCTCACCATAGGTAGCATTACGCATACGATCCAGATTATCATAAGTAAATTTATAACCATAAATTCCATCATCTCCACTTTTCCAAATCATGCTACTAATGTTTCCATTATAGCATGCAACTCCATTACCTACATTATAATAAAGATTTTGAGTAAACTTCGTACTCTTGATTTCTGTGAGCCAGTCACGAATATTATAAGCATATGTGAGCTTATTAGCAGATGCTCCATGCAAGGATTTGGTCAACAAACGCCCCAAATTATCATAAGTGTTTGAGGTTAGTGTTATTGTATTCCCATTCAAGACATATTGTATTTTAGTGACACGCTCTGCATGATCGTACATGTAAGTATACAATTCCGTTTGTGTGTTTTTCCCACTTGCTGTATGGATATGCTGAACAGTTAGAGGTTTCCCTGTGAAGGTATAAGTTGTATTAATAGTCTCATACCCACCTATATGATTGCTTGACACAGATTTTACCACCCGTCCTTTTATATCATAATAATTAGCTGAATAAAGTTTCGTTCCACTTCCCAAGACAGTGATAATACTACCAGTTTGACGACCTTTAGCATCAACCAAAGCAGCAGGAAAATAGGAAATATTAGTGAATCCAGTCAATGAGCGGAAGTCATAATTATCGTAATAATTCACTTGATGTATAATAGGAGTTGTTAATACAAAACTGGAGAAATACCCACTATTACCTAATCCACCATTACTCGTTACATATGTACAAGTAACGGTGGAAGAGGATGCCGAAGCTGTATTCGCATTATTACATACGCCTGCCACCGTCAATCGCAGGAATTTATCATAAAGATAAAATGTCCATTGACCTAATGCCCGTTGATTGCCATCCTGAGAGAAAACCAATTTATCAGTCATGTCATATACATACTTTACTGTCTCAGCTCCAGGCTGTTTTTTCTCTACACAGCGATTACGCTCATCATATTTGTATTGGAATGCATACAAAGAAAGATTTTTATTATCCTGATACATCGGCTGAAGTACGAAAGACAAATTACCATAATCATCATATACATAATAAGTGTCATGCGGCACATTATCTTTCATCTGCCGCGTCAGAACCACACGTTCAAGTTTATCGATAAAAACATAACCAATATTATCATCTTCATCAATTGTTTTAGTAACATATAACCGAGAAGATGCATAATTACCATTATTGACCAAACTACCCGAGCTATTTACAGAGTAATTAATGCAATTCAGGGGAGAGATAGTGGTATTAACCAGATATTCTGTTGTTACAGAATGTCCGCTATGCCAAGCTACTCCCGGACCATACTGTTGAACCATGCGATTTAACGGAGAAAATTCATAGACCGATTGATAATAAGGTCGTGAATCATTATTGTAACTGCCAGGGGCATTACTTATAAAATCACCAGCAGCTACATAATCAGATGTAGAAACTACAGGCAACCAACTTTTACTTTCCCGTCCCATTTCATCAAACTCTTGCAAAGAAACCAGATTCTGATTTGAAGGAGTGATTCCTTTAAAAACCGTTTGAAAGGGACGACCTAAACCATCATAATAAACAATTAAATCCATATAGGAACTACCTGTCTCATTAAGCATTGTACGAGTTCGAATATAATTTCGCGTAGACACTTGTCCTGCTATCGGATTTGAAAGCCAAAACAACATTAGTAAATAAAAATATCTCATAACTGATGTTTCTAAAAATTAATATACTGAATTTTCCAAATCTATCTCAAAAGAGAAAGTCATGACCTCTCCTACTTCCGGCATTCTGTCCACATTGGGATTTTTAAGCTTTACATGCAAAAAACCAGAAGTGTCTATCCAAAAAATCCAAGAATTTCCATGACCGCCATTTTTAGTCGCCCGATCATCAATGAACTCCACATATTTTATAAAAGATGGTAACATGGTTCCTTGAATTTTTCCAATAATAACTCCTTCATTGTACCAATAGTAATCGTTACTTCCCACCTCTACCCATGATAATGCAAGATATTGAATATATATTTTTTCTTGTTCATAATAGCCACTAAATGTATATAAGTCATATCTACTTCGGGGATTATCACTAAAAATAGGCTCGAAATCATATATTCCATACGGTATACATCCACATTGCTCATCAGCCAATCGCACTGCTTCATCCTGAAACTTTAATCGAGCCTTATTATCCGCATCCTCCTGTGAAATACTTGAAAAGATCAATCCTTCCTCCACTGGATAATGAATATAAGCCGGTGATGATGTATATCCCTCTGGGCATTGCTTGCTCGCACTTATCGTCAGACTATTGTTAAGATAAATATCCTGTATGGACTGTGAAGTATGATTATAAGTAAAACTCTGAACAATCTTTTGATCATTATCTTTTATGCAATTCAGTCTCTCATTACCATCATATTCATAGTTATATTTTTCTTTTTTTTCATCCATTCTATACCTTAACTTACCATTGAGAAAATAATCAAAGGATGATATATGGGCATTAGGTAAACTCGTCCTCAAACTCTCAATATCACTTTCCCAATCATTACTAAGCATCCCTCCTTGCATAGATGCGTAAGTCAAAACACTGCTGATTTGGGATATTGATGCATTCCTGACAATAGCCTTCAACTTACTGGCATTTGTATCCCACAGATAAGATTCGATTAATCCCGTATTATATGTTCTTTCAATAAGATTATTTCCAACGCCATACTTGTCGGAGTACCTCAACACTTCAGAATTATCTTTATGTATATCCCTCAAAGAATTGAGTACTATAGCACTTCCAAAATAACTATAAGTATAAGAAATACCTTTTTGAAAGAGATTGTTTAAATAACTTTTTTCTTCAATCGGAAAAGAAAGCATATTTCTATTTACCATATCCTTCAGTAAAGCAGAAGGATTGACATTAGAATAAGCATATTTTACAACATTTCCCAAACTTTGTCCACTGCTATTTTTTATTGCCGCCTTAAATATCTGACCATAATCATCATACTCAAATGTTTGTTCTGAAACCAATGCCTGAGAAGAAGACAAATCGGCATCATACCCAAAAAACAGATTAGAATCTTTAGTATATGTGACTTCATATATGGAAGTTGGCTTACAATAATACGTATAAAGATAATAACAAACAGCTCTTTCTCCGTATTGAGTACTTTTAGCAATATTATACAGCATAAACCGTTTATTGTAATAAGGATCTATCGTTCTAACGAAATTAGATGCATCCTTCTTCAAGTTGCTATAAAATATATGCTTACTTTTAACAATTTTACCATCTGGATTACAATAGTATTCATCAAGTAATTTCCCCCTTTCATGCGAACGTATAGAATATGGTATATATCCTTCCCAAATAGTTCCTCTTAAAGGACTATCATCTAAAATTCCAGTGCTGGTTTTACCCAACCGAACAATAGCACGTTCAGTACTAAAAACGTGGCACTTAAACGATCCATCTTCATATTTCTCGGCCACATGACTATACTTTATATGGTTACCATTATCAAATAAGGCAGAATTATCTCCTAACGAATATAGTCCGGTAGAATATACAATGCCACTTGACAAAGAACTATTTGGTAATTTATACTCATAGTCCACCACATCGTAATGCCCTAAATTATCTACATTTAGAATTCTCTTTATCCTTAATCCACCAGCAAGCACTGGTTTTCCGAATGAGCCGCTTATATATTCAAGAGCGGGATTAAAAGTATTCTCGTATTTAATTATATAATTATAATCATGATTCTCATAAACAAATATAGTATATCCTCCCAACGGATATTTTATTTTGCTCAGCATTCCAAATTTGGCTCTTTCTTGTATTGGGGCTTTTGCAGAACTCACATTCATGTCCCATAAGAATTTCAAATTAGAAAATCCCCAATGATCTGAATATTCCGAAAGGTATTCAAATTCTTTTCTATTCATATAATCTAAAGATGGGTGATACTCAAATGAGTACACTTCTTCCTTGGATTGAGGTGGATAACTAAATGAAAGAGAATCTAAACGAAGACGATATTTCGGATTCTCTCTAAAATGCAATGTAACATCTTTAGATTTTACACCAGAATAGAAGAAACTTATATTATCCAGCTTTAGCCAAATAAAACGTTCTTTGAATACTGATGGATTTATTTTACCCTTATCATCAGGATTCCTTTGGAAATAGGGTATATTAAGAGCCGCATCAAATCCCAGAAAAGAGTAAGGAATAGGACCAGGAGATAACGGATGATTCAGATAGAAATCTGTATATGTAGTTTCAAAATAAGAAAGTTCATTACTTTTAGATGTAGTTAATTGAATTTTCAAATTTAAGGAGGGACATTCTATTTCTTTTAAATATACAGGCGAAGTAATAGAGCCTGTTATGCAATTCACGTACTCATTGGTCACCCCATCTGCTGCAAATCTGCCTGTATAAATATAATTATGCGACTCTTCTCCAGCCCAGACATTATTTCTAGCAATAACACTTGTAGGCTTATCAATGAAAGTGAAACTTGATTGATAAGGTCCACGTTCATATTTGAAATAAACACGTTCGCCTTTAGGCGTAATAATCTCACGAAGATGCCAACTGGTAGAAGTCCACCCATTTTTATAACTATATCCAGGAGGAATCATTGGGGAAGAGAATTCAACAGCATTCTCTCCTCCAAAAATATACTGTATTCCTTTCTCGTCAACAATAGTAAACTTAAAAAAAGTAAGCAAAGTACCTGTTGCTATCTCAGAGTTAAGTGACATATCATTATCATCGAAAGTAATTTTCAAAGGGTGATCGCACTGTACTTTCCAAACACCTTCATGATTCAGGAAGAACTTACCTGAGTATCCCAAAAAATTAAAAGAAAAAATATCAGGCGATTTATCCAACATATCATATCTATATCCTGGATAGAGAGAGGGATATGATTCTATATCTTTTACTTCTGCCCATGTATCTTCATTTAAAATATTGTGGCATAAATAGAAACCAATTCCTCCATATACTTCAAAATAATCATTTAAAGATTGTTGCTCATCTCTTACAAACTTCACTTCTCTTGTAATCACTCCACCAGCATTCAAGTTCCACCCTATTCCAACCCACGAAGGATGTACTTCGGGCTTGAATCCCGTAGGACTATTTGCAAGTGTAATCGGAATATTTATGTAATCTAGTGCAATATTATATATTGGAACTTCGATTTGAGGTATTCCTGAAAAAAAAGAGACTGAAGTCTTAGAGTATTTATTAAATTCTGCCACATTGGGAGTTGGCATATTTTTTAAATCAACTACAAAATTATTGGGAACATTTTGTGAATTACCAATATGCACTACTGAAAATAGCGCAAATATAATTATGATACGTTTATTCATTGTATTAATAATATTAAGGTTTTAAAAATTTTTCTCCATATACTTCTTTTCCTACCGCTATTCGCAATAGATATTCACCTTTTGGATAACTTTTCATAGGAATTTTTTCGATATAATCACCAACAGTTTGATTAGCATGCTGAGTAGCGGTCAATTGTTGTCCTTGAAGATCATAAAGAATTAACCACACTTCGCCAGATTGTTTTAATCTATAGTTAAAATAGATGTTTCCATCATTTTCTATTCTAAAATTGTAATTAATTGCAGCATTATCTCTTTCATTCCTATCATTTTTATCAATAGGTTCCCATTTACGTTCATCACTTGCCAGATCACGTCTCCCCTGATTATCGGTATCATACGGCAAGTCATAATATTGCTCCTCGGGTAAATATACAAAAGAAGCAGTGAAATGCTCATGAGCATTACCAAACTTGTAAACCGTGCTCTTCACTGTTTCAAAAACAGGATAACGATAACCATCAGCATACCAACGCCAAGTTTCTGTTTCCAAACGAATGGAATCATTAGTTAATAGGTACTCAATGCTGTCACGATTTAAAACAAAAGGAATGGTGTCTATCTGCAAAGAATCCTGTATAGCTACTTTGGGAATCATTCTTTGATAAATGCACTTATGAGTATAAGTACGTAGAACCTTCCGCAAAGTATCACCACCCGGCAATATTAATACCCCGGAAGCATCAGCCGTCACCGTACTCTTACCACGTAACCAAACCTCCAATCTTTCGCAATAATTGCCCATTCCATCGAAATAATCAGTCACCACTCTACCTTGGAAAACAGGAAATACTAAGAGCAACTCCGGCTTTTGGTAAGCAATAAAAGTGGTAGGGTTCTCATAGCCCAAACAAAAAAGAGAATCACCAGAAGTACGGTAATAATACATAGTGCAGTGTTCTGTGCCAATAACAGTATCAGTACCTTGTAACACATACTTCAGTTCATAATTAGCATCCCGGAGTTCCAGTCCGCCAAAATCCCAAACTCTTTGTACGCCATTCTCTCCAGGTTCGCAAGCAGTAACCATGCGTTTCATAAGACGATCCCCCCCTCGGAGTTGATTACAATCAGTGGATAAAGATTGTGCTTGAAGAAAAAGAGATAAAAAGCACCCTAAAAGGAAAAACAACAGTTCCTTCATATTCTTCACGTATTAGTGATAAATAAAATGTTGATAATGCTATAAAGTTAGAAAATAAAAAGCAAATAAGAAAATAAATGTGATAATATTTTTATCTTTATATGCCTGACAATCAATCTATTATAAAAACAAATAACAACAATAACATTATTGAAGATAAATGACTAACTATCAGTAATTAACCCGCAATTTTAGTTTTATCCCATACCGTATTCACTGTGCCCACCTTTTACCCGGCTCACACTTAAAATGAACAGATAACCGAAAGAAAGACCTATTGATTATCAAAACATTACCACTTTGATACAGTAATTGATTCATATGTAAACGAAGGTGTTCGAAACAAAAGTGTATACGAACTGAATGACGCAAATATGCCGACGGCTTACAAAGCCTACAAGCAAGACAATAAGAATAAATCAGATTGGACTCTGGTTAACCACAAGCAGATGGACTTCACGACCAATCTATTAGCAATTGCAAAGTAATAAATATAGAAATTAAAGTTAACAATTAGTTGAAAAGCACGGGCCGGGAGGCTCGTGCTTTTTTAGTTATCCGATTACAAAACAGCTATAAAGCACCTATTACCGTTATATTGAATACTACTATTACTGAAGCCCAACTTCTGTTGAGCTTCAGTAGCAAATAAACAAAGTTAAGGTTCTGGCTATTAATTACTAAATCTACAATAAATCTTTATGTCAATACATATCTTAAATCTGATAATGGGTATACCTCCGGCACATAATGCTTATTCACTATAACAGAAGGGGTTTTACTTATCTTTTGTTCCCGACAATATATCTGTTGTTTTGTCCACACATCACGTACCTCAGCCGTTATACTATATATACCCGCGTCTTCCATGTGCCTGTTTTCATACCACTCCCCCAAAAGCTCTATTGCCCTATCCCAACCGACAACGTAATAAGCCGCAATAATAATCTGGGCAATTTCCTCACCCAACCTATCATTTGGAAATGTTACCAATACTAATGACACGGGAACACTTGAAGCAATTTCTACCATATGACGATGAACACTTGCACAATTCTTGCAATTGGGATTAGTCACTATCATCAATTCATTACTACCTTCTTTTTGATTATGCAATGCAATATCCCGACTTACCATTTTCCCGATCTGAGGTTTTAATGCCAACAATATTTGAAAAGTTTCCGGGTTAAGCAGGCTGCCAAAATATTTTTTTAAAGTAATCCTTTCCTTCTCTCCGGTTTGTATGGCTCTCAACTGTAGTTCAAAAATCAAACAGATATACCCTATGACCACAAATGCGAAAAGTGAGGATAATGACAGCTCCATTACAAAATCATTTTTCAATATATAAAGAGCTACCGCACTACCCCATACCGCAAAATCAGCCAATACACAAAGCATGCAGGCTTTACGCAAAATAAAAACCTGATAAATAATAGAGTATAAAGAAAGCGTCACGGCTACAACACAACATACAACTGAAATTATATAAAAATCATCCTGCCGGATAAGCGAGAATAGATAAAGAGGCGCAAAGTATAGCAGAGATAATTCCCCTAACCCTAACCCTGCTATACTTGCCCCTTTAGAGTGAAACACTTCATTGCAATTCACTATCTTACCGATATTACAGAATCGCTCCATGAATTCCCCGTTCACCCGCTCTTTGTAGAGGATGGCGACAGATACGAGTATTCCAAAAAACAATACAGATAAATAGAACATAAAGGCAAGCGACCGACTCTGACAAAACGCAGTCTGGAGTCCCAATATCAGGACAAAGAGCAAAGCAATAATAAATCTATAACGCAATAAATAAAATACGATATTTCTCATTATATAAAATTGCTCGTTCGGTGTTGCTTCAGTAGGTTCTCCCAATAAGACTGTACCTGTCCAATGCTGTAGAAACTTGTCTACCTTTACATGTCGTTTACCACCCTCTCCATTGATAAATTCTACGATGAAATCGTCCTTTTTCGTCACAACACAAAAAGATTTTTTGTCCACCTCAAGCATTGTGATAAAAGGAGTTTCCAGTTTTAAAAAGTAATCACGTGACAGGAGCCGAAACACCTCATTCTTTATATGAAGCGCATCCAGTGCATCACTGATACCGCGCATACCACCTCCCAACGGAGTACTAAGCAGGCGATGTACAGTATCTCTACTTACCTTTACAGACAATGTCCGCAGATAACAATAGAGTACGACACTGATATTATCAGCCCCGGTCATGATTACCTTCGTTTATCTATCAGGATATTATAAAGAAAAAGTGCCTTCTAAGGAGGTTCCGTCAGAAATAACCTCTATTATATATTCTCCACTATCTTCTCCGTTCAAATCAATAGAAAAGTTTGTAGGACTAAGAAGCGTCTTTGAACAAACAGTTTTCCCTGTAGTTTCATTTATAACACTGATTGCAACAGTAGGGAATACTTTTTCAAAATAAACAGTTATTTCTCCATTATCCAAGTAAGCATACACCGGTTGGAGAACAACACTACGAGTTTTGGGAGCATCTTCCGGACTGGTACTACTACTTTGTCCACTCATGTCCCTGTCATCACTTTTTTGTGTAAACACAATCTCTTTAAATCCAAAATCCAATTGTGCTTTCACTGAGCTACCTAAAACCAAAAATAGAAATAAAATAGATAATACTCTTTTCATAATGCATAACTTTTTGTTTGATGCCGCTAAACTACAAAAGTCCATGCGAAAAGAGTGTGTCACAAGTGTGCCACCCCTATATTTTGCGCAAGATTTCTTTAAATTCACTGTTTTGTTCAACGCCAATCCGTTCACATAAAGCATTCTTTTTCCGATAAAGTGTTCTTCTGGAAGAATGCATCAAATATGCTAAATGAGCAAATGGAAAATCTGTCAAACTTAAACATACTAAATAGAGTTCCTCTTTGGATAATTGATACTTAACATGAAAACGTGAAATGGCATTATTCCACTGGGAGTCCATGCTGACAATTAATTCCTGCCATTCCTGATCGCTTATTTCTTTATCTGATGCATCTTTATCCAGATGATCTTTTATAATTGCCTGCATTTTTGCATAAAGTGGTGAATGTAGGAAGGCCTCTTTCACCAAAGCTTTTCTCCTTAAAACCATTTCATCCAGTTCTACCCGTATTTTTTCCCTTTGCTCTTCATCAATCCGGCAAGAAGCTAACTCTTTCCTTAGATTTTCAATTTCCAGGTCTCGTTGGGTTATCTCTTCCTGTAGACAAGCATAATGTTGACTCAAGTCTTGGTTTACTTTCTCTAATTGCTGATTATTCTTTTGCAGCAAATCATTTTTTCCCCGATATTGTTTATTTTTTCTATAAAGAAAGAAAACAATCATGATAACTATAATCGTTATCGGTATAAAAACACACAAATATATATTTAAGCGTCCTTTATAATACAACTGATGGAGCGTTATCTGGGCGTCGGTTTCCGCTTCAACAATCTTATCAGTTACTACATTCCCACGGGATTGATATAAGCTATCCTTATATGCAGAACTATATCTTTCCAGTTTCATAGACAAGACTGCATTACCTTGAATCATTGCTATATCCGCCAAACGCATATAGGCATCCGATCTTCTCCCGTAATCCTTACTTATCAGACTCTTGTTTAAATAAAAAGTTGCAGAATCATATAGCCCAACCCTATAGTAAGCATCTCCCAAAATAAGAAAAGCTTGATAGGCTCGTGTAGTATCCTTTCGCAGGGAAAGATTAAGTTTTGCGTAAAAGAGAGCCTTTTTACCTTGATCCATTTTACTATATAGACGACTTAATGTAGCTGAAACATCAGCTTTGATCGCTTTATTTTCAATTCTATCTACCACTGTAAAAGCATCCAGTAACTTTTGTTCAGCAGTACCAAAATAATCATTACCTTTCATAAAGGCAATAGAACCCTGCCTGGATAGAGCTTCAGCCCAAAGAGTAGTATCTTTTAATTCTTGAGCAATGCCCTCCATTAACTGATATACAGAATCTGCTTTTTCTTTGAAATTCTGTATATAATAAATATAGCCAATATTATTGTATATCAATCCCAATTGCCGTTTTTCCACAGTTTCCTTCGTCAAAGATGCAGCTATAAGATATTCCCTGAGTGCCTCTGCCTGACGGTTCATGTCTCTATACACACATCCCCAATAATAGTGTGCACTTGCCCGCATCTTTGCATCCCCCACTTTATCATAATGTGCAACAGCGTAACGTATCAGCGAATCATCTACCTGTACAACATAATTTTTATCTCTTGCCTGTGTCAGCAACAGCGCATAATAGGCACTATCAGCCGGTGAGGCAAATTCCTGAGTAGAGATATTCTGCAAAACAGACAAGGCACTATCCGGCAGCGACCGCATAAGGGAATCTGCCCATATCAATTGCTTGTTATTGCTTTGCCGGGCTGTACAGGCCAACAGCAAAAAAGCAACTAAAAAGAGTATAATAGCTTTAGTTTTTCCCATTCTATAAGTCATCTACTGAGTCCTTAGTTGGACAAAGATAATGTTTTCCGGCCAAAGGTGTCAGATGTTAGAAGAAAGAATAGACCAAAATCAGAAAAAGTAGCCAATCTTACTTTACATTGCCTCCCACTCACACCCAGTTCGTACCCGGCTCGTACCCGGTTCGCTATTTGTACTTCTGTATAGAAGCGAAAAAGGTACGAATCGAGTACGGAGAAAAAAGAGTTTTTAACCAAAAACGGAACATAATAGTAGTGGATTATCTCCGTGTGAAACGTCAACTGCATACAAGAGTCAGAAAACCGTTTATAAACAATACATTATCAATACATTACCACTTTTCAGAAAAATTCTTGAACGCTTATGGCAAAAATGGCAGGTCGAAAAGAAAACTTTCCCATACCTTTGCCAACGCAACGAGAACCAAACATCGCTGCACACCGAACAACACGATGAAGATTGCTGCAGAAGTCTTTTTAGCAAGTTCACAAAGAAAACTAATTTATTTACAACACAAAAAAGAAAAATTTATGGGAACAATTAAACAAGGAATCCTCGGAGGATTCTCAGGAAAAGTAGGTACAGTAGTAGGTAGCACATGGAAATCGGTACATTATATGCGTGCATTGGCGGTAAGTTTCAGTGATCCACGCACCGAGAAACAGAAGAATCAACGCTCTAAATTTACAGCAGCTGTTAACTTCACAAAGGCAATGACACCCTTTCTGCGTTTTGGATACAAAGAATTTTCCGGACAGCAATCAGCATTCAATGCTGCCGTATCGTATATTCTGAAACATGCAATGAAAGGTAGCGGAACAAATGTCTCAATTGACTACAACAAAGCTTTGGTGACACGTGGCAGTCTGGTACCCGCATTGGATGCCACAGTAACCGTAAACGAAAGTAAAGTAACTTTTGCCTGGACCGACAACAGCGGAATGGGTGACGCAACAGTTACAGATGCCGCCATGTTACTGGCATACAACAAGGACAAAGGAATGGCTGTTTATGATATAGCAGCAGCCACACGCTCCGATGCCAAGGCAGAACTGAAACTTCCCGCCAACTGGAAGGACGATGCACTGGCCATTTACCTCGGTTTCTGCAACGAAGACGTCACAAACGTAGCCAACAGCGTATGTTTGCAAGACACTCCAATAAGTGGAGGTTCGGAAGGCGATGGCTCTGAAGGCGGTGGTTCAGGCGATGGTGGCCTGGATGAGAACCCACTGGGATAAACTGACGGCAAACGGCCGGGATTGAAAAAGAAAAGGGAAGCTGAACGGAACTAAATTCTCCGGCAGCTTCCCTTTGTTTATTTCTAACTATAATGATAATTTCTTACTTTACCTCTTCTCCCTTTAGTGTTGCTGAACTAGCTTCTGTAATTTTCACCATTACAAAATCACCAATACGGTGCGTACCACGGTCGAACACCACGACACGGTTTTGCTCCGTACGCCCTACAAGCTGTTCACGCGAACGCTTGGAAACTCCTTCCACCAGAACTTCATATGTCTTACCAATACAGCGGGCATTAGACTCGGCGGAAAGGCGGTTTTGCAGAGCAATAATCTCATTCAACCGACGTATCTTTACCTCTTCGGGTACATCATCCGGCAAATGCTTGGAAGCATAAGTACCCGGACGCTCAGAATACTTAAACATAAAAGCTGAGTCGTAAGCACATTTCTCCATCAGAGAAAGGGAAAGCTGATGATCTTCTTCCGTTTCGGAATGGAAGCCTGAGAAGATATCTGTGGATAAGCCACAATCGGGAACAATGCGATGGATAGCATCTACACGGTCCAGATACCATTCACGGGTATATTTACGATTCATCAGTTTCAAGATACGAGAACTTCCACTCTGTACAGGCAGGTGGATATGTTTACATACGTTGGGAACCTGTGCAATGACTTCCAGCGTTTCGTCACTCATATCCTTGGGGTGCGAAGTAGTGAAACGGACACGTACACCCGGCGCAGCCTCAGCTACGGTACGGAGCAGCATAGGGAAAGTTACAACTTCTCCGTCCGGTTTCTCAAAACGGTAAGAGTTGACATTCTGACCCAGCAAAGTGACTTCTTTATAACCTTTCGCCACCAAGTCGGACACTTCATTAAGAATGCTTTCCACATCACGGCTACGTTCCCGTCCACGGGTATAAGGAACAATGCAGTAGGTACAGAAATTGTTACATCCACGCATAATGGATACAAACCCGGAAATGTGATTACCGCAAATACGCGAAGGGATAACATCCCGATAAGTCTCAGTGGTAGAAAGCTCTACATTGATTGCTTTCTCGCCCGCCTCCACAGCAGCAATCAAGTCAGGAAGAGTAAGATAAGCATCAGGACCTACCACCAGATCAACATGATGATTAGTGATCAAATCATCCTTTACCCGCTCGGCCATACATCCCAATACTCCCACAATCAAATTGCGTTTCTTCTTTTTGAGCGAATAGAAAAATTCCAGACGATTGAGAATTTTCTGCTCGGCATTGTCACGAATGGAGCAAGTGTTCATAAACACTGCATCCGCTTCTTCCAGCGTATCAGCCGTTGAATACCCCGCCATCTGCATCACAGAGGCAATAACTTCACTGTCCGCCACATTCATCTGGCAGCCATAGGTTTCAATGAACAACTTCTTGTTGTCATCAGCAGTTGCAGATTTAAAGTCTGCTCCCGTTACTTTTTCCATAATTTCCTGTTTTTATGACTCACCACAGATTACGCGGATTAACACAGACTATCTTCCCCAATGAGAAGTCTACAGAAAACTCAAAAAACATCTGTGTCAATCTGTGTAATCCGTGGTGAAAGAATTTCAGCTGCAAAGATACGCCTTCGACATTAAATTACAGATGAAAAGGCGAAAAATAACACTCAATAGTTAGGAAATGAGTTGTTTCTTATAATTAATGTTAATAGAACGAACATTTTCGAGACTGTTATTTGGCATAAAGGATTTTATTTCACAAATTTGCGTAATGAAAGAAACATTAGATTTTTTCATAGTTAAGGTTTAGGTTAAAAAAAATAAGGGGAGCTGTGAAGCTGCCCTTTTTTCATGCCTAAAAATTGGCTGTTATTCAGATAAATTAGTTACCTTTGGCGGTGAAAAACTTAAATGAGTATGGATGGTATCTTACAGTTTCTGTTAATCGCAGGCATAATCGTTATCGGAGTTGTTAAGCAGTTCAAGAAAGAAGCAAAGAAGAACGCTGAGAACAGGCCTGCTATGCCTGTGCCGGAAAATGATATTGACGAAAGCGCATTACCCATTCCTGAAGCCTGGGGAAACACATATGGCGGATTTATTCCCGAAGGTCCCGCCCCCAAAATACCCTCCGTTCCGACAGAAAAAGAAGAATATCAATTCTCTGCTTCAAAACATATTTTTGGAGGAGATTCTACAAATACATCTCCCAAGCATACCACAACTCATCCGAAACAGAAAATTTCTCCTCCTCTGTCCACTCCGCAAAAACCTGAAACCGATTCCGAATACTCCATTCATTCGGCAGAAGAAGCGCGGAAAGCCATCATCTGGTCGGAAATACTACAACGGAAGTATTGAATAAGTGGAGAGTGGAGAATTGAGAGTGGAGAGTTAAAAAAGCTTTTCCAGTAATTTATGAATTTTCACATAGGAAAAATAACTAAATACATTATGGCATTCAATTACATCTCGGCAGCGGAAGCTGCAAGCCTGATCAAACATGGCTACAACATCGGCTTGAGCGGATTTACTCCCGCAGGAACAGCCAAAG